>ERZ1292625.1-Hain-H41-01um-R1-1-length-881481-cov-11_pt1 | contig 556487 bp, 528 predicted proteins | sample MGYA00564400_ERZ1292625 | MGnify/ENA primary metagenome ERZ1292625 (study PRJEB36523, sample SAMEA6512639) | groundwater metagenome | collected 2019-01-08 | study: AquaDiva: Metagenomics assemblies of 32 groundwater samples | reverse complement strand
TTTGCTGACCAAATCAAATCACTTCCAGATCAACCCGGCATCTACACCTACCGCAATGCGGCTGGTGAGATTATTTATATTGGTCGCGCAACGTCGTTGCATGATCGTGTGCGATCGTACTTTGTTGGGAATCGAACAGTGACTCGACCGATTGAAGCGATGATTCATGAAATTGCGTCGATTGAGACGCTCGTGACGCCAACGATCATCGAGTCGGTCTTCCTCGAAGCGAATCTGATTCGTGAGCATCAGCCGCGCTACAACGTGATGTTGCGCGACAACAAGAGCTTCGCGTATTTGGTGGTGACGCGTGATGCGTATCCACGTCTCGAAATAATCCGCGGACATGATCTTGGGCTCAACTGGTTCGATGATTCCGCAGTGATTCGCAAGAAGTTTCGCGCAGTGTTCGGGCCGTTTCGCACGGTTCGGTTGATTGAGACTTCGCTCAAGATTTTGCGAGATATTTTTCCGTATGCAACGTGCAAGCCTGGCGCGGCGCGAGCATGTTTTTACTATCAAATTCAGAAATGTCCTGGGGTGTGCATTGGTGCGGTGACACCGCTGCAGTATCGTCGGGATTATTTGCGACCATTGTTACTATTCTTCTCTGGCAAGAAGGATATGCTCGTGCGACAGTGGCGACGCAAGCTGGAAGTGCTCTCGAAGGCGCAACGCTATGAAGAAGCTGCGATGGTTCGGGACCAACTTGCAGCGCTCGATCATATTCAGGATATCGCACTCATTCAGCGCAGCTACGATTCGTGGGGCGAATCAAATCCAATTCTCGGTCGTGTTGAAGGGTATGACATCAGCAACACCGCGGGTCAGTACTCCGTTGCATCAATGATCGTTTTCGAAGGTGGACAAGCAAAGAAGTCTGACTACCGTAAGTTCAAAATCAAGACCGTGCAGGGGAGTAACGACGTGGCATCAATGGCCGAAGTCATCACTCGCCGCATTTCGCACGCAGAATGGCCCATGCCAGACCTCTTCTTGATTGACGGAGGCAAGCCGCAGGTGAATCGTGTGCACGAAGTTCTCACTTCGCAAGGAATCACTACGCCTATCATCGGAATTGCAAAAGGACCAACCAGAAAAAAGGCCGAAGTGTTCCAAATCGGCGGCGGAGCATTGCTCGCGCGACAAGCGCGCATGTATTTGCAGATATTGCTGGCAGCACGTGACGAATCACACCGATTCGCGATACAATTCCATAGAGCCCGCCGTAGTCGTGGGCAGTTCGGAACATAACGCAACACAGCTATGCAAAATCATTGGAAAGTTGCCCTGATCGCGACACTCGCACTTGTAGGCGCTGGTTGTGGTGCAACAGAGACTTCTACTGTCCCAGCTGGCTCAGTAGCTATTGGTGACGCGTGGCACGTTCGTATTCCAGAGAATTACAGACACGAGGAGCGTGGCTCTGCTCCTGTACTCACGGATGGCGAATGCCTGATCTATCTCTACGCGCAAGATAACAAGACCGTCGGTCGTAGTTGGAAATCAACAACCGAAACACAAAAGATCGGTGATCACGGATTTAATCTGACTTTCTACAAGGACAACAATAATCCAGTTCGCATGGATGCGCATCTTCTGGAGACTGACGTACACATGGCATTGGACAACCCAGCGGGGTTTGTTCGGTGTGAGACAGAGTTCAAGTCGTTGCTTGGAACCGTGAGCGCTCGCTAGTTTGCTCTCGTGTTCGCACCACGCCCTCCTCAGGGCGTGGTGATTTTGTATATGACTTATGCACAGGAGTGGTTGCGGGAGTGGGTGGTGTGGGATAGAATACGTGCAGAGTGTAACAAAGTGGGGTGAAGTGGGGAACCACGGAACTCACAATCTATGTCCATGTTCATAGGGGAGTATCAGCACACGATGGACGAAAAGGGCCGAGTAGCAATACCTGGCTCATTTCGCGCAGCGTTTCGTGCGGGGCTCGTCGTGACGCGTGGCATTGATGCGTGTCTCTTTGTCTACACACGGAAGCGTTGGGAAGCGCTCGCGCGGCAACTCGCGAACCTCCCGATGAACCAGGCGCATTCGCGTGCCTTCGCCCGTCTCATGCTTGCGGGCGCTATGGAACTGCGATTGGACAGCCAGGGTCGTATCCTGCTTCCGGAATATTTGCGCACGTTTGCTACGCTCACGCGCGAGACAGTGGTCGCAGGACTCTACGACCGTCTCGAGCTCTGGGACAAGACTGCCTGGGAAACGTACAAGCGCGCGACAGAAAAAGATTCGGCTTCGATCGCCGAACAGCTCGGGAATCTGGGAATCGCATAGTCTATGCGCCATATTCCTGTGTTGCGACAAGAGGTGCTCACCGCATTGCAGCTCTCGCCCAATGCTACCGTCGTGGACGGAACACTGGGCGATGCTGGGCATGCGGAGATTATCCTGGCGGCAACAGCGCCGCGAGGAAGACTCATTGGAATCGACGCAGACCCTGAAGCGATTTTGCGCAGCAAGCACTATCTCGCTGAGTATGGATCACGCGTTGCCTTTGTTCGCGAATCATTTCGCAACATTCAGGCAGTTGTCGAAGACGTGCTCAACGAAAAAGTAGATGCAGTGCTGCTCGATCTCGGGTGGTCGACTCCGCAGTTCCACGAACGAGGTCGCGGATTTTCGTTCGAAGGGGATGAGCCGCTGGATATGCGGTTTGATGCTGGTCTTTCGGGCACAGAAACTGCTGCAGATATTCTCGCAACGCGATCGCCACAAGAGTTGGCTGTGCTCTTCTCTCGGTACGCTGATGAGAAGAACGCAATGAATATTGCTCGTGCCATTGTTGGCGAGCGCCACAAGAATCCAATTGCTACCACGCAAGATCTCGTACGCGTGATCATGCGAGTAACTCGTGGACCTCGTGGCAAGATTCATCCAGCAACGCGCGTATTCCAGGCGTTGCGTATCGCTGCAAATGACGAATTCGGTGCGCTCCAAGAAGGACTCTTGGGTGCTATCAATATTTTGGCGCCAGGTGGGCGACTCGCTGTCATCACATTCCATTCGGGCGAGGATCGCATTGTGAAGCGTTGCTTCTCCATCCACCCAGATGTGAATGTGATTACGAAGAAACCAATCGAACCAACGCGCGACGAAGTGCTCGAGAACCCTCGTGCACGCAGCGCCAAAGTGCGCGTGGTAGAGAAAAAACGTGTATGAAGTTCCAAGCCTCCTATCATTCAGTAGCAAATGCACAGCCGTCCCGTACGCGCAGTGCGATTTTTGCCGTAGTGCGACGTGCAGCTGCATGGGCAGTTGAGTCAACGGGTGCGCGTATACTGGTCTTGTCACTGATCGCGGTCATAGGTGTGGCCTATATCGGTGTTATGAGCAGTGTTTCGACAAAAGGGTATGAGCTCAAGCGTGTGGAGCGCGAAGTAACTGCACTGCGCGACACGAATGAGCGCATGCAGATTCATATCGCGGAACAAGGATCGCTTCGCCGTGTGAGCGAGCGTGTGCGCAATCTCAACATGGTGCCCATTGACGGCGTCACCTTCGCCGTGACGTTGACGCAACAGCCTGTTGCCCATCGATAGTGCTTTTGCTCCCACACGCTGCATGGGCGAAATGCAATTATTTTGGTATACTAGTCGCGTATGTCCATCGCCCTTCTCCAACACGTAGTGCAACTCCTTCTTGTTGAAGCTATTACGGGTCCAGTGTGGTGGTACACCGGCGGACTCGCATTCATGCTGCGTTGGATGCGCGAACGATCTGCGCGTACGTGGTATCGCCTCGCCATTAGTTTGTGGATGCGCAATATCATGGTGCCAATGTTCGGGCAGTATGATTGGCAGGGTCGTATTATCAGTTTCTTCATCCGACTGTTCCAAGTAATAGCTCGGTGTATTGTGTTTGGATTTGCGGCGGTTTGGTACGCCGTTGTTGTGTTGCTCTGGTGTGTTGCGCCGCTTGCTGTGTTGTATTTTATTTTCGCTCCACTTTTTCTTTAGTTGTACATGCCTCAGACTACCGCACCTTCGCTTGCCGTGTGTCCCGCCTGCTTGCCGGCGGGGCGACCTGATAGCGCCTGCACGCAATGTCGTGGAGCGTTTTCTGGTGTGCAGCATGAAGGTGTATTCCTGTATTGGGGACGCGAATTGACCCACCGCGCAATTCGTACTCGTATCTTGCTCAACAAAGTCGGTGGCGTGCTCACATTCCTCGCCTTTGGGTCAGGGATTGTCATGTGGCTTCTGCTCCTTTTCACACTTCGCGAAACACCGTTTGCCGTGTTCACGTCGTCATTCTGGGTAAGTGGGGAGCCGGTTGTTACAGGATTTTGGATCAGCATGCTCGCAGTGCTCTACGGCATGATGCGTGTGGTGCGCAATCAGCGTCGATCAGTTCCTATTCCAGTTCATGAACTGTGGGAAGACGCCCCGAAGGAAATTGCAGAAGGGTTGGCTCATCCATGGGGCGCAAGTGGTTGGCATGGTGTGGCCCAGCGGCATGACATCGCACAAAGTTTTTCTGCTGATGCTATCCGCACTACTGAGGATGCGTACGCTATTGCAGAGCGACTTGGTGCAGCAACGGTCAGTCCATACCATGTGTTGCAAGCACTCATGCATTTCCCAGAGATTCAGGGAATTTTCGTGCGCCTCGGAGTGTCTGTCAACGAAGTACTCAGTCTCGTACAACAACAAAATGGCGCAAATACTTCGCAAGGTCGCGCTCCTGCATACAGCGCAGAATCGGTTGCGATTTTTTTCCATGCATATATCGAAGCGCAGGCGCAGCGTCAGAATTACGTTGGGTTGGGAGATATGCTTGCAAGCGTGTACCATCTCGTCGAACCGTTCTCAAAAGTCCTGACTGATTTGGGTGTAGACAATCGTCAGATGGATAACGTCATTGCATGGGTTCGCGTTCGTCTCCAATTGCGTGAAGCATGGTCACGTCGTCGCGAAGCAGCTCGCCGTCGTCCGAAGGGTGATACAAATCGAGCAATGACAGCGCTTGCAACACCATACTTGGATTCGTTGGCAGATGATCTCACGCGAATGGCGGCACTGGGCTATACGAGTACACTCATCGGACGTGAACATGAATTGCAGACCGTCTTTCGCACGCTCCAGGGCGGCAAGAAGAGTGTACTGCTTGTCGGTGAAGAAGGAGTTGGTAAGGAGAGTGTTATTGAAGGACTTGCGACACGCATGGTTGAAGAATCTGTTCCGCCAGTGCTATCAGACAAGCGTTTGATGGTGCTGACCGCTGCGAGATTGCTCGCAGGCGCAACACCAGCTATCGCACAGGAGCGATTGCTGCATGTACTCAATGAAGTACATCGCGCGGGTAATATCATCCTGTTCATTCCTAACATCGAGAACATTGTCGGTGTGAGTGAAGGGGATGCAGGGAGTCTCGATGTCGCGGGAGTACTTGCTCGCGAATTGCAATCTGGATCGTTCCTCATGTTCGCAACAACAACGCCTGAGGCGTATCGTCGGTATATACAGAGCACTTCTATTTCATCAGCGTTCTCGCGCGTTGATGTGCCAGAGATGAGCGTGGATCAAACAATCCACGTTCTCGAGGCAAAGGCTGGGTATATTGAGTATGAACACGGAATCTGGTTCTCGTACGCAGCTATTGAGACTGCAGCGCAATTCTCCAGCCGCTACATCCACGAAGGCAAGCTCCCAGACAAAGCCATCGCCGTGATCAAGGAAGCAGCAGAAGCTGTCAAAACGTCTCGTGGCAAAGACGCGCTTGTTACCGCACAAGACATTGCCAAGATTGTCTCCGACAAATCCAAGATTCCTGTCACAGCAGTAACCGAAGATGAGTCACAAAAATTATTGCGTCTGGAAAGTGCACTGCACGAGCGTGTGATAGGACAGGAAGAAGCGGTTCGCGAAGTTGCTGCAGCACTGCGCCGTTCACGTGCCCAGCTCACCGGTGGCAAGCGCACGATCGCCAACTTCCTCTTCCTCGGACCGACAGGTGTGGGTAAGACCGAGCTCTCCAAGACCGTTGCCGAAGTGTACTTCGGTGGCGAGAAGCAGATGATTCGTCTCGACATGTCTGAATATCAGGATGCATCGAGTGCAATGCGACTCATTGGTCAGGCGGGTGTGAAGGGAAGTGGCGTTCTCACCGAAGCCATCAAAGAAAAGCCATTTGCACTCCTCCTTCTCGACGAGTTAGAAAAAGCACACCCCAATGTGCTCAACCTGTTCCTCCAGGTCATGGATGATGGACGACTCACAGACAGCACCGGTGTGACGATTGATTGCACCAATATTATTCTCATCGCCACCAGTAACGCAGGCACACAATTCGTGCAAGAGGAAATGGCAAAGGGGACGACGTTCCCCGTGATTCAGGAAGCACTCATGCGCGGCAAGTTGTCTGAGTGGTATCGCCCTGAATTCTTGAACCGATTTGATGCCGTTGTACTCTTCCGCGCACTCGACAAGAGTGAGATCGGTCGTATTGCATCTATCATGGTCAAATCAATTGCTGCGCGTCTGGATGGTCAGGGGATTGGGTTGGTTATTGATGAGGATATCCTCATGTATCTCGCTGATGCAGGATTTGATCCGCAATTTGGTGCGCGTCCGCTGCGCCGTGTGATCCAGGATCGTGTCGAGAATACTATTGCCGAGCTCCTTCTCTCCAAGAAGGTGCATCGTGGGGACACTGTGCACTTCACAAATGAGGGTGTCCGTATCGAACAAACTGCCTAACGTGTATGGAAGCAGCAGTGGTCACATTCCTCGTAGCACTTGCTGCTGCACTCGTACTCACCCCGCTCTTGCGCATTGCAGCGCGAGCGCTCGGTATTCTTGATGCACCTACACTTCCACGCAAACAGCACGCACGCCCCACACCACTGCTCGGTGGTGTGGCTGTGTGGGTAGCATTTGTCACAGCAATTGCAGCTGGGTTGGTTTTCTATCCCACAGTGTTTGAAGCACTCTCCACACGATTGCTTGTTGGGTTGTTGATTGCATCAGGGTTACTCATGATTGGTGGCTACTTCGATGATCGCTATTCGTTGCCGCCGCACATTCAGATATTGTTCCCGAGTGCTGCTGCGGTAATCATGGTCATTGTGGGGGTGCGTATTGATACGGTCACGAATCCGTTAGGTACAGGTGTGATCGAATTACCTACGCTCATCTCGTTGCCTGTAACGTGGTTGTGGTTCATGGTGCTCATGTACACAACCAAATTGCTCGACGGACTCGACGGACTTGCAACGGGGATCAGCGCAATTGGCTCGCTCATGATTGTTGCGCTTACTGCTACTGCATTATTTTGGCAACCAGACATCGGAGCACTCGCTGCTGCAGTTGCAGGCGCGTGTATCGGATTTCTGGTGTATAATTTTCATAGAGCTTCTATCTTCTTGGGTGAAGGTGGAAGTGTGCTCCTTGGATTCCTCCTTGGAACCTGCGCCATTGTGTCTGGGAGCAAAATCGCCACGACACTCCTTGTGCTGGGCGTGCCTGTCGCCGATATGATTCGTGTTGCAGTCATGCGTTTTGTGCGTCGCGCACCTATCACCTCTGGAGATTCCACGCATCTGCACCATCTCCTGTTGCGCGCTGGATTTAGTCATCGTGCAACCGTGCTCATGCTCTACGCCTTTGCAATTACGTTCGGCGTCACGACGCTCGTGGCATCACCGTGGCAAAAGGCAATTACTATTCTCGCGATTGTGCTCCTTACCTGGGGCATCGCCGCTGTTATTCTATGGGACTCTTCCGACGCAACAAGGACAAACAAGTCAAACCGCCCAACAAAAAAGTAGTCATTGGATTTTTGGTGCTCTTTGGTATTGCTTTTCTCTATCTCACCATCAGACAGTGGGGTGATCCTCTGGCTACGGTGCGCATCCGTGAAGCAGTGGTGACGGTGGATATTGCGAACTCTGCGAAAGAGCAGCAGTTGGGATTAGGAGGGAGACTCCTGCTCAAGAATGGAGAGGGGATGCTCTTCGTCTTTGCAGAGCCTGGGCAAAAAGGGTTCTGGATGAAGGGGATGCATTTCCCCATTGATATTGTCTGGATCTTCCAGGGCAAGATCGTGGATATTGCACCCGAAGTCCCAGCACCTGCGCACCCTGACACGCCAGAATCCGAGCTTCCGCGGTATTTCCCCAGATTGCCAGCAGATATGGTTCTGGAGGTGCCTGCTGGGTATGCCATAGCCAATGGCTGGAAGATCGGGGACCCCGTCATAATCCAGTTTGACAAAGAATAGGGGTTGGGGTAGGATAGTCCCGTTAGCAATACCACTATGATGGCAATCATTGAGACCGGCAGCAAGCAATATATTGTAGAGCCGAACACCAAATTGACGATTGAGAAACTCGACCAAGAAGCGGGCGATACTGTTGTCTTCGACAAAGTACTCCTCCTCGTGGACGAGAATGACGGCTCCGTACGCGTCGGTACTCCATACATCGACGGTGCAAAGGTGACCGCATCTTTGGACAAGCAAGGCTTCGCAGACAAGATCCTTGTCATGAAGTACAAAGCAAAGGTTCGCTACCGCCGCAAGAACGGCCACAAGCAGCCACAGACGACCGTGACCGTGAAGTCCATCGCCTAGTTGCTTCGCAAAAACAAATCCCACAGCGAGCTGTGGGATTTGTTTTTTTGCAATGTGCTATCTGTAGCGCTCCCATCGTTCACTCGTTGACAGATTGTTCCAAATGTGATATAGCATAGGCGCACACACAACCATGGAGGTCAACGTGCCACAGCTCATTCATCATATGTACACTCCGCTCTCCGAGGTCATCGCCAACTACGACGCGCGATGTTCCGCTATGGGGATCAATCCGAAGAAGTTCGTCTGGGACGGATCGCCTCATCCGCGCCTCTTCTCAGACGACCGGGGTGAGGCCGTGGTGCTCGATCGCTCGTTCTCGACGCTCAACGTGGAGATCTTGTTTACCTGGTCGTGGGCCGCCGAGCAGCAGAACAAGAGTTGGTGGTCGGAGTTCATGACCGACCCCGAGCGTCTCTTCTTGTGTGGTAATGTCGAGTATCCGAGCTGGCGACAGCGCTGGGTTCGTATCCGGCGCACCGCCAATTACGGGCAATCGCCGGAGAACGTGCTCAAGGACGGGCGTCAGATGCCAGGTCGTGAGATCATCTCGATGCTCGCGCAGCATCCAGAGGTCGCGAGACGCATGAACGGCTCCGCTGAACATCCGTTCCTGTGGATGGCTGGTCTCGAATGCAAGGTCTCCGGCGGCAAGCCTCGCCTCGTGCCGAGTGCGTGGGTCGACACTGACGATCGCGAGTTCGGCGTGGGTGCGGGCGACCGTGGGACTGCGTATCGGAGCTGTGCGGTGCCGGAGTTCGTCGAGGAGTAACAACCTTCGCAACTTGCCTACCGGCAGGCAGGCTTGGCTACTTGGTGCTCGGCAGATCTTGATCCATTGGATCTTGTCTGTCGGGCACTTTTTTATTATGAAACTTCATGCGCTGGTTGCGTTGACAAAAATGGTGAAAAGTGATAGTATGTGCCATTCGAGCACGAGGTGTGTTCGAATGCATGAGTCGGAGGGTGACATGGACGAGATCCTGAGTAGTGTCGAGCGCACCTTGGAAAAGTCTGGTGCAGAGTGTTATGCAGTCGCCGCTGCGGTGTTGAATCGGAATCTGGTCGGGGACTTCGACCGTCATATTCACTCGGGGGATCTGTTTCCCTTCAAGGAGATTACCGTGACCGTCGAGAATGCACAGGTCACCTTCCTGAAGGTGCATTGCGTCGCGGGGCACTACAAGGACGATTCCCCAGATAATGTGATTGTCGACGTGTACTTCTGCGAGGACCACCCGGTGATGCTCTACCATCAGCCACAGCTACTGTACAGGGCGACGGACTTCATTCTGAGCTATAACTCTGAAGTGGGAGAGTTTCGTCTCTGGAGACGTGTGCACGACTGAAGGAGAGCTCATGCTCGAACAACTCGTGGGGCCACTGCTTCTCCTCTGGATCATGGCTGCGGCCTTCATGACCATGTTCATGGGACCAAAGAAGAGCGCGCGGATCAATCAGACGTTTGCTGTGCGGCTCATCCAGAGCATGCTGGCAATCGTTTGGAAGATCATCACAGGGGCTGTGAAGTTCGTGTGGAGGCGCGTTTGGCCGCTGGTGCGTGACGCGGCACGTGCGATTGGTCGCTGGGTCTGGGCTGCCTGGGTTCGCACGGGCTGGCCTCGCACACAGCAGTTCTTCCGCTGGATTGGTCGAGGGATCGCAGCCAAATGGAGGCAGCTGCGAACTCCGTGAAAGTCGTGAACGCCGACAACAGAGCGTTCAAACCTGGAAACCGTTGGTAACACCGACGGTTTTCTGTTATTTGATCTCTTTGCGTTCTTTGAGTGCGCTGGTGAGCGTCACTTCGTCTGCGTACGCAAGGCTTGCGCCAATAGGGAGACCTCGAGCAAGGCGCGATACCTTCACGTTGAATTGTGCGAGCTCGCGCTGGAGATACAACATGGTTGTCTCACCAGGAATATCTGGATTGAGTGCGAGAATGACTTCGCGAACCTTGGGGTCTTCGGCGCGCATGCGAGCCATGAGCTCAGGAACCTTGAGGTGTGACGGGAGTACTCCTTCGATTGCATCGATGGTTCCGCGCAACATATGATACACGCCGTTATACGCACCTGATTTCTCGATGGCCATGGCGTCAGTCGTGTCTGCCACAACGCAAATCACGCCGTGGTCTCGGCGTGAGTCGTTGCAAATACCACAGGGGCTTTGCGTGGTGAAATCCTGGCAGAGGATGCAACTCTTCACAGACTTGGAGAGTTCGGTGAGTGCAAGGGTGAGCTTGCCGACTTCACCTCGGCCAGATTTCAATAGGGATAGCACAAATCGCTCTGCGGTCTTCTGGCCGACAGAGGGGAGTCGCATGAACGCAGCAACGAGATCTGTGATCGGTTTGTCGTTCATGCGAGACGAGATTACTCGGCGTCAGTCGCGGAACCGCCAAGTCCTTTGAGGAAATCAAGTCCGCCCATGTCCTTCATCTTCACTGCCATCGACTTCTGCACCTTCTTGAGCGTGTCGTTGTATGCTTCCTTGAGTGCGCTCTGGAGCTTGTCTTTGCGATCTGCATTGAGCATCTCGGGTGGGATGCGTACCTCGAGTACTTCGAGGTTGCCGTTCATGACTACGGTCACATTGTTGACGGTAGATTCAGCGCGTTCTTGGCCGAGCGCATCCTGGAGCACTTTTGCTTGGTCGCGGAGATCCTTAATCTGCTTGAGCTTCGAGAACATGGACATAGAAATTGAATTACGTGTGCAGTAACGGTACTACAAGCCGCGACGCTGTTCAAGGTTCTTGAATGATGCGCGTGGCTCATCGAAGAATAGTCGCACCATACCCGTTGGTCCGTTACGATGTTTTGCAACGTGGATTTCGGCGATGTAGCGCTCGTCAGGTGGAATGTCTTCGGTGCGGTAGTTACGGTCAGCACTTTTGCGATAGATGAACATTACAATGTCAGCGTCTTGCTCGATGGATCCAGATTCACGCAAGTGTGCGAGTTTTGGGATAGCAGGTTTGCTCACTTCAACGGCACGCGAGAGCTGGGAGAGTGCGATCACTGGGATGTTGAGCTCACGTGCGATACCTTTGAGTCCACGAGTGATCTCTGCAACTTCTTGTACACGGTTGTCACTGTTGCCGTGGCTCGAGGAGTCCATGAGCTGCAAGTAGTCGATAACAATCATGCCGAGGCCGTGTTCGGACTGGAGACGGCGCGCCTTGGTTCTGATTTGTGTGATCGTACAGTTGGGAGTGTCGTCGAGGAAGATCGGGGACTCAGCGAGCACACCCATCGCATGACCAATGCGCTGGAAGTCATCGTCCTCTGGACGCTCAGCGAGCTTACCAGTGCGAAGACGCCACAAATCCACGTTGGACTCTGCGCACAACAAGCGATCTACCATTTGTTCTTTGGACATTTCCAGACTGAACAGGCCAACAGGAACCTTCGCCTTTGTTGCGACGTTGCGTACTACGTCAAGCGCAAAACTTGATTTACCAACAGACGGACGCGCTGCAAGAATCACAAGGTCCGACTTCTGGAATCCTGCGAGCAGGTTGTCGAGTTCGTGAAATCCTGATGGCACGCCACGCATCTTGCCCTTCTCCTTGTGCAGTTCGTCGATGCGGTCAAATGCTTCGGTGAGCACGGCACGAATCGGCGTGAACTCCTGGCGCATCGAGCGCATGGAAATGCGGAAGATCGTCTGCTGCGCTTCGTCGAGCAATGTATCAATGTCTTGGTCTTCGCTAAATCCAAGAACAGAAATTTCGTGTGACGCAGAGAGGAGGCGACGCAAGACAGCTTTCTTGCTCACAATGCGCGCGTATGTTGGAGCGTGACCTGCGGTTGCAACGGTGTTGCTCAACTGCACGAGATACGATCGGCCACCGATCATCTCAAGTTGTTTCTTTTCGTCGAGGCGGTTACCGACGGTCAGGAGATCTACTGGTTCGTGTGTCGCGTAGAGATCGAGGATAGCCTCGTACACAATGCGGTGGGCATCTTTGTAGAAGTCAGTTGGGTCGAGAATATCCACCACGCGCATGAGGGTTTCTTTGTCCAACAAAATAGAGCCCAACAGGGACATTTCAGCATCAATGCTGTGTGGCGGGATTTTGAGCCGGGCTGCCTCGTTCTCCATAGTATGCTCATACTAGCCCCAGGGGGCCTGGTCGGCAAGTCCGCGGGGAGTGGCTCAGGTAGACAAATACCCATCAGACCCGTACGATACCTCTATATGCGTGTATTTCTCGTTAATAACTTGTACAAGCCGTATAGTCGCGGGGGAGCAGAGACGATAGTGGAATCCACGGCTCGGACGATGCGGGACGCTGGGCACGATGTGCATGTGATGACCATCGGACGCTCGAGCGACGTGCATTGGTTCTGGAGAACGCGCACTATGGTAGAAGACGGCATCACGGTGCATCGCTACGCACCGATGCAGTGGTTCAACTATGTCAACAACATTGGTCGCATGCCAACATGGTTGCGTGTGTTGTGGCATGCGTGGGATGCGATCGAAGATTTTGGATATTGGGTGTTGCGTCGTCGTATTCGTCAGCTGCGGCCTGATCTGGTGTACACGCACAATGTGAAGGGGATGGGAATGATGATTCTGCGTGCGGGGAGATTTGCACCTGCACATACGCATGTGCTGCATGACGTGCAGTTACTCACACCAAGCGGTCTCATGTGGCATGGGCAGGAGAATCATTGGACAGTCACAGGAACGCTCGCAGCCATCTATCGTCGCGTAACGAAATCGTACACGCAGCACATTCGCACCGTCGAAGGGCCGACGCAGTGGATTATAGATACGCATCGATTCTTCGGATTGTTCGAGCACGCACGTGCGGTCAAGACAGTGCAGACATTGCCTGTGGCGGCAGTGCGTGAGGTGCGCCATCGCGAACGAGACAAAAAAGTCTTCCTCTATGTGGGACAAATAGAATCGCATAAGGGTGTTGAGTTCCTTGTGCGTGCCTGGCGGGAATATAGTGCTCAGCATCCAGAGAGTCATCTGCACATTGCAGGGGATGGTGCGCTCCTTCCGGTTGTCCATCTGCAATCTCAGGGACAAAAGATCACAGTGCATGGACGTCTGAGTCATGATGACCTCGGTCGGCTCTACCGCGATGCTGATGCATTGGTTGTGCCATCACTGTGCTACGAGAATGCACCTTCGGTTATTCATGAGGCGCACGCACATGGATTGCGGGTGTTCGCATCACGAATTGGTGGAATTCCCGAACTTGTTGTACAGACCGATCGCTTATTTGAGCCACAAAATCAGCAACAATTGCTCGAATGCCTAGAGAGTACTTGACAGAATTGGTTCGTGGTGGTATCCTCTGTACACGCTGAGTGTTGAGTCATGGGATTGACTCCACTCTGGTAGTGGGTGGGCAGCGCGCTCGTTGATTGACCGTTCGGAAGGCAAAATCTGTGCAACGCGTCCTATGCACAACCTCCCCGAACCGCGTCTCACGAACCGCGCTGCCCACCCCAACCCCACGACCCAAATCTAACGATGAGGGTCTTTTTTGTTATTTAAGCAAAAATACGGCGTTGTGCTATTGACAAAACCGTTCGAACGTGCTACTATTATCCGTCAACGTGTCATACGTGACCCTAAAAATACTATGAAAAAGAACACCATCGTGTCACTTGCAGTTGCTGGCGTAACCATTCTCGGAATGGTTGTAGCTGGTGCAACTGGTCTCATCAAACCGTTCACCTCGAATACCGAGGCTGCGGCGCTTTTGAAATTCACGAACCCGTTCATGACGGCAATGATGCGCCCAGATGTTCAGGGTCAGTGGATGACATATGTAGACAAGCGTGATGAAAAGAATCCCGCTATCTATCTCTATAACTTCAAGACCACCGAAGATCGGATGATCTCGTGGGGAGCAGCTCCTATTGATACGAGCGTTGCGACGCCTCGTGTCTCTCAGGGTGTGGTTGCGTACAGCAACCGCCTTGCCAACGGTCAATACGTCCTCAATATCATGAATCCGTTCATGTATACGACGACACAGGTGGCATCGTCTCGCTATCCATTTGAATCATTTGCATTCGTTGAGCGCAACCTCGTGTGGTTGCAGGAAGATGCAGATCGTTCTGGAATTTCTCAGGCATACTGGTATGACATCGATCGTGGTGTGAGCGAGAAGCTCACCACAAGCGACGTGCGCAAGCAGTCTATTGTTGGATCTGGTAACACTGCATATTGGATGGAGCAGAACGGCACGAACTGGAATGTGATCAAGCATGAACTTGATTTCGGTTCTCAGAATGTATTGCTCGAGAACAAGCCACTTGTTGGCACCATCTCAGCGTCTGGCAATTATGTTGCCATGTCCATGATGAAGGATGGTCAAGCAGATATTTACACCTATCACACCGTAACGGGTAAGCTCGCACAGGTAACATATACCGGTGGTGACGAGAAGTACCCGGTTGCATTTGGTGATTACATGACATACGAAGAGTCGCTTGCAGGAAAGAATCCTGACATTGCACTCTATAACGCTGATGCAAAGACGAAGACGCGCCTTACCAATGGTGGTACTGGTCACTCTCGTCCATCGATCAGCACAGACCGCATTGTGTGGTCTGACGCACGCACGGGTGTTCCGGAGATTTATCTCTACGACTTCCGTTCGACTGATACTGCACTCAACAACGACATTGCTCGTACTGCAGTAGAAATCCCACTCTCACAGCCAAAGGCTGGAGACCCAGCAACACCATTCACCACGCCAATGGATCTTGATACTGACGGCGATGGAATCAGCAATGGTGAAGAAAAGAACAAGTACAAGACGTCGCCTGAGCGTGCTGACTCTGACCTCGATGGTCTCTCAGACAAGGACGAAATCTTTGTCTACCACACCAACCCACTCCGCTTCGATTCTGATGAGGATGGCTATGGTGACGGTACTGAGGTGAAGACGGGTCACAACCCGCTCACCCACATGAAGAAGCAAGTACGCTACGCTGTAGAGCGCAATCTCGCGCTCGAACAGACCAAGGCACGCGAACTCAAGTCAGCGCTCGAAGCCAAGTATGGCAAGCGCAAGATCGGTATCCATGCTCGTGACTGGTCATTCTACGTGAATGCCTACGTCTACGGCGGATACACGGTCAATGAGATCGCCAAGTCTTCGCACGGCGGATACGGAGTGATTAGCTCTGAGATCCCAGCCCGCGACTGGCGCGCGACCGAAATGTACCGCAAGGCGATCGCGAAGTAATTCGCACGCCGCGCAATACGCAAAAAGGAAATCAAGCGCCGCGTTCCCGAAAGGGGCGCGGTGTTTTGTTATTTTAGTGGCTGTCACCTCTTGACATTTTTGCTACAATCGAGTAGTATTTGAAGTTATTTTAGCACGATAGTAGACCACGTTGCTTGCGGAGTTGCGTGGTCTGCGATGGTGCGCCAGAGGGGCGTAGCACGCGGGAAGATCATCGACAATTGAGGAGAGTGAAATGCGAAATGCACAAGAAGTTCTGGACCTGTGGATCGCGGAGAATTGGCGGCTGTCGGCAGTATCGTTTGTGCCCACGGCAGAAGAGCCGGTGCTCGAGATCGCGGTTGGTCAGCTCGATGACGGGACGCTGGTGCATGCGTATGGCGTCGTGCACTACGGCTGGGGATATGACGGGGGAAAGACGTCTCACCCCGCATGGGCATGGTACCTCAACCGCAACGACGCGCTTCGGCGCGTGCTCACGGAGTCCTATCGGGACACCGAGGAAGGGAAGTCGTGGCTCGCGCATCAATCGCTGGCACAAAAGGAGTACGAGCGGTTGGAGCGTCGAGAGATCGGCTCCATTGATGATGTGCCGGTCATCGCATTCCGGTACGCGGAGTGCGAATCGCGTCACGTTCCGCACTGGCGGATTGGGTGTGATGAGGTTGAGGCGCTGCGGATGCTGCGGCGTGTCGTCTGGCATTTCCACAAGACCGCGCTGCCGGGGATGCAGTATCCCGATCCGCATGATCCGACGGCGCAGATTCCGGAGATCATGCAATACCACTACGGCTCCTGTCCAGAAACGGGCGAGGATCTGTATCGGTACGGCATGTTCGACGCTGATGCGAACTTTCGTACCTCGGAACTGCTGTGGTTCGAGACACTCGAGAATGCGCAGAGATCGCGGGTTCTGGTTGAAGAAACCTTTCGGGATCATCAAGCGGAACTCCAGTTCAGGCGTGACCAGAAGGCAGTTGTGGATCTCTTCCACTCCGTGTGTCAAAAGGAAGAAGCGCTTACTGCACTACCATGGTACTGGGGCGTGCGTACCATGGTCGATCAGAAGCTGGTGATCGAGTATGAAGCGAAGATCGTGTTCTTGCCAGATCACGGGCAGATCAACCCGGTCGAACTCATGGCGCAGTGTCAAGAATGGGAAGCGGCGATCAATGCACTCCGTGCTGCGATCGACGAAACCTACCTGGAACGAGCGATGGCTTGCGAGAGTCGTGGACTCAAGGAGCGTCTCACGGCGCTGCTTGATCACTGGTGCCCCACCTGCATTCTGTGTGGAGAAGGGTATCAACGCGGTGATCTGGATACCGTGCTCGTGCTGGGCGAACTGCGACTCACGGGATGCGGATGTCCGGAGCGTGGGTGGGACGAGCGGAATACGGAAGCGCCGGCCATCGTCCAGGCTGTGCACAGTGCTCGGAGGATGCATCTGGTTCGTGGACAAATCCCTGAGCTGTTCGATCGCGCAGACTACAAAGGATGGAGTACCACCACCATCTTCGCAGTGCGGTACAACGGTGTGGCGCTGATCCGTTGGGTGTTGGTGAACGAATCCAACCGCCTCCAACCAGCGCTGAGCATCAACACTGCGGCGTTGCTGGAGCTTCCGCAAGCAGAAACGCACTTCGTAACGAGCTGCACCTACGATCCAGTGTGGGAGCGCGTTACGCTGCCGGCGGTTCAGGCAGAGCGGTATCGTCGGGCAGAGGAACGTGTCCAAGACGGAACGGTCATGAAGATCGCTTTCGAGTTCGGTGAGCTTTCCAAGCGATGGTTCGCGGATGTTCGTGACGTGTGCGGTATGCGACGGTTCGTCGTTGATCCGCAGCGGTGCGGGGTTCTGATCCAGGCGAATGTATTGTACTACTGTGATGTGGACCCGATGCCCGAGAATTGGCGACCCCGCATGACTGAGTACGCACGTCCGTATCTCGCGGTGCCGTCACATTCGGTGTCGGAACTGGGCAAACGTGCTGAGGCCCGTCCGGTCCACCGTGCGCAGCAGGCGTCCGGCGGTAAGGGTGGCTTCGGTACATTCGCTGATCTGTTGCGCAGTCAAGGGGAATAGCTAGAGGCCTCAGAGGAGGGGGCTGAAGCTGCTCGAACCAACAAGACGTACTCATACGGGTGCGTCTTGTTTTTTTGTGCCGCCCCCTTGACAGATTTTAGAAAAGCTGATAGGTTGGTGCCAGCAAAGCTCGCGGCGTTGCCACGAGTAAGTGCTATGTCACTACCTTCATGGTGAACTACGGAGGAAGCCATGATCCGACGACCCCTGAAGCCCGACCGCGCCGTGCTGAACGGCGATCACAACTTCAATGCTTTCAACTTGATCGACGCCGCGGCCATCTCGACGAACTGACCAGCGCCGGCGCGACGATCGCGCTCGCATTGCATCTGAGTAGCCGACGGCCTCCTAGAGGCTGACGGCGATACAAGCATTCGCGGGCGCGCGTGCAAGATCCAATGTGGATTTCGATCCATCATTGGCCGAAAGGAAGGATTGAGCAGCCATCGGCTCACCCTGGTCTTGCTCGTACAGATGGTAGAACCCCCTCAAGTAACACTGAGGGGGTTTCGCTATTTTTGAAAAATAAACACACGATTGGCACCGACAGCAAAGGTGTCATCTGCTTCATGGGTCGCCACCTCAATAAGTTGGCGCGCATTGTGCCAGTAGGGAGTGATCACGAGATATACGCGTTCGACGTTGGCGGCTGTAGCTGCCTCGAGTGCATGCATGCGCGTCGGAGCGTCATACACCATTTGCAAATAATATGGGTAGAGCGGACCGCCGGTTGGGACGGGATAAATAAATTGTTCTGCACCATTGAGCTGCACTGTGGGATGAAAGCCGAGTTGCGCGATTGCAGCTGCGCTCACTGCTTGGTTAGTGAGCACGATGTAGGATGCAGTGCCGCTTGCATGGCGATTAATGGTTGCGACGGTTTCGAAATCTGCGGCACTCGTGCTGTAGCCTTTGGATCGATCAACAACATCAACCTTGGGATAGGTGAGATACCAACTCGCTGTGGCACTAGTTGCAAAGAGGAGAGCGAAGAAAATGCGTGCGGAACGATCCCAGTGCCAGCGTGTTGTGAGTGCAGAGATTGCATAGAGGACTGGTGCAGTGCAGGCAATGAGTGCAATGACGAAGAGTCGATCGCTGAAAGCGCTTTGTTCGTAGGAGATAACGTTCTGGTAGGTGAGGCCGTGCAGAAGAAGCGAGGCAAGAAGACAGCTCACAGTAATGAGTACGTAGGGCATCACCTTATCGCGTGCAACGCGGATGCTGTACAGCACAAGTGCACCTATTGTCACAGGTAAAATCAGGTGGAGATACGTGTACGAAAATTGCAGCTGCATGCTCACACCCGGCATGAGTGATGGTCCGGTAACAATGTGTATCATCGCCTCACGCAGTGGAGTCCATGTAATTCGTGCACCTTGAATCACAATAAAAATCACCGGAAGCGCGAGGGATCCTCCCAGAGCAACCAGTGTAGAGAGTACGCGATATCCATTTCGCCACAATAGAGACACGACTACGATGATGAGTGCGGGAATACCTGCCACAGGGTGTGCTGCACATGCCGCAAGAGCCAGTACACATGCGAGTACTTCAGTGCGGCGGGTGTGATGCGCACTATTTGCATATGCCAATGCCAGTATGAGCAGCAGCAGTCCAACTGCTTGTGGTGTAGTAGTAATGAAAAACGCACAAGGAAGTGCAAGAATCAGAACTCCGATGCGTAAGCGGAATCCGAGTACGTATGCTGCCAAGGGCACTGCCAGTGCAGTTGCTGCAGGTACTAACCACTGATCGACGACGAACAGGCGCAGATGCGTGAGTGTTTGGACACCGAACTCCAACATGTATGCTCCAATATAGTACGGAGTGCGTGGGAGGATAACCCCATCGCGGATAATGGTTTCGATTGTGGTGCGGTGAATGAATCCATCGAATCCGTACCCTAATTGGTAGATGCATGCCGCCACACTTGAAGTCACGAAGAGTTGTACTGCAAAAGCAATCCATCCTGCGCGTGATTGTGTGCGTGAGCCGACAAAAAGTCCGAGGACACTTATCCCGTACGCGAAGAAAATCCATGCAGGGAGAAGTTGCCACGGGCTTAGTAACGTGTCAGTACTCGCATGGCGTGCGAGAAATACGATGAGTGCACTATTGAGGAGTGCTGACACAACGAGTGCTGCGCGTTCGCGTGGATGTTGGGGGGTCCAAGGAAGTGCTGCTGACGTCTGAGAATGTGGTGCGAGGAACCAGCACGCGACACCTGCAGCAATCGCGATAAGCAACAACCACATCGGTGTGACAGGCAAACAATAATAGAGTGCCGTCGATAGAATCGTGAACGCAGCAATGAAGAAGGGAATGCGATGCATGGCGCTATTGTAGCAGTGGGAGGGTTGCCGTACAATCAGGGCATGATCTCTCAAGGAATCGCACAGTGGGTAAGTGAGAACGTGGTGAACAAATGGCTTGTGAACCCGTCGTTGCGCATCGCCGTCGCGATGGTGCTGCTTTTTTTTGTGATCACGAGTGCACTTGCACATCAGCTCCAACCACTGACAAATTCTCCAGATGAAATGGTGACCCGCGCGTTTGTGCACGAGTATGAGGCTACAAGTGCGTTGCGTATTCCTGCTCCTGTGGTGGCGGTGGAAGAAGGGTTGGCGCCGAGAAGTGTTTCGTTTCGCGAGGGCGCATATGTCCCCGCGACTTTTTATGGCATGTTGGTGTTGTATGGTGGTGTTGCAAAGGTGTTGGGAGTGAAAGTGTTCTGGATTCTGACACCACTTATTGCGAGTATTGCGTGTCTCGCGTTCTTTGGGTTGGTACGACGTGTGTGGGGAGATCGTATTGCCATGACCAGTGTGATGTTGTTGTGTCTGCATCCTGCGTGGTGGTATTACACAGCGCGCGGGTTGTATCCGAATGTGCTGGTTGTGTCACTGATCATCATTGGTCTGTGGTTGGTGCTGATTGAACCGATGCGATCAGCGGGAAGAGTGCTGGTCATGCGTGTTGCAAATCATGTGCTCGGTATGGGGGTGCTTGCTCTGGCTGCATTTGTTCGTCCGGTTGAAATGGTGTGGGTTGGACTGTTGTTGCTGGCTGCAGCGATCATCTATCGTGCGTGGAAGGATCGTGTGTTGGTGTGGATTTGGGGTACTGCGTTGATCGTGTGTATGGGTGTGGTGGGATTGTATCCGGGGATCCTGGGAAGTGTGAGTGGATATGTGATTGCGCTTCCGTCATTTTTGGATGCGCTCTTTCCTTTTGGGATTCATCCGCGGTTGGTGCTGCACAACATGTGGAATATTGGCTTTTTGAGTTTGGGATTTGTTGGGGTGGTGTCTGCGGGCGCGCTTGGTGTTGTCCTTGTGCGATGGATTCTGGCACGCGCGCTGTTCACTACAGAACGGGGGAAATATATTCTGCTCACACTGGCTTGGATTTGGTATCCAATTCTCATGTATGGGTCGTGGATTGTTCGAGACAATCCAACGCCTGAGTTGGTGACCATTGGATCTTCATTCTTTCGATATTGGTTGCCAGTATTTGTGGTTGTGTTGCCGTTTGTGGCGTATGTGTTGTGGCGCGTGTTCGAGCGATTTCGTAGCGAAGGGCGCAGGTATATGGCGGGAATTTGGATGGGATTTTTCGTTTGTTGGTTTGGCGCGAGTATGCTCACGGGCGCTAGTGGTGTAGACGGATTCGCGTCGCTCTTGCGCGAGCGTGATGCTGTTGTTGCGGTGCGAGAGCGCGTATTGGCACGAGTGCCAGAGTCAAGTGTGATTATTGTGGACAAATGGGACAAACATTTCTGGCCAGCACGAACTGTGACTCGTGTGCGCAAGTCACTTGCTGTGGATCAGTGGTTCTTCGGACTTGTGTTGCGTGCGGATGAATCTCAGCAGCTCGCGGGTGCTACGGGCGGACGTGTGGTGGAGGTCGATCGATTCGGCACGCATGCGCTGTATCATATTGAAAAGTAATATGCGATTTGCACACGGTGCTATCTGGGGTGCGACACTGGGGCTCATCGCTATGATTGTATATTGGAATGCTGCGCCATTTGGTGTGACGTATGTGAAGGATATGCATGCACTGCGCTCGAGTGCTGCGATTTCGGATTTCACACCGGGAGATCGAGTTACTGCTGACAGGATGATCGTCCGTGATCCTGTCTATATGCTGGTGCGACCGCCGCGCAGATTTGCAAATGCAGTAGTCGAGGTGGATGGTGAGAATTTGACCACATTGCGACTGGGTGTGACGCACGATGCAGATGCAAAAGTTGTCGCATTGTGGGACGCACAAGCACCGACGTCCACGACGCGTGCGGTATATCTGATGGATTTGGCTGGTGCGCAGCGTGATGACAATGGCGCATATCGGTTTGTTTTTTCCGTGAGTGGAAATGCTGGGGTTCGCGTGGATGCGGTCAAAGTAAGTTTCCAATAATATGACAACGGATGACAGACAGTCACTTGTGGAGACCGCGGTGCAGGCGAGTTCGGTTTTTCTTGTGTTTACAGTGGTTATGGAGTTGGTTTTGCCTGGATTTGTCACTCGAATCGTGCCCATCTGGTGGCCGTTGAGTGTCCATATTTTGTTGACAATGTGCCTTGCTCGATTGCGCCGTGCATGATACCGTTGCGGCGTATGCAGGACTGTATTTTTTGCAAGATTCTGGGTGGAGAAATCCCGAGCACGCAGGTGTACCAGGATGACTATGTTGTGGCGATCATGGATATTAGACCAGTCCACCTAGGACATGTGTTGTTGATTCCACGGGATCACGTGGAGCAGACATTGGATATGGACGCGCCTACGCTCATGCACATGACTGCAGCAATGCAGTTTGTAGCGCGTGGTGTGGTCAGTGCAACACGTGCTGATGGATGGAATCTCGGAGCGAATTCTGGCGCCGCTGCAGGGCAGGCAGTTTTTCATGCACACTGGCACATCATTCCTCGGTACACGGGCGATGGGCTCAAGCACTGGGCTGATGAAGCAGTGACACACGATCAATTAACAGAAATGGGCGGCAAGATCCGCGCAGAACTTACAAAGGAGCTATGACCTATTTTGTAACAGGAGGTGCGGGATTTATTGGTGCGAATTTCATCCAGTATATTTTGCGAACGCATCAGGATGCGAAGGTCGTCAATTTTGACGCACTCACGTATGCGGGGAATCTTGAGAATTTGGTGAGCGTGGCTGCGGATCCGCGCTATCGGTTTGTGCAGGGAGATATCACGAATCTTGAGCAGGTGTTAGCGGCGATGGAGGGGTGTGATGTGGTGGTGAACTTTGCTGCGGAGTCGCACAATGATCGCGCGATTCTTGATCCAGGTATTTTTGTGCGCACTAATGTCATGGGCACGCAGATTTTGCTCGAGGGTGCACGTCGTACAAAGGTCTCTCGATTCCATCACATTTCGACGTGCGAAGTGTTCGGTGATTTGGCGCTTGATGAGGATCGCATGTTCAAGGAGAGTGATTCATTTGCACCAAAGACTCCATACAATGCGAGCAAGGCTGCAGCGAATCACATTGTGACTGCGTATTATCACACGTACAAGTTGCCTGTGACGATCAGTCACTGTGCGAATAATTACGGTCCGTTCCAGTTCCCAGAGAAGGTGATCCCGTTGTTTGTAACCAATGCGCTTGAGGACAAGCCATTGCCACTGTTCAAGTCGAGTCAGAATCGTCGTGAGTGGATTCATGTGGACGATCATTCTGCGGGAATTGATGCGATTGTTCGCCGTGGGACCGTGGGTGAGTCGTATAATATCGGAACGCGCGTCGAGAAGAGTGTAGAGCAGCTCGCTGATGCCATTCTCGAAATCCTCGGCAAACCACAGTCGCTCAAGTCATATGTTCCTGATCGCTTGCAGCACGATCGACGTTACGTGCTCGACCCGAGCAAAATAATGGAAGAGCTTGGCTGGGTACCACTTATTCCTTTTGATGATGGATTGCGCGCAACCGTGGAGTGGTATCGCGATCATCAGGAATGGTGGAAGCGTTGCAAGTCTGGCGAGTATCAGAAGTATTACGACAACTACTATAATGACGCGATTGGCAAAAACTAATATGAAGGTATTGATTTTCGGACAGGGGCAGCTCGGAACGTATTACAAGAATTATTACGAAGCAAAAGGTGATGAGGTGATTAACGATCGCGTGGATATTCGCGATGGTGCAGCGGTGCAGGCTGCGGTGGAATCTGCAAAGCCAGATTTTGTGATCAATGCTGCAGCGAAGACGGATATTGACTGGTGCGAGCAGAATCGCACCGAAGCATTCGAGGTGAACACGCTTGGTGCTGACAATGTTGCAGCAGCGTGTGCGGCGTCGGGAATTTACTTGTATCAGATTTCAAGTGGGTGTGTGCAGGAGAGTAAGAATGCAGAAGATGTACACACAGAGGACGAGCCACCAACACCGTTGTGCTTCTATTCTTGGACCAAGGTCTGGGCAGAGAATCTCGTATTGGATCGCGTGCGCCGTCAAGGGTTGCAGGCACTTATTTTGCGCCCGCGACAGCTGCTCAGCGCAACCGTGAGCCCGCGCAACGCCGTGACCAAGTTCCTCACGTACAAGAAGTTCATTGATACACCTAATTCTTGCACGATTGTTGAAGACTTGCTCGATGTCACGGACCAGCTCGTCGCGCGTCGTGTCACGGGTGTATATAATGTCGTTAATCCAGGGATCATCACGCCATTTCAAGTTGCGACCATGCTCAAGGAAATTGTGAAGCCTGAAATGGAGTTCGTGAAAATCAGCAAGGAGGAGCTCAACAAAATGACGCTCGCAACACGTGTTGATTGCGTGCTCTCAGGCGCGCGTCTAGAAGGACTGGGGATCCATCTCAAAGAAATTCACGAACGTCTCGCTGAAATTCTCCATCTCTTCAAACAGAATCTGGCGAGTGAGGCGTCACGTGCAGCCATGGCAAAGACAGAGCAAGATACGGTACACAAATTGAGTCTAGTGCAGTAGGTGGAGGGCAAACCTCTATGGACGTATCTCTTGTTACCGTAACCTGGAATAGTGCAAAATTTATTGGTGATCAAGCGCGTTCCGTCTTTGCATCAGAGGGGGTTACGTACGAATTCTTTGTCGTTGATAACGCATCGTCTGATGATACGGTTGTGATTGTTGAGCGCGATTTTCCGCAGGTTCGACTGATGAAGAATGAGGTGAATCGGGGATTTGCTGCGGCGAACAACCAGGCGATTCGTGCGTCGATTGGGCGATATGTATTATTGCTCAATCCTGACATGCGCGTTGCGCCGGATACCATCGCAAAAATGGTGCAGCACATGGATGCGCATCCGGAGATTGGAGTGCTTGGTCCTCGTCTTGTTGATGAGCAGGGGAACATCATGCCACACGTTCGTCGGTTCCCGCGCGTGAGTGATCAGGCGGCAATCCTCCTGAAGTTGCCGCATGTAGCGCCTACAATTCTGGATGCGTATTTGCAAAAGGATTTTGATTATTCCAAGGATGCGTCTGTTGATTCTGTGCGTGGGTCGTGCTTCATGATTCGTCGCGAAGTTATCGAGAAAATAGGTGGGTTGGACGAACGGTATTTCATTTGGTTCGAAGAAGTGGATTACTGCATGCAGGTGGTGCGCGCGGGATGGAAGGTTGCCTACACACCAACGGCTACGTGCGTAGATTATGTTGGCCGCAGTTTTGCGCTTGTCTCTGGGTACCGCAAGCAGCAGTACTTCACCACCAGTATGGTTACGTATTTTCGTAAATGGCATCCAGGGTGGCGTAGTGCTGTCATTGCAGTGTTGCGCCCTTGCGCACTCGCAGCAGCCTGGGTGGCAGAAAAGTTCCGCTCACTATGATCGCAATTCATCTTGTCACATGGAATGGGGCGAAGTATATTCCGGAGTTGTTTGCGTCATTGCGCGGACAACAGTTCCGTGAATTTCAGTTGGTGATTTATGATAATGGATCCGTTGATGCAACGGTGGTTGCGATTGAAAAACAATTGCAAGAAGCTCCTGCATTCAATTACACATTTACGAAGGGGGAGAGCAATATTGGATTTGCACCAGCGCATAATCTCTTGATGCGCGAATCTACTGCTGAGTATGTGTTGTTGCTCAATCAGGATATGCAACTCATGCCGGAGTATGTGTTGCGCCTCAAGCAGTGTCTCGATGGGCATCCTGATGCTGGTATTATTTCTGGTCGATTGATGAAGTGGCAGTTCGGCGAAACATGGAATCATGGTCGAACCGATGTGATTGATTCGCTCGGGTTGCGTGTGCTGCGCAATCGTCGTGTCACAGAATTGCACACGGGTGAGCGTTGGACCGACGTGTCGTCACAGTTGCGATATACCCCAGATGGGTTGGTAGAAGTGTTTGGTGTCTCAGGTGCTGCGCCGATGATTCGTCGCGCGGCTGCAATGGATGTGGCACTGGACGGGCAGATGTTCGATGAGTCGTACTTCAGCTACAAGGAGGATGTGGATCTTGCATGGCGTATGCGCAGCGCAGGGTGGAATGCATATCTGGTTCCTGATGCAGTGATCTACCACGATCGTTCTGCGGCCGGCCCTCGCGAGCTCGCAGACAGCGTCGCGGCGGCAAATCGCGCATCTATGCGTCCTGCAACGCGAGCATATTCATACCGCAATCACCTCTTTACACTTTTCAAAAATGAGTATATAACAAACTATCTTAGGGATTGGCCCTGGATAGAGTGGTATGAGTGGAAAAAGTTCGTGTATTTGCTCTTTCGAGAGCCGCGGACCTGGGTTGCTGGGTTCCAAGTAGCTCGACAGTACCCTCAGCTCATGCGCAAGCGCAAGATGATCAAGAGCAAGCGACGAGTGAAGGCAGGGGCGTTGCGCAAATGGTGGATGAAGTAATCTATGTTCGACATTGCGATTATCACCGTGAACTACAAGATGAAAGACCGCATTCGTGCGTGCCTTCGTACTCTCACGTCTGATATTCGTGATTCTGGGCTCACCGTGAAGGTTGTTGTCGTGGATAACGCGTCAGGTGACGGCATTGCTGCGGCGCTGAGCGCGGAGTATCCAGATGTGCTGTGTATTGAGAATGCGGAGAATGTCGGATTTGGCAAAGCCAATAATGCGGGGATGCGTGCAGTCGAGGCACGATACTATTTTATATTGAATCCAGATACGCTTTTTATTGAGCCGCATACCATGCGTCGCATGTTCGATTTCATGGAACGGGAGAAATCTATTGGAATGATAGGACCGCGTCTTCGATATGAAGATGGCAAATTACAGGATAGTTGCTTCCGATTTCCACGGATGATGGACAAGGTGGTTCGTCAACTTGGTATTGATTCGTGGTGGCTGCCTGCGCGTCGTCGTGTGGACTATTTCCTCATGCGTGATTTCGATCATGCGAGCACGCGACCTGTCGATTGGATTCTAGGGAGCGCGATGTTCGTGCGTGCGGAAGCGCTCAAGGTTGTCGGAGGATTTGATGAGCGGTTCTTCATGTATTTCGAGGATTGTGATTGGAGTCGTCGATTCTGGACTGCACATTGGCCAGTGTATTATGTGCCAGCAATCACCCTTGTGCATATTTACTCGCGCGCAACGGCGAAATCTCGCAATGTATTTCGTTCGCTCCTCATGAGCAAATTAGCGCGCATCCATCTGCAGAGTTGGTGGCGCTATTATCGCAAGTGGGGGACTTCATCGAATCTATGACCCATCCACGCATCGCAGTTATTTATTTGTCGTTTCACTGTGAGCCGTATATGCCGATGGTATTGCCGGCCATGGAAGCGATTACGTATCCACAAGATCGCATCGAATGGATTATTGTAGACAATCCACATCCGGTGCACGGGAGCTCTGTTGCGTATTTGCGCAACGAAGTATTGCCCAAGTCTGGTGTGACATTACCAACAGTCACATTGATTGAGAACACAGAGAATCTTGGATTTGCGGGCGGAAATAATGTGGGTGTGGAATATGCAATCAAGAATGGATTTGATTATGTATTCTTCTTGAATAATGATGCGTACCCAGCACCTGACGCCTTTGAGCATCTTGCTGCAGCGATGGAGAGTGATCCGAAGATCGGTATCGCACAATCACTCATCATGTTGCATCAGGACAAGAACAAAATTAACACTGCAGGAAATGCGATTCATTATCTTGGGTTTGGATATTGTGATGCGTACAAGAATGTTTTCTCAAAGGACGCCTACGAACCAGTCACTGATATTGGGTATGCATCGGGCGCAGCCATGATGGTGCGTGCGAGTACGATTCAAGATTTGGGTGCGTGGGATAATGACTTCTTCCTGTATCACGAAGATATGGAGTGGTCGTTGCGTGTGCGTGTGCTGCGCGCAATGCGTGTGGTGTTAGTGCGGGATAGTGTTTTTTATCACGCATACGACTTCTCGCGCAGTATCACGAAATACTATTGGATGGAGCGCAACCGATTCGCCGTGTGGCTCATGTATTTGCGTCCGTGGACGTGGGTACTCATCTTCCCGATGATTCTTGCAATGGAAATCGGGCAGTTCGTCTTTGCTATCGCTCGTGGATGGTGGCGAGAGAAGCTCAAGGTGTATGTGTACTGGTCCAAGCCTGCACACTGGAGGCTCTGGTTGGCGAAGCGCCGTCGCATTCAGCGCGAGCGCACCATGAGCGACGCGGAACTCTCAAAGATCTTTGTTACAAAGATTTTGTTCCAGGAGTCTGTTGTTGAGAGCCCCGTGCTCAAGTATATTGCAAATCCAATGATGACTGCGTACTGGAATATCATTAAGCATCTCGTATGAAAGCACTCCTGACAGGTGGTGGACGCGCGACACGACTTCGCCCAATTACTGAGACTATCAACAAGCACTTGATTCCGCTGGCGAACAAGTTCATGATCGTGCATGCGATTGAGAAGGTGAAGCGTGCTGGGATCACTGATATTATTATCAATACAAATCCTGGCGAGACTTCGCTCCCAGAATATCTGGGCGATGGATCAACGTGGGGTGTGCAGATCACGTATCGTGAGCAGCAAGGTGGCCCGCAGGGAGTGGCGCATATTCCAACGTGCGCGCGTGATCTCCTCGAAGGTGAGCCATTCTTGTTCTACCTCAGTGACAACATCATTCTGGGCGAGATCAATCGGTTCGTAGATGACTACAAGAATAATGAGCGTAATGCCATGCTCGCGTTCTCGCGTGTGAAGGATCCACAACGATTTGGTGTTCCAGAATTCAACGCAGACGGCAAGCTCGTCCGCGTGGTGGAAAAACCTGAAGTTCCTGCGAGTGATTTCGCAGTGACGGGTATTTATATTTACGACGGCAATTACTTCAAAGCGTTCGATTCTTTGCAAAAGAGTTCACGCGGCGAGTACGAAATCTCTGATGTACACACGTGGTATCTCGAGCAAGGACACAACGTGGGTTGGGATGAGATCACTGGCTGGTGGAAGGACACAGGAAAGGCCGAGGATCTCCTGGAAGGCAACCAACTGCTGCTCAATGAAGTAACGTCACACGAAGTATTCAACCACGCGACGATCGGTGAGCGCGTGCAGATTCAAGGTCGTGTGCAAATTGGTAAAGGGACGCAGATTGGTGACAATGTGCTCATCCGCGGTCCTGTAACTATCGGCGAAAATGTTGTGTTGCGAGACAGTTATATTGGTCCGTACACATCCATTGGTGACAATGTACAGATCTACAATACCGAGTTAGAAAATAGTATTATTCTTGATCACGCGCACATTACATCAGGAGTGCGCATCGTCGACAGCCTCATAGGCAAGAATGTAGTCATCAGTGCATCGCACGATACATTGCCAAATGGCCACAAGCTCATTGTGGGAGACAATAGCATGGTTGAGTTGTAGCGCGTAGGATTGCGTCTAGCGAATCCAGAGATCAACAAGTGCGCGTGCGCCAGAAGGCTCGGTAGTGATGGCGCGAATTTTGCGTCCACGGGATTCGACACCAACTTGTTCTACACGTCGATCGCCCAAGAGTGTATAAGCAGCACGAGCATCGCGCCCATCGAACTCATGGAGCTGCACGCGCGATTTGGTAAGCAGAAGTGCGTATGGCATTCCTGGAACTGGATATGCAGCGATAATAGGATCACTGGTACGCGCCATGAGCGCGAACGGACTTCCTTGGTGTGAATACCACAGCTCGAAATCATTGGTGAGGAGTGTTGCTTCTTCGGAACTTCTGCCGCTGGTTGCATCAATGGCGAGCACGGTCGGCTCATCATCTCCCGTGAGTGGAGTAACAGACACTGTGCGCGTTACTGGATCAGCGACATACAGTGCGCGCTGATCACGAACAAGGGGCGTACCAGATCCTGTACGCGCCGTTATTTCGTGCGTGATGGCATGAAAGTTGAAAAGCGATCCATCGGCTCCACGTGCAATGGCAACCCAAGGTGACGCAGGATCCCAACCTACAAAGGTGAGTTGATCATGCTCGAGTGTCCCGAAGAATTCTTGTTTTACGCTCGAAAAAATATAGGTAGCGTGACGAGTACCTGCGCTCCATGCCAGTGCTGCGCGTGCGCTATCTGCACTCCACGTAACTGTCAGCGCTGTTGGCGAAAACGGTGTAGCAATCGTGTGCACGACTGCGCCGTTGTCTGTAATCGTTGTGATTTGGGTGCTTGTCACTCCGACAGAACCTGGATTCCACTGCAACACCGTCGCGCCATCTGGAGAGAGTGAGATTTGGTGGTTGGCTGGGAAGGTTTGGATCACAATTGGCTCGCTGTTGCGAATGAGGACTGTGTCTACGAATGTGGCGTGCTGCGGATCGATCGTGAGACGCTTGGACCACGTGTGATATCCAGGTGCTTCGATGCGAACTGGTACGGTTCGTGGAGTGATGCGGGTGATGCGCACTGGAGAGCCCTTCGTGTGTGCAACACCTGCAACAGTGACCACGGCGTCAGTTGGTTCGACCTTCACTAACATTGATCCTGTGGTGATGAGCGTGCGGCTGGGGAAGTGGATGATATACCCATTTCCTTCGAGAAGTACGAGGGTGGTCACAATGACAAAACTCGCCATAAAAATGGCGAACATGATACGGCGAAATCGTCGACTTGGTCCAGCTTGCACAGGCATAGGTTCTCGGGTACACTCGATACTGTATGGAATACTATCGCATTCACGGACAAAAGCAACTTTCAGGGTCAATCGCAGTATCAGGCGCGAAGAATTTCGCGTTGAAGTGTTTTGGTGCCGCTATCATGATGGATGGCCCACTGAGCATGACGAACGTTCCAGAAATCGAGGACGTGCGACGCATGCGAGAGATTATGACTGCACTTGGTGCAACGCTCACGCATGATGGTGATGCACACACATTGCATATCGATGCTTCGAATATTTCGAATGATTTGACAGCGACGCAGGCAGGCAAAATCCGCGCATCGATTCTCCTGATCGGACCATTATTGTCGCGATTGGGAAGTGTACGCATTCCTCACCCTGGTGGGTGCGTATTGGGACGTCGACCGATCGATATTTTTATTGATGGGTTTCGCGCGATGGGTGCAAATGTGGAGGAAGACGCTGACGCCTTTGTCTTTGAGGCAACGCAACTTCATGGCGCAGAAATTTTCTTCCCTGTTGTGAGTGTTACTGCTACAGAGTCGCTCATGATCACAGCAACACGTGCGCAGGGGAGAACCGTGCTCAAGAACGCCGCATGTGAGCCTGAAGTGATTGAGTTGGCGCGCATGCTCAATGCGTGCGGAGCCAACATCACCGGTGCTGGAACAACCACGATTGTGATCGAAGGTGTGGAATCGCTCACAGGTATCGAGTGGGCATGTATGCCAGATCGTATCGAAGCAGGGACGTTTGCGATTCTTGCAGCAGCGACGCGTTCGACTGTCACAATTACCGACTGTGTCACGGAACATATTGAGAGCGTGCTCTCCATGTTCGATCGCATCGGTGTGCCATACACGAAGACTGCAGACACACTCACGGTGCAGTCTTATACAACACCACTTCGCGCTAGTGACATGCGCACGCACGAGTATCCAGGATTTGTTACTGACTTGCAGGCTCCGATGACGGTGCTGCTCACGCAGGCGCAGGGAATGAGTATGGTGCACGAGACAGTGTTCGAAGGACGATTGTTCTACACAGATACACTCAACCGCATGGGCGCATCCATCGTCATGTGTGATCCACATCGGGTGATTGTGAACGGTCCAACGCAGTTGCGTGGCAAGACAATCGAAAGCCCAGATATCCGTGCAGGCATGGCACTTCTCCTTGCAGGGTGTATTGCAACAGGCGAAACCATCATCCAAAATATTTATCAGATCGACCGCGGTTACGAACGAATCGACGAGCGTCTTCGTGCGCTTGGTGTAGATATTGAACGCGTCACTGAATAAGCCATTTACTATGGACCAAATGCCACAGGATCCTCAGTCACCAATGGAGTCACCTGCAACACGTCGCTCTCGCGAATTCGTTTCGCGATACGTCCGTGTGATTGGTGTACTCTTTGTTTTTGCCTTCGGTGTGTATTTGGGTGGATCGTTGGGCGATGGACGGGCGCAGAATATTCTCGCAGCAACGAACTCCGTTACGATCGATTTGCTCAGCAGTCCTTGGCAGAATGCGTCGCAACGCCAGTTGTTCGGCACGGTGCATGATCTCGTGCAGTCCAAGTATGTGAAGGGGCAGGTCGATGAGTCTGCGCTTTTTTATGGATCGCTTGAAGGAATGGTTGCGTCACTTGGCGATCCGTATTCACAATTCTTTCCACCAGAACAGAGCAAGGAATTTGTGAGTGAACTCGAGGGCGCGTTCGACGGCATTGGCGCAGAGATTGGCAAAGAAGAAACAGGCATTGTTGTTATCACACCACTTGTCGGATCTCCTGCGGAGAAAGCAGGGCTCAAGAGTGGTGATGCAATTCTCAAAATCAACGATCTCGACACCGCAGGATTCTCTGTAGAGCAGGCGGTGCGCAAAATCCGTGGGCCCAAGGGCTCAATCGTCGCACTCACCATCTACCGCAAAGGCGAGAAGGACACACGTGTGATCAAGATTACACGTCAGCGCATCGATATTCCAGCAGTAACATGGGAGCGTCGCGCAGATGGCATTATGTATGTGCGCATTGCGCAGTTCAACGATCAGGTTGCCAAGGAGTTCGACAAGATGGTCGCCAACGTGCAATCGAAAAAACCAAAGGGCATTATTCTCGACCTGCGCAACAATCCAGGTGGGTTCTTGGATCTCGCAGTCAGTCTCTCGAGTGAGTGGTTGGACCAGGATGCTGTTGTGGTGAAGGAGAAGTTCCGCAACCCATCCCAAAATAAATCATTCACCGCAAACGGTATGCATCGGTTGCGCGGAATTCCAACGGTAATTCTCGTGAATGGTGGATCCGCGTCTGCTTCAGAGATTATGGCAGGCGCACTCCAGGATCATAATAAGGCAAAAATTATTGGAACGACGACGTTTGGTAAGGGGTCTGTTCAGGATTTCGAGCAGTTTGCAGATCAGTCGAGTCTCAAGATTACTGTTGCTGAGTGGCTCACACCGAAGGATCGCGCAATTAATGACAAGGGTATTACTCCAGACATCGTGTCAGAGTTGCCCAAGACTCCTGTAAAGAAAAATGGTAAGGAAGTCGACACGCAGCTCGAACGCGCTGTGCAATTCTTCCTCAAGGGCAAATAGCATGAAGCTCGTCGGTACGATTGTGCCTGGGTTACGCCAGGCCAGAGAGCTCGGTTATCCCACAGTTAATCTGTCGTACGAGCTACCTGCGGGTACTACACTTGCGCATGGCGTTTTTGTGGGAACGGTTACGTGGGATGGAGAAGAGGGGGAAGAGTCGCACCTCGCAGCGATTGTTGTGGGTGGCAATTTCCGAGATGACAATCCACCCAAATGTGAAGCATATATTCTCGACTGGTCTGGCGATCTCTATGGCCGATCAGTCGAGTTTGCAATTGGGGAGCTGGTACGACCGTTGGCGCATTTTGATTCGCTAGAAGCACTTACAGCGCAAATTGCAGCAGATATTGAGGTCATCCGTGGCCGGTAGTTATCCACAGAGACAGCGTCACAAAAAAGGATGTAGCGTGGGATGGGAGGGGTTAACCACCACTATATGCAACAGTGTATGTCACCAGAACACACAGAAATCGTTCAAGTCATCCACGATACAGCGAATATGTTGTTGGCTGAGCTTGGCGGTCGCATTGATAACGTTGAGCAGCGACTGGATATACATGATCAACGATTCGTTTCATTGGAAGATACAATTCACCAACACCAGGATATTGTTCTACGCCGTTTAGAGCGCATCGAGGATGAATATACGGCAACAAACGCCTTACTCAGGCGTCATGGAATATTGAGGACAGCAGGGTGAGCCTGCTGAGGGTTACACTTCGAACTGCGTCTCCCACTTCGCATTCGTCTCGACCTGGAGTTCGAGGAAGACTTTGCGATTGGTTGCTTGCTCCAATTCCTTGCGAGCGAGCGTGCCGATTTCTTTGATCTTGCTTCCACCTTGGCCGATGATCATCTTCTTGTAGCGGTCTGCGGTGGTGATGATGCGAGCGGCGATGACGAGCAATGTGTCTTTTTCTTCGACGTTGTCAACGTGTACCATTACTGAGTATGGAACTTCTTTTTCGGTCGTGAGAAATACCTTTTCGCGGATAATTTCGGAAATGAAGAAATGGTGGTTGACGTTGGTGTGCTGCGACTCTGGGTAGGGCATCGCTTCCTCAGGCGTCGGCTCCATGTATTGGAACACGAGATCCTTGAGCGATTCGATGTGGCGTGCGCGAAGCGCGGAGATTTCGATTACTTGATCGAAGTGCTCGTCCTCCTTGAGGAATCGGTATTCTGCAAGGTACGGCTTATCAGGGTCGTCGATTTTGTTGATGACGAGAATCTTCGGAATGGTGAGCTTGCGGATGAGAGCAAGGGTGTAGCGCTCTTCGTCTCCAATGTCGCGCGTAGGGTCGACAACGTAGAGAATACAGTCTACGCCCTCAAGTGCCTCCTGTACGCGGGTCTGGAGCAATCCTGAGAGCACACTGTGGCGTTCCTTGAGGATACCCGGGGTGTCTACGAACACAATTTGCCCGCGAACAGGATCGTGCACAACGCCGTGAATTGCGTCACGGGTAGTCTGCGGTTTGGAGGTCACAGCAGCGATTTTGGTACCCACGAGGGTATTCAAAAGCGAGGACTTGCCCACGTTGGAGCGTCCCATGAGCACTGCGAATCCAGATTTGCGGATGATTGGTTCAGACATAACTGGCGCATCATAGCCATTTCACGTCATTTTGTCAACGCGACCTAAATAACAGTTGGGGGTGGGTGGATAAGGGGGCTTACGGAGCCGAGTGCCCCGATGCGAGGGGCACGGAGGCGAGTACGAGACAACTCCGACCCGAAGGGCGGAGTATGTCGTACCCCGTTCCACCCACCCCCAACTGTTATTTAGGTTACGGCGTCACAGTGTCATGCAATCGCTCTGCTACGCCACTGGTGCCTGACATTGATCATTGGTATACTGTCCGCGAATTCATATTCTCCGCTATGGCAAAGAAATCCAAGAAGTTTATTTTTGTGGTGGGCGGTGTGATGTCCTCGGTTGGCAAGGGGATTACCGCGGCAAGTATTGGGCAGATTTTGCAGACCAAAGGGTTCACGGTGACGGCGGTGAAGGCTGATCCGTACGTGAACATCGACGCGGGAACCATGAATCCAACAGAGCACGGTGAAGTCTTCGTAACGGACGATGGCGATGAGACAGATCAGGACATGGGCAACTACGAGCGATTTCTCGACACTGATCTCACGTCAGCCAACTACATGACGACGGGGCGTGTCTACGAGACCGTGATCCACAAAGAACGCAACTTGGAATACAAAGGAAAGTGTGTAGAAGTTGTTCCACATATTCCAGAAGAAATTATTCGTCGCATCAAGGCTGCTGCCACGAAGAACAACGCCGAGATTACGGTGATCGAAATCGGTGGAACTGTCGGCGAGTACCAGAACATTCTCTTCCTCGAAGCCGCGCGCACGATGAAGCTCTCTTCGCCCAAGGACGTTGCATTTGTGCTCGTGAGCTATTTGCCAATTCCTGCGATGGTGGGGGAGATGAAAACCAAACCAACGCAGCACGCAGCGCGACTGCTCAATTCCGCTGGAATCCAAGCAGATTTCATAATCTGTCGTGCAGAACGTGAGATCGATGCGCCACGTCGTGCGAAGCTCGCGATTTCATGTGGTGTGCCAGCTGATCACGCGATCTCTGCGCCTGACGCACGGTCGATTTATGAAGTACCTGTGCGACTCGAAAACGAGAAGCTCGGCGAGAAACTCCTCAAGACACTCAACCTGCGCGCTCGCAAGAAAGACAGCAGCGCAATCAAAGCATTTGCAACCAAGATCGCGACGGCGCAAGACGGCAAACGCGAAGTGAAGATTGCTGTGGTTGGTAAGTATTTTGGCACAGGAGACTTCACACTCGCGGATTCATACATCTCAGTGATCGAGGCGCTCAAGCATGCAGCATGGCATCACAATGCAAGACCAGTCCTCACTTGGGTTGATGCCGAGCAATATGAGAAGGATCCAGCGCTTGTGCGCGAGCTTGCGAACTTCGATGGAGTGCTCGTTCCTGGCGGATTCGGATCACGGGGCATCGAAGGTGTGATCCGCGCTATACAGTTTGTACGTGAGAAAAAGATTCCATACTTCGGCATTTGCTACGGTATGCAACTTGCGTGCGTAGAGTTCAGCCGATCCGTGCTCGGGCATACAAAGGCTAACACGCAGGAGATCAATCCCAAGACGCCGCATCCAGTCATTATCATGAATCCGCACCAGCAGAAGAACGTCGCGAACAAGCGGTACGGTGGCACGATGCGTCTGGGCGCATACGATTGTACGATCACACGCGGCACGCGCGCGTATGCTGCGTACAAGGCAGCTGACATTTCCGAGCGTCATCGACATCGCTACGAATTCAACAACGATTTCCGCGATGAGCTCACGCGTGCAGGCATGACCTTTGCCGGTGTGAACAAAGAACAAGACCTCGTCGAAATCATCGAGCTTCCAGATCACCCATGGTTTGTCGGTGTGCAATTCCACCCAGAGTTCAAGTCGCGTCCGCGCAGGCCGCATCCATTGTTCCGAGAATTTGTGGGGGCGTGTATTGGCTGACACCCAGCTCTTGACCATTCAGCTTTTGTCTTGTAACGTACTTTGTTGAGTGAACGCGCAAGGGCGTGTTTTGCGCAACGAAAAATGTTAGCTGTGGAGGGGGCATGACAATGCGAGAAAAGAGAAAGACGAAACTTCCGCTCGATGACTTCGATGCATGGACTCGTCATGCTGTCGAGCGAGCAGAGCGTGCTGCTACCAGCGGTCGACTCGATGTAGAAGTCCGCATGGCGCTCGGCTACCTCCTTCGTTCTCGTTTGAGCGAGGATGAGAAGAGACGCATCGAGGACCGATTGAGATTTCTGCTCGAGGAGCGCGATCTGGCTGAGGCAAAATACCTGTGCGATGAGGCAGTAAAGTTCGAGGAGTTCTTTCGTTTCAACTCGAACCGGCCTCGGCAGTACGTGCTCCGCGCGCGGCTTCTGCTTCGAAAAGCGAACCGAACCATCGAGGATCTCGGGATGGATGAGGCTCAGTTGGTGAGACTCGAGCACTCCGGGTACCGAAAGCTTGCAGAGATGGCGTTCAAGAAGTGGGAAACCGGCGAAGGATTTACGAATTATCAGTGGGATGAGGTGCGCGCAACACTCAAGCGTGTCGGCCTCACATTCACAGACGTCGGGATCGCGCAGGAGCGCTGCGATGCTCAAAAAGCACGCTTCACGTCTCGATCACGTAAGAAGGTGTGATGTATCAGTCGTTTGTGGTGGGGTAACCACGACTCCTGCAGCACTGACTGATATTGTCTCAACTCCAATGTGGGTACAAACGCAAAGACTTGGTCTAACACACCAGGTCTTTGTTTTTCCAGTCCGCATGACCTTGACACCCTCCCCAAAATGGAGTAGAGTCTACACTTGAAACCGAGCCTTTTGCACCAGTGTGACAATCAGTCATACCAGTGCACAAGGCCCGATTTCTCGGACCTGTGTGCCCCAACTCTTTTCCTGGAGGAATACACAATGTGTGTAGATGGAAAATGTGGAAGAGTGACCCAACCCGTGACAGCGCCTGAACAGGGGGCCATCACAACGCAACACTACTGGATGGTGCAGCTGCTCGATATGTCGTTTCTGGTGGCAATCAGCACGCGTGGCGCTCGTTGTACCCATCCCAACTGCCTGTTCTGTGGCGGCAGAGGACTCGACTTGGACGATTACGGTTCAGCCATGTCACACGAACAGGAGGACATGGGTGGGTACGGACCAGTGAGGGATACTGTCGCGTGGGACTGGGAGTTCGGGGATACCGACTCCTTCCGAGCCGCCACCACACCTCGAGGTCGTCACGTGTACCACGGTCTGGGCACCGCGCGGACGCATCGGCGTCGAGCGAGTCGCAATCGGCAGCTGCAACGACGAAAACGCCGCAGCGAACGATCGGTGTAGTAACCGCGTGGCGCGGTTCACGTAGCACCGACAACAACCGGAAGGCTCACGATCACTCGTGGGCCTTTTGATTTATAACAACCAGAGTCTTGACAATTCTGCTAAAATAGAGTAGTATCAACTTTCGAAATTGAGCATCATGCGTACCTGTGACAGGGAGTCATTCTGACGCATGAGGCCCAATTTCTGAGGCCTTGTGTCGATTAACGTCATAGTGTGGAGGTGGCGTATGGCGTGCATGGAGGAAGATTGTGATTGCGGTGCTCTCGGGTCTGGGCTGTCCAAGGCTCTCGATTTCGAGCTTGGTCTGTTCAGCGACAACTGGGGGCCGGATGTCTGCGGGGATCAAGACTGCGAAATGTGCGGCGAAAGTGGCCGCGAAGACGAAGATCTGGCTAGGTTGTACATGGAGAAGGATGTCGAAGATTTTCACTACGATCTGCTGCTCGGTGTCGATCCGAGGAGTAGAGTAGTGTACGACGACTACTTCGAACCGCGCGGACCAGGCGTCTTGCCGACCCGCAGTCGGCGACTGCGCCGGCGCCGTAATCGAACGCGCGTTCGGTACTAGGCGCGAACAGGAGGTGAGGTGACACAACAACACCACAACTCCGGAAGGCTTACGAATCAAATCGTGAGCCTTTTTGTTTCCATATAACAAAACACCGCCTTTTGGGCGGTGTTTTGTGTGGTGTATTACTTTGCTGCTCGCTTCTTTGCTGCGCTGACGCGCTTCTTTGCTGCGTCGTGCTTTGCTGCTACATTCTTCTTGATACCTGCGGCGCGGAACGTCTTTGTGACGGTCTTGACCTTCTTGGCCTTCACTTCGCCTGGGAGCACGTGGACGTGCTTTGCTACGCGCATGGAACCGTCGAATCGCTTGCGCTTCTTGGTCTGGAATGTCACTACACCGGTTGTAACGGAGAAAATAGTGTAATCCTTGCCCATCATAACGCCCGTTCCAGGGAAGTAGCGAGTACCGCGCTGACGAATAATCACGTTACCAGGACGTGCGGTTTCGCCACCGTACAACTTGACGCCGAGGCGCTGTGACTGGGAATCACGTAAGTTTTTTGCTGAACCACCGGCTTTTTTATGTGCCATACCTGCTCAAAAATAAAAAGTTGTCGAAACACTGTGGCTAGAGTATACTCGGAGCACGACTCTGTGTCAAATATGGATTTAAAGCAAAAAATCGAGAAAATTCTAGAAGAAAACGTCCGTCCAATGGTTGCCCGGCACGCAGGGGGTATTGAGCTCATTGACGTGGATGAATCAACAGGCATTGTCAAAGTACGCTTCCAGGGTACCTGTGTTGGCTGCCCTATGTCCACTATTACGCTCAAAGCAGGTGTAGAAAGCGAGCTCATGGACGCGCTCCCTGAGGTCCGAGAGGTATTGGCAGTGGACGAGCATGGTGTAGTACAGGACTCCGAAATGATGCTCGAAGAAGACGAAGAAGATCTCAAGGCCTGGAGCGCAGACGAACCGCCTCCACGTCCCGCCGCAACCACCTAACGCATCTTTGCCATGTGGTATCCACTGCGCAACCTCTACCGGGACAGCATCGTACGATGGTTGAGCATTGTTGTTGTTATCGGGTGTGTGGCACAATGGGGAGTTGCATTCTGGTTCGCAACAAGAGAATCTTCGTCATTCTTGCTACTCCATTACTCTGTTGACTACGGCATTGATTTTACTGGGCCGTGGCAATATGTGTTGCGTATTCCACTCGTGAGTACGCTGGTTTTTGTGTGCAACAGCGTTCTTGCGTATTTGTTGTTCTATGTCGCGCGACAGTACGCGTATGTGCTGTTGGCGGTTAGCTTCCTCGTCCTCATCGTGTTATCTATCGGTCTCGGACAGGCTATGTATCTCAATCTATGATCCAAGAAGCGCAGCAGACACTTTTTGCATTACTCGTGCTCGGATCACTGAGCTTCGCAGTAGCTTGTGCATGGACGCCATTTCTCACGCGCATTCTGATTCGCTATCAGTGCTGGAAGAAAAAAGTCCGCACCGTAGCGCCTGACGGCAACGGCACTCCGATTTTTGCGCAGCTGCACAAAGACAAAGAAACCAACACACCACGCATGGCAGGTGTCCTCATTTGGGGAACCACACTTGTCATGACCATTGCAGTGACTATCATGACGCTGTGTGTCCCTGAGGGGAGTTGGTTGAGTTCATTTGGATTCCTGAGTCGTTCTCAGACATGGATTCCGCTTTTCACATTGCTCTCCGCGTCACTGCTCGGTCTTGTTGATGATCTCCTTGTGGTTCGTGAGCGAGGAGACGTAGCCAAGGGCGGTGGTATTACATTTCGTCGACGATTGTTGTTTGTCTTTTTGATCGGACTCGTAGGTGCATACTGGTTCTTCTTCAAGTTGGGATGGAACGAGCTGCATATTCCGTTTTACGGCGATGTCTTCATTGGGTGGTGGTACATTCCACTTTTCATCAGCATCATCATGGGGGTCTTCAGCACGAGTGTTGTTGATGGACTCGATGGACTGGCAGGTGGCGTGTTCACGATCATGTACAGCGCGTACTCTGTGATTGCTTTCATGCGCGGACAGGATGACATTGCGATTCTGTGCGCTGTCATCGCAGGCTCTATTCTCGCATTCCTTTGGTTCAACATTCCTCCAGCGCGATTCTACATGGGTGAGACGGGGATTATGGGACTCACAACAACTCTTGCTGTCATCGCATTCTTCACAGACACAGTGCTGTTGCTCCCTATCATCGGCTCTGTCCTCGTGATCGAAGCCCTCTCCGTTGCACTGCAACTCGCCTCCAAGAAAATCCGAAAGAAGAAAATCTTTCTTGTTGCGCCGATTCATCATCACTTCGAAGCCAAAGGATGGCCAAGCTATCGCGTCACCATGCGATTCTGGTTGGTCTCTGGTGTGAGTGCTGCAATTGGAATTGCGCTGGTAGTCCTTGATATCAGTCGAACAGCGCTATGAGTTTGCTGACACGAGCAAAAGCACACGCACCTGATTACTGGTTTCTCGCGAGTGTTGGTATCTTGCTCGTCGTTGGCCTCATCGTATTAGCGAGTGCGTCAGCGCCTGTTGGATTCGAGCGCTTTGGTGACAAATATTTTTTTGTGAAACGTCAGTTGCTCTTCGGTGTGCTGCCGGGATTGGCGCTGTTTGCTCTGGCGTCATGGCTCGATTATCACTGGATGCGTCGGTATCTCTGGGGATGGTATGCGCTCACAATAGTGCTGTTGCTTCTTTCCTTTGTTCCGGGGATTGGTCAGACAATCAATGGTGCGCAAAGTTGGATACACGTCGGTAATTTTTCGCTGCAACCGTCAGAAATTGCGAAGGGAACGTTTGCCGTGTTCATGGCGCTGTGGCTCGAAGGACGTGGGCGATTTGGTATGGTGAGGTTTGTACAAGATTTCTTGGTATTCGTGGGCTTGATGACAGTACCCGCTGCGATTCTCATGCGGCAACCAGACACAGGTACCATGATGATCATGGTGGGAATGGCATTTGTGTTGCTGGTGGCTGCGCGCAGCAAACTCTCTCATATTGTGACGTTGCTCGCAGTTGGCGCAGCACTTGTTGCTATTATGATCGCTAGCGCGCCCTATCGCGCAGAACGTATCAACACATTCTTGCATCCTGAATTGGATCCTCAAGGCGTGGGATATCAAATCAACCAAGCATTCCTTGCAGTAGGATCTGGCGGATGGTTCGGCGTCGGCTATGGCAATTCGCGTCAGAAGTTCCAATATCTTCCTGAGGTGAGTACGGACTCTATTTTTGCAGTGTTTGCTGAGGAGATGGGATTTGTTGTGAGCTCGATTTTCCTTGTACTTGTCCTGACACTTTTTGTGCGCGCGCTCCATATTGCGCGCTATAGTCCTGATCCGTTTGGCATGTACTTGGCTGTCGCATTGGCTGCGTGGTTCGGATGTCAGGCGTTTATTAATATTGGCGCGATGCTCGGGCTCTTGCCGCTCACGGGTGTGCCGCTGCCACTAGTCTCTCATGGCGGAACAGCACTACTCGTACAATTAGGCGCACTAGGAGTGCTTACCAATATCTCACGTCAAACACGCGCAACCGTATGACACCACATCAGAATCCAGTCGTGATGTTCGTAGGTGGCGGTACACTTGGTCCTGTGTTGCCGCTGCTTGCGGTCCTCGACGCGTTGCGAGAGAAGTCACCACTACCATTGCGTGTTACGTGGGTTGCAACGCCAGATGGTCCAGAGCATCTCATTCTCGCAGCAGAAAAAGATATTGAAGTAATGTCGCTTGCCAGCGCCAAGCTCCGTCGGTATTGGGCATGGCAAAACCTCTTCGTTCCATTTGTCTTCATTGCGTCGATTATTCGTGCATGGACAATAGTACGACGCGTCCGCCCAACGGTTGTAGTGAGTGCGGGCGGATTCACAGCAGTGCCTGTGCATATTGTTGCATGGCTGCATCGCATTCCATCGCATGTGCACCAACAAGACGTTGTTGTCGGGCTCACCAACAAGATTGTTGCACCCATGGCGTCATCACTCACGTGCGCATTTGCGGCATCCAAGGCACAGTTGCCGTCATACGCCGCAGTGATTGGTAATCCTGTACGCGCCGATGTGACGCAGGGGAGTCGCGCGCGTGCTCGCAAGGAGTGGGGAATTGCGGAGGGGCGTCCAGTGGTACTTGTGCTCGGTGGAGGATTGGGCGCACAAACGCTCAATAATGCAATTCGAGCTGGTGTCAGCGCATTAACACAACACGCACACGTAATACACGTCACAGGACGAGGCAAAATCGATACAGCGTTTGTGCATGAGCACTATACTCAGCTTGAATTCTTGGGCCGTGCGCAGATGGCCGATGCGTATGCTGTTGCAGATCTCGTTGTTGCACGCGCGGGGATGGGGACAGTGAGCGAGCTTGCGCTATTGCGCAAAGCAGCAATCCTGGTGCCGATCACGTCATCGCACCAAGAATACAACGCGCAAGAAGTATTTCGATTACGTGCGGGGCTCGTAGCAACGAGTGACACTGTAGTGCAGACGGCGTGTGATTTGCTTCGCGACGAATCTGCGCTCGCTCAGATGCGCGAATCGTGGCCTGGTGTCTTGCGCACTGATGCTGGCATGCGCATCGCGCTCATGGTGTTGCATATTATTTCGTCGCGTGGAAGATAGCTAATACTGTCGCGCTGTGCTAGGGTGAGTGTGGAGGTATCGTGCGGGTTACTTCACGATCACGCCAAGTGTATGAATACATCGCGCTTCTTTTCCATATTAGGAATGATGGGTGGGTTGGTGTTGTTGGGCTTTAGTTGGTTTGTACTGCAGTACTTGCCCAATGATGCACCGACTGCACCACTGTTAGCGTCCCACACAACGCGCGCGGTAGTTGCAGCCATTTTGGGGCTGTTGTTTTTGTTGCCTGCTGCATACGTGTTCCCAATCATTCACAAATTGCAGCGAACATTTGAGAAGAACGAAACATCGGTGTATGTCCATGGATTTTCGTGGGGTGCATTTCTCTTTGCTCCGGCTTGGGCACTGATGCATCGCCAGTGGGCACTTGCTGGTGTGAGTTTTTTGGTACTGATGATTCCGATTTTTGGTGTAGTATTCTATGCAGCACTTGCAGTCGAGCTCGGATTCTCTGGGCGCCAGATCGCATGGAAGAGTGTTGCTGGGCACAAATCACTCGCTGTCTTCAAGCGCGAAGAATGGATCGGCCTAGTGCTAGCTGTCGTTGCAGGCGCATTGGTATATAGTATTTTTATCATTCCGACACTTATCACGCGTATCTATGCATTCATTACATGATCACATTGAGAAAGAGCTCCAACAAGGCAAAAGCAAGGAAGACGTCTATCGCGAGCTATTAGGAAAAGGTCACTCAGTGAGCGCTATTGAGAGCGCGTGGAAGGCAGCACATGCGCGCGAATCTTCGATCTCAGGCGTTGCAGTGATGCTCATTCTTGGAGCGGTGTTAGTTGGTGTGGGAATCTTGAGTTTTGTTGCTTCCAATTGGGATGCGATGAGCCATGCACTGCGCATCGTGATCATTCTTGTTGCAATGGTTGCGTCGTACGCTGGCGGATGGATCGTGATGCGGCGTGGACATAGTGCTACAGGACGAGCGCTTGTACTCTTGGGCACGATTATCTTTGGCGCAGGTATCATGTTGGTGGGACAGATGTACCATGTACACACGCACTGGATCAATGCGTTCAATTTGTGGTTGATTGGTGCGCTTGCGATGATGGCGCTTTTCACATCGATCAGTCATGGAGTGCTCGCGTGTCTTATCCCGATTGCTGGTGGTGTTGCGTATGGTGCGAGTCTCATGGTGCGTGCGTTGAGTAATGAGGGTTTTGCATCGTGGTTGGAATACAATTCTTGGACTACAGCGAGTATCACAGCATTGGCGTCTGCAGCGTTGTGGATGAGTGCATGGTATCTCTGGCGCACGATAACAGGTCACCATGCGTCTCTTGAACCAATTACACCACGAGCGAAGAAATGGCTGGGACGTATTGCGCAACTTCTGTTTGTCTACGCAGTAGGGAACACCACGCAGGCGCTCATCATGCTCGTTGTGCTCATGGGAGGGTCTCCAACAATGACAGAGCAAGTGGTTGGAGCGATGATGGTACTGGTGCATCTCTTTGTGGCGTACTGGATGCGTGGCCGCATTGTGTTGTTCTTCGGCGTGGCGTCATTACTCGGCTGGTGGTGGACTTCGATTATTGCGATAGAGAATGCGAGCCATCTGGTAGCAGCGCATGCACATATTGGGTTGGTGCTTCTCACCCTTATTGCACTGATTGTTGTTGGAGGGGCGCATCGCATGTATCCAGCATTCCGACATTTCGGTGGCATTTTTATCGGTCCCGCATTGACCGCACTTCTGATATTGCTCATCGTCATCTCTTCGTCTGGTGTGATCACGAATCTGTGGGGTAACTATGGTAATCAGGCGTCAGTGCTCACTTCATGGAGTATGACGTTCACATACTTTGTACTCATTGCACTTGTGGTGGGGTTACTCTTCATTCTTGCGCGGTTGCGGGTGCTCTCGCGAGTGGAATGGATTGGGTTGGGCGTGTTGTCGCTCTTTGCGCTTGTTGTTGGTGCAGCAGGGTTGCGTGTTTTGCAGGAGGGGGCTGCATCGTCTGTGTTCATCTACCGAGAGCCAGTTTTCACAACGGGTGGAATCGTGTGGTCGTTCTTCATGAATATTATCGCGTTTGCAACCATGATTTGGTTGGCGATCGTTGGGTACCAGCGTCGTGACAGGTGGCGTGTGAGCACGGCAGCTGTTGCGATTATTATTTGGGTGCTTGCACGCTACTTCGATTGGATCTTCACCTATCTCAACAAGAGCATTGGATTCATTAGCTTGGGAGTTGTGCTCCTTGTTGTCGGATATGCACTCGAACGCGGTCGCAAACGCATCATCGCTTCATTCACGCATCATCATAGCGCGTAATCACTATGACGTTCACTCCAGTCATCAAATTCTGCCTCATCGTTGCGCTCCAAGTATGCATCATCCTCGGAATCGTGATAGTGAAGGAATCAGCACTGACGCAAGGCCGCTCAGTGCTTGTCGAAATCGCGCCTGTAGATCCACGTGATCCATTTCGTGGTGACTACTTGGTATACCAGTTGGCATCGTTCACTCGCATTGAGGGACCGATGGCGTCAGGAGAACAGTTCTACAAAGGTCAAACCGTATTTGTTCCAATGGTGTTGGCTACGACGCATGAGCAACTCGGACAGCCTATAATGATTCCTGATGCAGCGCGTCGTGTGACATCAGTGGAGCCGCGCGACGGATCACTCTTCTTGCGTGGACAGGTACAGTCATTCACTCCCGCGACAAAACCGAGTGGTAACTATCCGCTATTGCCCGAGATGCAGCCAAAAACAATACCTGCACAACTGGTGATCACGTATGCAATTGAGGAGTTCTTTATCCCCGAAGGGACAGGACGAACATTTTCATTCGCAAACAAAAAAGCATTACTCAATATTAGTGTTGGGCAAAATGGTGCAGCATTGATCAAGGAACTCTACATCGACGGCAAGCCGTGGAGTGACCAGTAGTGCGAACGTATTGGAATACGCAAGCAAATCAAAAACCCCGCGACACCTTGTGTGCGGGGTTTTTGATTCTAGTTCCATTTCGTGAGGTAGTAGAACATGACCGGAACGCCAATGACGACGAATACGATCATGATCCAAATCGTTGGATCATTCATAATTTTTTGGTGGAGATGGCGGGAGTCGAACCCGCGTCTGGAAGGATGTGCGTATCGAGTGTCCATACGAAGCACGCATGAAATACGGGAGACAGGCAGCATGCGTGCGAAGCCCTGACTCACGGCGCACCAGTTGATTTCGCGAAGGACGCGGTGCGACGTTCCTATGCTACACCTCGGTATTGCACCACGATCTCAGTAGAGGTGTCCTGAGGGTGATGGGTCGGAGTTATTAGGCTGCGACCGGAGCGAATGAAGGCATTGCGAACGCCGAAGCGATCGAATTCTTCACGCGCGAGTAAACGTTTGCACGTAGACTGTTTGACGGGGATTAACGAGCGTCCGTCCGCTCGGTATGCTACGACACGTCCATGAACCTCCCATCGAAGCCGGGCATCCCCAGTGATGATGTGAGTGTCGCAGTCGCTAGCGCGATTTCATCGCACGAGCAATCTCGCGATCTGATTCACGACGTTTGATACTTTCTCGTTTGTCAATGGTCTTCTTGCCACGTGCAAGACCGATTTCAATTTTGATGCGACCTCTGGAAGTATAGGCAGAAAGAGGCACAATAGTCAATCCATCTCGCGTCTTTTTGCCAAGCAGATGCATGATCTGTGCCTTGTGCAGAAGGAGTTCGCGTGTGTGCTCCGGATCGTACCCAACAAGTGGGTTACTCTTTGCGTAGCGACTAATGTGCGCGTTAGTGAGTACTGCGCGTTCGCCACGGAATGTGACAAAGCTCTCGGTCAGTCGCATGCCTCCTGCGCGCACGGATTTGACCTCGTCACCGGACAACACAATACCTGCCTCGATGGTTTCGAGGATTTCGTAGTTGAATCGTGCGGTTCTGTTGGTTGCAAGCGTAGGCATACAGCAATTGTGCAAGATCACTATATACGCTACACTGACGTTAGTCTAGCTCTATATATATGCGCGAATATTCGATTACTATTAGTACGAAGTCGATCGTGAAGCTGATTCTCACGCTCGCAGTTCTCTGGTTCGCGTACATGATCAGCGACATTTTGTTCATGTTGTTCTTCGCACTTGTCTTTGCAGCGATCATTGATCCTGCAGCAGATTGGTGTGAACGATACCGCATCCCGCGATCCGTTGCCGTGTTGGGCGTATTTGTGTTGTTGATTGGAATGCTCGTGCTCATCGGCATCTTGATTGTTCCAGCAATTGCGTCACAGGCACGTGATCTTGTCACCAACATTTCTTCGCAATGGGATAGCGTTGCTGGTAATATCGACGCGCTTCGCCACATCGGTGGAGAGGGTGGAATGGGAACAGCAATTCAATCAAGCATTGATAGTGTTCGCGGTTCACTGCAAGACAGCTTTGGTACCATCTTCACGACGATCACCGGATTCTTCGGTGGGATTTTCACATTTCTTTTTGTGATGGTGTTGTCCTTCTACATGGTCGTGGAGCGCGATGACATGCGTCGCGCACTTCGCACGGTAGTGCCTGATCAGTATCAACCATTTGTGAATCGCATTCTCACGAAGGTACGAGTGATGCTCGCACTGTGGGTTCGTGGTCAGCTCGCACTGTGTGTGGTGATTGGTGTGCTCACCTATATTGGATTGAGTATTATCGGCGTGCCATACGCTGGCGTACTCGCACTCATTGCAGGACTGCTCGAATTGGTTCCGTACATTGGTCCAGTCATCGCAGCAATTCCTGCGGTATTCTTCGCCTTCACTGTTTCGCCACTTATCGCACTTATCACCCTCGGCTTCTGCTGGGTTGTCCAAATCCTCGAGAACAATCTCATTGTTCCGAAGATCATGCAGAAGGCAGTTGGGCTCAATCCACTCATTAGCATCGTAGCGATCTTGATCGGTGCAAAGCTTGCAGGAGTGATCGGCGCATTACTTGCAGTACCAGTAGCAACAGCCATCCTTATTATCAGCAAGGAGATTGTGAGTAACGACGCAGGTGGAGAAGGCGAAGAAGATCTCGTACCTGCACAAACATTCAAAATCGATCGAGCGTAATGAGACTCGCGAGTACCTATGTATACTCCCTTTACTAACGCCCTCCTCCTCTCGTTGCTTGTGGGTGCAGGCCTCTGGAGTATTCCTGTATTACCACTTGCGTATTGGTGGATTGGTGCAGTGGCGACGCTTGCGGTGCAAGCGTTTCTCCTTTTCTTCGCGCTCTATCCTGCTGGCGGCACACCGGTGCGACGCGTCACGATCATTCAGGCATTGTGGATCACAGCAGGTTCAATCGGTTTGATATTGCTTACCGAGGAACCATGGTTGCAAGGATTCATTGTGTTCATTGCGATGGCGTTGTTGCTCATCAACCAATATCACGCAGTTCGATTTGTGGAAGTACCAGGACAGCGTTCGCGTGCAGTGATGCTCCTGACTTCGCGTGTGGTGCAAGCCTGTGCTGTGTACATGACAACGGCTGTTGGGTTGGGTGTAGTTGTTACCATTCACGAGTCGATCTGGTGGGTGATTGGAGCGATTATTGCGGTAGTTACGACGCTCATGTATCCATTTTTGTCACTCGTTGAGTCGCGTTCACATGTACGTTGGCTTGTGACGGTGATGATGAACGTGGCAATGGTGGAGCTGGTCTGGTCATTGCTTTTGTTGCCCATTGGGTATACATTGTCTGCGATCTTTGCAGCAGTGTTGTACCTCGTAACAACCCACCTCATGCTGCAAGAAACCGGCGATTTGCCTCGTGAATCCCGTCGTACGTGGATATTTGCCGCGATCGCTGGGCTCATTGTTACGGTCGTATTATTCCTTGTTGCGCGCTGGTAATTATTTTCGAAATCTATGGCTGTTCATCCTCCACATTTGCCTTCACGAGAACCAGAATCCCCACGTCTTTCCTGGCGCATGCGCGTACTGCTGCTCACGCTCCTTGTTGTCATTGTGCTGTGCGTGGGAGTAGGAGCAGGATGGCTCTGGCGCAATCGATCGGTGAATGTACAGATCATCGAACGCGCAACACCAGTCTTCGTTCCACAAGATGCTGCAACCGTGGTTGCGCGCATGGATCGTGGCATTCTTCGCTCAGTCATTCCTGTCATGAATAGCAAGGCGACTGGCGCGATCAAGGGAGTAACATCCACAGTCTACATCGCACGCGATCGCGTAGGGTACGCTGTTGCGCTTACGTCAGATGGCTGGATTGTGACGACCAAGGATGTACTCAAATCATCCGACGTCGTATTCCTCGTAGACGGCCGCGCAGTCACACTGGAGAAGATGGTTCCAGACGCAGCAACATCACTTGTCTTTGCAAAACTCAAGAACGCAGTGCTCTCACCAATGACACTCGGGCGAGGGGATACCAAAACACTCTCAGACGTGTCGGCTGTACCAACGAGCTACGGTATTCTTCGCGCCACAATGATCGATGGGTTGAGTCTCATTGCAACTGATGCACTCACACACGACGCAAAGATGTATAGTGAGTACGGACTCGCAAGTCCTGCAATTGAAGGAGTAGAAGCAGGACATCCAATCATCTCTTCACAAGGTGAATTGCTCGGTGTAGTAACGATGAAGGATGCTACAGCGCGTGCAATGCGATTCATTCCTTCCTCACTTATTGCACCAGTGTTGCCCGAGCTCTTTGCCTCAGGCAAGATCGTGCGTCCGCAGTTGCCCGTGACCTATGTGGAGTTGTCGCAAGCAACGATTCTCGATGACGCAGCACTTACCCAAGGCGCGCGCATTCTCACCGTGACCGCCAAGTCTGGTCGTGAGACATTTCCACTGCGTGAAGGGGATATTGTTACGGCAGTAGGCGGCGTTGCTGTCTCGAGTGCACAATCATTTGCCAATTTGGTGTTCTCTTCTCGTGCAGGTGCGATCGTGCCTATGCAGGTCGTGCGCGCGGGCAAAGATATCGTGGTGGATGTCACCATGACAACAACACCGTAATCATCACTATGTCCCACCCATCGTACCTTTTGATTCTCGTATCTCGATCTCGCTTCATCATGAGTGTGGGGTTCATCGGACTCTTCATCGCAATCATTGTGAGTCTTTTCTTCCCGCTCAAATATTCTGCTACTGCTGGAGTGTTCGTGATTCCGCGTCAGGGATTTGGTGTGGATCCATACACAGTGATCAAATCCTCGGAGCGAGTAGGTGAGAACCTCGCGCTTGCCATCGGGACGAGTGAGTTCCTCGGCCGCGTGCTCGAGGTGGAGCCACGCATTGATCAAACTGCCTTCCCAACTGAGGAGCGTCTGCGTCGCAAATACTGGCTCAAGAATATTGAATCAGATGTGACTCCTGGTACTGGCCTCCTGCGCATGACAGCGTATAGCACAGATCCCGCACAAGCAGTGATTCTCGCACAGGGTGTGAGCAAAACAATCATGGAGTACGGTATTGAGTATGTAGGTGCTCAGGCCACATTCAAGATCGCAGACGAGCCCATTGCCTCACGATTTCCAGTTCGCCCAAATCTCCCCATGAATGGTCTGATCGGCTTCCTCTTCGGCGCCATCCTCGCATCAATTTTTGTCCTATTTCAGAAGAAAAAACACGTCTAAATCGCGCAAGTCTTGACAAAACTGCGCAAACGTGTTAGTTTACTCGGTTCTGCGATCGGTGTTTTTCACCCCTCGCTTAACGAATCGTTCTTCGCCGAAGCTACATTCGTAGCAACGGCATCAACCGAGTAGTACCTACAATTGTCCCTGTCCGCCGTATCACGACGGACTTCACCACGTTGCCCCATCAGTTGATGTGGGCGGGAGAGAGAGCAAATGCGAAACAAGTTCGTTTCCAAGATGGCCGTCCTCGCGATCGCAGCGATCGCGTGTTTCTACACCGGCGTCGCGTACTGCGCGCCGCCGACGGTCAATCCGACGTGCACCACGGCCGCGGAGTGCGCCAAGCTCCGTCGCCAGCTCCCCAAGGAGGAGGCCAAGGAGGAGTTGCTCGAGCAGGCCCGCGAGGCCCTGCTCCAGCTCGCTCGCGATCCGCGCCTGGTCGAGGTCGTCCGCAAGGCGACCGAGATCCCGGCCAACCCCGCCGCGACCCCGCCGACTGACGCCTTTCCTGGGTACGACCTCAAGAACGCCGTCAACGACGACTGGGATGTCGACCAGGTCTACCGGGTGGCCATCGCGCTCGAGGACGACGCTGGCAACTCGGCCCAGCTCGATCCCAAGGACGTCGATGTGGCGCATCTCGAGATCCGACGTCTCGAGAAGGCCCTTCGCGAAGAGCAGCGCAAGCTCGTCAGCAATGACGATACCAAGCTGTCCTACGTGAAGGAGGTCCTGCGCCGCCTGAGCACGACGCTCGCCGTTTCCACCGCCTCACCGGCTGTGGAGCGCGCGGCGAGCCCGGGCAAGTCCATCCCCAAGGGTGCGCGCCGCGGCGTTGCTCGGGTCACCAAGCCCAGCAAGCCCGCGGTCGCCAGCGTGCCGTCTGACGAGGGTTCGCCCGCGTCTGGATGGGCTCAAGAGTGCATTGCGCGCTGTGGGGCAGACACCAAGTGTCAGCTCGAATGCCGCTAACGCTCTGATGTCATCGCCGCCAACAGCGACGATGGCGTCAACGACGAGGCTCGCGATTTCAACCCTACGGGAAGAAATCGCGAGCCTCGAGTTATTTCAGCTAGAATGACTACTTGACAAAATCTGTAGATTGTGATACGATTCGACGTTCAATTCAAGTGTTTCGCGATATTTCCAGAGTATTCTGTGGGAATATCGCGGTACACATGGTTTTCCCCAGTACCCACCCGAAAGGGCGACGCGGGGGAAACCCGCACATCGACAATTTACGTTAGTGTCTCAAACGGTTTGCCTCCTACCTTTATTCGAAAAGGGGGCCGGAGTTAGTCATGAAGAAGTTCCTCTGCAACCTCGTTCTCGCCGCGATCGTCGCGGCTCTGTTCATCCCGTTCGCCGCTGTCGCCGACGACACCATCGTCATGCTCGACCCCACCTTGGAGTCGGACTTGAACGAGCTCGAGCGGGTCAAGGCCCTGCTCGAGGCCGCGAATGAGCGTTGCCGTGTTCTCGAGGCCGCACAGGCCAACGGGAACGGTTTCGCCGACCTCGCCGCCGCCCGCGAAGAGAACGAGCGCATCAAGGCGCTCCTCGCAGCGGTCAATGAGCAGCTCGCGGCGTTCAAGACGAACAACGCCGAGTTGCTCAACGTCGTCGCAGACCTCAAGTCGAAGCTGAGCGTGGCAACACGTGCAGCCGAGGCCGGTCCCGCGATGACGGTTCGCGCTCGCCCGCATATCGTCCAAGCACAGCGAGCGGCGCACAGCGTCCTCGGGCGACTCGACAACCACATCGTCTGCGTGGCGATGTACGAAGTCGGGAAGTACGAGGCCAACGCGTCGACGCAGCAGTGCGTGGACAAGGCGTTGAGCGTCGCGAAGTCCGGCCACGACATCGGTCTGGTCGGGTTCGCGGATGAGATCCGGTGCCAGACGCAGGGCAAGACGCACAGCAGCTGCAACCGGATGCTCGCAGACCTCCGGGTCTCGCGATTCAATCAGTTGCTGGCCAATGGCGGCTTCCAGACGGCGCGTGCGCTGCCTGGAGTTGGGAATCAACGCAAGGGTCTGCGTGCGGTTGTCGTGTGGGATCTCGGTCCCAACACGGAATCCGTCGTCGGCTACTTCGAATCCCAGTTCCAGACGCTCAACAAGCGCGTCGGCGATCTCGAGGACGACAACGTCAGCCAATGGCGCGAAATCGACGGCCTTCGCAAGGACGTCGATGGCATCATCAAGAACGGCACCGTCGGTTCAACCAGCACTCGTTCGTTCTCCTACGCGGCGATCGAACTTGCGGCTGGAGTGTCGGTCCATCGCGTGATGGGCGACCTCGATCTCGACGTCAACGAGACACTCGTCATGGGGCAGCTGTCCTTGGACATGCTGTTCCAGTGGCACGAGAACTGGGGCGCCTACATCGGTGGCTCCCTGGCAGTTGGATCGACCAACAGCTTCCCCGAAGCTGACAAGGAGGCAGATGCAGGCTGGAACGGCGGAGTTCGCTACGGCGTCTTCGGTCGGGTTGGTCGGCACATGTTCTCCATCAACGGTCGGTTCACCTGGTACTCGACGCACAAGCCGGGGTACTCGGACTTCGTGTTCTTCGGAGCCGGATTCGGGTACAAGGCGTACTTCCTCGAGGACCAGCGCGCGCCGGTCAATGGCTTCATCGGCTTCGAGGTCAGCGGTGGCAACGATGTGCCCGGCGTGACCTCTGCCGAGGCAGCCGTCGACGGCCAGGCTTTGCTCGGCGTCCGCTTCTAGATCCACTAGGGCGACATTAAACCACCCCGCACGACCCCTTTCACGTGCGAGTGAATGCCCACAATTGATCCTGAAAGGGAAAACCTGAACCCGCAAAGTCAAACGATTTTGCGGGTTCTTGCTATTTTAGCCACTTTTACCCCTTGACAAATTAAGCTAAATATGGTATTCTTTCTTGTTCATTTACTGGTGTTTTGCAATCGTTCGGTTCGGTAACGCACGTACCCTCCTTCGTGTGTTGCCTTGAGCCGAACGATTGGAAGACGTCACAGCAATGTGCGACTTACCAAATCGACGTTTGAAAACTGAATGCGATGGTGAGGGGTGACATGTGTCAGCCCTCGAAAGCGATTTCTTGAGCAAGGGTCCAAGTGGCCCGGGAGAAGAGATATGAAGAAGTTGGTGGTGGTACTGGCGGCGATGTTCATGGGTGCGTGTCAGGCTGCTGTTCCGTATGGTTACGACGTGGGGTACAACAACCCGCCGCCGTCCGACACGTGGCAGGAGCCGTACGACGCCGGGCAGCCGGATACGTACGTCCCGCCCGACACGACGGATGGTTCGGACGCGACCGACAGCGCCGACACCTACGTCCCGCCCAAGGACGTCACCGTCGAGCCGGATTCGTCCGGCCCGAAGGAAGGCGACCCGTGCGATGACGGCAAGCCGTGCACCGAGGGCACCTGCTGGCATGCGAATGCCGACGGTGAATTCGAGTGCAACGGCGGAGAAGTCCGCACGTGCGCCGACGGCAAGTTCTGCACCACGGACGAGTGCGAAGCGGAGACGGGCGACTGCCTCCACTTCGAGCGCGACTGCGGTGACGGTAACTACTGCGACGACGACGCCGACAAATGCGTCGAAGTGGTGGTGGTCCCGGACTGCGACGACGAGGTTCCGTGCACCGTCGACGCGATTGTCGACGGCAACTGTTCGCACACGGCGAAGAATGCCTTGTGCGACGACGGCGATCTCTGCACTGACAACACCTGCGACGGCAAGAAGTGCGTCGCGGTGGCAAAGGTGTGCGACGACGGCAATGCGTGTACCAACGACACCTGCGAGGGTGACAGCGGTTGCGCGACCTCGCCCAAGTGCGTGGACGGTGACGTCTGCGAGTCTGGCGTCTGCAAGGAGCCGGTCGTCGAGCCGCAGCCGGGCGAGTCGTGTAACGACAATGACCCCTGCACGGTCACGGATCGGATCAAGCAGAACGGCGAGTGCCACGGCGTGCAGAAGGAGTGTCTCGATAACAGCAAGTGCACGCAAGACGGTTGCGTCAGCGGCACCTGTGTCAACGAGCCGGTCCAGTGCGCCGACGGCAAAGAGTGTTCCGCGTCAACGGGGCAGTGCGTGGTGGTCGGACCGCAAGTCGGCGACGCCTGCAACGATTTCGATAGCTGTACGGTCAACGACGAGATCATCGTCGGAGGCGCGTGCGTCGGAGTCGCCAAGAACTGCAACGACGACAAGGCATGCACGGCCGACTCCTGTGTGAGCGGTCAGTGCAGCAACGTGCCGGTTTGCGCCTGCAGTATCGGTGGTCAGTGTGCAACTGATCCCGAGCCGCCGGCCAATCCGCTCAGCCTCGTCGAAATCGCGGTTCAGGTCACGAAGAAGTCATCAGCGAACATCTACTCGCTCGAGGTCAACGGCTATACCTGCGCAAGTGGGCAGCTCGAGACCGACCCGGCCAAGAAGGCGGCTGGGTGGGCGATCAACGAGTTCAGCTGCGAGAACTACGAGGACCTCGAGGATCCGTACGGTAGCGGAGATCGCACCTACACGGACTGGGGGATCAACAGCACGACGCCGCTGTTGATCGAAGGATGGAAGGAGTTCGAGATCCCGGTCTTCGGGAACGACATCACCTACTTCATCCTTTTCATCGAGTACAAGGTCGCCGCCTCGTCGTTCCAGAAGTTCTACTTCCCGACGCCGTGGGAGAATCCCGGTATCCAATCCGTGGACGTTCTCATGGCCAACACGGGTACGGGCTCGGTCGACTGTGTCGAAGTGACCAATGGTTCGCAGGGGCTCAACTACCTGTGCACCTACACCCCACCGAACTAATCGAGGTTCGGAAGACGATCATTGAATACTCGCGCACTCGATAGCGCGAACAACTTGCCTCAGCAATGAGGCAACCGACCGAAAGCCGGCGAGCGCATGCAGATTCAACATCTCCATGACGCTCTCCGGCTTTTCGATTTATAGACATCTTGAACCTCGCGATATTGTGTGGTACGCTCGCAATAGCAGGTATAATCCAAGGAGGAAACTGCATGTGTGAGTTCTTGGGTACTCAGGGCTGCATCGTAGTCATCGCTATCGTGGTTCTGTTCGTGATCATCGTGCTGGCCTACCTCGTACGCACGCCTTCGCGCTACGATCGTGGTGGCTTCTCCGGCTTCCTGGATTTCGTCGGAAATCTGTTCGGCGGATCTGGTGGCGGTGACAGCGGAGACGGTGACTGGGGCAGCGGTGATTCTGGCGGCGACGGAGGCGGTGGCGACTAACATCCTACGCACACGAGCGTAGTTGATGGAGCGGCAGAGATTCTCAGCAACTGAGGTCTCTTTTTTGTTTTTGGGTTCGAGGTGTTTAGTTTGTGATATACTGCACGCATATGCACGCGCTGCGCATCTCTCGTTCCGTCACGCAATCATTCGTCGAACGTCGTACGATGTTTGTTTTTTTTGTGGCACTGGTTGGGGCAGCAATACTTGCAACGATCATACCAGGTTGGTTACCTCTTATTGTCCTAGTAGGCGCTGGTGTGATTACTGCGCTGGCTTTTTTTCCTGTCGCAGGGATGTGTTTGCTTGCGGCGCTCATGCCGATGAGTGGGTGGGTGATTAATTTCGGTGTGTACAATTGGTCGCGACATATTCCTATACTCAATACGATTGATGCACCGGCTGCAGATTTCTTTGCATTAGTGTTGTTGATTTCGTATAGCGTGCGATTGCTCGCACTGTGGGGAATTCCTGGGCGTGAGGAGCGGCCACGACTCGCGCCGCATAGTGCGGTGTTCTGGTTATTTTTGTTTGTACAATTGTTGTCGGTGGTATTTGCGACGCGTGAAGATGCGCTGGGGATTGGGGTCAAATACGTACTGCGACCGATGCTCTTCATGTATCTGATGTGGGTGCTCCTTCCGTTCACTATTGTACGAACGCGTGAGGCGTTGGATCGTGTGCTGCGGTGGATGTACGGTGTCGGAGTTGGGGGCGCGGTGATGGGGATGATTTCGTTGATACTAGGAGCGGCCCAAGGTGGGTGGACTCGTGTGACGCCTTTTGCACTTGCTGGTTGGACGCCGTTTGGAACTAACCATAATTTGTTGGCTGAAGTGCTCGTGGTTATTCTGCCTATTGGTGCGTATTTGTTGCATCAGGAAGATCGTCCGCATGTGCGTCGTTGGTTGTTCGTGGGGAATGCATTGATTCTGGTTGCAACGTTACTTACGTTCGCGCGCAGTGCGTGGATTGTATTGTTCGTTGAATGCCTGCTTGCGTTATGGCTCATGCGCGATTCTATTGGTCGACTTCCTGTCGTGCGATTTCGCCGGCAGATGGTCGGGTTGGCGCTTGCGCTCTTGTTGCCAATACTCGTCTACATGATAGCGATTAGTACGAGCTCGCTGGTGGCGGGGAGCAATGACACGCGTATTGATTTGGCGCGAATTTCTTGGGAGTATTTCCGCGATCGACCGCTGTTGGGTCAGGGACCGGGAACATTCTTGTCCATTGTTGCAGATACGCATGTGTATGTGATCGAGTATGGTGATCCACTCGATGCGCACGGGATGTTGCAGAAGATTATTGCTGAGAGTGGACTGTTGGGACTCATTACCTGGGTGTTGATGCTCACGATATTTATGTTGTATGGATGGCGGGGAGTGATGCGTGCACGGTCACTTCCGGAGTATCCGCTGGTGGTGGCGCTCTTTGTCGCAGCATCGGGGGCGATTGTGTATCAGATTTTTAATACGTCGTATTATTCCGGCAAAATGTGGTTGCCGATTGGGTTGTTGCTCGTGGGCGCTCATGTTGTGGTATGGAAGTACCGAGAATCAAAGTCATTCATTTAATTCCGACGCTGCAGTTCGGTGGAGCCGAACGACTGCTGGCAGAAATCGCGCGGTATCATGACCACGCGAAATTTGAATTAACTGTGGTTGCAACGATTGCTCTTGGGCCACTTGTTGATGTTATTCAATCTCATGGAGTACGTGTGGTTCCTATGACAGCACATGGTCGTTGGAGTCTGGCGTATTTGTGGCGGCTCACGAAGTGGTTGCGCAAAGAAAAACCAGCGATTGTGCACACACATCTCTTTGGTGCAGACGCGTATGGCAAGGTTGCTGCGTGGTTCGCTGGTGTGCCACTCATTCTCTCTACTGAGCACAATCAGTGGTATGACGAGCCGCAGTGGAAGCATTGGATCAAGGGTGTACTCTCGCGTATCACTGATCGCATTATCGCGGTCTCTGCATCAGTTGCTGAATATGCAACACGTGTAGAAGGTGTATCGCCATCGAAGCTCAGTGTGATTCTCAACCGAATTGACGTAGACCGATTTGCGAAGATTCCTGCTCCGCTCTTGCGCACGCCGCTGCGTCTCTTGAGTATTGGTCGCCTCGAGCATCAAAAAGGATTTGATCTGTTGTTGAATGCGTGCGCGCTCGTGCGTAGTGATTGGCGATTGACTATTGTGGGAGCGGGGACAGAGCTGTCGCGATTGCAGTCTCAGGCAGCAGCATTGGGAATCGACGATCGAGTACAATTTTACGGAACGACAGACAATATCCCTGAAGTGTTCTCAACACACGATGTTTTTGTGTTGACCTCCCGCTGGGAGGGGTTGGGATTGGTTGTGATGGAAGCAATGACTGCAGGGCGTCCTGTCATTGCAAGTCGTGTGGGCGGTATCGCAGAGATTGTGATTGATGGTGAGACGGGTACGCTTGTTGATAGTACTGATGTGAACGAGCTTGCCGCTGCTATTGAATTTGCATGCGAAGACCATGTGCATTTGCGACGACATGCTGATGCAGCGCGTACCTATGCGTTGTTGCATTTTCGGATTCAGGATATGGTGCGAGAGTATGAGACGCTGTATCTGCGATTACTTGCACGTGAGCGCGTATGAAGATTCTGGCAATACACAAGCATTACTTCTATCGAGATGGTGCCAGCACCTACTTCCTTGACGTGAATGCACTCATGGAATCTTACGGGCATACCGTGGTGCCTTTTGCGATGAAGGGCGATCACAATCTTCCTACACCATACGAAAAATATTTTGTAGATGAGTTGGATCTGCGCGCGAATCGCACGCTCTTGGATACCGTGCAAAAGGCAAAACGAGTTGTGTGGAACTCACAGGCAGCGCGTCAACTCGATGAACTCATTGCTGAGGAAGGACCATTTGATGTAGCGCACGTGCATAATATTTATCATCATCTCACTCCAGCGATATTGCATGTACTGGTGAAGCATCACATTCCTGTGCTCATGACGTTGCATGATTACAAACTCGTTGATGCGAATTACGCGTTGGTGATTCCGAGATCCTTCACAGAGAAGGTTGGTGGAATGGTGGAGCGTGTGGTGCACCAGATTGCGCGGTCCTATGCGCGTGGTGTGACACTGTTTCATGCGCCGAGCAAATTCATGCAAGAGTATTGTGTGCGTGCTGGGTGGCCACGCGCGAGATTTGTGCGGTTCCCGTATGTCGTTGATGTCGCGGCGATTCCCTTCACGCCAGGCGGTGATGGGAGTGTGCTATACGCGGGACGATTGTCACACGAGAAGGGTGTTGAGTTGTTGATTCGCGCAGTGGCATTGGTGCCGACGTGTCGATTGGTCATTGCTGGGACCGGGCCACTGGAAGCGTCGTTGCGGTCGTTGGTGAGAGAGCATGCGTTGGATGATCGTGTTATCTTCGTGGGGCATCTGAGCAAGGATGCGCTGCGTCAGGAGATGACGCAGGCTAGTATTGTGGCTGTGCCATCTCAGTGGCCTGAGAATTACCCACTTGCAGTGCTCGAGGCGCAGGCAATGGGCAAGATGGTTATTGCTGCACGTGCAGGTGGCATTCCAGAGCAGATCAAGCATGGTGTTACGGGGTTCCTGGTGCACGAGAGTACGCCAGAAGCCTGGGCAGCAGCCATTGCCCACGTGCAGGCACTGAAGCCTCGCCAGGTGCAGGCAATAGGGGATGAGGCTCGGGCCTGGGTTACGCTCTACCACGCCCCAGTTGTCCACTACGGACGTCTACTCATGGCCTATCAGCAGGCAATACAAAATGCTGTAAAATAGGGACTTATCCACAGGCAATTTATAGTGCTTATTTTAGCCGTTTATGCGGCATTTTTGTTTTATTTTAGCACTTTTTGGAATAGGTAGACTTGACAAAACGGTTTGCATATGGTATAAATCGCGGTTATTTCCATATGAAAAATACCGTTAATCAACTAAAGATCGCGATGATCGGGGCCAAAGGGGCGCCTGCGATTTTTGGCGGTATTGAACGTTCGGTGGATGAATTGGGGTCTCGTCTTGCTGAGATGGGCCACAGCGTCACTGTGTATTGCCGTAGCTGGTATACACGCATCAAGAAGCGCACGTACAAGGGGATGCGTCTCCAGATGGTGCCAACGATGCACACCAAGCATCTCGATGCCATCACGCATACCTTCTTCGCCACAATCCACGCGATGTGGCAGGGGTTCGATGTGTATCATTTCCATGGAGTTGGGCCTTCACTCTTGTCATTCCTTCCGCGAATCTTTCGTCCTGGTGCCACGGTCATCGTGAGCTTTCAGTCTATTGATCGTGAGCATGCGAAGTGGGGATGGTTTGCGCGGATGATGTTGCACTTGGGTGAGTGGGTGTCGGTGAAGGCAGCACACGAAGTGCTTGCCAGCTCACACATGATTCGTACGTACATCAAGAAGAGCTACAACGAGACAGCAACATACCTTCCTAATGGTGCGTCACAGCCATGGCCAGCAGTTCCAGCAGTAGAACGTGCACTCATTGCGCCTTGGAATATCGAACCAAAGAAATACATCGTAGTTGTTACACGTCTCATTGCGCACAAAGCAGTGCATGAAGCAATTGATGCATTCATCATTGCGAAGAGTCTATCTCTGGATCCGCGCATGCAGGGAATGCAGCTCGTGATCGTGGGGGATGGGAGCTACACAGAGAAATATGTAGCAGAGTTGCACGAGCGCGCACGTGGTCACGAAGATATCATCTTCACAGGCTATCAGAGCGGTCTTGCACTTGCAGCACTTATGCGTAACGCCTACGTAGGCGTGCACGCGTCGCATGCAGAAGGATTGCCGATGAGTGTGCTTGAGTTGATGGTGTACGGCGTTCCAGTGATTGTAAGCGACATTATTCCACATCGTGAAGCCATGGGAGATCTCTCGTGGCAGTATCCTGTTGGCGCCAAGGGTGTATTGGCTGAGCGTATTATGCGCGCAGTCACTGATCCTGCCTGGGTAGCGATGGGATCGAGCTATTCTCGCCAGCGTATCGCCCTGCGATATGACTGGGATACCCTGGCTCAATCTCTGAGCAAACGGTACACAGCCCTTGCTGGAATGGCAGTTCAGGACCTGAAAAAACATTCAATTTCAGCGCAAACAAGCAAAATCAGTGGCTAAATCCACTGATTTTGCTATACTACGGCACCATACGCCCTAGAAGGGCGAGTTGTGCACAGGTGTAACACTTTCCTAATGCTAACGTCATCTTGAGATGAAGGACGCCATAAAAGAGAAATATTGGCTCTATCGTGCACAGACACGCAAAGACCCTCAGGCCTATGCGCAGCTGTATGACACGTATGTGACGTCCATTTATCGGTTCGTGTATTTCAAGGTGAATAGTCACGAAGATGCAGAGGATCTCACAGCAGATGTGTTCCTCAAAGCATGGAACTATATCACTGAGCACACGGATGTTCGCTCATTCCGGGCCGTGATCTACCGCATTGCGCGCAACCTCGTGATCGATCTCTATCGACGGCGAGCAAGTCGCAATGAAGTAACAGGATTCCCGGATGAAGACGAATTGCCTGACGATCATCTCACACATCTCTCTGACAAGGGAGTAGGCGTGAAGAAGATTGAGACAGCGCACGATCACAAGCAGGTGCTCGACGCGATCGCACAACTCAAAGAAGAGTATCGAGAAGTCGTTCTCTTCCGGTATGTCGATGGACTCTCTGCAACAGAGGTTGCTGAGATCCTAGGCAAATCAAGTGTTGATGTCCGTGTCACCACGCACCGCGCAATGAAAGCATTACGAAAAATTCTAAAAGTTGAATAGGTACTTCTCGTATGACCCGTCGACAGTTGCGCCACAACTTACATCAGCTCAATGACGTTCGTGGAAATATCAATCCACGTGCGGCGTTTGTGCATGCAACGCGTGAGCATCTTCTCTCGACGTTGTCTAATACTGGTTCCACGCCACGCGTTCGCATGTTCTCCTTTGCGAACATGTGGCTTTTGTTGTCTATTTTCATCCCACCACGCACTGTGTATGCCGTGGTTCGTCCAATTGTGCTCATGGGTGTTGCCTTCGGTATTGCAACAGGATCGTGGGTGACTGGTGCATTTGCTTCGCTCAATAGTGTGCCGGGAGATGTCTGGTATCCAGTGAAGATTGGTATTGAGAACACTACAGTTGCTGTTGTAGGCGCTACGCAAGGAACATCGGCCAAGACACAGCTGCAAGCTGAATACGCAACCCGACGCCTCGACGAAGCACAAAAAGTAATTGCAGAACCAGAAAAAGCGATGGAAGCGGTGCAGCGATTCAAGGACAGCATGACCGAGGTGAATGCAACACTCGAACATCTCAAGAATTCTGACTCAGTTACTGCGGTAGATATTGCAAAATCCATGGACGTTCATGCAACTCGTTATCTCGTGCAGATTGATCAAGCAAAAGTACTCGCAGAAGTAGCAGGGGACGACAGTGTGAAAGACGCTGTCATTGCAGCAGAGGCTGCAGTGGGTGTGACGAGTGTGAAGACTGTTGAGGTGTATGTAGATTCACTTGCGAAAGGGAACGATGCAATCTCAAAGGATGAAGTACGACAAATTGTAGACAAGAAATTGTTGGAAATTGAATCAAAGGTTGCAGGTGCAACAGAGGACGTGAATGGCGCAGTGAAATCCGTGCAAGCATCTCCACTTCAGCCGAGCATGGTAGCTGAGAAATCCAAGGTGATTGCTCCTGCAATGCAGGTACAACGCAAGAGCGAAGAAGTGCGCGAAGTTGTAGCAAAGACCAAGGTATTGCTCGAAGAGGATAATGTCGCAGCAGCGGCACTGCAGATTCGAGTGCTCGGACCTGCGACGATGGAGGTAACCGCGCAAGCAAAGATTGTGCAACAAGCTGCCATGGACGTGGATGCTGCTGCAAAATTAGCAGTACCACTCACACCAGTAACCACAAAGAGTATCGAAATCACTCCTGCTGCGTCTACTACCGTGAGCAGTACAATACAGATTCCAAGTACGACTCCAAACGTACAAGAATAAAGAGATATACACGCTGCCTGCCGCACCCGGCGATGCCCCGGACGGCGACAGGCTCGTGTGTATCCCTTGTCTCGCGATAAGGATACCGAGGACTGTGACTCATTAGGGTCGACACCGCGAGTGCGGTGGTCACAGGTAAGTGCAATTAATAGAAAGTAATCATTCTTATGACAGATGCAGTGAGAATGGTGAAGCAGTCCGCTACGTATGTAGTAGCGACCGCGACGATCCTCTGGGCTGTTGGATTTGCAGCAATGGTAGCCCCATTGACCGCTTCAGCAGCAACCTTGACCAACGGAATGTTGATCAAGCGTGCGGATCTCTCGACGGTGTACTACTACATGAATAACGGCCGCTACACCTTCCCGTCACAAAAGACCTTTGAAGCTTGGTATCCAAACTTCAACGGCGTAACCGTGGTATCGGCTGACGAATTGGCAGCAGTACCACTTGCAGGAAACATTGTAGTGCGCCCTGGTACCTTCCTCGTGAAAATCACGACGGATCCAAAGGTATACGCAGTAGAGCCTAAGGGCGTATTGCGCTGGGTAAAGACCGAAGAAGTTGCTAAGTCTCTTTGGGGTGCTAACTGGGGCAAGTCGGTAATCGACGTCTCAGACGCATTCTTCACGAACTACACCACTGGTGCAGAGCTTGCTACAGCAGGCGTGTACCCAACAGGTGCAGTTGTGATGGACGGAGCTTCTAAGTACTACGTTGAGGGCAACATGAAGCGCATGGTGAGCGATGCAGCATTCACAAGCAACCACTTCAACACGAAGTTCGTTGTAACTGGATCTCTCGCTGGCTTGACCGCTGGTTCAGCTCTTGGCGCTAGCGACGTTGCAGACACGGCACAGACAGGCGGTACGCCAGTCTCGCCAACAGCTCCAACGACGTTGACAATTTCGCTCGACTCCGCTACACCAGCAGCTGGTTCCGTTGTGGTTGACACAACAGCTAGCGCTACGCTCGGACAGCGCATGGCCCCAATGACGGCTGTACGCTTCTCCGCAGTGGGTGCAGAGGCTGTAGTAACTATGGTTACTGCAACTCGCACAGGTATCTCGAAGGACAGCGATGTTGATGAAGTAATGCTCATGGACGGCGAGACTATTCTTGCAGAGTCCTCTTCTATCTCGAGCGGCAAGGTAACCTGGAGCAACTCGAACGGTATTTTCACCGTTCCAGCTGGCCAGACCAAGACCATTTGGGTGAAGGCAAACATCAACAAGTCAGCAAGCACTGGTACAACCGTTGGTTTTACCGTGAACGCTGCTGAAGTGAAGTCCGGTGCAGCATCTGGTTCGGCTGTTGGAAACAACATGACGATTGCTACGGTCACTGACCTCGGCTATCTCCAGGTTGCTACATCGTCCCCAGTATCTGCTACAACCATGGATGCAAACGCATCTGCAGACAAGGAACTTGCTAAGTTCAAGATCCTTGCTACAGATCAGAACCTCCTTGTGAAGCGTATTACCTTCACACAGATTGGTTCGGTAAGCGCTTCCGACATCAAGAACATCAAGTTGACTGTTGCTGGCACGCAGTTTGGTGCAACGTACGCTGATCTTGGAAACAACAAGCTCACGTTCGACTTCACCAACTCTGCAGACGGTGGTCTCAAGATCACTGCTGGTCAGTCGAAGTTCTTGGACCTCTACGGAACAGTAGTTGGCGGTACCAACCGTAACTTCCAGTTCTCGGTTCAGGAAGAAAATGATGTAACTGCATGGGATCTTCAGTACGGTGTGTACGCTCCAGTGGTAACCCTCAATACGACGGCGTTCTCCATTCAGACCACCGCACAGACGACGATCAACACAGGTACGCTCACAATCACTCCAGCTACCGAATCAACGAAGAACAACATTGCGACTGGCGCTACTGGCGTCAACCTCGCAACGTTTGACCTCGTTGCAGCTGGTGAAGCTGTGAAGGTTGACAGCATGTCTCTCTACCTCGCAGGATCCTCCAACAACGCGTACAAGAACGTTAAGCTTTTCCTTAACGGTGTACAGGTTGGTACAGCTGTAGCTTCTTCGACCTCTGGTAACAACACCAGCTTGGACGCAGACTACACGTTCTCCAACAACTTTGTTGTGACCCCAGGTACGACTGGCAAGCTCGTAGTTACTGCTGACACCACCGATACTTCGGTTGTGGCTGGCGACACAGTACAGGTTGTAGTCCGCGCTGGCTCTGCTAACGCTCAGGCTAAGACCTCTCTTACGTCGATCAGCACTGCTGCTGCTACGGCTTACAGCCTTACTTTCGCATCGTCAGTTCCGACTTTGTCTGAGAACTTGACGGTTGCTGATGGTAGCTCTGTGAACCCAACTGCTGTATCGAGCACCAAGAGTGCACGCATCAGCTCGTTCGTGGTAAAGGCAGGATCTGGCGAAGGTGCAAAGATTACCAACATCACCGTAAAGGCTGATGTAACTGGTGGTCTCTCTGCAGTCTTCTCCAACCTCCGCCTCCAGCACAATGGTGCTGACATCGCGGGCGTTAAGGGCACGTTGACAACAGGCGCATCCGACACATACGACTACACCCTCACGACACCTATCGTGCTCGCAAAGGGTGAGACGTACGTAGTTGATGTACTTGCTGACGTGACCGGTGGTTCTAGCGCAAACATCAATGCAGACACGAACGGTATTCTCTACCCATCTTCTGTGTCCTACCAGACACTTGAGACGTCTCAGAGTGGTACCGCTACCTTGTCCGCAGGTCTCCAGAACGTTTACGTTGCATCGTCTGGCTCTCTCACCGTTGCTCTTGCTTCAGACTCTACAGCTGAGCACTACGTAACGATGGGTTCCACCGACGTTGAACTTGGACGCTTCAAGTTCTCTGCAGGTAAGGAAGAAGGCGTGACAATCAGCGAGCTCACCCCATCCATCATGACGTTGTTCGCTACCAGCACCACTGGTGTTGTTGGCAACCTCCGCCTTATGGACGGTGACACAATGGTTGGTTCCGCAGTATCAAGCCTTGCAACAGCAAGCGCGACTTCGACGGCTGTATATGCAACCTCGACCGCGTACGCTACGTTCACTGGTCTTAACCTCGTAGTTCCAAAGAACTCGAGCAAGACGCTTCGCCTTGTTGCTGACATCACTGGTTCGCCAGATAGCTTCTCGAGCTCTACGTTCTTCGCAGGTCTCTTGTACGGCTATGACAGCAGCAACTCCGCTTCTATCGTTGCACGCGGTGCAGAATCTGGCGCTTCGATCACAACCTTCACTGGTTTGACCGGCGACAGCATGCGCATTGTTGCTACGGCAAAGCACCCTCTCAAGGCTAACTTGAGCATCGCTCACGCTTCGGACGCACCATCAGGCGCTACTTCGAAGGGTGACGACAAGACAGTTGCTAAGTGGGTCTTCACTAACCCAGCAAACGTGAACAACCAGTCCGCTACGATCAAGTTGCTCAACCTCAAGGTTGACACCTCGATCTCCGCAGCTGCTGCTCACGCTGCTCGTGAAATCAAGATCTACAAGGACAGCATCTCTTCGGGTAACCTCCTCGCTTCGACTTCGTACGTAAGTACGCTCTCGTCTGGCGACTTGGGCAGCTCGATGGATGACACCAACATCGCTGAAGCTTCCTTCACCGATTTGGAAGTCCCATCTGGTTCCAGCAAGACGGTTATCGTCACGATGGACACGGATGACGCAGCTTCGAACAATACTCTCACGATCGGTCTCGCTGTTGGAGGTACCTCCGGTGGCTCGACAGCTGTGAGCGGTATTACTTGGACTGACGGTTACACCGCAGCTATCTACGACCTCAAGCCAACAGCTTCCGGTCTCGGTGGCTTGCCATTCTCTGGCAAGACGCTTACCTACTAATCTAGGTTAGCGGTTGCGGCTTCCTCGCAAGAGGAATGACCTCATCCAAAACAAAACTCCCCGGGAAACTGGGGGGTTTTGTTATTGTGTGGCTCTTAACAGAGCGGGGTGTGTCGGGGTATAGTGGTGTGTAGTATTTTCTATGGGTATTTTTCTTATTGTACTTGCGGTAAGTGTGCCATTGTTGGTGGCGCCATCGTTGCCTGAGGCGCATTTGACACCAAAGGTGTTGGCAATGATGGGGCTTTTGGATTTGGGATTTCTTTGGGTTGTAATTACGCAGATGCGCCGAGGTGTTCATGTTGACGCTGACCTCGGTTCTGCGCGGATGAGCAAGTATTTGTGGTGGATTGTGTTGGGGTATCTGGTGTTACTTGGTATTGCGACGCGGGGTGGAGAAATGGTCGGATGGGGATCGCTGTTACGTGCAAATGGATGGTGGATTTGGGTGCATGCAGTTGGTGGGTCATTGTTGGCGGTATCATTGTGTACGCAGGTGTGGCGCGATCGATTGGTGCGTGTGATTGCTGGAATGGGGGTTGTTGTGGCAGTACTGGGTTGGTTGGGAAATGTATTCCCTGGATGGGTGTGGATTGGATCGACTGGAAGTGTAATTTCAAGTTTTGGAAATGCTTCATTTCTTGCTGGATTTTTGCTCGTTGCATTGGGGGCAACGGGTATAGCGTATGTACGTGCCCATGCGGCTGTTCGTGGATGGTGGATTGCTGCAGCGTTGGTGCAAGTGAGTGCGCTTGTTGCAACGGATAGTCGTGCTGGATTGCTAGGATTGATTGTAGGAATAGTCATGGCGAGTTTGTGGATGGTTGCGCATATGGAGCGCGTTCGGGCACTGCGTATCGGGGGTGGTGTTGGTGCCATTGTGTTGCTCTTTGTTGCGCTGCAATTTGTTCCAGCCTCCTGGGGTGTGCCACGAGCATTGCAGATTGCTCCGTCGGCAGTGACATCGCAGACGCGATTGTTGCAGTGGCGTGGTGCGTGGGAGGGGATTCAGGATCGACCATGGTTTGGGTGGGGACGGGGCGCGTATCCTGAAGTGTTTGCTGCACGGTTCAATCCTGAGAGTCTGGTGTATGCAGGAAGTGAGGCGTTCAACGATGACGCGCATAACGCAGTATTGATGGTTGCTGTGGAGATGGGTATTGTTGGACTTGTTGTGTGGATTGCGTTGTTTGCTATGGTGTTGTTGATTGCATGGCGTGTGTCGCCAGCGTTATTTGGAATGGTGGGTGCGTATGGGATGTATCTTTTGTTCACACCGGAGCAACCGATTGTCGCAGCGTTTTTTTGGATCATTGTGGGAAGTGTGATCGCGGTGCCACGAGTACGCAAGGTATTGCCTGTGGCGAATGTTCGACACCGTGCGGTGATTGGCGTTGCAGGAGTGTTGGTTGTGTGGAGTTTGTATGGTGTTGTGGCGCAGATGAGCGCATTTGCGTCGTACACTCGTGCGGAGGATGCGCGTGCCGCAGGGCGCTGGTTCCCGTGGATGGAAGAGGTCACGCGCAGTGCAGATGATGCTGTGCCTGCATCGTGTGTGTTGTGGGAGAAGGCGATGCAAACGTGGGTGGCAGTTGCGGGGAGTGATCGTATAGCTGCTGATATTCGTGTGCGCACGGCGCGTGATCTGGAGCGAGCTGCACCGCGGTGTACGCAGGACGGAACTCGGTTCTATCGAACATATCTCCTCGCACAGTTCTATGCGCAACAAGCGCAGAGTAATGGGAATGATTGGATAGATTTGGCACAGCGAACATTTGCACAAGCGCAGGCGTTGGCACCTCGTCATCCGTATCCCGCGTATGCGGAGAGTGAGTTCTTGATTGGTACAAATCGTGTTGCGGATGCTATCACACGTCTTGAGGCAGTGCGTGCTGATGCTCCAGGTGTTCGCGAGACGTATCTGTATTTGTATCTTGCGTATCGTGTTGCTGATCAGCCAGAAAAAGCTGAAGAAGTGAAGCGCGATGGTGAGGCTCTTGGAACACGTTTTCCGATACTATGAGTACTAAGATGTTACATCGGGTGATACTGTGGTGTGCGTATGTGTTGGTGTGGGTGCCGCTGTTTTACTTTCCATTGTCTTTGTATCCACTGTCCTTTGTGCAGGCGATGGTATTGCAGACGGTTGTATCTGTGATGGTTGGGGCGAGTGTGTGGGTGTGGTATCGTGAGCCGTCGTTGCGGTTGCGTTGGTCGCCGCTTCTGATCGCTATTGTAGTCTTCTTTGTCGTGCAGTTGTTGTGCGCGGTAGTTGGGGTGGATTGGTGGCAGAGTCTGTGGAGTGATATGGCTCGCTCGACGGGGTTGTGGTATCAGTTGCACATTTTGGGTGCGCTCTTGGTGTTTGCTTCGCCACTTTTTTCAGCTGAATCGCGAGCTCGGGTATTGCGCGTGAGTGTGTGGGCGGCGAGTGTTGTTGCTGTCGTTGGTATTTTGCAGTGGTGGTTCCCGTCGCTTGTTCCAAATGTTTCGGCGGTGCGTATTGGAAGTACACTTGGTAATCCTGTGCTTTTTGCATCGTACCTATTGCTTCATCTTGGTATTGCGGGGGTGATTATTGCGCAGGACCGACGACGCTGGCGTGGGATTGCTGGAGTGTTCGTGGTGCTCGCGGCAGTTGCGTTGATTATGGCTCAGGCACGTGGAACATATGTTGGTCTGGCTGCTGGAGTTGTTGCTGGAATGGGAGTGTGGATTGTGTTGCAGCGACAACGAATTACTCGCGCAGTTGTGTTGTGGGGCGTGGGGGTGGTTGGTGCCATGATAGTTGTGGCCGGGCTTGTGTTTACACAATCTTCAGCGGTTCGAGGGTGGGCAACAAGTCTACTGGGCGTTACGTCGCTCTCTACTCGTGCAATTAACTGGGGTGTGGCGTGGGATGGATTCCTTGGTCGGCCAATCTTTGGGTGGGGTCCGGAGAATTATCGTCGGGTGAGTGATGCATTCTATAATCCCGCGCTTTCGGAAATTGCATTTGTGGAGTCCTATGTCGACAAGCCGCACAGTCACGTGCTGGAGCTCATGGCGACCAGTGGTGTTGTGGGTCTCGTGGCATTTGTTGCGGTGGTTGTGTGCCTGGTTCGTGTGCTTATACGAGCGCGATGTGAGGATGTGTGGAGTCCGGGGCTCGTTGCAGTTCTGGTGGGAGTAGGGGTGGGGCATCTGGGCCAAATGGTGTTTTTGTTCGAGAATCCAGGGACGTATTTGCCGGTGGCGTTGCTTGTTGGGTTGGTGTTAGCACAGGAACAGCGATTAGCGATTGGGCGTGCGGGTAATGCGTGGCGTGTGCCGCAAGTTGTACTTTGGATGAGTACTGCTGTTATTGGTGTTGCGGTATTGTGGGGTAGTATTACTCCGCTTATTTCTGCATCAATGACCAACTATGGTTTGCAACTGTCGTATGTGGGGAATTGGAGTGGGGCGCGTGAGTATTTGTATTATGCGTATGCATGGTACACGCCGTATCAATTCGAGCGTTGGCGTTGGACTGCTGGTTCGGTGACAGATATGGTGCATGGCAATTCGAAGGATAATTCGCTTGAGGGGTTGACTCCGGAAGTGCGTGCATGGTTTGACAAGGATATTGCGTGGGTGAGGGCGAATCTTGAGGAAATTCTTGCGTCACAGCCTCGTACGGTTCTCCTGATTGTAATGGCTGGGAAAATGGAGTATCAAGTAGGAGTATTGCGTAATGATACGGCGTTGTTGGAGCGGGCACTTGCGTATTTCCGCGAAGCAACGGCGCTGAGTCCGAGTCGCGAAGAAGGGTATTTGCTTCAAGCACAAGCGTTGTTGGCTCTGGAGCGAAAAGACGAGGCAACGCGCGTGATGAAGGAGGCACTTCAGCGGGCGGGGGACACGGTGTTGGTGCATTGGTATTACGGGTTCCCGCTTTTGAGTGATCCAGCAACTGTTGACGAGGGACTCATGCATGTGGAACGTGCAATGGATATGCGATTTCAGTTCGAGACTGCTGCGCAAGTTGAAGTGGTGACGCGTGTGCTGGTGGAAAAGCAAAAGCATGATCGACTCGTGGATCTGTATGAGATCGTCGTGCAGCAGTTGCCACTGGAGCCTCTGTGGTGGTCACGCCTTGCTCTTGCGTATGGGCAGGTGGGACGCAAGGCTGAAGCTCGTCACGCAGCGCTTCGTGCTATAGAGTTGGATCCGTCGTATCGTGAAGGTGCAGAACAATTTCTTAAAGAACTTGACCAATAATTTTGCCGGTATGTCTCATCGAGTTTTGACGCGGATATTGCAAATTGGTGTAGCGCTCACGTTCATTACACCGCTGATTGTTACAACGGCATCGTACGTGTTTCCGTTTGTGGTTCCAAAGGTGTTGTTCTTGCGCGTCATGATTACACTGCTTGCGGCGGTGTATGCTTGGTATATAGCGCTGTATGCAACTGAGCGTTCGCAGATTCGACGTACGCCGATTTTGTATGCGGTGCTTGGGTTCATCTTGGCGGGTATTCTCTCTACGGTTTGGAGTGTGGATGTGCGTCGCAGTCTCTGGGACAATCATGAGCGCATGCTTGGTTTGTACACAATTTTTCATTATGTTGCGTTGTACTTCGTGAGTCGTCAGGTGTTCCGAACGTGGAAGGAATGGCGTGCGTTATTCATTTGGATTCTGATTATTGGCCTCCCATTTGTGTTGATTGCATGGTTGCAGGTGAGCAATCCACTTTTTTTGCTCAATGAGGGGAGCGATCGCGTGCGTTCGACGCTCGGCAACACGATCTATGTGAGTGGATATGCACTGTTCTTGGCTTCGATTGCCGCGGTGTTGTGGGTGAAGGAGAAGTCGAACGAGTTACGATGGGTGTGGGCGATCTCAGGTGTGATTGCGCTTGCGACAATTTTGCCGACCAAGACACGCGGTACGATGATTGGTGTGGCGGTTGCTGTTGTTGTGGGAATGCTCCTGGTGTTGTTCCGGAAGGGGGTGGATGCTCGTGTGCGCAAATGGACACTTGCTGCGTGCGTTGGGTTTGTAGTGTTGCTCGCAGGGCTCTGGTTGGCTCGAGATACCACGGTCATACGTAACCAGCCATTCCTTAATCGCATGACGCATTTGTCGTTGACTGAGGGTACGGGGCGAACGCGTATTATGACGTGGAGCGTGGCGATTGAGGCGTGGAAGGAACATCCGGTCCAAGGATGGGGGCTCAACACCTTCTACTTTGCATTTAATGAACACTTTGATCCAGAATTCTTGCGGTTTGGAGATTCAGAAACGTGGTTTGATAACGCCCATAACATTGTCTTCAATACGTTAACGACACAGGGGGTTGTGGGGCTTGTCGCATACCTCGCGCTCTTCGTGTGCGCGTATATTGGTGCTGTGCGCATTGGGAAGGAATCGTGGGAAGAGTCACTCGTGTTGCAGATGTTCCTGGTTGCGTATTTCGTGCACAATCTCTTTGTGTTCGATAATGTGACTTCGTATCTCGCGTGGTTCGTATTGCTTGCCTATATTGATCGGCGCAGTGCGTTGGGTGAGCAGGAGCTCCCACGATTGTCGCCGACGCGAACCGCTGCGCCAGGTGTGGCGATTGTCGCTGTACTTGTTGCTGTGCTGCTCATCTATCAAGGAAATGTGCGTACGGCGCAGGCAAACGCGTCAACATTGCTCGCGTTGCAGCATCTCATGTTGGCTGGGTCCAACCAGAACCCACAACAAGCAGTTCCACTCACACGAGAAGCAATGCGGTTGTATGCACAGGCGAAGTCGTATCAATCGCCGCACGACGATGATATTACTCGCGAGTTCGCAACGGCACTTGTTCGGTTCCTGAATGCAGCGACACAAGCGTCAACTGCGCTCGCCAAGTCGTTGCACTCCGAAACCTACACAGTGGTATTGCCTGACTTAGAAGCGCAGTTGCAAAAGCGTCCTTTTGAATTGCGTATCGCGGTGTTGCGCGCACAGATGTTGCAGCAGGAAGCGATTATTACCAACAATGCGGCTCGTCAGTTCATGGTATTGCAGGTGTTAGAGCAGGCGCGGGCACTTTCACCCAAACGTCAGCAGCTCCTGTATGAAGTAGCGCAGGCGCAGTTGGTGCTGCGTAACAAGCCCGCGGCTGAAGCGGCAATGAAAGAAGCGATTGCACTTGATCCTGCAGTTGGTCAGTCGTATTGGCGCGCAGCGATGCTCTACGCCGCATTTGATGATGCTGTGGCATCGGCGGAAATGTTCCGAGAAGTGCGCACACGACGACCTGAGACTATGACAGAGCAGGCACGTCAGGTTGCCATTCAGGTTGCAAAGGTTGTGAAGGATGAAGAGTTGGCTCGGTTCTACGAATTATTGGTTCGTGACTAGAGAATGGTAACGTACACGCGTTGCATTGTGCATGAGTTCACTCGATGTGCGCGTTTGTGAAATAGGATTTTGTTCGAGTGCGCGTGTGAGTGCCGCAGCAATTGCTGTGGGAGTGGGGGTGGTGACGCTACTAGCGTTGCTCACCCCTTCTATAATTTCAGGACAGCCACCGATATTGCGCACAACAATGGGGATACCAGCGGCGCGAGCTTCGAGGAGAACAAATGGGTATCCTTCTTTGTCTGAAGTCAGTGCGAAGACTTCAAATCCTCGCAGAAGTGTTGCGGCGTTTTCGATTGCACCCGCGAAGAAAATTCGGTTTGCGCAGGGGAGTGATGTGCGAATACTCTCTAGGTTTTGGCGTTCGCTGCCGTCTCCGATGAGTATGCAAATGGCTTCGGGATTTTGTTGTGCGAGGAGTGCGAAGGACTCGAGGAGGAGCGCTTGGTTTTTGACTTTGTAGAAATTAGCAATTGATCCAATGATTTGGGTGTGATCTGTGATCGTGTGTCCTATGTGTTTTGCAAGCGCAGTACGTGCTGCATCACGTGGAAGGAACGCGATGTCCGTGCGTGTGTGTGGAATCAGTGCGAGGCGCGATTGTGGAATGTGGAATGAGTCCTTGGCAATGGCGTATGATGCGCGATCTGGACAAATGAGCAGGTGTGCAGAGGTGCTGGCGATTCGCTCGAGTGTTCGGTAGAACGCTCTGCGTGCCCAGGAAAGTGGTTCGGTGAATGTGAATCCATGTACTGTTGTGACGCGTCGGACAGGGAGCGCACGCGTTGCAAATGAACCGATCACTGTAGCTTTGGCACTGTTGCAGTGGAGAATATCAAGGTGATTGCGTACAACGAAGTTTTTGATTTCAGCAAGCGCACGAAGGTCTTTTAATGGAGAAATCTCGCGCACAAGATGCGTGAGTTGTTGTATGGTGATGGGAGATTTGGGATGCGCCGTATTCCATGCCGCAAGGCGTTGTTGTAATTCTTGGCCGCGTGTTGGAGAGCCAATGCCTACAACGACGTTCATCTCGGATGCGAGGTGCGTTGCAAGATCGAAGACGTATTGTTGCGCACCACCCCAATGGCCTTGCGTAATGAGGAGTCCAACCGTGAGACGTGGGTGGGGAGTGGTGGACATAGAACGTGTTTTGTTTACTTTTGCGAAGAAATATGGTGTAGTTAGCATCATACAGAGAATAACGGGTCTATGCAAAAAACCATTGTCGTCGCTGGTGCAGCTGGATTTATCGGGAGTCACTTGGTGCGCGTCTTGCTCGAGCAGGGGCATCGCGTCATTGGCGTGGACTCACTCATCACCGGCGATCGACGGAATCTGCGAGGACTTTCGAAGTCTGGTGCGTTTGTGTTCAAGAAGCACGATGTAACGCGTCCACTCAAGATTGCAGAGCCTGTGCATGAGATTTATAACCTCGCGTGCCCTGCGTCACCAGCAAAATATTTTGCATTTCCATTTGAGACCATTGCTGCGAGCGTGGATGGAATTCGTCAGCTGTTAGCTTTTGCACGAGCCAAAGGTGCGACGCTCCTGCATGCATCGACCTCAGAAGTATATGGAGATCCTGAGGTACACCCACAACCGGAGACCTATTTGGGTTCGGTGAATCCGATTGGCCCGCGTGCATGCTACGACGAAGGCAAACGTCTCGCTGAGACGCTGTGTTTTGAATATATTAGACAGTATCAAGCGCCAGTGAAGGTGGTGCGGATTTTCAATACGTACGGTCCGAACATGGCGTTAGAGGATGGACGCGTGGTGAGTAATTTCATCGTGTCAGCGATCAAAGGAACGACAATTCGCATCGATGGTGATGGATCACAGACGCGAAGTTTTTGTTATGTCTCAGATCTCGTTGACGGGTTGGTTCGTATGATGGCGAGCGCGCCAGATGTGCACGGACCGATCAACCTCGGTAACGCCACTGAGTTCACAGTGAATGAACTTGCTGCTGAAGTGTTGGCTGTCACGAAGAGTCGTAGTGAGGTTGTACACAGCGCGCCACGCGAAGATGATCCACGTCGTCGTCAGCCAGATATTGCCCGTGCTCGGGAGATTCTTGGTTGGGAGCCCAAGGTCTCATTGCGCGAAGGATTGCAAAAATCAGTTGCCTATTTCAAGAAAGAAGTTCGCAGGACGACTAAGGTATAAAACGTATGGATCAGGCGGTGCACGCAAAGAAAACCATTTTGATTTTTTCCACCGCGTATTTGCCGCTTATTGGAGGTGCTGAGATTGCGGTACAAGAGGTTACTCGTCGCATTCCTGAGTATCGTTGGATTCTCTACTGTGCGCGGATCAAGCCAGGACTCGCGACAAACGAACACATAGAAAATGTGGAAGTGCATCGTATTGGTGTGGGTGTTGCGGCACTCGACAAGGTGTTATTGCCTCTTTTGGCACCACTTATTGCGTTTCGTCATCGTAATGTACAAGCGATTTGGGCGATTATGGCGAGTTATGGAGGGCTGGCAGCACGCATTGTCGCAGCATTTCGTCCACAGATTCCTTTTGTATTGTCTGTGCAAGAAGGGGACAGCGAGGAACATATTCGTCGCGCATCAAGAGGCTTTTTCTGGATGGTGCAGGCGATTTTTCGCCGCGCATCAGTGATACATGCGATTAGCTCGTCACTGGGCGCATGGGCAGTGAAGATGGGGTATGCGGGCAATCGTGTAGAGGTGATCCCAAATGGCGTTGCAGTGGCGCATTTTGCACAACCGGCGCAAACGCGCAGCGAGGTGCGAAAAACACTCGGAATACCAGCTGACGCATGGGTTGTAATAACGGTTTCTCGGTTGGTTGAAAAGAATGGTGTTGGCGATTTGATTGCAGCATGTGCTGCATTACCATTGGACACGCATGTAGTAATTGTGGGGAGTGGTGGGCTGGAGCCAGTGTTGCGACAGCGGGCGCAATCCATTCGTGAGCGAGTACATTTCGTCGGATCTGTTGGCCATCGTGATCTGCCTGCATATCTGCATGCGAGTGATGTATTTTGTCGCGCGTCGATCTCTGAAGGGTTGGGGAATGTGTTCCTGGAGGCGCAGGCAGCTGGAATCCCTGTTGTTGCTACCCCTGTTGGCGGCATCCCAGATATTGTGGAGTCTGATGTGAGTGGCGTGTTCTGTGAGCCGAATAATCCACAGTCTATCGCAGAGGCAATTACACGGTTACGCGGCGATAACGAACTGCGAGAGCGCTGTCGCGGAGAAGGACTTCGACGCGCAAGGAATTTCGATTGGTCAGTGATTGCCCAAAGAATGCAAAAACTTTTCCGACAACTCTAAAGTGTGCTATACTCCGACCAATAATAATGCGTATGGGAACAAGATCATTTGTGTTGCAAGGATTGCGGACTGCGGGGGTGCTCCTAGGTGCATTTGCATTGTTTGTGGGTGTACAAGCTGACACACATGCTGCAACCAAGACCTGGGATGGCAGTGGTAACATGAGCACAGCATCCAACTGGGATAGTAATACATTACCTGCAGATGGGGACACTATTGTCTTCGACGGCACATCCACATCGAATGCAACTTGGGATTCTACATTTGCCTCGAGTTATTCAAACCTTGTAGTGCGTGTTGCATCTGGATACTCTGGTATTATTACACTCGGTGCCAACGCTACAATCGCATCATCAACGATTTCTGCGGGTACATTCAATGTTGCAACATATACGTTGACGGCCGGAGGTGCGATGACTATCGCAGGTGGTACTGTTACTTCTACTTTTAATAGTGGTACCGCAGTATTCAACGACGATCTTGTGTTGAACTCGGGAACTTTTTTGCCTGCGCTCGATACCACGGTGAAGGGTGACTGGATGATCAACGGTGGAACACTCACGCTCGACGAAGCGCACATGTTCGCGCTTGAATTCGGTGGTACCGCTGCATCACAGACATTCCGACCAGGTTCATCTGCTTCATACTGCACTATTGAAGTAAATAATACAGCAGGTGGATCCTCAGACAGTGTTATTCTTGTATCCGATACATTGACCTCGTACTGTGCAGCGACAATTACACAAGGACTCTTTGATTTCCAAACAAATAACATCGCGTGGACACAAGGTGGTTCACTGACTATCGCAAATAACGCGCAAGCCGGACTCGCACTCGGTACGCCAACGTATACATTCCAGGGAAATATCCAGATCGGTTCATCAGCAACACTGAGCACAGTGAGCACGACATATTCTTACGATCCACAGGATTCTGGAACTTATTACGTAACTTCAACGAGTAACCATGTTTTTGCTGGTACGTTTCAGGTAACACTCCCGTGTGCTAGTGCTTCAACAATGATCGTGAGTGGTGGCTTAGCAACAACGCACCTCAAGGTTACCGAAGGTAACGCAGATTTCCGCACAAAGAACGCAACACTTGATGCTGACGGCACTTTATCACTCGAAGCATCGGGTGCAGGATTGTGCAATCCAGGGACGCATATTGGCTTGCTCTGGGGAACAGGACAGTTCAATGTCGGTGGGCACTTCTACCAACGTCTGGGTGCGGCAGCGATTACAGCAGGCGAAAACGTATTTATTTTCGATGGTACAGGCGATCAGTTTGTTTCGTCCACAGTACAGTTTTACGATGTATACATTCGTAAGGAATCAGGCACACTCTATCCTGGTACATCAGCAAGTGGTAGTCTCACGAATGTGATGGGGTATTGGGATGTCATTAATCTCACTGTTGCGACAGGTACACTTCGATTCGATGTATTCGATGATCCAATGGTTGTTACAAATGACTTCCTTGTAACTGGTGCATCAACGAGTATCGTTTTGCCTAACGGAACTACTGGAATCACTTTCGCAGGTGATGTGCTCATGACTGCAGCGGGAACGATTACTGCAGGTTCAGCAACAACATCGATTTCGACGACACAGTCTGGCACGCTTCAGTCAGTAGGCGCGAGTGCTGGAACAATGAACCTCGGCAAAATCGCTGTTTCGAGTACGATGATTATCCCAGCAGGGTACTCACTCACAGTGACTCGTCCAAGCGTTACAACAACTCTTGCGTACATCCGTGTTGATGGTGGTACATTTACGGTAGCATCGACAGATGCAACAAAATTAATTGCCGTCACAAACAACCAGTATCGATTTGCTTCAACAAGTACGGTTGCCTTCACAGGAAGTGGTAACTTGCCAAGTACATTTGTATACCCAGGTAATGTTACGATCTCTGCTTCTGGGCAGACATTCACATTCACTGCAACAACGACAGTGATGGGAACACTCACGATTGCAGCAGGAACAACTGTCGTAGTAGATACCGGAGTTGATCTCACGGTTCCAGCGGTTGGCAGCATCGCCAACAGCGGAACATTGACACAAACAGGAACAATTATTAACCCGAATGGGTATCTCCGGTTTGTTGATGGCTCTGGTACACAGCAATCAACCATTACGTATCGCGCAGGAGATCTACTCTACGTGGAAGTAAATGACGACGACGGCAATCTCAATGGCTCAACGTCCGAAAGCATGACTGCTGGGTCTAACCAGATTCGTCTCTACAGCAACACTGGTGACGCAGAATCAGTGCTCATGACCGAGACCGGCGTTGCAACAGGAATTTTCCGTGGTGCGCTCACGGTACGTGGTACCAACGTTGCATCAGTGGGCGACGGAACACTCGACATGACAGGTAACGGAACGCTTTCGGTAGCATTTGTGGATGCAACAAATACAACGGACGCATCAACCACAACGATTAGTGTGTTGAGCCAAGGATCATCTGGATCAACAGGTGCTACAAGCGCAACAACAGTTGCTGGCACAGTAGTCATCAATGCCAACGCAGCGTCAACAGCATCACGCAACGTCGTACTCCAACTCACAGCAACAGGTGCATCTGAAATGGCAGTGAGCGAACATCCTGAATTTGTTGGAGGTGTTTGGGAGCCGTACGTGACTTCACGTGCATTCACACTCAGCGCAGGAAATGGAAGCAAGACAGTATATGTGAAGTTCGCAAGCGCGACAGGTGCGGTATCAGCCGTTGCAAGTGATTCTATTACAGTTACAGCAGCATCAGAAAGCGGCGTTGTCACGCCTCCACCAGTTACGGGTGACAAGCTCCCAACAACTCCAGTCCCTGGTGTCCAGATCCCATTTGGACTGAGCGTGGGCGATCTTGTGAAGATCGACGGTAACACAGCAGTCTACTACATTGACGCATCAGGAACTCGACGGTCATTCCCTATGGAAGCGGTGTATCACAGCTGGTATGGCAAGGACTTCAGCAAGGTGAAGACAATCACACCAGAGCAGCTCGCCACATTCTCGCTCGGCAAGAATATGACGATCAAGCCAGGTACATACCTCGTGAAGATCACGACAGTTCCGAAGGTCTACGCAGTGACAGCAGACGCTACATTGCAGTGGGTCTCGACTGAGGCACGTGCTGTAGAGCTCTATGGCGCAGACTGGGCGAAGAAAGTAGTCGATGTCCCAGACGCGTACTTCGTCAATTACACGATTCTGACCACACAGCTTTAAGGTCACACAGCACAAACGCTGCCCACCATGGCAGTGTTTGTTGGTATATATTGACCAAAACAGAGGAATCATATAGACTTGAGCTGCAACAGATTCCTCACAAGGAGGGACACTATGTCAGTTGCATTGGTTCCAAGTGGTGCAGTCTCGGTTGTCGAGGCTGTTACCACAGCAACTTCTTCCTTTTTGACGGTCCTGCTGCCCCCCAAGGCAGACATGGACAGAGCGCGTAGTCCGATTGCAGGAGTAACGCAGCAAAAAGCGTGGCTCGTTGAGAGCGTACGCTATGGGCTGACACTCATGCATACGAGAAAGGACGTGTATCCAGGAAGTCGACTGCGCGGCGTTATTTTGGACGCTGCGGGTCAGTTCCATATCTCCGGGGTTTCCGGAGGGGGATTCGTTCGATCTGAAATCTGGGGGCGCCATTCACCGGCTCCGGTAGATGGTGGGAAGGTGTTCTTCCAAATCGACCTGGACAAAGTCATCCTTCCTTCGCCAAAACATCCACAAGGCAAATTCACGGCGCACTGGCGTCTCTTTGCCCGGGTGAACAGGGCGGCAAGTGACATGATCTTGTCGGGAGGGTGTCGTTACGAAATTGTTCTCGCTGATGGCGAGGACTACAACTCATGAACAAGCAAATGCCCCCGTGATATCACTTCACGAGGGCGCTTGTCTTTTTGTGGTATGCGAGACTTACTGCGTCTTGATGCGTCGCAATCCACGTTGCGTGCTCACCTGCATCCATCCGAAGAGTACAACCGCGATGCCAGTCATGATCGAGAGGGAGAGAAGTGGAGACGTGTCTGCGTATCCTGTTGCTGCGTAGCGCAACACGTTGATGGTGTGGTGGATCGGATTCCACATACTAATTGCTGCCCAAGGATGCGGGAGATCAGCAATCGGATAGAACACACCAGCAAGGAAGATCATGGGTTGCATCACGAACGTCGTCACGAATGTGAGCGCCTCAAAGCTCTTTGCCCAGAGACCAAATACAACACCAAGAGAACCAAATTCAATACCAGTGACAAGAATACCGGCGATCAAATACCACCAGCTATGAATGCCCATGTCTGGAATGAACCACACGGTTACAAGAATTGCCACAAGCATCGTGATGAAACCACGCGTCATTGCGGCGAGTGTGTACGCCAATCCAATTTGCCACGACTTGAGCGGAACAAGTTGCAGATCGATAATACTTCCCAAATTCTTCGCAATAACGAGGGCAAACGCAGGATTGGAAAAGCTGCTGTTGACCATCATCATGCCGAGCAATCCCGTGTACACGAATGTTACATACGGGATTCCTTCAATAAGTCTATCCGCAGCGACAATACCGAAGATGCCGAGGTAGAGCACCACAGAAACAATCGGACTTGCTAATGTATCGAGCAAAATCTTTTGGAATCGCTTGACTTCACGCGCGTAGAGCGCCCACATGCCGGTCATCATACGGATTGATTGGTGAGCTTGATGAAAATAGACTCAAGAGATGCTGCCTCAGAGCGCAGCGACTTCATGTTGTCACCATAGTGCGCAGTGAGCAGACCTGTGTCTGCTGCGAGATTTGTCATTGGATACTCGAATTCTGTGCCAACAGGCACTACGCCGGGGAGGTGTGCTGTTGTCGGCTTGTACAACTCGAAGTGAATCGCATTTTTGGAGAATTCCTGTTGAATGTCTTTGAGCTTGCCGTCCTTGATCACTTGTCCGTGGTCAATGAGCGTGATTGCCTCGCAGAGATTCTCAGCTTCCTCGAGATAGTGCGTGGTGAAGAGAATCGTTGTTCCTTCTGCATTGAGCTGGCGTACGAGCGACCAGATGCGCTGTCGGAGCGTGACGTCAACTCCTGCGGTTGGCTCATCGAGAATGAGGAATTTGGGGCGATGGAGAATGGCTTTTGCAATCATCAACCGACGCTTCATACCACCAGAGAGATTGCGCGCGCGTTCGTCCATTTTGCTCTCGAGATCGAGTGCTTGTAATACTTCACGAATGCGAACTTCACGCTGCGATGCTGGTACGCCGTACATTCCGCTGAAGTAGTAGAGGACTTCCTTCACAGTGAACGCCATTTCCACAACAATCTCTTGCGGAACGATGCCGAGGAATGCCTTGGTTCGTTCGGGGTGCGCTACAACATCTTCACCAAAGAGGGAGATCGAGCCAGTATCTGGTGTGATCATGCCGCTGACCATGCTGATGATCGTTGATTTACCAGCGCCGTTGGGGCCAAGCAATCCGTGAATAGAACCAGGTGCAATCGTGAGCGAAACATCACGAACCGCCTCAATCTGGGATTTGTTGGCGAGTGTGAAGGACTTGTTGATGTGTTGGAGTGTAAGTGCTTGCATGGGTAAAATGATGATAGTGTAGTGTAACGCGCTTGCATCTGTTGTGCAACTCATCGTTGACGATTGTATACGGGTGCGATATCAGCATCTCAAGGCAAAGGGTCTGTGCCCCATTCGCGCGGCCATAGCGCAGCGCAGCAGTGTTCCGACTTCGAACAGAAAAGACCCGAGGGTAACCCAAGGTCTTTTCTTTTTTACTTTGTGATGGCAGCGCCTTCGGGGATTTGGGTGAGTGCGCTGTCAGAGATAATTTCTAGATTCTTGAGCTCGATGCGGCGTGCGCGCAACACGTCCATTGATGCGATGTGGAATCGCGTATTGTTACGCACGAGATAGACCTTGGGATCAGACGCGGTCTTCACCAGACGCTTGGGACTGGTGAAGAGTACAACTGGTTTGCCATTGGCCTTGCGTGTCTTGTGATCGAAGTCGTGCAATGAATTCATGATCGTGCTGTACGCGTATCGGTTGTGTCGACCATCCTTGAATTCTGAATCGTTCACGAGGAATTCCTGTTTGGCGTCATCAAATCCTGCGAGCACAACCACATGATACGACGAACTACCCTGGCGGAACCGGTGGCGAGGATTGTTCATGTCATATCCATAGTGCATGGAGATCACCGGCCGCCCAGCGCGCAACTCGTCCTTGATCGCAGCGAGTGTTGGATTCCAGACAATCGTTGCTTCTGCAGAGGAGAAATCATTCATCATGCGTGCGGTGCGAGTGGCATCGGTGTCAATGTTGCTTCCGAACTGTTTGTTTTCCCAAGGAAAGAGTGGACCAACAATAGCCTTGGTCTGTGCTGGTGTGAATTGCGCAGTCTTGTCCTTGAGATAGAACCGTTCGACCATCACGACGCTCACTTCTTCACATGCACCACTCCATGGTGGTACCCATTTGCCATCGGGGATTTCCCAAATGTGTGGGACGGCGAGTGTGTGAACTTCGGGTGCGGGCTTGGTCAGCGCGGCAGCTGGTGAGGATGTGAGAAGCGCAATGCCCACGAACATGAGTCCTACGTTGTGAAAATAGTTCATAGAATTCTATTGTACCATGTAATCATCGCAGAAGGTGCACTATTCTTGACAAATCGTGCAAAAAGTGCTACTCTTCGGATCTTCGGCTACATGGCGTACCGAAGAAAGAGGAGAACGTGACACAATCAGCAAAGGACGAGGCGATCACCGCCTTCTCGCGGGAGATCTCGCTGATACTCAACTACCTCGTGGCGGGAAATGGGATCGATGAGATCGATCGGCTTCTCGACTGTTGCCTGCACTTCCGCAACGGCAGACTGGGAGACGTGCTCACACGTGACGAGGTGCTCAGGCGTGCGGCGTTTCAACGAGCAGGGAGATCGTACCAAGAAGTCCTCTCGCAGGAGATCGCTTCGATGTCGGGTCTCACCGTCAAGTTCCAACGATGGTGTGTGCAACACGGGGTCAAATACGTGGGCGAACTCACACGCGTGCGGTGGGGACGCGGTTCGACCACGGTCGATGTGGCAATCGTAACGAGGCAACTGCTTGCACAAGAGGGGGTTCCACTGGACTTCAACCTCGATGCTGCCGGATGGGTTCCTCCCTACGCACTGGACCCAGCAGTCCAGGGCACGTGGGCGATGACCCGCTCCAGATTTGGAGAAGCGGGAGAACTGACTCGGGGGTGGGGCATCTACAAAGTACCAGACTCGGCGCACCTCATGTACCAGTTGTTCTGCGACTCCGAGGTGAGTCCTCGGTTCCTCGAACTGCGGTACAAACTTCTTTCGCAGTACGACGGCCACTCACTGCACGCGGGGATGTGGGTGCCTGGGTCGCTTGCGGCCAAGCTGTCCGTCAGCGCGATCGATCCGGAATGGGCGAATTTCCTTGCGACGACTCGCAAGTAACCGTTGACCCTCGGAGCGTCCATGTCTTTAACAAGGCATGGCGCTCCGGGGGTTTTCGTTTTATACTGACGCTATATTTTATTTTATGCTGTATTCAAGCCTCATTGCGTTGGTTGCCTTGCTTGCTATTGATCTAGTGTGGATCGGAGTGATTGCGCGCGCGTGGTATGCAAAGTGGTTGGGTGACTTGATGGCTGCCAAGTTCTCGTTGGCGCCCGCTGCGCTTTTCTATGTTCTCTACGCCATTGGTATTAGTTATTTTGTGGTGCAACCAGCGGTTGCTGCGGGATCGGCTGTGAGCACGGTATTCATGCGCGGAGCATTCTTGGGATTGTTGGCGTACGCAACGTATGATCTCACTAACCAAGCAACATTGCGTCACTGGCCTGTCACACTCACTGTAGTTGATATGGCCTGGGGTGCATTGCTCACAGGCGTTGTCGCAACCATCGCGTATTTGGTCGTGCGCTAGATTCCATGCAGACTCCACATCGCAAACCAGGCAAATGGACGCATCATCAAGCTGATGCGTTCTTGACGCGCGAAAAATGCGATGAGTTGGAGCGGACATTGGATCGACTCAAGAATGTCACTCGACGTCAGGCTGCGGCAGATGTTGCGCGATTTGCAGAGCTCGGAGATTTCTCGGAGAACGCAGAGTATCAAGCGGCGAAGGGGAGGCTACGCGGCATTAACAATCGCATCTTGGTAATCGAGAACCAACTTCGTCAGGCAGTCATTATTGCACCGGGTAAGAAGAGTGATGTCGTACGTGTAGGTAACACCGTGACGGTAACCACTGGTGGTCGCGAACGCACGTTCCAGATCCTTGGTTCAACAGAGAGTGATCCAAGCGCTGGAATCATTTCACATATTTCGCCGATCGGATCGGCGCTCCTTGGTCGTGGTGTTGGTGATGTTGTGATAGTGAAGCTCGGTGAGCGCGAAGTGCAATACACCATAGGCGCGATCAGTTGATTTGTGCTATACTCGTGCATATATACTTTTCAAGTCACGTATGCGCGCACCTTCGACACGACGCCCGAATCACCAGTGCTCAGGAGACAGCTGTCCACATCCTATGCCGCGGTCTAGTACATCTGGATCACGCGTGCTCGTTGCAGCACTCGTGGTGTTGGGAACTGCTGGCATTGGAATTTGGGGTGGAGTAACCAATGCTGCGCCAGCGAAGAAGATGCAAAAGGTTGCGGCGCCTGCATTTGATATCATGGTCAAAACTGTTCCAGAGCATACGCCAACCGCACTAGTCCCACAGGAGGCGAGTCTCAATGTGTACACGTATGACTTCACCAATACCACGGTAAATCCGATTTCGATTTCGTCAATTACATTTGCAGCACGACAATTGGGAGCGACGCAGGGGATGATGGCGACATCAACGCTCTGCAATGTGCCGTATGTGTCGCTCAAAGAGGGGGAAGGTCCAACGCCAACCACGATTGCGTCCTACAAGGCAGTTTCCAAGGATCCCAAGAACCCCGTCGTTATTGATGGGTTTGAATCAATGATCGGCCCTAATCAGACCAAGCGATTCTGGTTGATTGCGCATACAAATACCTATCACGAGTCAGGAGCTGCAGCATGTACATATTCGTTCCAAATCGCGCCCAAGCTCGTTATGGCAAATGACGTCCTTACCGATGCGCGACGTCGAGTGGCAGTGAGTGGTGCAGTGCCTTCGATTACGGTGTATCCAGCGATGCCAACCATCAAGTATGTGCCGACTTCTACGCCGCTTACTGGTGTTGGTGCGTCTCCAGTGCAGACACGTGTAATGGAGTCACGAGTTGGACACACGCCTCAGCATATTCTCCCTCTCTGGATGAACGTTGAGGAAGTACCATACACCCTCCGGTCCATCGGTCTTACCGTTGACACAACGATCAAGTCACCAGCGGCGCATACACCATATGTTCTCTCGGTGTATAAGGACAGTGTGAGCCCTGCTAATCTGCTTGCACAGAAGTCATATGTTGCAGGACCAAAGGATTTGGGGAGCAAGAACGACGACGTGGTGTTCACCGACGCTGAGTTCAAAGATGTTGTGGTGAATTCGATTTCAAATGCCTTCCCGTTGATTGTGACGCTCGACACACATGCAGCAACATCTGGCGATACGCTCTCGGTACAGATTAATCCTGCTAAAGTTGTGTGGAGTGTATATACAGCGCCATCGGTTGTTGGTCTCCCACTCTGGGCCGTTGAACATTCGCCAAATACAGTTCAATTCTAGACAAATCGCGCAACAGCACCGCGTCACTTGGCGCGGTGTTTTGCTTGCCAAGAAAGGTAGATTTCTGTAGGATGGTGACGACTATGACTCCAACAACCATCATTCTTTTCTACAAGTACACGCACGTTGTGGACCCTCAATCATGGGCTGACGCTGCGCGGAACTTGGCACAGCAGCTCCATCTCAAGGGGCGGCTGCTTGTTGCGCACGAAGGAGTGAATGGAACGTTCGAGGGTACTCCAGATGAGGTTGAGGTGTTCGTGAAGTGGATGCAGGAGCAGCCACAATTTGCTGACGTAGATTTCAAGCGAAGTGAGGGTACGGGCGATGCATTTCCAAAATTGGCAGTGAAGGTGCGCAATGAGATTGTGGGCTGGCGACTGGGAGAGGATGATGTGAACCCGCAAGAGATGACAGGCAAATATATTACTGCAGAAGAGCTCCATGAGTGGATTCACTCCGACAAGGAGTTCTATATTGTTGACATGCGCAATGACTACGAGCATGCCGTTGGGTTCTTCAAGAATAGTGTGTTGCCACCACTGCAGAATTCTCGTGATCTTCCGTCGATCTTGCCGCAGCTCGAGCATTTGCGCGGCAAGACTATCGTAACAGTGTGTACGGGTGGTGTGCGGTGCGAAAAGGCGAGTGGATTCCTGATCAAGAAGGGATTTGCAGATGTGTATCAGTTGTACAATGGAATCGTCACGTACATGGAGAAGTATCCGAACGAAGATTTTCTTGGGCAGCTGTATGTCTTTGATGGACGCATTACGATGGGGTTCAATATTGCAGACCCAGCGCACGTAGTAGTTGGGAAGTGCGGATGGTGTGGCAACGCCACCGAAAATTATATAGATTGTGCGTATCTACACTGTCGTGAGAAGCGACATTTCCTCTGCTGCGAATCTTGCGTTGCAAAAGAAGGCGGATTTTGTACAGAAATCTGTCGAGGCAAGCACGAGCGTGGTGAGGTTCCGGGTGGACAGGAGGATCAGTTGCAGCGGCTGTAGTATTGACAGTCTGCTGATTTTGTTGTAGTGTCCATTGTTAGCCAGCGCATGTGTGCTGGAATGACGTGGTATAACAACCAACAATTGAGAGGTGAATCGTGGCTGATACTGACGTGCAAGGACAAGGAACGACTCTCGCGATGCAGCAACATCGTGAGTACGTGCAGAATCTGGCGTGCAACTTGCCAGCTGCTGAGCGGATCGCACTCCTCGTCAATGTCATTCAGACGCTCACAAGCGACACAGAGGCATTCAAGGTTCTGCCGGCGTTGCTGCGAATGGTCAAGGACTGGCGCGTGCTCCCACCCGCAGTCTTCGAGGCACTCATGCGAGCGCGCGCTGCAGTTGCCCTGGAGATGGTTCTCATCGCGCGTGATCCGGATGAGGGGTACGCATGGGTCTACATGACGAAGCGTTCGAGCGACGATCCGCACTACGCAGGGCTGCTGCACGTTCCAGGATCGATCCTTCGACCCCTAGAGGACATCGGGGACGTTGCGAAGCGGCTGCAGAGCATGGAGTTCCCGTTCGCACTCCCGAGCATCGTGAGTTTCGTGGATCTTCACATGAACCACGACACGCGGGGCTCGTGTCTCGGGCTCATCTACTACGGTGACGTCGGCGTACTGCCCGAAGACAGGACCAACTGGCACCGTGTGCGAGACCTCGATCGGTCGAAGCTCTGCGTCCACCATGGCATGGTTCGCGGCATCGTCGACAAGGCGGTTGCTGCGTGGCGCACTGGCGAGCTTGGAGACTACATGAGCATCCAGCTCTCCGGCGTCTGAGTGACGACCGCAGACTGAACGACGACCCTGAGTTGCATCACGCAGCTCGGGGTCTTCAATTTTTGTAGAGCACTCTGCTACAATACGCACACTATGTTCAATACGATTTCTCAGTGGATTATTTCGAAACTGTTGCCCTTCGTGGACAATACCAAGTATTACCAACACACATTCTTTGAGCGAGCAATGCGTGTGTTGCCAAGTATTGCGATCGAAGCAGTTGCATTGCGACGCACGGCGGCGGGGGACGCAGAAATATTTCTTACACAGCGTGCGCGTGGTGAGTCGTATGCGGGCCTCTGGCACACACCAGGAAGTATTTTGCGAAATGGCGAAACACCTCGTGACGTCTTTGCGCGAATCGCTGCGAAGGAATTCCAGGTACCTATTGTCTCCACAACGTATGTGACAGATGTGTATTGGCAGGAGCCGCGTGGCTGGATTGAGTCTCGTGTGCATGTAGTGGAGCTGGCTGGTGATCCAGCTGCAGTGTCTGACGCTGCATATACTGGTCAGTGGTTCCCAATCGACGCGTTGCCAGAGAATACGATTCCTGATCACAAGCATCAGATTCTCCCTGCAGCCATTGCCAATTTCATCGAGAACCGCTAATATACTGCCCTATGCAAGACCACGCAATTCACATCAGCAATCTCAAGAAGTCGTACAAAAACCTCGAAGTATTGAAGGGGCTCGATCTCACCGTCAAGCGTGGTGAGGTACTCGCACTGCTCGGGCCAAACGGTGCAGGCAAAACAACTACTGTCCGCATTCTTTCTACCTTGTTGCAACCAGACAGTGGTGACGTTGTAGTCAACGGGTACAATGTTGTAGAGAATCCTGACGGTGTTCGTGCAAGTATCGGCCTCACAGGTCAATACGCTGCCGTGGACGAGTATCTCACTGCCATGGAAAACCTCGAAATGATGGGCAGACTCTATCATTTGTCGAAAGCCGAAAGTATTAAGCGTGGCAATGAATTGCTCGTGCAGTTCGATCTGGTCGAGGCAGCAAATCGTGTAGTGAAGACCTACTCAGGTGGTATGCGACGCAGACTCGATCTCGCGTTGTCATTGATTGCCACACCACCGATTGTCTTTCTCGATGAACCAACAACGGGGCTTGATCCGCGTAGCCGCATGGCGATGTGGAGTGTGATCGAGCAGCTCGTCGCATCAGATACGACTATTTTGCTCACAACGCAGTATCTCGAAGAAGCAGACAAGCTCGCTGATCGCATTGCCGTGCTCGATGGTGGTCGCATTATTGCGCAGGGAACTGCGAGCGAGCTCAAGGATCGAGTGGGCAAGGAGCGACTCGAGCTCACGATCAAGGAAGGAAGTTCGTTCGAAAAAGCGATTGAGGTTATAGATGGTGAGGCGATGCAGCACGATGCGCAGAAGCGTGTTATCAGTGTTGCAACGGGCGGTACGGTGAGCGAGATCAAGCGTGTGCTCGATCGTATGGAGTCTGCATCGATCGAGATTGAGACGCTGTCCTTGCACAAGCCGACGCTCGATGATGTATTTTTGCAGCTCACAGGACACCAGGCAGAGCAAAAGAACGATGACACAACCGCATAATACTATGACTACACATTCTTCCCTGTACTGGCTCTGTAGTGATTTGTGGGTGTTCATCAAGCGCAGCTTGTCCCACATTTTCAAGAATCCTGATCAGATCCTGGGCCTCACAGTTCAGCCGATCATGTTCATGGTGCTATTTCGTTACGTATTTGGTGGTGCGATTCAGACAGGTTCCGTGAGCTATATCGACTTCTTGCTCGCGGGAATTCTCGTGCAGTGTATTGCCTTTGGGTCTATGACGACCTCGTTGAGTGTTGCGGTGGATTTGCAGCGCGGTATTATTGAGCGATTCAAGACATTGCCAGCTGCAGGATGGGGAGTGCTCATGGGACATGTCACAGCTGATCTTGTTCGCAATGTGATTCAGTGTGTGATCATGGTGCTCGTGGGGCTGCTCGTTGGATTTCGTCCAACGGCAACGCCTGTGGAGTGGTTGGCAATTCTCGGCGTGATTTTGCTCTTCACGTTTGCGATGTCGTGGGTTGCTGCAATTCTTGGGTTGCTTGCGAAGTCTATCGAGGCTGTGCAGTGGATGGGATTCTTCCTTGTGTTCCCGCTGACGTTTGCGAGCGCTGCATTTGCGCCAACCGAGACCATGGCGAAGTATTTGCGCATCTTCGCAGAGAACCAGCCGATCACGCATGTGATCGAGACTATCCGTTCGCTCATGATTGGAACGCCGATGGGGAATCACTGGTGGATCACGGTGATCTGGTGCGTGGCGATTACTATTGTGGCGATTCCAACTGCCGCAATCTTGTTCCGGAAGTATAGCGGACGATAATGCACAGATGCAAAACACCGCTCAATTAAGCGGTGTTTTGGTATTGTCCTTGACAAAAGGTGATTTTTGTGCTAGTATTTCAAGTCAAGATCGTCGCAACTTTTGCTTGAGTCTCCAAAGAGTATGTTGTGAAATAGTCTGCGCATGTGCGCAGACTATTTTTTTTGCGCAAAAAATTGCTTTGTTGCAGTCTCGTAGAAGTATACGCGCCCGTCGATAGTAATCAGTATAGTATCTGCAGTGCTCTCCTCTTCCATGAGGTCAACTTCGGGATCGCGCGAGAGGGCAGTGAACGCAAATGCAGAGTTACTTCCAGGAACTACAAAGTTCCAAGTGTACGTATTGTCTGCAGATGATTGCTGCATCTGAATCGAGAACAGCTCATCAGTGTTGTTGCACACGTGGTAAATCGTTGGTTCGTGGTGCATGCCACTAAAGCTCTCGGGGTAAATCCACAATGTGGTTTCTGTCCTTGATTCGATATGTGTGCGATGACGCGCACCGCACCAAAATATTTGCTTACCGCCTGGTGGAATAACCTCAGCAGTATGTGGCACTTGGGGAAGTGGTATTTGTTCGGTTGGTTTTTGGGGAGCACATCCTGCGCCAACGAACACAAGAACGGAGCAGAGAAGGATAGTATGGATCTTCATAGAGTGTTTAGATTGTACCACTTGTAAGCAGGAGTGTATTGGGTCGTCAACGAGGTCAGGACGACCTTACAGTATTGACAGAATGTGCTAAGTGCGCTACTCTCCCACGTCACTGGTTCGCATGCTCGCTGAGTATGCTGTCCTGTTGATGTAACACGCAAGAGAGGAGTGTCTGGATGAAATTCATGATTCAAGGGGAAGAAGCCACGTTCGAACGTGCCGAGTACGACGGAGGCGGTCACTACCTGTCCTTGAGTTTCGCAAGCTGCACTAGCGAGTCGCCGAAGGACTTCGATCTCATTGTCAAGGCGCTCCAGGCGAACTTCGTCGGCGTGATGGACAGTGGGAGTCATGTGCCTGTGTCCTGGGAGATTCGGGTACTCGGTGGGCTCGAGCTCGAAGTGGTCTTTGTGCTCATGGCTCACCGCATCAGCGTGGTGCAAATCGGCTGACGCTGACACTGTGACGACAAACCCCGCGCTCAACATGAGTGCGGGTTTTTCTTTAGAGGATTTTGATGTTGTAAATGTGATCGGAGCAAAAAGATGCATCGTCACATTGTGAGTCCTTTACAGATCTATGAAAAAAGCTATAATCATTGTATGTTTTTCGCGGTTACTCAAAAGATAAAGATTGTTCTAGTCCTCCTCTCTGTTGCAGGGATTTTTTTGGGTTTATTTTGTGCTTTGAACCATCATTCCGGGGTGTCGGCACACAGTTCAACTTCTAAATCGGTTGTCCTTCTCGCTCAGGGCAACGAGGAGTGTTGTGGAACCAGTCTTTTAAAATTGGACCATACTTTAGTGGAAGCTCTTCTCACTGCTAAAAATCACTCGCAGGATTTATATAGGGTTTTGGCAACTGGGCTTATTTTCGTATCGGTAATTATAGGACGTCGAATTTTTGAACACTTTGAACAATATCTCGCCTTTTTCGTTCGGCTTTGTATGCGAAAAAATTTAGAGATTTTTGCTCTCCGTTACTTACGGTTAGCCTTTTCAAGGGGGATACTCAACGCTAAAAAATACAACGTAGCTTTTTCTTGCTAGCATTCATTCATCCAAAGGGTAAACCTTTTTGTGAATGGCCCTCCTGTTGGCTTTTTTTGGTATTCATTCATCGCAATTAATCTTCCTATGAAAAAATTAATCCCCATCATCTCAATAGTCATGATTGCCGCAGCTGTAATAGGTTACGGGTTTATGAGAGCGAAGACTGCTGATCAGGATGTTCCTAAAACGGTTGCTGAAAACACGCACATGACCAAGCAAGATGTAACCACCCGTGGTGATCATGCTCACGATGCGATGCATGGAGCAAAATTGGCTGGAACAAGAATTGATCTGCAAAATGCAGACGGCTTAAAGCCGGGCGAAGTTACGCTGGCCTTTAAATTGTATGGAGCCGACGCTCACGAGTTTGGACTGGCTGACTTAAAAGTCGTACACGAGAAACGCATGCACTTAATTCTGTTGCGTGACGATATGACCGGCTTCCAGCATGTTCATCCCGAATACAATGACGGCCAATGGACTGTAAAGACAACTATAGCTAATCAGGGCGCGTATCAGATGTACGTAGATATCGAGCCTGTAGAAGAAAGTCCGATCACCTTGCGTGTTCCGCTTACCATTGGTGGCACAACACAGCAACCACAATTTCCGAGTGTAAGCGCAAACATGTCCGCAACAGTAAGCGGCATTCAAGCAACTCTGCAAACAGCGTCTGAATTAAAAACGAAAGAACATGCAAACTTAATTTTCTCGTTGACGCAGAATGGAAAGCTGATCACTCAAATCGATCCATATTTGGGTGCGTTTGGTCATGTTGTTGTACTTCGTCACGGAGATCCCGATGACTTTATTCACGGCCATCCAATTACCGAAACTAAGCCGATAGACGGAAAAGTCGTATTTGAGTCAGAATTCCCAACTAAAGGAACCTATACGATCTTTGCTCAATTTAGTATTAATGGACAAGTGAAAACTTTCCCTATCACCGTTTCGGTCGGCAGTGAGGGACAAGCTCCAGCAGATCACGAAACTACAACTAATACTGATGAGCACGGCGGATCCTCTCACTAATCTATAACTGAATAAATTTATGAACAAACCGAAACTGCTTTACGCAGGGGCTGGCCTTATTGTTGTTGCGGCAATCTCCACTGGAATCTTCTTACGGGTGTCAGGTGGTGGTGCTGATGCCGCAAACCAGGTCACTTCTGTAGCGAGCGCGATGCATATCCCGTTAGAAACCATAGGATCGACTGGAGCAACTGAAATTGATCAGGTTGGTACTTCTTGGCCTGGAGAAATTATTTCTTCCGGTGATGTAGAGGTGCAACCCCAGCGCGAAGGTACAATTGTGGAGTGGAGAGTTACAATCGGACAAAAAGTCCGGCAAGGTCAGGTATTGGCACGACTTTCTGCTCCACCTGCTACTCCCGAACTCACTAGAGTTCTTGCAGAGCAAGCCAAAAATTTGACAATAGCCAAAGCGACAGCTGAAGCACAAGCTACTTATGTAGAAAAGAGCAAAGTACAACTGATGGCGTTACGAACGCAGATAGTAAACAGTAGCAAACAGATAGCAGATAGTTTATCCAATGACGCTAGCTCTGACAGGTCCCAATCATTGGCAACAGTACAAGCTTCTCTTGACGCTTCGCAAAGAGACATCCAAGTCAAGACGCAATCAGTGAAAGATTACTCCGGTGAAGCCATCAGAAAAATATTCCCGTTATTCATGAATTTTTCTGCTGATCCAATTATCACCTACAAGCAGTATCCACAAAACTTCTCCTTTACTGTGAGGTCCGGATTGGGAGAGCAGAATGGAAACACACAAACGGACTTCATGCGCAACTTGGCGGAGGCAGTGAAAGCTTTCGTAAACGATGCTGATGTAACGGGAGAAAAAACACTCAAATTTCTCCAAAGTGCGGATGCACTCGTGGCTAATAGTTACGGGGTTAATGGATCCGCAGAGGGGCTTACACCATTGCGAGTTGCTGTTTCTGATGAACGAGCTAAACTCTCGGAAAAAATTACAGATCTAACAGAAGCCAAAACTGAAACTGCCAAAATTGAAAGTGAGTTGGCAGCCAAGAAAACCGACTTTTCCATTAGTTCGGCTAATTCCAGTAAAGAAACTGCTGAAAAAATTAAGGATATTGACGAAAAGCTAATTGATCTCGATCGTCAATTACAATTAGCGCGTGCCGAAGCCGAGGGTGCTGGTTTCGCTTATTACACCATCTCTAGCGCGCTGACTGGTGGATTGAATATCACCGCGCCTCGCGCAGGCATCGTATCAATAATCCTGAAAAAGAACGGTGATTTTGTGAGTCCTGGTACGGCGGTTGCTTCAATAAATTCCGGCACTCAAAAAAACCACATCGCACGATTTAGAATTCCAGGCAACATTACTCCACCACAAACAGGAGAAACTCTTACTGTTATTCGTCCTGGCTTCCCCAAAGATGGTAGAAAAATCAAGTTGGTCGGAATAGGTGTATCTCTGGATAGTAACGGATCTTTCTTGGCCGATGCTGATTTTATTGAATCAGTTGATTGGCCGGTACACGCTTCGGTTCGGGTATTACCTGGAGCTACTCAAGGCGATCAGTCGCTAGTATCGCTCTCTGCTGTTTGGTGGAATGACACTGGCCACCCAACTGTGTGGCTTGTCACAGAAGAAAATAGAATCCGCCCTCAAGAAGTCAAAACCGGTCGAACACTTGGGGACAAAATTGAAATTCTAGAGGGCTTGGCGCAAGGTAGTCGAATTGTGTCTAAAGCAACAAGCGATCTCAAGACAGGCACGCAACTTGATCAGCTTTCTAGTACCACAGAAAATAAAACAGAAGAACAACCAGAGGGCGATGGTCACGGCCATGCGCATGATGAATAAAACAGACCCTATATGTTTAACAAAATCATTCAATGGTCTCTAAAAAATAGAGTCGCTGTTCTTGCCATGGCTGGCTTGATAAGCGTTCTCGGTGTTTGGAGCTTGTCGACTATGAAAGTGGACGTGCTCCCAGATATCAACAAGCCTACAGTTGCGGTATTCGCCGAAGCTGAAGGACTGGCCCCCGAAGAAGTGGAACGCCTTGTACTTACTCCACTTGAATCTGCCGTTTCGGGCGCTCCTGGCGTTGAACGTGTTAGGGGTACTGCTTCTTTCGGGTTAGCCATCGTTAATGCTGAATTTGGTTGGGGTAGTGATATATTTCGCAATCGTCAAATAATTCAAGAGCGTATCTCACGCTTGCAACTCCCCGAAGGTGTGAAGCCTGTACTTGGACCGGTCGGTTCGATCATGGGCGAGATTATGTGGGCAGGATTAACATCAGAAGATGGCAAGGTGGATGGAATGCAACTCCGAACACTCGCTGATTGGACTATCAGACCAGCACTACTACGAGTCCCCGGGGTATCTGATGTAATTGTGCTCGGTGGGGATGTTCGAGAGTGGCAAATAAATACCAATGCCGAGCAAATGCGTCGATATGACTTGCGTATAGAAGATATTGCTGAAAATATTGGCACAGCCCTCAACAACAAAAGTGGCGGACTACTTGTGCAGGGTGGCAAAGAATATCCTTTGCGTATACTCATAGCACCGAATGAGATTGCTGAATTGCAAGATATCGCAATTGGCAATTTTGAAGGTAGACCCATTAGATTGGCAGACGTTGCCGTTCTTCAGGAAGGAGCAAGTCCTGTTCGTGGGAGTGCAACCATTGATGGTAATCCTGGCGTCATTCTGCGTATTGCCAAACAACCAGAAGCAGAAACATTAAAGGTAACCGAAGCAGTAGATGAAGCTTTGGAGTCTCTCAATACCGGCTTGCCTCAAGGAGTAGAACTCAAAAATGACCTTTTCCGTCAGGAGTGGTTCATTAATGCAGGGTTGAGCAATGTCTTGGAGGCTCTGCGTGATGGGACGATCCTCGTGATTATTATCCTCATTCTGTTCTTGATGAATGTAAGGATTACCTTTATCACGCTCACGGCAATTCCACTAAGCATTCTCGTTACGGTTATTGTATTTCGTTTCCTTGACTTGTCGGTAAACGTGATGACGCTTGGAGGTATCACAGTTGCTATCGGAGAACTGGTAGATGATGCTATCGTCGATGTAGAAAATGTTTCCAAGAGACTTAGAGAATGGCGACGAAAAGGTTCTACCGGCGCATCCATCATGGAAGTAGTGTTTAAAGCTTCCAGTGAGGTTCGTAACTCAATTGTCTATGCGACAGTGTTAGTGGCGGTCGTGTTCTTGCCAATTTTCTTTATCCCGGGCGTCGAGGGTCGCTTACTTTCGTCCTTGGGAGCTGCATACCTGATTTCACTAATCGCGTCATTAGTGGTCTCTCTTAGTGTAACTCCGGTACTATCTTCTTACTTATTGGCCAAGGGCTCAAGCAGGGGCCATGAAGAAGAAACGCGACTGGTGAGAGCTATCAAGCAGAAGATTGGACCGATGATTCTCTGGAGCATTCATAATGTAAAGTTCGTGTTGATTGGAACAGTTGCGACTATGGGCATTGCAGGAGTTCTCTATTTCTTGGCTGGCAAAGAAGGAATACCGCCATTCAATGAGGGCTCGGCAACAATTTCAGTAGTCATGCCAGTAGGCACCGATCTCAATACCTCCAATGAGTTTGCTTCCAAAGTTGAAGATGCTATGCGTGAGGTTGAGGGGGTTAGACGCGTCAGCCATATCACCGGACGTGCCGGTGCTGATCCTCATGACAGCGGTGCAAATACAAGCGAAATTCAAGTTGTATTTGAACCAGGCCTAGAGGGAGAATCAGAGATATTATTTAAGGAGTTGCAGAAAGTTCTTGATAGATTTCCCGGAGCTGACTATAGCTTGGGACAACCGATTACTCACCGAGTTGAAGAATTATTGTCCGGTGTCCGTGCACCAATCGTCATGAAAGTTTTTGGTGATGATTTGGTCACGTTGCGACAAACAGCAGAGCAGATACAGAGCGAGCTTGCAAAACAGCCAGGTGTCAAAAATCCACAGGTGCAAAAAGAAGTTATGGTTCCAGAATTCCGTATCTATCCTGATCGAAATAGATTAGCCGAATACGGTGTGTCCAGTGGTGAAGTAGCTGAAGAGTTGGAACAGGGATTACTGGGTCAGAGAATCGGGCAAGTTCAGCAGGGACCGGCACGTATTGATGTTGTAGCCCGGTATGACCTTTCTTCCCGTGGGAACTCGGATGCTTTGCGCGATCTGTCACTCCCATTTACCGGTGCTGAATCCTTGGGAGGTGCGGCAGATATCAGGCTCGATGCTGGTCGCAACCGATTTAGTCACGAGGGTGGTAAACGTATTCTGGTGGTTAGCGCCAACTATCAAGGTTCGGACATTGTAGGAGCTGTCGAAAACGTAAGAACGGTAATGAGCTCTAAAAAATTACCGACTGGGCAAACAATCTCTTACGAAGGGACATATAAAAGCCAGAAGGAAAACAGTAGAAGATTGACCGTCCTATTTGGGCTGGGGCTGCTGTTGATTTTCGGTATTCTTTACAAGGCATTTAGGTCCACACCATTGGTGTTGCAGATAATGCTTAATATACCAACGGTGTTTATCGGTGGTATTGTGGGAGTGTGGATTACTGGCGGTGTAATTAATCTTGCTCATTTAGTCGGGTTCATATCTCTTGCTGGTATCGTTTCTAGAAACGGAATCATGTTGCTGGGTAAGTGCTTACAGTTGGTGCAAAAGGATCAGGAACCATTCAGCCCTGAAACAATCCTTAAAGCAACACTGGATAGAGTTGTTCCGGTTCTGATGACTTCTCTTGTTACTGCTCTTGCATTAATTCCTCTTATGCTAGCCGGTGGTGAGCCTGGCAAGGAATTATTGCACCCGTTAGCTGTCGTTATATTCGGTGGCCTAGTATCTTCTACGGCGATTTCGCTATTCTTGACTCCGGCAGTTTTCTATCGATTTGGTAAGAAAGCTGCTATGCAATCAGAAGTGGACACTAGTGGATTCTAAATAGCTATCCGCACAAAAACACACCGCAAGGTGTGTTTTTGTTTTGGCTCCGGGACCTGGATTCGAACCAAGATAGCATGCTCCAGAGGCATGAGTCCTACCATTAGACGATCCCGGAATTGTCAGCCTACAACCTGACCTTCGAACTCAGCGGCAAGAGCCGCTGCTTCGGGGCTGACTACGTCAGGCGTACTCTGTTGTACCATAGTGACAGACGAGCAGTCAAGGTCAGCGCGCTCTGCAAAGAACGTAGCAAAAAACTCCTCAGCAACGAATTTGATCTTCGGTTCGCGGAGTTTGTCTGCGTGCAGTGCGAAGCCACATTCGAGACGCAATTTGTTCCCTTCGATCGTTGTGGGAACGGCCATGCGTAGGAGCAGCATTGTCGAAGGGTTCTTCTCACCCACGAATTCCAAGAACTTATTCCAACGAGATTTGATGTTGTCGAGTGTGAGCGTGAGCGGCGCGTTGGATAACGGTGTTCGTGCTGTGGAGGATGTGGTGCTCGTGGACGCTGCTGGAGCAGGTGGTTGTGGTGCTGGTGGAAGCGCGCGAGATGATCCAGCGTCGCTGGTAGACGCTACAGACGCAGCAGGAGCCGTTGTGAACTGGGTTGGGGATACAGAGGAGGTCTGATGCACTACAGGAGCAGCCTGAGGTGCATCGTTGCAAAGCTCCACAATGGCAATCTCAATAGGCAATTGCGGCAGTGGTGCGGTGTTAATAGCAATGCGAGCCTGAAGTAATGTGGTGAGCGCAGTAGTGATGCGCGTTGGTGTGAATGTCTTTGCAAGTGCACCAAGTCGCGCGAGTGATTCTTCGTCGAACCGCGCACGCTCTTCTTCCATGACAGCACGGTGCATTGCGAGGAGCACCAGACGTGCCACATCAATGAGTTGGTTGGCGAACCCGTGGAATTCTGTTGCGTTGTCAGCAAGTGAATCAACAACGGCAAGTCCAGCCATAGCATTGTGGCTGCCGATGGCCTCAAGAATAGCAATGGCTTCTTTGTATGCAACGCGTGGCAAAATATGTTCACACTCGGCCATGGTGATAGGGCCATCGGTGAGCGAGAGTACTTGGCCGAGGAGGCTCTCTGCATCACGAAGGCAGCCATCAGCGTTGCTGGCAATTTGTGCGATGACATCATCGGCGACTTCGCGTGATTCACTCGTGGTGATCGTGCGCAATTTCTCTACGATGAGTGCGTGTGGTACGCGGCGAAATACATATTCTTCGCAGCGCGAACGGATCGTGGCGAGCAATTTGTCGATCTCTGTGGTCGCAAGAATGAAGAGCGCGTGTGCTGGCGGCTCCTCGAGCGTCTTCAGAAGTGCGTTGAATGCGCTCGTCGAGAGCATGTGCACTTCATCAATAATGAAAACTTTGTACCGAGATTGCGTGGGGAGGAACCGAGCATTCTCAATAATATGTTCGCGCACCATGTCTACGCCTGTGTGGCTTGCTGCGTCGATTTCGATAATGTCGATTGCTTGTCCACCAGCAAATGCAACGCACTGTGGGCACGTCTCACATGGCTCTGCAGCGTCAGCGCGTCCTGTGCAGTTGGCAGCCTTGGCCAGCAGGCGAGCTGATGTGGTCTTGCCCACACCACGAGGACCAGTGAAGAGATAGGCGTGCACGAGTGCGTTGCGGCGCAATTCATTGGTGAGGGTCTTCACCACATGATCCTGACCTACAACATCAGACCAGCGCAGTGGACGGTATTTGCGGTAGAGTGTCTGTGCCATAGGAGGAAGTATTACGGTTGATGAAAGATACATTCAACAGCAGCCCACGTGCTAAAGCTGTCGCGCGGCACGAGTACTACAGCGGTGTGTCCATGCGCGCCACGATGATACGTCACTGCAGCAGTTAGGACGCGATATTCTACGTTGTCAGTGATAACCGTGAAGGATCCGTCATCGTGCTTCACGAGTTTGCCCATTTTGCGATCGCGCTCTACTGGACCGGTCTGCTTGTACATGAGCTCGCCGGTAGGGAGAATAGTGACCTTGAGGAGATCGCCTTCTACGAGCTTGGATTTGGACGCGTAATTGGTAGGGACTGGGTAGTTCTGTCCGTCAGCGCCGATCATTTCTTCGCCATTGAATACTCCTTCGTGGACGGTGAGCTCTAGTGTCGACTTCGGTGCCTCGTGGACTGGCGACATGGTTGGTGGCCGACCGTGGGTTGTCACAGTTGGTAGACCCACAGGGGAGTGTGGATGATTGTCTCGTGTCTGATCGCTGGCAAGAATTTCTCGAACGCGAGCGAGGCGCTCTTCGATTTCGTGAACGAGCGTGTGCAGTTGTGTGAGTCTGTCTGGCTGCTGCGGCTCTGGCGCAGGAGCTGGCGTGGGTGCAGTAACTTCGGGCGCAGATTGCGGCACGGGAGCGTTGGGAAGTTGTGGAGGAAAGAAGTCCGAAGAACGGCTGTGCAACAAGTTGCCAAGCGAATCCATAGCGTTGAGTTAAAAGAAGTACAACTAGAGTTTCGATTCAGTGAGCGGTTGAGGTGGCATGGTCATGGAGCCCAACTGGCTGCGTTCCATGATATCTTCCTCAACCATCGCGCGGTCCTTGCCGTATTTGAGACGGGAGAGCTGCTTGAGCATATCCGCGTATTCGTTGTTCTCTGGGAGCGGTGCGGTCGTAGCCATATTAAATGGCTTTGCAGCGGTGTTGTCAATCAACAGTTTCACGTATGCAGTGTACTGCTCCACGTTAATGAGGTCATACGCTGAGAAAACAGGTGCAAACTCCTTTTGTAATAGGTCAGCATCTTCTGGACCAATACGAAAGGCCGCCATGGTTCCGACGTTACCAAGCACCGCATCGCGAATCGACGTGTCATTCTTGCCACTCTCGACGAGCTGTCCCATGTATTGGTGAGCAATGGTGAGATTGAGTCGGTATTTGCGTGCTTCAGACAGGATCGTGGAGATCGAATCAGTGATGAAGTTCTGGAATTCGTCGATGTAGAGATAGAAGTCATGACGCTCATTCTCAGGCAGGTCTGCGCGCGAGAGTGCAGCCATCTGTAACTTCGCAACAATGATGAGTCCGAGGAGTTTGGCATTCATTTCACCTGTAGTTCCCTTGGAAAGGTTCACAAGTAAAATCTTTTTGTTGTCCATTACTTCGCGGAAATCAAATCCTGAGTGTGGTTGACCAATGATGTTGCGCAACATTTCGTTCTCCACGAATCGTCCGACCTTGGATACGAGATAGCCAAGCATTTCGGACTTGTGGAAGTCTGATGTCTTTGCCATTTCCTTTTCCCAGAATGCGCGCACGACTGGGTCCTTGAGCTTTGCAACCCAGGTCTTCGAATACGCTTCGTCAGAGAACATGCGGGGGATCTCGGCAATGGTTCCTGGATTCTCAATGTCGGCCATGAGCGTGAGCATGACGTTGCGCATCTGGTGCTCGAACATTGGTCCGATCATCTCAGGTGGGAACAGCTTGTAGAAGATCGCGATCATTTCTTGTACAAGGAAGTCCTTCTGGTCCTCGGTCTTTGCTTCGAGCATGTTGAGTCCAATAGGGCGGTCGAGATCTGACGGACAGAAGTACACCACATCATCGATGCGATGCTCTGGGATGTTGGCGAGAATGTGTTGCACGAGATCTCCGTGTGGATCTACGACACACACACCTTCGCCATTGTTGATATCCTGAATCGCCATGTTCTCGAGGAACACGGATTTACCAGAACCGGATTTACCGATGGTGTAGAGGTGGCGACGTCGATCTGATCGCTTGATGCGCACTTCGCTCTCTACGCCGCGATACACAACCTTGCCCAGCGTGATTCCTTCCTTCGGCATGTTCTGTGGTGGTGGTGCCTTGCGTGCGCCCAGCCAAACAATGTTCGGTGTCTCAATAGTAGGAAGTGGTGGGTGCCAGAGCGACGCCATTTCCTCAGTGTTGAGTACGAGTCTGCGACGTTCGGTGAACGCTCGATAAATAAAATCCTCGATCGCCATGGACTGAATGCGGGGCACGAGCGCTTTGAATGAGTTGCCGTACGAGTAGTTGTTGAACTGCCCAAAGGCGCTCACGATTTGGTCGAGGTATTGTCGCGCGCGTTCGTCGTTTTGTGCAGCAACAACTACACGAATGTTCACATCGAGTCCGGCCTTGGACATCTTGTGGTCAATGCGCTTGACCATCTCGTCTTCAGACGCGGTCATGTGGTATTGCTGTGGTGTTTGTTCTTGCTTGCTGCCACTGATCATCGCACCTGCCATATGGGTGAGTGCGCCAACGCCGTCATTGTGCTGCGTGAGGTATTTGCCTTTTTGGAGTTGGGTGATGATGGACTTCGCACGCTTGCGCCATTGCTTCTTGCTGGAGCGGACCACAAATTGAATAGCAGCGCCGTCGGTCTTGTCGATTTTTGCCAGTGGGTTGGTGAGGCCTGAGAGAGGGTCGCTATCTTGCTCCTTGAATGATTTGATGGCAAAGGGGAACTCGCGTGTCATCGTGATGTACGCGCCGAGAATCGAGCTCTTGGGCGAAAAGAAATTGTAATCCTCTTCGCGATCAATCTGCGCTGATGGGAACTGCGCGTGGATTTGTTGGATGAGGAACGATTCTAATGTGCGCGGCACGACGCAGTAGAAATAAATATTGCCACCGCGCGAAACAATTTCGAAACTCACGTGATCTTCGCGGCCTCGAAGCCACGCCATGATGCCGCGCTGCGCACGCAGTCCGCCGATGGTTGCGAAAATGGTTTCCATCACAGCAATATCTTGGCGCAGATACTCCACGGATTGCATGGTGGTGGATTGTTGCTGCTGATCCTTCTTCTCCTTCGGTACGCGAATGAGTAGAGTGCTCATGGTGAGACTCACCGTGCGGTGATGTCGTGTGCGCAAGAAGATGCGGAGCAAAAAGAGCGCACCAGCTGCCATGAGCAGTGATGCTACAGCAATAAGGACGTTGATGAGCAGGTCAGCAGCCGTGAGTGTCTGGGAAGTGTCCATGCAAAAGGAGCGTTAGAATTGTCCACCAAGAAGCAGGATTTTCTCGGCCTTGATCTTGGATTCTTTTTCGAGGAAAAATCGATTCACACCGGGGATCATGCGGAGCCAATCACTAATCAAACTCAGTACCTTCTTCATTTGCACGATTCCTGACTTGATGATTTGGCGGATGGCAGCAGTCACGCGTTCTCCAGCAGTTTTGAATTTGTTTTGCTGCTCAGGCGTCATCATGGTGAATGATTCAGCGAGATTTTCTTCGAGGATTTTCTCGATGTCACGTGTGAGCGGGTCCTTGGAAGCACGAACGTCGGTTGCGGATGGTGCTTGTGGCGCTGTTGGCGCAACGGTGGGCGCTGCAATAGTGTGGTCGGGGATTGCATCAATATGTTCAGAACTCAATTCCTCAGTAAGCGATTCTGATTCTTGGTGCGGATGGAGTTCAGAACCCAAATTCTCAGGTGGTTCGCCGATGCGCTCTGGTGGAATAGGTTCAGCACCCAGCGTTGTTTCGTGCTTTGGCAATGTATTGAGTACGTCTTGCATGGATGGCATACAAGGACAAGTATAGCACAAAAAAGACGAAACCCGCACATCGTATGATATGCGGGTTCGGTTGCGGCAGACGTCGCAGTGTGCGGCGTCTATGGCGCGTTGTTGATCAGCCGGTGCGTGGCGAAGCAGGCCTTCCTGCCGTTCTCGCCCTCCTTGCACTGGAATGTTGGGATCGTGCCCAAATCGGTCGACGAGTTCGCGCGCTTGTACTGCTCTTCGCAGTCGTTCGCGTTCTCGCATTCCGGTGCAGCCAGTGGCAAGCCGCCAGGCTTGTTCTCTCGAACAGGTGCTGGCTGCTGCTGTGCGAGCGGCACCTTGTCAGAACTAGAAGACTGGTCGTACGCCCTCAGGCCGATGAGGAGCACTAGAGTCAGAAACAAAATGAGAGGGATGCGGCTGGTCTCGCTTTCCATGTGTAACTCCGTGAGTTAGTTGTTGTTGCACGGGACAGGGACAACAATACATACCACGTTTTGTGGGGTATGTCAAGTATATCGCGTTTTGGGCCAGTACTAGCGTGTGCTCACTTCTTGGCCAGTAGGAGTGTCCTTGACCACATATCCGCGAGCGAGGAGCTCGTCGCGTAGGCGGTCTGATGCTGCGAAGTCGCGGCTCGATCGTGCGAGCGCACGTGCGTCGAGGATGCCTTGGATATCTGCGGGGAGTTCTTGTGTGCTTGTAGGCTTGCTCAGATGTGTTGCAACGCGCGTGCGCAAGTTGAGACCGAAGTATGCGTCGTCAGCGGCAAAAATAGCCTCTGCAATACGCGCATCAACAGCGCCCTTCTTGCCAATCGCTTTCCAGAGCAGTGCGATGGCCTTGGGTGCGTTGAGATCATCTTGCATTGCTGCGGTGATCGCCTTGGAGAGTTTGCTCTCTGCGCGGTTGCTCGCTGGAGCCTGTGCAAGTCGTTCGACGAGATTGCGTAGTCCTGTTGCTGCAGCTTCGACTGCTTCCCAAGAGAATTGTAGTTGCTTGCGATAGTGGGTCTGCAACAAGAAGTAGCGATAGTCAATCGGGTCCAACCCGTGATCGCGTACGTCGGCGATGCGCAAGAAGTTGCCTTGCGACTTTGCCATCTTCGCACTATTGATTTGGAGGAATTCGCCGTGCATCCAAAACCGAGCGAACGGCTTGCCTGTGACTGCTTCGCTTTGCGCAATCTCGTTGGTGTGATGGATGGTGATGTGATCCACGCCGCCACAGTGGATATCAAGTGTTGTGCCGAGATATTTCATCGCCATAGCAGAACACTCAATGTGCCAACCAGGGAATCCGACGCCCCATGGCGAGTCCCACTCCATTTGACGCTTGGCGCCACCATCGGATGGTGAAAATTTCCAGAGTGCGAAATCAGTCGCGTTGCGTTTCTCTTCGCTTGCACTCACACGTGCTCCTTTGTGGAGTCCTGCGAGGTGCTTCTTGCTCATGAGCACGCCATACTTCTTCCATGTCGCAGTGTCGAAATAAATACCGTCGCTCGTGCGATAGGTGTGTCCCTTCTTTTCGAGCTTCTTGACCAGCGCAATCTGTTCCTTGATGTGGTCTGTTGCCAGCGTGTAACGCATTGGCGGCAATATGTTGAGCGCGGCAACGTCTTGCTGAAATGCCTCGGTGTAGAATGCGGCGAGTTCCCAGATGCTTTTGCCAGTGGTGAGTGCTGCGCGTTCCATCTTGTCATCACCATCATCGGAGTCGTTGGTGAGATGTCCAACATCGGTGATATTCATGATGTGGCGCACGCGAAGATCGCTCGCAAGAAGTGTGCGCTTGAGCAGATCTTCGAACACGAACGTGCGCAAATTGCCGATGTGCATGTAGTTGTACACCGTCGGACCGCAGGTGTAGAGCGTAGCAACGCCGGAGCGCTGTGGACGGAAGAGCTGCTTCTTGTGTGTGAGGGTGTTCCAAAGTCTGATGGGCATATGCGCCATCCTAGCATCTCGCGGCGCAGGCGCAAAGTGTGGTATACTCTTTCGCGTATGGGACTTTTTGCCAAAACAAATACCAACGTGCTCGGTGTGGATATTGGCGCTCGCGGCGTCAAGATGGTTGAGCTCATCAAATCTGGGACGCGACCACGACTGGCTACGTACGGTATTGGCGACGTCTTTGATGCTGCCGTGCATCAGCGTGCAGGAACTGCAGAGGAAGAAGCGCGTTCGGTTGCGCTCTATGCGCAGCGTCTGCGCAAGGTGTATGACGCGTGCGGCGCGCGTGCAACAATCGCAAGTGCGAGTCTCCCTGTGTCACAGGTGTTCAGTGTTGTCGTGCGTGTGGCCGAGTCTGATCCAGAATCCATGCGTGCAGCAGCGCAAGCACAGGCAACCAAATTATTACAATACGATCCGAAGGATATTGTGCTCGATACGCGTCTCATGGATGAGCGCATTGCAGATATGACAGCCGAGGGAACGCCGGGCAAGAAATCCAAATCTCGTGAAGTGCTTGTGATTGCAACACTCAAGTCGATTGTTGAGCGCTATAGCAAGATTTTTTATCAAGCGAATATTGCGCTGGAGAGTCTCGAGACTGAGGCGTTTGGTCTCATTCGATCGCTTGTTGGGACTGACCCTGCGACAACAATGATTGTGGATATTGGATCGAAGCGAACAAATTTCTTCATGGTGGAGCGCGGAGTGCCACGTACACAACGCAGTATTGAGATCGGTGGACTCACGTTCACAACAGTGATTCAGGATATGCTCTCGCTCAGTCAAGAAGACGCAGAGCAGGTCAAGAAAGATATGAGTCATTCGTCGTCGCCTGAGACACAGCGCGTGATGCGCGAACTGCTCGAGCGAACGGTTCAGCCGATTGTGAAAGAAATGCAGTATGGATTCTTGCTTTTCTCCGAACAAGTACAACGCGAGAATGCCAAGCCAGAACGTATTATTCTCACGGGTGGATCATGTGGTGTGGCGCAGCTCAGTGAGATGTTGGAAGATCATTTCTCGATTAAGACGTCAATTGGGGACCCGTGGGCGCGTGTGCTCACGCCGTCTGCGCTCAAGCCAGTGCTCGACTCTTTTGGTCCGCGTATGAGTGTTGCAACTGGACTTGCGCTGCGGCTTGCGCTGTAATGGAGTGGTATGCCCCGGCAACCACGTATTTCCAAGGCTCCAGTCAGTGCAGAACCACCGGCATCTCGCCGTGTGTTGTTGGTAGAGCCTGACGCCATGCTTGCAGCATTGTTCAAACGTCGACTCACTGAAGTGTTTGGTGTGACGGTTGATACAGTACTTACGGTGCGGCGAATGCACGAGCAGCTCAGTCGTCGTCAGTATCGACTCGTGGTCGCTGATATGAGTCTCAATGTTGCAACAGCCATAGCTGCTATTAAGTCTCATGGTGCAGCTGCTGTGGTGACAACGCCAGGTGCGTCACCAGCAGACGTGCAGGAGCTCACCGCAGCGGGAGCGGATGCGATTATGATTACTACTCACTGCACGCCAGATGGCGTCGTGTCATTTCTGCGAAAATTTCTTTAATGGATATGCGTATGCGAAATCAACAAGGGTTTACATTGATTGAACTGCTCGTGGTTGTGGCAATTATCGGCGTGCTGAGCACTCTGGCAGTGGTTGCACTCGGAATGGCGCGCGAAACATCTCGCGACAAGGCGCGACTTGCAGATTTGCAGGTAGTGCACGCGGGCCTGGAGTTGTACTTCAATAAGAAGAAGGAATATCCACACGCCGATGCGCCGATTACGATCGGTTCTGGTGAAGTACTCTATATTTGTGACGATGGCGAAGATGGATTTGCAAAGGAGGCGACACAGTGTACTAATCAAGATCTCAAGATGCGCATTCCAATGGCGCCAACAGGCACGCGTGAGTATCAGTATGAATCCAAGGAGCCATACACGTCGTATACGGTGCGTGCAGAGCTCGAAGGTGAGGTCAATGGGATCTCTGGTGTGGTCACCATTACGCCAGCAGGCACGGTACAGTGATGCGCTAATGCGTTGCGAATATGTCAGAGAAGGAAGCACACGAACGAGCAGCAAAGTTGCGAGCAACGATTGAGGATTTGCGTCATCGGTATCACGTACTCAATGATCCGGCGGTAACGGATACGATGTACGAGTCGTTGTTGCGCGAATTACACGATCTCGAATCACAATTCCCAAGTGTGCACGATGCGCAGTCGCCGACACTGCGTATTGCAGGCAAGCCACTGGATGCATTTCGCAAAGTGCAACACAGCGTGACACAGTGGTCGTTCAATGATGCATTTGACGAGTCGCAGGTTCGCGATTGGGAAGAGCGCATTGTGCGCATGCTCACGAAGGAGCTCGGTGAGAAGCCGAGTGATTTGTCGTATGTGGCGGAGCTCAAGATTGATGGCTTGCATATTGTTTTCACGTATGAGAAGGGGCAATTGGTGACGGCGGCAACGCGAGGAGATGGAACTATCGGTGAGGATGTAACAAATAATATTCGCACGATCGCGAGTCTCCCATTCCAGTTGCGACGACCACTTGATCTCACGGTTGAGGGCGAGGTGTGGTTGCCCGCGCATGAGCTCACTCGTATTAATGAGGAGCGGGTTGCTGCTGGTGAGGTGCCATTTGCAAATCCGCGTAATGCGGCAGCAGGGGCGATTCGGCAACTCGATCCTGCAATTGCTCGCTCGCGCAAGCTGGATGCGTATATTTATGATATTTCGGCAGGTGAGGTGTTGCCTGCATCACAGGAGGAAGAGCTCTCTGTGCTCGAGGAATTGGGATTCAAAGTCAATCCACATCGTCAGCGTTGCACTACGATTGATGAAGTGCTTGCGTATTGGCGCACGTGGGAGCAGCAAAAGCATGCCGAGGCATATTGGATTGATGGCGTGGTGATCAAGGTGAATGAGCGCAAGTATCAAGAACTGCTCGGCTACACAGGTAAGGCGCCGCGTTGGGCAGTGGCCATCAAGTTCGCTGCAGAACAAGTCACAACACAGCTCAAGGAAGTCCACTGGCAGGTTGGACGCACAGGAGCGGTGACTCCTGTTGCGACGTTCGAACCTGTCGCGGTTGCAGGAACTACCGTCACACACGCGACACTCCACAACATGGATGAGATTCGACGACTCGATGTGCGCATCGGTGACACAGTTGTGATCGAAAAAGCCGGTGATATTATTCCGAAAGTATTATCAGTGCTCACGAATTTGCGCTCGGGGAGTGAGCGAGTGATCGACGAGCCTGTTGTGTGTCCTGCGTGCGCAACACCGCTCATTCGTCGTGAAGGCGAAGTTGCGATTGTGTGTCCAAATGCATCATGTTTTGCAAAACACTCAGAGAAGTTGCTCCACGCTGTGGGCCGTAGTGCATTCAATATCGAAGGGCTTGGCGAGAAAATTGTTTTGCAATTGATTGATGAAGGACTTGTGAGTGAGCTTGCAGATGTGTTCACGCTCGAAGTGGGTGATCTGATCGGTCTCGAACGGTTCGCTGATACTTCTGCGAACAAACTCATTGCATCAATCGCATCGCATCGACGTGTGTCACTCGCGCGGTTCATTATCGCGCTGGGGATTCGTCATGTGGGGGAGGAGACAGCGTATTTGTTGGCGCAGGAATTCCGAACACTCGATGCACTGCGTGTGGGAACACTCGAACAATTTCTCGCGATTGATGGTATTGGTGAGAAGGTTGCTGATGCGTTAGTTGCGTACTTCAACGATTCACAGGAGAGCGCACGTGTAGACGCGTTGCTCGCAGCTGGTGTTGTGGTGGAATCTGCAACTGCGCAGACGCGACAGACCACAGGACCCCTCGTCGGCAAGGTGATCGTATTCACTGGAACACTTACGACAATTACGCGTGATGAGGCGAAGGTCCGAGCACGTGAACTCGGCGCAACCGTGAGCGAGTCAGTGAGCAAAAAGACGGACTTTGTCGTAGCAGGTGATGCAGCAGGAAGTAAGTTGGAGAAAGCGCAAAAGCTCGGTGTTCGCGTGCTCACTGAAGAAGAATTTACAAAAATGGCTCAATAAATTTGCTCTGCATAATTCTTCGTTCTGGCTCTTTTGTCAACGGGATTCCTGTGCTACACTGGAGCCATGGAATTGACGCCTGATCACATCCGTTCGATCGCTGCGCTTGCGCGGTTGTCGCTCACGGACGCAGAAGTCGAGAAATACCGCGAGCAGCTTGCGGGAGTTTTTGCGTATATGGAAGTGCTCAATGAAGTGGATACTGAGGGGGTTGAGCCAACAGGCCAAGTCTCCGGACTTGCTGATGTCTTGCGCCCCGACCGAGTTGTAGAAACCGACGCAACAACGCGTGCGGCACTCATCGCGCTCTTCCCAGAGCGTGCAGGAGATGCGCTTGTTGTGCCACCTGTTTTGTAAGTATGCGAACGATCCGAGAAGTAAGCCAACTCTTGCAGGACAAAAAAATTTCCTCTGTCGAACTCACGACAGAGTATTTGGCGCGTAACGCGAAGCTCGGGCCAGTACTCAATGCAAATATTACGGTTGCTGATGAGGCGGCGCTTGCAATGGCGCGTGCGGCTGATGCGGCGATCGCTAGCGGGGATGCGCATCCGCTCACCGGTGTACCATTTGGTGTGAAAGATGCGATTTGTACGCGAGATATTCTGAGCACTGGTTCTGCGCACATGCTCGACTCATATGTTGCTCCGTATGACGCCACAGTTATTGCGCGATTGCGTGGGCGTCATGGAGTACTAGTGAGCAAACATAATTGCGATGGATTTGGTCACGGGGCAAGTAACGAAAATTCGCATTTTGGGCCTGTGAAGAATCCGTGGGACCTCACACGCGTTCCTGGTGGAAGCTCTGGTGGTTCTGCAGCAGCAGTTGCTGCGGATTTGTGCGTCTACGCGATTGCAGAGGACACGGGTGGATCGATTCGCTATCCAGCGTCGCTCAGCGGCATTGTCGGATTTCGTCCAAGCTATGGTCGCAATTCGCGCTACGGCATTATGCCGATGGCGTCATCGCTCGATGTAGTTGGGCCGATGGCGCACACGGTTGAGGATATCGCGATTCTCATGGAGACAATGGCGGGACTGGATCCACACGATGCAACATCTGTGCCTGATGTTGTTCCTGCGTATGCGAAGGAACTCGATGGACCTGTTGCTGGAATGCGTATTGGTATTCCGAAGGAGTACTTCGGTGATGGTATTGCGCCTGATGTTGCAGCAGCGGTGCAAGGTGCGATCAAAGAAATGGAGCAACTCGGCTGTACAGTGCACGAAATTTCGTTGCCGCATACCAACTACGCCATCGCGACGTACTATGTGTTGGTGCCATGTGAAGATAGCAGCAACCTCGCGAGACTCGATGGGATGCGTTATGGCACACGTGGAACTGGATCGCTCAATGATACCTATATTAGCGCGCGTAACGCAGGATTCCCGGATGAGGTGAAGCGTCGCATCATGATTGGAACCTATGCTTTATCTGCGGGACATTACGAAGCGTACTATCGCAAGGCGCAACAAGTGCGCACACGCATTATCGAAGACTTCACGCACGCGTGGAAATCTGTAGACATGATTCTCACACCAACGGCACCGATTACGGCTTTCAAGATTGGAGAGAAGGCTGCAGATCCGCTCCAGCTCTATCTCGCAGATATTTTTGTTGCTCCTTCGTCGTTGGCTGGTGTTCCTGCGCTGTCGGTTCCTTGCGGATTCGATCGTGATGGGTTGCCTATTGGTATGCAGCTCATTGGGCCGCGTATGGCAGAGTCGCGAGTATTACAATTGGGCCATCAGTATCAGCGCGTGACTGATTGGCACACGCGTGTTCCGAATCTCGACTAAGTTCTTATGCCCCGCAAATCAGCTCCTTCCCTCCCGCCGTTGCCACCGCCACAAGATGCGTTGTCTTTTGCGTATCAGCATCCCTTCTCGCAATACCGAGATACGTGGCGGATATTCCGTATCATGTCCGAGTTCATTGAAGGGTATCAGTTCTTGAACTCGTTTGATCGTGCGGTCACAGTACTTGGTTCTGCACGACTCCACGATCCACATCATCGCTGGTATCGTGAAGCACGAGAGCTGGGCAAGCTCCTTGCCAAGAACAAATTTGTAACGGTGACAGGTGGTGGTCCCGGTATTATGGAAGCTGCCAATCGCGGAGCAAAAGAGGCCCGTGGTGAATCAGTGGGACTCAACATTGAGTTGCCGCACGAGCAGCGCATCAATCCGTACGTGGGCAAGTCCACGGCGTTTCATTATTTCTTCACGCGCAAGGTGATGCTCACAGCACCGTCACGCGCATTTGTGTATTTCCCGGGAGGGTTCGGTACGCTCGATGAGTTGTTCGAGGCGTATGACAACATGAACATTGGCAAGATGCCAGCTGCACCGCTGATTCTCATTGGTCGTGAGTATTGGGAACCAATTGTTCGGTTTCTTACGCAACAAGCGAAGGGCAAGATCCATGCAATAACGCCCAAGATTCTGGCACAGCTGCAAGTAGTGGATAGTGCAAAGGAAGCGATTGAGATTATCAAGAAGCAGAATGTAAGTGCGCCGCTTTGCGAGCTGTCACACAACCTCTTTGATTGCGGGAGCAATATTAACTGGCGCATTTTCCGGATCATGGCAGAACTTGTGGACGGGTTCGAGTTCCTCACCACACTCTCCAATGATGTAACAGTGCTCGGAAGTGGGGAAGTGTCTACCGCATCTCCGTACTACGAAGCTGCGTATCATCTCGGTCGGGAGTTGTCGTCCAAAAAATATACAGTGGTGAGCACGGGAGGGATGGGAGTCATGGAAGCAGTGAGCAAGGGTTCTCGAGATGTGGGTGGTAATCCTGTGGGGATCACAATCAAATTCAACGGCGAGGAGCGTGTGAATCAGTATATTCACAAGAGTGTGAGCTTCGAATTCCCATTTACTCGCAAGGTGATTCTGACGGCGCCTAGTCAAGCATTTGTTTTCTTCCCTGGTGCGCTTGGAACGCTGCATGAGTTGTTCGAGCTCCTCACGTTGCAACAGAACAACAAAATGGCGCGCGTTCCTATTATTCTCTATGACACGGCATATTGGGGTCCAATGGTGGCGTTCATGCGCGATGTGCTCGCAGAGAAATTCCAGACGATTTCTGTGTCTGATCTCAAGTTGATTACTGTCGTAGACACGGTAGAAGAAGTGTTTGCTGCACTTGCAAAAAAGACAGTGAAAAAACCAAAGACGAAGAAGGTATGATTCCGTACTTTGCGTGGCACACGATTGCGTTGGGGCCACTGACGTTGCATGTGTGGGGACTGCTCGTTGCACTGGGTGTCGTTGTGTCACTTCTCGTATTACGGTGGGATGCAAAGCGTCTGGGCAAAGATGCGTCATCATGGGTGGATCATGCAATTGCGATCATTATCGCAGGGTTTGTCGGTGCACGATTAGGACATGTATTGTTCTATGAGCCTGCGCAGTATCTCGTTGATCCACTTGAAGTGTTGCGTGTGTGGCATGGTGGCATGTCGTCCCTTGGTGGATTTGTTGTAGCTGCGGGCTACGGGATATGGAGATTGCGCAGAGCGCGCGTGGATGTGCATGCATTTGCCGAAGCAGGAGCCCTGGCGTTGCCACTGGGTTGGATGGTTGGACGCATTGGATGTTTTCTCATCCATGATCATCCAGGAACGCTGACGCATTTTGCACTTGCCGTGCGCGAACCTGGGGATTGGGGTGACGCTGGGTGGGGCAGGCACGACCTAGGACTCTATGATGCGATTGTTGCTGCGGGCATCGCAGTGATCGTCGTGTTCCTGCGCGCACAGGGATGGCTGCGTGGGTGGCATATGCTGGTTGTGGTCGCAGTGTACGCGGTAGCGAGGTTCTTCTTGGACTTCCTGCGGGCGACTGATATTGCTGGAGCTGATGTGCGGTATGCAGGGCTCACGCCTGCACAATATGGAACGATCGCAGCTCTTGTGTTGGTCGGGGTCTTCTGGTATAAGAAAGGAACCCAAGTTCGCAAAAAGTAGCAACGCTGGAGGATTCGCCTAGTGGTCTATGGCGCCAGCCTGGAAAGTTGGTTTGACCGAAAGGTCATCGAGGGTTCGAATCCCTCATCCTCCGCAGCACGAACACGCCCAATACGGGGCGTGTTTTGTATTCCTCAACTTGACAAAACCACCAAATGTGCTTACACTCATTCCCTGCACGCGAAGTGCGTTGCAGAACACAATCGGAGGGCATCATGCCATCGAACAACTTCAAGTGGGTGAGTGACAAAGAGTGGCAGGTCTTCGACCGCAGCGGCAAGATCGTGGACGTGCGTGAGGGGATGTTCCCGGGCCCGTACCTCGAGCTCACGGACCCCGAAGTCGGTAGTTGGGTGTACGACCCACGCCTCATCACGGTGGTCGACCGCAAGTTCGTGCAGGATGTGGACTACCACATCCTTGCCCCGTTCCTGCAGGAGCATGACTGGGACATTAGCCTCATCGCGCACGTTGTGCTGTCGCCTCTCGAGGCGCTGCGCATGATCGCCGAAGGGGTGCCACGCAACTTCATCACGCAGGCGACGTTCGAGACGGCGCGTGACGTGGGCAACGACGTCGTGATCGATCAGATCGATTTCCTGCTGTCGGGCAACGTGATTCCGCTGCCAGTGCGGATCATCTCGGAGTTCCAGCGATCGGATCGCGGATACGTCGCTCGCAAGCCCAAAGTGTAATGTTGACGCTGGACAGTTCGACGGTGTAGTCTGGCAGGGAACGACAGTGGTGCGCAGTCGTGACACCACACCATGGGGGAACTGATGCGTCGTGATGAGAAACGGGAGAAGCGCGAGGAAATTCCGAAACCTCCTGTTGCTGGGTGGGGTGAGTATCGAGAAGTGATCGAGATTCACCTTTTCGGATGGGTGATCTGGCACAGGGTTCGGCGTGGCTTCCCAGAGTGGGAGGTGCGTAAACCAGTGGGAATGACAGGCTTCGAAAGTCTGGAGCCACGCCATCTCCCTGAGACTGGAAAAGAGGTGCGTAAGGCCACTACCCTCCGCCCTGGTGTGAAGAGCATCGAGCTCAGCATCAGACATGCGATGCGGCTGATCTGTGATGAAGCAATTACGGAACAGCACTTCAAGCGCGCAAGGATCAATGCAGATGGTGTTCACTTCGACAACGTCAGCATTGTTGGGTCGCTGGGTGAGGCTCCTCTCGTCGTCAACATCGTGGTGCTTCGCCCGTCCGCATTCATCAGGGACGAGACTGCACTGAGCCAGCCGCCAACGGCGCTGGCTGCCTGATCAATTCGCGAACGCGATGCGATCATGACGCCGCTCTACACATCTGTGGGAGCGGCGTTTTCTTATTGACACACAGAGATACGTCGTGTATATTCTATCGTTGCACATACGTGTGCACGAGCATGCGCGAAGCGCAAGGAGGTGATCATGACGATGCAACAATTGTCTGAGGCAGGCCAGAAGCTGCAGCTCTCGCTGATCAAAAAAGGAGTGAAGAAGATCAAGCCGATGGAGATTGGGTTCGCGCTCGATGTCTCCCGCAGCTACATGGACGAACATCAGGATGGAACAACGCAACTCCTCGTGGACGCGCTGGTTCCGTGGGGCGAGGTGTTCGATCCAGATCACAAGATGGACGTGTGCACATTCAGCAACGAAGAACGCAACATGGTGCATCACAAAACGCACCCGCTCACCGTGGCCAGTAGCGATGGTTACGTCAAAAGGCACATCATCAACTGCCAAGGGTATGGAGGAGGGACAGACTTCGCACCAGTCCTGTCTCATCTTCGCAAGATCTTCGGTCAGGTCCCTGAACCAAAGCAGTGGAACGGGCCGAAGCTGTGTGAGCATTTTCTGACGATCGCACCACCCAAGTATCCGGCTCTGGCGCTTGTTGTCACCGACGGGGTCAACAACGACAAGGTTGCAACGCGTATGACGCTTCGAGATGCACAACAACGAGGTGAGCAGATCTACTTCCTCTTCATCGCGGTGCGTCGTGGTAAGGAGGCATTCGAGTTCCTTCATCAGATCGCGAAGGAGTTCGACAACACCGGGCTCGTGATCATCGATCTGCATGAGCTCAAGGTGCTCGTGAGTCAGGGCGTCGAAGCGCTCAACGATCGGTTACTCGGAGCAGAGCTCGTGACGTGGCTCAGTGTCTGAGAGAGACTGCGGCACGAGACGTGTGCCGCAACTGCGCTGTTCTATTGTTGCAACGCAACAGTGGAGCAGCGCTTTTATTTATTGTGCAGCGTGCGTGCCTGCGAGGCGTCCGGTGGCCCAGGATGCTTGGAGGTTGAATCCACCGGTGACTCCGTCAACATCGAGTACCTCACCTGCGAAGAAGAGCCCTGGTCGAAGACGTGATTGCATTGTTGTAGGGTCGACTTCATCGAGCACTACTCCACCAGCGGTGACAAATTCATCACCAGCGCGGCGCGACAAAAATGTCAGAGAGAGTTCGCCGGATAGGAGATGTATGAGACGTTTGCGAAGTTCTTTTGTGAGATTGGCGAGTGTGGTGTCCTCGTGGATAGCTGCGAGTGTGAGGAGTGTACTTGCGAGTCTGCGCGGGAGTGTTTGTGCAAGGAATGTGAGCACGTGCTTGCGACCGTTCTCTTGTGTGGCGCTCAAGAATTGCTCGTCCCAGGATTGGAAATCGCGATCTGCAATGGGACTCCATGCAACAGTGAGTGGTTGTTGCTTGCTGATAGGCGCAAATGCAATGCGTGACGAGAGTGCGAACGTGCTAGGACCGCTGACGCCGAAGTGTGTGAAGAGCATGGGACCATGTACGCGATGCTTGGTGCCATCTACTGTCACGCTCCACTGCGCATCAGGCATACTCAGTCCTGATAATTCCTTGCACCATGACTGCGCCGTCTCAAAGCTGTTGAGTGATGGACCAAGTGGTGTGATGGTGTGGCCAAATGCGCGTGCGAAATCATAGCCGTCTCCAGTAGAACCAGTATGGCGATATGCGTTGCCGCCTGTGGTGACGATGACGGCATCGCAGGAGTAGATTCCTGATGATGCGGTGACGACGAAGTTCGCTCCATCATGGGTGAGAGTGGTGACGCTGTCGCGCAAATGCGTACGCACATCATGCGCGCGAAAAACACGTTCAAATGCACGCACTACATCGTTGCCATCATCTGACACGGGGAACACGCGCAGATCCTCTTCGCATTTGAGCGGTACGCCGTGCTGTTCGAACCAAGAACGAACGCGCGCTGGAGTGAATGCGGTGAGTGCGTGCGACAAGAATTGCGCACCGCGCGTGTATTTGGTCATGAGCACTTTGCGGTCGGTGATTCCTGTGGTCACATTGCAGCGACCGCCGCCGCTGATGACAACTTTGCGCCCGAGTGACGGATTTTTGTCGAACAAATGAATCACATGGTCGGGATGTGATTCGAGAATCGTTGCTGCAGCCATCATGCCTGCAGCGCCTGCACCGATGATCGCAATGGTTCTAGGCATAGGATGCGACGCATGGTAGCATTTGGGAGAACACTGAGCAATACTTGCCAGCATGCGCGCGGCGCGGTAGCATGGAGCTTACTTTATAATCTGTGAACTATGGCAAAACCAGCAGCAGGAGATTCGGTACACGTACACTATACTGGTCGACTCGATGACGGTACGATTTTTGACTCATCGCGTGAGCGTGATCCATTGCTTTTTGTGATCGGATCTGGCCAGGTTATTCCAGGATTTGAACATGCAATTGTGAGCATGGAAGTAGGTGAAAAGCGTGAAGTGCGCATTCCAGCAGCAGAGGCCTATGGTGCAGCACGCGAAGATATGATTGCGACATTGCCAAAGGCACAATTCCCAGCAGACGTTGCGATCGGTCACCAGTTCCAGCTCTCGCACCCAGAAGGCGGTGTGTTGCGTGTCACGGTGAAGGAAATCGCAGATGACATGATTACGATTGATGCGAACCATCATCTTGCAGGCAAGGATTTGATTTTTGATCTCGAGCTCGTAAAGATCGGGGAGTAATACGGAGTATGACTGAGTCACGCCGTCACACGTGGGATCGGCTTTTTCCGGACGCACCTGCGTACCGGTTCTTGCAGTGCGAAAAAGCATTGTTCACAGCTGGAATGAAGTCGTGGGCCGATGTAACTGCGCTTCCCAAGGATGTGCGTGAGACGTTGGTGCGTGAGATGCCATGGTGGAGCGTGCGACCACAACATATTTATAAGAGCAAGCGTGGCGACACGTACAAAGCAGTGCTCGTGGGAGCCGATGATCGACCGTTTGAGACAGTGCTCATGGAGAATGTGCGCGATCAGTGGACGATTTGTGTTTCTTCACAGATTGGGTGTGCGATGCGTTGCACATTTTGCGCGACGGGTAAGATGGGACTCAAGCGAAGCCTATTAGCGGATGAGATCGTTGATCAAATGCGATTCTGGAGACAGTTCCTCGCGAACAAACCGCATTTGCCGCAGCGCATCAGCAATGTCGTGTTCATGGGAATGGGTGAGCCACTCGCCAACTACGATGCTGTGAAGGAAACAGTCAATTTGTGGTTGCGGGAGACTGATATTGGCCCAACTCATATCACAGTGTCGAGTGTAGGAGTGCTCGCGCAACTCGAGCGACTTATTGATGATCCTGAGTGGCCACCAGTGCGCATCGCGATTTCGTTGCACAGCGCCAATCAGCAGCGACGCGAGGAGATTGTACCGACAACGGTGCCAGACTTCCTCAAGAAGCTCTCTGCGTGGTCGCATCGCTATCAAGAACATCATGGTACGCGCAAGCACCATGTGACATACGAGTATGTGTTGCTCGAAGGCGTGAATGATACACCGGAGCTCGCACAGGAGTTGGCGCAGTACATTCGCACCACAGGCGTGAGCAAAGTGAATCTCATTCCGTGGAATCCGGTAGACAAAATTTCTTTTGAACGTTCGACCACTGATCGCATCGAACAGTTCGTTGGTATTTTGCGTGGTGCTGGTGTTGAGGTTACTGTTCGCAAAACCATGGGTGATGATATTGATGCAGCGTGCGGGCAATTGGCGAACACCGAAGCATCCTCAACACAAGAAGTATGAGCGAAGAAATGATGGATCACGTCAATGAACACGACGAAGTTGTGGGGACGTTCCCTCGATCGGAAATCTATTCGCGAAAGTTGCGTCATCGCATTGCTCATGTATTTCTCCTTGATGCGCAGGGGCGCATAGCGTTGGCGCGAAGAGGGAAGGAGATCTCGTACTGCCCTGACCACTGGTGCTCAACAGCAGCAGGACACGTAGCTGCAGGCGAATCGTACGAAGATGCAGCACTGCGCGAAATGCAGGAAGAGATTGGTGTTACGGTGCCACTTACGTTTGTCGGTGTGACGCCGTTTGTGAAGCCTGGAACGTCACATGACAAATTGCTCGGTGTGTACACAGCACAATACGAAGGACTGTTCGTCTGTGATCCTCACGAAGTGCAATATGTGGAGTACCGATCGGTTGAGGAGATTCGTGCTATGCTCCTGAATGAGCAGGAGTTGGTGCATCCTGAGACGCGTGCGCTTTTGCAAAAGTATTTCTTATAAGTATGGCTCAAGAATCAGTTCGTTGTCAGAGTTGCAGTATGCCCATGGATCCGGGGTTCTTCGGATCCAATGCTGATGGGTCCGAAAGTCGCGAATATTGTCGTTGCTGCTACAAAGAGGGCGCGTTCATAGAGCCAGAGCTCACCAAGGCGGCAATGATCGAGAAGATGGAGTCGCATCTAGTCCGCGTGATGCAGTTCACGGATGAGAAAGCAAAGGAAATAGCCAATGAGTTCATTCCACCGCTCAAGCGGTGGCAATAAGAGGCAAAGAATGCTACGCTAGAGGCGTAGTATTTTTTTCGGTTATGCAAAAATCGTCATCGTTGGTGCATGGTGCGTGGTTACTTGCTGGAGTTGTGGTCGTTATTGGGCTCATGGTGTGGTTGGGCAGTCGTAATTCTGCTGGCGAGACAGGCAAGCGTGACACAAGCTCGGTCGAGTCTGTGGATCATACATGGGGACCAGCAGACGCGAAGATCACGATCGTTGAGTATAGTGATTTCCAGTGTCCTGCATGTGCTTCGTATCATCCGGCGATCAAGCAGTTGCAGGCGACGCACGCGGACAAGGTTCGATTCGTGTATCGCCATCATCCGCTCTATGATATGCATCCGTTGGCAGATCTCGCCGCGCGTGCTTCTGAGGCAGCACACACGCAGGGCAAGTTCTGGGAGATGCAGGACAAACTCTTCACCACACAAGGAAGTTGGACGCAACTCTCTGGGAGTGAAGCGACAAATCGATTCGCATCATTCGCTCGTGAGTTGGGGATCAATGAAGAGCAGTTTCGCAGAGATGTGTTGTCTAACGAAATCACTTCGCGCGTGACGCGTGACATGTCTCTGAGCAGACGCGCAGGAGTGACAGGTACACCGACATTCTTCATCAATGGTGAAGTAGCACAATTGTCTAGCAACTATGCAACACTCCGAGCAACCATCGACAGTCTCCTTGCGCAGCAGTCGAACTAGGCAGCTCAGCACCATCGCTGTCGCCCTTGCTGCTGTTGGATTGGCCGATGCGTCCTATCTTGCGGCCAAGTATATTTCGGGCACCGTGGTTCCGTGTGGAATTGGACAGGGGTGTGATGTGGTTACACGCAGTGCGTACGCAGAGATCGCGGGGATTCCTATCGCACTCATTGGTGCGTGTTGGTATCTCGTGCTCATCATCGGCTGGTTCGTGGCGCGTGAATGGGAGAATAGGATTTGGACTATACTCATGGCCTGTTCGACGTTCTTGGGTGCTGCTGCCTCAGTATATCTGGTGTATTTGATGCTCGTGGTGATTCAGGCTGTGTGCACCTATTGTATGTTATCCGCATTTATTCAATTCTCGATGCTTGGCATCGGTATCGCTACGCTCTATGCAGTTCACCATTCCAGCAGAAGTTCGGTTCACGAGTAAGCAGCTCCTCACGCGCGTCGGGTATCACGAGTTCGTTGACCCGAACACTGGGAAGGTCAGCTATATCCGACGTCTGGGCACAGGATTCTATCCTCGGTTCCATGCGTATGTAGAGACGAATGATGGGCAGTTGTCCATTGATATGCATATTGATCAGAAGCATGTCTCGTACGAGGGAAGTGCGGCACACAGTGGCGAATACGTTGGACCACTTCTTGACGCAGAGCGAGATCGTATCCTTGCGGAAGTTGTTACGCCGACAAAGGCATCGTTGCATATTTCTACGACCGCAGAAGCCCCATCGACGCACACGCAGCCTGCACGTACACTTCGTGACAAAATTGGGTTGTAGATAGCGGTATGTTGTGGTATTTCACCGCCCCATTTCGTGCGCTGTCGCCGCTGGTTCGTGAGCGGGGACTGCGGCGCGTGGCTATTATTCCGTGGGTGTTGAGCCTCGTGCTGATTGGGTTCTCCTTGCGATTTGGTATTGGAGAGATCATGCAGTTGGTGCACGATGTGGTGAAATTGTCTGGTGTGTGGGCAATTGTTGCAGCGACGATTCTCACGATCATGTTAGTTGTGACGCTAGCATATTTGTTTATTGTGTTGCTGGTTATTGTTTCTGGACCATTCAATGAGCTGTTGTCGGAGCAGACTGAGGAGTTCTTGCGCCCAACGACTGGTCCAACACTGACATCAGAGGAGCGTCGCAATCGTCGTATTCGCGGTGGGCGAGTGCGGTTGTTGTTGCGCGTGTATGCGTATGCAATTCGCACGGAGATTGTGCGATTAGCGCTCTTTGGATTCGTGAGTTTGTTGCTTTTCCTCGGCTCCTGGTGGAGCGGTGGGTTGGTGTTTTTGGTGCTCAATGGCGTTGTGTCACTCTTTTTCCTTGTGTTTGAGTTCCTGGATTATTCGATGGCTCGACACGATTTCTCGTTTCGGCAGAAGATTGATTTCATTCGTCGCAACGCTCTGCCTTGTGCAGTCTATGGGCTTGGGTTGATGGTGTTTTTGTTGATTCCTGGTTTGAATCTGTGCTTTATTCCAGCTGCGGTGATTTCGGGAACTGAGGTGTTCTTGCGCCACGCGCCTCGGTAGAGTAGGGTGGGTGCATATGGACGATGTACAGCTCATCAAAGACCGCGTGGATGTGGTCACCTTGATTAGTGAGTACGTTCCGCTCAAACCCGCAGGCGCCAATTGGAAGGGCGTATGCCCGTTCCATCGCGAGAAGTCGCCGTCATTCATGGCGCATCGCGAGAAGCAGATGTGGCACTGTTTTGGGTGCGGTAAGGGGGGCGATATTTTTTCATTTTTGCAGGAGGCGGAGAGCATGAGCTTCGGTGAGGCGTTGCGCGTGCTCGCAGAGCGCGCAGGCGTGACACTCACGCGGCAGACATTGCAGGCGCGCGGCGCGGACAAGGATGAACGCTCGCGGTTGCGTGAGATCCTCACGTTGTCGCAACATTTTTTTGAAAAAGTATTGCATGAGTCGAAGGCTGCAGCTGTCGCTCGCGAATATATTGAGCGGCGCGGTGTGACGCCTGAGACTGCAACGCATTTTCATTTGGGATATATCCCGGAAGGGTCGGTGTGGACAACGCTGACGGATTTCTTGACCAAGAAGCGCGACTATACACTGGAGGAATGTGTTGCAGCAGGTGTGACCAAGAAGCATCCGGACTCTGGTCGATACTATGATGTCTTTCGTGGGCGCGTGATGTTCCCAATCTGGGATATGCAAGGGGGTATTGTTGGATTCACTGGGAGACTGCTGCAAGAGCAAGAAGGCGTAGGCAAATATCTCAATACTCCTGAGACCGTGCTCTTTGATAAGGGGCACCTCGTGTATGGACTCAATCTCGCAAAGCAAGCAGCAAAGGACGCGGGGTTCTTCGTGGTGGTCGAGGGGCAGATGGATGTGATTAGTTGTCACCAGTCAGGAATGCGCAACGTGGTTGCAGCGTCAGGTACTGCGCTCACGGCAGCGCACGTTGCACTGCTCAAGCGATTTGCGCCGCAAGTGCGCATGGCATTTGATGCAGATGCAGCAGGGGAGCGCGCTGCCAAGCGTGGTATTGATACGGCGATCGAAGCAGGACTCGATGTGCGTGTGATTCGCATTCCTGAGGGCGCTGGCAAGGATCCCGATGAGTGCATCAAGCAAGATCCTGCGGTGTGGGAACAAGCAGTCGCAGATTCACAACCCGTCTTCGCATACTATATTGATCGGTATGTTACGGATGAGGTGCGCAAGGACCCGACGAAATTGCGTGATGCAGGCGAACTCCTCGCGCGGGAGTTGGCGCGCGTGCGTGATCCGATCGTGTACGATTTCTGGTCCCAGCGTATTGCCACAGCACTTGGAGTGAGTGGCGATGCGATCGCCAACAAGGTCAAGCAGCTGCGCACAGCTCCTGCGCCCGCGTCTCGCGCTCCACAATCAGCCTCACCGGCGGTCATGGCCCCGCCAGCGGCGCCGCGCAATCGATATGCACTTATTTCTGAATATGTGCTGTGTTTGTTGGTGCATACACCGGCGTTGCATGCGCGTGTTCCACTCAATGGAATGTGGTTTTGTGGTGAGGAAGACCGCGCGCTTTACAAGGCGATTGCCGGCGGGTATACTCACGATCGACATGACAGCGCGTTTGCTCACCGACTAGATGTTCTGCAGCTTCTCTCCGAGGAGAAGTTGTTTGCTTTTTCGGCACGGGAGCTCGCTGAGGAGTATGACGCAGCTGTGGAGCGATTGCACAGAGAATGGCAGAACATGGAGCGCGAACGGCTTGGGCGCGAGATTCAGATGGCACAGGAGCGCGCAGATGCCGACGCGGTAGCAACATTGAGTCAGGAATTTCACCAGGTTAATAGCCTATGAAAAAGAAAGTCGCTCGTACAATTCAGAAGAAGAAACCTACACAAGCTTCCAAACCGAAGCGTGTGACGTCCACCAAGACTCTGGCAGCGCGCACGAGAACCCGCGCAGCCAAGCCCACCGCCGCAAAGCTCGCTCCTCCTCGAAAGGGAGGAAGCGCCAAGATCGTCGCGAAACCTCGCGTCGTTGTCGAAGAACGAACAGCCGCAGTACGCAAAGAACCATCAACCATGCCGCCTTCGCGCGAGATGATTGAATTGTTGTTGCGCAAGGCGCGCGTTCGTGGATTTATTACAGAGACTGAAGTGCTGCATGCATTTCCATGTCTGGAAGACTATGTTGAACATTACGAAGGGTTTGTCGCCGAACTCGAGCGCCAGGGCCTGACTGTAGTGGAGACGCAGGATGGATTCCTCAATGCAGGACGCACGTCACTCTTGGGCAATCGCGTTGCGCCTGTGAAGGGCAAGGCAACCAAGAAGAAGGCAGCGCCAGCGCGCGTGGTGCGCACCGATAGCGACGTGGACAATTCATACAACGAGACAGAAGAAGCTCCGGAGGAGCACGTGAAGAGTAAGAGCGAGAGCAAGATCGATGAGATTACACGCCTCACACGCGAATTCGATTTCTCGGACATTTCCGCAGATTCGATTCAGATGTACTTGCGCGAAATCGGCAAGATTCCACTCTTGAATGCCGAGGACGAGGTAGCACTTGCAAAACGAAAAGAGCGATTGGATCGCGAAGCAGAGAAGGCGCTCATCGTGGCCAACCTTCGTCTTGTGGTGTCCATTGCAAAGAAGTTCGTTGGCAAGAACCTCACGTTGCTCGACTTGATCCAGGAAGGCAACATCGGACTCTTCCGCGCTGTGAAGAAGTTCGAGCACCGCAAGGGGTTCAAATTCTCAACGTACGCAACGTGGTGGATTCGCCAGGCGATCACGCGTGCGCTTGCAGATCAATCTCGTACGATTCGTATTCCAGTGCACATGGTGGAGACGATCAACAAGTTCCAGCAAATTCAGCGTCAGCTGTTGCAGGACTTGGGACGTGATCCAACACCAGAAGAAGTCGCTGCTGAAATGGGCGAAGACGTGCGCAAGGTTCGTCACATTATCAAGATTTCTCAGGACACGGTGTCACTCGAAGTGTCTGTTGGTGAGGATGACGATGATTCGAGCCTCCAGGATTTCATTGAGGACACGAAGAATCCTGCGCCAGATCGCGTAGCAGGACTCATGCTCCTCAAGGATTATGTGCTGCAAGCAATCAAGGATCTCTCGCCGCGTGAGCAAAAGATTCTCGAGATGCGATTCGGACTTGCAGACGGTATTGCGCACACGCTCGAAGAAGTGGGTAAGGAATTCGATGTCACTCGTGAGCGTATTCGTCAGATCGAAGCCAAGGCACTGGAGAAGATCCAGTCCATGCCAATTATCGACAAACTAAAAGACTACTAAATCGTACCTTTATTATGGAAAACTCCATGCCACAGACGCCGGCTCCACAGCAGCCGACACAACCAATGATGCCACCAGTAGGTGAGCGGTCGATGGCGCAGAAGATGCTCTGGCCATTGGTATCACTTGTGCTTGTCGCAGGTATTGCCATTGGATTCGCATTCTGGTGGAACAGTCGCGCTACTGAGGAGTCGGTAGCGGTTAGTGCTGATCCTCGCGAGGCAGTGATTCAGGGAATCAGTAAGGTTATTGCAGCAAAGGACGGAGAATTCTCGTTGCTGTTCCCTCTGGACAGTTTTGGTGCTGTGGATGATGCTCCTGTTGAGTCACTGACAATCATAGAAAATGGCAAAGTTATCGTGGTTCCACCCGAGGAGTCTTATGCTGACCAGTACAAGAACATGGTGATTACGATGTCAGGCGCATGGGCGCAGACTGGTGCTACTTCTACGCAGGGTCGGTTTGATTTTGATCTTACTTCGGACACACTCAAGGTAGCGATGATGATGCGGGCGTTCAATAGTGACGAGTTGTATTTGCAGCTTGCGAAATTTGAGATGCCGGAGATGCCCATTGATCTGACAGCAGTCAAGGGAGTCTGGATCAACATCAATGTTCGCCAGATGTTGAATGACTTTGGCGCAGGACTTGGCGCAGCGGCGCAAGATAATCCAGAATTTTTGAAGCTGATTCAGGAACAGCCAACACGATTCATTGTTTCTGATCGCGCAACGTATGCATCGTTGTTTGGTGACGTGATGCGCCGCCACGATCTCATTGCATTTTCGCTCGTGAGCGAAGGCAAGTATCGCATGGAGGAAAAGGGTGAAGTGACTGATGCGCAAGGCGATGCATTCGTTGCAGACATGGTGAAGACATTTGTGCAGCAGTATTTGCGCGATATTGACGCTGCGCTTGCGAAAACCAAAAAAGCGGGGGATACCGAGGGTACCACGCAGCTCGAGTCGTATCGCAAGGAATTGGTAACTGAGGCGGGCGAAGATGGTAGCAAGATCGTTGAGCAAATTCTCAGCGCAGGTACGGAGCCAGAGGATGTGCCAGCGGCGCAGACTAAGGAGAAGGGTGATATCTTCGTCACACTCAACGCAAAGACTGGCGCAATGGAGCGTATTACGTTGCAGGCAGTGACCAGCGCAAGCGGCAAGGATTTGCGTGGTACCAAGCCCATGGAGATGACATTCTCGAAGCTCAACTCTGGGTTGCGCATCGAGCGCCCAACCCCATCGAAGAGCGTCTATGAAATGATCCCGGTATTCATGGGATTGTTGGCAGGAGCTGGTTCGGAAATGGAAGTAAAAGAGTAATTGACAATAGCACACGGGATTCGGTACACTAGTGCCGGATCCCAGAATTCCGAGGTAGCTCAGTGGTAGAGCAGTTGGCTGTTAACCAATTGGTCGCGGGTTCGAGCCCCGCCCTCGGAGCCCAGTAGGACGAGAAGGCACGAAGGTGCCTTTTTGTCTTTTAGGAGAGCCTTTTTCAGAGGTTTGGACGAAACCATGCCTTTTTGAAGAAATACCAAAATAAGCAATGACTTCTTTTAGAAACAAACTATACAGAAAGAAAGGTTTCTGGCTTACAAAAAAGTGGCTTACTGATAAGCCAGTCTTTTATTTTTGGAAAGGCATGTATCGTGGTAGCTACACAAAAAACCAATTCAAAATCGATAAAGACATTCTCTTTCCGACGCTAAAATCATTTGTCGGGGCAGTAACATACTCCGTATTTATAATTTTCATTTTAGAGCTGCTTAGTGCTTACTACCCTTTAAATCTCCGCTATCAGAAAGAAGCTGTTGATACTTTTCTTTCTGTTGTTGCCAGTATCTCTGGTGTTTTCCTCGGTCTGTATTTCACTGCAATATCTGGTATTGCTAGCAGTTATCTCTTGCGTGCACCTCAAAATGTGAAGCAGTTTTTCTTGAAAGAGCCACGCGGACGACAGTACGTAAGAACAATAGCTATTACAGGTATAGTGAGTGTCTTTTACATCGTTTTTAAATCCTTTGACCAAACAATTCATCCAGCAGGTCTAGCCTTCCTCTCGCTATTGGTTGCGTACATCGTCATCAGATTTTGGCAGGTAGGGACGAACGTTTTTTACTCCTTGGAGCCGCAGTCCGCTCTAACGTGGATTACGCGAGACATCCTTTTTTCAATGAAAAGCATCGCACCTCCAGGGTTTCAGTGGGCTAATCCAGCCATACAAAATCATCACAGAGGGCTGGTCGCATCAAAATTTTCTTTAATCAAAAACCTCCTGCGATTTGGGAAGGACGAGATGAAAATCTCTGACGACCAACTGGTTACAACGATAGGCTATATCTGTGGAATTCTTGTCTCGTACGCAGGCTTTAAAAGCAAAACCCCAACAAACAGTTACTGGTTTGAAACTAAAAACGAGTATCAAGATTGGGGTCTTGCCAATTCTTCAGAAATTGCAATCGCGCTAAGTACTGGAACAACATTGCAGCCAAAAAATGTAAAGAATTACACCTGGTACGAGGATGAAGTCTTGGGCATTGCGGGAGAGGTATTTAAATCTTTTTCTGAAGGCACAAGGATTATTTCCAGTGCACGCGCCTTAGATATATTCGTTGAGATTGCAGATGTGTACGCGCAAGATCTTGATGTTAAAAGTGCAGAGCTTCTTTTCAAAAAAACAAAATCTATCAGGGACTCCTTATTTGCAATACAAGCAACGAATGTTCAGCAACCGGTAATCAAAGAACAACTTGCTTTTGTGGACGCGCACAGCAGACTCGCTATCGCAGCATTGCTAGGTTTAACAAAATACCTTGCTGCAAACTCTTGCGAAACGATAGCAAAACGCATAGCGGATATAAAGTGGCTGTCAGGTAAAAAACATATTTATCTCACGGGGTTGCCAGGAGCAATGCTCCCACGTTTGGAGTCTCTTCAAAATGACTTGGAGAATGAAAAAATCATTGAAGGAGAACTCGTAACCGAAGATTGGTATATAGATACGTTTTGCTTCCAGCAATATGTCTTCTCATTGCATAGCTATTTCAATTTTATTAAGTCGTTGCATACCGAACATTTTCAGTCAGCCCTTGATGCCTTACTTGCCTCACAACAATTGCCTTTGGCTGTTCACCTTATCCAGAAATGGAAGGAGTTTTCTGCCAAGTGCCGCAGACTTGTTTTTGAGATGAATAAACACGTTGAATGCACCAACTCTCGTCGCTTGTTGGGAGACTTGCCTTGGACAGACTTTGATTTTGAGAAGGAGAAGCAAACAGCTCTAGACCGCGAAAAGGAAGTGACCGACAGGATGATTCAATTGCTCCCTCAACTCAAATCTCTTGCAACAGGTGATGGTTTGCCAGACTATTTCGGACAGGCTCTTTCCGAAGGAGTTGAAGCCTGCTATGAGGCTTGCGAAGAAAAAGACCCTGAAAGACTCAAGAAAATCTTGCCAGCCGTATTTGATGCATCTCTTACCGCTTACGAAAGACTACGTGAAAAAGTAAAAGATTGGAGTCAGCTTGATAGCAAAATAGTGTTTGCAAGCGAACCCCTTGAAAATCTTTTTGAAATCAGCGGATACGCAAAGCTATATGCAGAGCTCTATCAGAAGCCAGAGATTTGGAGTGTTTTTGAAGATTTATGGAACAAGTATTTTGGTGCTGTTGACGCCAAGAAAGTCATAGAATTTATTGCGGGGGTAAGTGCTTACCGAGATAGCCTGCTAACCATAATGCCTCAAGCGACACTGCGAACTAATTGGCAAATCAACTTTGAACACGAACTACGCGAGCAAGGTATACCAGTATTCCCTGATGACAGGAGCTACGACACTGTAAATGGTCGTAGACAGCCAACCCATACAAGCCCAATCGTAAGGGTACTTGAAAGGTTGGGTGGTTTGAGATTGATGGCTTCCGCACGGGACATTTTCTTCGCTACTTACCTGTCTAACCTTCCATCTGCTGCAGGAATTGAGCTCCCAGACAGACATAATTTCAAGATCTCAATCCAAGAGGAGCAACAGAATCCTAATCAGGAAATACAAGACAATGAATAACTATATTAAGAAAGGAAAAGAGTTCCTCGGGTCTTTTTTGAAAGACCCGCTTTTTCTGAATCATTGGGTGCAACCGTGGTATTTACGCCCACGCGACAGTAACCAACTGTCCGCTCGGATAACAGGACGGTATCGCAGGAAAGTATATCCCGATCACGGGGATTCACATATGTTTGTAGAGGATATGTATACAGGCATTATGCCTTTTATGATTTATCGCGGTGAAAGAGAAAAGTATCCAGCACGTATTGAGCCAGCGGTTTCAACTCCAAAAAAGCGAATGATTGCCAGTGGTATTTCTCAAAGAGACCACACATATTTTCTTGAAGATGCAATCTGTGAGTTTGTCAGGTTAGCCGCACATTCTCTTTTTTCTGACGGAGTAGCATTTTACGAGATAATTTATAAGAAAAATGACGCGGGTGAAATTGAGAGTTTTGAGTTTGAACATCTTCAACCTTACTACCTTTACCGCCTAGGCAAGAATTACTACCAGCTAGTCCATTGGTGGGAGGCTAGAGAGTCACATACACGCGTTCAAATAATAAAAATTCCTGCGGAAAAGATTCTCCGAATTGATATGCCGAAGGGCTACGGTGGCCGACGTAAGGCATTTTATCTTCTAAAACGTCTGTATCAGCTTAGTAAAGAGTTGATACCGCAATTCCAGATGGACGCAATGAAAGTGAATGAAAATGTTGGGTTTGACCAAAGTGAGTTTGAAAAGGCGAAGTTTTTGGAAATTGCGAGACTGACGAAGGATTTTGGTTGGAATCAGCGCTCACGTTCCAATAAGTACATTACCGAGTATTATCAAATACTTCGTTTTTTGAAACAGAAAAAGGTAGAAGCGGCGGTTCGTAGCCACCTCATCAATAAGTTAAACGAGGTGTTAAATCGTCCACCGTTGAATCTCAGTGTTACGGTTACAATGGAAAATCTCTTTAAGGTAGAGGATGTGGAGAAACAGGAGGAACTACTAAAAAGCGGTAACGTTAAATTTATGGACATCTTTAATGCCCTTAAAACTTAATTAAGGGCATTAATTTTGATATGAAAACTGCTATCGGTGCACACTGAAATATAGTAACTTAGTATGGGAAACCGTAGCAAAACTTTCTAAATTGTGAATCACTCGCTGGCTTTCTGAAGGTTGGGGACATGAAAGTAGATATTTGAAGTGATAAAATAAGTTTTAATGTCGTCCACTATGTGGAGCAAGCAAATTTGAGTGGTCAACTCTTGACATTCACACCAAATTGTGCTAGGTTAGACGACTATTGGAAGTAGTATCCAGTAGTCCACCACGAGAGAATCGTGATAACACAATATCTTGCGGAGATAGCAAATGACCATGTTCTCTGTTGTCGTTGAATACGTCGGCGTTTGGATTCTGGCGTTCATCGGCTCCATCTTCAATGGCTTCGCTCTGAGCATGCTGTGGTCGTGGTTCTTTGTCCCGACCTTCGGCGTGCCCTCCCTCGACATCATTCCTGCAATCGGCTTCACCATGGTGGTGCACCTTCTAACCTACCATGCGCACCGCTGCAAGAAAGAGGAGATGAGCAACAGCGCGCGCATTCTGAAGATGGTCTTGGAGGCTGTTCTGAAGCCGCTGATCACACTTTTCTTCGGGTGGATCGTGCACCTCTTCATGTGACGGGAGAGAGATCCTCTCAACAGGCACCAACGATTCGTCGTTGGTGCTTTTCCTATTGTAATAAAAAGAAGAGCCAAGGCTTGTGGCCGAGGCTCGACGAGTAGGCTCAGGACTGAGGTGAATCCTGAGAAGTGCCCACTCAGTAATCGCTTCCGGACCTATTAGCGTATACCTCACCTACGCTAGTTTCGGAAGCGACAAGTAGACTTTAGCATGGATGATATCAAAGTCAAACGTTTGCTGTGGACAGCTGGGCGAGCAAAATAATGTGTTGATGTCTGCTGTTTTCAAAACAGAATAATGGTACAGTAATAGATGATCAAATTATCCTGTCGGAACATTGCCATAATTGTGCTATGCCCAAGCATCACAATCCAGAGAGATTTCGCAACCCCAGTGACGTCCACGACACGACAACGTGGGAGCAGTCGGAGGCAGAAGCGCAGCGCGAATATCTTGCGAAGTCAATTCGCATGCATGTAGATTTGGATTCTCTCGAGCCTACACAGCGTGCGTGTGTTGAGCTGTGGCAAGATGAGACGCTTGAGACGCTCCAAAAATGGAGTGACGCAATGGACATACTGTTGAGTGATCCCGCCGTGTCACCGCGGATTCGTGAGTACCTCAAGGAACATCGAATGGAGCTGCCAGTGTATGACCTATACGATAGTGTCGAGGGTAATTCGCTCCTTGATCCATTGGGGTACGAATTGGTGAAGCCTGAAAATTTTCTCGTGGTCTTCGAGTTGCCCAAGCCGCTGCATCAGTTCTGGTGGAAAAATAATACCGAAGATGCGCATTGGCAGCATGGCGACAGAAGGTTGGCAACGATAGAGTGGGGCAGAATGTATCGTGCGATGATGCCAATTATCTGGGATGCAAATGAACGAACTGTTTCCCATAGGTTGCGCATCAATCCGTGGGGAGAACACAAGGTCAGGGAGTACTATTATCTCTGGGAGTTGTCTGCGACACAGATTAATGTTGGTGAGGAGTAGTACCTATTTGTGACTTCGCTATCCTCACAAACCGCCATTTGCTAAGATGAAAGTTAACGTATGGACAAACAAAAAATTTCCAACGGAACCGCACATGCTGCGACATCTGATATTCGCGAGGCTCTTGCTGCCGATCGGATCGTGCATGCAGTATGGGAGAACCTCACACCCCTCGCGCGTAACGAGTGGATTTGTTGGGTCACGTCCGTGAAGAAAGTCGAAACAAGAAAGGAGCACATCGACCGTCTTGTCGAGGACCTCAAGAAAGGGAAGCGCCGCCCATGTTGTTGGATTGGATGCATTCATCGTACGGATAAGGCGGTAAGTCCATCAGTGCGCGGTATCCTCGAGAGACGAGCAAAAAAGAATAATAAATTAACAAAGTAAATCTGTATGACAAAAGGAAAATACGTCGACGGTTTCGTCATTGTGATTCCAGCAAAGAACGTTGAAGCGTACAAGAAAATGGCACGCGAAGGCAGAGCTGCATGGTTGAAATTCGGCGCGCTTGATTACAAGGAGTGTATTGGCGACGATATTACGCCAGGTAGAGGTCCATCGGATTTTTCCAAATTGACGAAGCTCAAGGAGGGGGAGACAGTCTGGTTCTCCTTCATCACGTTCAAGTCGCGCGCGCATCGCGACGCTGTGAACAAAAAAGTCATGGCGCACTTCGATAAAAAGTACAGCAAAGAGAAAATCGACATGCCTTTTGATATGAAGCGTCTCACGTACGGCGGATTCAAGGTCGAGGTATAAGGTTCCTTATTTCCTGTATTCTGCTAGAGTAGATGTATTAGTCTCTGTAATACTTATTCGTATGAACAGAACTCCACTCATAGTGGCAGGAGTACTCGTGGTGTTGATTGGAGCGGCGTTGGTATCGTGGTTCGTAGTCGAGCCTCGAGAACAGCAGCCAGGACAGGTTGTGACGACAACGCCAAGTGGATTGGATGATTTGATTGTTGTGGATGCGCCAGTGATCAACGCGGTAGTCACGAGCCCATTGATGATTACTGGTAAGGCGCGTGGTAATTGGTATTTCGAAGCCTCCTTCCCTGTGAGAATTCTCGATGCACATGGGAACGAGTTGGCAGTTGCTCCAGCGACTGCGCAGAGTGATTGGATGACAACATCGTTTGTTCCATTCTCATTGACGCTTCCATTTGCTACATCGACAACTGAGACGGGAACACTCGTGTTGGAGAAGGACAATCCATCTGGACTTCCAGAGCACGATAATGCGTTGCGCATTCCGATTCGATTTGCTGTCACAAGTACTCCAGATGCGAGTAATTCCACGTCAGTCAAACTGTTCTACTACAACCCAGCGATGGATCAGGGCCCAGGTGGCGTGCAGTGCAGCGCCAAAGGACTTGTTGCAGTTACGCGCACGATTCCCAAGTCACCAACGCCGCTCAAGAATGCTATTGAGTTGCTGTTACAAGGGAAGCTAACTGATGCAGAGAAGAAGCAGGGAATTACGACTGAGTTTCCACTTGCTGGTTTTGCATTGTCGAGCGCTACCATTACTGATGGTGTAGCAACGCTCTCATTCACTGACCCGCAGAACAAAACAATAGGAGGTGCGTGTCGTGTTGGAGTGTTATGGCAGCAGATCGCGGGCACTGCAATGCAATTTCCGACAGTGCAATCCGTTCGGTTCATGCCTGAGGAGCTTTTTCAACCGTAATTAATCGTATATGACGTGGATTATTCTCGGTATCATCGTGATCGTATTGCTTGCGAGCATTCGTCAGGTTGATCAGTATGAGCGTGGTGTGAAGTTCACGATGGGACGATTCACTCGTGTGGTTGAGCCAGGATGGCGCATCATTATTCCGATTTTCCAGAGCATGCGCAAAGTGGACATGCGTGTGAAGGCGGTCGATGTGCCATATCAGGATGCGATTACGAAAGATAATGTGTCGGCAAAGGTGAATGCCGTGATTTATTATCGTCTCAATGATGCGAGCAAGGCGGTACTTGAAGTGGAGAACTTCTGGAACGCAATGATGCAGTTGGCGCAGACAACCATGCGCAATGTGATTGGTGAGTTGGAGCTCGACGAGTTGCTCGCAAAGCGCGAAGTGGCTGCAGAGCGAATCAAGACACACGTCTATGCAACAGCAACAAGCTGGGGGATCGAAGTAGGGTCTGTGGAGCTCAAAGACATTCTCCTCCCTGAAGAAATGCAGCGCGTCATTGCCAAACAAGCAGAAGCAGAACGTCAAAAGCGCGCGGTGATCATCGAAAGCAGCGGTGAAGTATTGGCTGCGGAGAATTTGAGTCGCGCAGCAGCAATGCTTGCAGGATCCCCAGGCGCGTTGCATCTGCGTACACTCAATTCAATCAACGATATCAGCTCGGACAAGAGCAACACTGTGGTCTTTGCTGTTCCGCTTGAGGTACTGCGTGCTTTCGAGGGGATGAGAGGCGATTCGGCAAAGAAGTAAGTGCGTCAACGCGCATCGAGTGCCACTGGCCAAATCTGCTCCAATGTGGCACTCTTTGCAGTACATAAAGACATTGTATGAGCACCCATCCAGAACTTGTTGCTGCTGCCGCAAAACACCTTGCAGATATTCTCCAGGACGCGTTGCTCATGCAGCCAACGGAGCACATTCTGGTGATTTATGATACGCAAGCAGGACTCGCGCAAATTATGGTTGATGCGTATCGCATTGCTGCGCCAACTGCGACGTTCGTCGATTTCGCAACGGTTACGCCAGAACAAGTGCGAGAGGCTCTCAATGCGCGGACACAAGGGGACTTGATTGTGCTCGTGCAGTCTACGAATTTTCGTCTCAACGAATTTCGATTGCGCATTGAGCTCTTTGCGCGTGGGCTCAAGAATATTGAGCATGTGCATTTGACTCGTATTCCTGAGGACCAGTGGGCGCGATACATCGAGGCGCTGTCATACGACAAGGAGTATTACCATCGACGGGGGCATGCGCTCAAGGCGATACTCGACCCTGCACAAGAGATTGTCGTGGAATGTGAAGACACTCGGTTGGAGTACAAGAGCCCAATGGAGGATAGCAAGCTCAACATCGGTGATTACACGAAGATGAAGAACAAGGGAGGCACGTTCCCAATCGGCGAAGTGTTCAGCGAACCCAAGGACCTCACCAAAGTGAATGGAACTGCCCGGATCTTCGGCTATGCAGGGGATGATCACCGTGTGAGAATTGTAGAACCGTTTCTCGTGCAAGTTACTGACGGTATCATGACGGCACCTGAGGCTCCAGCGGAATTCCAACATATTCTCGAGCTCATCAAGTCTGACGAGGAAGTGTATGTGCGTGAATTCGGTCTCGGACTTTCGCGTGGCATGGGCAAGCACGCGCTCGTGAGTGACATCACTGCATTTGAACGTCAAAAAGGATTGCATCTATCCCTCGGCGCCAAGCACACGATCTACAAGAAGGAAAACATGCATCGCAAAAAAGGCCGCTATCACATCGACATTTTTGTCGATATCAAGCGTATTACCGTGGATGACCGCGTAATTTTCGAGAATGGAGATTTTACGGTGTAGGTATGATCTATCTTATTGGAGGCCCACCACGCGTTGGTAAAACAATCCTGGCACAAACCTTCTCACGTACGCATCGAGTTCCGTGGATTTCGTGTGACACACTTGAGACTATTGCAGGGGAGTACATGTCCCAGAGCACGTGGAATAGAACACATCCGTATTCCGTTGCGCGTCGCAAGCTCTCGCATGCACAGTTCTATGACCAGCTGTCGTCGGTGAAGATTGTAGCACTGCTACGCACACAGGCGCGCGCGACATTCGCGGCAATCAGCATGCTTGTCGAATGCTCGCTGCAAGATGGTGTGGACTATTGTATCGAAGGCTATCACATCGAACCAACGACTGTAGAAAAACTACAAAAGAAATTTGGCGCAAAACATATTCGTGCTGTCTTCCTCGTAAAGCATGATGTAGCGCAATTCGTCCGTGATGTCAGTGTACACTCAGGCCCGAATGATTGGTTGAAGTTGGTGGACAAGAAAGGTGTGACATTCGAGTGTGTTGGAAAGATGGTTGCGCACTACAGTGCAACGACAGCAAAGGAAGCTGTGTCGCGCGGGTATGCTGTCGTGTCCGTGGACAAACAGTTTGGGAAGGCACAGAAAGAAGCATTGCGTACGTTGTACAAATAGTATGAAGACGGTTCGTACGGTTGGTTGCTTTCTCACGTATCAAGGCAGGTTTTTGATTTTGCGCCGGAATCCTGCGAAGGATCAGCCAAGGACGTGGTGCCTTGCATCTGGCAAAGTTGTTCCTGGTGAGTCCGATGTCAAAGCAGTGTTACGTGAAATTCAAGAAGAAACTGGCTACCAAGCAATCGAAGAACAGTTGGAGTCATTGGGTGAATTTGTATTTGATGTTCAGGAGTTCATCCTCCACTTTCCTGCATTCAGGATTCAGCTTGCGGCGCCAATTGACGTGGTACTCAACCCCGAAGAGCATATTGAGTACGCATGGGTTACGCCAGAGGAGTGCTACGCATTGCCGGATCTCATTCACGGATTCTATGAGTTGTTGGAGCGGTTGGGATGGGTGACTAAAGGGGGGTGAAAATCTTGCCCGCAGTGTGGTATACTGTTCACAACGTAATCACATCTTTATGGCCAAAGGTAACAACGCGCGTGAGAAGAACAAAAATAAGAAGAAGCCAAAGGCAGCAACAAAGAAGTAGGCGCAAGCCACTTCTTTGTTTTAGATCACTACTATGCCACAGTTACAAGAAGTTTTTGACCGGATGCAAGGAGCAACGAAGAAGCGCCGACAGCTCGTCTCCATGTACAAGGAAGCACTCCATAGCAACAAAGAGTACGAAGACATCAACGAGAAGATCGCAAATTTGCGTGCAAAGAAAAAGCAGATTGAGAACGCAACGATGGAAGACTTCGGAAAAGAGTTCGAGCAAATTGAGTCGCTCGCTCTTGATACCAAGACTGATGCGGAGTTACTCACGGATATTGCTATCACGCAGTACACCAAAGGTGAGACAGTAGAGCTCAAGGACGAGTACGAGAATACCTACGAGCCCAAGTTCTCCGTGCGATTCAAGAAAAAGAAGTAACGCAGCGCGTCCATTGACTTATTCTTGAGTTCGGGGTATAACCAAGTGTCGATTCTGCTTGACCAACGTATGCCTCAGAACCTCATGCACGGCCAGCGCCATCGAGCGCGCACCATTCGCGCCTTCTACGCATTTCTGATTGCGCTCTTTGTTGTACTTACGTTTTCACCACTTTCGTGGTTTCCATCTTTCTATGACACGCGGTACATGGGGCTGATTTCGTTGGCCGGTATCGCGATGGTGTACTGGCTGTATTGGGCATTTGCAGTTGAGGAGACTGAGATACATGCTGATGCAAAGAACGCCGCAGTGCATCGAGCACAATATTTGCTGACACTTTTTATTTTTGTTTCGGTGATTGGTGATCTGGGGCTGTATCAGTTGTATCGTGTTGGTTTTCAATACGACAAAGTGCTGCATTTTGCCATTCCATTTGTAACCATGGTGGTGCTTCCGCTCCTCATGATGGTTCGATTTGATCTCACACTGCGCCGTGCAACCTGGTATACGTTTGGTGGGTTGCTTGTAACGGGGGTGGTTTGGGAAGTGTATGAGCTGACCGTGGATCTGTTTTTTGGAACGAGTCTCTCAGGTATGTATCGAACGGTTATCGCATGGGATACGCAGGTTGATGTCATGTGTGTTGCAGCAGGAACGATCGCGGGCTTGCCGCTGGTGCGATGGTACGCAGCACAGATTGACACTCCACAGCCAAGAGTGTAGGTTCTCACGTAGGAGGTGCAACCATGCATCGATTTACACTAGTGCTCACGTGGGACGCTCATGAAGAGCTCTTCCATGTGCGCGCGCCAGCATTCCCTGACGAGTGTATCACCTTCGGCACCGACGAAGCGCATGCGATCAGCCAAGGGCAAGACGCCATCCAGGTGCTTGTCGATGATCGTACGTCGTGCGGAGAACCGATCCCCGAGGATGTTTCATACGCAGGTTCGGACTCCGACGTACTCGTTCGTGTCGTCGACGTGGTGACCCGCGTTGATGTTGCACAGCCGAGTGCATGAACTTCTGTCACACGCTCGTGTGTCCGGCACGCGATCTCTCAACGAGGTCGCGTTTTTCATTTGTGCTCCCTGTACTTCGGCGCGTATACTATTGTAACTATTAACCGATTTTTATGTTGGAAATTAATTATTGGGCAGTGCTCGTGTGTGGTGTGGTTTCGATGATCATTGGTTCGATCTGGTACGGACCACTTTTTGGCAAAATGTGGATGCGCATTATCGGCGCAACGAACCAGGACATCGAAACACGCAAAAAAATGCAGAAGGCTGCAGGTCCGCTCTACCTGGTCCAATTCTTGCTCACCCTTTTCCAGGCGTATGTTCTTGCGCAGTACATTGCTGGGTGGTCAGATGCATCGGGCGTGGTTAATGCTCTGTGGATTTGGGCAGCGTTCGTTATGCCAACCGTTGCTGGTGCGTGCATGTGGACCAATGACTCACGTCAGATTGCGTGGTCGCGATTCTTGATTCAGGCAGGATATCAGCTCGTATTGTTCATTGTATTTGGTTTGATCCTCGGCATGTGGAAGTAGCAGGTTGACAAAGACACCACATTCGTGGTACATACGATGTACCAACCGCTCGGAGGAGCAACGTGATGCAAATACAGCAAATCGTGATCATTCCGCCTGAACCGCAGGGTGTGAAGTCTGGATCAGGCGCTCCGCCTGGCCACACCGCGGTGTTCATCCACGGATACGGAACGGTCTACGTTCCCGGCGACGCGACGCCTCATGACATCAACATGATGCTCCAGCCGAGCATGTGATCCGTCCGCCGCCTTCGAGTGCGCGCCTACAGAACCCTGTGGGCGCGTTGCTTATTATTGTGCTATACTTGGTTCATATTTAATCCAAAATATGATGCATCCAACGATCAAGAATATCCTCGGAGTCATGCTGATTGTCCTGTGTCTTGCAGGAACTGCTGGCTTGCTGCGCATGAGCAGCGCCTATTCGCGCGCGAGCGATCCAGCAACAGCGCGTAGCTTCACGGTGCAAGGGGAGAGCAAAGTAGTTGTCGTGCCAAATGTCGCGCAGTTCACCTTTGGTGTCACAACCCAAGGAGGTCGCGATCTCGCAACATTGCAAAAGCAGAATACACAAAAAGTAAACGAAGCGATCTCCTTCGTGAAGAGCAAAAATGTCGACGCAAAAGATATTACAACTGCACAGTACCAAGTAGAGCCACGCTACCAGTACTCAAGCTGTGCTGCAGGAGTGTGCCCTCCACCAGAGATCGTTGGATACACCGTGACGCAGCGTGTGACAGTGAAGGTGCGTGACTTCGCGGCAGCAAGCGATATTCTCGCGGGTGTTGTCGAGCGTGGAGCAAATGATGTGAGCCAACTCACATTCACCGTGGACGATCTAGAGACCATCCGCAATCAGGCTCGCATCGAAGCCATTAGCAAGGCTCGCGAAAAAGCAAAGTCAATCGCAAAAGCAGGAGACGTTCGCATTGGCAAACTGATTTCCATTGACGAAGGTGCATCACCAATGCCAGCTGCATATCCAGAAATGGGATATGGTGGCGGAGTACGAACAATGAATGCGGTGTCAGCTGACGCAAAGCAAGAAGGTGCTCCAGCACCAGTGATCGAAGCTGGTAGCCAAGAGATTCAAGTCTTTGTAACCCTTCGCTACTCCATTCGCTAATCACGATCGTGCCTCGGTGCTGATCTTGTCTCGTTCCTTACGCTATGCGAAGAATTACAACACAAACCATTTCATTGTATTGGGGAGAGGTGCGCCGCCATGGATTCCTGGTGGCGCTCCTCTTGTTGTGTATTCTCGCGTCCGTGTGTGCCGAACTGTACGTTCCGTATCTGTACAAACAGGTGTTTGATATTCTTGCCAGTGCTGACGACCGTGCTGCTGCGCTTGATTCGTTGACAACGCTCGTAATAATCATCGCAGTCTGGAATGCAGTGAGCATGCTCTTCAACCGTGGAGCGGCATTATTTGATAATTATTTGAGCTCGCGCATGAGTGCGAATCTGCTGCTCATGGGATTTGCTCGCATTCATCTCCACTCACATCGCTTTTTTGCAACAAATTTTGTTGGATCACTCGTTACTCGATTGCGACGATTCACTCGAGGGTTCGAAGTATTGTTCGAGGTAGCTATCTGGGATGTGCTGCGCCTCGCGTTGCGTATTACATTCACGCTCATTGTGTTGTTCTTCGTGAATCCGGCGATCGGGTACGCGATGCTCGTTTGGTTGGTCGTATTCATTACGGCGCAGTACGGATTCTCCATGTGGAAGCAGCAGTACGAGATTGATCGCGCAGAAGTAGAATCCAAGACCACGGGGTATCTCGCAGATACAATCACCAACAATGCAACGATCAAGCTCTTCAATGGCTATCGGCACGAGCGCTCTGGATTCACGGCCATGGTCGAGCGCTATTTCCGTCTTCGCAAGCTCACGCTGGATCTCGACACATTTGCAGATATTGTTCGCAACACGCTCTCGGTACTTCTGGAGTTCGCAGTGATCTACTTCGGCGTTACGTACTGGTCACAGGGGCTCCTGAGCATCGGTGACTTTGTGCTCATCCAGACCTACGTATTCGAAATGTTCTATCACATGTATGACTTCGGACGCGTGATAGAAAAAGTCTACGAGTCGTTTGCAGATGCAAAAGAAATGGTAGAAGTGCTCACAGAACCGCTTGAAGTCAAAGACGCAGCACGCGCTGGCCAGCTCGAAGTACGCGGCGGTGGCGTCGAATTGCGCAATGTCACGTTCTCGTATCAGCCGAAAGGTCGCAAACGACGCAAGATTCTCGATGCATTCTCGCTCTCGATCAAACCTGGCGAACGCGTAGCAATCGTCGGACCATCTGGCGCCGGCAAGAGTACGCTTCTCAAGTTACTTCTGCGCCTCTACGATGTACAAAAAGGCACCATTAGCATCGACGGAACAGATATCACCACCGTAACGCAGGACAGCGTGCGCAGACACATTGCGCTCGTTCCGCAGGATCCTGTTCTCTTCCATCGATCTGTGCTCGAGAATATTCGATACGGACGCGAGGACGCCACCATTGCACAAGCAAAGACAGCAGCGCGCATCGCACACTGCGAAGAATTCATCATGGGACTTCCGCAAAAGTATCAGACACAAGTAGGTGAGCGTGGTGTGAAGCTCTCAGGAGGTGAGCGTCAACGCATCGCCATAGCACGAGCCGTCGTGAAGAATGCACCGATCCTCGTACTCGACGAAGCAACGGCAAGTCTCGACTCACAATCAGAAGTCTATATCCAGGAGGCATTGCAGACGCTCATGGAGAACCGAACGGTTATTGTCATCGCGCATCGACTCTCAACCATCATGCAGATGGATCGCATTGTGGTCATCAAGAATGGTCAGGTAGCAGAGCAGGGGACCCACAACGAACTTATCACCAAGAAGCGCGGAATCTACGCACGTCTGTGGCAACTCCAAGCCGGCGGATTCATTGATTAACAAAAGAGAACACACACGCTCGGAGGAGTCGTGTGTGTTGCGGGTGCTGTTATGCTGATGGCAGCGATTTGCGACGCAGCACCTCACGCGTTGCGAAAATTCCCGCAAGCGCTGGCATCAGCTCTGGATGTTTGTGGAGTTCGTCGATGATAGCAGCACGATCGATGCGGACCTGCATGTCACGCAAAAATCGGGTGATGCTGTCGTAGTATGGCGCGAGAATGCGTGCGTACTCATCCACGTGTGTCTGCACGCGGATATAGTGCACGAGTTGCTCGAGCGAGTCGTCGTCGATGTGGTAGAGGAAGTATTCGTCGTGGTCAGGCCACAGCCAGAGTGGCCGAACAACACCACACGGGGAGTTGGGCTCGGTCATGAGTACTGGAATGGGATCTTCGCTGAGTTCGATGGGATGGGCGATGCAAAATGTGCGTCGCATCGTCACCTCCTAGTAGTAATAGGTATCATCGAGGTCACACCCTTCGATCACTTCACCCAGACAGTAATCCTCGTAGCACATGTCGTCGCGAGTACAGGGGTTGTGGTCGTCACAGAACACCTCGCCTTGTAGATCAGTGGTCTGGAATTCGCAGACTCCAGCCGCAGCGTCGATCGTTGCCACTACACAGGGATTGTCGCTCACACACAGTGTCTGCAGAAGGAGCTGTCCGGTAGGAATGAGCGGCTCTTCGGACACGTGCGTATTGGTTGTTTCAGGATTTTGCACCTCGTAATTGATGTCAGTCGGGGCAGCCATCTCGTAGCCGCAGGATGCGACAACGAGTACAATCAGTAGCGGACAGTTCATGAGCTCTCCTTGTAGGAGTACGGGGGTGCGGCTACACTATCTATGATATTTTGACTCAGTCAATGTGGATAACTAATCACTTCTATGGCTCGTATTACCATGTTGGGTGCAGGGGAGTTCGGACAGGCGCTTGCAACCGTACTTACTCGCGTTGGACACACGTGTACGCTGTGGGACGTTGATGCGGCCAAGATGCCTGTGCAGCACACGCTCGAATCTGCACTTGCACAAGCAGAATTCATTGTCGCAGCAGTGCCATCATGGTGTCTGCGAGATGCGATTACTCGTGCACTTCCGCATATGCCGCCCCACGCGATTTTCATCTCAATCGCAAAAGGCGTTGAGCGTGACACGCACGCAACAACAGATGTGATCTGTGCAGAGAGTATCGGAGATCAAATGCCGGTGGTATTTCTCTCTGGACCGATGCTTGCTGAAGAATTGATGGAGAGCAAACCAGCAGGCGCAGTGCTCGCGTCCACTGATGCAGCAGCGCTCGCTCGCGTACAAGCACTCTTTGCACAAACAGGACTACGCACCACCACAACAGATGATGTGCGCGGTGTGGTGCTCTGTGGTGTACTCAAGAATGTGTACACGATTGGGATCGGTATGCTTGTTGCGCTTGAGCTGGGCGACAACGCACGCGGCACCTGTGTTGCAACTGCGATTGGCGAAATGGCGGCGCAGTGTGAGGCGCTTGGTGGCAAACGTGAGACGGTGTATGGCATTGCAGGCATTGGAGATTTTGTAGCAACGTCTGCAGGCACGTATTCGCGCAACTTCACCTATGGGATGCAATTTGTTCAGGCCCCAGAAGCGCTCGCGACTGCTGAAGGTGCAGCATCATACCAGTCCCTGGTTGTTCTTCTTGGGGGCGACGAGGCGATTGCGCGCTACCCACTGTTGTCTGGTATAGTGGGTGTGCTACGCGGCGCTCAGTCTCCCGCAGCATTCTTCACTCAGTTTTTCGCATAACACTATGGCCATCGAACCCCGCAAATACACATGGGAAAAGCCTCTTACAGGCATTTCCGAAAAGACACTTCAGATCCATCAAGACACGCTCTATCAAGGGTACGTGAAGAAAGCCAACGAGATTTCGCAGAAGCTCAACGAGTTCTGCATGAATCAGGCGAACTTCGATGCGCCCAATCAGAGCTACAGCCACATTCGCGGACTCAAGGAAGGCGAGACATTTGCGCGTAATGGTGTGTACCTCCACGAATGGTATTTCTCCGTTCTTGGTGGTTCTGGGGAGCCAACAGGGACGCTCGTTGACGCGCTGGTGGAAAAAATGGGATCACTCGAGAATTTCTATGGCTATTTCAAGGCGTGCGGCATGGCTGCGCGTGGCTGGGCGGTGCTGTGCTGGGATATGCGCGCACAGACGGTGAAGGTCTATACCGCAGACGCGCACAATCAGGGTGGTGTCTGGGGCTGTATTCCACTCATCGTCCTTGATGTCTATGAGCATGCGTATTTCATGGATTATGGAGCGAATCGTGGCGCGTACATTGATGATTTCTTCAAGAACCTTGATTGGAGCGTAGCGAACGAGTACTATGAGAAGGCACGCAAGTGCACATTGTAATTCTGTAATGATTTAGGCTATGTCATGTTGTAAAGAAAACGGCGGCGGATGCGGTGAAGATGAAGGACTTTTCGAAGAAATGGGCGGAGCAGGATCACCGTTGCAGGTGGGTCACCCAGCGCCACATTTCGATGAGATGGCGTATGTTGCAGGTGAATTCAAGCGCGTTCGCCTTGCAGATTATGCAGGCAAGTGGGTAGTGCTCTTCTTCTACCCATTGGATTTCACATTCGTGTGTCCAACAGAGATCAAGGGGTTCGCATCACACGAAGCTGAGTTCAATGCAAAGAATGCAGTGATCGTTGGTGCATCCACAGACTCTGAGCACAGCCACAAAGCATGGTTCGAGCGTGATCTCCCTGGTGTGAAGTTCCCTGTGCTTGCTGACACCGCGCATCGCGTTGCACGCAGCTACGGAGTGCTTCTGGAAGACAAAGGTATCGCACTTCGCGGAACATTCATTGTTGATCCAGATGGTGAGCTCAAGTACATGGTTGTTTCTGACAACAACGTCGGTCGCTCGGTGAAGGAGACCTTGCGCGTTCTCGAAGCATTGCAAACCGGTGAACTCTGCCCTATTGAATGGGAGCCAGGTTCAGGAACACTCGGTAAGTAATCAATCCAAAGGAGGTATGTCCCGTGAAATTGTTCTTGACATCGAAACCCAAAACATTTTCGCAGACGTCAACAATGACATCAGAGGCCTCAAGGTCTCTGTTGTCTGTTTGTATGACTATGCGACAGACACGTTCCAGTCATTTCGTGAAGATGAGTTGAAGAATATGTGGCCGCTCCTTGAGCAGGCAGATCGCATCATTGGGTACAACTCGATCTTCTTCGACATCCCAGTGCTCAACAACTACTATGCGGGCGACTTGCTCAAGCTCCCACAACTCGACATGCTCGTGGAGATCAAGAAGAATCTCGGCACACGACTCAAGCTCAACGACGTAGCAAAGGCGACGCTCAAAATCGAGAAGAGTGGCGAAGGATTGCAAGCAGTACAGTGGTTCAAGGAAGGAAATTGGGACGATCTGATCAAGTACTGCATGGATGATGTGAAGATCACACGAGACGTGTACGAATTCGGCAAGAAGAACAAGCAGTTGTTCTACAACGACATTCTCACAGGACAGCTGCGACCATTCCCCGTGAACTTCGAAATGCCTGCGGCATCAACAACTCCGGTGAACGTCAACCTCTCGCTCCCGTTCTAATATCACGGTTAAATAAGGGAAAGCCTGCCATGTGCAGGCTTTTTCTATTGACAAAAACTACAAAACGTGCTTAAATCCCACAGGACTTCCAAGAGAGCAATCTTGGTCGTTTTGCGCGTTGCGGTGCAACGCAAGCAAGGAGAGTTCGATGAGAAAATTGATGTTCGCGATCTGCGCCGCAGCAGCCATGGTGGCATGCGGGACAGATCCGATGGCGACGGGTGGGTTCACGTCACTTCCTCAGGAGATCGCTTCGCTCCCGGCTCCTGAGAGCGGGCGCACGGGGGTCATTGAGGCAGAGCTCGGGACCTGCAACTCGAGTAGTCAGTGCGGGTACTCTGAGTTCAACGCCTGGCTCTATGAGTCCGACCTTTCGGCAAACTGCGTCAGCCTCGAGTCGTCGTGGTGCGCGTACGGCCGCTGTAAGGGCAACGTCACGATCGACTTCACGTGCTCCGGGTCTGACGACGGCTGCATGTACGACTCGCAGTGCGGCGCGAACCGGCGATGCTACGCAGGCACATGCACGGACCTGTACTCAGGCTCGTGCAACGACCAGGACCTGTGCACGTACAACGACACCTACCAGAGCAACGGGGTCTGCAAGGGAACGCGGTACACATGCAACGATGTCAATGGATGTACGACGGACGAGTGCTACGTGAGTGGCGGCGCAGCGTACTGCCGCAACACATCGGCGTCGTGTGCGGACAACAACGTGTGCACCAACGACTGGTGCAGCTCCGGCGGCTCGTGTCAGCACACGCAGATCAGCAACTGTTGCCGATCCTCCAGTGATTGCGCCAGCGGCTACGGGTGCAGCAGCAATCAGTGCGTCTGGGTAGGATACGGCGGCGGAAGCGGAGGGAGCGGCAACCCAGTGGCGATCGTGAACGTCGAGGTGATCACCGCACCCTCGTTCAATCTCTCGGGCGCTGACTTCTACGGGCAGTTCTGTAGCTGGGGCGGGATGAGCAACTACGCAACACCCACCTGCGCACAGAGCGGCTTCAACCGTAGCTGGACCTACTTCTACGCGTCGGCGTGGTACTCTGAGAACACTTGGAACCGTCGCGTGATCAAGTTTCAGCTCACTGTGCCGACTGGTGCTCGCACGAATGATGGGTTCCTGATCGGCAGTGTCGTGGCCGTGGGTAACCGAACGGTCTGGTATCCGGAGAAGCCGTCCGGTGCCGACGACGTGACCCTGCGGTTCACCGATTCGTACGGTAACGTCCTCAGTTCCACTGTCTTCAACTCCAACAACGGCGGCTACCTGGTCAAGATCGACCTGTAGTACGCGCGTGATCGCAAGGACTTTGCTCCTGGGCGATTTAGCCCCCTCGACCATCTCATCGCACAACGCGGTGTGAAGGTCGAGGGGTGCTTTTTTATTTAGAGCAACGCAGCGAGTGATGCGGCTGTTGGTGTCACGCGATCGATGAGACTGTCGCGGCAAGGATCTCCTGTTGTTGGATTGAGTGCGTAGAGAGGTTTGCCAAGTGCAGTGGCGTAGCCCATTTCCATGGAGACACTTACGCCTGCGTAGCTATCAATATTGTGCACATAACATGCGTCGGCCTTGCGGATCATGTCGAAGTGTTCGAGCGTGAGACCCTTGAAGAGCATGCGAGTGATGTGCGGCGTCACGTGCATTTCATTTTCAAAAATAGGTTCGGAGATGTTGGGTCGGAAGACTGTCACGCCGAGTGATTCCAGCTCGTCACAAAACGCGGCAACTTCTTTTGCTTAGCGCTTCGATGCACAAACAACAACGGATTTCGTAGGCATAGTCTAGGTGAAAAGTTCGAAGAAGATATTTGTTGGACTGATGTCAGATGCGATGAGTGCTTTGCGCATCTCAAGTACCATGGGCGGGGTGCCGCACAAGTAATAGTGCGTGGACGGATTCTCGTGCACGATGACGTTGGTGTGTGCAGTGACGCGACCGCGCAGCCCTGTCCACGTATCGCTTGGTTGGGAGAGTGTGACATGGAATTGCGCTGCGCGAGATTCGAGGTCTTCCATCCAGAATACATCTTCTTCACAGCGGTTGCCGAACCACACGGTTGCGTGCGGTGCGTCAGCAAGCATCGCGCGAAACGGCGCAATACCAGTGCCTGTTGCAATGAATACGATAGGAACCGTTTTGTCCTTCACAACAAAGTGTCCAAGTGGAGCTTCGCCATTGATCTCATCACCAGCAGTGAGGGCGTTGAGATACACAGAACCAGTACCACCTTCAACAAGCTTGACGCAGAGTTCAAATCTTCCAGTCTCTACGTTGCCAGAACAAATGGAGTATGAGCGGCGAACGATTTTGCCTTCTGCAGTTGGAATGTCGATGTGCACGAATTGGCCTGGGGTGTAGGTGAAATTCGCGGGCTCAATTACCTCAAAAACGCACCAAAAAATAGATGATGTTAGTGCTTTTTTCTCTACAAGTTTTGCGCGAAATAGGTTGGGCATAGGGTCTTGACACAGAGGAGAGTTTCGCGTACGATGCGCATATCATACTGATTTAGTATACATTGCGCAATGCTTACGCTATCTCGACAAACTGACTACGCGCTGCAATTTGTAGCCGCACTCACGCGTGTGCCTGAGGGCGCGAGTTTGTCGATCAGGGAATTTGCTCGTCAGTCTACGCTTTCTTCGCTCTTCTTGCAACGTATTGCGATTCGGCTCAAGCGGTCAGGAATCGTGAGTGCGACGAAGGGGAGTACGGGAGGATATCGATTGGCTCGTCCTGCAGCAGAGTTCACGGTACAAGATGTTGTGGAAGCAATCGAAGGTCCAGTGTCTGTGACGTTGTGTGTGAGCAAGCCAGGCGCTTGCGCATTCGAACACAAATGTCGCACGAAGAAAGTCGTCAGCAAAATCAATTATCAAATCGCGCAACTTCTGCGCAACGTCCCACTTACAGAACTCACCTAATCCTCTATGTCACAATTCCAGCCACCGCAAGTTGCAAAGCGCAACGTCTACTTGGATCATGCAGCAGCAACACCCATGGATCCACGTGTGCTTGCAGCCATGACACCATACTTCACAACCATCTACGGTAATCCAGGTGGGTTGTATGATGCAGGACGCGAGGCGCTCTACGCTGTGACGCAAGCGCGAACAACGATTGCAACTATTTTTGGTTGCAATCCTGGAAATATTATTTTTACAGGAAGTGGTACAGAGAGCGACAACATGGCGGTATTTGGCATTGCACGTCAGTATGCTGCAAAGGGCAAGCATCTGATCTCGTTGGCTATTGAGCATCACGCAGTATTGCATCCGCTCGAAGCGCTCGAGAAGGAAGGGTTTGAGACTACGTATGTTGCAGTGGATGAGACGGGACGTGTGAGCGTGGAGTCGGTAATGGCTGCGCTGCGTGAGGACACGACGCTTGTCACGATCATGTACGCAAATAATGAAATTGGAACCATCAATCCTATTGGTGAAATTGGTAACGCGATCACGAAGTGGAAGAAGGAGCATGGTCGCGGACCAACAGAGCCGCCATTTTTGCACACCGATGCATGTCAGGCAGCAGGTGCGCTTGAGATGAATGTGGACAAGCTCCATGTTGATCTCATGACGATCAATGGCTCGAAGATTTATGGGCCGAAAGGTGTTGGCGCGCTCTTCATTCGCAAGGGCGTGTCGATCAAGCCTATTGTGATGGGCGGCGGACAGGAATTCCGCAAGCGCGCAGGTACGGAGAACGTTGCGTACATTGTAGGACTCGCAACAGCGATCGCAAATATGCAGGCGGAGAAGGACGCAGAGAATGCGCGACTTCTCGAATTGCGCGACTGGTTCATCAAGGAATTGCATGCGCGTATGCCGAAGATCGTGCTCAACGGTCATCCGACAGAGCGATTGCCTAATAACATCAACGTTTCGATTCTAGATATTGAGGGTGAGGCGCTCATTCTGTATCTCGATGAGTATGGTATTAGTATGAGCACCGGAAGTGCGTGCACGAGTGAGTCACTTGATCCTTCGCATGTGATCACTGGCATTGGCCGTCCGTATGAGTACGCGCACAGCAGCATGCGATTCACGCTCGGCAAGACAACGACACGCGAGGATCTCGAGTATGTGCTCACGGTACTTGTGCCAACGGTTGCATTCTTGCGTCAGGTTTCGCCTGTGCGTATTGCGATGGGAGATGAGAAATCAGTGAGCATGGCTTCGGCATTTGTCGAAGATGGTTTGCCACACTTTGTTACTAAGAAATAAAACACTATGGAACCAGTCAAAGCACAAGGATCAGATGTCGTGAACGAGCACACCGGTCAGCGCTGGGTGTATTCACCAATTGTAAAGGATCATTTTTTTCATCCACGCAATTTGTTGCTCGATGAGCCGACGCCAGAGATGGAAGCGCAGTTCGATGCGCGTGGAACCGTAGGTTCACCTGCGTGTGGGGACGTCATGGATATTTGGATCAAGGTAGACAAGGAGACAGAGCGCATTACAGATCTCAAGTGGAAGACATTCGGGTGTGGATCTGCTATCGCTGCTACGTCGATGTTCTCTGTGATGATTACAGAGGATGGCGGGCTGCGTGTTGACGACGCGCTCAAGATCAAGCCACAAGACATCATGGTACGCCTCGGCGGACTGCCTAATCGCAAGATTCACTGCTCAGTCCTTGCAGACAAAGCATTTCGCAAAGCAGTGAACACGTATTTCCATGCAACAGAGCAGCATCAGCGCGTGCAAGTAGAAGGCAAGCGTGTTATTGATCCTGCAACGAATACTACAGATCATGATATCGAGGAAGCAGTACTCGAAGGCGCAACGACGCTTGAGGAAGTACAGAAGAAGTTGAAGGTGGGCGTTGGTGCAAGCGCTGAAGTTCGTCAGCAGGTTGAGGAGTTGATCCGTTTCTACGCGGAGAAATATTATGGTAACTAACGAGCCTGTTGCGTCTAGTGAGTCGCCGCGCGAGCCAGATGATGTGCGTGTCTGTTGCGGTGGAGATTGTATGGCGCGCAACGCTGTGCAACTCGTGACCGTGCTCGAAGAAGCGTACAAAGATGACACAACCGTGTCAGTTGCAACGCGCAACTGCACGGGGTATTGTAGTATCGGACCCAACGTTGATGTGAATGGGAATGTGGTGCACCACAACACGCCACGCAGCGTGCATGAGAATGTGGAGAACGCGCGCACGTTGCCGCACAACCAAGGGATGGTGACTGATGCCGCAATCAATCTTATTATCGATCGCGAGGATTTATTCTAACAATGCTATGGAAGATAATCGAGAACGCAAAACTGGTCGCATTCACAAAATTATCGTTGACCAGGACGCGTGTATTGGTGCGGTGAGTTGCGTTGTTGTAGCGCCAGGAGTATTCCAGATGAATGACGAGCAAAAGGCGTACATTGTTGATCCTGAAGGTGCAGATGATGACACGTTGTTACTCGCAGCCCAGAGCTGCCCCGTGCTTGCTATCAAGCTGTTTGATGAGGAAGGAAATCAGATTTTTCCAGAGAACTAGCGGTGTTGGGTATCCACAATAACATGCCTGCTGGAACACTCTATATTGTCGCAACACCTATCGGAAATCTCGGAGATCTCACTGCGCGTGCGCGTGAGATTCTTTGCGCTGTGCCCATGGTCTGTTGTGAGGATACGCGCGTGACTAAGAAACTCCTTTCACATATTGAGAGTGCTGCACATACGTTACGACTCGATGAACATGCAACTGCGAAGACCATGCATGAGATTCGTAGTCTCCTGGAGAAGGGAAGTGATGTGGCTGTGGTCAGCGACGCTGGTACGCCAGGTGTGTCTGATCCAGGTGCGGCAGTTGTGGCGTACGTGAGCGCGCATCTTCCAGAAGTCTCCATTGTCGCTATTCCGGGCCCTAGTGCGCTTGCTGCAGCGCTTTCGGTCGCCGGGTTTGCATTTGATCGTGTGGTGTTCGCAGGATTCTTGCCTGTAAAAAAAGGAAGACAGACGCGCATTGCAGAGCTCGCACAAGAACGCGGATGTATTGTGCTCTACGAGTCTGTGCACCGCATCAAGAAAACACTCACGGAGCTCGAGAGCGCCATGGGAGATCGACGTGTGGTCGTCTGTCGTGAATTGACGAAACAGTTCGAGACCGTATATCGTGGGACTATTGCGCAGGTGTTGCCACAGATTGTTGAAAAGGGTGAATTTGTCCTTGTCTTGGCTCCACAATAAAAAATGAAACCCCCAGCCAATGCGTTAGCAAAGTCTAGGGGTCTCGATCCGTTGTGTGCTGGAAAGTTGTTGTAGGTGTGAGTGGCCACTCAGCCACGCACCTGAGAGTATCGCCCTCCCTGTGCGTGACATGACACGTACTTCAATCGATGGCTCGGCGCGAGGGTGATGGTGTGGGCGGGATGACACAGCATAGAACCTCTGCGTTGCCAGAGCCCCAAACGGGCCAGTGCAGCACCTAACGGACCTTGTCCACATGAAGTGAGAGACATGTGGATGTGCAATAGTATACTATAGATGTTTCCATGTCAAATATGTCCAAAACCTATTTCTTGACCACGCCGATTTACTATATTAACGATCGGCCGCATATTGGGCATGCGTACACCACGATCGTTGCAGATGTTATTGCACGGTATCATCGGCTGACAGGTAAGGATGTATTTTTTGCCACAGGCACAGACGAGAATAGTCAAAAAAGTGTTGACGCTGCGCAAAAAGCTGGAGCCGCAACGATTCATGGGTACATTGATGAAATGGCTGCACAGTGGGAATCTACGTGGAAGGAGATGGATCTCACGTTCACAGATTTTATTCGCACAACGCAGCCACGACACCTCGCAGCAGTTCGTGAATTTTTCCGCAGAGTCGAAGCCAAGGGAGATATCTACGAAGGCGAATACCAAGGGCTCTATTGCACGGGGTGCGAAGCGTTCTATCGCGCAACGGATCTCAATGAGGCAGGTGAGTGTCCGCTGCACCGTCGCAAGCCAGAGACGATCAAGGAAAAAAATTATTTCTTCCGACTCACCAAATATCGTGATGCGCTTTTGGCACACATTGAGTCACATCCAGAGTTCGTGCAGCCAACATCTCGTCGCAATGAGATCGTCAACTATATCAAGGATCATCTCGAGGACGTAAGTATTTCTCGACAGACGCAGACTTGGGGCATTCCAGTACCGACGGATCCATCACAAGTGTTGTATGTCTGGTTCGATGCATTGATTAATTATCTGTCGGTTATTGGATTTGGGACTGATCAGGCGCAATTCGAGAAGTTCTGGCCAGCGCAAGTACAACTGGTCGGCAAAGACATCATCAAATTCCACTGCGCACTCTGGCCTGCCATGCTCATGGCAGCGGATATCGCCATTCCAGAACAGGTCTTTGCTCATGGATTCTTCACCATCGATGGACAGAAGATGAGCAAATCGCTGGGTAATGTCATCGATCCTGTAACAACAGCGCAGAAATATACGAAGGATGCGCTGCGCTTCTTCCTATTGCGTGAGATTACATTTGGAGAAGATGGAGATTTTTCGCTCGAGAAGTTAGAGACTCGATACAACGATGAGTTGGGAAATGCGCTGGGCAATCTCGTCTCGCGCGTTGTGGTGATGCATCACAAGTTCAGCAACAGTGTGATACCTGCGTGTGGCGTCATCCCGCCAACGTATGATGCAACGTGGAAGCACTATGCAGACGCGATGGAGCGATTTGATTTCACGAGTGCGCTCACGGTGATCTGGGATCATGTGCGCGATGCTAACCGCGTTATTACAGAGGAGAAGCCTTGGGAGTTGGCGAAGAACAACGACGCGAGCTTGGGCACTGTGTTATACTTGCTCGCAGACAAGCTCATGCATGTTGCATACATGCTCCTTCCGATCATGCCCGAGACGGCAACAAAAATGTTGTCGCAACTCGGATGTGAGGCGCCTGGAGCGGTGTGGGCACCTGGCATTGAGCTCTCCCATATTACCGCCGGACAGCGGGTGGGCCAGTCGCAGATCCTTTTCCCAAAGATCGGCGAATAATATTCGTACGGTATGAAAATCGCAGAAGTCTTCAACCCAGATGTTTTTTTGTTCCTGGCAATGCTCGGGTTCACATCGTTTGGGTGGATGGCTGGCGCGATTCATGCGGTGGGATCTGTGGTGGGTACGGTTGCAGGAGCGTATGTTGCAACACATTACAATAATGGAATTACAGAGTGGCTCCTGACGCAGGTTAACTTCCCAGTGGGGACTGCGCATGTGCTGGTGTTCTTTAGTACGTTCTTTATCGTCAATCGATTGGTGGGAATGGTGTTCTGGATGTTGGACAAGAGTCTCAACATCATGCGCTCGATTCCTTTTTTGAACTCGATCAATCATTTCCTTGGTGGACTCGCTGGATTTCTGGAAGGCGCACTTGTATTGGGACTTGGTATCGCGTATTTGTCCGCGTTTCCGTTTGGTGAAGGGATGAAGCACTTCTTCGAAGGTTCGACTGTTGCGCCGTGGCTCGTGGATATGGCAGCAGTCCTATTCCCGTTGTTGCCGGAAGCGTGGGAACATGTTGAACATCTTTTTGAACACAAGCCATGAGCTACGTTGCACTCGATAGTCATTGTCACATTCACTTCAACAGTTACCGCGACGATATGGCCGCGGTTCTTGATCGTACGGTTGCAGGAGGTGTTGCGATGATCACGGTCGGAACGCAGCGCGACACGAGCAAGAAGGGTGTAGAAGTTGCGCGGGCAACTGAAGGACTCTGGGCAACTGTCGGACTGCATCCTAACCATCTTTTCCCCGTGATGATTGACGAAGATGAGTCACCGTTCATGACGCGTGAGGAATCGTTTGATTTCGAATATTATCTCTCGTTGGCGCAGGATCCAAAAGTCGTTGCGATCGGGGAGTGTGGGCTGGACTGGTATCGCATTCCACCCGAACGATCGATCGAGGAAGTGCAGACGCGACAAAAGGAAGTATTTCGACAGCATCTTGATTTGTGCGAGATAGTGGACAAGCCAGTCATGATCCATTGTCGCGACGCACACCAGGACTGTGCTGACATTCTCGAGGAGTACATTGCTGCGGGGAAGCTCGCGCGCCGAGGTGTTATTCACTGCTTCACGGGATCTCTCGAGGAGGCGAAGCGCTATCACGCTCTCGGGTTCTACACATCGCTCACTGGAGTGATTACGTTCCCACCCAAGAAATCAAGTGGCGAGACACTGACTGATCTCCAGAAAGTCGTTCGTGAACTTCCGCTTGAATGGATCCTCGTAGAAACAGATGCTCCGTATCTCACACCTATTCCACATCGCGGCAAACGCAATGAGCCGCTGTATGTATTAGACGTCGCGCAATGTGTGGCGACACTCAAGGGTTGTACTCTCGCCGAAGTCCTGGACACTACACGAGCCAATGCCCGCAGACTCTTTGGGATCGAAGTTTGAAATCCCTTGACGAATGGCTCATAGATAGGTACAATAGCGCCGTATTTCATGAGCACTGCACCTGAACGAAAATATTGGATATTTGCCCTGAGAATCGCAGGAGATTTCGGCGCCACAATCGCCGTACCTGTCGTTCTTCTCGCGAATCTCGGCAACTATTTGGATACTCGTTGGGGCACGCGCCCATGGCTCCTCATTGGAGGATTTGCACTCGCCGCCACTATTTCCGCCGTGCTGATTGCTCGCAAGGCAAAGAAGTTCGGTAAGGAATTTCAAGAACTATGATCGTACCACTCGCAGCAGAACCAGTAGCACACATTGGATCATTCGTGATCACCAATTCGATGCTCAACACGTGGATTGCCCTCGGGTTGTTCATCATTCTTGCGCTGGTATTGCGATCGCGACGTGCGCTTGTTCCACGCGGAATTCAGAATTTCGTGGAGACAATTCTCGAGGTGCTCATTGATCAGATCGAGAAGGTGACCAATGACCGTGCGCGTGCGCGTCGATTCCTTCCTATTGTTGGTTCACTCTTCGTGTTCATTCTCGTGAGTAACTGGATGGGACTGATTCCTGGAGTAGGAACCATCGGTGTGTGGGGATTGCACGAAGGACATGTGATGCTCATTCCGCTTTTCCGCGCAGCAACGAGTGATCTCAACACGACACTTGCGCTTGCGGTGCTTGCGGTTGTGAGTTCGCACATTCTCGGTATCATGGCTATTGGATTCTTCCGCCACGCAGGGAAGTTCATTCAGCTGGGTGGTATTTGGAAGAGCTTGCGCAAGGGGCCAGTAGCTATTTTTGCAGCTCTTATCGAATTCTTCGTAGGAATCCTCGAATTGATCGGCGAAGTTGCAAAGATGTTGTCGCTCTCACTGCGATTGTTCGGTAACGTATTTGCGGGCGAAGTATTGCTCACAGTTATTGCTGGACTTATTGCGTACGCAGCGCCATTGCCTTTCATCTTCCTTGAGTTGATTGTGGGTGTGGTGCAGGCGACTGTGTTCTCGATGCTTACGCTTGTGTACCTCACCGTTGCAACGGAGCCGCCACATGGTGAGGAAGGACATGATGAGGCACATAATGGATCGCACGAGGCATCGCATTCTTAGGAATGGGTTGTCGCGTCTAATTCATTAGGAATAACACTATGGATGCAGAGAGCATTCGTCTCATGGCCAAGGGTATGACGATCGCCGCAGGTGGTATTGCACCAGCAATTGCTATCGGTTGGATCGTTTCACGCGCTATGGAGTCTATCGGACGCAATCCAGAAGCTGCAGGCAAGTTGTTTGTCCCGATGCTTCTCGGTGCTGCGTTTGCAGAAGCTATCGCGATTTACGCGCTTGTTATCGCTTTCACCTTGTAATCGAGGGATTCTTGAGGTGCTCGGGAACGATGCGAATCGACGCTGGGCGCTTCACTTAATCTCTTGTGTATGATCGATCCAGTATTTGCCGCTGAAGTAACCAATACCGCTGCCGCAGCTCACGAAGCTGTTGGCCCTTTGGGAACCTTTGGCCTCAATGGCAAACTTTTTCTTGCGCAGCTCATCAACTTCATCATTGTATTGATTGTTCTGGCTAAGTGGGTGTACAAGCCACTTTTGCGTGTCATGGACGAGCGTACCAACCGCATTGAGCAGTCACTCAAGGACGCAACACTCATTGAGGAGGCGAAGAAGGCAATGGAAGTAGAGCGCGACGCAGCTATTCTTGCCGCACGCCGTGACGCGACTGCGGTCCTTACTGAAGCAAAAGAAAAGTCTGCTGCCATGATTGCAACAGCAACGGCTCGCGCACAAGAAGAAGTTGCTGGAATTGTGATGCAAGCTCGTCAGCAAATCGTGGGGGAGCGTGCGCTCATGCGTGAGGAAGTTGAGAAAGAAGTCGTGCAACTCGCTGCACGCATTGCTGAGAAATTCCTTGGGGAGAAGATGACAAGCAAAGAAGACTTGCAGCTGCTTCAGCAAGGGATGAAGGAAGTGAAGACAAAATAGGTATGAGCCGAGCAACGCTTCCATCCAAATACGCTCGCGCACTCTTCGATCTGACGAAGGACTTGTCCCGCAATCAGGCCGAAGGTGTTATTGCGCGTTTTGCAACACACCTCAAGACCAAGGGCAAACTGCATTTGGCTGGTGCGATCGTAAAGCAGTTCGAACGTATTATTGCAGAACGGGAGAAGCGCGAGCAGGTAACCGTTGCGATTGCGCATGAATTGTCTCCACGTGCACGCGCAGAACTCATCCTGGTTTTGCAAGGATATTTCAAGACCGAAGCTGTGGGGTTGCATGTGGATCCGACTCTTGTCGGTGGTGCGGTGATTACACAGGGCTATACGCGAGTAGACGCCAGCGTTGCGGGGATGCTTTCACGAATTTCATAATTTCAGTTGTATGTCGAATCACACACTCGTTGACTCACTCAAAAAGCAAATCGCAGACTTTGCGCCTACCGCTCATGTTGAAGAAACAGGCACGGTAGTAGAAGTAGGTGATGGTATTGCTCGCATGTCCGGACTCACCAAGTGTGCGTCCATGGAAATGATCGAGTTCCCAGGCAAGGTCATGGGCGTTGCGCTCAACCTCGAGGAGGAGACAGTTGGTGCAGTAATTCTGGGCCAGTACACTGCGATCAAAGAAGGAATGACGGCGCGCCGCACTGGTCGTATTCTCTCCGTACCAGTTGGTGAGGAACTCCTGGGCCGTGTGGTGAACCCATTGGGCGAAGCAGTAGATGGCAAAGGCGCTATCAAGACTAAGAAGCTCAACCCTGTTGAAAAAATTGCTCCAGGCGTGATGACCCGTGAACCAGTAGGAGTTCCACTCCAAACAGGTATCAAGGCGATTGACTCCATGATTCCAGTAGGTCGCGGACAGCGTCAGCTCATCATCGGCGATCGTCAGGTTGGTAAGACCGCAATTGCAATTGACACGATCATCAACCAGCGTGATACCGGCGTTATCTGTATCTACGTAGCAATTGGTCAGAAGGAATCCAAGATTGCGCGCATTGTCGCAAAGCTCGAAGCTGCTGGTGCGATGAAGAACACGATTGTGGTAGTTGCTGGCGCGTCTGATCCTGCAGCACTCTCGTTCATTGCTCCATACTCTGGTTGCGCAATGGGAGAATTCTTCATGGAGCAAGGAAAAGACGTACTCGTAGTGTACGATGATCTCACCAAGCAAGCTTGGGCATACCGCGAAATTTCTCTCTTGCTTCGCCGACCACCAGGCCGTGAAGCATATCCTGGTGACGTGTTCTATCTCCACTCACGACTTCTCGAACGTGCAGCGCGTCTCAACAAGGAGAATGGCGGCGGCTCGATGACAGCACTTCCTATTATCGAGACACAAGGCGGCGACGTTTCGGCATACATTCCAACCAACGTGATTTCGATCACTGATGGTCAGATTTATCTCGAGTCCGATCTCTTCTACCGTGGTATTCGTCCTGCGCTCAACGTGGGAATCTCCGTGTCACGTGTAGGTTCTGCAGCACAGACCAAGCCAATGAAGAAAATCGCAGGACGACTTCGTCTGGAAATGGCGCAGTTCCGCGAAATGGAAGCATTTGCACAGTTTGCGTCTGACCTTGATGAGAACACACGTCGTCAGATCGAACGAGGTAAGCGCCTTGTGGAAGTGCTTAAACAGGGACAGTATGCTCCGATGTCCATGGCACAACAGGTTGCCATTATCTATGCCGCAACCAACGGTTTCCTTGATGCTGTACCAGTCGAGAAGGTCGCTGCATGGGAAGAAGGACTGCACACATTCATCGAGACTGAACATGAGGATTGGCTTACTGCGATGACCAAGGAGGACTGGGCAGTAACCGAACCAGCACTTAAGGAGATTATTACGCGCTATGCCGCTGCCAACTAAGGCAATCAAACGACGCATTTCGTCGGTCAAAAGCACTCGCAAGATCACGAAGGCAATGGAGCTCGTGGCTGCGAGCAAAATGCGCCGCGCTGTGGAAGCGGCTGTGGCTTCGCGTCCGTATTCGCAGTATGCGTGGGATATGCTCACGCGTATGCTTCGCGCTACGACGGAGCAGGTTGCACATCCACTCCTCGAGACTCGCGAAGAAGGCAAGACTCTTGTCATTGTTGTGACGAGTAACCGAGGATTGTGTGGCGGACTCAACAGCAACATCTTGCGTCGCACGAACGAACTCATGGCAACACTCACTACTCCGGACTTCATGTCTGTGGGCAAGAAGGGCGACCGAGCACTCAGCAAGACTGGTTCAACACTTGTTGCAAGCTTCGTCGACATTGGGGATACTCCGACATATCTCTTTATTGCACCGATTGCGCGACTTGCGATGGATGGATTTGTGAAGGGTACGTACAACAAAGTGCTCATGGTGTACTCCGAGTTCGTCAGCGCGATTGCGCAAAAGCCGACGGTTCGCCAAATCTTGCCGCTGACCGTTGCTGCTGAAGCGTCTGCAGCAGTTGAAGCTGAGGAAGAATTCTTGTTTGAGCCGTCAGCTGACGCAGTATTGGAGACAATGATTCCACGCCTTGTCGAGGTGCAGCTCTATCAGGGAATGCTCGAGGCAGCAGCATCAGAGCACAGCGCGCGCATGGTTGCGATGCGTAATGCAACCGATGCGGCGAAGGATATGCTTGATGACTTGGTGTTCTCGTGGAATCGCGCGCGCCAAGCTTCTATTACAAAAGAAATTGCCGAGATTAGCTCTGGCATGACAGCGCTAACCTAAACTCACTATGCAAAAAGGAATTATTGCTCAAGTTATTGGTCCGGTTGTTGACGTCAGCTTTGACGGAGACATCCCACAGATTCTCAACGCACTCACGGTTGACATGGGCAAGGGCCAGCCAACACTCGTGCTCGAGGTAGCTTCCCACATGGGCGGCTCACTTGTGCGCGCAGTTGCGATGGGTGCTACTGATGGATTGGTTCGTGGACAAGAAGTTGTTGATACTGGCGCTGCGATCAGCGTTCCAGTAGGTGACGCAACACTTGGCCGCATGTTGAACGTAGTTGGTGAGCCAATCGACAACCTCGGACCTATCAAGACCAAGGAACGTCGCGCTATCCACCAAGAAGCTCCTGAGTTCACAGATCAGTCACCAAAGACCGAGATCTTTGAGACAGGTATCAAGGTTATCGACCTCATCTGTCCGTTCATGAAGGGTGGTAAGGTAGGACTCTTCGGTGGAGCAGGTGTAGGTAAGACTGTTATCGTGAAAGAGCTCATTCGTAACATCGCAGCAGAACACGCAGGTCTCTCCGTATTTGCTGGAGTAGGTGAGCGAACTCGTGAAGGAAATGACTTGTATCTCGAAATGCAAGAAGGTGGTGTACTCGACAAGACCATGTTGGTCTTCGGTCAAATGAACGAACCACCAGGTGCTCGCGCTCGTGTTGCTCTCACAGGTCTTGCACTTGCTGAGCACTATCGTGATCAGGGCAAGGACATGTTGCTCTTCGTGGATAATATTTTCCGCTTCACGCAGGCTGGATCTGAGGTATCTGCACTTCTTGGTCGTATTCCATCAGCAGTAGGCTACCAGCCAACACTTGCTACAGAAATGGGTGCACTCCAGGAGCGTATTACTTCTACCAACAACGGTTCGATCACGTCGATCCAGGCAGTGTATGTTCCAGCTGATGACAACACTGACCCAGCTCCAGCTACAACATTTGCTCACCTTGATTCCACGGTTGTACTCGCGCGATCACTTGCTGAGCTTGGTATTTATCCTGCGGTAGATCCACTCGACTCCAGCTCCACACTTCTTGATCCTGCTATTGTGGGCGAGGAGCACTATGATGTGGCTCGTCGCATGCAGAAGGTATTGCAGCGCTACAAAGATCTTCAGGACATTATTGCAATTCTCGGTATGGAAGAATTGTCTGATGAGGACAAGCTCACCGTATCTCGCGCACGCAAGATCCAGCGTTTCCTCTCACAGCCATTCTTCGTTGCTGAAATGTTCACCGGTATTCCAGGTAAGTACGTAAAGCGTGAAGACACGGTACGCGCATTCAAGGAGATTATCGAGGGCAAGCACGATGACAAGCCTGAGCAGGCCTTCTATATGAAGGGTGGTATTGATGAAGTAACAGCGTAACGTATGGCAACCACGACACTCCAATTTGTAGTCATCACTCCAGAGCGTGTCGTGTTTCGTGCACCGGTTGATTCTGTATCGCTCATGACGGAGATGGGTGAGATCACGATTTTGCCACACCACATGCCTGTTGTAGGTATTGTGAAGGCAGGTGAGGTGCGCATTCGCGAAGGAGCAAGCGAGCACCATGTTGCAACTGCTGCAGGGTACGTCCAGGTTCGTGGAGGCAATGAAGTAATTCTTCTCGCAGACGCTGCAGAGCGTGCTGACGAGATTGACGTTGTGCGTGCCGAAGCAGCTCGCGCGCGTGCCCATGAACTCATCACAAAGCGTCAGTTTGCTAATGATATTGAGTTCGCTGCACTTCAGGCAGCACTCGAGCGATCCTTGGTCCGTATTCGCGTTGCCCGCCGTCGCCGCGCGTAGTCTAGCTACCAGTTGACAAAAACGAAGAAAAGGCGTATGCTGCCTCACTTGGAGGGCAGCCTTTTCTTTTTTAGGATTGGCGCTCCAAGACCATTCACCGCACACGACTGGGAGGTCACTCATGCGGATCGCAGTAGCACTACTTTTCGCGGCTACGGCCGCATGCAATCCTTTCACCGCGTCGGATCCGGCGCAGCTCACATTCGGGACTGGCGACGGTCTCGTTGCGGACGATGCTGGAGCTGACAGTGTCAGCGACAGCACGGACATCCACGCGTCAGATTCGAGCGCCGACGCTGACGCGATCGCGCTCGACGAAGACATTGATGCATCCGACGGCGTGGGCGAAGAAGTCGCAGACAGCGAGGATGCTGACAGCGCTGATGTCGCGGGCGAGGAAGTGTCGGTCGACGGCAAGGACACAGAAGTCCTAGCCGACGCTGATGCAGACTCGACAGACGACGCCGATGTGGCAGCTGACGGCGAAGACACCCCAGAGGTGGAGACGCCCGACGCAGACACTGACGGCAGTGTCGAAGTGGATTCCGATGATGTTGAGACTGATGACGCGGACTCATTCGAGGACGTGCCTGATGTCGAAGACCCAGCGGACATCCCCGACACCGATGGCAGCGTTGGTGACGACAGTGTAGACGCGCCCGACACCGATGGAACGGACAGCAGTGATGCGGTCCTGACTGACGTAGACGGTGTGGATGGCACTGACGCCAGCGATGTGATCGTGAATCCGCCGGAGGATGTACTCGAGGACGTAGGCACTACCGATTCGACGGATCTCGCTGATGCCACAGATGGCATCGACGACGTTGGACAACAAGACGTGGGTACAACAGACGGCATCGATGGCGACATCGTTGATCCGCCTGATACCACGATCGACAACGACGTCCCTGTCGTGGACAAATGCCTCGGCATTATCTGCGATACGAGTGATCCGTGCGCTCCCGAGATGTGTGACCCAACAACAGGGGAATGCATCATCAAGTCGGTGGTTCTCGCTGATGAAGTGGCGTGCGAAGATGGCGACTTCTGCACGGTTGCTGATGTCTGCGATGCGGGAGTATGTCTGAGTGGAGCAGTGGACGCGCAGGTGTGTCAGTGTACGGTAACGTCAGACTGCGCGCATCTCGAGGACGCTACGCTGTGCACCAAGCCGGTCACATGCGTCGCGAACGTCTGTGTGTTGGGGACGCTGGTTCACTGCGAGGACGGGAATCCGTGCTCGTATGACCTGTGCGTTGCACAGAGCGGGCTCTGCTCGTTCCCAGAAGTCCCCGCGTGCTGTCGTCAAAACGAAGAATGTGACGACAGCAACGCCTGCACACAGAATTGGTGCGAGCTCACGCCAGGACCGGATCAGAACATGTGCTTCAGCAAGAATCTCGACGTCGTGTGTGACGATGGGGATGTCTGCACTGTGGGAGACCACTGTAGCGTCACCGAAGGTATATGCATCTCGGGAGATATTGCAGAGTGCGACGACGGTGAGCCGTGCACGCATTCTGACACATGCTTCAATGGAAGCTGCGTGGGCAAAGCGCTGGACTGCTCGGATATCGATCCGTGCACCCAGAACGAAGGCTGCGCTGCTGGCGAATGCGTCACACCGACGCCGACAGATTGTTCGGACAGCGATGTCTGCACACTCGACTCGTGCGAGCCATCGGTGGGATGCGTACACTCAGGCTACCCCGCGTTCATTGTCAGCGAAAGCGCTGGCAAAGCAGGAGATGCTGGGAACTTCCAACCTTGGTTCACAGCAGGCTCTGGATTTCACGTCGGCCCGTGGTGCGCAGTTGGCAGTACGTGCAACAAGGAAATCGGTATTCTCCTGAGTAGCGACTCTGCGAGCATCACGATCGACTTGGATGCTCTGGGCGATACGAGCGGAGTGCCAAAGGTGCTGGAGTTCGCGCTGCAGCATCACTACGACATCGTCGGCGACGCCTTCCCAACCATGGAGGTGAAGAAAGGAAGCGCTGTCATCGATAGCAATGTCTTCGATGGGCCGAGCGAGAAATACTCGCGGCAGCAGTCCGGTGGGACGCAATCACCACTTGCTGTAGGCACGAGTGGCACAGTCGTGATCAATCTCAAGCGCAACGGCGCCAAGGTCTCGACTTCGCCTGTCTTCCAACAGACGTTCCACTTCGTCGGTGAGATCACCGTGCGGGACGCCTGTCACTGAGCGATTCCAGGGGCAATTTCGCCCCCAATAACTAAACCGAAACACGCTGGCTTCCCGGCGTGTTTTCGTTTATGATGGGGAAGTATGGAATTACTTGAAGGACTCACAGAAGCGCAAAAAGCAGCAGTTACACACACTGGTGGGCCGCTCATGATCGTGGCAGGCGCAGGAACCGGCAAGACAACGGTGCTGACGCGTCGTATTTTGTTTTTGTTGGCCTCAGGTGTTGCGCCAAGAGAAATCATGGCTGTGACATTTACTGAAAAGGCAGCGAGTGAAATTCTGGCCCGCATTGAAGCGGTCAACCCAGATGCAGCGCTGACACTGCAGATTGGAACGTTTCACAGTATCTGTGAGCGTCTTTTGCGTGAGTTCGGTCATCATATTGGGTTGCCGATTGGTTTCCAAGTGCTCAATGATGCAGGTGCATGGATGTTCGTGCGCAATCGTCTCTCAATGTTTGATCTCTCGTATTTTGCCCAGAAGGGGAATGCGACGCGATTCATTCGTGCAATTTTGTCTCACATTTCGCGATGCAAAGATGAGCTCATTACTCCTGAGCGATATCTCGAGTACGCTACGCAGGTACAGCTCTCGAGTGATACTGATGTGGCGTTGGCTGCATCTGCGGACGCGGAGTTGGCACGTATCTATGTGCAGTACGAGCAGGAGCTCATGAAGGCATCCAAGCTCGATTTCGGATCGCTGTTGTTCTACGTGCACGCCCTGCTTGTCGAACGACCCAACATCACTGCACAGCTACGCAAGCGATTCAAGCATGTGCTTGTGGATGAATTCCAGGATACCAACCGCGCGCAGTATGAGATTGTGCGGCAGTTGTGTCGTGAAGATGGACCTGTACTGACAGTCGTGGGGGATGACAACCAGAGTGTGTACGGATTTCGTGGTGCAGTCATGGATAATATTTTGGATTTCAAAAATGATTTTCCGAGTGCGACATCCATCGTGCTCAATGAGAATTTTCGCACACGGCAAAATATTTTGGACATGAGCTATGCACTCATTACTCGCAATGCGCCACATACGCTGGAGTCACGATTGGGCATTTCGAAGAAGCTGCACGCGGCTCGCGAAGGTGTAGGATCTATCCAGTACACCATTTTGGAACAAGAACACGATGAGGCAGCGACGATTGCTACAGAAATTATCCGCTGTCATGAGCAGGGAACTCCGTGGAGTGATATGGCAATTCTCGTGCGTGCACATGGACACGGCGCTGCCATTCGTGAGCAGTGTCTTCGTCGCGGCATTCCACTGGTCGTGCATGGGCGCAGTGGCACACTACAGCATCGTGTGGCACAGCAATGCATCCAGATTTTGCGTGCACTGCATAACGCGCAAGATTCGGTGTCGCTGTATGGTCTCTTGTCATTGCCTCCACTCTCACTCTCACACGATGCGTGTACGCAATTGCTGGCTGCCAGTCACAAGGATGGAGCGACGCTCTATGAGACACTCAAGAAGGCGCAACTGGTCGCGATTCCTGCTGATGAGCAAGCGCGTATCGCGTCCTTTCTTGCCGCGCTTGCAACAGCGCATCAGTTGCTGCGTGATCGTCCGATTCATGAAGTGCTTGTTCACTACTTCGAGTTGTCTGGTTTGATGCAGTACTGGCAGGACCAGAACAACGCAGGGGAGTTAGATGAGCCGTTTGTGGCACTGCAGACATTCCTGGAGTTTGTGAAGCAGTTTGCGCAATCACATCCAACGCCGACGGTAGATGCATTCCTTCAATTCTACGCCGATGCATTGCTCTCGGGAGATGATTCGGGAGAGCAAGAAGTGAGCACGCGTGTAGACGCAGTCCATCTTATGACAATTCACGCAGCAAAAGGGTTGGAATTCAGTCACGTTTTCTTACCTAGTTTTGTGCATCTTCGATTTCCGGGTGCAGATCGCAGCGAAGCGCTCCCGCTCCCTGCGGCATTGCTCTCGCGCATGCCTGAGGATGATGACGCGCATGTGCGTGAAGAGCGTCGATTGTGTTACGTAGCCATTACCCGAGCTCGTGATGCAATTCATATCACGCGTGCCAAGTATTATGGGGATGGTAAGACCGAGCGCAAACCGTCACGATTTCTCGCTGAAATGGAAGTAGAGCATTGGATCAATGGGACTGATACGCTCGTGACTACCGCTCCCGCATCCACAGTAACGACGACTGCAGCAACACCCAGCTCGATCACGCGATTATCGTTCTCACATCTCCAGACCTATTTGCGTTGTCCATTGCAGTACAAGTACAAATATGTGATCAAAATTCCGACGATTGGATCGCATGCGATGAGCTTCGGCACAACCATGCACTCGACACTGCAAAAATGGTACGAGACATTGCGACAATCACGTGAACGTGTGCAGCAAGATCTCTTCGGTGTACCAACAGCACAAGACGCAGAAGCTGTGCCATCACTTGATGCGCTGCTAGCGATATTCTCTGCATCGTGGGTTGATGAGTGGTACGAGTCCTCAGAACAAAAGCAAGAGTACTTCAAGAAAGGACAGGATATTTTGCGTGAGTTCTATGGTCGGTATGCGCCGTTTGCAACAGTGCCGCGATCGCTGGAACAGTCGTTTAGTGTTTCGATCGGCGGCTGTACTTTTACAGGACGCATTGATAGAATAGATTCGGCTGAGGGGGGAGGTAGCATCATTATTGACTACAAGACAGGCAAGCCCAAGCCACGTCTTGAAAAAGACGACAAGAATCAGCTGCTGTTGTATTATGCAGCAATCGAGCGGGATCCGAAGTTTGCAGATGCTCGACCAGTGAAATCATTGCAGTACTGGTATTTGAACGACCTGAGCATGCAAGAAGTTCCGGTGAATTCGGACATTTTGCTCACCTTTGAGGAAGAGATCGGTGCGGTGGTTACGGAAATGCGTTCAAGCACGTTCCCAGCAAAGCCTAACCCGCATGTGTGTAACACGTGTGACTTCCGCAGTATTTGTCCATTTCGCAAGCTTTCGTGAATTTCAGCATCTGTATGGATGGGATTGGTAAAGACCTCATGGCACGCGTTGCGCGTGCTGGTGTAGGCAAGCAAGTAGAAGGAGCAATGGCGATCGAGATTGCGCAGCAAGCACTCGACGCGGTTTTTGCTGCAGATGCACGCCATGTACGACCACAATATATCAAGAACGGAACGCTCACGGTCAGCTGTGACTCTGCAGCGTTTGCGCAGACACTCAAGACACAAGAGGCAGCAATCCTCGCGTACTTTAATGACAAAATGCCGGCCCGGGCACGGGTCGAACGTATTCGTTATCTTCTATGACACTTCGCCAATACTTGCTGTTCATGACTGCAGCGACGCTCTTGTGCTTTGGAGCATTGTACTTCGTCATGATGTCTGTTGATCCGTACACGGCAAGCGCGGCGGGGCTGTCACTTTTCTTTGTCGCATTGTTCCTTTCGCTGTTCGGACTTTTTTCACTGATCGTGTTTGCGATTGAGAGTTTTTTCTCTCGCAGTGAGACAGTGGCATTTCGAATGGTGCGCAAGAGCTTCAGGCAAGCAGTCTTGTTCTCTGTGCTTGTTACCGTAGTGCTCCTCATGGCACGTGCGCAGTATCTCTATTGGTGGACACTTATCCTCCTCGCCGTCATTGTCAGCTGTGTAGAATTCCTCTGGTCGTCACGATCGTCTCATCATTCCTAGTATGTATATTCGACAGTCAACCATATTCACCAAGACCACCAAGGAAGCGCCAAAGGATGAAGTAAGTCATAACGCCGAGCTCCTCACGCGTGCAGGATTTGTGCACAAGGAAATGGCAGGTGTGTATTCGTATCTTCCATACGGACTGCGTGTCTTGCGTCGCATTGAGGGGATCATCCGCGAAGAGATGAATGCATTGGGCGCAAGCGAGATTCTCATGCCAGCGCTCACACCGAAGGAGCCATGGGTCAAGACGGGCCGATGGGATGGACTCGACGTACTCTTCCGTCTGGAGGGCGCCGGTAACAAGGAGTATGCCCTGGGCGCAACACACGAAGAAATCGTTACGCCAATGCTCCAAGACTTCGTACAATCCTACAAGGATCTGCCTCGAGCTGTGTACCAGATCCAAAACAAATTCCGCAATGAACCACGTGCGAAGTCGGGACTGCTTCGTGGGCGCGAATTTTTGATGAAGGATCTGTATAGCTTCCACGCAACGCAAGAAGAGCTCGACGCGTATTACATGGAAGCAGCGCGCGCGTACGATCGCATTTATGCACGCTGTGGACTCGACGCAAAAATGGTCGAAGCAAGCGGTGGCACGTTCAGCAAATTCTCCCACGAGTATCAGGTATTCACGGAGTTTGGAGAGGATCTCGTATACCACTGCGCAAAGTGTGGTTGGTACAAGAATCGTGAAATTCTCACAACGTTCGACACGTGTGACACCTGTCAGGGACCTGTAACGGAGAACAAGGCGATTGAAGTAGGCAATATTTTCCCACTTGGCGCGAAGTATTCGAATGCGTTTGATTTCACATTCGTAGATGCTGATGGGAAGTCACAGCCAGTGCTCATGGGTTGCTATGGTATTGGACCAAGTCGTGTCATGGGAACCATTGTAGAAGTACACCACGATGCTGCAGGAATGATCTGGCCAGCTGAGGTTGCGCCATTTGCAGTGCATGTTGTTGCGTTGAGCACAGACGAATCTGTGATGCGCAAGGCGCAAGAGATTGCACTCACGCTCTCTGAGCATGGCGTCGAAGTACTTCTGGACGACCGTGATATGCGCGCAGGGGAGAAGTTTGCCGAAAGCGACCTCATTGGAATCCCAACACGCGTCGTGGTCAGCAGCAAACAACTCGCTGCAGGAACAGTCGAGTGGAAATCCCGCACCAGTGCAACAGCTGAGACAATCGATGAAAGTACACTCTATAGTCGATTGACCGTATGATCAAATCTTTCTTTGGCAAATTCAGCAAAGACATTGGCATGGACCTCGGTACTGCCAATGTTCGCGTGTATGTCAAAGACAAAGGAATTGTCGTACATGAGCCGTCAGTAGTTGCCATTAACATGCGCACCGAGCAGATTCTCGCTGTTGGCAACGAAGCGAAAAATATGGTCGGCAAGACACCAGGCCACATCATGACATCACGCCCACTCTCAGGGGGCGTGATTTCTGACTTCGAAGTTGCGGAGCGCATGGTGAAATATTTTATCGACAAGGTGCACGAAGACGAATTCTCGTTTGTTCCGCGTCCGCGTGTGGTTGTCACGGTGCCACTTGGTGTTACCGAAGTAGAACGCAAAGCAGTTGAGGATGCTATTGTTGCAGCAGGTGCGCGCGAAGTGTTTGTGGTAGAGGAGCCAGTAGCTGCTGCAATCGGCGCACGAATGTCTGTGGAAGAGCCAACAGGCAACATGGTAGTGCAACTGGGTGCAGGAAACACCCAAGTAGCTATTATCTCACTCGAGGGAATTGTGAGTTGGCGCACGAGTGTCATCGCAGGGGACGAGCTCACCAAGAACATCATGCAGTATACCCGTGAGGTGTTCGGACTTCTCTTGGGGGATCGTCAGGCGGAGAACATCAAGATCGCCGTTGGTTCAGCACAGCCACTCCCAGAGAAAATCGAGTTCTCCATGCGTGGTCGTGATGTAGTCTCTGGCCTACCGAAGGAAGTAATGATTGATAGTGAGCATGTGTACCGCGCTATTTCACGCTCTATCGCGACGATCGTGGAGAACATCAAAGCAACACTCGAAGTAACACCACCAGAAATCGTTGCAGATATCCACGAACGTGGGCTCGTGCTCTCAGGTGGCACAGCACTTTTGCGCGGGATTGATCAGGTTATTGCAGCAGCGACAGGTATTCCTGTTCGCATCGTTGATGATCCACTGATGTGCGTTGTGCGAGGCACTGGAATGCTTCTGGATGATCTCAATCTTTTGGCACGTATTGCTATTCCTTCGACACACGAAGAGTCAAATCGAAAGCGCAGATAATATTTCCTTCCTATGCGCGCATCGTACCGAATACGAGTAGCATGGGTGGTGGTTTGGGCTGTGGCAGTGGTTGTTATTGGAACTCGTACACCCTGGTTCCAGTGGTTGCGAGATCCACTCGTACGACTCATGTCACCGGTTGCCTCCTGGGTAAGGGGAGGAACCGCCCAAGACAGTTCACTCACTGCAAAATCCAAAGACGAACTCATTGCAGAAATCGAGCAGCTTCGTCGTGAACGACTTATCTGGGAGGCAGCGACGGCAACAACAGCAACTGCAGCGAGGGTATGCACAGATCTCGAGCGCGCCTTCTCGTTGATTGATCGATATAAATCGTACACGGTTCGCGGAGCAAATGTGTTGGGAACAGGAATGAGCTTCGATACGTCTCTCGTTCTTGTTGACCAAGGGTCTGCACATGGGGTGAGACCAGGGGACACGGTACTCACAGTAGAAGGGGCGCTAGTTGGTACCGTTCACTCTGTTGCAGACACAAGTGCCTATGTGCGTACATTGGCGCATCCTTCGTCTGCAATCTCTGGGGCATCAGTGGAGCAGGGGACGCTTGTGGGATTGGTCCGCGGACAATTCGGACTCTCAACACAACTAACGTTGATCCCCAAGTCTGCTCAGTTGCGACAAGGCTCACTCATCCAGACTGCAGGAATGGACGAAGCAATACCTGCGGGAATTGTGATTGGTGCCATCGAGGAGCTCGAAGAAGAACCGAACACGGAGCTCCTTCGTGCAAGCATCCAAGTACGGTATGCGCAAGAAAATCTCCGCCAAGTCATAATTCTGACTCGCTCAGGGTCGTAGCTATGCGTATCTTTCTTCTCCAACTGGTTTTGTTTGTAGGAGTGCTCGTGACGCAGTTGGGTGTAGTGAGTGCGCTGCCGGCTCCGTGGCATGCGATGCTTGTGCCTGTTGTGCTCGCGCCATGGTGGGTCCGCAGTCGCTGGTATGCATTTGAGCGCATCGGATGGTGGCCGCTACTCATGGGTATTACTGCTGACGTGATGAGCCCCTACCCATTTGGTACAATGACGGTAGCCTATCTTGCACTTGCTTGGACGGTACGACTCGTGTGCATCCGACTCATTCCTCGATTGTCATTCGGGTCATACGCTGTGGTGGCGACACTTGGACTGTTTGCTTTTGCATTGATCTGGGTGATGATGAATGCTGTGCGCGCTGCTGAACCGTTTGGCACTTCATTTGTAGCGTTTGGCATTCGTTCACTTCCTATTATTGGTGTGTCGCTCGCAGGCTCACTCGCTGTCTTCGCGGTGAGCCAGCGGTTCGGAGTCTTTGATCATGTTCGTCGCGCATAACACACGCTATGGCTTTTTGGTCCAAACCTCGTGCAGATACTGATCTCTTTCTCTCCTCCGAAGGGTCGCAGAGATATTTCGGATTGCGCGGGAGATTTCGCCTGGAGTGGGTTACCGAGCAATTTGCACCCCATCGCGATGATGCAGATCGCGCGCTTCCAGAATTTCGTGAGCATTATATTGGGAATGCGCTGTCGCGCAACAAGATTGTCGTTGTAGGATTGTTCGGATGGTTACTCCTTGCATTCCTATATTGGAAAATAGGTTCCATCCAAATTGGTGACGGAAGGTCGCACCTTCTCGCCGCAGAGAACAATCGCACTCGCACGTATGCGCAACCTGCTGCGCGCGGCATTGTCTATGATCGCAATGGAGCAGCGTTGGTCGAAAATGTGCCAACGTTTGCTATTGCGATTTCGCCGCGCGACATTATCCCGTATCCAGAACGTCGTGCGAAGTTGCAACACCTCTTGGGTATTGACGCTGCAGCAGCGAGTGAGCTCTTCGGTGCACCGCAACTCACGGGGCGTGATTCACTTATTGTGAAGGATGCAGTGTCGTATGAGGATGCGGTTCGTATTCAGGCAGCTGCGGCGGATATTCCTGGACTGTACGTACAGAGCACCTTTACACGCAATTATCAGCTGGACAAAGCAGCGAGCCTCTCCCATGTGCTGGGGTATACCGGCAAAATGAATGCGCAGGAGTGGCAACAGATTCTCGACCAGGGAACGACGCGTGCAGATCGTGCGTATAGCCCAACCGATCGAGTAGGGAAGTCAGGAGTGGAGAAAACCTACGAACATCTCCTGCGTGGTACCTACGGCAAAGTTCTCACCGAAGTCAACGCACAGGGCCGCCCAGGCCGTCAGGTGAGTGCTGTGGCATCAGTGCCAGGAACCGGTGTGTACCTCACGCTGGATCTCCAAGTGCAATCGCAGCTTGAAATCGCGATGAAGAACGCCATGCAAAAGCTCGGCAAGAAGCGTGCCTCTGCTGTGGCGATTGATCCACGATCTGGTGCAGTACTTGGACTTGTGTCTCTCCCTGCGTATGACGACAACTTGTTCAGCAAGGGAATCAAGAGTGAGGCGTATGCTGCGCTGCTTGCTGATCCAGACATGCCTCTTTTCAATCGAGCAATCAGTGGTCGGTTCCCATCAGGGTCTGTGATCAAACCGTTTGTTGCTGCTGCTGCATTGCAGGAAGGAATTATCACAAAGTCAACGACGTTCCTGAGTGTCGGTGGGTTGCAGATTTCACGTTGGTATTTCCGTGATTGGCGACCGGGTGGACATGGTGTGACAGACGTACGCAAAGCCATTGCCGACTCGGTGAATACGTTCTTCTACATTATTGGCGGTGGATATGAGCAGACGGAGGGACTCGGCGCAGAGCGTATCGCGGCATATCTCCAGCAGTTCGGATTTGGGAGCAAGACGGGCATTGATATTCAGGGAGAATTCGCTGGATTTATTCCGTCGCCAACATGGAAGCAAGAAGTGAAGAAGGAACGATGGTATATTGGAGACACATACAACTTTTCGATTGGACAAGGTGACTTGTTGGTGACCCCATTGCAAATGGCTGTGGCAACTGCAGCTATTGCAAATGGCGGCACATTGTACAAACCGCATTTGCTCTACGCACTGGGGGATAGCTCGAGTCAGCCTCGTGTTGTGGAGAAGCCTGTTGTTCTTAACAGCAACATGATTGATGCGCAGCATCTCCAGACTATTCGCGAAGGAATGCGAATGACGGTGACGGAAGGGTCGGGGTATCGTCTCCAAGCAGCACGCGTTGCTGTTGCTGGCAAAACAGGAACTGCGCAGTGGAGTAACGTGTATCAACCACACGCATGGTTCACTGGATTTGCTCCGTACGAGTCGCCACGCATTGCAATCGCGGTGCTTGTTGAAGAAGGCGAAGAAGGTGCGACGATCGCGTCTATGATCGCAGCAGATTTCTTTGTTTGGTGGTCTGGCTACGATTCTTGACACTCGACCAAAAGACCCGTATACTGCGTTTACTCCTCATGAATCTATGACTGAAATTGTATACATTTCCAAAGAAGGACTCGAGGCACTCAAGGCTGAATTCGAGATACTCAAGATGAAAACAATCCCTGCAATTGCAGGTCGTATTGACGATGCAAAACAAAACGGCGACTTGTCCGAAAATGCTGAATACCAGGATGCAAAAGAACAGATGGCATTTGCACAAGGACGACTTCTCGAACTTGAAGACATGATCAACCGATCCATGTTGATTGAGGAGAAGCGCGCTTCACAAAAAATTGTCTCGGTACAAATTGGTTCGCGCATTGTCGTGAGCACCGAAGACAAAACCAAGAAGGAATTCCAGATCGTTGGTTCAGCAGAAGCACAGCCACTTGCTGGCAAAATTTCCAACGAATCACCACTTGGCGCAGCGTTCCTCGGATGTGAAGTTGGTGAAGTTGTAGAAGTCCAAAAACCGTCAGGCGTTGCCAAATATACCATTCTTTCGATATCATAGCTGCATATGCAGTCAGAATATGATATCCGCGTAGGCAAGCTCGCGCGTATTGCAGAGCTTGGGTGGCAGGCGTACCCGTCGACCGCTACACATTCGCACACCGTTGCAGCGTATCTCGAGCAGTTCGAAGTAATCCTCGAAGGACAGACCCCAGTGAGCCTGGCAGGTCGACTTTTGAGTATCCGTACACAAGGTGGTGTCACATTTGCAACCATCAAAGATCAGAGCGGTTCAGTACAACTCTTCATCAAGAAGGAGCATGTAGGGGACACTGCGTATGAACAGTTTCTCGAGCTCATTGATCGCGCAGACTTCGTGAGTGTTCACGGTGTTGCGATGATCACCAAGCGTGGAGAGAAGAGTCTCCAGGTGCAATCGTATACACTTCTCACGAAGGCGCTTTTGCCGCTCCCTGAGAAGTGGCACGGTCTTGCTGACACGGAGATTCGCTACCGCCAGCGCTACTTAGACCTTGTTGCCAACGAAGAAGTGTACAAGCGCTTCATGATTCGTAGCAAGATGGTGCAGTACATTCGTGAGTTTCTCTACAACGAAGGATATGTCGAAGTAGAGACGCCCGTGTTACAACCGCTCTACGGTGGTACATCGGCACGTCCGTTTGTCACACATCACCACACGCTCGATTTGCAACTCTATCTTCGCATCTCAACAGAACTCTATCTCAAGAGACTTGTTGTCGGTGGTATGGAGCGAGTTTTTGAGATTGGCCGAATTTTCCGCAACGAAGGAGTGAGCTTCAAGCACAATCCAGAGTTCACTATGCTCGAGACTATGTGCGCGTACGAAGATTATCGGTACAACATGTCGCTCATCGAGCGCGTGTACGAATTCTGCGCACAAAAGCTCTTCGGCACAACACAACTCCCACATGGCGAACACCTCATCGAGGTCAAGGCTCCTTGGCGCCGTGTGACTATGGTGGACGCAGTACGCGAAGCAACTGGCTGGGATTATCACGCATGGACCAACGACACACTTGCTCAGGCGAAAAAGGCAGCACTTGAATGCAAGCCTGAGGAGCCATATCGCGTTGAGACAGCGTTGTCAGTGGGTGATCTGCTCACCGTGTTGTTCGAAGATCGTGTTGAGCATACGCTCATTCAGCCGACGATCGTGTATGATTACCCTGTAGAGTCTTCGCCTCTTGCGAAGCAGTCTGCTGCAGATCCACGGTTTGTGGAACGGTTTGAACACTATGTACTCGGACAGGAACAGGGGAATAACTACAGCGAGCTCAATGATCCTCTCGAACTTCGCAAGCGATTTGATGCAGAGGCAGCGAAGGAAAAAGAAGGAAAGGGAATTGAAGATGTACAACAGACTGATGACGACTTCATCGAAGCAATGGCGCACGGAATGCCACCAACTACTGGCGCAGGTGTAGGAATCGATCGCATGGCCATGCTCTTCACAGGTGCAGCATCGATCAAGGAAGTGATTCTCTTCCCAACCATGCGTCCACGCAGCTAATACCACACTATGCCCAAGCTCTTCGTCACGCACAAGAATCCACACCTCGATGATGTCGCAGCTATTTGGGTACTTCGCCGCGCACTTCCTGCATGGAAGAAGGCGCGTGTTGAGTTCATTGCGGCAGACGCTTCTTATACACGCAAGGACAGCGCAGACCGAATGGCAATTGGTGTAGGACGTGGTCAGTTTGATGAGCACAAGGGCGATCGTGCAGATAGCGCGACGACGCTCGTCTGGAAATACTGCAAGAAGCAACCGGAGTGTGCTGTCAAAACCCCCGAAGAGCGCAAAGCCATGGACGCACTTGTTGCGTACGTCAACGAAGAGGATCACGGCATGCTCTTCGCCTCACCAACACGCGAATTCATGATCGGTTCAGTCTTCACGTATTTGGGTCGCGTAACAGGGGAGGGGTCAGAGGGCGCGCTCCAGTTCGGCGAGCAATATCTTGCCGGTGTCTACGAAGGACTGCTCGAAAAAGAATGGTGCATGCGTGACTGGAAAAAGCGCAAGGAATTCACGACCAAGTGGGGGAAGGGTGTTGCAGTGACCACAACCGTGAGTTCCAAGGTAGTCGCGCGCATTGCGTATGCGCAAGACTATGTACTGTTTGTATACAGCAATCCTGCGACACACTACTTGTCTATCAAGTCACGTAATGATTCCCGTGTTGATCTGACTCGTGTAGCGACAGCAGTGCGCACACTCGAACCAGATGCAGACTGGTATTTGCACCACAGCTCCAAAATGTTGATCTGTGGATCTGATGTATCCGCTAACCGTGCACTTTCCTCACTCTCTTCGCGACAGCTCGTGACCTTGTTGCAGCAATAAGCTCCTTCTTCCGTATGAAAAAAGTCCTCGTTTTCGGGACATTTGATTTTCTCCATCCTGGGCACATTCATTTTCTCACCTCTGCTCGCAAGCTGGGGGATAGTCTTACGGTTGTCATTGCGCGCAATAGCACGGTTACCAAGGTCAAGCATCACAAGCCTGCGCTCGACGAATCAGCTCGCATGGCTCTGGTGCGTGAGCTCAAGTGCGTTACAGAAGTGCAGCTGGGCGACACCGCAGACATGTACGCATCACTACGCCAGATCAAACCTGACATCATTGCACTCGGGTATGATCAGCATGCCTTCGTGGACGGATTAGCTGACCGTATTCGCTCACTTGGACTCTCCACACGCGTGGTGAGACTTGATTCGTTCCACGAAGACCAGTACAAGAGCACCGAGATCAAAAAAACACAAAAAACAAAGAAAGTTTCAGAAGATGCGAAGGTTTTTCTCGTGCCGCTTGCGATCATCATCCATAATGGTAAGGTATTCTTGCAGCAGCGCAACGATCCTGGAACGATTAACCACAAGAAGTGGGAGTTCCCAGGCGGCTCTGTTGAGTGGGGCGAGACTGTTGAGGCGTGTCTGGTTCGTGAGGTCAAAGAGGAGACCGGATACTCCGTACGCCCCGAGCGATTGCTCTCGCGCATCTACACCAACTACAAGGTGTATGATTGGGGGAGAGTGCAGGTCGTATTGATGCCGTACCTGTGTACTCTACTTCCGTCTCATTTGCGCATTTCCTCACGTGAGGTGCTCTCTACTGGGTGGTACACGTTCCCACTTGCCATGCAAAAAGATCTCTTACCCAAGAACCGCGAAATGCTCCGGCTCGCACAAAAATACGCTTTCTATGATTGATCCTATCTACATTCGAGAACGCAAGGAGGATTTGATTACCAGTCTTCGACATCGTAACAAAGAACAGCTCATCCCCGTGGTTGAGCAGATTGTTGCGCTTGACGAGACATGGCGCGCTGCTGACACGGAGATTAATCAGCTACGTAGCGATCGTAATGCACGCTCCAAGTCCAAGCCTTCACCTGAGGAGATCGCCGCGCTCCAGGAGCTCCGAACACATATTCAAACACTCGAAGAAGCCCTTGCTGCAACAGATGCTCAACGCAAGGCGCTACTAGCATCGATTCCAAACGTGCTCGATGTGTCCGTACCTGTTGGTCCTGGCGAGGAGCAGAACGTAGAGCTCTCCCAAGAAGGTGAGATTCCTACATTTACATTTACGCCTAAGGAACACTTCGATATTGCAGCAGCCAACGGTATTGATATTGAGCGTGGTGCCAAGGTTGCTGGATCGCGGTTTTATTACTTGCGTGGTTCGGTGGCTCGCCTCGAGCGAGCGCTGATGAACTACGCGATGGATTTCATGATGGAGCGCGGATTCACACTCACGTTGCCTCCGATTCTTGTGGGGGAGCAGGCGCTCTATGGAACAGGGTATTTCCCTAATGGTCGCAACGAAGTGTACGCAGTGAATCCAGGTGAGGATAATCTCTACTTGATCGGTACCTCAGAGCAGGCACTCATGGCGATGCACGCGGACGAGTCACTTCCATTGGCGCAAGGCGCACGCAAGTATGTTGGGTATTCCCCATGCTTCCGTCGTGAAGCTGGCAGCTATGGTAAGGACACAAAAGGCATTTTGCGCGTGCACCAGTTCAACAAGGTTGAAATGGTCGTATTGTGCGCTCCATCTGAGTCATGGGACTACCACGCACAAATGGTTGCGATTTCTTGTGACTTCTATCGATCGCTTGGTATTGCATTTCGTACATTGCAGTTGTGCAGCGGTGACACAGGTGCGCAAAGTGCAAAGACCATCGACATCGAAGCCTGGTTCCCAGGACAGAATCGATATCGCGAAGTCGGCAGCGCGAGCAACACAACAGATTACCAAACACGTCGATTGAATATTCGCATGAAGGACGCTGAGGGTAAGTCAGTACTTGCGCATGCACTCAATAACACTGTGACGGCAGATCGCACCATGCTCGCTATTCTTGAGAATTTCCAGCACGAAGACGGATCGGTTACGATCCCGGAGGTGCTGCGACCATACTATGGAGGGGAACGTATGGAACCGCAACAAGCGGCGTAATAGATATCAACGGAGTTGGAACGCCTCGGACACAGAGAAAGTCTATGTCCGAGATCGTTTTGTTGCTCCTGCACTCCCATGGTGGCGCACGCCGCGTTTTCTGACAGGAGTACTGATACTTATTTTGGTCGGCTGGATGGCGTTACTTTTGTGGCATCCATATTTCTTCCTTCGCCACCTCTCCGTTGAAGCAAGTGAAACAAAAAATGAAGCGCAATACCGCGAAGCAGTGCTCCAGGAAATACGCGGCAGCGGTGCACTGTCACTCCGTGGGAACTACTTTCTCTTCTCGACGGGGGAGTTGGAGGCGACTATTCGCGAGCGGTTCCCACTCCAGTCCATCAGCGTTGTGAAGAAGTTCCCAAATACACTCCAGGTGCAGCTCGTAGAAAAAAGTGACAGTGTTGTAGCGCTCTATGGTACACGTGTTGTGCGAATTACCACACAAGGTGCAGTGACACAACTCGCAACAGCTGCAGCACCTGTGGCGCAGAAGATGGGGGAGGGAAGTGTAAGCGCTACGTCGTCCACATCAACCGTAGTGGCTGCAGTGACAACACTCGTGCCTGTGAGTGCTCGAGCATCACTGCTGTCGGAGAGTAAGAAACTCGGTGTACCAGCAATTGTACTTCGCTCATGGGAAACAGATTCTGGAACGTCACCGATTGCAACAACCCTCTTCCCTAAGTTCATAGATTTTACGACACTAACAAGATCTGCTCTCCACCGAGAGAGAGGACAGGTCTTGCCCGAGGATCTCCAGTACCTGGTGTACGACCCTGTCGGTGATCCATATAGCCTCGGATATGTTATCCTGGACTCACGCCGCGGCGGATCAGAAATTACGTATTGGTACGATCTGCGAAGTTCGTTTGAGTCCCAGAATGAACTGCTATATGAGTACCTGCGTCTAGAGAAGGCTGCCAGCTACCGACAACTAGACCTCAGGCGGCCTGGTGAAGTAATTCTACGCAAATAAGCTGTAAAGTAAGACCTGTGGTTTTTGAAGTGCGATCCTGTGGTGTCGTATAAGATATATTGTGCGACACAATAATACGCAGTTCCAAAAACTGTTTCTTTGCTCCTCCAATTAGTGTATACTGACTCCATTAAGGACGATCCATCTATGCGAACATCTGCTTCACGACCTCTGTTGCTCCTTGCGACCCTTGCTTTCTTACTCTCACCGCAAAGCGCGTCGGCACAGGTTGCTCAAGGGTTAGTCGCAGGCGACCTGGTGAAGACAGCTGGCTCCTCTACTGTGTACGAAATTGGTTCTGATGACTCTCGTCTTGTTTTTCAAATGCAGTCGGTCTACGAGTCCTGGTATGGCAAGAACTTCGCAGCAGTCAAAGTTGTCTCACTCGAAACACTCGCAACGCTCCCCGTTCGACGAGTGAAGAGCTTCAAGACTGGTAGTGTCGTAAAATCTCCGTCACTCCCTACCGTGTATTTGGTGTCTGGTGACCTCGAGCTCACCGCCATCCCAACAGAAAAAGAATTCCTTGCACTGGGTAAGCAGTTCAACGAAGTCCGTGACATCCCAGATGGCTTCTTTACCAGTTACAAGATTGTTGGCACACTCCCCGCTTCTCCGGTCGAGACACCGACATCTACACCACCTGTTGAGCAAGAGCCTGTTGCATTTGATATTGTGTCACGATCATTCACCGCAACAAGCAAGACTGCAGGTGATATTCGACTGCAGACCACTGCACCCTCTACAGTGACTCTCTCCTACCGCCCTATCGATGGTGGAGCACTACAGACGATCACTCGCAAATCTACAACAGCGAACACCACACACACCTTTACGCTCGGTGCTCTTGCGCCACGCTCCAAGTACGCATATACCATCACCATCGCTGACAGCGAAGGTAGGGACCGCATCGAGGAGTCTGGGACGTTTGTGACATACTATGATCTCTATATTGCAGCGCACTCCGGTGCTCCAACACAAGGCGCTCTGCGAAAGGAAAATATTGAAGTGGGTCGATTCTTTATCTACAACAATTCTGCGACTACGCAGCATATCCAGGAGCTGTGGTTTGCATTCGAGACTGCTAACAGTGCCTCTGACATGATTGCAAAAACGATTGAGATCGTCGACGTCACACCAGGATCAGTTGACTTCGGCTCGGTTGTCACATTCAAGAACGTTGCAGGTGGCACATCAATTCGCAATGGACTCCAAACACAAAAGTTCTCGTTCCTCGATATCTCTGTTGTCTCAGGTGGTCAACGAGTGTTCGCTGTGGTACTCAAAGGCCTCGAGAACATGGACATTGACCGAATGGACGGAGAAATCTTCACCACTGCTGTAGAGCAGCTCATCGTTGGTGGCGATGCTGAGGTCTACACTGAGTCCAAGGTGATTGGTACACGCGTACATACTGCACAGTAGTGACTCGATACAAAAAAGCACCTCTGCAGGTGCTTTTTTGTATTCGTATTTTGTCTGCACCTAGTTGCCAATTGCACTCCAGATGAATGTTGCGAGCCACAGAAGTAGCCCGTAGAACACCAGGAGAATAAAGACGAATGCTGAATACTCTGGTTTTTTGGCTCCGGCCATAGGACAAATTGACTACAAATTAAGGCTGAACATAATTAAGTGGGTTCACCGGGATACCATTCACACGCGTCTCAAAGTGCAAATGCGGTCCAGTTACAAACGGGCCTGCACCAACGGTTCCAGGAGTACCTCCAGAATAGCCAATAATATCACCCTGCGTCACGAAGTCCCCTTCATTCACAATGATCGAAGACATGTGTCCGTAGAGAGTAGATACTTGGTTCTGGTGCACGATGAGTGTGTATGAGTAACACAATGAACTACTGCAGCGCTGCGCACGTGCTACAAATCCAGAATTAGCAGCGCGGATCGGCGTCTTTTGTGCTGCTCGAATGTCGAGTCCTGAATGCTCGAATACGTGGCGATACGGATAGTCTGAATCACGGAAGTACGTTGTGATGTAGCGACTCGGAACTGGCCATGTGAAATTCTGTGGGGTTGAGGCGTCGAACGACTTACTGTCGAGCTTTGCGCGCATCTGTCGTTCGATAGAAGAGATTTCAGACTCTGTGCGCTCATACTCACGACGCAAATTATCAACGAGCGAGTTGAATTTCTTTTCGGAAGACGACGTCTCCTGGATCAAGACACTTTTCACATTCTTCTCCCCTGACAAGGACTCCTTCTTGGCCTGCAATGCTTCTTCGAGAAGTGAGAGGGTGCGCTTCTTGCTCTCCTTTGCTACTTTTGTGGCTTCAAGCTCGGCACGCGCCTTGCTCAGGAGCCGGGTAGAATCTGCAAGTGAGCGCTGAAGCTGTTTGTGCTGTTGCACATTCGCAAAGAAGTCTGTGAGGCTCTTGCCAGAAGCGAGCACCTCAACACTGTTGCGAGCGTCAAGCGACTGCATGTTGCGCAAAATTGCACCAACAAAGACCTCTTGGGCACGAATCTTTTGCACTGTATCTTCGAGGGTAATTTCGATTGCAGAGAGCTCGAGAGTCAGCTCCTCTGTCTGTAGCTGTGTTTGCTCAATATCGAGCTGTGTCTTCTGGATGCGATTAGTAATGAGATCAACTTGGTTGTTGAGACTCGCCCGCTCGAGCTTCTTCTTGTCGATGACCTTCTTGTAACTATCGATCTTGGTCTGGATCTCTTTGATCTTCGCATTCTTCTCATCAATCGACTTTTGCAGTGCTGTCACCTCATCCGTTGCCGCAAAAACCCGCGTGATGCTCGGAGTGATGGGAGATGCAAAAAGACCCACGAGCACTACAAGCAAGAGCAAAAAGATTTTACGCCTTGGAAAGGAGTTCATACGCACGTGCTAAAAGGACAAGTGATTTTTGTTTGCCGTGTGCAACAGCAACGCGAAATGGATCTGGTGATCGTTCGAGTCCCGTGAGTGCAACGCGCATCGGCCACAGCACATCACCTTTTGCAAGATTTTGCTGCGTAATCCATGCTTCGACTGCTGTAGTGAACGTTGTAATATCATCCCACGACTCATCCGCAAGAGTGCCCAAGAATGCATTAAGTGACGCGAGAATATCACGAGTTGCATCTGCTGTTGATTTCTTCCACACGAGCATTGAAGGATCTGAGATAACGATTTCGCGGAACAAGAATCCGCTCTCCTCCCCTGCATCAGCAACCTTTTGCATACGTTCGCGTTCGATACCGACCACAGCACGCAATAATCGTGGCGAAAAATCAGTACAACCCTTGGCACGCAATACCGGTGTAATCAACTCGATCCATTGATCGTCCGAAAGACGCTGCAAATACTGCCGATTGAGCCAGTCCAGCTTCTCGTGGGAGAACATGGTGCTTGATGCGCCAACTTTTTCGAGATTGAATCCCTCGATCAACTCTTGGATGGTGTACACCTCCTGATCGCCTCGTGGATTGAATCCGAGAAGTGCAATGAAATTAATGAGTGCGTCTGGCAAATACCCCTTGTTGAGGTAATCCATTGCCGCAACATCTCCCTGACGCTTGCTGAGCTTGCTGCGATCAGGATTGATGAGAATTGGCAAATGCGCGAACGTGGGGTGATCCCAACCGAACGCTTTGTACAACGCAATATGCTTGGGAGTCGAGCTAATCCACTCTTCTGCGCGAATCACATGTGAGATCTGCATTGCGTGATCATCGACCACGTTGGCGAAGTGATATGTGGGATACCCGTCTGATTTGAGCAAAACATAATCATCTGATTCTGCATACGCAAAGGTAATGGCTCCTCGAATGACGTCAGTGAACGTCACAGTCCCCTCCGTAGGCATTGCCATGCGCAATACATGTCGCTCACCTGCTGTGATGCGTGATTGCGCATCTGCGGGATCAATCGTGCGACACTGTCGATCATAGCCTGTTTTGGTTTTTGCCAACTGCTGTGTCTCGCGCAACTGCGTGAGCCGCTCTTCAGTACAAAAGCAAGGATACGCGAGACCGTGCGCCACGAGATGGTCTGCGTGTGACCGGTAGATCGCGAGTCGCTGCGATTGTACATAGGGACCAAACTCGCCCTTGTCAACAATTGTTGTTCCATCGGCAGAGAGCACCGCGCCTTCGTCTGGCGTCATGCCAAGTGCAGAGAGTGCTGTGAAAATACGCACATCGCTCCCCGCGACAAACCGCTCGCGATCTGTATCCTCGATACGCAAAATAAACGTGCCACCATGATGGCGCGCAAACAAAAAATTATAGAGCGCTGTTCGGGCTCCCCCAATATGTAACTCACCGGTTGGACTTGGCGCAAATCGAACGCGAACAGAAGTGCTGGAACTCATCGGATGTGGGATGTTAAGTGCGAGCGTATTGCGCGCAATGGGAAGATGATCACCGCGTTCCAAATACGTGAAAAACGCTGGGGTTCAACACACAATCTCCATAGCCATTCTACCCCAACACGTGACATCCAACAAGGCGCACGACGTACAGCTCCAGAGAGTGTATCAAAGGACCCACCCACGCCAATCACTGCGCACGGTCCAGGAATTTGCGAGAGTGTATTATGGATCCACTTCTCCTGCTTGCTGTGCCCAAGTGCCACAAAGATCACCTCGGGGCGAAGTGATTGGATTTGCGCAAGTACTGCAGGAGTGTCAGCAGACTCCCCAAGACTGTTTACAAAAATAGCAGCGGTCCCCGCAATTTCTGCCTTGGGGTTGACCGACCGACACCAAGCCAGTGCTCCCATATTAGAATCTGGACCAGCACCAAGAAAAAAAATGCGGTTCGCTGACCGCGCCCAGTGCTCTACGAGTTCCACTCCTGTGCAGCGCTCAGGACGCGGCTGACCCGTTGCCACGGCTACCCAACTCAATCCGACGCCATCGGCAACTACACGGGGCGCTCCCGCGAGAATACTCGCCAGCTCTGGATCATCAGCGGCTGCAAGCGCCATCTCTGGATTAAGTGTAACCCAATGCAGTACTTCCCTCCCCGATGGACGGTACCCCTCTAAAGCTTCTGCACGTTTTTTGAATGCAAATTCAATGTTAAATAAGCGCATTTTTGGACTATTGACGTAGTAATTCTGTGTGGTACGCTGATATTAGCACTCTGGACTAACGAGTGCTAATCAACCAACATGACTCCCCACAATTTTACCACAAAATCTCAGGAAGCCATTACGCGTGCCTTTGCCATAGCAACGGAGACCGGGCACGGCCAGATTGAGCTTCATCACCTCCTCTATGCGCTCCTTGACCAAGAAGGCGGTGTGGTGGTTTCAATCTTTAAGAAATTGAACGTCCCTCTTGCTACTTTCAAGTCCACGATTGCGAAGAAGACGCATCAGCATAGTGAGGTACAGACAATGCCGCAGGGAAATCTCGGGCAGATCTATATGAGCCCGGAGGTTGCAACGCTCCTGCAACAGTCGCTCGAAGAAGCGCGTCGACTCAAGGACGAATTTGTTTCGACCGAACACATCTTCTTGGCGTTTTTGGCACACAAGAATGCGCTTTCGCATGAGCTCTCTGATGCTGGGATCACGTATGATGTCGTGTTGCGCGTTCTTGTAGATATTCGTGGCTCACAGCGTGTCGACTCCCCCGAACCAGAGGCAACGTATCAAGCAATCGAAAAGTACGGGAAGAATTTCACCGAACTTGCGCGCAAGGAAAAGCTCGATCCTGTGATCGGGCGTGACATGCAGATTCGACGTGTGATGCAGGTGCTCACGCGCCGAACGAAGAACAATCCAGTACTCATTGGTGAGCCAGGTGTCGGTAAGACTGCTGTCGTTGAAGGACTTGCACAGCGTATTGTTGCAGGAGACGTTCCAGAGAGTCTCAAGGGCAAAGAACTCATTGCGCTCGACATCGGCGCGCTCGTTGCTGGAACGAAATTCCGCGGTGAATTCGAGGAGCGTTTCAAGGCAGTGCTCAAGGAAGTGACTGATGCCGCGGGTCGCATCATCCTCTTCGCGGACGAGTTGCACACCATTGTTGGCGCTGGTGGATCAGAAGGAGCAATTGATGCTGCGAATTTGCTCAAGCCAGCACTTGCACGCGGTGAGCTCCACATGATTGGCGCAACAACACTCAAGGAATACCAGAAGTACATTGAGAAGGATGCAGCGCTCGAGCGTCGATTCCAGCCAGTGCTGGTGGCAGAGCCAAGCATCGAGGATACGATTGCTATTCTTCGTGGGATCAAGGAGAAGTACGAAGTACACCACGGCGTACGCATTACCGATCCTGCACTTGTTGCAGCAGCAGAGCTCTCCGCGCGCTACATCACTGACCGATTCCTCCCGGACAAAGCTGTTGATCTCATTGACGAGGCAACCTCTGCCATTCGCATGGAAATTGATTCCATGCCTGACGAGCTCGATCAACTCAAGCGACAGATTGTGAAGCTCGAGGTAGAAAAGCGCGCACTGGCAAAAGAACTAGACACTGATTCACAAGAGCGTCTGCAGGTAATCGAGAAGGATCTTGCTGAGATCAAGGAGCAGGCCATGGAACTCGAACTCCATTGGAAAAATGAAAAAGAATCTATTACCAAGATTCGCGACTACAAGAAGCAAATCGAGTCACTCAAGCAACAGGCAGAAATCGCAGAACGTCAGAGTGATTTGCAAAAAGTAGCCGAGATTCGCTATGGCAAAATCCCCATGATGGAACAAGCGATCAAGACCGCACAGGAAAAGCTCGCTGAAGTGCAAAAAGATCGCAAGATCCTCAAAGAAGAAGTCACGGACGAAGACATTGCAGCCGTTGTCTCACGCTGGACAGGAATCCCTGTGGTGCGCATGTTGCGCGACGAATCTGAGAAGCTCCTCACCATGGAAGCAGAGCTAGGCAAGCGTGTCGTTGGACAGCAAGAAGCGATCGCAGCAGTTGCCAACGCAGTACGCCGATCTCGCGCTGGAATTTCGGAGCCGAATCGTCCGATGGGTTCGTTTATTTTCTTGGGACCAACGGGCGTGGGCAAGACAGAGCTTGCACGCGCATTGGCAGAATTCTTGTTCAACGACGAGAATGCGCTCATCAGACTCGACATGAGTGAATACATGGAGCGTCACACCGCGAGCAAGATGATCGGCTCCCCTCCTGGATACGTTGGCTACGAAGAAGGCGGCCAGCTCACCGAAATCGTCCGCCGACGTCCGTATGCCGTCATCCTCTTCGACGAAATTGAAAAGGCACATCCCGATATCTTCAACATTTTGTTGCAGATTCTTGACGATGGTCGCGTGACTGATGCAAAGGGTCGAGTGGTGAACTTCAAGAACACGATCATCGTGATGACGAGTAATGTCGGAAGTAGCGATATCCTCTCCCTCGCATCGCGCGGACGATTGGGATTCAATACGACTGGCAAAGAATCTACAGCCGATGATGCGCAATCACATATGCGTGAGCGAGTGCTCAGTGCATTGCGTGAACAGTTCAAGCCAGAATTTCTCAACCGCGTTGACGAGACGGTTATTTTCCACGCACTTACCGAACCACAAGTTCGCGAAATCGTAGACTTGCAGATCAAGAAACTCGCACTCCGGCTGCAGGAGCAAAAAATCACACTCACCGTAGACCTAGAAGCGCTCGAATACTTGGCGAAGAAGGGATATGATCCGAACTTTGGCGCACGACCACTACGCCGACTGATTCAGCATGAAGTGAGCGACGCTATTGCGCGCCATATCATTGATCAGAGTCTCACTGAGTCCGGATCAGTACGTGTAGGAATCAAGAATGGGACAATCGAAATTCACGTTTAGCACGGTTGTCCACATTGAGAAAAATGGCTATACTCTAGTATATGCCATTTTCTTTACCCAAAACCATTTTTGCAGCTGTTTTTGCAGGGATGTTGGTTGCACAACCACTTCTTGCTACAGCAGCTGAATTCAATCCAGCGCACATTATTAGTGATGCGGAGATGTTCGATTCTACATCCATGTCGCGTGACACGATTCAAGGATTCCTGGAATCACGACGCAGTGGACTGAGCACGTACAAGGACATTGATGTCACAACCAACTCACTCCAGCGCGCCAGCGACATTATCTACAACGCAGCACAGCTCTACACCGTCAACCCACGGTATCTTCTCGTTCTGTTGCAAAAGGAGCAAAGCCTTGTAGAGAAGCAATTCCCATCACAAAAGGCGCTCGACTGGGCAACAGGCTACGCTGTGTGCGATTCCTGCTCGATGGACGATCCAGCCATCGGCAAATTCAAAGGATTCGCAAAACAAATCGATAATGCAGCAGGATCTGTGCGCTGGTGGTACGAGCACCAATCACACCCATCGTTCAAGAAGGTTGGACAGCAATATACCTTTAGCAACACACCAGTTACACCACAGAATTTCGCAACAGGATTCCTCTACACCTATACTCCGCACATCAATGGCAATGCGAATTTGTGGAAGATTTGGAATCGCTGGTTCACACGTGTCTACCCCAATGGCTCGCTCGTAAAGACCAAGAGCAGCAAGACGGTGTACATCATCCAAAAAGGAATGCGCCGACCATTTGCATCCCTCACCGCACTCACGAGCCGATACAACCCATCGCAAATTATCGAAATCAGCGATGCAGATTTGCAATCCTTCGAGGAGGGTCCTGCAATCAAATTCGCTAACTACTCTATTTTGCGCATCGAGAATGGGATGACGTACTTGCTCCAAGATGACACGATTCGCTACATTCCTTCCAAGGAAGTATTCCGTCAGCTTGGCTACAATCCAGGCGAAGTCATCGACATCACAACCGCAGAACTCGACGACTACTACCAGGGCAACATTATTACAAGCGCCTCAATCTACCCTCTCGGAACGGTCATGAAGGAGAAGAAGTCTGGCGCATACTACTACGTGGAGAACGGCATGCGACAACCCATCGCACACTTGGATATTGTGAAGGCACAATTCCCGAACGCGAAGCCTATCGTCGTAGACATGAAAACACTCGCTGAATACCCACTGGTCAACAAGGCATATACATTCCGCGAAGGTACACTCATTTCTGTGAAGGGGTCTCCTTTCACCTACGTTGTCTCTGACGGCACCCGTCGACTCATTCCTAATGATGCGGTCTTCCAAGGATTGGGATATAAGAAAGAAAACATTCTGTACGTGAATGAACAGGCACTCCTAGGAGCGCCAATTGGAGTTCCTATTGAGCTCAATGCAACCACGATCGGCAAGAAATAATCTATGTCACTTGTTTTTGCAGCACTAATGCCTCACACCCCACTCCTGTTGCCCCACGTGAGCACCAAGGAGCTCTACCAGTTGCCCAAAACCCGCGCTGCATGCCAACTTTTGACTGAGGAACTCTACGCATCGTACGTTGATACGCTGATTATAATTTCGGCTCATGCTGGAATTCAGGATGAAGCGTTTAGCGTGGCTGGTGCGCCAGAGCTTGATCTCACCTTCACAGAATTCGGAGATCTACACACCTACGCTCCACTCAAGAACGATCTTGAGCTTTCTGCACGCGTACGCGAGCGCTGCTTGCGCGAATCACTCCCTGTGATCACGCGCACCAGTTCGGAGCTCGACTACGCAAGTGCCATCCCCGCATTGCTCCTGCGCCCAGGTATCCGGTTCAATCGAATCGCCGTCATCGGAACATCAGCTCTCCCTCTCAAGGAGCAGTTCGACTTCGGGTATGCTCTCAAAGATTTGATCCTCGAGAGCACGACTCGCTATGGTGTGATTGTTTCTACCAACCTGGCGCACACATTGCACACTGATGCGCCATTTGGGTATCACAAATCCGGTGAAATATTTGATGCAGAAGTGCGCGCGAGATTGCAGGACTACAACACAAGTAGATTGCTCTCCATGGACCGTGCGGTGGCCGATCAGGCAGAACAATATGCCCTCCCTCCACTGGTACTCTTCCTAGGAATGGTGCAGCGCATGCAATACCGATACCGCGAGCTCGCCTACGAGCATCCAATGGGTGTAGGGTATCTCACAGCACAATTCACGTTCTAGACATGATCATCAGCGTTGTCCCCCTCGTACGATTACCAGTAGGAGTCGGGCCATTTTCCTATACCGCATCCGAAGACCAAGAGATCGTTGTTGGATCGTTGGTTACCATCCCATTTCGCTCAAGAACCAAACTTGGGATTGTTGTAGATTGCACAACAGGCACAGCGCCAACAGACAAACCCCTCCAACCAATCACCACCACACTCTCGCCTATACCACTCGTATCAGAGGGATGGTGCGCATCCTTGCTACGACTTGCGACCGTGTACCATGTGAATCCTGGCACGATGGCAATATCAATGCTCCCATCCATCGGTCCACGGATGGTCAAAGCAGCTACACTCCCCCCGCTTGCACACGCACATGCGGCACATGGTACTGTTGCGCTTCGCCACACCATTGTTGATCGAGGAGCTGACGTTGACGAAGCACTCATTGCGCAAGTACGCGCGTTCCCAGAGAGTACATGCGTGATCATTTGTCCAGAATCTTCCACCGTTGATCGAATCATCGCGCAGTGTACGGCCGCATTCCCAGGAAAGAATATACGCGCATACACGCGCGCAGGATCTGCAAAGGACGTGAAGGCGATTTGGCATCGTGTTCGGGTTGCGGCGCCAGATATCATTGTCGGCACGCGCGCAGCCGCACTACTCCCCTTCGCGCCAGAGACTCAGGTGTTGGTCGTCCATCCACAAGACGACAGTCACACGCAATGGGACGGACAGCCGCACACCACAACACTTGATGTCCTCATGATTCGTGCGAGATCAGAGAATCTTCGCGTTACAACATTTGCGCACACTGCCACAACGGAACAGTTGCTTGAGAAGGAGGCGTGGACTCGTGCATGGAACCCAGAGCCCCTCACATTCGAATCCATCGACAACGCACAGCTGGTCCGTGCGCGGCTCTACCACGCCATTCCTGATCCTGTACGAGATGCACTGGCTCAAGCAACGAGCGAACACCCTGCAGTCATCCTCGTGAACAGAACTGATGCATCCGTTGTACTTCGTTGTGCTGAGTGCGAAACCATCATTGCATCACGTACTGCTACTGAGTGCCCGCAGTGTCATGGAACCACACTGCATTCACGTGGCATGAGTGTCGAATATCTTGCACGCATGGCGGCGGAGGCATTTCCTGCATTCCATACAGGTGTTTTCACATCTGAAACTACAGACGTCCCACCTGATGCGCAGATTATCGTTGCAACTGATTCTATTCTGTATCACTCAGTATTGGCTCGCGCTTCTATCGTTTGGGCGCCGAGTGCTGACGCACGATTTGGTCGGTTGTGGTACCGAACGGTCGAAGATGCATTGTACTACTTCAGAGAATTAGCGTTTCGTGCCCCAACAGCCCGACTTCTCCTGAGCACATGGAAGGCTGAGCATCCGCTGTGGGGAGCACTACGCGACACAGACGCGTTGCGCCGATTCTTCGCCCACGAGCTCCAAAGTCGCAAAAAACACCAGTATCCACCATATATTAGACTGATTCGCGTGAGCCCAGGGCCATTGCCAAAACAACAAAAATCCGCTATAACAAGTACCACACGACTGGTGCGTTTGCCGATGGCTACGTGGATTGACGAGCTCTGCGCTCTCACACCACAACTCGCACGCGAAGATCGAGTCGAACCTAATCCGCTTTCTCCATGAGCACGTTACGAGTCATCACCCTTCCAGATAAGCGACTGCGCAAGCGATCCACCGAGATAGACCGCTCATTTTTGGCATTGCACGAAACGCAACAGTTCATCGATGATTTGGTGGAGCTCATGTACCTCGACGACGGTATTGGCATTGCTGCACCACAGGTTGCTGTAGCTCGTCGTATCATTGTAATCGGCAAAGACGCATTCAAACAAACAAAGAACGCACGACAGTTCCCTGCAATGGACATGGTCCTCGTGAATCCAGTACTCACGAACCATTCTGCCCGACATGCAGTTGATCAGGAAGGATGTCTCTCGGTTCCTGGAGTGTTTGGCGACGTGCGGCGCGCGGTATCAATCCACGTCGAAGGCATGGATCGTCATGGTAACCCTATCGCCTTTGACGCTACTGACTTTCTCGCGCGCGTACTCCAACATGAGGTGGACCATCTCGACGGCGTACTTTTCGTAGACAAAGCTACCAATCTTGTTCAAGCGCACAACTACACCCATGAACACCCAGCAATTTAATACGCCACTGCGTTGCGTGTTTTTCGGATCTGATGCCTTTGCAGTAACGGTACTCGAGCATCTTCTTGCTCGACCAGATATTGTGACGATTGTTGGAGTAGTGTGCAGACCTGGCAGACTTCCCGCCGTCACAGCAACTCCTACTACTGCGCAGTTGTTGCAGCCAACAAAACTAGACACGTCTTTTTTCGAATCATACATGGAACTGCGCCCTGACATCGCTGTTGTCGCATCCTACGGCGCAATTATTCCACAACGAGTGCTCGATGTTGCAGCTGCTGGTACGTGGAACGTCCATCCTTCGCTTCTTCCGCTGTTTCGTGGCCCAACACCTGTTGAGACTGCTCTACGCGAAGGAGCGCATCAAACCGGCGTCAGTATCATGTTGCTCGACGCTCTCATGGACCATGGCCCAATCTTTGCACGAGAGACGTACTCGATTCCACCTGGAATCTATGCACCGGAGTTACGCCAGGAGCTCAGCACGCTCGGTGGGTCGCTCCTTGTGAAGACACTCGAGCAGTATATTCGCCAACCTTTTGCTCCAGAAGAGCAAGATCACACTGCTGCAACCTACACAACCAAGATTACCACCGCAAATACGGCTATTGATCTTGTACATCAATCACTTCCCGATATTGCAGCGCTCGTGCATAGCTGCCCCGGCGAGGCGTGGTTCACACTTGCGTCTGGGCGTCGTGTCGCGGTGATCGCCGCAACACACAGCACAAGTGATACCCCTGCCGAACGGTCTTTTGTAGCAACAAAACGTGCCATCCAGCTCGTTGATGGTACAGACGTACTTACTTTTGACGTAGTACAAGTTGCTGGTGGGCGACCTATCGATGCTCAGCAATTTGCTAACGGATATCGCGCTCAACTCCCCGACCCTACTCGCAAATGATGCTTGGTGCGGATGTGCTGTTGTGCTGCGCGATACGCACGAACATCTTTGCTCCAAGGAAATAATCGATAGAACCACGAGGGCAACCATTTGCTCATCGTTCCCTTTGTTGCAACAGTGAATAGCACATCAGGGACCGCAACACCCCGATGGCCTTTTTCGAGCATCGTGAGCCACACATCCCAATCCTGGAATCGCTTGATCTCTGGATCAAATCCAGGAAATGCCTCGCGACGAATGAGACTGCTTACATGAATGTAATTGAACAACCGTAGACGCGTTGCATCAAATGGCAATGCAGCAAATGTCTTCCAGCCAAATTTCATCCCACAGTAGCTGTACGCTGCTTCGGGGTGCTGATCCAGAGCGCGCATACATTGCGCAATCATTGTTGGCTCAAGCACTGCGTCAGCGTCACAAAAAAGCAGATACGAACCTGTGGCAACCTCAAACCCACGATTTCGTGCACGTGGGGCCCCACCATTCTCTTGTTCAATGTAGCGATCGATTTCGGGATGCTGCGCAACAATGCGCTTCACTTCATCAGACTCTGGAGATCCATCGTTCACCACAATGACCTGGGTATTGCGATAGGTTTGTGCAGCAATGGAGAGAAGGCACGCATGCAACAAATGTGCACGCGTGTACACCGGAATAATGACACTTACGAGTGGTTGTTTTTGTCGTTCCATACAAAAAGATTTTGCACGCGTTCTTGCGCACGTTTGCCCATACGCAGGCGTAGTTGTTGATCCCCTAACAGTTGCTCCATGATACGAACAACTGGCTCCGGATCATCGGTGTCTGGAAGCAAATACCCAGTCTCCGTGTCCACAACCGCATCAGATATACCACCTGTGCGTGTTGCGATGACCGGCACACCATACCACCCCGCCTCAATATACACGATACCAAACCCTTCGAAATCTGTAGATGAAGCGCGTGGAAGCAGCGCAAAAATAGCAGCAGCAGCATACCATGTGTACAAGTCTGCATCCGACACTGAACCCACCCAACGCACACGATCGGTGATGCCACACGTTCGTGACAACTCCTCCCACACCGCTCGCTGCGGGCCATCCCCAACAATGACAAGTGTTGCATCGAGTTCAGCTGGTAAGAGGGCGAAAGCTCTGATCACTCGGTCTACACCTTTGCGCTCAACCAAGCGGCAAGCTACGAGTACGATTTGTGAGGCCTCATTGATGTTTGTTTGTGTACGGAGTGTGCGAATTAAGGACGCTTGCACCTGAGATAACGCACTAATGCGAGGATGCCGAACATGTACAGCTGACCGTTTGCTCAATGCTGAGACAAGATCTGCCGTATACACACTATTTGCATACACTCGCGTGGCACGTGCAATGATTCGGCGTGCTACCCATCGACGTAGTGCCCCTGCATTCGATGCAATAGCAATGTCCATTCCATGAAAGTATAGTTCATACCGAACCCCAATCCACGAGAGGAGCCAGCATGCAGTTCCGATAGGGAAAATATGGCTACACCACAGCGTCGTAGCACGTCGCTTGCCACGAGTCTCGCGCTCTACTCTACGAAAAACATCGAACCACCGCGCAGTACGTTCGACACGCACGACAGTCACAGGGATATCGCTGTGCTGCACGAGTGCTGCGAGATACCGGCCAACTCCACCATGATCTGGCGGATATTCAGAAGTACAGAGGATGATTGAGTGTGGAGTCATAGCGAACTATCCGTTGAACGAAGACCGTGCACGCAACAACGCTCTGCCACCCATGAGCATCAACGAACCAACATACACCACACCACCGATAACAATGAGTGGCAGCACAGAGCTCATTCCTACCGCACGCAAGAGCAACAATGCAACAACCATACACCCAGTAGCAGCGAGAATTAGGAATACGTGCCAAACCATGGGGCGCCATGCAACGACAACCACACGCTGCATCCACACGAGTCCTGCTCCAAAGAGCACCACGTATCCAACAACTGCAGCGATGGCTGCGCCAACCGCGCCCAAGTGCGGAATCAACATGATATTGAGTACAGCGTTGAGCACCATGACGATACCCATAATCACTGTTTGTGCCTTTTGGAGATGCATAGCGTTGAGTACAGATCCCACAGGAAAACTTGCAAAAGCAAATATCAGACTTGCCATCATGAGTGACAATACGGTTCCTGCTCCAGCATACTTCGCACCAAAAAGTGCGACCAACAACGCATCCCCCACAACAACGGTTCCAGCAAAAAGTGGAATAGCAATTGCCAAGAGATACGTCATTGCAGCACGGAAGATGCGTGGAATTTGTGCAATATCATGTGCGGCTGCGTGGCTCAACAGCGGATAGAGTGAAGCAACGAGTGCCATAGGGATGAACTGGAACGCAAAGGCGATTTTGTATGGTGCGCTGTAGAGTCCAAGCGCCGCGTCCCCTGCTAATCGTTCCAACAACACAGCATCCAACGATGAATAGACGCGTGTAAAGATGCCAGCAAGTGCAAAAGGAAATGCAACACGCAACAGTGCGCGAACACCCCCTCGCAAGAGGCTGCTATCAGATCCCGCTACACGCAATGCAACGACCTGTGGATGGCGCAGCAGCTGGAAGGTACTCCAGAGCACATTGCATGCGCTACTCACCCCATAAGCAAGCAACAACACCCACAGTGGAGCGTGCATGAGGAGTGCTGTTACTCCTAGCACTAGCGTCAGTGCCTGGCTCCCAACCATACCCATCGCCTCGTATCGCGTGTTGTGAAGCGCTCGCAGTGCTGCATAATTGGTGAGATGGATAGAGTCGAGAAGCATCGCGATACCAGCAATCGAAATAAGCAAGAGCTTCGTCGAGTCATACCCAACAGCAACAGCCGCAATGAGCAACAAACTATAGGTGACAACACACGTTAACACCTTCACTCGAATCATGCGCCGGTACAATCCCCAAAGCTGCTCTGGATCACGTGCCCCATCACGAACCAACACCGATGCCATTCCAATATCTGTACCGATCGAAAAAAGCGTGGTATACGAAAGTGCGAATGTATAGAGACCGAGTGTTTCCAAAGAGACACGATGTGCAAGAAACCAAAAATACCCAAAGGAAATTATTTTCTGGGCTACAGACGCACCCGTCATCCAAATCGTATTGCTCGCAATGGAGCGCAGACCAGCCTTCACTGACATAGAACAAGTATAAAAGAAAAGCAGCCGCATGGGAATGCGACTGTCCTTCTTGCTTAACGCTTGCTCCACTGTGGAGAGCGGCGAGCTTTGCGATGTCCGAATTTCTTACGTTCCTTCACACGTGCGTCGCGAGAGAGATAGCCAAGTGCCTTGAGTGACTTGCGCAATGTCTCATCGAGTTCGATAAGTGCGCGTGCAATGCCGAGGCGTACTGCTACTGACTGACCCTTCTTACCACCGCCGAGAACTTTCACGGAAGTGTCTGTGGTCTCAGCCTTACCTACTGCGGTAAGCGGAGAGACAGCGATCTGACGCTGCTCCTCAGTTGCAAAGTACTTCGTGTGGTCCATGCCATTCACCAATACTTTACCTGTACCATTTGGAGTGAGACGAACGCGAGCGCTAGCACACTTGCGGCGACCGATGGTCGCGATGAGATTTGTCGTTTCTGCCATAGCGTTATGCGGTAATGCGCAAGTTCTTAAGCATGCGGACGCGCATATTGTTCTTCGGCAACATGCGAGCTACTGCGTGGCGAATGATGAACGTTGGGTCCTTTGCCATTGCCTTCTCCATAGTCGTTGTTTTCAAACCACCTGGATACTTGCTGTGACGGTAGTAGTTCTTCTGCTCCAACTTCTTTGGAGTGGTCTTGATCGCTCCTGCATTGATAACATGCACTGGCTCACCGGACCACACGCGTGGTTCGTACTGAGCGGTGTGCTTGCCCATGAGGATGCGTGCAACTGCGGTTGCAACGCGACCTGGAGCCTGCCCTGTAGCATCAATAGTATGTGTTTTGCTCATAGGGATTAGACCAATTCGATAATAGCCATAGATGCTCCATCACCAGGACGGCATCCAGATGCAACGATACGTGTGTACCCACCTGCGCGATCCTGATACTTGTCAGCAAGTGCCTCAACCAACTTCTTACGAGCTTGCTGGGTGTACACCTGCTTGAGGATCTCACGCTGTGCGTGCAACGATCGCTTCTTTCCGAGCGTAATAAGCTTCTCAACAAGCGGGCGGACGTACTTGGCCTTTGCCTGAGTCGTCTCCACACGCTCACGAAGAATCACCGACTCCGCGAGGGAGCGGAAGAGGGCTTCGCGAGATGCCTTCTTACGATCGAATGTTTTGACTTTATTATTGTGGCGCATAGGCCTGCTGTTACTGTGACTGTTGTCTCGCTCCTTACGCGATGGACTGAATGATATTGAGGTGGTCAGCAAGGATCTTCACCGACTGGGTCACTGCATCCTTTGGGGAGAGTGTACCGTCTGTCTGTACGCGAAGTGTGAGCTTCTCGTAGTTGGTGATGTCACCCACACGGGTGAACTCTACGTGGTATCCGACGTCCACCACTGGGGTGTACACCGCATCCACTGCGATCATGCCGAGTTCCAAACTTTCGTCGCCACGCTCCTCTACCGGAACGTATCCGCGACCCTGACGAACCATGATTTCCATTTCGAGTACCTTCTTTGCATCCGTGATGGTTGCAATGTGTGCCTCTGGGTTCACGACTTCGACATCAGAGTTACCTTCAATGTCTGCAGCCGTTACTGCGCGAGCGCCTGTTGCCTTGAGTGTGATCTTCACCTCGTTCTCAGAGTGCACGCGAACACGTACTTTCTTGAGGTTGAGGAGAATCTGCACTACGTCTTCGAGAACGCCGTCAATGCCGGAGAACTCATGAGCAACTCCCTTGATCTTCACTGCAGTAATTGCAGCACCAGGAAGGGATGAGAGGAGCACGCGGCGCAACATGTTGCCAATGGTCGTGCCGTAGCCGTGATAGCACGGGCTAACCACGATCTCTGCCGTATGCGGGGTCTCGAGCTCGCTATAGGTTGTAGAGCTTGGCAAAAGAAGTGCCTCCATAGAAATGGATTTAGCGTGAATAGAATTCAATGATCATTTTGGTGTCAAACACCGTGTCGAAGTCCGTTTTTCCCGGAATTGCGACCATTTTGCCGCTCATCGCACTCGCGTCGAGCGCGAGCCATGATGGAGCTTGGTGTTTGCTAACGCGTTCCTTGATTGCCGCAAACTTGGTGGCGTCAAGCGCGATCACATCCCCTACCGCAACGCGGTATGATGGAATGTTCACGGACTTACCGTTCACAGTCATGTGGCAGTGGGAAACTTTTTGACGAGCATCAAAGCGTGATGCAGCGAATCCAAGGCGGTAGACCACGTTATCAAGACGTGTCTCGAGCATCTGCTGGAGCATTACACCTGTGTCACCTACTTTGCGGTTTGCGCGCTCAACATATCCCATGAACTGGGCTTCGGTGAGACCGTAAATACGCTTTGCTTTTTGCTTTTCGCGAAGCTGCGAACCGTAAACCGAAACCTTTGGTCGGCGCGCGGTTGGACCGTGCTGACCAGGGGCAAATGGACGGCGAGCAACCGGACACTTGGTCGTAAAGCATTTCTCACCTTTGAGGAAAAGCTTGACGCCCTCGCGGCGGCACTTCACACACTTAGATTCATGATATTGTACTGGCATAATCGTTGCGTTCTGGAGAGTATTACACGCGGCGGCGCTTGCGTGGGCGGCAACCATTGTGCGGAATTGGTGTCACATCGTTGATACCATTCACCGCTACGTTATTTGCATGGAACGCGCGGATTGCTCCTTCGCGACCCTGGCCAATACCCTTGATAAATACAGTCACTTCCTGGATACCTACTGCTGCGATGCCTTCCATGATTTTCTTGACGATCATCGAAGCTGCGTATGGTGTCGCCTTCTTTGGACCCTTGAACCCAACCATACCTGCGCTTGCCCAACCGAGAACGTTACCGTCAAGGTCAGTTACAGATACGATGGTGTTGTTGTAGGTTGCATTGATGTACGCAAGACCCTTTGGTACGTTGCGTGCTACTTTCTTTTTCTTAGCGACTTTCGCCTTTACTGCTGCCGCTGGTTTGTTCGTTTGTGCCATAGCTATTCAGTGCGTGGATTACTTGAGACCAACTGGCTTTTTGCCAGAACCCATGGTCTTGCGCGTGTTGCCGCGAACGGTACGCGAGTTGACCTTGGTGCGCTGACCGCGTGCTGGGAGACGCTTCGCATGACGAGTGCCGCGATAGGACTTGATGTCCTTGAGACGCTTGATGTTCATCGCAATGTTACGGCGCAAATCTCCTTCAGTTGCGTATTCCTTCTCCACAACAGTGCGCAGGCGATCTTCTTCAGCTTGGGAGAGATCCTTCACACGAATCTCAGGCTTGATCTGAGTCTTCGCAATGATGAGCTTCGCAATGGCTGGTCCGATGCCGTAAATATATGTAAGCGCCACGTCAACGCGCTTGTCCTTTGGAAGTGTAATACCTGAGATACGTGCCATAGAGATTATCCTTGTCGCTGCTTATGTTTTGGAGTCTTGCACTGTACAATCACGCGTCCTTCACGGCGCGCTGTCTTGCAGTCCTTGCACATTTTCTTCACCGATGAACGTACTTTCATAGCGGGGTTATTGACGATACACGATTCGCCCTTTCGTAAGGTCGTAGGGAGACATTTCAACGCGCACAGAATCGCCTGTGGTGAGGCGAATATGATTCTTGCGCATCTTGCCTGACAAGTATGCAAGAATCATATGCTCGTTCTCGAGACGGACGCGGAACATGCCAGCTGGCAACAATTCCTCAATCACGCCTACAAACTCTACAACGTCGTTTTTCGATGGATCGGGCATAAATACTGTCGGTAGTATAGGTGAAGTGAAATTTCCTGTCAATAGACAATAAAAATCGATTTTTGCAACATGATTTAGCTTATTTTAGCGACGTGGCCTGTGGCATGGGGATAAACCCGTCTTTGCTCCACGCAATAATCGGTGGCGATATTTCACTGCGATAGCTCTTCGTACGGGGGTCATCAGGACGATAGACGAACTTCACGAAGTTCCCGCCATGCTGCAATGCGTAGTTATACCCCCATAATTCTACCAGGTGGTTACTATCCGCGTATGTGGCTGGGCCCCACAGTGATGTGCTTGTGGCATACGTTGCCTTCCACCCATTGGTGTCTGCAACCCATGTCATTGCACTGCGACCGTCCCACTGCGTGTAATAGGGTAACCGACCATAGGGGGAAGGCGCAAGGTCATGTGTCATCGCATACCACTGCGGCAATCCGTTGCGCAGAACTGGAGCGATAGTGTGTGCGAATTCTGGAAGACCAATCAGTACTGCTTGTGGACGTGAGTGCGTCGCTGCGTAGGTCGTGAGGTCCTGCTGCACTGTTGCGAGTGCGCGGTCTGCTTCATCCCATGCACGATGATAATGAGGAATAGCAATTGTCATACTCAGTGCGAGCATGAGCGTTGCTGCACGTCCCAACTGCTGCTGCAACGTAATCAGCCAACTACAACCCCACGCAAGGAGTACTGCGATGAACACCGATGGAAAATATGCAAATCGCTCCCCCTCTGCAAAGACCGGGTGGTATGTCACAACAGTATTTGGGATTGCAGCGATCATGAATGCAGCCAACAGTGCCAACGCAGCACCTGTGGTGCGCCCATATCTGCGCACGCCATAGCCTATTGTACCTAATCCGAGTGCACCGACAACACTCACAACCCATACACGGTACTCCCACACCCACGCAACAATCTGATGTCGAATCTCATGCCATCCAACAACAGGCGCAACTAACGTGTGCAACAACGAAATAGCTGCGCTGTGTAGTGAGAGTTGTGCTGCCGCAACGCTGTATACCAATGTGCTACTCCCAACTGCGTAGCGACGCAATAGGACAAAAGCAACAAGGATTGCGATCGCCCCCCCAAACCATCGCAACAGTGGCAACACACGGGATCGATATGCTGACCGATCCCACTCAAGAGACGCGATCACTGCGGTGCACGCGAACCAAATCCCCGGCAACACTACCGCATTCTCCTTTGCACCGAGCGCTATGATCCAGAGGACCACCGCAACCACAGCGCTACGCCACGAATTGTAGCGTAGCCACCGCACCATCCACACACTGGACCAGACCATACACGCAGCTGCGATCATATCCGGAAGCCCTGCAACCCAATACACTGCTTCTGCATGTGTTGGAATGAGCACAAACAAAAGCGCGCTCATCCACGCAATCCACGTCTGCTGTCTCACAGAGGCAAATATAGTCTGCACCAGTCGTGCAATACCAATAGCTGTGACCACGAGCAACACCAGAGAAAGCGCGTGGTACCAAATAGCCTGCAGCCCGAACAGTGCGTACAGCATCTGCATCACAACCGTCACAACAGGACGATACGATCCACCAACAGCATGCTCTCCTGCGTAATTACCAACAAAATACTCTGGGAACTGCGCTGTTGCCGCGATATGCAACCAATCCCAATCATCAGACACAAATCCGCGCCCGAGCATTTGCCCGTGCGCAGAAAGTGCAACAAGAATCAGAAGGAAAATCGGGAGATGAACGCGGCTCAACCAACGGCGCATCATGCGTGTCCATTAGCATCAACCGTAGCCTTGATACGACGAATACCCGCTGAAACCGCTTCCTCCTTTTGGATACGGAAATGCTTGAGTTCGGCAGTATTAGCTACATGTGGTCCGCCACAAATTTCACTTGAGTAGTATCCACGTGCGTCATCGCCCACGGCATAGACCTTGAGCTTGCCACCGAGCTGTGCGTATTTGTCCTCGAAATACCCGATGGCATTGCTTGCCTTTGCTTCCTCTGGCGTGAGCTCCTTGAACCCAACAGGCAATTCCTTCGCAATTTGCTCATTGACCATATCCTCAATCGCTTTGAGCTGCTCGTCCGTTACCTTCGTTGGATAGTTGAAGTCAAATCGCAAACGCTCTGCGGTGATATTACTCCCCTTCTGTTGGACCTCTTCGCCTAGAATATTTTTGAGTGCTTTGTGCAACAAGTGCGTTGCGGTGTGCAATCGCGTTGTCTCTGCTGAATGATCAGCAAGCCCACCTGCGAACTTCTTCTCTGCTCCAGCGCGTGATAGTGTCTGATGCTCTGCAAATGAAGCACGAAATGCTGCTGCATCAATGACTTGTCCATACTCGCGAGCCACTTCTTCAGTTAACTCGAGTGGAAATCCATATGACTGGTAGAGATCGAACGCATCCTTGGCCGTTACTTCTTTGCGTGTTTCCCAGATGTGCTGCACTTCCTTGAGGCCTTTCTGAATCGTGGCTTCGAACTTCTTTGCTTCTGCAAGGAGTACAGTCACCACGTGCTCACGCTGTGGCTCGAGATGCGCGTACAGCATGCCCAATGATGCGACTGCTGCATCAGTGAGCGCGCGCAAGAGCGATTCGATGTTCTCAACACCGAGCTTGCGCGCATGTCGAACTGCGCGACGAATGAGTCGGCGAAGTACGTACCCTTGATCCTTGTTGCTCGGTACCATACCGTCCGCAATGATCATAATGCCTGTGCGCACATGATCTGCGATGACACGCATCGAGAAGGTTGTTACGTCATCAGCACCATACATTTTGCCACTCGCTGCTGCGATAGCACCGAGCATTCCACTGAACAATTCCGTGTCATATCCAGATTTCTTGCCATTGAGAACCGCAAGCGTACGCTCAAGGCCCAGCCCTGTGTCTACATTTGGTTTTGCAAGAACTGCAAACGTACCATCTGCTTGTTTGTTGTACTGCATGAACACGTTGTTCCAAATCTCCACCCAACGTTTGTCCTTCGGGTCATACACCGCAGGCGCTTCCTCGTCCCCAGTCCAAAAGAAAATCTCGGTGTCTGGGCCGCACGGTCCTGTCACGCCAGCAGGTCCCCACCAGTTATCACCTTTGGGCAAAAAGGCGATGCGCTCAGCCGCAACACCGAGCTCACGCCAATACCCTGCAGATTCTTCGTCACGCGGCGCATCAGCATCGCCTTCGAACACCGTCACAGCGAGATTCTTCGGATCAATTCCAAATGCCTGTGTGAGCAGCTGGTAACTCCACGTAATCGATTCTTTCTTGAAATAATCACCAAGCGACCAATTGCCGAGCATGGTGAAGAATGTGTTGTGTGTAGCATCCCCCACTTCATCAATATCGCCCGTGCGAACACAACGCTGGAAGTCCACCAGACGCGTACCAGCAGGATGCCGCTCGCCAAGCAAAAAAGGGACCAGTGGGTGCATCCCGGCGGTCGTGAAGAGTACAGTTGGGTCATTTTCTGGAATCAGGGGTGCAGATGGGATCTCCGCATGTCCGCGTTCTACAAAAAACTGAATGTATTTTTGGACGAGTTCTTGTGCTGTCATACGATTTGGAGATAGGGCAACTGATTGATAGATTACCCTCTCTTCACGAGGATGTGAAGAGAGGGCGACGTAGCTATCTAATAGGGCCACCACCGAGACACTCCTGCTCAGTGTACAACACACAAAACTGTCCAGGCGCTGCGCCCCACTGTGGCTCATCAAAAACCACAGTTGCAGACCCGTCTTCGTGCGGGTCAACAGTGCAGGACGCCAGTGGCGCGCGATGACGCAAACGCGCAAGACAACGAAGCGATTGTGCGGGTGAAGTGCTAGAGATCCAATGCATCTTCGAGACCTCTACGCTATTTGAGAGCAAAAGCTCGCTTTCTCGTGGTGCAACAATCAATTGCCCCGTCGTCAAATTCTTTGCAGCAACATAGTACGGTTCGCCGCCGCCTGGCTGCGTGAATCCATGTCGTTGACCAATCGTGAAGAACTGCAATCCATCATGTGTCCCGATACGTGTTCCATCTTCGAGAACAACGTCACCAGGAGTTGCTGCGACGTTTGACTGCAAAAAATCTTTGATAGGTACTCGACCTACAAAGCAAATTCCCATACTCTCCTTGCGCTCTGCAGTTGGCAAGTCGAACTCGCGCGCAAGATCACGCACCTCGCTCTTGAGATACGGCTGCAGCGGAAAAAGCGCGTGGCGTAATTGTTCCTGATTGAGCTGATGAAGAAAATAGGTCTGATCCTTGTTGTCGTCCTTCGCACGCAAAAGGTGCGCGACCGTATCGGCTACATGCACACCAGCATAATGCCCCGTTGCAACAGCATCACATCCGAGACGTTTTGCAGCATCCAAAAAATATCCAAACTTGATCTGGCGATTGCACAACACATCAGGATTCGGAGTTCGTCCAGCAGCGTACTCGTCGTAGAGATATTGCACGACCTCCGCACGGTACTGCGCTTCGAAATCAAACGTCATGAGTGGAATGCCAAGGTGTGCAGCAACACGTTGCGCATCACGTCGGTCTGTTTTCCAGGTACATACGCCATTCTCTTCCTTGCCATCAGACCAATTGCGCATGTAGCCACCAATGACTTCGTAGCCTTCGCGCACCAAGAGTGCGGCTGTGACTGAGGAGTCAACGCCGCCGCTCATTCCAACAAGAATTTTCTTGCGCTGTTCTTGCATAGTGACGTCCCAACATACCGCGGACGCACCAAAAAAGCAACCAGCGCCCTAGAGGGACGCTGGAGGCTGTGTCGGAGTGCCTGGTGGCAAGTCCGGCAAGTGTAACCGTGGACGAGGTGGTTGCTGTTGCTGATTTTGTGGGCGCTGCTGGTCATGCTGACCATTGCCGCTCGAAGAACCGCCTCCACCTGTGCGCTTCCGCTTGCGTCGCTTCTTGTGCTCACCATCTTCTGTTGGTGGAGTCACTGCAAGTGACAATCTCGGACGTGGTGCATCGTTTCGTGGTTCAACTCTGCGCTCCTCAGGAGGACGTTGTGGTAGTGGCGCAACAGGAGGTGCTGCAACTGCTGTTGGTGTCTGCTGCGGTTTGGGTGCTGTTGCAGGCTCCAATTCCTTGAGCGAGACTCCCTTGCGATTGTCTGCGTCCTTCTTCTCCTTCAACAATGCGAGTGCAAATGGTGGTGGAGGTGGGGCAGGCTTACCTTCCTGCTTTTCACGCATTGCCTCTGGATAACAGTCGCGACAATAGGTTGGACGCTTCCCATCAGGTGGGAACGGCACATCCGTCATGCGCAAACATTTCCAACACTGTGCTTGATACGGATGACGCTGTTCCTGTGGAATATCCACTTCCTTATTCTTGGGCTTCTTCGATCCACCATCCATCTGGGACAATGCTTCCTCAGAGTCGAGATCTCCCATACCACTCCACTGCATGATCTTGTCCTCAATCTCTGCACGTGGCAGTGCGTAGCGCTCACGAGAAATACGGACAACCTTCTCCAGGTTATTCGTCGGATTACCAATCGGCGGCATACCCATGGCGCTAAACGGCTGCGACGCCACACCATTGATCATGAGCTTCAAGTAGATATGGAACTTCGGCAAATTGATAATATCATTGGCTGTGAACACAGGCTCGAACTCCTTCTCCATGAATTCTGCATCCTCAGCACCTACACGGAATGTCACAATCGTACCAACGTTACCAAACACCGCATCCGCCACATGCTCATCGAGCTGCTTGATGTACTGATGCGCCATGATGAGACTCAAGTGGTACTTGCGCGCCTCAGAAAGAATGTTCGCAAATGATTCCGTTGCGAAGTTCTGGAATTCATCAACGTACAGGAAGAAATCCTTACGCTCTGCCTCTGGCATATCCACACGCTCCATGGCAGCAAGCTGAATCTTGGTGATGAGCATTCCACCGAGCAATCTCGATGAGTCCTCACCAATACGCCCCTTGGACAAGTTCATGATGAAAATCTTTTCACCATCCATGATCTGACGAATATCGATTGTGGACTTCACCTGCGCAACGATATTACGCATCACAGAAGCGGACAGGAACTGACCGATCTTGTTCTGAATTGGAGCAACGGCTTCTTGCTGATACTTGTCGTTATACTTCGCGAATTCTGTAATCCAAAACGCCTTCACAACTGGATCTGTGATCACCGATACTACCTTCTTGCGGTACTCCTTGTCTGCGAGCAATCGGTTGATACCCAAGAGCGTCGATCCTGGATACTCGAGAAGTGACAAAATCGTATTATTGAGAATGTACTCCATGCGTGCGCTCCACATGTCGATCCAAATCTTCTTGAAGACACTCATGAGACCTGACGCCACCAAATGTCGGTGCGCAGGATCCTTCACTTCGAGAATATTAAAACCAATCGGAAAATCGACGTCCGACGGATTGAAATACACCACATCATTAATGCGGTTACTTGGAATGTAATTGATGATTTTCTCCGCGAAATCTCCGTGTGGGTCAACGATTCCTACGCCGTTACCAGCATAGATGTCGCCGAGCACCATGTTCTCTAACAGGGTGGTCTTACCCATACCTGTTTTACCGATCACATACATGTGACGGCGACGGTCATCGATCTTGATTCCGAACTTGCGGAACTGATTGCGAAAACTCGTCTGCGCAAACACGTTGATATCACGTCTTGAGAAAATGGAAAGGGCTGGGTCCTCCATAGGATATCAAACAAAGGGCAAATTATCGGGCGCGTCTGTCATCTTTGCATTCTTCGCACTCTGACCGTGTACTCCATCGATTTCAGCAGTGGTGAGCACATCATGTGCTACCTCATCAGGAATCACCATAGGAACACTTGCTGCAGGAGCTTGGGGCTGCGGTGGTGTTCTGCGTTCAAACACCATAGGCAGGCCAACTGGCGCTTCTCCACGCTTGCTCGTTGTCTTCTGCACAAGCGGCGCACGTACAGACTTGATTGGGAAATGCCACAAGGTCGCGAGCTCCTCAACGTTCAACACGAATGGCAACTTACCACTCCACGCACTGCGCGACTTGTACGCGCGGATCATCTTTGTTCTTCGTACATTCTTACGAGCATCAGTGAAGATATAGTGCGCCGAGGTACCAGTAAGTTTGTATGATGGCTTGAGCGCGTTGCTGTCTTCACGGGTGAACTGCTTCATTGCACCCACAATACCGTACACAATACGAGATTTGTCGAAGACTTCTTTTTTACCAATATACACCACACGGATCTTCACGTTGTAACCAATTTTCGATACTTTCTCTTCCATTTCCTTGATGGTCTGAACCTCACCCGGGGTCAGATTCCATGTACCGAACATCATGGCGTCGTCCTTCTTCTTCTCCCCATTATCGAACTTCGGTACTTCCTCACCACCTACAATGCCGTAGACTGCGAGCTTGAGGATATAGAGTGGGAACTCGCCTACATCGTGCCACCAATGGCGCTTCGGTGGATCGCTCTTGCCCAACATTTGCTTTGCCATCTTGAACCCCTCTTCCTTCCATGATTGTCCGATCGGGAAGACGATGATCTGTAACCACGCTTGCTCGTCACGTCCAATACGAGTGAATGTTTCGAGGATCGCAGCCATTGGATCCTTGAACTGATCGTCCTTGGACATTTTGTCCTCAAAACTCGAATAGGTCTTGATTGGGAAATACTGACTGCTCACGAGCTCGAACTCGGTCCCCCACAACTGGTATTCCTTGTCTGGGAAAGTGTTGGGGAAATCCTTTGCGTAGTCCTCAATCTCTGTGATTTCAGCATCTGGATACTGCGCATAAATCGCAGATTCAGTAACATCACGCATCGAATGCTCCAGCATGATAATGAACTGGATGTGTCCTTCGATGCTTACAATTTCAAAACTATACCACTGCTGCCACTGCCCATCCCAATACTTTTCCTTCAAGTCGCGTGTCTGGTGCGCACCTGCAAGGTGGGAAAAAATGTTCTCTACTGCAACTGGTGTCTGCACGTTCTCCTTCGGAATGTCGATGGCAATGAAATGCCATTGGAACTTCTGGCCCATGAATCGTCCAACTCGGTAGATGTAGAACATCTCGAGGCTGGCGCGAAACAAGAACATAAAAAGAATGATCCACCCGCCATGAACGTAGAAGAACAAAAACAATTCCCATCCGCTATGGATTTGCTGACCAAAAATGCTATTAATGGTCAGGATAAAATCTTCGAGAAGGAACATGCTAATCCGGTACTAAGAAATTGAACACGCCGAGATACGCGATCGGCAAAAAAACCACACCCATCCACCAGAAGTTATGCGCACCTGCGTAATATGCGCCGGTGAAGATCACGAAGAACATCACCGTAGTGACGAATGAGTAGATATGTCTCCAAACTTTGTCTTCCATACGAGACAAAGTATACCACACCTTTTATTTTTTTGGTACGAGTTTGTGCACATCCATTCGACGTGCAAGATCTACGAGCATCGGAGACGCGAGGAAGATCGAAGAGTACGTACCCGCAATCATTCCAACGATCATAATGAGCATGAAATGCTCAACAGTTTCGCCACCAAAGAAGTACACGGCGAACATGGTGAGTAGCACCGCGAATGATGTTGCGAGGGATCGCGTGATTGTCTCGTTGATGCTGTTATCCACAGTGTCTGCAAAATCAGGTTGTGGAGCGCGTACGAGATTTTCGCGAATGCGATCGAACGTCACAATCGTGTCGTTCACAGAGAATGCAAGGATCGTCAACAATGCAACAACGAACAGTGTATCGATTTCATACCCAAGGAAGTGACCAAGGACAGCCATCACGCCTGCTGGAACAATCACGTCGTGCACCAGCGCGACAACGACAATGAGTCCGTAGTTCCAAGACGGAATCGGCTTGGATACTTTGCGGAACGTCCAAGTGATGTACACCATGATTCCGAGAATCACGAGGATAATAGCGCTGATAGACTTGGATTTCAGCTCACTGCTCACCGATGGTCCGATGGTCTCGTAGCGTGTCTCGACAATTGGCGCAGTACCGTTGAGCTCATCGAGTCGATTCAACACTTCCTGATGCTGCTCAACGCTGAGGAACGGGAGACGAACGAGCATCGCCTGCTCGTCTGCTGGCTGCGCAACAATGGTGCCGAGGTCCATTGGCTTGAGTGCTTCGTACACAACGGAGGTTGACGGACGGTTCTGAGAGAAATCAACTTCCAACAATGCACCACCTGTGAAGTCGAGTCCTGGCTTGAATCCGTACCAGAAGATTGCGGCGATCGCGATGAACAAATAGACCACCGCTGCGGAGTACCAAACTTTGCGTGTCTTAACAATGGAGATCATAGAGGTGGAATTATTCGCGTGGGGTCTCAGGTGCTCCCAGCACGAGCTTCGTGTGTTCGTCCAAACGTGGTACAACCAGACGAATGAAGAGTCTGATCACAAATACTGCAGTAAACATGGTAACAAGAACACCGATGGACAACGTCAGAGCAAATCCACGCACCATACTCGTTCCGAACCAGAAGAGAATGACACAGGTAATGAGCGTCGAAACATTGCTATCACGAATCGATGGCCAAGCGCGAACAAATCCTTCTTCAATTGCTGCGTGCAATCGCTTGCCCAATCGGCGCTCTTCCTTGATACGCTCGAAGATCAGAATATTGGCATCAATCGCCGTACCAAGTGACAAGATAAATCCTGCAATACCCGATGCGGTCATGGTGACAGGAACGATCTTGAAGAGTGCAAGAACGATAAGCGTGTACACACCCAATCCCAGTACCGCGAGCACGCCCATGAGTCGGTAGTACAAAATCACGAAGAGACTCACCAACCCGAACCCAATGAGAGCTGCCATGAGACTCTTGTCGAGTGACTCAGATCCAAGACTCGCATCTACCTTTTGTTGTGAAACCAACTTCACCGGAAGTGGCAATGCACCCGCATTGAGCTCACGAACCAACGTACGAGCCTGCGATAATGTGAAATCACCTTCAATCACAGCTTCACCCGTCGTAATCTCCGTATTCACCGTAGGCTGACTGATGATTTCGCCATCGAGAAAAATAGCGATTGGCTTGCCAATGTTGCGACGAGTAATCTCTGCGAAGAGTTTCTCACCTTCGTCACTGAACTCAAGTCCAACGGTAGGAGCGTTGGTATTAGGATCATACTGCACTGCAGATCGCACAAGTTGCGCGCCACCAAGTCCCGTATTCTTCCACTCACTTGCCGCGTCCTGGAAATCTGCTTCTGTGAACTTCTGCGCATAGACACCACTCACCTTGAAGGTCGTTCCACGCACTTCACTCTCCTTGTAAATAATGTGGTAGCCATACTGTGACTTCACTGGCTGGCTAATCTCCCCTGTCTTGAGTGCAAATGCTGCGTCCTGAAAAACAGGAATCATTTCATTACGTCCGAACTCTGGTAGTGCACCACCCTGGCTTGCAGAACCATCTGTAGAGCGTAGCGTCGCCTGTTCTGCGAAATTCTGCGGCGTGAGCGTTCCACGCAATTCGCTCGCCTGACGCAGCGCCTCTTCCTCAGTAATATTTAATCCACACTGGTCTGCGCCTTGATGACAGATGAGGATGTGACGAACCTTCACCTTGATTGGGCCGGTTGTTGTTTCGTTATTCTTGAGAATGTAGAACCCTTTGTCCGTTTCGAGGAATCCAGAAGTAGTGCCTGGACGATTTGCCTTGAGCCATGCGATCAATTTTGCGTCATCATATTGATCGTCAATCAGCCCCATGTCTGCACCCTTTTCCTTTGCCGCTGTCAATTGAGAAAACTCTTTTGCTACATCATCGAGGCTGCGACCCTTGCGAAGTGCATCGAGCGCCTTGGTAATCACTGCCTTAGACTCTGTATTCTTTGTTACGATTTCGGCCTTTTCCTCTGCGGTGAGCGGTGTTGTTGTTGCTTCGCCCACTTCTTTGAACTCAAGAATCGGCGTTTTGCCAATCGCGCTAATTGCGGCGTTCATGTCAGAGACACCTGGCAATTCAACAATAATGCGATGGGTATCCCCGCTCTTGTTGGTCTGAATAATTGGTTCGCCTACGCCAAATGCATTTACACGACGATTCACGACATTGCGTACACCTTCCACTGCGTCATCAACATTTTCATCTGCTGGAACTGGACGTGTGTCCACTTCGTACACCAAATGTGCACCACCTTGCAGATCCAGTCCGAGACGGAATGGATCGAAGTGCAATTGACCAATACTGACGTTGGTCTTGCTGTTGACCCAGCTCGAAAGCCGGTTGTACGCACCTGGCGCTACGAAGAGCACGAGCGCAATACATGCAATCACGAGGACATAGAACTTCGTACGCAATTGCGCACGTTTCTCAGGTGTATCTTGAATCTGAAGCATAGGCTGAAATTACGGCCGTATTGTACGCTGAAGAACCAAAAAAGTACAAGTGGATAACACGAGTCACCTAGTTCTGCACTTCTTCGACGAGACGAAGTGTCAATGCTTTGGGCAACCCCATAATCACATCAACTCCACCGTGCAAATATTCCAAATACGGAAGGAGCAACTCGTTCTGCACGCGAATAGCACCCGCGGCATTCCACGGATCCCCTTCTGCAATGTACTGCGTGAGCACTGCATCGGGAATTTCGCGATACATGAATGATGCACGCTCGATACCTTGCGCGCGCTTCCCAGTCGCAGTGTTGAGTACCACGACTGCTGAGTACCCCACGAGCTCACGATTGCTGAAGTGCTTATACAGCTCGCGAATTTCTTGTTCACTTGAAGGCTTTTCATAGATCACTCCATCGCAGACTTCCACGTGATCTGACGCAATGACGATCCCCGACTCCGTGAGCTTGTCGGCCACCGCATCAGCCTTCGCATTGGCAATAGCCAACGTGAGCGTCTCTGGATCATCAAATCGAATCGACTTCTCATCGATGTCAGGCGTAACAATCGTAAATGGCAACCCCAGCTCACGCATCACCTGCTGACGAGATGCTGAGGAAGAACCGAGAATAATATGCATATTTGAGATCAATTTCGTAGTGTCTATTGCCTACTTGACAAAAATGACGTGTTGTGCTAGACTCGCTCCAGATCAGTTTATTGGCATTTCGCAATGCGCACAGTCGCGAACCCTTCTGAAAAAAGATGGCACACCGCAGCATACCAGCACACGCGGCGCCAAGCGAAACGGGTGACGACTCCGGATTGACGATCCGACCTACCTAACTGATCTGGAGCTCGGGACACAATCAGCCTAACCGCTGTGCGAGTCCCGAGCTTTTTCATTTTTACGCACCATGACACTTCTTGAACTTCTTGCCTGAGCCGCAGTGACATGGCTCATTGCGTCCCACCTTGTCGCCTGATTCAACGGGCGAAAGTGAGGATACGGCAACGGCAGCCTGTCCAAGTGTGGACTCCATCAGCTGACCGTCGGTTGACGTTGCAGCGGTCTCTTGCATGGTCTTTGCTGCACCAGAGAGTTGCACTTGGCGCGCTGCGAGCATTCCATTGTAGGACTGCACTGCACCGCGAACTTGTGCGAGCGCAAGGACACTATCACGACGAATGAGCGTCATGAGCATGGTGAAGAGACGATGCGTCTCACGGCGATACTCCACGAGTGGATCACGCTGACCATATCCTTGCAAACCAATACCTGTACGCAACTGATCTACAGCCTCAAGATGTTCGATCCACAATGCGTCCATGGCGCGCAACATAATAGAGCGCTCCATGTCGCGGGCAACCTGAGGTTCCATCGATGCGATGAGCTCAGCATGACGAGACAACAATCGCTCCTGCAATTGCGTGATGATTTGTTCGCGGCTCGCTTCGGGGCTCAGTGCTGGATCATCCCATGCAGTAGCAACAATGCCATCTGCTGATGGTTCGAGGAGTTGTAATGCTGCTACAAGTGACTCGCGATTCCACTGCGACGCGTTCTCACTCTGGGTATACTCCTCCACCGTTACTCGCACTTCCTCACGCATCATATCCTGCACTAATGCATCGAGTGAACCATCTCCAACTTCAGCCTGCGCAGCAACAAGAACCTCGCGACGACGGCGATAGAACACTTCGCGATGCTTGTTGAGCACATCATCGTAATCCAACAAATGCTTACGCGTGTCGAAGTTATTCCCTTCGACCTTTTTCTGCGCGTTCTCGAGCGCCTTAGAGATGAACGGATGCGAAATCGGCGTATCCTCATCGAGTTTCAATCGCTCCATCATTGTCTTCATGCGATCTCCTGCAAAAATGCGCATGAGATCGTCTTCGGTAGAAACGTAAAATTGTGTCTCACCAGGATCACCCTGGCGACCTGCGCGTCCACGCAGCTGGTTGTCGATACGGCGTGATTCATGACGCTCTGTACCGATGACATAGAGACCGCCGAGTTCACGCACCTTGCGCGCTTCCTCAACGTCTGGTGGATTACCACCGAGGATAATGTCCACACCACGCCCAGCCATGTTCGTTGCAAGCGTCACAGCACCACGACGTCCAGCTTGTGCAATGATTTCTGCTTCTCGCTGGTGGTTCTTGGCATTCAACATTTCGTGCGGCACTCCTTGCTGCTCCAGAAGCAGTGAGAGAAGCTCGTTCTTCTCAATGGAGATGGTACCAATGAGCACGGGCTGTCCCTTCTCGTGGCGCGCCTTCACATCAGCAATAACCGCGCGAATCTTGCCCTCTTCTGTCTTGTAAATCAGGTCCTGATGGTCCACACGAATGTTGTCGCGATGCGTTGGAATCACTACAACTTCGAGCTTGTAAATTTTGTGGAACTCTTCTGCCTCGGTCATGGCAGTACCAGTCATACCACCGAGCTTCGGATAGAGACGGAAATAATTCTGGAACGTCACGGTTCCGAGCGTCTGACTCTCCTGCTGAATCTTCACACCTTCCTTTGCTTCGATCGCTTGGTGCAGACCCTGATTGTAGCGACGTCCGAACATCATGCGTCCAGTGAACTCGTCGACAATGACAATCTCGCCTTCACGCACCACATATTCCTTGTCTCGATGGAAGAGCGCACGCGCCTTCACTGCTGATTCTGCAAAGTGTGCAGCACGAGTACTCCCGTCTGCATAGAGGTTCTCAATGCCCAACCACTGCTCCATCTTCGCAATACCACCATCGGTGAGTGTCGCAGCACGCAACTTCTCGTCTACCTTGAAATCTTCTTCAGGCACGAGCTTGCTTGCAAGCGCTGCATACTTGTAATACTCATCACTTGCATCTGCCGCAGGTGCAGAAATAATCAGCGGTGTACGCGCTTCATCGATGAGAATCGAATCGAGCTCATCCACGATGGCAAAAGAAAACGGTCGCTGCACCATGTGCGCCGAATCCTGCACCATGTTGTCACGCAAATAATCAAAACCAAATTCGTTGTTCGTTCCGTACGTGATATCGCACTGATACGATTCCTGGCGCGTCGATGGACGCAATCCAGCATCTTCAGGATTGGTTCCAGCAAATTCCGGATCAAAAACATAACTCACCTGCAGGTTCTGGATAATACCAACAGACATGCCCAAGAATTTGAACACGCGTCCCATCCACACCGCGTCGCGACGCGCGAGATAGTCGTTCACGGTCACCACGTGCACTCCATTACCAGCAATCGCATTGAGATACACTGGAAGTGTGGAAGTAAGCGTCTTACCTTCACCGGTACGCATTTCCGCAATTTGACCGCGATGGAGAACAACACCACCCATGAGCTGAACATCGTAATGACGCTGCCCTAACACGCGACGTGCAGCTTCGCGCACCACAGCAAACGCCTCTGGCAACAGATCGTCGAGTGACGCTCCTGCAGCATGGCGCTCACGTAGCTCTACTGTCTTTGCGCGCAGAGCCTCATCAGAAAGCGGCGAAATCACTGCTTCTTGCGCATTCACTAACTCAGCAACCTGCCGTAACTCGCGCACGGTCCGTTCATTCGCATCACCAAAGAATGTTGAGAGAAATTTCATCATAGAATTCAAGAAAAACTATCACAAATCAGCCCTTCCCTGATCGGGGCTACTCTACCATGATCATTGCACTAGAACAAGATTAGGCTGTGAGTTGTCGCTTGAGCTTTGCTACAACTGCGTCAATCGCTGCATAGAGGTCCTCCGTTACCTCTTTTGCCATGATTTTGGTGTCTGGTCCCTTGAGATGGACTTCACAGAGGAAGACTTGGCCCTTCTGATGATGTTCGGATGTTTTGCCGACGGTTACTTGTGCATCAATCTCTTCGTCGCGAGTGAATCTGCTGAGTGCTTGAACCTTGGTGGTTGCGTAGTCTGTAATCGCGTCAGTCAATGTAATGTGCACAGCTTGCAACGTGACAGTAATCATATGCATGCGGTTATTAGAACCCCACGTATTGGATTTCTTCGTGGAGTTGGTATCCACTTGTAGCATACACCTGCGCCTTGATTCTCTCAACCAATTCACGAATTTCCTCTGCCGTTGCCTCACCCGTGTTGATGACAAAATTCCCATGCGCCTCAGAGACTCGCGCACCACCGAGCTCTGTTCCCTTGAGCCCAGCCTCATCAATGAGCTTGCCCGCAGAGATCCGCTGCCCATCAGGCGTCACAATATTCTTGAAAATACACCCTGTAGACGCAAACCCCTTTGGCTGTGTCGTCATACGGTGCATAAGCGCGTCATGCATCTTCTTCGCACCAGTGGCAGGGTCGCCAGCGGCAAGTTCGAGTGTTGTGGACAGAATAATTCCGCCATTCTCCTTGAACGCGCTGTGTCGGTAGTCAAACTCGCAGTCTGCATTTGTAAATGTGGCAATGTCTCCATCAACAAGAGCTTCGACTGTAACGACGTTATCGCGCATTTCACCACCAACGGCTCCTGCGTTACCTCGTACTGCTCCGCCGATTGTCCCAGGAATGCCTACTGCCCACTCAAATCCAGTGAGCCCAGCAGCCACCGTCTGCTGCGCGAGCGCAACCGTCTTCACACCCGCCTCAGCAGTTACGCGATTTCCTTCTATAGTCACTCGTGTCATCGCAAGTCTAATGACAATTCCCGTGTATCCGATATCAGCCACGAGCATATTGCTCCCACCTCCCAGAATGATCGTCGAGAGACCAGCACGCGCAGCAACATCGAGCACAAATCGCAACGACTCAATCGTGTTGACCGTCACCAGATATCGAGCAGGTCCACCGATTTTGAAGCTCGTGAGCTTTGCCATCGAAACATGCTGACGAATTTCCTGCACGTGCGGCGTAAGTTGTTTGGTAATCGCGTCTTGCATACTATTTCACAAGTTTGCGTGCGAGTGTGTCGATGTCTCCCGCACCCATGATGAGAATCACATCATCCTTTTGCGCCACCTCACGCAATCGTGCCTGCGTATGTCGCAGATCCCCCGTTGCGTGCACGGCGTCACGCGCATTGCTCTTTTGTATTGCTGCAACCAGTGTTGCAGACGTGATGTCTTGGTGCTGTATTTCCTCACGTCCCTGCACATCATAAATATCCGACATGAGTGTCAGATCAGCGCCATGGAATGCATCAACAAAATCCGCGAATAATTCTTTTGTCCGCGCATGCTGATGCGGCTGATATACTGCGACAATGCGTTGACCTGGATACCACTCGCGTGCAGCCTGGATTGTCGCACGCACTGCGGTTGGATGATGCGCATAGTCTGAGATGACTGTTGCACCACGCCAAGTACCAACCACTTCGAATCGTCGCCAAATCCCACGGAATTCTGCCAACGTTGATTGAATACGTTCGAGTGGCACGTTCATCTCAGCCGCAACAGCGATAGCTGAGAGCGCATTGCTAATATTGAATCGCCCAGGCACGCGCAGACTGAATCGCTGATCTGTGAATTTGGACTTCACAGGAATCGCAACTGTGAAATATGACGCGCCACTGTGCGTGAGAATGTCTGTCGCAGCGAGATTTGCGCCTTCTGCAAGACCAACCGTTACTGTTTTGCCACCAAAATGTAATTTGCCGCGCACGAGCTTGTCATCATAGTTCTTCACGAGCACGCCGTCCGTTGGCAATCCACTCACAAATTGCTGCATCGTCTGATACACCGCATCAGCATCCTTATAATAATCCGGATGATCCCATTCGATGTTGGTCACCACAGCAATGTTGGGATGCAGCAACCGCATATTCCCCTGATACTCACATGCCTCAACTACAAGAATGTTACTTGAACCGAAATTGAGATTGCCATGACTGAACATCGGACAACGCGATCCTACAATGACCGTCGGATCAAACCCTGCATTTTTGAGAATGCTTCCAATCAACGCGGTTGTTGTCGATTTGCCATGCGTACCCGTGACTGCAATGGTATATTTCTTTTGCGAGAGCAACGCGAGAAATTCTGGATAACTCATCTCGGGGATGTTGAGCTGCTTGGCTCGCACTCGCTCTGCATGTGTTGGCTGCACTGCTGGGGAATAGATCACCAGACTTGCGTCAGTTGGAACGCTCTCTGCATCCTCACCCATGAAGACAGCAATACCGAGCTTGCGCACCTCGGCAACGATTTCAGAGTCTGAAGCATCTGATCCAGAGACAACAATTCCCAGCTCATGCAAATACTTCGCAGCTGCCGAAACACCAATACCGCCAATGCCAATGCAATGGACGCGTGTGAGCGAACTGATAGACGTCGGAAGTTTCATATTCATACTCTAGCAGAACTCGATCTATTGACAAAGTGAATCACAACAGGACCAACCTATAGGCTGTTTTGCATCAGTGCGCCCCGTTCTAGCAGCTTCTTGGTTTTTGAGCGGGGGTTTGGTATCGTGGTGATATTGTTAACTCTGTAATCCACACCGCGCATGCCTACATCATTGGCCACCTTTGACCCGGAGATCGCCGGCCTCATCGAGCGCGAAGCGTCTCGACAGGCAGAAGGACTCGAAATGATTCCGAGTGAGAACCACACATCGTCTGCAGTACTCGAAGCTCTTGGCACGCGACTCACCGACAAATACTCCGAAGGCTATCCTGGCATGCGCTACTACGGTGGATGCGAGAATGTTGACGTCATTGAGAACATCGCACGCGAACGCGCGAAGGCGCTCTTCGGTTGCACGCACGCTAATGTGCAGCCGTACTCTGGATCTCCTGCCAACCACGCAATCTATTTTGCGCTTGTCGAACCTGGTGACACGGTAATGGGGCTCGAGTTGGCATTTGGTGGCCACATGACGCATGGACTCAAAGTGAATTTCTCCGGCATCTACTACAAGAGCGTCACATATCGCACGCGACCAGATGGTGTGATTGACTACGATGCGATGGAGGCACTGGCGATCAAGGAACAGCCCAAGCTCATCATGTCAGGAGCAACCGCGTACCCACGTATTATTGATTGGGCACGCCTGCGCGCAATTGCAGACAAGGTTGGCGCATGGTTAGTTGCAGATATTTCGCACATTGCCGGACTTGTTGTTGCTGGAGTACACCCATCCCCTATTGGAATCGCAGACGTGGTGATGACAACAACACACAAAACATTGCGCGGACCACGTGGTGCCATGATTTTGTGCAACGGCAATCCATCAGAACCTCTCAAGAAAGCAGCGAAGACGCGTGAGAATTTGCCAACACTGATTGACCGCGCAATTATCCCAGGATTGCAGGGCGGTCCACACAATCACCAGACTGCGGCAATTGCCGTTGCACTCAAGGAAGCAGCAACTCCAGAATTCCGTGAATACGGCAAGCAAATCGTTCGCAATGCGCAAGCACTTGCCAGCGGTCTCATTGCACAAGGATTCAATCTCGTTACAGGAGGCACGGATAATCACTTGATGGTCGCCGATCTCACAGCAATGAACACTAGTGGCAAAGAAGGATCTGATGCACTCTCTGCTATTGGTATCACCGTGAACAAAAATACTGTTCCATTCGATACACGCAGTCCATTTGATCCATCAGGTATTCGCCTGGGCACACCAGCAATTACGACACGCGGACTCCGTGAGCCAGAAATGGAGACAATCGCACACTGGATTAGCGACGCAATCAAGAACCGAGCTGACAGCGGCAAGCTCGCAGCAATCCATGATGAAGTGCGCGCACTGTGCGCACGCTACCCGCTCAATTTCTAGCATGGCACACATTCTCAGCGGCACACGCATCGGCAACAAGATCCTTACGGATTTGCGCGAAGAAGTTCGCGCTCTTTCGGTTGTGCCTCGCATTGCGGCGATCCTTGTTGGAGACAATCCAGCGTCACGCCTCTATGTGCGGATGAAGGAACAGCGATGCAGCCGCGTGGGAATTGCATTTGAGAAGATCGTCGTTGCTGAGAATACCAACACGCAGTCACTGTGCGAAATCATTCGCTCACTCAATGCTCGAATGGACGTGCACGCAATTCTTGTGCAACTTCCTCTCCCTGCAGGACTCGATACAGACATTGTCATTCGCTCGATTGATCCGCGCAAAGATGTCGACGGATTTCACCCAGACAACATTGAACGGTTCATGCATGACACGCAGCCATACGTGGAGCCAGTACTCATCCATGCGATTCGTGCGCTCCTCGAGGCAACCGGAAATCCACTGACTGACAAACAGGCAGTGATCTTGGGCAAAAGTGATGTATTCATGCGACCACTGGGCGCCTCACTCACTCGCATGGGACTGCACGTACAGTGGATCACGCAGTCAACCGACTCGTGGAAAGAAATTTGTGCAACCGCAGACGTGCTCGTCACAGCACTTGGTGTTCCACACAGTGTCACAGCTGACGCAGTCAAACAGGGCGCAAGTATTATTGATGTTGGCATTAGCAAACTCGACGGACAGGTGGCAGGTGACGTCCATCCTGATGCTGCAGCACGTGCTGGATTCATTACCCCAGTTCCTGGCGGCGTCGGTCCAATGACCGTTGCTATGCTTTTGCACACTGTAGTCCATCTTGCACGTACACAGACCACAACTGTATGACCACACCTCTGGCACAACCACGTACGTTTGCACTCTCCGAAATCGACACCATTGCACGCGAAATCGTAGACATGGTGGATGCAGGTGACGCGATTCTCCTCTCAGGAGATCTTGGCGCTGGCAAAACCACACTCGCAAAGGCGATCGCTGCTGCACTTGGCGTGCACGAAACAATCACCTCACCAACATTCACACTCATGAATGTGTACACCACTGCGCACCCGACCATGAAGTCGCTCATGCATATGGACACCTATCGCATGGAACGTCCAGAGGAGCTTGTTGAAATCGGCGTAGATTCATACCTGGGAGAACCGAACACCATCAGTCTCGTCGAGTGGCCAGAACGATTTCCTGATGCATGGAGTGGCGCCTCACGCCAATGGTGGTTCACACTGCGAGGAACGGGCGAAACTCGCACCATCGAACTCACTACAACAGCGGCGTAAGTAGTCGTCCAACCAGCCCAAGAACCCACTCAAGAGGACTTGAGCGAAAATCATGCTTGGGACGATATACGCTGGCAAGCAGTCGCCATTTTTTCAATATATGTACGAGGTCTGCGACCATGGCACGTTGCGTGAACGTGACATTGGCTTCGTGGTTGGAGAAGAAGCTGCGCGGATCAATGTTACTACTCCCGATCATGCCATAATCGTTGTCCACAACGAGTGCTTTGCCGTGCATCATGGAAGGAAGCAAATACACTGATCCTCCAAGATCGTGAATATGTTTGACTGCGCGGCCCATTGCTTGCTGCAAGATAGCAACATCAATGCGCCCCGGAACAAGAATACGAATCTGAATTCCGCGTGCAATAGCTGCACCCATTGCCGCGAGCAATTTCTTGTCAGGGAGGAAATACGGTGTCGCAATGAGTATGGATTCCTTTGCGCGCTTGCACGCTGCGATGTACTCGTGGCGTACTTGGCTGTTTTCGCGGAATCGTTTGTATGGATGGTCGAAGACGTACCGGAGATGGCGTACACGCTGTCGCCATCGCGCACCCGAACCTCGCAACAAATGCCGCACTCCACGTCGCTCACCACCACCGATAATCCATGTCTGGCCAAATGACCGAACCATTGGCTCGAGAATATGCTCGCCTTCAAGTCGCACATGCAAGTCGAGCCAGTCCTGGTATTCTTTGCGTACATTCACTCCACCGATGAACCCGACTCGCTTGTCTACAATGAGAATTTTGCGATGATTACGATTGTTGAGGCGTCGAAGACTCTTGAAAAATCGTCGATACGCGAGCGATTGAAATGACACCACACGAGCACCAGCAGCACGAAGTCGTTGAATAGACTGCACGCTGAACCAAAAACTCCCAAGTCCGTCGAGAATGAGCCGCACATCAACACCCTGCTGCGCCTTACTCACCAGCACATCAACAAACGCACGACCTACTTCGTCATCAAGAAAAATATACGATTCCAGATAAATCGAACCGCGCGCTTGTGCGAGCGCCTCGTGCATTGCATCCCACGCATCCCCCGTTCGTGTGTAGAATTGCCACTGCATGCTATGGTCGCAATCGGAGAACAAACGCAATGCCAGCAAGCAGAGCTCCCGTGAGCACAATCGTAGCCCCTGATGGAAGATCAAGCATGTACGAGGCAATCAAACCACCAATGACGGCCAGTTCGGCGAAGACGACGCTCCACGCAAACAGTGACTGCAACGATCGTGCCCACTGGCGCGCCGCAACCACCGGAATTACCAATAGTGCGCTCACGAGCACCACACCGAGCAACTTCACTGCAACAACAACAGTGATGGCAAGAAGTGTATAGAGCAGCGCATGTGTTGCTGCAACTGGAATACCAGCGAGCCACGCCATTTCGCGATTCAACACCAGGAGCATCATGCGACGCTGCAGTGCAAGCAAAATCAATGCACACACACCAGCAAATGGCACAATGAATAACAAATCCGCGCTGCTAATGGTCAAAATATTTCCAAAGAGATAGCTCATGATGTCCGGCTGGAATCCCTGATCCATCGAAAGCAGCACAATAGCAACGGCAAATCCAACGGTGAAAAGGAGCGCAAGCGTTGTATCACTCTTGAGTCGACTCTTCTCTTCAAGCAGCGCAAGTGCCAATGCAAAGACAACCGCAACAGCAAGCGCGCACCACAATGGACTGACGCCAATCAAGAGGCCCAGTGCAATCCCCGCAAGCGACGCATGCGCAATTCCATCACCAAAGAACGCGATGCCCTTGGCAGTCACAAACACACCGAGCATCGCCAACGGGACTGCAGTAGCAATACCAGCAATGAGCGCGCGCTGCATGAATGGAAGTGTAAAAAGTTCGAGAAAGAGTTCCATACTAGCTGTGCTCATGATGATGGAAATGCTTCGCACCTTCACCGTACACATGGTGCATTGCTTCGGACTTGAGCACCTCATGTGCGGTACCTGTACAAAGAATGGAACGATTCACGCACACTACAAAACTCGCATATCGACTCACAATATCCATTTCATGTGAGACAACAATGATGGTCATGTTGTGTGTATCTCGCAAATGTTCCAGGTGATCATAGATCGAACGTGTACCGCCTGCGTCCACATTGCTCACCGGCTCATCAAGCACGAGAATCTCCGGACGACCGAGTATTGCTCGTGCAATGAGCACGCGCTGCAACTGCCCGCCAGATAGCGTTGCTAATTGTGCGCGGGCAATGGACGCAGCAAGTCCCACTTCTGCAAGAGCTCCTTTGATTTCCACAGCAGTAGCTGTGTACGTGAGTGTCAAAAATTCTGAAACAGTTATAGGAATTGTCGCATCGACCGCAAATCGTTGCGGCACATACCCGACTTTGCTGCGCGCTTGCGCAGGTGACATCCCCGCAATCAACACCGTGCCTGACGTAGGTGTGAGTAGTCCAAGAATGAGTCGAATAAGTGTAGTCTTGCCCGCACCATTTGGACCAATAATCATGGTCATACTCCCTTCAGGAATCGCAACGGAGATAGATTCAAGAATCACGCGATGTTCCTGCGTGTACGAAAGGTCGGTTGTTGAGATGATGGACTTAGCGGACATACGGAGCAAGAGCGCGATCGAGTGCCTGCGCATTATACCGCATCTGCGCAAGGTACGTCTCACGTCCAGGAAGTCCGCCCTCTGGATCCAGTTGTGCGATCGTTACGTTGGTATCGCGCGCAAATGATTCGAGTGCCGCTCCGCTCAATTGTGGTTCGCCAAACAGCACCTTCACCCCATCCAGTCTGATTGCAGCACGCAGACGCGACAAATACTGCGGTGTTGGCTCTTCACCAGCTGCTGGTTCGAAGGTACCGGTGATGTGTAGGTCGTATTCATGTGCATAATACCCCCAGGCATCATGTAACGTAATAATACTCGCACCCTTGAGTGGCGCGAGCGTATCAGCGGTCTCGCGGTGGAGTGCTTGGAGCTCTGCAACGTATGCGGTAGCTCGTGCCTCGAAGAGCGCACTACTCTCTGGCTTGAGCTCCTTGAATGTTGCAGCAATGGTTCGCGTCACTTCCTGCATCTGCACGAGTGACAAATAATAGTGCGGGTCGTATTCACCATGACCATGTTCATCTTCATGTTCGGAATCCTCTCCCATATGGCGCAACTGTACATTGCGATCCACTGTCACGACACGCGAACCTGGAATCGAGCTTTGCACATCAGCGATCCACGTATCCAATCCCTGCCCGACAGCAAAAATCACCTGCGATCCCTGAATGGCTCGCACGCCCTGAGGTGTGAAGGTGAACGTGTGTGGACTTGCGCCTGGTGGCACGATCAACTGCACGTCAATCTCGCCTGCACCCACAACTCGCGCAACGTCATAGAGCGGAAATATTGTTGCAGCAACCCGAATCTCATCTCCAGCATCAGCAACAGGATCTGGCTGCACCTGCATCCACCACACAAACACTGCAAGCATCGAAAACCCAGCCACCACAAGGAGGCGGAACATCCGACGCTGCATTACGGCACTAAATCGTGACATATGATAGGCTTTTTCCCTATCGTACCCCCTGCCCGCGATTCCGTCAATGCAAATGAGTTTCAATACAGAATAGAGTCAGTTTGACATGCAACCTGACTCTTGGTATAAAATGGATGCTTTTTGCCGCTATCGTCTAACGGCTAGGACGCGTGGTTCTCATCCACGTAATCGGAGTTCGATTCTCCGTAGCGGTACTCTATCGCGCCAATGCATTTTTGAAGATTTGCAAGTACGCCACAAAGACTGTGGTTGCTTTGTGATTTTGCTTGATGGTTGTCAACAGTTGCTTTGGCATTGGTTTGCCAAGCAGTTTTTTGATACAACCCGCAGCATGAGCAGTGTCCGTGAAATCAACGACCCAATTCTTGCCGCCCCACTTCTGAAATGCGTCTGCAAATCCAACGGTTGGTGAAATCACGATCGGAGTATTTGATGCAACTGCCTCAAGGACAACAGTTGGTGACACGTCGAATCTCGACGGGAGCACCAACAGATCAACCGCCTTACAAAATTGAGCAATGCCCTCACGATCAAGCGGCGGAACAATATCGACGTGCTTTGCATACGCTGCGCGCGCTCGCGTGTACTGGTCGGTCTCTGGAATTGAAGTAACAGCATGGAACTCCCATGGCAACTGCCGGCGTTTGGCCTCTTTTGCCAGTGCCAACACCGCGCCATGATTCTTGATATCATCCCAACGTGCAATAATGCCGATGTGAACTGTCGCAGAGTCGAATGCAAAAACCGTAGCACTTTTTTGTGCAACAAGTTTTTTGAACGACGCGAAGTCAAATGGCAATGGAACTACGCCACAGTTTTGCTCTGCACCATTTGCAATCGCGGAATGGTAGTATTTCTTGCTCCACTCGTTGAGAAAAATTTCAAATGACGCGATCCGTGTTGAATCTTGTTCCATCAACTCCATGATTTTTCTCCCCGCAGCTGAATACCGTTTCTTGTGAATCGAGAGTTCCTTGGTCCAGATGCCAGCGTGCTGGATAACAACTGGAGTCTGTGTGATCTCCCCTGCTTTGAGCAGCATCCAATTGTAGATACCGAATCCATTCAAAAAAATAATGTCTGGTTTTTGCGCTTCGATCAACTCCACAATGTACTGGATCGGCTTCTTGAGCAAGAGTGCAGGATCGACAATTTTCTTCGCTGCTACAACTGATTGCAATGCCGAACGCAATACTCGCAACTGATAATACTCCTGTTGCTGAAATGTATGCTTCTTCTCACAAGCAGTTGCACCAGCTGACACGCTCTCAAAGAGAACACCTGTCCAACGATGTGTTGTCCGAGACACAATATGCTTGATGAACAAATGCGCAAAGTTGGCAGGTCCGCCTTGCGAAATCTGCTCAGCGTCGGGCATGTTCGATGGAAATGCGTTGGAGAGAATATGCATACGCGCATGTCCAGTAGTTGCAACCAAGGGTAATAACGAACTCTAGCATAATTTAGCGAATAAGTCAATGCAAAAGAAAACTCCCGGCCGTTCTCCACTTGTTCAAGTGGTACGTGCCGGGGGATGGGTTTGATTCAGGTGCTAGGTTACAGGTAAAGCGACTACGTGCCGAGAGTGATCTGCGGCTGTGTCGAAGGCACCACTTCTTCCTTAGCACGAAGTTGAAATGTCGCATTCCCATCTAGCAGAATGGGAATCGATTCACATATTTCTGCGAGGCTCTTGCTGCCCGAAGGGGATTTCTGACAGAGGTACACGCGTTCCACCTCCGTCAATCCAGTAACTAACACCTCGTGAAAGGAGCGCGAAACCGGCACGCTCCCTCCCCAAGCACACAGCACCGAACGATCTTCAGGAAGTGGTTTCAGCTCGACTGCGTTTGTTTGCAGATCTCCATTCCAGTTCACCACCCAGATGCCGATAGCGTCGCGTCCAGTCGCGTCGTGAACGCACAGCTGTGCGTTGGGCTCCTTTTCCAGTGCAGCCCAACGTTCCTTGTACGCTTCCCTCGAAGAATAGATCAGCATCCCGATGATTCCCAGGATAACGAGCCCAACCAGGATGCTGGCCATGATCTTGATCAATCGCTCTCTCATCTTCTCTCCTCTGTGCATCAGCTACCGGATGCTTCGGTCAGAATGCGTATCATTCTTATGGATGTCTTCGCTTGTTCAAAAAAATCCACAAAAAGAATAGATGGCACAGTAACTCACACAACCACAACTGTCAAATACTACTCTGCTGCAAATCCACCTGCCTGGATATCCCACAATGTGCGGTATCGCTCATCAGATGCGTACAACTCCTTGTGATCCCCCATGGCACGCACTTGACCGTCTTCCACAACAACAATGCGATCCATATGTGCGATGGTCGAAAGTCGATGTGCGATGACAATAGTCGTTTTGTTGCGCATGAGATCGTCGAGCGCTGCCTGAATGAGTTGCTCTGATTCAGAATCAAGAGAAGAAGTAGCCTCGTCAAAGAGCACAATCGGCGCATCCTTGAGAATGGCGCGCGCAATGGCAACGCGTTGACGCTCACCACCAGACAATTTCACGCCACGCTCTCCTACATACGTGTCATACCCATTGGGAAGCCGCGCGATGAATTCATCACAGTGCGCAAGTTTTGCTGCGCGCCGCACCTGCGCATCAGTTGCCTCAGGTCGTGCGTACCGAATATTGTCTGCGAGCGTACGATGGAAGAGTGCGGGCTCTTGCGGAACATACGCAACGGATTCACGCAACGAGCGCTGTTTGACACTCTTGATATCCACTCCATCAATCAAGATGGTTCCGCCTTGAACATCGTACAGACGCAACAACAATTTCGAAATCGTAGATTTCCCAGCACCTGAATGTCCAACGAGCGCCACCTTCTCACGTGACGCAATCGACAACGCAAAATCGCGCAACACTGGCGCGTTGTCTCCATAGCCAAATGTGACTGCATCAAATTGAATAGAGCCTTTCTTCACCACGATAGCCTTTGCGCGCGGCGCGTCTACCACTCCATGTTTTGTAGACAAAATACTCACCGTGTCAGCGGCATCCGAATATGCTTCCATCAACTTGCGCAGACTACGACCCACATCAACAATGCGAGCAAAGACGACGAGCAGCACACTCTGCAGGAACACCAAATCACCAATACTCATGATGCCTCGTTCCCACAATGTAATGCCATACCACATCAAGACAATTTCGAGGAGCAACGTGAGAGCAAGTTGGAACAAATTCGCTCTGACTCCCACGACCCATCCACGATGAAGCAGCGATCCCCAGGCATTTGCCACACCTTGGAATCGCTCAGCCTCGCGTTGCTCTGTTGCAAAATACTTGATGGTCGAAACATTAGACAATGTATCAGCGAGTGTGGCAACAGCATGAGAATCAGCATCAGCTCGCGCAACATCGAGCGTTCGCTTCCAAAAAGCTATTCGCAAATTCACAAACAAAAATAACGCAATCCATCCGAAAAACGCCAGTCCTAACAACGGGAATCTCCACGTTAGCAAGAGTGTAGTACCAATGAGCGTGACAAACATCGGGATCAGCTTGACCTCAAACTCATCAACAAACACTTCAAATGATCGCGACACACGGATCACCTTGCGCACCAGCGATCCTGCAAACGCGTCAGTAAAATACTGGAACGAATGACGCAGCAAGTAGTCAGCAACTCGGGTCTGCATTTGCACCATGATTTTGGACTGCCACTCAATCACTACGAATTCTCGAATACGTCCCGCTCCCCACACAAAAATCTTTGCCGCAACAAGCCACAGGAATGTCTGCACAATGAGCTCGTGCGGCGATCCGTCGCGCATGGCATCAATCAAATACTTGAGCGCGACAGGGACAAGGAGGTCACCTATAGCACCAAAGAGAACCATCAGCACAACAACACCAATACCGAGTCGGTACGGCCTCGCAACCGCCCAGAAAAACTGAACAACGTCTTTTACTGATGCAGTTGGAGCAGGTTTAGTCTTCAAGCCACTTTCCATAGGTTCGGGCAATGAGCGTTGGCGCGTCTTCAGGGCGCGCCATAATTTCGCGAACAATTTTTTCCATACGAACACCTTGCGAGCCCTTCACCAGAACCACATCACCCACCTCCAACTTCTCCTGCAAAAATGCACCTGCCGCAACGGACGTGTCGAACTTCGCAATACGATGTTCATCCATCCCTTCATCAAGCGCGGCAGCGGCGCTATGCTTGCTCGCTGGACCTACAGTAATAAGGAAATCAATTTTGTTGTCTACAACAATGCGTCCAAGATCCTCATGTTCTTCTCGCGTGATAGAACCGAGTTCGAGCATATCGCCAAGCACTGCGTATCGCTCTCCCCGCTCAGATCCCACCGGCGTCTTTGCCAATGTCTCTACAGCGACTTGTGCTGCGCGAGGTGACGCGTTGTATGTATCGTCAATAATCGTCGTGTGCTTCACACCTTCGATGAGACGCATTCGTCCAGGTGCTGCGCGATAGAGCGACAATCCCTTCTCAATATCCGCGTCTTCCATGCCGAAATGCACACCAACTGCTGCTGCAGCCGCAAGGGCATATCCATGCTGTGTTCCAATCACACCTTCCACACGCGCGTGCAACGAACGCTGCCCGAGCGTGAGTCCGAACTCCATTCCCTGCACACGATGTTCGTCTCGCACCATCGCCGCATGCGCAACACGCATATCCACATGATCTCCAAAACCAAATGTCATCACGGGTCCTGGAATAGTCGCACTCTCCCCCATAACACGAGCATCATCGCCATTGAGCACTGCCACGCCCCCTGGCCGGAGCGCACGTACGATCGTTTTTTCTTCATCCTCCAATCGCTCCATGGATTTGAAGTACTCATAATGCTCCGGAGAAATCGCCGTGAGCACGGCAACATCTGGTGGACACATCTCGGTAAGATACGCGATGTCCCCTGGACGATCCGTCCCCATCTCTACAATAAGTTTCTTCGGATACGACATGCGCGTGAGCAACAGTCGTGCAACGTAAAAAAACACTGTCACCCACCCGGCAACAGACTTGCCCGGACTTTCTAGGCCGATGATGGTCATTGGAACGCCGATCCCATCGTTGTAGCTGCGAATACTCTGACGAACCGAAAATTGCTGCGAAAGTACGGCAGCAATGGCTTCGCGAGTTGTTGTCTTGCCTACAGAACCTGCGACGCCGATCACGGCTGGCTTGTACTTCTTCAAAATACGTCTCGTGCACCAGCGCAACACCTTTTCGAGAATCTTTCTACTCATACAGCTTATCTGGTTGTGGGAGGAATTCGCAGGTACTGTACCAAGAATTTGGCCATTTTGCCAAAGTATGGCGCTGCAGTAGATTCTGCCCACTCACGCTGTGGTTGTTCGAATTTGGAGAACACGACGAACTGCGGATCTTCGATAGGTCCATAGCCGACAAAACTGTGGTTGGTTTCGTCACTATATCCGCCTTGGTCTGCAATCTGCGCCGTACCTGTCTTGCCGCCGAAGTGATACCCAGGAACATATGCAACCTTGCGATACGTTGTCTCAATAACAGAGGTCAACATTCCAGAGATCAGGAACGATGCTTGTGGGCTGATCACGCGACGAACCACAACAGGCTCACGCACTTCCACATGACCATCAGGATATCGAACCTGACTCACGATGGTTGGTTGCATGAGCACGCCGCCGTTGGCCATCGCGGCGTAGGCTTGTGTCATCTGAATCGGCGTTGCAGTGATACCTTGTCCAAATGATGCTGTTGCTGCGTACACCAATCCTTTCTTCTGCAGTGATACGACAGTGCCCGCGCTCTCCGTGTTGAGCTCTATCCCGGTCTTCTTCCCAAATCCGAACCGGTCTACATACTCAGCGAAGTCTGCACGACCTAATTTCTCAACAATGAGAATCATGCCCGTGTTGATCGAACGCTCGAGCACTCCTGTCATGGTTTGTCTCCCCCAATTCTTGCGCTGCGCATTATAGATTGTGAATCCATCAATCTGACGCGATCCTGGATCATCATACGTGAGCTCCGGAGTAATGACATTCTTGTCTAGCGCCGCAGCCATCGTGACGGTCTTGAAAATCGACCCAGGCTCGTACGCGGTAAAGATCGCATGATTGTTGTACACCGCCGCTGAATCAACCTTGTTATACGTATTCGGATCAAATGTCGGATAGCTACACATTGCCATGATCGCGCCCGTCTTGGGATTCATGATAATAGACGTCGCACTCACAGACTGTGATTCCTTTGCGATACGCTCCAACTCTTCGCATGCGCGCAACTGAATTGTCTGATCGATCGTGAGCACAACATCTGCTCCATCACGTGCAGCCTGATGCTCACGACTTGCAACTGGAATCCATCCGCCAAATGCGTCACGCTTGCCTTCAATGAATCCTTGTTGCCCCGCGAGTGTGGATTGGTAATAGCCCTCGATACCATACGACCCCTTTGCCTTGCCATCAGAACCCATCCCGTAGAATCCGAGAATATGAGAAGCAAAATTCGCTTCTGGGTAGTACCGATATGGACGCGGGGCAAAATACAAACCCTGCAATTTCTTGGTTGCAAGTGCATCGCGCTGATCATCTGTTACCTTGTCGTAACCTGGCAGCGGTACGTAACGACTTTCGGGTTTGGAATTCTTGAGTGTGTCGTAGAGTACGTCACGCGCAGGTTTGTCGAGTGTGTAGACGCGAGCAAACTGATCGGCGATTGCGCCGTAGTCAGGCTTGTCTGCGTTGTCGAGGAATGCTTGGTAGACGGTGCGATGCAGCGCAAGTGGCGTGAGCGTCGTCCCGCGTGAACGATCTTGTACATAGATACCACCACGCTTGGGCAAGAGCGATCGATAAATATCCTGCGTACCAGCGGCAAGTGCAGTGTAGAACTCATGTTGTACCACCTGCATCACGAAGAGCCGCGCAATCATGACACACACCAGAACAATTGAAATCGTGCGCAAAAAAATGAGCGGTCGATGATTGACTGCTGTTGCTGGTGCGCTGGTGCGAGCACTCGCGCCACTGTGAAGGCGACCATTGCCGACGCGCATTGCCTGCGAGCGTGAACCTCCTTGCACGTACATAGATGCCATAAGTATACGCGAACTTTACGGTTTGGTCGAAAATCGGTATGATTCGCGACATGGAACTTCCCGCATTTCTCACCTTCATTCTCGCGACACTGCACACGGCTGGCCATCAGGCATACGCGGTGGGTGGATGTGTGCGCGACGTCTTGCGTGGTGTGACACCCACAGATTGGGATATTGCGACCAGCGCGCACCCCGAAGAGATCCAGCGACTTTTTCCCGAGAGCTTTTGCGAAAACGATTTCGGCACCGTCACTCTCAAGCCAGTTCCTGAGATCCCAGAAGAGAGCAAAGTCGAAATCACACCGTTTCGTGCAGAAGCTGGATATTCAGACCGTCGTCGTCCCGATTCCGTACAGTTCGGCGTGTCACTTGAGGAAGATTTGTCACGCCGTGATTTCACTATCAATGCCATGGCATTTGATGGGACGCGTATTGTTGATCCGTATGATGGTCAGCGTGATCTAGACAACGGCATTGTACGCGCGGTACGTGATGCTGATGAACGATTCAACGAGGACGCACTTCGCATGTTGCGCGCTATTCGATTTGCAACGGTGCTCGGATTCGAGATAGAGCCTGCAACATTTGCTGCCATCACCAAGAACGCACACCTCATCGACCACGTGTCCCCCGAGCGTGTACGTGACGAGCTCACCAAAATGATCAATGCGCCAAAGCAACCCTCGCGCGCATTTCATTTGCTACACGACTGCGGACTGCTCGCGCGCATCTTACCAGAACTTGAGGCTGGTGTTGGCGTGGGACAGAACAAACACCACGTGTATACGGTCTTCGAACACAACGTGCTATCACTGGACTTTGCGGCAGAATACGGATACACAACTGCGGTACGTTGGGCGTCTCTCCTGCACGACGTGGGCAAGCCTGCAACCAAGGCAGGAGACGGATACAACTCCACATTCTACAACCACGATATTGTTGGCGCCAAGCAAGCACGTGCCATCATGCAACGTCTCAAATTCTCAAAGGAGTTTGGTGTCAAAGTAGTTACGCTTGTCCGCTATCATCTCTTCTTCTACGACGTTGGTGTTGTGACCGAAGCAGCCATTCGTCGACTGGTGAAGAAAGTTGGTGCAGAGAACATCCAGGATCTGCTCAAGGTTCGCATTGCCGAACGCATGGGATCAGGTGTTGCAAAAGCACGCCCCTACCGCCTACGACATCTCGAATTCATGATCGAAAAAGTCGCGCGCGATCCAATCTCCGTGAAGATGCTCGAGATCGATGGAACCGTTCTCATGAACGAACTCGCTGTTGCGCCCGGTCCCCGGCTGGGCTGGATGCTCAATGCACTTCTCGAAGATGTTCTTGTTGATCCATCACGCAACACGCGAGAATGGCTCATGACGCGAGCGCAAGTCCTGCTCACGCTCTCAGACGCAGATCTCGCTGCACTCGCATCCAAAGCACGTGCAAGCGCAGAAGAAGTTGAATCCGAAGAAGTCGCGAAGATCAAAGGCAAATACAAAGTGTAGCAATCACCCTCCACAACAGGCTCATTGACAACGGCCTGAATTTGTGCTATCTTCCGAACCTGGCATACATGCGCCAGAAAGGAAAAGCTCCTTGACCAAAACCGAAACAGCAGCACTGACTGATACCGACAAGAAGAGCGTCGGCGGACCGAGCAACGAGATGTCCATCTGCGGCATGATCTGGATTATCGCCATAATCCACCAGGCCTCCTGCTACGCCATCAACGTGCCTCCCAACGAGCGTGGGATCGTGTTGCTGGGCATGCTTTTACCCATTCTCCCGTCCAGTGGGGTTTTGTTCTACCTGTCCGTCTTCTGCTTCGACTGGGTCAAAACGACGCCACGACCAGGAAGTCATAAGACGTTGGTGGTATCGACAATGCTCGTGCAGGCCGCAGCACTGTGCATCGTGCCGCTTCCTCTGCGTGCTGACGGCAGTCTCGCGTACAGAATCACCGGTGGTTTCACTGAGACAGTAACCGGAACTGAATGGACATTCAGAATCGCCGTTCCGTTCACTGTGACGGTCACGCCGTACAACCCAAACGCGCGAATCATCGCTGACCAGCTCACGTGCGAGATGGAAGAAGTCCCAGCACAAGCACCCACAATGTGCGAAGTGAGTCGCTGGACAATTAGCGCTGACATCCAGCTCACAGAGCTGGAGTACGAGGCGCTGTCACTGACTCGCCCCGCATCTGATTTCCAGGATCAGCTCAGCGATGCAGTGTGTCGTCGACTGGTCTCCAACCCGGAGACACAGCGATTCAACCTCGAACGTGTTGATGTACTACACGACGCACACGCACAGGAGTTCATCCTCCAACTCACTTCCGAAGTGCTTGCAGAGTGGAACATCGAATCGCGAATTCCACTGCGCGTCAGCGGCTACGCCGTGAGGCAACCACGCCCCGAGTCCTGCAAGACGCGCAACTAGCGCGTACGCATGACAACCAACCAGAGCGCCCGCATGATTCCCTCGGAGTCATGCGGGCCTTTGTTTTGTGCTATACTTTACTCCAAATCAGTATGGAACAGTGGTTTTCAGAACTTTTGCAGACAATGAGCGGCATGCACGCGATTTGGGGATATGTTGCCGTCTTCACTATTACTTTCGTGGAATCGCTGGCATTCATCGGACTCTTTGTGCCAGGTGGGCTCATTATTATTGTGAGCGGGCTTGGCATTTCGCATGGATACTTGGACCCCACGCTCACCATTCTTGCGGCTGTAATCGGCGCAATAGCAGGAGATAGTCTCAGCTACTCATTGGGCAAACGCTCGAGTACTGCAGCCCTAGCACGCCTCATCAAACCAGAGCACATTGCTCGTGCCGAGGTCTTCATGCAACGATACGGATCGATCAGTATTCTCGCAGCGCGATTTGTAGGAGTCGTTCGCGCGATTGTTCCGTTTTTTGCTGGCATGACGCGCATGCCGATGCGCACGTTCATGTTTTGGAATGTCGTGTCTGCCATTGCGTGGGCTGTGTCATTCATTTTTGCAGGCGTCATCTTCGGGAATCTCTGGCGTGTGCTCGGCACATGGACTACGCGCGCGGGATTGCTGACCTTTTCACTTATTGGACTCGTTGCGTTGTTCTTGTGGGCAGCACACGTACTTGCTCGCGCGATCGATTCGCTCGCACCGTATTGGCATGCGTACGGACAACGACATGGTGCACTGGCACGACAGGTTCTTTTTTGGAGCATACTCGTCACGTGTACTGGATTGTTCACTTGGTGTTTGTACGGCGTGATGCATCAGTCGTTCATTGGCTCTATTGATTACCGCGTTGAGAATTTGCTGCTCCTTTTTCGAGATACGCGTCTTGCAACATTTTTTGTTGGCGTCACCATGCTTGGGAAGGATATTTTTGCTGCACTCACCATCCTAGTAATCATCACACTCCTTGCTCTCTACCAACGCCGTCGATACATCATCCCATTTCTCATTACCGTCGTTGGCGCGATTGCAACGAGCACCTTGTTCAAATATCTCATTGAACGTCCACGATCACTCCACGCGAGCTATCTCGAGACCACGTATTCGTTTCCAAGTGGTCATTCCACGATTATCCTCGCGATCTACGGCTTCTTGGCATTCATTCTCGTGAGCCAGACCACATCATGGCAGCGCAAGGTGCAGCATATCGCAGGAGCAGCACTCCTGGTTGCCCTTGTTGGATTCAGCCGATTGTACCTCGGCGTTCACTATACACGTGATGTACTCGCTGGATATCTCATCGCCGGATTCTGGCTCACGCTCGGGATCGCATGGGCTCAGACTTTTGGAGCATACCGGATGGGAGGAAAGCCAATTGTTCGATACGCGCATGCAACCTGTGCTGTCATTGTTATTTTCTGGATCGCGTCATTTGCTACTCTTGCATCTTGGTACCACCCAGAGATCACATTCGCTGATGTGCGACCATCACAGATTTTCATTCCTGCCGAGAACGCGCGCGCTTTTGTCACTACACAGTATCCACTGCTCACCCAATCATTGTTAGGAGAGGCTCGTGGATCCATCCAACTCGTGTTCACTGTGCCTGAATTAGTGCACATCGATACCGCGCTTCGAACACTCGGCTGGATGCGCAGCGATACCGTTTCTTCTGCATCTCTTGCACGCATGAGCGCAGCACATGTACGCCGCGAGCGCTACGAACACGCACCTGTTGGATATCTCTTCTGGAACAATACTCCACAAGAAGTGAGTTACGAACAAGCACTCCCTGAACGCTGGCGCTCCCGCGAGCGAATGGTGCTGCGACTGTGGCGTGTGCCTGCGCGAACCACAACCAACGACGCAGTATTCGTTGCAGCAATGCATCGCGTTACTCGAACGAGATTCGGCGGACTCCTCTACCGATCACGTCTTGCAGAATCGAGCAGTATTGAGGCACTTGGCAAGCAAGTCATTGCCGCTGAGCCATCAGCCACAGTCTACCCAATCACCACTCCTGGTGAGTTGCGCTAGCGCTGACTCTCACGTAGCATACGAGTATCTATGTCACTCAAATCTTCCATTCGCAAAATCATTCCGTCTTCGGCCTTGCTACGCTACCACCAACTCTCCGCGTCCATTGCAAGCAGCTGGTACGGCAATCCCTCGCGCCAATTGGTCGTAATCGGTGTCACAGGCACCAAGGGCAAATCCACGACCTGCAATTATATCTGGTCTGTACTCCAATCCTCCGGCAAGAAGACAGCGCTCACTGGAACAGCCAACTTTCGTCTGGGCACTGTTGAGACACTCAACCCTTACCACCTCTCCATGCCAGGTGCATGGGTCATACAAAAGTTCCTCCGCCGCGCCGTTACAGAGGGATGCACCCACGCTGTGATCGAAGTTACCTCTGAAGGGCTCAAGCAGTGGCGTCACACGGGTATCCAATTCGATGTAGCCACATTCACCAATCTGACGCCAGAGCATTTGCCGTCCCACAACAATTCGTTCGACGAATATCGTGCAGCGAAGTTGCGATTGTTCGAAGCGCTCAAGAGCTCGAGCAAATCTGCTCCCTGTGCAGTGCTCAATAATGACAGTCCAGAGGTAGCAGCATTTGCTGCAGCATCCCCGCAGCGACGTGTCACCTATTCCACTGGAGCCCCTGCAGATCTTGCTGCAGCTGACATTCAGGTGACGGCAACAGGAGGAACATTTCGCATCAACACAACACCATTCACTCTCCAAATCCCAGGATTTTTCAATGTGAGCAATGCCGTTGCCGCTGTGGCTGTCGGACGCGCGCTCGGACTCTCACTCGAGCAATGTGCGCCAGGTATTGCGGCGCTTGCTGGCGTCCCAGGACGCATGGAGAAGATCGACATGCAGCAATCATTCTCCCTGTGGGTAGACTACGCACACGAAAAAGAATCCATGGGCGGACTGCTCGAGACATTGCGCGCAATGCGCACGTCAGCAGATCAACGCATCATTATCCTTCTCGGAGCCGAAGGCGGCGGAAGAGACAAAACAAAACGACCCATCATGGGCGAACAGGTAGGACGTCTCGCTGATTATGTTGTAGTAAGCAACGTCGATCCATACGAAGACGATCCAACACCTATTTGTGAAGACATCGCACGCGCAGCTGAGGCTACAGGCAAAGTCCGAGACCAAAACCTCTTCGTCATCGAAGACCGCCGCAGCGGTATTGCAAAAGCACTCTCCCTCGCACAGCCAGGCGATCTCGTCGCCATCACCGGAAAAGGCGCGGAGCAATCCATTGTTATCGGCGGCAAATCTTCTCCATGGGACGATCGCACCGTTGTACGAGAGGAGCTCACCAAACTTCTTCGCGCAACACAATAATCTCGTCGAATAACAAAAAACCGCACACTCGAGTGTGCGGTTTTTTGTGCTCTACTTAGAACAAGTTGAAGTGCGAGATAAGGAACGTGAGCGAGTACATGCCATCTCCGAGAAGGAACAACATGAGACCACACACGAAGATAAGCAACTCGAATTCATATCCACCCTTGAACCCCTTCTGATTTCCAGTGAGCGCAATGGCGACCACCATGATCATCGCGAGAAGGAATGCCCAGACCTGACCGAAAAGTCCGATGAAGAGCATCACACCACCGAAAAGCTCGATGAATCCTACCAAGAAGGTGAAGAACCGTGGAGCTGGAACACGCAATGTTTTGAAAAACTTCGCAGTCGCGAGCGCGAACTTGCGATCAAAAATCTTTGGGTATCCATGAGCCATGAATATAATGCCCAACATGACACGTACCATGAGGAGCGAAACGCTCACATACAATTCTGGCATACAAAATGAACTAAATAAATATTACCTGATGCTGCGAGTATACCACATCATGTACAGATCCACCATGCGCTCCCATGTGTACAACCGTCGCACACGGGCCGATGCATGTGCCACAAGCGCCGCACGTGCACTCGGATCACGATAGAGCTGACCAATAGCAGCTGCAAGTGCTCGAGCGTCACGCGGTGCAACAATCACGCCAGCACGTCCATCATCAAGTACTTGGCGAACACCCGCGAGATCACTTGCAATGCACGCGACATCACTCGCCATTGCTTCTAACAACACCAATCCAAATGCTTCGCCACGCGAGACCGAAGGAAGCACAAGTATTTGCACTGCACGATACCACTGCGCGAGTGAATCTGCAGACTGGTTCCCCACAAATCGAACACGATCAGTAATACGCCACTTTGCAGCGAGGCGTTCGTACGATGCGCGCAGTGCACCATCTCCAATCAGGACAAGCTGCACGCCATCTGGCAGCGATCGCACTGCTTCCAGCAAGACCGGCACTCCCTTGAATGCATGTGCGTGGTCCATACCTCCCACGAAGAGCACCGTACACTTTGCAGGTGACAATCCAACAGATGCCAACAACGCCCACGACGCTTCTCCCCCATCGCGTGGATGAAACCGCTTTTGATCCACACCAAAAGGAGCCTCTACCACACGATCAGCCAACTCCTGGAAAAGTGCTGCCGAACTGGTGGATGCAGCATATGCACGACTACTCACAAAGATTGCAGACGAGGCGCGCAATACTCGCGGCGTAATCCATGCGCGATACCAACGGAAATACCACCCTTTCAATCCGCTGGCAGTCGGATCCATATGATACGTAACCACGAACCGAACTGCTGGATATTTCTTCGCCCACTGCGCACACATCTCCGCAGTGAAGTAGAACGGGAAATGGAGATGGACTACATCACTCTCTTGGAACACATCTTCCACCGGAATACGTCCCGAATTACCGTACGAAAAAACAGGCACGCGGTATTCAACACGCACACCATCCTCCACACGATTGTGCTGCCCACGATCATACTGCGGCGTTATCACACGAACCTGATGCCCACGCCGCGCTAGCTCCTGCGCGTGTGCATGAGCCACAGCCCCCATTCCCCCACGATATGGCGGATACACACAGGTAATAATTGCAACTCGCAGCGAGCGCGATGCATCGACAGTGTCCGGACGTACACTATTCTTTTTTCTTGGCATGATACTGGTGAATGGCGTCTTCGCGAGTGAGCCGCGTCAACTGATCTTCCATGTGCTCCAGGCGCACAAAAACGCGAAATACAAGATACAGCAACAACAGTATCGAAAAATAAACTGCAGTATCAACACCACGCCCCACACCTACCACTTCTGCCACACGATCCAAGAGTGTTGGCGCCCAGGTGAATACTAACACGCACACCCAGACCACAGCAGCAACGACAGTGAGCGGCAACGACAGATGTCGCGCAGTCCCCCGACGCACAATACGCACTAATGCGAGTACCGCAATGATTGTAAAAAGTATTTGAACTAATCCCACAGTCATATCAATCCATGTTCAGGCGAATAGCCATGGTTACAAGTGTCTTCACACCTCCTGCGAAGCTCTGGCCCTTGCTCAGTGAATACTCGGTATACACCGGGCGCACAGGGATTTCGACTAACTGCATGCGCAGACGATGCGCTTCCTTCACAAATTCAGATGACACGTCCATTCGGTTGGCGCGAATACGCATTTGCTCTATCGCTTCACGACGAAATGCGCGCAAACCAGACTGACTATCGCTCACCCATGCACCGTGCATCCCCCAAGTGACGACATTGCCGAGATTGTTGTACACGCGACGATACCAAGGCATGTTCTGACGATCGAGATTACGGGACCCAATGACCATATCAGCACCCTGACGAACTGCATCTGCCAATCGCGCAATGTCTTCGCCGTGATGTTGTCCATCTGCGTCAAATGTCACCACAACCTTCGCACCCAATGCCAACGCCAAATCAATACCTGTCTTGAGCGCCGCGCCAAGTCCGCGATTAATACGATGCTCAACCAAATGCACTCCTGACTCGCGCGCAATGACTGCCGAAGTATCACTACTCCCGTCATTAACAACGATCACAGACGTTGCAGGTACGTGTGTTGTCACGTGCTCTAACACCGAGGCAAGGACTGCCCCTTCGTTGTAACATGGCATGACAACATATACCTCGTGCATAGTACTAGAGTCCCATCATTTGCTTGTGCGCAATGGTGTAGTCAATGGTCTTGAGCAATCCGTCTTGCAATCGGACCAGTGGCAACCAGCCGAGCTGCTCCTTGGCCTTCTGGATCGACGGAAGACACAACGGACTGGTGAAGATGAGCGACGGCTCATACCGAACCACCGACGTAGAATTCGTCATCGCAATAACCATGTTGGCAACATCAACCATCTTGAGATCCTCTTCCCCACCGAAGTTCACTGGTCCAATGGTCGCTGGCGCCTTCATGAGACGCATCACACCATCAACCACATCAGAGACATAAATCAGCGACGACGAGAACGACTCATCACCATAAATCACAATATCTTCATTTCCCAACGCAGCGGTAATGAAGTCAGGCACCATCTGTGCATCAAACAATTTCTCGCGCGGACCATAGGTACGGAAGATGCGCGCAATCTTTGCTTCCAATCCGTGGACTTGTGCATACGTGGTGACGCACGTTTCGCCAAATCGCTTGCCTTCGTCATAGCACGCGCGAGCCGACAAATGATCCATGCTGCCTTCTGTAGTCTCATCGCACGTTGTATCTCCGTCGCGTCGAGGTCCATACACTACCGCCGATGACGCATACACATACTTTGCATTATACGCACGCGCTACTTCGAGTGTGTTGATCACACCGACGCTATTGGTGCGCAATGTCTGCAACTTGTACTGCTCGAAATTCTTCGCACTTGTGGGACATGCGAAATTATAGATTTCTTGGATGCCTTGGAACTTGACCTTGAACTTCTCGAGTTCTGGATATTGCGTGAGATCAAGTGGCTCATTAATATCATGCTTGAGGAATTCAAAATCCTCGAACTGCATGAGATGCTCAATATTCTTGCTCGTTGCGCCCGAGAGATCATCAACACAAATTACTTTTGCATCCTTGAGGAGTCGCTCGCAGAGATTGGAGCCGATAAATCCTGCACCACCAAATACAATAACGTTCTTTTTTTCAAAACCTGTCGTGTCTGTCATAGGAGATAAGTTACACCTAGTATACGTGAAATTAGCGCAGGAACGCAACCGTCACACCACCACTATAGAATGAGCCAAACGGATAGACTTGCAGGATCATCTGCCCTGACCCTGTGTAGAGTTCTACCATCCCCACGGTATTGCGACCGGTAGCAACAGCCATACGACCTGGCGCAACGGCCAGCGAAACCCCTGTCGTCGCCCCTGGCCACAACACTGTATACACGGATTGCGCTGCGGCAAACACAAACGGCTGCGCGATGACTACAGGACTCACACCAGGAGCAGAACCAATGAGAATATCAGTGACGCCATCTGCGGTGAGATCCCCCATTGCAAGCGTCGGGCGTTGTGAAGCGACATCTTGCACAAACCACTCATTCACATACGCACCGCCTGGTGCCCATGCCTCGATATGCTGACCACCATTGCGTTGTTCACTCACAATAATACGCGGCTCACCATTGACGACACCTGAAGCAAAAATCAACCCAAAGGGATACGGTCGCTGCCCAGGAGAAAATCGCAAAAACTCTCGACCATCTGGTCTATAAATCGTAATGAACTGTGATTCGCCAGTAAGTGGTGCTGTGACAATCTCAACCTGACCATTCTTGTCATAATCGATTACGCCAACACGCACACCGCGACGATCTGTTGCCTCCCCCGCAAGAAATTCCTTCACCAGTGTCCCATCTGGGCGAAAAATCCGAACCAGCGCCGCGCCGCCACGTCCTGCGCCAACAATAATTTCTTCAGAACCATCTCCATCTGTATCTCCTGTTGTGAGTGAGTTACCAGATCCACCCGTGTTTCCAAATGCGCGGAATTCGTGCACTACCGTACCCACAGAATCAAACACTCGAACGAGATGCTCTATACCCGTGTCTTGTCCGACAACAAGTCGATATTTTTCCGGTGTTGGTGTTACGGCAATTGGCGCTGTTGGCTGTGCTGGGGCGACTGGTGCAACGGGCTGCACACTGCCAGGTGGATGCTCCGTGGTGAGCAGTGTGAGCGCAGCAGCAATATTGAGTCGACCTGCGCCCACTTGTGCGGCAAGCTCGGGATTTTGTGCAGTGATCGAATCTGCGGAACGAGTGAGATACGAATGTGCTTGTACTGGTGTGAGCGCGGGATATACCGCCTTCATGAGCGCCACAGCTCCTGCAACCATCGGTGAAGCAAATGACGTACCATTCCACGCACCTCCGTACAGTTGAATTTGATTGAGCTCGGCAGACTGATACAACGTGCTTGGCACCTCTTCCCCAGGCGCTGCAATGTCCACACACCCCGCACCATAATTACTAAATGTCGAAATCGTATCGCGACTATCCACTGATGCCACTCCAATCACAAGCTCAGGTCCAATCCCTGGTGCTGCAAAACACACGGGGTACAGCGGCTTGGTTCGCAAATCACGATTCGTGCGCGCTTCATTCGTGTAGTTGCCAGCAGAAACTACCGTTGTGACTCCAGCGTTGTAGGCACGAACTATCGCGTCTTGCAGTGATTCGATATTGGCATCAATCACGAGACTCACACTGATCACATCAGCGCCGTTGGCCGTCGCATACGCTATGGCATCATTCATGTTGGATGTTGGCACTTGGTGCGACTGTGTTCCATCTTCTGCTGTTGCATCAATTACGCGCAGTGGCATAATCCGCACTCGCCAGTTAATGCCTGCACTGAACTGATTATTATTCCCTACTGCGCCAATAATTCCGGCAATAATTGTTCCGTGCTGCAACTCACCTGCACGAAACGCAGCACCGGTTCGCACATACGGTGTAGGCGACGAATCGTTATCCACGAAATCCCATCCCCGCACATCATCAACATATCCATTCTGGTCATTATCAATACCATCCCCCGCAACCTCACGCGTGTTCACCCAAATATTATCTCGCAGATCAGGATGGTTGAGATCAATACCACTATCAAGGACAGCTACAACCACTTCGCGTGATCCTGTCGTGATATCCCACGCACGCTCAAGACCGATTTGCTGCCAAATCGGGAGTCGCATGAAGAACGGATCTGATGGCAACGCTGCACTGGCAGTTTGTGGGGCCAAGAGTACAGCAATCACGAGCGCCTTGAATATGTAACGCAAGCTTGGTAGCATAGGCTGCAAAGATACAGTAGGTAGTATACCGTATACCTACAACCCTGTCCCACCCCTATGCATGCAACACTTTTCAAGAAATTTCTCCTTCTCGTAGGCGATATTGTCATGCTCTACAGCGCACTCGCTCTCACACTCCTTGTCCGCTATGGCCAAGAAGCATGGAGCGTTCAGTGGGACATCCATCTCCTCCCACTGAGTATTATCTTTGTTCTGTGGATCGGCATTCTCTACATTACCGGACTCTACGACGTACAACGTGCGAAGAACAACGTACTCTTCTTCCGCAACTTCCTAGAGGCACTTGTTGCATCAACGGCACTTGCTATTGCTGTCTTCTACATTTCGCCGTTCTTCAGCATTGCACCGAAGACCAACCTCTTGATCACCGTCGGATTCTACGGCCTGCTCTTCACACTCTGGCGCATGCTGTACAACCAGGTACTTGCACCGCGACTCTTGCGCCGTCGTGTATTGTTCGTTGGCCGAACACTCGAGGTTGAGGAGCTCGTTGGCGTCTTCAACCGCAATCCGCAACTCGGCTATCTCCCTGTTGCGCTGGTTGAGCTGACCGAGAACGCCGGTGGGCCTATTACTGGCATCGAACGCTACACCACACTCAAGCACATCCGCGCCATTGTCACCGCACACGAAATCGACACCGTAGTGCTCGCTATTGATATCCATGAGCAGCGCGCACTCACACAAGAGTTGTACGAGCTTATTTTCTGGAATCTCGATATCATCAACATTGCAACGCTCTACGAGCACATTACTGGCCGCGTACCTATTGCATCACTTTCGGAGTCATGGTTCCTCGAGAATCTCCACACGCGTCATCGAATGTACGATGCATTTCGTGTCAGCTTCGACACGGTATTCGCACTCGTCCTTCTTGTGATCACCGCGATTATGACGCCATTTCTGGCGCTACTCATTCGTGGCTCGAGCCCTGGACCACTCTTCATCCGTCAAATCCGAATTGGCAAGAATGGCAAACGCTACACGATCGCAAAATTCCGTACCATGAAAGCACTCGCAGCTGATGGCTCTGCAGAGCTCGATGGCGCAGCTGCATTTGCGCAAGAAGGCGACGCGCGCGTTACTCGCGTTGGTAATTATCTGCGCAAATTCCGCATCGACGAGTTCCCACAAGCGTGGAATATTCTCAAAGGAGAAATGGCGCTCATTGGACCACGTCCAGAACGTCCAGAATTTGTAGAAAAGATTACTGACTCAATGCCGTTCTTCACCGTGCGCCACATTGTTCGTCCTGGACTCACTGGTTGGGCACAAATTAACTACCCATACGCGAAGTCATTCGAGGAAATGTTGGTCAAGCTCCAATACGATCTCTACTACATCAAAAATCGCTCAATCATGATTGATGTAGCGATTTTCCTCAAAACCATTAACGTGATGATCCGTCGCAAAGGACTCTAGCGCATCGTACGCTACTTGGCTGACTGCTGTGCAGCCAACACAGTGAGTCTGTCGTATTCAGATTTTGCACCAGTATTTGTCGGATCAAGTTGTACTACTGCTTGCCAATCTGCTGCAGCTGCTTTGTAGCTCCCCAACTCCTCAAAATAGTTGGCGCGCTCCTTGTAAATCTCAGGTGAACCAATAATGAGACGCTCAAGCGCTGTAGCATACACCGCAAGCACCTTGTCAGGCGCTGCTTGCATTCGATATCGGTACAGCGTTGCGAGCTTTTGGTAGTGTGTGTACTGACCCGGCTCAATCGTGATTGCGCGCTGGTAATTCTCCTCTGCTTCTTCGTACTTCGCGAGTGCCTTGTACGTGTCACCAATTGCTGCATAAATCGTTGGATTATCCCCAAACCGATTAATAGCCTCCTCGTACAACGCAATCGCCTTTTGTCGTGGATACTCGAGTGCATACGCGTCTCCCATGGTCTTCCAATGCCGTGCGGCTTCGACAAGTGCAGAGGAATCAACTGCTGCATTTGCCTTTTGCTCCCACTCACGTGCTGTAGTCATGAGCTGTTCGATACCAGCACGATCTACAGCTGTACGCGATGCAACGAATTCCATGAATACCCGTCCTTGATTCCAATCACTGCGATACACAAAGAATCCACCAACAATGAGCGCAATGACGACACCAAGTGCTGATAGCTTCGCAACAAGTCGTGCAGTAAGTACCATACGGGGGAAATTACGAAATTCCGTAGAATGATTTGACGCGGGCAATTCCCTCTTCAACGGAGACTTCCGCCTTCCATCCGAGGAGTTCCATCGCACGCGTGTTATCAGCCCATGCATCATGCGGCTCAAGGCGCGCAGGAATATGCTCAGCAGGACCACCGAAGAGTTCGGCGAGCTCGTTCATACTAATGTTGCGGCCTGCTGCGGCGTTCATTACCTCGCCTTTGCCCACCTTGTCACTCGTCATTGCCAACATATTGGCGCGCACAACATCGGTCACGTATGTGAAATCCCGAGTCTGTGTGCCATCTCCTGTAATGGTGAGCGGCGTGCCAGCACGCTTCTGGCGCACAAACACTGACATCACAGACGCATACGAGCCCACCTCAGACATACGCGGCCCGTACACATTGAAATAGCGCAGACTCACCGTCTCAATCTGGTACGCAAGCGAAAAAACTCGTGCGTACAGCTCACCGACATACTTCTGCACTCCGTATGGACTCATTGGCGCAGGCAACACGTCTTCCGGAGAAGGCTTCGGCGCATCTTCGCCATACACTGCACAGCTCGCAGAATAGACGATGCGCTTGACTCCCGCGTCCTTTGCAGCCACAAAGACATTGAGCGTCGCATTGAGATTGTACTCATGAGCCTCGATCGGATTCTCCAGCGACTCCTGCACACGAGGAAGCGCAGCCATATGGAACACGCCATCCACACCAGCAAATGCCGGACGAATCGCTGCGAGATCACGTACGTCTACCTCAAATAACTCTGCACGAGGATGTACAGTCTCGCGCGTACTCGTCAAAAAATTATCGATGATACGCACTGTATGCCCCGCATCAATGAGCGCCTCTGTGAGATGCGATCCAATGAACCCTGCGCCACCTGTTACAAGATATACTGCCATATTATTTTTTGGTTGGACGATACAATGGGGATCCTACAGCCAACACCGTAAATCCTTTTTTCGTGAGCGCTTGGTAATCTGCTGCAATCATGCGGCGACCATCAGCAATGAGATACGGCGCACGCGCAGCCTTCACAAATACTGAGGCCAGCTTTTGGAACTCTGGCCAATCGGTTGTGATGACACTTGTACTCGTGCCACGAACTGCGTCTGCTGCAGTGCGGCATGCGATGACGCGTGTGCGCTTGGTGCTCGTCTCTTTCGCATACGCCTCAAGTGAGACCATATCCACCCCAGGATCGTATACACGAACCTCTGCAGCGCCATGGCGACGCATGCAATCTACTACCATCGGGCCAGCAGAATTGCGAATATCATTCGTGTCGCGCTTGAACGCAAGGCCGAGCACTGCCACGCTCGCGCCCTTTGCGCCTTGTGGCATCGCCTTCTTCACACGAGCGAGGAAGAGCTCAATCTGGCGACGATTGCTCCCAATACTTGCGCGAACCAGATCTGTATTTGCTTTTGTTACTTCGAGCTGATGCGCAAGGGACTTCGCATCCTTCTCCAGACACGACCCACCTGCATAAATACTGTCGTAGAATCCCCAGAATCCAATGCGCGGATCAGAACACACGATCTTGCGTACTGCCTCAAACGTCACATCATTGAATTGCTCACTCACGCGTCCCATCACGTCATAGCAGAGCATGAGACGAGAGAACAACAAATAGTTCGCAAGCAATTTGCCTGCCGCAGCCTCAAATGGATTCACTTCAATATACGGGATATCGTTGTTGCCCTCGAAATGCGCATACATGCGACGCATGATCGCAAAATCCTTGGGTGAAGTTGCACCAACAACAATACGCGTTGGCTGCAAGTTGCCCTCAATCGCACGACCTTCAACAAGAAATTCAGGATTTGCCACAACGCCGACGTTCTTCGCACCCGCCTTGTCGAGTTGTTCTTGAGTATACTTTGCAGTATCTACTGGAACCGTACTCTTGTTGATAATCACCACGCGATTCTTTTGCTTGCCACTATTGCGACTTGCAAGTGCGCCAGCCAATTTCTTGAGGGCAGACTGGTAATACGACATCTCTGTGCTCCCATCCTCGCGCGACGGCGTCGGCACACAGATGAAGACAGCCTCGGCAGATTCGAGCGTCTGCTCAACGAGTGTGTAGTCAGTGGTGAACGTGATGCGATCTGAGTGCTCAATCAACAAATCAGCCAGTCCGTTCTCGAACAAGCACGCATCAATCGTCTTGCGATTACGCGACGAGAGGCTCGCTACGCGCGCTTCGTTAATGTCGTACAGCAGTACGTCGTGGCCAAATGACGCCATGGCCGCAGCCGTGGTCGTCCCAACAAATCCAGATCCAATAAATACAAGTTGCATAGGCGCGTTGATATACCCAACTAGTGTAACAAAACATCCAGAAATGACAAAGCCCGCCTCAGTGTCAACCGTTCGGGATTACTTCGCAATCGCCTGCTTGAACTCCTCCACCATCTCCACAGCCTCAGGCTCAAGCCCGTAGCGCTGTGCAATGGATAGGCACGCCCAGTCTGCGGCAAGAATCGTCGAAAAAATCTGTTCGTATGCAGTGGCGCCAGTCACTTGGAATTCCTGGACGTTGAGGCCACGGGCGCGCAACAAATCGCGCTGCACATCCATACGTCGAACGATGCGTGCATCATCCGTCACATCGCGCAAAAAGATGAATACCGTGTTAGCGCTGAGCGAACGCGTTGCATCAACCACATCATAGCCATTCATTTCATTGTGATTGAGCTCAGGAACAACATTGCAAAATGCCGGGATCTTGCCAGTCTCATTGAACTTGATCTTCCAAATATACGCGATGGCTTCGTTGCGTGTAGACGCGTAGACAACAGGTACGCGATTCTCGCACCACTGCGCAATGGTTGTACCTTGCGTCTGTGCACGCGTAGCATCAAGTGTTGTGAGTGCACGCGTAGCATCAAGCAAATCAGCACGACCCATCACCGCCATAACTGATCGAGCTGCGTACCCCAACGCACAGCGCGGCGGAATCCCAGTAGCAGGAATCACCACATGCGGAATATGCTGCTCTTGCGCCATACGCAGGAGTTCACCACCTGTTGTGATAATCGCAAGCGGCAATCCACGTCGAATCGCTTCGCGTGCGCCGTCGACTGTTTCCTCCGTGTTACCTGAATACGAACTTGCAATGATGAGCCGATCCGAGAGATCAACCCCTTGTGGCAAGCCATAGTCGCGATGATGCACAATGTCGACTGTTGGATCCATACGATGCAGCAATGTCGACGGCTGTTGCGACCCACCCATCCCTAGCACGACAAACTTCTTGAACATGTGCAACTGATCTGCGTGGACTACAACTGGCTCGAACGAGAACTGCTCTGGAAAGTCGCGAATAATTTCATGCATCATACCGCTTTGCAAGATAAGAAATACCAAAAAGAAATACGACAAGCGCTCCCACGGTCCCAAGCATACCGAGCAACCCAAACGAGAACACCGCGCCACCAAACACCGTATACACTACAACCGCAGGAATAATACCAAAGAACGTCCCGACTAGATATTGGTTGAACCGTACACGCGTGAGTCCAAGTCCGTAATTCATCACTGGGAACGGAATGAGTGGCAACACACGCAAAATCATGATCGTAAGCCAACCAAAACGGCCAAGAAGGCGTGTTTCGAGTGCAAGCAGGCGTGTTTCGTGTTTCTTCAGAAACCGTTCGAATCTTGCTGCACCGTAACGACGCGAGATGAGAAAGGATGCAACCGCTGCGATCATGCCCCCTATCATCACGTACGCAATTCCCTGCATCGCACCAAAAAGCACACCAGCCATCACAAAAAACGGCGTGGACAACATGAAAAGCATCATCGCCACCGCAAAAATCACGATGAACAATAGCGGCGCGAGCAGTCCAAATCCTGCAATCCATCCCTGGAGTTGTCCGAGTATTTCTTGCATAGCAGAAGTCACGACCAGTATACTCTGAGCATTCACGAATTGTCACGCTATGCCCATCACCCTCTTCGCATTCGACTGGAGCGGAACGCTCAGTGACGACCGCCCACCTGTGTACCAAGCGAACATGCGCATGCGCGATGCATACGGCCTCGAACAGATCTCCTATGAGGACTGGATGCGCACATCTGTTGGCAATGTAGTAGAGCTCTTCCAAATCGCCAACCCAAGTCTCAGCGCTGAGCAAATCTGGTCTGACTACAAACGACTTTTCGACGAAGTACTAGCCGAAGGCACAGAGCCCACCATGTACGAAGCAGTCCCCGCGCTCATCCGCGCACTGCGCAACGCCAACAAAATCGTCGGCATCGTCAGCGCGCACCCGCAAAAAAATCTAGAAGCCGAAGCAGAACGCTACGGACTGCGCGAGCACTTCGACTTCGTCATCGGCGACTGCCGAGCAAAAGACGCAGCCCTACGCGAAATGGCACAACTCTACGTAGACGATCCCTCCACCCAAGCCCTCTACACCGGCGACACCATCCAAGACATGCACTACGCCAAACAAGCAAGATACAAAACCGCAGCCATCGGAACCGGCTACCAGTCGGAATCCCAACTCCGAGCTGTGAACCCCGATTACTACATAGACACCCACGCAGACTTCTACCCTCTCATCAACTCGTAGTCAGGTTACAAACGCCAAAACCCCACGATATTTCTTTTCCAAGTCCTCCCCGTTAACTGAGGTCCGGGCTTGGAAAAGAAATATCGTGGGGTTTTGTTGCTTACAACGTGAGTACGAGTTTACTTCTCGCGCATCAGTGCCCAAGTTCCAGGCCCTACCATTGCGATACCAAGAGACACGAGCATCATCACGAGTGGGTACTGCATTCCCATGTATCCTGCGCTCCAGTGCACGAGGATGATTGCAACGAGCATGATGAATGCGAGCAAATATCCAGCGCACTGTGTCCACACACCGAGGAGCATTGCTGCGCCACCGAGTGTCTCAACAAGTGCTACAACCCAGAACCAGAACATTGGAGCCATGGTAATACCCATGGACGCGAACATTGCACCACCGGCTTCACCGCCCACCATGAGCTTGTTAATACCAGCGTACAAGAACACCATCGCAACCGCGACGCGAATGAGAAACAGTCCAGTGTTTGGACACTTCTTCATTGCATTCATCATACAAAGAAATGAAAAGAATAAATATCGTTAAGCCCGTGCACGAATATCCGCAAGCACGGTTGCAGCATGCGTCGCAGTATCTACATCGGTATACACCACCGCGATCTTTCCTGCCGGATCAATGAGATACGTGTACCGGAGCGTTCCTTCGAATTCGCGTCCCATGAACTTCTTCTTGCCCCAGCAATCGTATTTCTTAATAACCACGGTATCAGGGTCTGCGAGCAAGGTAAAGGGAAGCGAATATTTGTCTGCAAATTTCGCATGACTCTTGCTGGTATCTTTGCTCACACCGAGCACGACAACACCTGCCTTGCGATACTGCGCAAATCCATCACGAAATGAGCAAGCCTCCTTCGTACAACCAGGAGTGTCGTCCTTCGGATAGAAATAGAGCACAACCCATGATCCGCGATACTGCGCGAGTGAGTGTTCTTCGTCTGCCTGATCTCGCAATGAGAAATCTGGTGCTGCCGATCCGACCGTGAGTGCCATATCCGTTGAAATAATATGAACCAAGTATAGCACAAAATATAAAACGCTTGCGAAGGTGTTGACCCCCACAAGCGCTTCATGACCAACTGCCAATTGACAGGTGATCAGTCGGGAACAGCAAGCACTCCCTGCCAGTGCTCGCCGCCCATCGTGGACAGCTCGGACAGGATCGCGTCCGTCTGTTCCTGCGTGACGAACCCACGACGACGCAGCGTAGCAAGCGCACTCACGAGATGAGCGTGCGTGCTCGCCTTGATCGCACGCTGCACCGTGTCCGCGATCCGGACGCAGATCCGAACCACAGCACCGATCATTTGCCACCAGACCAGTCCGACCAGTGACGTGCGTCCTCGAGTGCGTCGAGGTCGTGCGACGACATGGATCCCTTTTCTTACGATCTTTCTCACTTTTCCTCCGGAATGTTTGTTGGCGCCCCACACAACAGCGCGATGTACCCAGTATACGCAGGGGGTACAATCTGTCAAGTAATCAGTGGACAGTTCTAGCGCAGGCGCACGAAGCACCCACGACACACAGGCGCATACGTAAATGTCCCATCATCAGGGATCACTGGCGGCATTCCGTCGAGTACTGGTTCCCCATTATGGTACACCTGCGAATAAATTGCCTCAGGATTTTTGCATGTCTCGCAGACTGCACGTTTGAACTTCACTTCGTGCGGGCCGAGCTCGAGGAGATTCTTGATGGATTCGAAGAGTCGGCCCTGATAATCAGTGTCGAGTGACGAAACCACCACACGCGTACCACGACGCAACAGCGACTCCACATGCACCACATCCTCAGGCGCAAACATGTGGAACTCATCAATACCAACAATCTGCTGATCAAACGGGAGAATCTCTGCAAGGGACGTCACCTTGCGCGCCTCGAGAATAGTCCCAATGCGACTCTCAATCTGCGCGTCCCGGACATTGCGACTGCTTTGATACAGACCATGCGGAATCGTGGTGTATCGCAACGGCGCAAAATGGCTGATGAGCTCATACGATTTGCCACTTTTCATCGGTCCGAGAATGACGGTGAGTTGCATAGATTTCGTTGGTCTGCCAGGCGGCAGTTGGTTCACGGCGATTCTACCACGGCCTTGCCGCGTGCGGAAAGCCGTGGTACCATATCGCGCATACTATTCTCTTCTTGCGTTATGAACATGAAATCGTTCTACAAGAAGACGACGAAAAAGAAAAAACTCGCCGTCTTCGATATTGACGGAACTGTATTCCGCTCTTCGATTCACACCGAGCTCTTCTACGGGCTCGTGGAGTACGGGATCTTCCCACGCATTGTACTCAAAGAAATTGAGGAGTACCACGAAGACTGGATCAATCGCCGTGGCACATTCAAGGAATTCGAAATGACATTGCTCGACGCATACACACGTCGTCTGCGCAACAAGATGCAGGAAGACATCCAGGAAGTGAGCTCATTCGTCATCCGCGACAAGAAGGATCTCGTGTATGTGTACACACGTGACCTCATCAACAAATTGCGCAAGGAAGGATACTTCCTCCTTGCCATTTCTGGATCGCCTAACGAGATCGTGCAGGAGTTCTGCAAAGCATGGAAGTTCGATCTCGCGTACGGCGCAATCTACGGCACCGAAGGATCGTCATACACTGGCGAGCTCATCTTCCCATCGTATCTCAAGAAGAAAGAAATCCTCACGCAGTTCTGCGCCGAGAACAACTTTTCACTCAAGGGATCGATCGGCATCGGTGACACAGTTGGCGACGTCGCATTCCTCGAAATGATGGAGACACCAATTGCCTTCAACCCAAACAAAGAATTGCACGCCGAAGCAAAGAAGCGCGGCTGGAAAATTGTTGTGGAGCGCAAGGACATGATCTACGAGATGTAGTACAAACACAAAAAGATTCGCCCGCCGATGAAGTTCCTTCACGGCGGGCGTTTCTTGTTACATGTTGTTCTTGTAGTGCCTCAGACTCTGCGCGAGTCGGAAGCGCGCATTATGATAGAGCCACGGCAGCTGCAGCTGCTCTACCACGTTGCGCAACTGCCGCAGCCGCTCAGGAGTTTGTGGCGCAACGATCTCTATGTGACACCGATCGAAGAACTCCAGCTCGAACTCGATCCAGTCGCCTTCCTCCTTTACTTTCTCTACCTTACTGATTGCATGGTAGCGAAGGAGTGCGGCGACCAGTGGTCTGCTTAACCTCTGTACGACCAGCTCCAGCTGGAGAGCCGATCGCTTGTTCAAATCCTCTTGCTGAACCTTCATGGCGAGAAATTGTGTAAGCACGAGTGCATGTGCTGGTGTGATGCACAGGTGGTACGACGGAATCAGGCCGATGAGTAATTTTGCCTCTCTGCGCTGCATGTCGATTTGCTTACGCGCAATACGTCGTCTATATCGTTCCACCTCCCATTCCCCGCGTGTCCCGGACGATCCATCGTGTGCGTCGTCATACGCGCGCCGCAGCAGTTCTGCCCAGAATCCACGCACTGGACGCCACGGTGAATCAGTACGATGCACCATGCGCAGCCGTGTCTGTGGCGAAATAGAATCCACGATGTAAGGATACGTCACAGCGAGCCGCGTCTCATCGAGTCGCACCATTTTGATTCCGTGCGGATTCACTCTCACACGAAGATACCCATACGCCCGCAGCTCTCGGTACCATCGTGCACCAAGACTCCGTTTCACACGCTGTTCATCTTGTTCACTCACCACAGGTGCGCTTGTAGGAAACCATGTGTCCAGGAAGCTCAGCGCTTCCTGGACCGTGAGACACAGCACATGCACCCGCATACGTGGCAGTGTTCGAAGTGGATCAGGCGCGAGCCACAGAAACCGTGGCGTCGCAGTCTCACCTTCTTCGCCCACTACCGTAGTAGCGCGATCAGCTGCCGTGGTGTCGTAGAGCAGTCCTGTTGCATCTGGTGTGTCCGAGACCACATGCAACAAGGACGACCTCTGTCGTGGTGGCTTGTACATGTTCGCCTCCTTTGCGCGCAAACGCGCTACCCGTACGAAGCCATCGATTCCTGTCGACGCATGCACGATGTGCCAGACGGAATGAGCTGTTCAGTAATACGCTCCAGGAAGCTAGACACGTACACACGTTCAGGCTCGATGACCTCCAGTGGCGGATGTGCGTCATCCCCTTCCACGCGATACGTCCGCAGCTCGATGGGTTCCACGCCCGGCTTGGGCGCGAGGTCACCATCGATGCGGATCTCGCAGACATCGAGTCGAGCTTCGTTGATTTCGATCTTGCCTTGCTTCCACCCGTTCCACTGACAGATCCCGTACGACTTGAGTCCGCGAAGCAGCGTTACCCCGAAGGCATAACGCACCTGCGTGAATTCGAATCGGTCGCTGATCTGTCCGCGCTGTGCCCGCACCATTCGTCGCAGGAATCGGAATTGATCTGGAGTAGCCCGAATGGTCAGCTCCATGGTGTATACCTTTGTATGCACGTGTTACTCCTTTTCCGCGCGAAGCGGAAGCCATGACTCAGACAGTAAACCCTACTCCACCACCGTCGTCAAGAAGTGCGCCGTGAGTGCCACAAGTTCATCAAGTGACTGCACCTTCATTGCTTGCTCGCGAAATGGTTTGATATTTACGAGTCCTTTGAGATACCAGCTGATGTGTTTGCGAAACGTGACGATCCCGCGTTCGCCATAGTGTTCGATATGCAACTGCGCATGCTGGAGCATTGTCGTCAATCGTTCGTGCAGTGACACGGGTGTCTGGATACTTCCTGTTGCAAGTACTTCTTCTGCGTGTTGGAAGAACCACGGATTGCCGAGTGCTCCGCGTGCAATGAGCACACCAGCCGCACCAGTAACGTCAAGAATTTGCGGGACCTGTTCTGGTTGATGCACGTCGCCATTTGCAAGCACAGGAATCTGCACTTGCTTGACCACTCGTCCGATCATTTCCCAATCTGATTTGCCTGAATAGCCCTGTTCCTTCGTGCGTCCATGCACCGTAACAAGATCAGCGCCAGCAGCTTCGAGATGTTGAATAAATGTAAGCGCTTCATCTGATCGCGACCAGCCAAGACGAATCTTCACGGAGAGTGGAACCGTGATAACTGCTTTCATGGCACGAATAATCGCAGCTGCACGCACATGATCCTTCATCAAGCATGCGCCATTGAAGTTGTGTACGATTTTGTACACTGGGCACCCCATGTTGATATCAATGCCGTCAGGATGATATTTCTCTTCGATGATACGCGCAGCCTCTGCCATCGTGTGCGGCTCTGCACCAAAAATCTGCTGAATCAGCGGACGCTCGCGCTCATCAAATGCCGTCATCCCCAATGTCTTCTCATTCCCGCGAACCACTGCCTCTGCAGAGACCATTTCACGGAACATGATTTTCGCTCCACGCTCCTTTGCAACGAGACAAAAAGGACTGTCTGTCATGTCCGCCATTGGCGACAATGCCAAAATCGGCCGAGCTTGGTCAGCCCAGCGAAATGGTTTGGAAATAATCGGTTCTACAGGCGTTGTCATGGCGCGCATGCTACCTCTTATAGACAAGTACGTCAACGCCTGATAGACTTGCGCCGGCGCAATTTCGCGCTATCAACACCATACGAGGAGAGACGCCGTGACCACACGACATTTCCTGATGCTGTGCAAGACTCGCACAGATCTGGCGGACTTGGAGCCACTGCGAGCAGCACTGCTCGCACGATTCCATGAAGTCACCTTCATTGTAGAGGCTGGAGGAAGCCTCACAAACAAGGATCTCGTCCCCGCGTACGCGCACATTGCGAATTCCGCGGAAGAGATCACAAGTCGATTCAAGCAGGGCAACATTCCTGAAGTAGTCATCAGCCCATGCCCCAAAGGCGGCATGCAGCTGTTGCCACAGTTGCAGGAACACATCAAACACTTCGTCATCCTCAGTGATGCGCGAAAGGTGTCGTACACCAAGGTGATGCAAAGTCTCGAACACTCGTGTGTTGCACTCCTGTGCATCGACGAACGAGTGGTGAGGAACAATCATCTCAGCTACAAGGTAGGTCTGCCGCGACTCGACTCGGCCGTGCGATTGACAATGGAAGAATGTACGGCACGACGGCGCGCACTGCGATCACCGAGCGAAACGCGCATCAACGTCGATGACTTCGTTGTCCTCTTCGTCGCGCAACAGTCTGAGGCTGCTCGCCCTCTCCAGGACGTCACCACAGCACTACGTTCGATCCACGTCGTGACGCCTGACGATCCCATTCGGCGAGTACTCGCGATCCTCCCTCATCCGAGAATGAACGAACGAGAACTCGTACTCTGGACCGATGTTCTATCTCTGCAATCCGTCGCAACGCACGGCGTAGCGGTTCTGCAAGACATCACCACACTTCATCGAGACATCCTGAAAGAAGAGCAGCGCAGGGTGAGCAAGGAGACTGCCTATGGTGGCGCAGCTCGCAAACCCGCGAACCCCCACCTGCTCAACGCAACGATTGTGGACGCAGTGCTTGCAGCAGATCTGGTGATCAGTTCAACATCTTCAGTCCTCCTGCTCGCAGCAGCACTGGGCAAAAAAGCTCTCTCCTACTACGCGCCAGGATGCGGTATGACTGCGTTCACACAAGAAGTCGACAGCCCATTCCTCCTGTGGAACTTCTTCCCTGAAGACGACTGCATTCGCATCGCGAAGAACTACAACGAATTGCGCGACGCCATTGCATCAGCAATTCCGCGACGCAAGGCTGACCAATCGGTCGTACATCAAATCTGGCCCGAGGAGACATTGGGACGCAACAGGAACAAGATGCACTGGGCGCAGGGAGAGAACACCAACGATTGCGTCCTCGCGATCGAAGACGCGGCAGATCGCTGGTTCAGTCAGTAATCGCACAACGCTGCCAATGAGCAGCAAAAGTCCGAAGGTGTGCACATCCAACATGTGACACCTTCTTCTTTTTTGCATGATTGACGCCTGTCGCTGGGCGTGCCACAGTGGGTATATATAGCCAAAAAATGATATGTCTCGATTCTTCAACACACCCTTGTGGCAGATGCTCAGATCAAGCTGGCTAGACATTATCAAAACCTATTGGGTTCCTGCACTCGCAACGCTTTTCACCACAGTCATGGGTATTATCATGACTGTTACCAATGCATGGGAAAGCGAGTGGCAAACACTCTCATTCCTTGCTGGCATTCTCAGCACCCTCATCTTCGGTGGCGTCGCACTGCTCAACCAGGATCGTGTGTTCACTCCAGCTCGCATCACCGGCAGATACTTGCTCGGTGCTGTGCCTGTGGCATACTTCGTCATCCTTGGTAATTACTATGGGCTGTCCTCTGCTGCAACAGGAATCACCTTCGCACTCCTTGTTGCAAGCAGTATATTCTTCCTCTTGTGCTCTGCAGAATTGCGACGCGATAGCACATCAACAACACTGTGGCAGTTCGGATTGCGTACGATCAGTGTTGCGATTATCGCAGCAGCTGTGGGGGTGATCGGTCATCTTGCAGCAAGTCTCGCAGCAGTCTCCATCCACCACCTTTTCCAAATCGAAATGCCAGATGAGGTGTATGCTTCCATCGCCATCATCATGTTCGCATGCATTGCACCGCTCATCGTCATCGCAAGTATTTCGCACGTGCGAACTATTTCGCGTAATGCTGCAACGGGATTCTCTCCGCTTCTCCTCCGTCTGGTACAGATTGTTTTCACCCCCATTCTCATCGCGTACTTCCTCATCCTCTACGCATACCTCTTCAAAATTCTCATTCAATGGGAACTCCCGCAGGAGAGCGTCGTACTCCCCGTGCTCGTCTACACCATTGTTGGTGTGTGTACGTTTGTACTCGTAGATCCATGGCGTCGAGCCAATCTGCATCCAACATTTAGCAAATTGCAGACAGGTATTCTCATTTCGTTCCTACCACTTCTCGTTCTCTATTTCTTCGCCATCGTTGATCGTATTCGAATCTATGGAATGACGGAGCCACGATATCTCACGGTGTGCTTTGGTGTTTGGTTGCTCGGTGTATGCGCTGCGTACTTGTATCGTCGCGAGCTGACATTGCGCTGGATTCCTATCACACTTTCGCTCTTGTTCCTCGTGGCAGCGCTCCCTGGTGTTGGTGCTGTTGCATCAACCATCCGATCACAGCAAGCTATCCTCATTAATACACTCACCAATAAGAGCATTCTCGTAAACGGTACGCTCGTGCAAGCACAGTCCACAACCGACATGGCCACTCGGCAGCATATCGAATCCATGACATATCTCCTCCTCGAACGCCGAGGACTCCAAGACATTGCCTCGCAGGTAGGATTGCCAGCTACAAGCTCTGAGGAGACGGTGCTCGATTCCATTCAGGCGTCTACAGGGCGATCCTATGATGGCAACGTCAAGCAACCAGGAACCATCGTTGCAGACTATACGGGGTACAGCGACGCAATCTCCGTCACAGGATATGACGAAATATTCGATGTAACTTCCTGGCCGTCGCCTTCGTTCTTCTCTGCAGCGACAATCCGATTCAGTACAGATGGCAATACTCTCACCGTACAACGCGACCAGAAGTCACCGCTCTCCATCACATTCACACAATTCCCAAATCCAGACAGTCCTACATATGATGCAGAGAATGAGCATCTACGTGTACGTGTCATCCCAACACACCTCATCGCAGAAAAAACAAACGACGATGTAATCACCATCATCCGTGGCATGCAGCTGCGCGTACTCGTGGACTACAAGGAACAGCCATAAATCACACATTGCTCAATACAAAAAGAGCGCACTCTCTGTGCGCTCTTTTTGTATTACTCGTCGTCTTTTGCGTCTTGGTATTCCTTTTCTACTTCATCCCACTTCTTGCGAAGCGCGCCAATGAGTTGCTTCTTTGCATCTGCTGCCAACTCTTTGGTCTTCGTGTACTCCTCGACTACGTTCTCAACGATCTCATCGTACTTGTCACGAGTGACGTCTTCGAGATCAGCGAGGTGACGCTTGACCTTGCGGCCAATCTTCTTTGCATCTTCCTTGAGATCTTCTGCAAGCTCTTGACCTGACTGCGTTCTGAGCAATCCAGCTACTGCAACGCCTGCAAGAAGTGCTCCGAGCAATAATCCTTTCTTGAATCTGTTTTCCATATGAAAAACGTTAGTGAATTAGGACGGTTCGCTCTGTATGTACCGTACTCCCTTATTCCCGATCCGTATATAGGACGCGCAATTACTTGCTACTGATGACAAGTTGCTCCTTGCGTGCACGTGACAACTGCTTGATGGCGTATTCACGTTTGCATGCTGCTGATCGCGAGCGAGCACGCGAGGACCACACGAGCGTCACTGGTGCGCGAGCACGCGTATATTTCGCACCTGTTCCTGCGCTGTGCTGTGCAACACGCGCTGCAACATCAACTGCTACGCCTGTATAGAGCGTATCGTCGGCACACCGCACAATATAGACATGCCACACCTTACTTTTGCGTGTCATTGTCTTCATTTCCCCACTGCCAACGCGGCGACTCGCCTTTGCGATAACAAATACGAATGAGTGTCAGCGTGAGCAACACCACAGGAAGTGCGAATGTTGCCAACACTTCAATTGGCGCTGAATCACGATCAATCGTGGCACCAAACAACGCCACAAGCGCGATGTAACCAACGATAACCACCCACCCTTCCCAAGTAGCAGGTGTCCATCCCCAACCATAGCGCTTGCGCTTGAACCACAATTTTGTCGACATATGAAGTGAGTATAGCAAATGCGAAATGGTTATGGTACGCATGTGCGAAATACGCGATACAGCACATTGACGAACCACACCACACCTGATACAAGTGTCGTGGACACATCAGCGCAATCTGATGCACACAAAGGAGACATGTCCATGAGCGATACGATTGTCGTCGATGCAAAGTTCATCAAGCGCATTCAAGCGCTGCTCATCATCAACGGCGTACACCATGCCGTAAAGGAGAAGGGGCTTTGGCCCATCCCGCTCATTGGTGATGGTGAGTGGGGCCAGCACAGCCGCGCAGCCCTCCAGCGCTACCAAGAGATGGTGGGGCTGGAAGTTGCTGGCGAACTCAATCCTGAGACGCTCGAGTACTTCGAAGGCAACTTTTTCGAGCTTGACATCCCCGAGAAACCCACCATGCAGCAGATCAAGGCAATTGCCTTCCTGAACTGCACGCTCACCGACGCAGAGAAGGAGAGCATCATTCTCGACGGCGAAGGCAACAACGAGGCACTCCGACTTGTCGCGAACGCGTACATCACGCTGCTACAAGAGATCGGAGGAGCCGACATCACGCACCTGTAATCCGGGGCACGCGTGTCGCGAAGACGCTGGGTTACCTGCCTGGCGTCTTTTCTATTCTATCAATATCAAATGACCACAGTCTCCACACTTGTAGCAGCAAGTGCATGATAGTGCGTTGCGTACGCGCGCTCGTGGAGCAAAAATGGATACACACCTAACTCTGGAATGAACTCATAATCACGTGCGTGATCAGGAATCACCACATCAACGGGGATCCCCCCTGTAATGGTGAATATGTTACGTGTTCTAGGACTCAATGTCCGGTGCTCAATCACTCCATCAATAACGCGCAGTACATCATCATACGCAGCTTCAGTTGTTGCATAGTGCTCGTTGAACTCGAGTGAGATGCCAGCACGCACATTCCCAATGAGCGAGTGAGACGCCATTGCTGGGGCTATGAGTGCCACTTCCGACGAGCTCGTGTGCGCAAGCATCTGTTTGACCTCATCAGACAGGTTCGCAACGATGGGCACCATTTGAATATTCGCGGTTGTCGTATGGATGTCCAATACGATGCGAGTGCTTTGTGCCACAGGTAACAGCGCATACGCCATCTGCTCTTCGAGTGATCCTGTGAGCGATCCAGGATACGAACGATTGAGATCTGTTGCGATGTAGCGAGTATTTCGCTCAATTGCTTCTTCGTTGGCGAGTATGAGATGGAGATATTGGCGTCGTTGTGTATCACGCAGGAGTCGCTCGAATACTGTGATCCCAAATCGCTCATCCCCATGTTGGCTACATACAATAGTACCGATTGGAGCAGGACCTGATGCAAAGAGAATACGCATAGTAATGCAATGAAGAGTTAGGGCGGAGTGTGCGTGCAATATTAGTGCACACACACTCCGAAGAAGCGGTTATGGAAGACGTCCGATGCACACCACAGCATCGGCACGTTGGTAGTCACACTGGGTTGCCCACCACGCCTGAGTATCTGCATCGCGATGACGCGGTTCGACGCCGTAGAGCGGCGAGCCGTAGAATCCCGGCGAATGCGGGAATCCCGAGCAGCCGATCTCTCGAGCGAGTCGCATTCCCCGCTCGACGAGCTCCTGCTCATTGAGCGAACGAGGATTGGGCAGCCACGCGCCATTGCAGATGCGATTGCCCGCAGCCCACATGATGGGCGATGCGGTGCGCAGTGCGAGGAACTGATCCGTGGGTTGGCGCGTGGCAGCAACCACACGCTCACACACACGCTGCCCGCGCCACTGCGGCATGAGCATGATGCCGACAATGTAGAGCGTGTCTGCGAAGTAGCGACGAACGATGGCGTAACCCACCGACGTCGTGTCCTGCATCACGGTCCAGAGCTCCCCTGCTCTGAGATGCGCATGCACATCGCGTGCGAGCGCATCACTCACCGGCACTGCGAACCCCGCAGCAGTGAGTCGCGTTGCGATCGGAAGATCGAGAGTGGTCGAAGGAACAATCGAGATCGTGTCTACCATGGACATCCTCCATAACGAAAACATCCGCCGAATCGGCGGATGCGCTGTCGTCTATCTCTTGTGAGATCGGCAACCACACTTCCGCCTATTCAGCGGAAGGCCACCAAGCACCCATCGTGCGTGCAAATGGTTTTGCGATCATATATGCCCATCGTACCGTGCGGATTTTGTAGCGTCAACTGAGCGCGCGACTGCGTTGACGAACAAGAATACCCATGGTACAACAGGATCCGTCTAGGACAGTACCTAGCATTCACAACTGACGTACAGGAGAGTCCCCATGAAGCAAGGTGAACCGCAGTCGCTGCTCGTCGTTGGCTCTGTCGCATTCGATGACATCGAAATGCCAGACGGCCAGCGGCGAAAGCGACTTCTCGGAGGATCAGCCACGCACTTCGCGATGGCAGCATCGCCCATGGCACGAACGAGACTGGTCGCAGTGGTCGGCAAAGACTTCACAGCGAATGATCTCCACACGCTGACCAGCCACAACATCGACGTCACTGGACTCGAGCAAGACAAGAGCGGCATGACCTTCCACTGGAGCGGCCGCTACGCTGAGAATCTCGACTCCAGGAAGTCGCTCGAAACCAATCTCAATGTGTTCGAGAAGTTCAGGCCTGTTCTCCCTGATGGATGGGAGCGCTCGAGCATCGTGTTCCTCGGGAACATCGACCCGACGCTCCAGCTCGACGTCCTGCAGCAGATGCGCGACCCAGTTCTTGTGGCGATGGACACCATGGACCACTGGATCAACGGAGCCCGTCGCGATGACGTGCTCAACGTGATCAGCAAGGTGCAGGTGCTCTTCGTGAGCAAGGAGGAGGGCAGGGCGATCACCGGCAAACGACGAATCGTGGAGATCGGTCCTGCGCTGATCCAATACGGCCCCAAACTCGTGGTGGTCAAAGATGCTGAGCACGGCGCCCACCTCTTTTCGAGGATGGAGAAGGAGATCGATCACTTCTTCACGGCTGCGTACCCGCTGGAGAATGTGATCGATCCCACCGGTGCCGGCGATTCGTTCGCTGGTGGATTCCTGGGCTACCTCGCTCGAAATGCTGAGCAGATGAGCCCTGGTACGCTTCGGCGTGCCATGCACATCGGCAGCATCATGGCATCGTTTTGTGTCGAGGGGTTCGGCATCGAGCGAACGATGCACGTGACTCTCCGGCAAATCGAGGAACGCCACAGGTCCTTTCTCAAGCACACGAGCATCAACATCGACTGAGGAGAACCGCTGTGCCGCAGACACGCGCAGCACCCAAGAAGACGTCCGGCAACAACCAGACGTCTTCTTCTTTTTTGTGATTGATGTTGACAGCTCGACAAAAATCTGCTACAAACTGATGTGGTCTTCTACCACTTGTCCATTACCAAGTGTTCACACACAGGAGTCAGCGAATGCACACGTTCGACCGCAATACGATCCGCGATATCCAGGCGTTCCTCATCCTCTGCCCCAACATTGACAACGAGCACCTCATCGGTGACGGGGTATGGGGTGAAATGAGTCGTAAGGCCTTGACATCGTGGCAGCTGAACAAGCACATCCACCCAACGGGTGAATTCGATGAAGATACAATCGATGAGCTAAATTGGTCGCCCATGAAGCTCCCAACTGAGGGACCTGTCACAACCAGGCAAGTCAAAGCCATGCTGCTCTTCGCGAACCATTTCGACGAGGACGACTACATCGTGGACAACGACCTCAACTCCGCGCTTGATGCACTGCGAGAGTTCTGCATCGAGACACTCAACCAAGCAGAAGGGTTCTACCTCCCGGAAGAACCCACTGATCGTGAGATCCTCTGTGCACTGGTTCTGACACGAGGCGTTGATGGTCTCGAGGTCGACACCTCACAGATCACGGATTTCTCGCAGCTAGGCGAGGCCGGTGCTGAGGTACTCAAGCAGTTCTTCATCATGATTCAGCGAGGGAACACTGAGCGCGGCGACGACGGCGTCGCCGTCCTGCAGATCTGACAACACCCGGCACATGTCGACGCTTGCCGCCGAATCGTGCCAAACAAGAAGACGCCGAGCTACTGCCCGGCGTCTTTGCTTTTTGATTTTTCGGCAAGCCTATCGTGCGAAGATCGCGCGGTACTTGTCCCAGTATGCGTAACCGAGAAATGCGGTGAATGCGCAGACAATGATGCCGCTGATCACATACATTGGTGCGATGAATGCGTTGAACACCACAATACCCACTGCAATTGGTGCAATGAAAAGCAATGCGAGTGCTGGCAAGAAGCCAACGATGAGCATGAGACCTGCCACAATCTCTGTGATCTTGATCATGTGGAAGAGTCCAGAATCCTGGAGATTCTTGGTGGCTGTGATCATCTCCTGAGGCACGCCCTGCATCTCATCAACAGACGCCATGAATCCAGACACGCCACTGAAGAGCATGAAAAGACCGAAGAGCACTCGAACGACCAGCACCACTTTGCGATTGCGCATATATATAAGAAAGAATTATTTAGAGATTTTTGCCGTCGAAATCCACGGTGGTGAGTTCGTCCACATCCACGTCATCCAGACAGCGAACATTGATCGCACGCATCTGTGCGCCGTCTGGGCCAGCGCCTGTGGCAAAGGACAGAATGCCGCACGTCGAGCAAAAGGTGTGGTGGATGATGTGCTTGTTGAACTGATAATCCGTAAGCGCGTCTTCGCCTGCAAGTAGCGTGAATTGCGCTTCTGGAACAAATTTCAAGAGTGTCCCGCGCTTGGAGCACATCGAACAGTTACACGCGATCGCTCCATTGAGATCATCGATCTCCACCTCAAATCGCACTTTTTTGCAATGGCATCCACCTGTGTATTTCATATGAAAAGAGTATACGGAACAAGCGCATCCTCGTCCAGATGTTCCTTCTTGCGAATCGCTGCTTTGATCGGCAACAAATACGTCCCAGATTTACTATCAGGAAATATCGACGTCTTCCACGTTGTCTTTCCAATGGTCACAACAACTGGGATCGATCCCCATCCGCGTCGGATACGTGCATGATTTTGTTTGATCGTTGCAGCCTCATGCTCGGGTATGGACAAGAAATACCAGGCCGCCTTGCCTTTGTAGCGCCAGAGTTGTGTACGAAAGGTGTAGTGCATGATGCGTAGTATACCAAAGTTGCAAGACTGCGCAGCAAAACAAAAGCCGCCCACACGAAGTGTTCGACTTCTGTGGGCGGCAACGTGGACATGGACGCTCGATCAAACGAGATCGAACCGCTCGCGCGTCTGTCCCGTGTAACGCAGGTGCCCATCGTGCTCGTCTACGACTTCGCAGTCGACGACGCGGATGAACTGCGTGTCGCGCGGAAGCGGCGATGTGTGATCGCGCTTCCAGAACGAGCGCGACCGACGTCGTCGGTGTCCGATGCTGTATGCGCGACGGTAATCGCGAATCGTTGTGGCACGTTCGCGTGGGCAGATGACCTGCACATTGTTGACCGCTGACTCTGTCTTGATGAGCACAGCGAACGTGTGCTCGCCCCATGCCTGCACCCACACGAGAGCGTTGGAGAACGTAGTCTTGATTCGCTCCTCTGCAATCCGCACTGATCGTGCAGTGCGAACGAGTCCGCGAATCTCTTCTTCCACTCCTTCTATCTGATCCATCATGCGCGATGTCATCGACTCCTCCTCAATGCCTTGTGGGCGTTATAGGTCGACGCAGGACAATACCACATTTTCACCCCTTTGTCAAGACTAGACAAAGGGTGGGTGGGTTTGGTTGATCCGTCATTCACACGGAACGAGGAACTCGAACGTTGCAGGCAGCTCATTGAACCAGAGCCAATCCCCGACCACGAGTGAGATACCATAGGTTCCGCAACGATCTGGTGTCAGTTGCGGAGTCGGGTCCTTGTCCGTGGGCAAGAGATGCGCAGCAACCCCAGCAGGGTTCGCTGGAGCTGTTAGCTCCCAGTTGTACCACTTGATGCCGTGGAACGTGCCATTTTGCTTTTCGGGCGAATAGCTACGTTGGCCGTCGAAGTAGATCGTCGTGTTGATGACAACCGAGTCGCCACTGCTGATCTCATCCGTGAAATCCGCATCTCGGTACGCGTAGATCACGGCGACCGGCGGGTCCGGCTTGTATGCAACACCCTGCAGCGCAATCGTCACGTTGCCATACGCCCACGAGTGAAACTTCTCAGGCTCCTTCTGTTCAGCGATGCTGAACTGCGCACGCGCGTATCGCGACGTGGTGTTGCCGTGCTCGTTGGGTTCTGGTTGAAATCGAACGCCGATGAACGCACTGTTTCCCGGCGGCACGAGTTCACTCGTCGAGGTCTCGAACTGGAAGTCTGCGCTACCCTCGTCGCTGTCTTTGTCCACGACATCACCGAAGACGATGTTGAGGTCGTACGCACAGGTGTTCTGCACCGTGTACCACAACATCTTGATGTCATGAAACGCCACTCTTCCGAAAGACAGATCCACCGGGTCGAGCAGCACACACGGCGAAATGACATGCGTCACGACGATCGTGTTGTTCCCATCGCCATCGTCGAACACGTCCACAACAGACGCGTTGCTGTCCCGCGACGATTCCTCCACGTCCGAAGGCTGTCCCACCGCGTTCTCGTCCGAACCGCACGAAGCCACTGCCACGAACAGACTCATGATGCCATATCGCATGCGCACTCTCCTTCCCGCACTGTCGGTGCGGTGCTGTAAAGATCGAGACGAATCACTCTACCGCGCGTGCGGTGGTGTGTCAACTGAAGGTATCGGGTCAAGACATGAGCTTGACAATAAATAGCCTTCGGAGTACTCTGCATGTCTCTCCCTACTAGCCTGCAATGTCGCAGGTGCGTATGCGAGGGAAAAAAGAGGTAACGATGCATCGCGAAATCCGCGAAACGCTCCGCAGCGAGGCCGGCCGCCAGCTGCTGGAATCTGGTACGCTCACGTGCGGCGCCGTGGTGAGTGTCGGAGCGCAAAAGGAGGCACTGGTCTTCGTCGGCCAGCATCTCGAGCTCGACTTCCAGTTCATCCCGCGCAGTGGTGGCAACGCCGTGTGCCGCCGCATCCTCAGATATGACGAGGTGGCTGGAGGGTTCGTTCCGAACTTCCGTGTGCGGCACCAGCCGCGCAAGGGCTTCATCCACTGCAAGCAAACGACGTGCTTCGTCGGCGGCGTGCTGACGATGACGCCGACCTCGATGGTGCACCACCAGCTCGGCAAGCACCACTCGAAGTACGATCCGCAGTACCCCGCGATGGAGTACTACCGGCGGTTCTACCAGTTCGTGATGCGCCATCTCACCGACGGTGACCGCTACCAGAGCCGGTACGGCACCTACTGGCGCGCCACGACCGTCAGCACGCTCCACGACGAGTTCCGCCGCAGGCTCAAACACCGGGAGATCATCATCCCCGGCACCGAGCAGCTCGAGCGCCCGCCGCGACGCAAGCACTACGGCGCAACGTCGCCGCATCGCAGCGCGCGCGACACGACGCTCAGCAACGGCGAAATCTCCGCGAAGGTCCGTGCGTTCATCAAGACACGCCCAGATCTTCGCCTCGACTTCCGGCACGCGTGATGTAGCACTGCGATACGCAGCGCTCCAACACCGTCCCACGCGCGTTACGCGCACCCCCGACCTCCACCCCCGCATGCATTCGCGTGCGGGGGTGACATTTTTTTACGATTAAACCGCACTTTTTCTTCCAGCTTCCACGTACTTCTTGAAATTCTCCAGAATCGCCTGCCAACCTGCACGCTGCATGTCTGCGGAGTTCTCAGTTTCAAGGTCGAAGGTCTCGGTAACTCGCACGCCGCCATCTACCAACTCGAAGCGCACATCAACATGACGGCCGTCGGCCATGTCGTACGCGATATGCGTCGGCTCCTCTACTGCGGTGTACGTACCGCCGAAATCAAAACCGAAGCTGCCATCCTTTGCCTGCATACGCGTCGTGAATGCGCCACCCACACGCAGGTCATTTGAGGCAGTTGGTGATTCCCAATCGTCAGACGCAAATGTCCACTGAGTTATATGCTCTGGCTGTGTCCAGCGCGTCCAGACAGCAGCGATTGGCGCGTTGATGGTTGTACTGATAGTAACGGATTGCATAGTGTTGATTATTCTTTGCCTTCATCTTGCACGGAGCTCTGGAGAAAAGCAAACGACAACCCCGCTACGATCCATTTCGTAGCGGGGTTGGTTGTAGGTACGCTTCCGGCGTACGCGGGGACGGTCAGGTCGATCATTGCCACAGGGGCAACGCGTCGACCATCACATCATTGGTAGTGCTCGACCTACTGTGCATCCACGCACTGTGCGCATCGACGATGGCTGCTCCAACAGAATCGTGGATCATGGGCACCGATGTGTCGAAGACGAAGTCGAACGATTCTTCCGGCCATTGCCAGCCTGGGTACATGCTGTTGAGGCGCACCTCGTCGGCTGCATCACGGTCCATGATCCGACGCATCATTTCCATCAATGACACGTGCTCGGTATCTCGCTGGCGGCGCGCTGCACGTACGTCCAACGGACAGGTGATCAGTACGTGGAACGCGAGTGGCGCGTACAGATGTGCGAGGCGGCCTTCGAGTACAGTGTTGTTCTGTCGCGCGAACTCGCGCATTCTGTTGTGGAGGACTACATCGTAATGCTCTCCATCGAGCGTGCCATCACGACATGCCTCTACGAATGCTTCGATCGTCATCCCGTCTCTGGCGGCGAACTCGCGCATCATGCTGCCAGCGCTCACGTAGCGCCAGCCCATTCCGTAGATCGCTTGCAGCTTCTTGAGCGTTGTTGTAGTACCGACACCGCTTGCACCGCTGATGGTGATTTGGTAGTTGAACGGAACGATCTGTCTGTTGCCACGACGTGAACAATCAGAACCAAGTGGTTGGGTCATGCTGCCTCCTGCAAGTGAAGAGCGTTGGGTTGCCGCAGGCCGGTGTGTGGCTGCGTTGGAATGTTGTAGCACTCTGGTGACTAGGCGTCAACGGGTGTTGTTGAACTATTTGGATCAACCCGTATACTGCGGATACACACATCTACTCACCAATCCCATGCAAACCATCTCAATGAGCGAATTTCATGCAGCACTGCAACAGGCACCACATGATCCATCTGTTGCCTTCATTGATGTACGTACTCCGGATGAGTATCGTGAGGAACATATTGAAGGCGTCACGAATATTCCACTGGATCAGCTCCTGACGCGACGCGCCGAGCTCGCAAACAAAAAGACAGTGTATATCCACTGTCGATCTGGTGTGCGTAGTCGCCATGCCGCAACATTACTTGCGTCACTGCACGAAGGTGCAACGGTCTTCTGCAATGTTGAAGGCGGAATTGCCGCGTGGGCAGCAGCTGGACTTCCTACTGTCAGCGCGTAATACGCGTTCACATGCGTCTACTGTCATACGCCCAGTGCAATACTGCTTGGCGTTGCTTACGGTGGCAATCATGATCCCCTGGTCTACAGCTATTGAGAATTTGTGAAATGTGTCGTCGCATGGCGATCCAGCGTTTGATTTGGCGCTCGTCATCTGCACTGCGTCGTCCCATGTAATAGCGGCAATACCACTGGAACCACCCGCGAGGATCTTGCTCATGAATCCATCCTTTCTTGCGCCACACATCCAACGGTTGCGATGCGCGCACGCGAAAGAAATTGAGTTTGGGATCAGCGATGCGCGTCCCCTTGCGCTGGAACTTCGCCTGTGCGAACCAGTCTGCAGGAAATTCCTTGATGCAATCGCGCATGTACACACCACCGAAGACGCCGAGCTCGAGCATCTGCTTGGGTGTGAGATCTGGACGGAATCTTGGGTCGAAATTCTTGCCAACTGGTTCGGTGAGTTCGTAGGTGTAGTCGCGCTGCATCGTGTCTCGCACTACTACCTTCACGGCTGTGCGGCGACTCATACAATGTTAGCAATCCAAATACTATAGTTGAGGTATGCTGCGAAACTCACCCACACAATGTAGGGCACGAGGAGCCACGCCGCTGCGCGAGACACGCGCGCAAAAGCAATCATGGTTGCAAGAATTGCCAACCACAAGATAATAATCTCAATGAATGCGAGGCCGGGATTGCGTAGACCAAAGAATATCAGCGACCACAAGAAGTTGAGCAGCAAATGTACTGCACCAACACCTAACGCAACACGAACCGCACGACGATGCATTCCCTCACGCCACACGAGAAATGCTGCGATGCCCATGAGCGCAAAAAGTGTTGTCCACACTGGTCCGAAGATCCAGTTGGGTGGTGCAAATGCGGGTCTTGCCAGTGTGCTGTACCACGTGTCTACTGATGACGCAGTGAAGATCGAACCAAGAATTCCGACCGCTTCACATGTAGCAATCGAAATGATTAATTTTGTAGTGTTGTTCATACGCGTGTTACGAGATAGCAAGAAAGCAGCGCGAGCGATCCCCACCAGCCGACATCGGAGAAAATGAGACTCACTGTGATCTTGCGCTGCCAGGAAATCGGCAACAGTTCTCCAGCGCGGCCAGCTTGCTCACGAGCCAAGAGATACGGACTCACGCGCAGTGACAAGAAGATGCCGTTGAGGATGAGCACTGCTGCGACACACACCAGCGCAAACGGCACACCAACAAATGATTCGTTACGAAAGAAAATAGCTCCGCCGATGATTGCGAGCCCGATCCCCGCCCAGATCATGGGCTTGGTTACTTTGTGTGTGCGCGTTGTAGCCTCGGTCCAGTAACTAGACTTCCTGCCGAGAAATCCGTGGATGTCGATCACTGTCACCGCACCAAGTCCGATCACATAGCCAGCGAAGAGCAGGAAAAGTCCGACAATGTCTAAAGACATATGGAACGATTAGGACTTAGGTGGGAGCGGGAAGAACACGCTCACGCGTCGCTTGTACGCGGCGAAGTCTGGGTGCTGTTCCATTTTCTTTTCGAGCATCGGTACACCGGAGACTTTGAGGATGAGCACCGTGATCGTAAGTGGGCCAATGATCGAGATGAGACCAAAGGTTGGGACTGCGAGAGCCACGAGCCAAATCCCCCACCACTGCGTCACCTCGCCGAAATAATTCGGGTGGCGCGTGTAGGCCCAGAGACCAGAGGTCATGAGCTTGCCTTTGTTGGCAGGATTGCGAATGAATTGCGCGAGCTGTCGGTCGCCGACCGATTCAAAGAAAAATCCGATCGCCCACACCGCGATGCCGATGATGCTCAACACGCTCACGAGATTTTGCTGCGCGCTATTGATCACGAGTACTGGAGTGACAATGAGATAGAGGAAAAGCCCTTGCAACAAGTACACCTGTGCGTAGGAGCGCAGGTAGAACCACTTACCCCACGCCTTGCGCCATTCGAGATAGCGATAATCTTCTGCTTTGCCCTTGTTGCGCGCGTGGATGTGCCAGGCGAGACGCAGTCCCCACACTGTGACGAGTGCTGCCACAAGGAGTGCCATCAACTGCGTCGTGTTCGCCATGAAGAACGAGACCCACGTGAGCAACACGAACCCAAGTCCCCACGCAACATCAGCTACGTCATTGCGCTTCTTGATGAGCGAGAGTACGAACCAGAAGTTCATGTACACGAACAGCACGATCGCGAGCGTAAGGAAGTACGTGGTCATAAGGGTGGTATATGTCCCATTGTACCTCACTTCGCCAGATAACTACCAAAGTGGATGCGATGGCAGGTGTAGCCATCTGGGTATTTCTGGAGATAGTCTTGGTGGTGGGATTCGGCGCTGTAGAATTTCGTGAATGGCTCGAGTGTGGTCACCACTGGTGACGGCCACCGTCCTGATGCGTCGACAAGTTCGATGAATTGCTGCGCCTGTTCGCGCTCCGTGTCGTTCTGATAGAAAATCGCAGAGCGATACGATGTACCAACATCATTCCCTTGTCGGTTGCGCGTTGTTGGGTTGTGAATCTGAAAAAAGAAATCGAGCAAATGCCAGAAATCTGTCTGTGTGTCGTCGTAGACGATCTCGAGTGCTTCGGCGTGGCCGGGGTGGTTCTCGTAGGTCGGATTGTCATTGTCACCACCTGTGTAGCCTGCGGTGGTATCGATAACACCCTTTTGTGTTCGCATGAGCTCTTCGAGGCCCCAGAAGCAGCCGCCGGCGAGGTAGGTGGTGCGGTTCATAGCAGTATAAAATTAGGAGCTGCAACCAAAATAGTACACAGAATATTTATTGGTTACTGACACAGTCTGATCTCTATGCTACCATCTCCACATGAACCACGGAAAGATCATACTCACTTCGACAGGACTGACGCAGGGTCATACTTTTTTTGCGGTTCAACACACGTTTTCCAACCATCAAACCCCCTCTGTTGCAATCATAACAACTGCAGAAGGGCCAGACCATGGTAAATACTCTGAGCGAGCAAAGTCACAATTTCAATCGCTCAAATTTTGTACTGTTGATTTTGTCGATCTTGCATCCGAACCAGTAGCAGACCTCACAAACTACGATGTTATTTATGTAAGCGGTGGAAATACCTACCGACTACTCGCTTTTGCACGGTCATCAAATTTCCGCACATCGATCGTATCACTTCTAGATCGTGGTGGAATGTATATAGGTGTAAGTGCTGGAAGTATCATCCTCGGACCATCGATTGCAGTTGCCGGTGAAATACTCTCAGACCCCATCGAGATGAACCTTACTGACTTTACAGGGCTTTGTATCATCCCAAACACACCGCTTCCACATTACACCCCCGCACTTGAGGACGCTGCTCGCGCATTTGAACTAAAACACAATGTGGTTATTGATCGTATACGAAATTCAGAAGCGATCATTATTGATGCGAACGGAAAAACACTCCTAAAATAAAACTGGAGCATGTGTTCACATACTCCAGTTCTAAATCACGCTCCTGACCCGTTCAATCGTCGATTCTGCCGTCGATCCGAGCAAGAGCTCAGATGCCAGATCATAGACTGCCCGATCGGCTGGTGACAGGAACACAACTTGTTGTTCGAGAGACCGAAATCCACGCAGGTAGCGTCGTCCCCGAGCGAATGCCAACCTCACGAGTGCCGCAGCAATGTCCGCCAGGCAAAGCCGGTGTTCCACCAACGCTACTGCTTGTGACAGTGAACGAAGTGTTACTAACTTCAACCTGATCTCTTCAGAACACCACTGAACAATACTATTCGAGAGCTTCTCTGGATATGGTGATACGAGTTGACAAACCCGATCTGCTATACCCGTAGCATCATGAAGCACACTGGCTGTAGCCAGGTCCCCGCACAATGCTTCAGGTAACCAATACCCGACGGCCCACGAACGTCTTTGCCCACTGAGCATTCTTCCTTCGATCCAGCCGCTGATACCTTCAACAAGGGCAATTGGATCGCACACCGCGACCCCACCTGTCCCAGCCGATGTATCAAACCGTACACTGTCATCGCAGACAGAAAACTCTCCGGATGGGTCCCAGCTCTTTAGCAGACAAATTATATCGATTGCGTACCGTTTGATATCGCCGTCAACACAACCTGCTAAGAGATCAACCCTACCATGTGATACGTTCCGATCCAGGCCAACATGCAACACCGCGTTCAAGCCTGCGAGGGGCTGCAAAACACGGGTTATTTCATGAGCAATACTACTCATGGTCACCTCGTATAGCACGCTTGGACTCCTCCACTACAATGAGTGCTTCCGGAAGCCCAAACGTTGCCGAGAGTTGCTTGATGGTTTCGTGAGACAAAGGTCCTTGTGCACGGAGAACTGTTTTTCGGTATTCTGCCATGCCGCGCCGCAGTGCAGAATCGAATCTAGTTGCTTCCTGCACAAAAACCTCTGACATTGCTGGGGTTGGACACCAGCGACTGCTCGCAAGTTTGACAAATACCTCGAAGGGAATCTGTACCTGCTTGCAAAGAAGATATGCTTCTCGGATGATCCTCCGAAGCACATACTCCGCAGCCTTGTTCCCCGGCCGAAGGCCTTGCTCCACGAGAAGTACCGACGCCTTACCCATATCTGCCAGTCGACACACCAATATCCGGTCCGGAGCATTCGACTGCGCCTCGATAGAGCCGATGATGTCGACCCAATTTGAGTTATCGTAATCGCTCGACTTACCTTCAACGGCAGTAACGAGCCGATCGATACTCGCGCCAGAGTCGGCAGCTATCCTGTCCAAGGGAAATTCGAAGAGCGTTTGACCCTGGAACTCAGTGAAAACCAAGTTCCAGAGCTCCACGATGTTCCCTGTAGTTGGATTTCGCCAGACGATTTCTGTTCGCACACCACATCGGTTTTTGCATGGAGTATAGGTGGTATTACAAGCGTTTTCACTTGTCTCTACCCCCAAATTACTCCAAATCCGTTGCGACGTACTGTCTTGCGGATGCACTGTTGCGAACAGTGTGTCTTGGTTGATACCTAGACATTCTGTCAGATATCGCCACGCACTTCCGATCATCCTCTCTTTCACATCGGCTTCATTGCCTTCGTAGAAAGAGAAATGACCGAGCATTTCAAAGGCGAGGTGATGCTTTCCAGAATGACCGATCCGATTCCACCCATCTGTTCTTAGACAGGTTTGCACGGATGCAACTCTGGATACTTCGGGTCGTTCTCTGCCCGAGATAATCCTCTCATACACCACACCGCCCGAAATGTTGAACAGCAATTTATAGTTGCTGCTCGTGATCGAAGCACCTTCTCGCCACACGAAGCCGTGATGTTCGAAAAAGCGCTTGATCTGCTCACGGTTGATCATGCGGCACCTCCTTCAGCCAAGCTTTTGAAGATCGTCTGCCTGATAGCGTACGCGAACTCGCTCAGTGCCGGGGATGTGATGAGACCACCCGTACCATCCCACCCCAGCACACGAGCAGGTACACCGAGACGACGGAGAATGTCCTGAGCTTTCTCAACCGTCATATCGTAGGCAGCACCCTTTGCGCAGATCCTGCGCTGTTCGGCTGGACATCGCGATGCTTCACACTCAGCTCTCGCGAACGCGTGCACTGATGTAATGCTCGGAATCTTGAGCATATGTGTGAGCGCACAGGAAGACTTGAGGTACACGGGGACGCCCGGGAAGTACTGACCACTCAGTGCGAAGATGGAATCCACCAGCTCCTGAGGCAGTGATTTCTCGTTATCTCCACGAGAAATGTCTGGCATGGCGAGTTTGTGAATCTCCACCAGGCCATTCTCGATACCCTCAGTCCACCGAAGTCCGCCCGGAACGATCATATCAATGATGCCGCTGTAGTGTTGTTTGACCCACAGCATCATCATGTCAATGTGTTCCGAACTCCCAGACCACTCCGGCACGATTGGCCGGAGGTACCAGGCGATTGTCGCACCAGCCTCCTTTGCTTCCTCAACGTTGAGGAAGCGGTTATTGCGCATCGGCTCGATCTCCTTTGGGTTACCAGCCCAACAGAGTGAGATCATGAGTCCGCGTGATGCACTTACGATGCGGGCGAAATCCACCTTTCTCCCCTTCGGAATCCCGCCTTTGGTCACGATCCAGAATGGATTGCGCAGTCCACGTCGCACGAACTCGTTCATGATGTCGAATGTACTGTCTACAATCGCCGGTGCGAACGGTTCAGTACTGGCGGTTCCGATACTGATGACAGAGACATCCGCCACGAAGAACGGATGCTCCACCAACGCATCGACGATCTGCCCGATCGTGAATGCAGTGCGTAGACGGGGTCTACGAGGCATTGTTCCTTGCTCAGCCAGGTCTTGGTTCGTACCCTGCACATGGCAATAGCGACACTGCCACGCACAACCGACCCAGAGATCTATACTGAGCGAGCTGTTCGAAACACTCACACAGGAGAGCGGATGGTTCTTGTCAGGTACCAGCACTCCATACGAGTATTCCCGCAGTGCGAATTCTCGACCAGTCGTCATTCCAGGCACAGTGACGAATGTTTCTGTGTTTGCAGCGTCGAAATAGTTCATTGCGCACCTCTTTTGAGACAGTTGATGTTTCGTTTGATCTGCTCCTCTGTGGTCATACCGATGACCACAGACGTTCCAAGTTCACCTGCATTCGCGATCAACGATTCAGCGGTGTCAGTCGTAAGAAAGCGCCCTTGCCCAAACAGACTTCTCAGCAAGACTTCTACACCACATCCTTGCATCGCAGGAAGTAGCTTTCGTGCCCATGCCTGTTCCGGGTTATATGGCATCTCTACCACATCCATCCACGGAAAGAGGCGCGCGCCCGATTGGAATCCAAAGTCATTGGGCAACGAAATGCCAATTCTCCGTGTGAGGCCTTCCTGCTTCATGCTGTTCAGGCAATCCAACACATCTTGTGCACCGACCGCCCATGATGGCGACCAATTATGCAACAAGATGGTGTCTACTTGCGCCCTCCTCAGTCGATCCAACGAATTCATGACACACCGACGCATGTGATCGGTCGGGTAGAACTCGTTAATGGGCTCCTGCTTTTCCGGATTTGGCTTTCTAATTGCAGGAATCTTAGTCACAATCACCGCTTGCTGTTGCAGATGGCGACCAAGGAGTTCCTCCACGGCCCCTCCTCCATACACAGCAGCGGTGTCAAAGCGACAGATACCCGCAATGATTGCAGCACTCAGGAGTCTCTCCTTCTGATACTCCGACAACGCTCTAAACTGACCCCCACCCAGCTGCCACGTGCCAAAGTAGAGCCTTTCAAACCATTCCATACCCCCTCCTAAATCTTGTATTTTTAACGAACGAACCCAATAAAATCTAGCGCAGAAGAGTAACAACGTCAACAACCTCTTGCCAAAAAACAAAAAATACTATATCGTTCCTCACGCTCTTCAACCCCTCAAAGAGGAGGCTTCTTTGAAATTACCATACAAAACGGCCGAGGAGGTGCGCCAGACCTTCCTGGAGCATTTCCTTAATCGCGAACACCGGTATATATCGCCCTCTGGCATCATGCCGAAGGACGATCCTACCCTGATGTTCATCAACTCCGGCATGGCCCCTATGAAGCCCTACTTCACAGGGCAGGCCACACCACCCTACCCACGCCTCACCAACGTCCAGGATTGCATCCGCTTCGTGGACTTCGAGAGTGTCGGAGACTCCTACCATGGTACGAGTTTCCGAATGATGGGTTCGTGGTCATTCGGTGACTACTTCAAGGAGCGAGCGATCGAACTCGCATTCGAGCTCATCACTGGAGAGTTCGGCATTCCTGCGGATCGCTTGTACGCGACCGTGTTCAATGCCGACGACAGCCTCCCTGGTGTGCCCAGCGACGAAGAGTCCGCACGCATCTGGGAACGCTTCCTCCCTCGCGACCACATCATCGGCCGCCCTCCGGAGGACAACTTCTGGGGACCCGCCGGAACGAGCGGTCCGTGCGGTCCGTGCACCGAAGTCTTCTTCGATCGAGGCGAATCCTTCGCCGAGAAAGAAACGGATGATGTGCTCGTTCCCGGTCGACACATCGAGATCTGGAACGCTGGCGTCTTCATGCAATACTTCAAGGACGAGAACGGTGCTATCACCAATCTCCCCATGAAGTGCGTAGACACGGGCGCGGGGATGGAACGATTCTCGATGATCCTGCAGGATCGCGCGTCGATCCACGAAATCGATCAGTACTCCACCTCCTTCCGACTCATCCAGGAGAGCGTTGGTGACACGAGGTGGAGCCGAATCATCCTCGATCATCTGAAGACGGCAATCCTGATGATCCGGGAAGGGGTGGTTCCAAGCAACGTTCGGGAGGGGTATCTGCTTCGCAGAGCTCTCAGACGAACGATGATCGGAGCACAACTCCACGGAGTCGAGCTCACGGCTCTCACAGGCTGGGTGCATTCGCTCTGCGTCGCAATCGACAATCGCGAACTCACGCTCCGTCACGAATCAGCTGTCAACGGCTGGATCCAATCGGAACGCGACAGCTTCGTGCGTGTGCTGCAACGCAGCAAGAAACACCTCGACAAGATCGCTGCGGCACAGGAGATCAGCGCCACCCATGCCTTCACCTTGAAATCTGAGCTGGGGATCCCAGAAGATCTCCTCTCAGAATTCTGCGGTCGCCACGGTATCCACTTCCCCATCGACGAGTTCCAGAAACTTGTCGATGGGCACAAGGAGACCTCTCGAGCCAAGAAGAACGCGTAACGGCATCAACACAACAAAGACCCACACCCTTCGTACGATCGGTGTGGGTCTTCGTTTTACCTTTCAATACTCAACGCTATCTTTCCTTGCGAGCCAGAAGGTGTGGTTCATAAACTCTTTGTAAAAACGTCTATACTAGCGGCTCCGTTCTTCCTTTAACCTGAAGATAATAATCTTTTTGATAAACGCCACGGGAAGCGGCTTGTCATATGCGAATCGGATACACCCCTTCGAGTAGCTGATCTCCTGCTTCTTGAGTTGCTCTTCGAATGCTGTGACGCCCGAAGGTGTTGGATAGAATCCGAGATGGCCTTTCATTGCGGCGAAGTGCACGAAATTCTTGCCCCGAAGTTGGATGGTGGGCATGCCGTAGCGGATGACTTCTTCTGCATCGGGAACATGTTCCTGACACAGTGCTCTCATTTCTTGGAGCTTGGGTTGCGCATACTTGGGCGCGCCTTTGAGATAGGCACTAATGGTTGTGTATGATTTCATAGTTTGTTACTCAGCGAGCTTGAATTTGATGACCTTCACCATACTTTCAAGTGTGACGCGATCACCATAATACTTCCGAAAATCCTCGAGCATCTTCTCCTCACTTTCATATAGCTCGTGGCCGTCTTGATCAGTGTCATCAAGTTTGTTGAGCTGCTTTTCTTGCACAAAAACAATATGCGCCTTTGCGAATTGCTCCCCTGTGTCTTTGTTGACGAGTGAGAGTTCATCTCCTTTCCGCAAATCCTTATCGTCAAAAAGTCTCCAGGTTGAGTCTTTTGCTCCTGAGAGAACGAGAGGGACGAGAGTGTCACTGAATTTTAGTGTTTTCATATATCGATTTGGTCTACGATTTGATTGTACCAAATCACCCCCTATCAACATCTCTAAGTTTTAGATACTTCACAAAACAATGAATTCTCGGATTCAACGCCCTGAATAAACGCATTGCGTACAGCTTCCCCCAGGCTAACTTCTCTAACAATAAGACCGCCTGAGTACGTACCCCACGTATCATTTGATGTTTTATCGTGCTGCTCTTCAATCAATCTCATTACCTCCGAGTGCGGCTTGCCTAGTTCATCCATTTTCTTAAGTATACAATCCGGAACCTTCAAACCACTCGAATACCCGTAATACTCTCTACCTTGTAACAAGAGTACACACCAAGCTTCTTCAAACACGTGTGTATACCGTTCTACCAAGCCGCTTTCCAAGCCTACATAACAATCAGCACCCAACATTTTGATCTGAGCGTCTAGCACTCTATTCTTTGCACCTTCGAAAGTCTCCCTACCATACGGAGTATCTGGCACGCCAGACTTTGCAGCGTACCCAACCACATCAATTACAGCGTCCTTGAATATTTGCTGAGCAATTTTCTCAACAATGCTAATTTTTCGCTTGCTTGCTGATCCAACAACTATTTTCATAGAAATTTTGTGTTTCAGACTCAAGCTTATCTCGAATGTGCTCCGGGACTTGGATTCGAACCAAGATACTCGCCTCCAAAGGGCGATGTCCTACCATTAGACGATCCCGGAATTTCTGGTGCTGCTACGATGCGCGCCAGAGGCGCCACCGCTTTCCCGCGCTACACGCGCAAGAACCGACGCATCGACATGAACCCACTGAGCGAGCACAGCACAATCAGCGAAGCGAATTGCGCGCCGAAGAGGAGCGGGCCCTGGGTCATGAAGTATCCCATCAGGCTGAACTGGTACGTTCCGAAGAGCGTCCGGATGTACGGGTCAGTCACCGTGATGCCGAAATACAGTATCACGATGGCGAGAATCATGGCAAGGGTGCAATAGAGCAGCACTTCGACGAAAAACGGCGCGCGAATGAACCAGTTCCCGGCGCCCACGAGCTTCTGAATACTGATCTCCTCGCGCTGGGTGAAGATGGCCACGCGGATCGACGATGCCACAATCATGAAGGCGATCACCGCAAATATTATGGTCACCACCCAAGCAATCATCTGCGCACGGTCAGTGATGATCGCAATACGCGAAACAATGTCAGTCGTGTCATCAAACGTCCGCGACTCGATCACACCTTCGTACTCCGGAATATTGAGCGCCTTCACAATGTCACGATATTGCCCAGGCTCGTACGTACGAATGATGAGCGTCGCACCCAGCGGATTCTTCCCCAATTCCTTGAGCGAATACTGAATCGCTTCGCTGTCTGCATGACGCGTGGTGAACTCTGCCAACACCTGCTCTGGCGACTTGAGCTGCGCTTCCTTCACTGATGAGAATCCACCAACAACCTTTTGCACTTCATCAATACGGGATTGCGGTGCATCAGGGGTGAAGAACACGGACACATCCACTTGATCCTTCACGGACGAAATCGCAGCACCCGTCATCGCCGAAATCGCAAAAATCAAATTCACGCTCATGAGCATCACCACCAGAATCGAAATCGTGGTTACTGAGAGCCCGAAATTGCGCCACACATTTTGGAGTCCGAATTTGATCGCACGAAGGAACGCGGTCATAGGTTAGAGAACGTATTTACCAGATTTCTGGTCACTCACGATGGTTCCGTTATCAATAGTGATTACACGACGCTTGAGACGGTTCACAACCTCGCGGTTATGCGTCACGAGGAGAATCGTTGTACCAAATTCATTAATCTTCTTGAGAATCTCGATCACATCAGCAGTGTTGAGCGTATCGAGGTTACCTGTAGGCTCATCTGCAACGAGAATCTTCGGACGATGCACGAGCGCTCGTGCAATTGCCACACGCTGCGCCTCACCACCAGAGATCTGATGCGGATAGCGGTGCATTTGATTATCCAGTCCCACAACAGCAAGCACCTGCGGAACCACTTCACGAATACGATGCGACGGCGCACCTGCAACTTCGAGTGCAAATGACACATTTTCGTACACCGTCTTCTTCGGCAACAATTTGAAATCTTGGAAAATAACGCCGATCTGACGACGCAGAAGCGGAATCTCGCGCTGCTTGATATTCGTAATATCCCAACCACCAATAATCACCTGCCCGCGCGTCGGCTTCTCCTCAGCAATAATAAGACGGATGAGCGTACTCTTGCCTGTACCACTCATACCTACAATGGACACGAACTCTCCCGGCTTCACCGCCAAATGCACATCGCGAACACCAACCGTGCCGCCAGGGTACGTCTTACTGACATTGCGCAATTGAATCATGCACCTAGTATACCACAGGTTGATTTGCGCAGCATCGTGCATCGATCTCCTGCTTCGTTGCATCAAGTGTCTCTGGAACAAATGCAACTTCAACATCAGCATCAACAACATGCGTCACACCCGAAATCACATGGATACGGTCTTGCGTAATGACATACCCATGGCGCGCCTCGTCATACCGAACCTGAATCGGATCCGATGTTTTGTCTGCTCGTATTGTCCACGTTTGGTCCATAGAAATTGTTGAATGAATGCATACCTTGCACAACATACTATAGCACGCCTCACCACCCACTCCACCAAGGCCCGTTGTCAATTGTTGGTTGTTGATTTAGGATAGACAGCAATGGATCTCCGCTATGGAATCCAGAACCACTGACGGCAAATGGAGGTAGCCCCATGGTCAGCGCAGTCGCAAGTCAGGAACCCGAACTCACCAATCCGGTATCCTGGAATGTTTTCGGCATCCAGTCTGAATTCATTCTTTTCATCGACTACATGCTCACGCTCGAACCTGGGACGGTTCTCCACATGCGTGAGCAGATCGAGTTCCACATCGGAACGTACTGCGACCCCGATCTCGTCCTACTCTTCCTCGAGCTCGACGAATCGCAGCCCGAGTTCAGCGAGGCATACAATACGATTCGATCACTCGGCATGAAGGCCGCACGACACCTCATGATCCGAGCGGTGGGACAACACAATCTCCACTTCGATTCCAATCGTGCACTGTTTCACGCTCTCGAACTCAGGCACGACAATCTGTGTCATGCCGCCAGAGTCCACTATCCAGACTGGCGCGGGTGTGTGCTCATCGGGTTTGTTCTCGCGCACCACCCCAGCATGAGCGATGCAACCAGAGATGCGATCTGCAAGCGATTGCTGACGCGAGTACAGCGCAACGAACAAAACGGCGCAAAACTCGCACCAGTCCTCTATCGCTGGGTCCTCTTCGGGGCAACCCTGGTTAGCTATCCGAAAACACTGGCATTCGGGCAAAAGTACGCGGAGTTCCTGAAGAACAATCTTCTCGAAGCGGTTGGATGGATGGTAATCAAAGCCACCGAGACAATCTCCTTCCCGCCTAAAACCAATGCGTACCCCACGATCCACCTCATAGACGAGACGCCGGACAACAAGGCACGTGTGTGGGCCAAAGTCATCGTTCCAACAACAGTTCAACTTCTACCCACCGAAGCCGACCATCGCAGCGAACCCCAGCTGCGACCGTACCATCAACGCAACGTGACTGGTCCGAATCAAAGCTACGTCACCAGATTCCACCTAGACGCACCACCAGATCTAGCGATGGAGCAGGAGGTCAATCTCTCACCTCGCGAACTTCATGCGTGCATGGTGAGATGACTCCCCCAACAACCAGAGACCCCCGAACTTCCAAAACGGAAATTCGGGGGTCTACTGTATTGTGCACATTTCTTGGAGCCACTTCCGAGAATCGAACTCGGGACCTCTGCTTTACGAAAGCATTGCTCTACCAGCTGAGCTAAAGTGGCGGAGTGAGCGGAATGCCGACCTTCGGTCGAGCATTCCCGAACGGAGCCACTTTAGCCCCGAGGCGAAGCCGAGGTGCAAAAGTGGCGTACTCCCAGCAAAACACTCACCGGAAGCCCCATTCACTACGCTCAATTTGTGTCGAAGAAAAAACAACTGTGCGCCATTCTACCGCACGCACTCTCCCCCTGTCAACGAAGCGAAGTTTTGTTGGTGTAGAGGTACGCAGCACCTGCTCCTTCGAGCAATACCACCACCCATGCAACCCACAATGAGTACCCACCGCGAGCAAAGGAAAGTGCAGACCATGCAAAGAGTACAAAGAAGCAATACATACCCCACTTGCGCATGCGCCAGAGCCCGATTCCCGCTGCAAGATGCAACAGCGCATTTGGAAGGAGGAATAGAGAAAAGATGCGAATCTGTTGCACACCAGCTGACAACACCGCAGGATCAATGGCCTTGTTGTCTTCCTGGAGAAGTTTGCGGATGGTTTGCTCCAGCGCCTCGGGAGCCGTCACAAAAATACCAATGATGAATGCAATGAGCATGAGCCCAAGAATCAGCAAAAGGATAGACATAAATGTCACCACACGCGGTCGAACGGTTTTAGGAGCCGCAGCAGGAGAACTCGGTACGATTTCAGGCATACAGAATGAAAAATACTATGGCGATTGTAGCACGAACGTATGCCAAAGGCCAATCAAACGATACTCCGAGTAGCCAGTTGCATCCGCTGGACTGTCTCAACAATTGCCTGTGTCATAGTATCTACTTCGATGTTCACGCGGTCCCCCACACGAAGACGTGCGAGCGTGGTGATACGCAATGTTTCGGGAATGAGATGCACCGTAAATACACTGGTTGCAACATCAGCTTCAACAATGGTGAGACTTGCACCATCAATAGCAATGTATCCTTTTGCAAAAATATACCCAAAGAGACTTGGCTCCACGCGAATCGCCAGAACATATCGCGCATCCGCGTCTTCGACCGCCGTCACTTCACCGGTTCCCATCACATGACCAGAGAGAAGATGCCCACCAATCTCGTCACCGAACGTTGCCGCCCGTTCGAAATTGTACTGCACACCTGGCGCTGCTGTCCCAAGCGTAGTCTTCTCCAACGTCTCGCTCATGAGATCGAACTGCACTTGCGCGCCGTCAATCTCGACTGCTGTGAGACAGACTCCACCGATCGACACACTTGCACCACGCTGCAATCCCTCAGTGACGCTGTCTGGAAACACGAGCGTGAGATGCAGAATCGACGCCGTACTACTCACTGAAGTTACAGTTGCTTTGCCGCGAATAATGCCAGTAAACATAGTACTCTCACCCTACGGGATTCATGCGCGCGTCGCAAGGACAGTAGTAAAAACAACACGGCCCCAGGTGTTTTACCCAGGGGCGTATATGCGCGTTAGTTTTCTGACTGTTCGAGTGCCGTCTTCAAGCGACTCACCAACGCAGGAAAGGTCGTGTCACCTGCAGCGTGTCTCCCGTCGTGCGGAACCAAACTAAATCTGTGGAAAATCTCCATCGCGAGGAGCCCTTCGCTCCGTTCTTCTGGTGAAAATACGCGCCGAATAGCTACCGGCTGCAGCCGCCCCAGTATAGCCACCGCTGGCAAGAGATAGAGGCTTGCGTGCTCCAGAGACGTTTCCGGAATGGAACTCAAGACGTTGAGAAATCGCATTCGATCCTCGGAGTGAGCATGGACTGCCTCAAGGAGTAGTTTCTTGAGCTCTTTACGTGTGAATGCTCTCATGTTCAGCCCTCCCAGCTACAACAGTACTCAGAGGCACACCGACAGTCAAGATCGTTGCAAATACAAAAACTTTTCTACGACACCTCGCATGTTGGGAATCAAATCGTACGACAACAGTTCAGCAAATGGCACCCACGCAGTCTCCGCAAGATAATCTTCGGCAACGCGCTGTGAGTCATCAAGCGCCGTCGGGTCCGACGTGGTACAGATGCGCGCAACAGCAACGACTTGCATATATGTTTCCTCCCCACTGGCATCTGCGCGCTTCATCTGCCACTGCCAGATCGCAAATGGTTCGCCTGGAGTAATTGAGAGCCCCACTTCCTCACGCACTTCACGTTGCAAATGCGCATCCACCTCTTCACCGAATTCCATACGCCCACCAGGCACCTCCCACTTCCCCGCCTGACTCGGATCATCAGCACTTTTGCGCACGAGTAGGACTGACCCATCATGAACAATAAATGCCTTCTGCGCGAAAAACTGTTTGGTTTGCATACACGTAATAAAAACGATGACCACTTTACTACTCTAGCCTACTCACTATACACATGATGGGCAACTACCGATACTCTTTTTCTTTCTTTGTTTCAGGAGGCCATCGCAGATTTGCCGGCCAACCAAAAACGCCGCGAGGCGTTGATACACATCCGGCAAATCGAGATAGAGACGCGCGAGTCCCGGAGGGCGAGCGACGTTGTACTCCTGAAACAAAGAAAGAAAAATGGAGCGGGATACGAGAATCGGACTCGCGTCTCTTGCTTGGGAAGCAAGCATACTACCATTGTACTAATCCCGCGGTGGCACGCTCAGATCTAGCGTACCAGAATATCTACACTGTTCTAGCGCCAATTAATGTACGAGTCAACCTCAACTGTTCCTTCCTTCTGAGAAGCGATTTCGTTGAGCGATGGGAATGCGATGAGAATGTGACGTGCACGAACTTCCTTCGCCTTTGTTGCAGCATTGGTGCGAATATCGGTCACTTGGATAATGTGCTGACCATACTGCGTCTGTACTGGCTTGCTGATCTCGCCCTTCTTGAGTGCAAATGCTGCAGCCTCAAATTCTGGAACCATCGCACCCTTACCGAACCAGTCGAGATCACCGCCATTGACCGCAGAGCCAGTATCATCACTCACCTCTTTGGCAACCACAGCAAAATCTTCTTTCTTTGTCGTTACACGCTCATGTACTGCTGTTGCTTCGTTGGTAACAGACGAAATATAGCTTGCGTCAGATGCGATCGCAGCACCAACCTTCTCCGCAAGCAACACGGGAGTCAAAATAATCTCTTGGAATCGTTCGCGATTGGTCCCAACCGATGCTAGATCGGCGTCTGTTGGCAACGGTACGCCACGAGACTCATACACTGCCCACGCAGAACCTGGCTCTACGGACACATTGTACTGTTGCGCCAACTGATTGAGCACTTCCATCTCACGGAATCGCTGCAATGCTGTCTCCACGTCCTGTGCGCGATTCACAGCCACAGGTGCCGCAGCGCCAGACTTGATATCCATCGCTCTGAATCCTTCGATCAAACCAATATATTCACGCAAGCGACCATAGGTCACCCACGAATCACCAACAGACGCCACAGGCAATCGCAACATCGTTGCAGGCTTGGTGATCACACTCGACTGCCAACCAGGTCCGTACACGCCGTAGAAGAAGAGAATCAACAACACAACAACAACTGCGCCAAGTGCGCTCCACAATCCACGACGCATGCTGCGCGTATCTACTGGAGTTCGAGGTGCAGGCTGCCCTGCGTCATCTGGTTCGTGTTCCATCACCTGCATTTCTCCTGCCTGACTCTCTACTGTGTTCTCGTTATCGCGTGTGTCTTCCATAGAATTTCATTACGATGGATTGAAGAAATACTCAACCCACTTTTGTATTGGATGTTTGTGCTCTGGAACCTGGTAGTTGAGTGAGCTGGTTGGCGCACTGAATACCACAACTTCCTCGCCTGGTTTCTTGAGATGCAACTTCTCCCGCGCTGTTTCTTCGACATACGCGTCGGTCTGCACATACGACAAGAGTTCGAGGAGTTGCACTTGCTCGCCCTTGAGGCGCGCTGCCTCAGCCTCCAATTGTGCAATCTCTTGTCGGCTCGCATATTCTCGCATATACGCGCGGCCAAAGGCAATAGCCAGCAAAACGAGCACAATGCACGCCAGAATCAAGAGCATCTTGGAGCGAAAGAACGACTGCGTCGGTCGTCGAGTTGAAGGTCCAGAAGGTTTCATGCGGCTAGTATACCATGACTATTCTCGTGCACGCAGCTTGCGCGGCTTGCTCACCGGTTCCTCACGTCGCGCCGCGCCAACCGCACCCAATCGATCAATAATTTGTTGTGCAACACGCTGGAGCTCCACTTCTGACATCTTTTCCAACTCCTGCTCGAGATCCACGGCCCCATGTCGCGGCATCATGCCGCGCAACGAGCGACCCATGATCTCACTGATCGTGTGATGCACTGCCTTGGGATCCTTCACTTGATCCATCGTGAGTACAACTGATCCATCACCACACGTCACGCGAATGGTTCCGTAATTGAAGAGAATCCGCATCGCACCTCGCACCACATGAGACACATCCGAAATACGCTCATACGCCGCCTCCGAGATTGTCCGCTGCGTGAATCCTTGCTGATGAATATCAATGACACGATGCGACGTAATAATGAGACAATCGCGCTGGCGCACGAACCACAATCTCGATGCATAGAACACGCCGAACGCAAGCGACGTACCAATAATAATCTTCCCAAAGAGTCCAAGCTTGAGCAGTGGAATAAGGAGGAAGAACGGCCCGAGCAAAAGCAACCCTATGCCGATGAGTACGCCAGCGTACGTCAGCGGATAGCGTCGCACCACGAGCACTATTTTCTCATGATCATTGAGTTGAATGTAGTTGTCGACGGCCATAAAGGTGAAAACCATATTGTACCACGCGCATGAGCACGTACTTCACAAGGGCGAGCATCAGCACCACAATCCACTCCATCGCTTCAAGCGGAACCGTCGAGAGAATTGGCTGCAAGAATGGAACATGAATGGACACGACAGTCGAAAGAACCGCACATACCATCGCGACTGTGAGCACACGATTGCGCCAGAATCCCATTGGCTTCGCCTGCTCCAATCGTCGCACTGCGAGAATATAGAACGCACTCGACAGTGAGACCGATGCGTACATCATGGTCTGCATGTACGGCACAGACAAATTCGTAGACTGAATACTCACATAGAACAGCAACAACAGCACATCCGCAAAAATGCTCACAAGGAAAATCATCGTCTTCATCGACACAGACAGAATAGGCGTGCGTCGCTTGCGTGGCGGACGATCCATCACCGACGGATCGCTCGGATCAAATGCAAGAGCAATCGCCGGGAACACATCTGTCATCAAATTAATCCAAATAATCTGCACTGCGGTCAGCGGCAACGGAAGGAAAAGGAACAAACTCCCCGCAATGAGCAACACCGCAGTAAACATGTTGCTCATGAGATACAGCACCACCTTGCGGATATTCTGGAATATTGACCGACCTTGCTCGATACCAGTGATAATGGTTTGCAGTGAATCATTGAGCAGTACAACATCAGCGACGTCCTTTGCTACAGGAACACCAGACCCCAGCGCAATACCAATGTCTGCCGCCTTGATCGCTGGCGCGTCATTCACGCCATCACCTGTCATCGCAACAACTTCACCAGCTTCTTGCAGCTCTTGCACAATGAGAATCTTGTGACGCGGTTCAACGCGTGCGAACACGCGACACGTCTGCACCAGTGCGTGACGTTCTTTCGCAGTGAACTCATCGAGCTCTGCGCCAGTACACACCATTCCATCGCCTGTAGGCAATCCAATTTTTTGTGCTATAGCACGTGCAGTTGCAACATGATCCCCTGTGATCATCACAGTCCGAACACCTGCGTGCTCAGCACGCGCAATGACTTCAGCAACACCTTCGCGCACAGGATCAGCAATACCAAATAGCCCGACAACGCGCGCGCTACGCACCAATGATTCTGTGAGTTCTGTTCCTGCAGGCACCTGGAGAAATGCACAGGCAAGTACTCGCAAGCCATCAGCCGCAAGCCGCGCAACAGCAGCGTGCAGCGCGCGATCTGATCGCGGGATCAATACTTCAGGAGCACCCTTCACACACAACAACTGTGTCTTGTCCGACGTGGTGTGCATAGTCGCCATTGTCCTGCGGCTCGTATCAAATGGCAACGTTGCGATACGTGTGAACCCAGAGAGAATCGTCTCCGGATCCATTCCAGACTCGACTGCATGACGCAACAGCGCAGTCTCTGTAGAATCGCCGCGATATGAATGATCAGCAGCGGTTGCACCTGGCAGACACACTGCCTCAGAACACAAAATAGTAATTACCTGCATCAGCTCACGCTGCGCCAACTGTTCATCCAACTCTTTGCCAGTGATCTCTGCACGCGTGCGAGCTTCTTCCACACGCATGCGCCCTTCGGTGATGGTTCCTGTTTTGTCCGCACACACCACACTCACCGATCCAAATGTCTCCGCAGCAATAAGACGTCGTGGCAGCGCACTCTGACGCAACATGCGCTCCATACCAATAGTGAGCAACACCGTCAGTGTCACAACCAACCCCTCCGGAATTGCCGCAACTCCCACAGCAATTGCGAGCAAAAAAATCTCATTCCACACACGTCCTTGTAACAATCCAACCACGAGAATCAAACCGGTCATCACCCCAACAAGAATCACAATCCAACGACCAAGCGCTGCGATCTGTTGTTGCAATGGTGTGAGTGGTTCGTCCGTCTTCGCCAACAAATGCGCAATGCTGCCCATTTGCGTCGCGACACCTGTTGCTACAACTACTGCCGTTGCTGTCCCTTGCACGACTGACGTTCCGCTCCACGCCATATTCTTGCGATCTCCTACTTGTGCCTCAGCCGCAACCACACGAGTGTGTTTGCCAACAGCTTCAGACTCGCCCGTGAGCACATGCTCATCAACAACGAGCCCATCACACACGAGAATGCGCGCATCAGCAGGAACCAGCTGTCCTTCAGCAAGATGCAAGATGTCCCCCGGAACCAGTTCGACTGCTGCAATCTCAAATGTTTTGCCCGCGCGCGTCACATGTGCGTAGAGCGGCACATACTCAGAGAGTTCGGTGAGTGACTTCTCTACTTTGTATTCCTGCGCATACCCGATCGCCGCATTAATGAGCGCAGTCAACAACACCACAATCGCATTTGTATATTCGTGTAGTGCAAATGCAACAGCACCAGCAATGGCGAGCAAATACAACAACGGACTCTTCCATTGTCTGAAGAAAATGCGGATGCGTCGGATGCGCGCGCGTTCCTGCTGCAAAGAATTGGGTCCCAACCGCGTCTGACGCTCCACAGCCTCGCGCGCTGTCATTCCAGAATGCAAAGAAGTGCGGAGTTCTTCCAGAACCCGCTTACCTGCGGTGTAATACGCCTGAGGAAAATGTTGAATGGCCATGCGCAGGACTTGTATTTTGACTGGCGGTAGTATAGCATATTTGTCGACAGCCATAGGCTCGTCGGGTCGGTAGCTCAGTGGTAGAGCAGTGGCCTTTTAAGCCAACGGTCGAGGGTTCAATCCCCTCCCGACCCACCATATATATAGTGGCAGCCCCATAATGCATAACGCCCCTGAATCGATTACCGATCGGGGGCGTTCTGTTTGTGTTGGCGCGAGACCTTCAGTCCAAGCCGCGCGTGTACGCTGCCATGAGCGCAGTCGCGGCCTCGGCAGTCGACTTGCTTTGCGCCAGCGTGAGCGCGTTTTGCAAGTAGCCGCTGACAGGATCCCTGAAGAACGAGCCGAAGCTCAGTCCCCAGCTCTTCATGGCGTATTGCAGCTCATCCATGTGTGGCTGCATCTCGACGATGCGCATGAAGTACGACCGCTGCTGGCGAACGATCTCGCCGACGTACTCGATCCCAGCCTGCTCCAGCACTACCAAGCATTCATCGCTCAGACGAAGCGCTGTGAGTGGCAAGAACAGCGCATCGAGTGTACCGCTGCGCATGGCGCTGATGAACGTTCCGAGATCCCCTTCAGCGATCCGCTTGTACGTTGCGCGAAGGATCTCTTGTGACTGCATCTCCGTAGCCACCGCTGCTTGAATCGACATGACGCTCTCCACCTCCTTATGAAGTACAGTTCGCTCACCAAGTTGGTTAGCGCACCGAGCCTACCAAATCCCACGCACATTGTCTATACGTGAACACCACCACCCTCCTCTTTTCATTTTTACCTCATTCTAGTAGGATCTGCCTGCGGTTACCCACCCCGCAGGAGGTGAAATCCATGAAGAAAGGCGTTGTTACTGGTATCTACATCTGCGCGGAACCTGGCGCACCGATGGAATCTGTCGAACAGGTCCGCGCAATCAGGAGCCGCGGCCTCGAAGCAGATCGGTACTGCACAGGCAAAGGCAGCTTCAACAAGAAGAAAGGCACAGGGCATCGACAAGTCACACTCATCAACACGCTATTCGTCGACAAGTCCCCGTTCACCCTCGAACAAACCCGCCGCAACATCGGCGTGTCAGGCCTCGAGCTGATGCTCCTCATCGGCAAGCGATTCACAGTCGACGGCGTCACACTCCTGGGTGTGAAGTACTGCGATCCATGTGATCGTCCGTCGAATCTGTGTGGCATCCCAGGATTTGCCGATGCATTCCACGATGTTGGCGGCCTCGTCGCCACCGTCATCAAAGGTGGCATCATCCGCGTCGGCTCCGTCGTGACTCCACCACCGCGCAAGCGAGCAACTCCTGCTCAATAGCGCCTCACAAGACAAGAGGGTCGCAATGCTCATTCCAGAATCCCACTTGACCGTCGTAAACGGTCAAGAATTCCGTGTCACGCGCTCCGACAATAGAACAACTATGCAGCAGGTGAATGTGCTTCTGAGTACGCTCCAGCTGCAATGGAACGTACGTCGGGAACTCGTTACGGAGGCGACGCTGTTTGAACGGAAGTCCGAGGTCTTCCCTTCGCGCATCGAAGTGTCTGTCCTGAGTAACGCACTCATGTTCCACCCGTCGCACCAACACGAGATGTCCGTACAGTGGCCACAAGACGAACGTGCGCACATCGCGTACGGCCGCATCGTGAAATTCGATGTGCTATCGAAACGATCGATACTCGTGGTTCGCTGCATGCTCGCAGAACTCGGCATCCACAGCTGGAATGCAGAGCCCTGCACCGAGCTGTTCCTGCAATTCGTCTCCCACAACCTGTGACGCGGCGCGTTCCTGCGCTGCACCAACCAACGAGAGACTCCTACACGAGTCTCTCGTTCACTTTTATATTGACGCACGCGCCACCGATTGATAGGCTCGAGATGAAGGAGGTGACACCATGTCACAAGCATTCGAAAAAGATGTTCTTGTCCGAGTGCACGCACTCGGCAACCTCCACCGTCCGTCGGTGAGCGATCGTCATCATGTTGTTCGCACCGCAGGAATCTTGGGCAAGATCATCTGCACTGCCAACAGCGATGGCTGGTGGCTTGTCCAACACCACAACTCCAGCGACGTGGGTCTGTACCATGAATCCGAGCTCACGCGCTGAGTCCCAGCGCGCGTCGACTTCCCGTATCCCGCCATGAATGCCAACGAGCATCTTGTGGCGGGATTCTCTTTTGTATTGACGCAAAAAGCACATATGCTACACTCTCGACGCCCAAATCAACAACGGGCAGGAGTTCATTCATGACAACATCTGATACTGCCTTCGAGTGCCAGTTCACGGTTCCGGAGAACGAAGCGGTGATCCTCGACTTCGATGGACTCTTCACAGACTGCGAAGCGCTCGACGAGGAAGGCAAACATCCGTATGTCGAGGCGTACGCAACGAGTCTGGCAGAACACATCGGCCAGCCTCGTGATTGGACGCGTGGCCTCATGGGTCAGATCGAAGCCGCCATCCGCGCCAATCCCGAGGAACACGGCATGCGATTCGAAGGACACATCGTTGCCCCGGGACTGGCAGACCCGTATCTGCGCTGCAGATCAATTGCAGAAGTGATCTTCACTCGAGCGAATCGATTCCACGACCCCGTGCGGCGCGCAGAAGTGCTCAACGAACTCTACGGTGCCAACTACCTGAAGTACGTACCACCACTGCGCCCCGGCGCCGAGGAGCTGATCTGCGAGATCAACGACCTGCGCGAGGACGGTCCGATCCACATCGTGACCAACTCGAGGACAGAACATGTCTCGGGGCGAATCTCAGAGGTCTCCGGATTCGTCAACGCAGACCTGGTCTGGGGACAAGCTGGCAAGTTCGAACTCGACATCGACGGCACGCAGTACCCGTGGGAATCCAACTTCCCCATCTCGATCCAAGTACCGGGGATGCATAGACGAGAGGTGTACCTGCGTCGAGGCAAGTACCGCAAGCTGGTGAGCCAGCTCATCAACAATCGCAAGACGCCGATCGAGCGCATCACCGTCGCCGGCGACATCTGGGAGCTGGACCTCGCGATGTGGCAACACCTGGGCGCTCGCGTGATCTGCCTCGAGACGGAGAACACACCACCCTACCTGCATCAGTGGCTGCCCACACGGCCCAACGCCCACATGGTCACGTCCATCGCCGAGCTGGTTCAGATCCTGAACACGCCCTGGTGAGTGGCTGCCCACGTGGCAACGCAAAGACCAGCACGAACACACTCGTGCTGGTCTTTCCTTTTTCCATTGACAAATCCACCGCACTTGCTAGCATGCACGCGCCAATCACGGCACACAAAGGAGCAACCGTGAACGAACGAAGCAACAAAAGACTCATAGTCTTCGACTGTGACAACTTCCTCACCAAGGGCTGGGAGGAAGGCGAGAAATTCATCGAGCGCTACCCGTCAGAGCTCGCAGCAGCAACAGGCATTCCAGAGCAAGTAGTTCAGGAACAGCTCAAACACGCAGCCGACCAAGTCAGGGCCAACTCGAACGCGTACGGCATGCGCGATCTGAGTGGTCGCACCGTCGCGCCGACGTTCATGGATGCATACGTGTACATGCGCGTGCTCGCTGGACTCACCCTCGACGCATGTGAAAGGCGCTACGGTTCGGAGCGAGAACGCGAAGAGATGCTGCACGCCGTACACAAGAAGTGCTACGATCCCAAGCCCATCTTCCGAGAAGGGGCCAAGGAACTCGTGCAAAAGTGGCGCGCGCATCCAGACGTCGGCCTGCACATAGTGACAGGCTCGGACACAAAGCCTGTAGAGGGAAAGATGCAAATCCTCCTAGGCCATGAGGTCGAACCTGGCTTTGTCGTAGGCAATGCTGGCAAGCACCTACTGACCATGCGCAGCGACACATGGTCCGCAGAAGAACAGGCCGCATTCGAACCCATGTGGGAGCAAACGCGTGTATCCTTCCCCTTCCCTGGAGCAGGATATGACGCGTACCCACAGCGCGGCTTCTACTACCGCGTTCTCATGGATCTGCAGTCCCGCTACAATACAGACCGCAGAGCCTACGTCGCAGGTGACAGTCTCCACTGCGACGGACTACTCCCCATGGAACTCGAGATGACGTACATTCATCTCGCAACTGAGTTCACCCCCGAATGGGAGAAGGATTTCGTCAGAGAATCGGGATGCGGACTCGTTGCACCCAATCTCGCAGGAGTGGACTGGTTCCTCGACGCCCTCGTCGAGATGTAACTCGCACGTGACTTCGAAGACCGGACGCAGCAGCACTGCTCGTCCGGTCATTGATTTTATTGACAGTTTTGCCGTTCTTCCTTATACTGCCCACATATTCTAAGTCCATCGCAATGCGCATTTCCCGCAAACGCCGCTACGCTCCCGTTGATACCGCACCGGTGTATCGATTCAATGACCACATTCGTGTACCTCGCGTACGCGTGATTGGGTTCAATGGCGAACATTTGGGCGACATCACACTCGAAGAGGCGGTATCACTCGCTCGCCGCGAAGGACACGATTTGGTAGAAATCAACCCAAAAAGCAACCCACCAATCTGCAAAATCGTTGATTACGGTCAGTTCAAGTACCAGAAGGACAAGGAAGAGCGTCTCAAGAAGCAAAAGCAGAAGGCAATCGAGGTCAAAGGTATTCGTATCAGTGCGCGCATCGGTGGCCACGATACTGCCATTCGTATTCAGCAATCCTTGCGATTCCTCAAGCGTGGCGACAAAGTGAAGATCGAAATGATCTTGCGCGGTCGTGAACAGGCCCACCGCGAGCTTGCCGAAGGTGTTATGCACGACTTCATCAAGACCTTGGGTGAATCTGCAGATCTCATCGTAGAACAAGAGGTCAAACGCCAAGGAAACAAGATTACTGCACTCGTTGCAGGCACCGTGAAGGCCAACGTAGTGGTAGAGGACAAAGACGACGATGAGGACGAGGATACAGGAACAGACGAAGAAGCGAACGAGAACCCTTAATTTACTGGGGTTTTCCCCTCTTGCGTGTTCTGCCCCATTCGGGTATAGTAGCGCAAGTTTTCAAGCAAATTGTATGCCCAAGCTCAAGACGGTCAAAGCATTCGCAAAGCGCCTGCGCGTGACCAAGAACAAGAAAATTATCCATCGCAGTGCGGGTCAGGACCACTTCAACTCCCGCGATACCGGCAATCAGACGCGTAAGAAGCGTCGCGATCATGGTATGAGCGAGACGAAGCGCAAGACCATCTTGCGCGCTCTTCCCTACCTTGCTGGCAAGGCACCGAAGCGCAAGCCTGCAACGGACGTAACCGCAAAATAGAAGAACTACTATGCCAAGAGTCAAACGCGGAACCGTACGCCAGACAAAGCGTGCCAAACTGCTCAAGCAAACCAAGGGCTTCAAGTGGGGTCGTAAGAAACTCACCAAGCAAGCAAAGACTGCTGTCCTCAAGGCCGGCATGCAGGCGTACATTGGTCGCAAGCTCAAGAAGCGCACCAATCGCGCGCTCTGGACAGTGCGCCTCAACGCAGCACTTCGCGAGCTCGGCACTACCTACAGCGTGTTCATCAACGCGCTCAAGAAGAAGGCTGTGAAGCTCGACCGCAAGGTCCTCTCTGAGATCGCTCGCACCAAGCCTGAGGTTTTCAAGAAGATCGTAGAATCCGTTAAGTAATCTCTACCTGCCCCGGCCTCGTGGTCGGGGTGGATTCTTTTTTGCCACACATTCTCACTCACTGAATTGACCAGTATGCGTATTGCAGTACTGACCTTCACCAATTACGAAAAGCTCGGCGCCAACGCTGATGCAAAAATCAGCGGCGAAATGTTGCGTGAAGCAGCACTGAGCCGCGGGCACAAATTCGAGATGATCTCTGCGATGGATTGTCAGCTCGAATTCATCAAGACTCCACGCCTCCTCTACAAGAACAAACCTCTTAGAGGATTTGATGCTATTATTGTTCGTCCGTCATTTCGTGGCACCGAGCTCGACTTGCACGTGAGCACCATTCACCAGTTCGAATTCCTCGGAATCCCAGTGCTCAACAATCACATCTCGGTGATGCGCTCGAAGAACAAGATTCGCACCATGCAAGTGCTCAAGCGATTCGGCATCCCAATGCCAAAGACATTGGTCATTCGCGCTTCCAAATATATTGAGGAAGTGATGAAGGTCGTCGGATCCTATCCTGTTGTGATCAAGGCATTTGGTGGCAACGAGGGAATTGGCGTGGCAATTGTTGAAAGCCGCCGCGGTTTGCGATCTATCGTCGACATGCTTGTCGAGTCTGAGAACTCATCCCCGCTCATCATCCAAGAATACGTGAAGGAGAGCAGCGGCAAGGATATTCGCATCTTCGTTGTTGGCGACAAGGTTGTGGCTGCAATGGAGCGCAACACCATCATTCGCGATGAATTCCGTTCCAACTTCTCACTCGGCGGAACGGTTCGTGAGGCCACACTCACTGCGAAGGAGAAGGCACTTGCAATCAAGGCCGCAAAGGCATGCGACCTCGACATTGCAGGCGTCGATCTCCTGCGCACCAAGTCTGGTCCGAAGATTCTCGAGGTCAACTCCAACCCTGGATTGCGTGGCATCACCCAAGCCACTGGCAAAGATATTGCAGGCGCGATCATCGATTACGCCGTAGCCTGTGCCAAAGCGCGCCGCAAACCAAAGGTCTAAAAAAACGACACAAAAAATGACAATGCCGATCCTCCTGGGTCGGCATTGTTGGTTCTGTAATTGTTGTGCGCGCGCGAAGTTGTGAACTACTCTGGCGCAAATCCGTTGTGAATCGCTGCGCCGTGGAGCTTGGAATCGCAGCCTGATGCCCACGCACCGAGCCACACACCGAGCGCTTGCTCATCTCGTGGCAACGAATCGCTCGAGACGACATCGAAGTCTGCGAAGAACACCTTGCCCCGAACCCGGAACCACTGTGTGACCGACTTGGTCTCCACACGGAATCCGAATCCCGATGTGTACAGTACGATTGGAACGTTGCGAATACCCTCCTCGTCGAGATGATCAAGAATTGTTTTCACCCCGCCGATGCGCGGCGCCACGATGTAGCGGAAGTCGGTGTGGTACTTCTCGTTACGCGCTTGAATGCGCGAAGGGCTAGGTCGACTGGAATCCGGATGGATTGTCAGTGATTTGCCCGGTGCAAAGAGCTTGCGCAGACCATCGCGCAGATCAGTTCGTCCTTCCCCTGCATTGTACCCATCCTTCGCTCGGCGCAAGAGAATCGCAGATCCCGCCAGATCGAAGAGCGGTCCCATGATGAGATACCGATTCCATCCAGCTTGCGTCGATAGCATGGCCAGCGGAATGTGCTCGAACATGAGCCGGTAGCAGAGCGGAAATTCGATCTCCGTTGGATGGTTCGCGAAGACGATAGCACGTCCACGCGGATCAAGACGTTGCAGCGATTTCTTCCCCGAGATGCGTACTTCCACAGGAAGAAATGCTCGCAGCGTCGCGTAGATGAGCCAATTCCAGAATCTCGGACCGCGTGGGAATGGCTCCCACAGATCCGAGTCCTTGCCGATGAGCCACCCAGTGGCTCGCTTGAGCCACGCGAAGAGCATAATCCCGATGCCGCAGATGCCGAATATCGCTCCCACGACGATGAGCCCGAAAATGAACCAGATCAATTGCAGATGTTGCATGAGCGTCCCCTCCTTGGGCCCCATCTCACCTGATTTGTGTGATTTTGTCAACCCCCGCTACCGAATAATGAAAGTGTATCCGTACGCGAGTATGCCGAATATTCCCGCAACAAAAAGCAGCTCGTCTGGAAAGCTATTCACGCGAAACCGCATGAACTTGGGGACAAGATGCAGCCGCCGCTTGTACGGGTAGAGATATTGCACGCCGGGGAAATTCAGTCCGTCGATGATCGGATGGCTAGCATAGCCAAGCGTTGCTGCCCAGGCGAGTTCGTACGGGAGTGCATATGCACGACAGAGCCACGCAGTGAGCCCTCCCACAATCGCAATTGCAAGGAGAGAATGCACGGGGCCACGATGATTCACAACACCACGCACAATCGTATTGTCGAACACGCGCGCACCGGCGATGCGGATCGAATGGATCTTCGCATGCTGCGCTTCGATATCTGGCAACAGCGCGAAGAACGCCGCCACACCCATGAGTACCGGACCGTAGTGCAGAATACTCTCTGTCGACGCAGGAATGAGCCACACCGTATTTGCACCTGCAACCACATGCGTTCGCCAATTCATATGACACGCAGTATACCAAAATTACAGTTATTCGTCGTAATATTGACAAAACTGATTTTTTGTGCTATGGTATGGCGTTGATTTGCCATGCATTTCGCATGGTACGAGTCAATCGATCCTTTCATGGGGTAGCCAATCCCCTACGCAAAGCCTGGAGGGCTACAATGAGAAATTCAACGAAGATGTGGGTGCTGCTCGTGGCAATCCTCTGGAGCAGCCTGGTCGGCTGCGGCAGAGAGGAGCAGGTGCTCGATCCTGCGCCACGGCGCGTGCCAGAGGTGCAGATCAAGCAGAACCCGATCGAGCTGCCGCCTACGGAGATCAAGTACGTCGGGCCGGTCGTGGACACGCAAGACCCGATCATCGACTGGAAGGCTCGCGCGCTCAGTGCCGAGAAGAAGCTCGAGGACTGGAAGTGCGAGGAGCCATCGCCCAACTTCGTCGACTACCGGGACAGCGAAATCGATGAGTGCATGAAGCACGAAATCGTCCCCCTCCCCGGCGACCTGACCACCGAAGATGAGGTCATCGCTGCGCTCCACCAGGCAGAGACTGCATGGCGGATGTGTCTTGCTCCGATCTCTGCGTATCGAGATTTCGCAGCAACGAACAACGCTGCCGAGGTCGCGAACCGTTTCCCCAAAGGAACGGCGTACGGCCTGGAGAAGACGTGGGCCAAGCGGATGGACGTGGCGAGGCACTACCTCAAGGTGGCTCACTCGTACGTCGTCCACGGACCGGAGGACCTCGTGGTGTTCCAACCGGCGTGCAGTCGATCGCATTCCATCTGTGGGTTGCAAAGTCGCGCGTCCTTGGCATCGGAGATCCTCTACCTGAGCGACATCGAGCACATCGCGCTGGAAGAGATCGCTTCTGGGCTCACAAAGGATGCCCTAGAGCAAAAGATCAAATCCGGCGTCAAGGAGCTCATGGAGTCATGGGAGGTCGCCATGGACGATGAGACCGACTTGAGCAAGACGGCGTTCGCGGAGCATCTGTGCGACGACCTCTCCACCGAGCTAGACACCGAGCAGATCGCGCTGCTCGGCTGTGATCTGGGGGAACCGGCAGAGGAAGGTACCGACGGTGGCGAAGCCAGCGACGGGACCAGCGACAAGGAGATGAAGTTCGCGCCGGAGAACGCGGACTGAACCAACGAGAGGGCGGCGACGGAACACACATCACGTGTGCACCGTCGACCGCCCTCTTCGCTTTTTTATTTCATTATTGAGACGCGCCCTTAGATCAACCGTTCGAGATCGAGTGTCTGCGTGAACTTGATCTGCGATACAAATTCAGGCATGTGCGACACGAGAATAATTGCACCCTGGAATTCTTCGATCGCTTTTGCAATGACAGGCAAATGACGGAAGTTGATGTGGTTGGTAGGCTCGTCGAGAATGAGCAAGCCTGGTTCTTGGAGTACGAATCGTGCGTAGCAGAGCAAACCCTTCTGTCCTTCGGAAAGTGTGCCCACGCGATTCTGGAGAAGCCACGATGGGAGGAGGAACTGCGCTGCGGTGCCGTAAATCAATTTCGGATCAGGCTCCCCTACGTTACCCAGTACTTTCACAAGTGACTCATACACTGTCTGATTGTAATCCAGTCCAGAAAAATCTTGACGATAGAATCCTACGCGCACTTCTGGATCAATCTGACATCCTTCGGCGTGGCCAGATGCGAGTGTGGTGAGGAGTGTGGATTTGCCGATACCATTTGGTCCGACAATCTGGAGACGATCGCGACGCCAGAGCTTGATATCTACTGGTCGCTGTTGTGGTGCACCGTTGACCATGATGCCGAGGCTCGTGATGGTCGCAATAGGCGCAGACCAAGACTGTGATGGAATCGTGAACTCACGCATCGTGCGGTCATCACGCTTCACATCAATCACATTCTCTTCGTCTTCTTCGATTTCTTCGCGGAGTTTGCTGGCGAGCTTGCGCATCTTACCTCCTTTGTTGGCAAAGAAGTTGACCTTGTCTTTGCGGTCTTGGATATTCTTGCGCAGCTGTGCGTTCTTATGTTCTTCGCGTTCGATCTGTGCAGCGATCTGCTCGGTTACATCGTTGTAGTTACCAACATACTGCTCGAGCTTCTGTGTGCGCACGTCGAGCTGCAACACGCCGTCTGTGAACGAGTTGAGGAATTCGGAGTCGTGCGAAATAACGAGTACCGTCTTGTCGTACAAGATGAGGAACATGGTGAGGTTGCCGATGCCCTCAGCGTCGAGGTTGTTGGTAGGCTCGTCCAGGAGGAGAATGTCTGGCTTCTGGATGAGTGCATACGCCAGGAGCACGCGCGCTTGCTGGCCACCAGAGAGCGCACGAATCACGCGATCTTGTGGAAGATCGAGATGCACTACATCCATCACCTCTTGCGCGAGCTTGGGCAGGTTGTACTTCTGTTCCTTGAACGCCGTTGCAAAGTATTCGAGAATCGTGAGATCGAGGAACTCTGGACGCATCACCTGTTCAGCCATGGCGAGACTTGCTCCCTGACGGACGTTCACCGCACCTTGCTGCGGTACATACTCGGTGTATGTCTCAGGATGCGCCGCGTGCATGAGCATTTTGAAAATCGTCGATTTGCCGGCGCCGTTCTGACCGATAACGGTGACTTTTGCATTTTCGCGCACCGAAGCATTCGCCTCTTCGAGAATGGGGCGATCTTCTGTATACGCGAAGTTCACGTTGTCGAACCGGATGATGACGTTGCCGTGGTTTTCTGTAGCCATAGTGTTGTGAACAAAGTGACACAAGAATAGCAGATCAGAACCTTGTTGACAATGGGCTCGAGACTGCTAGGATGCCTGTAGTCTCACATGGCGATTCGCCAAGGAGGTAGCGAGATGTTCCTCATCAAAACCGCAGATGAATTGTGGACTCTGGCCTCAACGATCAAAAGCTCCGTCCCCAAACTCATCAAGTACCTGAACGAACTCAATCCCAATCGCATCCAAACCGGGTGCGTAGTCCGACTCGCACTGTTTGCTCCAGGACCTGGGTATCCAAAAGTGCACGGCGGGCTCACCATCGTGAACATGCCGTTCGAAATGGCACCCAAGTGTGAGCAGTACAGCATCGAGAAACTCGAGCGCATGGTACGCCTCGATCACAACAGCAGTGCACAAAGTCGCGACCCAGATCGAGGACGCTTTGCCGGCGCAATCAGGCTCAAGGAGCTGTTGCACGGACTCGCAGTCTCTGGCTGGTGGGAAGAGTACGACGTACTCCACGCAGTCTGGATCGCGCTCAAGAACAATCTCATCACACACGAGCAAGCGGCGGCGTATCTACGCGAACTCGACAGTCCAACATTCGGCAGTGGCGCAGATGCGTACGAGCATCTCGCAGCACGACTCAACGACGAGATGCCACCGCCTGGATGGGTCTCGCGCTATTTCGCAGATCCTGCGAATCAAATGCCCAACGTCTGGAAAGGAGGCGCGTAGCAATACGCACGATGAAAACTCTCAACGACACACACTGAATAACTCAAGGTGTGTCGTTGTTTGTTACCTTGACATTTCTGGCGGATCGGTATATGCTAGTCCGTCCCCTGGTATGGGGTTCTACCGTCGCGCATGTTGCGCGATTTCGTTCATCACAATGGAGATCACAAATGCGAAAAAAGATGTTGATGGTCGTGAGTGTCCTCGCAGTGTTGCTCAGTAACACCGCGAGCGCCCAGACCACGATCCTGCACCCACACGATCGGGAGTTCGAACGGTTACTCGAGGGTGACCTCGAATCGATCGCGCTGCACTGGTCGCTGGGCGAGAAGCTCGGCAAGGAGGATGCTGCGGCGTACTGGGAGCAGAAGTTCGCGTACACCTGCCGCTACATCGTGCGCTGTAGCCAACGTCGCCTGAAGATGCCCACGTGGGTACACAACCCGCACAACAAGCGAGCTGACGAACCATCTGTCGAGGATGTGCGATCTGGTGCAGACGACACTGTCACCATGATTCGACTGCACATCGGCGCGCTCTTTGCGCTCCTCTACACACTCGAGCACACCGAACACTTCGACACAAAGAATGCTCGAGCTCGAGTGAAAGCTGGCGAAAAGCTCATCGAGTACGTGAGATCGAACGCGTGGTTCAGGGAGGACTTGAGCAAACTCGCTCCCGAGACTACACCTGGTTCGGTCCTGTACATACAGGCAGAACAGCTCGCGTGGATTGAGCACCGCTCAGGACTATCCACCGTCCACAACCGTCTCTTCGCGCTCACCTTCTACCAGATCCTCGTCGAAAACCGGCAGTACGCACGTGCCGCACTCATCGCATGCCGGTACAACCTCGGATCAGAAGCATTGCGCAACGTCGCAGACATGGTCCACGATGCAGAGGAGTCAGATGCGCCAGACCCCACAGAGCCACACTCATGGTCCGAGTGGAAGGTCCTGGCGATCCAGTCACTGGAAAAGGACCAAGCGTGCTCTGACGAACTCTGGCGAGACCGAGCTCCGATGATCACAAGGTACCAAAGACCTCGCTGATCACGAGCTTCGGCTCCCCAACAACAACGCCCCGGCGCAGACTTCTCAGAACGAGGAGCTGCGACCGGGGCATTGTGTTTTTATAGATAGTACTAGCGTGTGAAGTGTGCGATGGATTCGGCCCAGATGTCGCAGCCTTCGCGCCATTTCTTGAGGCACTCGAGCTCGACTTCGGTCCAGACACCTTCCTCGGCGATCCAGGCGTCCATTGCAGTGATGACCTCGCGCATGCACGTGGTGTAGTCTGTGCCCGTGAATGCGATCTTGCGCAGGCGATCGCAGACGCGATCGGTCATTTGCATGCCGAGACGTTCTGCTTCGAAATCTTTGAAGTAGTTGTGCGGGTTGCGAACCTGGCGGACCATTGGGTGGCCGAAGGAAATCGAGTGGCCGAGATGATCCGTGATCGCGCGAATCAAATAGCTTGCCCAGATATCATCGTAGCGGCCCATGTACGGACTGAGGAAATACGCAGGGATGATACTGCGATGGAGCGCGGTGTTCTGGGAGTTGAATGGCGACCATGTCCCAGACGCAAGCGCGAAATTCTCTGCACGATTGTACGCCGTGACCTCGATCGGACTTGTGAGTCGCTGCACTGCATCGATATCTGGATCATCGAGCCAGAATCCAGCAATTACAACTGGTGTTGTTGTAGCCTTTGACCACGTCGTTGGAATATCTGCGGTCGTGCGGTGAGCTGGAGAATAGCCGCGGTGATAGAAGTACGAGTTCTGACGGGCAGCAAGCGTGCTGCACACATTGAACCAACCAGACTCACTGCTCACCTGCTCAAGTTCGATCTGTTCTCCGAGTTGTGCGTAGTGAGAGAAGTAATTATCCTCGGCAATGAAGTTGTCGTCGTCGATCGTAATCACGATCTCGGCGCCGAGTTCATACGCGCGCAAGATGCCGATATTGCGGCGCTGGATCGAGTTCCACGTGAGATGATCGCGAAGTCGTGGAACTGCAGCGAGGTACTCCATCTGGCGATCGCAATCAAAGTACTCAACGGTGTAACTCGTCAGTGTCGCGAGCTCAGCACAAAATGTCGCAGCCTCCGGTGGTGTCTTGCGGTCGCCAATGACAATGACCGTGAAATCCGTAAGTCCAACAGCACGTGCTTGGGCGCAATACTCGCTGAGCAACTTCGGAACATTAATGGTCGTAGTAATGAGTGCGATCTTGCGGGTGATCATAGTGCGTTGATGTCAGTAATTCGAACATGCGCATGTGCAAGCACGCGACGCATTCCTTCTTCGATAGTAATTTTTGGTTTCCAGCCGAGCCACTGCATGACTACTGGATCGCACACACGATTGTGCACGCCGACTGGCTTGTCGAGCAGTTGCTGGATCTCTGCAGAGTAACCCTCGATGCGCGAGAGGAGCGCGATGAGCTGATTGAAGCTCGTGAGCACACCAGTGCCGATATTCACTCCACGACCATCATGCACGTGATCGAGAATGTAGAGCATGAAAGCAACGCAGTCATCAATGTGGATGAAGTCGCGGCCTTGCTCGCCTGTCCCCCACACGGTCATTGGATTCTCGCGGCGCGCAACACGCAGCGCAATAGCTGGAACTGGGTAGCTCGGGTCCTGATCTTCGCCGTAGCCGGAAAATGGTCGCACACATGCAACAGACATGCCGTACTGGCGCGCGGCGATGGTGGCGAGGTATTCGCCGGTGAGTTTGCTCCAACCGTATGTCATATCTGGCTGACCGAGCGTCGTACCATCAAATGTAATCATCGGCTCCTGGAGTCTGATGACATTTCCTTCGGCTTGGAGCTGTGTTGGATATGCAGCGCTCGAGCTCGCGTAAAGCAATCGGTCAATCTTGTCCTTGCGACGCGTTGCCCAGAGGAAGAAGATCGCGTCGATACCGAGATCTGTTGCCACACGCATCGGATCACCATCGATCAGCGCGCGACCACCAACAATAGATGCGAGATGGAACACATCGCCAAATGCTGGCAGCTCATCCACAACACCGCCGTCAACACGCGCATGCAAGTAAGACAAGAGATCAGCGCGAATGAACGTCACTGTCTGTTCCCCTACGCGATACTCAAGTCGTCCATCGGCATCAGACAACTTGTCACCACCGAGCCACTGATCTGGATGCTTGCCCGTGGAGAGGTTATCAATAATATAAATCGAATCGCCACGCTCCAAAAGCGCGCGAACGAGGTGTCGTCCTACAAATCCGCATCCACCGGTAACGAGTGCTGGCTTCTTGTCCATACATTATATTGATTTGCGCGGCGCGAAACGGATGCGCCACGCGGTCTTCACATACGCAAAATTCGCAAGGAACGTGTTCTGCGAAACACCTTCGGTACGCGCAGTCCAGTCACTAGGAATCTCCGTCACCGTGAATCCTGCGCGCAGCGGCTTGAGAATACATTCGAGAAGGAATGGGTGGCGCAACTCAGTCCAATGAAATCCCTGGAGGGCTTCACGGCGATAGAGACGGAACCCAAACGTGAGATCAGTCAGGCGTGCGCCGTAAAGTACAGCAACCATCTTCTGGAACACCCAGTTGAGCAGCCACTTCACAGGATTGTACCCACGGAACCCGCCGCGCTTGGACCAACGCGTTGTTGCGACAATATCGACGTTCCCCGTGCGCATGCGTGCGATGAGATGCTTCACGTGCGACGGATTGGTTTCGAGGTCTGATGCCATGAGGAGGAAATGCGTTCCTGTGGCCACTTCGAACGTGTCTTGGAGTGCACCGCCCAGATATGGTTTTTGCTGCTCCACAACGCGGATGTGCTTATACTCCTTCTGGAGATCACTGATCACGGCGCGACTCTCTGGTGTGGTGAACTTGGGCGAGACTGCAATGAGAATCTCGTGAATAGACGGAGCGTTTTCGGCAACAAGAATGCGGACGGTCTTGCGCAACGAGATCGTTTCATTCATTACCGGAACAATTACCGAAACAGCCAGCTTCTCCATATATTTGTGTGCCCGAATCGTACCAGAAGGTCTGGGACGGGTCAACGGATCATCGGTGGCGCGTAGTCCACAGTGTAAAGACGCAATTGTGAACCATGATATCCGCTGTCAGGTGCTGATCGCGTTGTCACTTCATTGAGGTAGCGCTCGATTTCTGGCACACCGAAGAATGTGCGGTAGCGATAGGTGCGCGCAATATCGAAGTCGAGGAAATGCGTGATCCCTGTGCGCTGCCAGAATGCGAGTAACTCACGATTGCGAATCGCGCGGAATGTGTCGTGACTCACGAGCCCATCGCTGTTGAGTACATAGCGCTGCGAAAGATAGCCGTAGATGCCACTGTTAAATGCAGCGATGCGTGCGTCGGCTGGCGTATGCTCACGCAACCAGTACGCAGTTGCGACCATGTCTCTGGCAGCGGGATGCTTGGGATAGATCTCGACAGCGGTGAGTATGAACAATGCAACGGCAATCACTCCGAGCATTGCAAGTGTGCGACGTGGTGCTGATTCCAAGAGACTTCGCAATCCTGCAACCATGAGAAATGTCATGAGTATCGCAGGCGCGATGAAGTACCAATCACGTGGTGTCCAACGTAGTGCACCGTGCACAAAGATGAGTAAGAGCGATGCTCCAGCGATCACCCACGCAACTTGCGCTGTATCTGTTGCAATTGCTGCACGCAGCTGTGAGAGATACGCACGACGCAGAGTCACACGCACCGCAACAACGAGCGCTGTGGCGATAGTAAGGGCTGCGACACCTGTCTGTTCGATCGCCATCTTGAGCGCCAACAAGAACTGATATGTGGACCAGAGAATGAGTGTCCCCACGTCACGCGGCTTGTAGAAGAAGAGTTCGCGATTGGTGTGTGTCAGCGCAAGACCACTCTCCTGCACAGGTGTTCCAACAGCTGACCAGCTCCAGAGTACCCACGGAAGGACAACTGCAATTGCTGGAAGCGCGAGTGCGAGCGCGGTACGCATGAATTCCGTTCGGTTGCGCCACAGATACCATGTCGAGAGCAAAAACGGATAGAGACCGTAATCAGTACGCGCAAGAATCATGAGGCCACCAAGTACGCCCCAGATAATGAGTCGGCGAAGCGGCCAGCGACCAGCACCATAAAAAATCGGGAATGCTGCAAGAGTGACAGCGAGCAATCCCGCAAGACTCGTCTCGAGTCCATTCACCGCCCAACCAATTTGCACCGGACTCAGCGCTACGAGAGCGAGCACAGCAATTCGCGGCGCGGGATGCGCAAATACCTTGCGCGCAATGGCATACACCAACACAAGCGTAGCTGTATCGAGAATCGCGCTGAGAATGAGTGCTGCATGTACTGGCGCCATTTCACCAAGCCCGCCAAAGATTGCCATACTGCCCGCGACGATAAGCATCCAGAGCGGATGGTATCCGTTGGTCAGATGTTCGCCATCAAATGTCGACCCAACGCCAGTCGCAACATGCTGACTGATTTTGAAATAATAGAACGAATCGTCAGGAACAAACCACACCGCAAGCGCTGTAACAGGCAAACAAGCGATGATCAGACGAATGGCAAACGCGATGCCAATGAGCGCAAGTGCAATGCGATCCAAACGAGTGGACCCAAAAAGCGATTTCAGATGGTGGTACATAGGTTTTGGGTAGTATGCCGCGAAAAAGATGCTTTTTGCAAGAACGGGTCGGTCCACGGTAGGATAGGTGCATATGAAACACGTGTGGCTTGCGCCCAAGTTCGACGAATCACCAGAATTATTCTTGGTGCAATCAGCACGCGGCAATGCGGCGCAGGCACATGAGAATACACTCTTCACTCAGGCGCTTCCTAGTGATTACAGCTATACAGGGTTCACGCTTGTAGAGAATTACGAGGACGCTGACATTGTGCTCGTACCACAACCTATCAGACGCGTGACGCCTGCAATCCGCGCGTATCTGGATGTACAGGTTGCTGCAGCGCGCGCTGCTGGCAAGCCTGTGGTGGTATTTACGCGTGGCGACCTCTCACACGATGTTTTTGTACCAGACGTCGTACTGTGCAAAGGATCACAGTACGGATACTTGCGCCAACCAAATGAAATCATCGTGCCGCCTCTGGTCGAAGACCTCGGCGAGCAATTCGGCGTACACCTGCGTGAGAAATCCGATACACCTGTCGTTAGCTTTTGCGGATGGGCGGGATTTGCTTCACACAGTGCTTACGTGAAATATCAGATAAAGAACCTCCTTCTTTCGCTGCGAAAATTGATAACACGCGATGCGCATTTGGAAGTACACCGCAAAGGAATCTATTTCCGTTGTGCAGCAATGCGTGCACTTGCAAATTCACCACATGTTCGTACGAATTTCATCATTCGCCAGACGTTCTCAGCGAGTAAGAAAACGATTTCAATGGATCCTGTTGTAGCGCGCAAAGAATATGTTGATTCTATGATCAACAGCGACTTCGTGCTCGCACCCAAGGGTGACGGCAATTTCTCAGTTCGATTCTACGAAGCATTGGCGCTCGGGCGCGTGCCGATTCTCATTGATACGGACTGTGTATTGCCACGCGAAGACGTGATCGACTACGAATCAGTCATCTTGCGCGTGCCCTATACAGAGCTGCACACACTCCCCGACCGCGTTGCCAATTACTACGCAAGTCACACACCCGAATCGTGGCGTGCACGACAAGAACGCGCTCGCGAGCTCTTCCGCACGCAGCTGCGCTACGATCGATTTATGAGCGCTCTTTTCGAATCGCTAGGAGCACACTCGGAACAACCAGAGAAATAAATCGTGTTGCAATCGTTGCCCATACCGCGCCCATGAGTCCGTAGTTGGCAATGAGCGTCACCGTGAGCACGATCTGGATAATATTCATGAAAATCGCGTGCTGGTATAGCTCGCGCGTTGCGCTATGCGCCTGTAGCGCAGCCAGTGGCATTGATCCAAGCACTGTGATAATCGTTGCCGCGAGCAACTGCGAATACGGCACAGACTCCATATACTTCGGGAACAACCACGTGAAGATATACGGTGCAGCAACGACATAGAGTGCCGTGAGCACAAGTATTACAACACCGAATCGCAACAGTTTTGCGGTGAGCGTTTGCTGAATCGAATCGAGACTGCGGGTCGCGAACTTGGGCAATGCGATGCGAGCCGCACCCTTGAGTACCGCACGCACTTGATCTGGAATCGCGATAGCAAATGCGTACACTGCCATTCCAGCTGCTCCCACATAATGGAATACGAGAATGCGATCGATTTGACTCGTGATTGTCTGCAAGAGATTGATCGCGCTCAAATGCAGACTGTACGAAACAATTTTGTCTTCGTCAGCTGTGGCTTTGTGCGCGCTGATGCTGCGCGATGCCATGAGATACGCAATCATATTTGTCACTGCACTCACTACAAAGTACGTGGTAACCAGCGCATACTCAGAGTGCGTGAGGAACATGCACATGAGAATCGCAAGTGCTGTCGTGCTATTGACCGCCACCCAATAGAGCGCATACGTACGGAAGTCAGATTTGCCCGACCAGTACGCACTGTAGAGTCCGCCACCATTGATAAATGGCGCGCACAATCCAATCACGCCGACGCCATACGCCAACAATATATTGTCTTGCAGCAGGTAATACACCACGCCAGCAGCAGCCACGAGCATAAGTGGAATACTCCAGCGAATGTTCTGTCGAAATGCAATGCGCAACGCGCGCTCTTTGCCCTGTGCAACTAGTTGTGTCACTGGGATGCTCAGACCTGTGAGAGATACGGCGCTGATAATTGCCGCAATCGAGAGAAAGAATTTGTAGTGACCGTACACTTCTTGTGGAAGGAAATACGCAAATGCAATCGACAACAGAAATGACGTAACTGCAGCAACGCCTTGCGCTGCGGCGAGCCAAAACCCACTCTTCGTGAGCGAGACCATATCTGTTTTGAAATAGATCTCCGTGCGTCGCAGCAACCGGTACGCCCATTGTCGAAGACCTTGCATCATACGGTTGATTTCTTGCGTGCAAGTGCGTAGAGACTGATACGCAATTCACCGCGCATCGCCAAATACGCCATGAGCACAAGCGCAGGGATTGTGAACAATACGTAATCCTTTGTCTTCGCAAGGATGAAGAGCGCGCTGACACTGCGCGCAGGACGCACAGATGTCGCACCAGCAGACTGCGGTGCAGCTGCTCCGGTAGTGGACGACGCCATCGTACGCCGCTTCAACTTGTTCACTAACCCAAAGCTCAGATATCCGCGCGTCCAAAAATGAAATTTCGTCACCACATACGTGAGTGACGCTGCAAAACAACGAAACCGCACCACTTCAAATCCATGTTGTTCTAATAGATTACGCATTGCCGCTCGATTCCAACGCGTGAGATGGCGCGGAGGCAAATCTGCTGGCATCAAAAGACGCGAACCACGACGATATGGCACGCTAATTGCCACATATCCGCCATCAGCAAGCGCGCTGTGGATCGACTGCATGAGCGCCGACGGAGATTCTACATGCTCGAGCACTTCAAACAATGTAATCGCGTTGAATTGTTTGTCAGGAAATTGCTCACGCAACTGCTCGAGGGACGCCACATGCACATGCTCGAGCCCGAATTGCTCTCGTGCAACCGCAATAGCGTCGCGATCGAAATCAATCCCCCAAACTTCATATCCCTTTTGCTTTGCTGCTGAGAGAAAATTACCCGTTCCCATGCCCACATCAAGCACACGACCACCTGGCGCTGGATTCTCGTCCAGAAATGCGCGATGCGTATGCACAGGTCTGCGCAGTGGCGCAGCGTTGCGATCACTGTAGCGTTCGTCCTTCTCATACCACGCGGCTCCAGGATTGGTCATCGGATTCCAGAATTGACCAGAACACTGTGCACATTCCCACAACGAAAATTCACGATATGTCTCTCGTTGTGTACACGCAGTCTCACGCAAACAAACGCCACACTGCATAGTTATTTCTTTGCTTCGACAAGATACCCGAGCGGGTAATGCTCTGGTCGATATCCTTTGCCAGAGCTTCGCGCAAGCGCAGCGAAGATCCGATCACACATTTGAGCACACCATGCACCAATCGGTTCTATGACCGCGGCCAACGGACGTGGATACAATCTCGAAATCAGGAGATGGCGCACCGTGAACACGCCTCCGCCAATAACCTGCACCTTCACACTCTTGAATCCGCCGCGCGCAAAGAGATGCACGAGCGCATCAGAAGTAAATCGATGAAAATCTTTTGGACTTGGGTGAATGGGAAACAAAAATGGCACGACAGCGTACGCCACACTCCCCGTCTTGAGCACGCGATGCGTCTCGCGCACGAGTTGCTGCGCTTCGAGCACATGCTCGAGTACATTCATGAGTATTGCGCCGTCATACTCCTCGTCCTTGAATGGAAGTGGAGCCTCAAGATCAGCGAGTACGTCTGGAGCAGTCTTGGTGTTGAGATTCACTGTTTCTACGGTGAATGTTCCTGCAAAAAGCGCGTGATACGGATCACCGCGTTCACCGCCCAAATCAACCACTCGACCTGTCAGCGGGAGGCCACGCAACGCGTCATGTGTTTTGGTTCGAAAAATACTTGGCATAGTCGATTCGTCTGTAACCCTTGCGTTTTTTTACATCCGTGGCTATCATACCCATCAGATCAATAAAAGTACAGCATGTCAGAGCAAAACGAGCGATTTACCCCTGGAACAGCACCGCGATCGATTCTCATTACTGGCGGTGCGGGATTCATTGGCAGCAACACGTTGCGCTATCTGTGGAATCGATTCCCAGAAGCGCATTTTCACGTGCTCGATCTCCTCACCTATGCAGGAGACATCAAGAATATTGATGACGAGTTCCACCAGTCTTCTCGATTTACATTTTGGTACGGCGATGTGCGCAACGAGCGCCTCGTCGATACATTGGTTGCGCAGTCCGAAGTAATCATTCACTTCGCCGCAGAAACACACGTTGCACGCTCCATCTACGGTGACGCGGAATTCTTCGAGACAGATGTCATGGGTACGCGCGCTATCGCCAATGCGGTATTGCGCCATCGCAAGACGATTCGCCGCTTCATCCACATCTCAACTTCCGAAGTATACGGAACAGCGCGCTACGAACCGATGGATGAAGTCCATCCTCTCGAGCCACAATCGCCATACGCTGCAGCGAAGGCAGGAGCTGACCGTCTCGTCTACTCCTATATTGCAACGTACCAAATCCCAGCAGTGATTGTACGTCCATTCAACGTGTTCGGTCCGAACCAACATCTCGAGAAGTTGATTCCACGTTTTGCAACAAGCGCACTTCTGGAAGAACCAATGACGGTGCATGGTCGCGGTGAATCCATGCGCGACTTCACGTATGCAACGGATCTCGCACGCGCACTTGAGCTCATCATTCTTGCACCTGATGACAAGGTCAACGGCGAAGTGTTCAACGTCGCAAGTGGTCGAGCAATTTCTGTGCTCGAAATCGCGAATCTCATCACATCGATGTTGCGCAAGAATGCGAGCGAACTCCAGTTCACATCACACACGATCAACATCGGCGATCGCCCAGGACAAGTATTCAAGCACATCGGTAATGCTGCAAAGATCACCGAACGCCTCGGCTGGCAGCCAGAGCACTCATTCGAAGAAAATCTCGAGCGCACCATCGCGTGGTATGTACAAAATCGCCCATGGTGGGAGCGCAAAGTCTGGATGCGTCATGTACCGATCATGACAGCTGAGGGCAAAGTCGAGCTTCATTAATTTCACTCGCGCGCGTATGTCAGCGTCGATTGTTACCGGTGCACACGGATTCATTGGCGCCAATCTTGTGCGCGCGTTATTGGCTGTGGGCGACACAGTCCACGCGATCGTGCGACCAGACTCAGCAAATGCAGCGCGCAACACAGAACTCGACGGCCGCGTGACATTCCACACATGCGATATCACGGATGCTGCGCGCTTGCGCGAGATCATTACGTCTGTTGCACCCGAGCGCGTCTTCCATCTCGCCCACTACGGCGGCAATCGCGGACAAAACGACGAGACGCAGATCCGTCACGTGATTATTGATGGAACTGCTGCGCTCTACGAAGCGTGCCGTGGGGTCGAGAGTATTCGCGCGATCATCCACACTGGCAGCTCATCAGAATACGGAGTCAAATCCGCGCCAATGCGCGAGGACATGGTGCTCGAGCCACACACCGCATACGGCGTTGCAAAGGCGTGGGCCACACTGCACGGCCAGCGACTTGCTCGCGAAGCACAGATGCCGATTGTGACGGTGCGACCCTTCTCTGTTTACGGCGCGTACGAAGCGCCAACACGTCTTGTTCCTGCAGCAGTGCGTGCAGCGATGCAAGGCACAGAGTTGCCGATTTCAGACCCGACTACTCCACGCGATTTCATTCATGTGGACGATGTTATTGATGCAATGCTCTTCGCGAGCACACACGTACACGCCGGAGCGATTTTCAATCTCGGCTCTGGAGTACAAATTCCTATTAGCGAAATGGTGGACACCATTGCGCGCGTAAGTGGCAAAGAGATCAAGACAGCTGTGGGTGCAATTGCAGCACGCAATGCCGATGTTCCATTCTGGCAAGCAGACATGACACACACGCGCGAAGTCCTCGGGTGGTCGCCCAAGATCACACTCGAAGCTGGTATTACACGAACACTTTCCTGGTTTTATGAACACCCCACTTTCCTCTAACGAAATCATGCAGTTGCAAGAGACTGCTCGCACGATTCGCGCGCGCATCCTGACGGTTGCAAGTCAGAGCGGTTGCTGCCACATTGGATCGTCGCTCTCTCCAGTTGACCTTCTCGTTGCACTGTACTTCCGCGTCATGCGCATTGATCCGACGCAACCTCAGAATCCACAACGCGATCGCTGTATTCTGAGCAAAGGACACGGCGCACTTGGACTCTATGCAACACTTGAGACACGCGGATTCTTCCCTGCGTCACATCTCGACGTGTACGGAAAGGACAACACCGTACTTGCGGTGCATCCTGTGCACGGTTCTGCGCCAGGAATTGAAGCAACTTCTGGAGCACTTGGACACGGACTGCCGATGGGACTCGGACTTGCACTCGCTGCACGACACGACAGCGCGCCATGGCGAACGTTCGTCGTCTTGAGCGACGGCGAATGCGACGAAGGATCAACCTGGGAAGCAGCAATGCTTGCAGGACATTTGCGTGCAAACAATCTCATCGCACTCGTGGATTACAACAAGAGTCAGGGATTTGGCATGACCAAGGACGTCATTGATCTCGAACCCTTCACAACCAAGTGGGAATCGATGGGTTGGGAAGTCCGCGAAGTGAATGGCCACGACTTCACCGAAATCGTGACAGCACTCGAGTCTCCCAGACTCACTGACAAGCCGCTCGTCCTCATCGCACACACGGTGAAGGGCAAAGGCGTCTCCTACATGGAGAACACCGTAGACTGGCATTACAAAAATCTCAAGCCCGAGGATCTTGCCGCGGCTGTAGCTGAACTTGGTTAATATGCGCCCAACATTTGTCCGCACGCTCACACAACTTGCTGCCGAAGATCCCAACGTCTTTTTGTTGACTGGCGACTTGGGCTACTCTGTGTTCGAGGATTTCATGAAGCAATTTCCACGCCAGTATCTCAATGTTGGTGTCGCCGAGCAGAATCTCATGGGCGTTGCAGCGGGACTTGCGCTCGCTGGCAAGAAGGTTTTTGCCTACTCGATCGCGACATTTGCGACCATGCGCTGCTACGAACAAATCCGCAACGATATTGCGTACCAAGATTTGCCAGTCTTCATTATTGGATCTGGAAGCACGTTCAGCTACAGCACATTTGGCTGTACACACTTCCCTCTGGAAGACCTAGGAATCATGCGCATTTTGCCCAATATGGCAGTGCTCTCGCCTGGCGATCCACACGAAGTAGCTGCGCTCACCCGCGCCATGTACACCAGAGGCAAGCCAGCATACATGCGCATTGCAAAGCGCGGTGAACCTGTGGTGCACGCAGCTGATGTTCCTGTGACACTGGGCCGCGCACTCCCAGTTCGCGATGGCAAAGACGCGACGATTCTGGTAACAGGTCGCCAATTGCCCAATGCTATTGCGGCTGCAGATTCGCTTGCTGCCGAAGGTATTCACTGCCGCGTTGTGAGCATGCACACCTGGAAGCCGCTCGACACAGACGCAGTCATCAGTGCCGCTCGCGAAACTGGCGGCATCGTGACAGTGGAAGAGCATCTTACGCACGGTGGATTTGGTAGCGCGGTACTTGAAGCACTTGCTGACGCTGGCGTGTCTCCCGCAGCATTCACACGCATCGCAATCACCGACGAATTCCCGAAAGGTGTCGGAATGCAAGACCATTTCCTCGAGCGATATCGTCTCACTGCTACAGGCATTGCCGACGCAGTGAAGTCGTTGCGCTAATTTCAATCTATGCCCAAATCCGTTGTCATCATCGTGAACGAACTCCTGCGCGGCGGAGCACAGCGCATCATTCTCGACATTGCGGCGCGTCTGGACAAGTCCAAATTCTCGCTCCACGTTGTATTCCTCAAATCTGAGCGCATCTTCCCACCTGAAACCAAAACCGTTCTGGATGAAATTCTCCAGACTGGCGCTCGAGTGACATCCATCGGCGGCGAACAGCGATTCACGCGCAATGAGTTCAAGAGACTCGTTGCATTCTTGCGTCGCGAAAAACCAGCAATCGTACACACATATCTCCCCTACGCTGGAACGGTAGGTCGCGTTGCCGCGCGCATCGCTGGAATTCGACACACCATCAGCACGCAGTGCAACTTGCCCGTTGCATACACCAAGCGTGTGTACTGGCTCGATCGTCTCACGCTGCCGCTGGCACAGGCATGGACTGGTGCAACCGAAGGAATCGAACAACATTACGGCGGATCGTCAGCACCATTTACTCGCGAAGAATGGGACAAAGGCCGCCGACATTTCACCATTGTTGCAGGCGTTGACGTTGCGAAGATCGCAGCGGTTCATGCAGACACTAACCGCACGAAGAAGCGCGAAGAGCTCGGCATTCCGACAGATGTACCACTAGTCCTCATGACCGCGCGACTTATTTCGTGGAAGGGGCATGATGAACTCATTGCAGCGATGGCGCAGGTTCCGCGCGCGCATCTCATGCTCGCTGGCTGGGGGCCGCTCGAATCACAGTTGCGCGAACAAGCCAAGACACTCGGAATCGCAGATCGCATTCACTTCCTCGGCGCACGCACCGACGTGTACGAATTGCTCGCTGCAAGCGACGTCTACGTACAGACATTCTCACGAGATGCGAAGGGCAACCAATGGATCGGTCCCAACACGAGCGTGATCGAAGCCGCAGCTGCAGGCGTTCCTATTGTGGCGACTCGTGTGCCCCTTATTGAGTCACTCATCGAGCACGAGAAGACAGGATTACTCGCAAACGAGAACGACCCTGCTGACCTTGCTGCACAAATCTCCCGAATGGTAGAATCCTCCCAAGACGCGACGCGCATGAGCGCCGCAGCTCGCATCCGCGCAACTGAGCGTTATTCGCTCGACCGCATGATGGAACAGACCGAAGGTCTCTACACCGCATTACTTTCTCTCAACTAACTGTATGGCAGAACAAACACCTTTCACCCCTGGCACAGACTGGGTCTGGTACTCACGCGCTGTGTACGGCGAGCGCGAAATCGCCGCTGTCAACGAATCACTGCGATCAGACTGGCTCGTTCCTGGAGAATACAGCCGCAAATTCGAGGCTGCAGTTGCTGCTAAATTTGGACAAGAAACAGGACTTTTCGTGAACTCGGGATCATCGGCTAACTTGATCGCTGCACACGTGTTCAACTTCCCACCAGGGGGCGAAGTGATCACGCCCGCATGTACATTTTCGACTACAGTGAACCCCCTGTTGCAGCTCGGACTTGTTCCTGTTTTTGTCGATGTTGAACTCGACACATTCAACGTAGATATCGATGCAGTCGAAGCAGCAATTACGGACAAGACGGTTGCACTCTTCATTCCACATCTTGTTGGTAACCTCAACGACATGCGCCGACTGCGCGCAATCGCAGATCGTCACAACTTGCGTCTCATCGAAGATTCGTGCGACACCATTGGTGGCACGATCAATGGTGAGCCAACAGGAATGTACGCAGATGCTAGCACCACGAGCTTCTACGCATCACACATCATCACGGCAGCAGGTGGCGGTGGCATGGTTATGTTCAAGGACAAGAAGTTAGCAGAAGAAGGCAAAGTGTTGCGTGACTGGGGCCGCGCGCTTCCAGAGCACTTCGACGAAGATCCAGACAAGCGATTTGCCTACACACTCAACGAGAAGCCACACGACGGCAAATTCATGTTCACCAAACTCGGATTCAACCTCAAGCCAATCGACTTACAGGCAGCATTTGGACTGGTGCAGCTCGAACGACTCGAGGAGTTCTACGTCACACGCAAGCACAACTACACCACGTTGCAGACATTCCTGAACCAGTATCCAGAGCACTTCATGCCTGCGCGTGAATTACCAGGTGCAGATGTACGCTGGCTCGCCTTCCCTGTTCTCATTCGCAAGGAATCGTCGATCGACCGATCCACATTCATGCGCTTCCTAGAATCACGCAAGATTCAGACTCGAGTACTGTTCTCCGGTAACATCTTGCGACATCCTGCGTATCAGAATATTCCGCACCGCGTGCACGGAACACTTGATAATGCCGACACGATCCTCACACAGGCGATGCTCATCGGCTGCCACCACGGTATGACCGACGCACATCTCACCTACTTGATGGATACGATCGCAGAATTCATGAAATCTCATACCGCATGAACCACCGCATACGTGTAGGACTTGTCACCAGTTGCATCGACAACCGTCCTGCACGTGGAACAGCACTCGTAGCACGACGATTCCTAGAGCGGCTCGACCGCGGCTCGAGTGCTTTTGATTTCACACTCATCCACCACGAAAAGACGTCTGATCCTCTGTACACACAGTGGCCTGAAATGCGATTTCCTCAGACCAAATGGCCTGTAGGGAGAACCATGATCAATGAGAGCCTCTTCTGGATCCATGAGTGGATGCGAGGCAATCGATTCGACATTGTGCATTATCTCCAACCTCGTGTGTGGCCCTCCTATCTCCTCACCAACAGTCGCAAGATTGTCGTAACGCCACACGAAGCAGGCATCATGAAGAGCTTGCACGCCATTGGCGCAGGTGAGAGAGCGTTTCAGATTACTAATCGATGGATGCACGGTCGCATGGACGCACTCCTTGCAGTCTCAGCGTATGGCAAGCGAGAAATCGCAAGCACCTATCACATCCCAGAATCACGCATCCACGTGATCCCAAACGGCGTGGATCCGCAGTATCGTCCGCTCACCGATCGCGCGGCAGCCATCGCAACACTCCAACACGAATACGCTTTGCCATCAGCGTATCTGTTGTGTGTCAGCCGACTCGATCCACACAAGAATATACTCCGACTGCTCGAGGCATACGCAACCTTGCGCACACAGCACAATGTACAACTCCCCCTTGTTCTTGTCGGTGGAGACCATCTCCCTGAGTATAGTCAACAAGTAACGAAATGCATCGAGCAACTCCACCTCACTTCACACGTCATTCGTGCACCATTTATCAAGGATGAGCATATGCCACTTGTGTATGGGTGCGCGGAATTGCTGGTCTTCCCATCTCTGCACGAAGGATTTGGGTTGCCGATCTTGGAGGCATTTGCCTGTCACACACCAGTGGTAGCATCAGCAATTCCCGCATTCCATGAAGTGGCGGATGATGCAGCGCTCTTCGTTGACCCAACATCGACACAGAGCATTATTGATGGCATACTCTCCTCTCTTCACGATGATGCTCCACGCGCGTCTCGCGTCCAACGTGGCGCTGCGCGTGCGAAGGACTACTCGTGGGACAATGCAGCAGACACCATCTTCGCACTCTACCATTCCCTTCTCGCCTGAATATGCGACTCCTCCTCATCACCCAAAAACTCGACCAAGACGACGATATTCTCGGATTCATGCACGGCTGGGTCACGACACTTGCATCACAGGTGGAGCATGTGACCGTGATTTGTCTCTACAAAGGATCGGTAGACGTACCTGCAAACGTGACAGTTTACTCGCTGGGCAAGGAAGAGCGTCGATCGCGCGTCCAATACTTGCGACGATTCTTCGGCGCGCTGTGGCGTGCTCGCGGAACCTACGACACAGTGCTCGTGCACATGAATGTAGAATATATTTTGCTCGCAGGATGGCTGTGGCGCCTCACAGGCAAGCGCGTCTTCCTCTGGTACAACCACGCCATGGGCGGCAAGCGGCTGCGTATTGCGTCATGGTTCACGCACCACGTCTTCCACACTTCACCTCACGCATATAGCGCACGATTCACGCGTGCGGTACGCATGCCTGTTGGCGTGGATACACATCTCTTCCACCCAGACCCAACAACGGCAGTTGATCCGAGTTCCATTCTTTGCATCGGCCGCATCGCGCCGATCAAACAACTCGAGATTCTCGTCGAAGCTATTTCGATACTCAAAGATCGCGATATCAAATGCACGCTCGACATCTACGGCAGCGCCCAGGTGCAAGACATTGCGTACTACCGCCATCTGCGCGAGCAAGCCAAGCCATTGGAGAACGCCGGATACGTGAAATTCAATGGATCAGTTGCTAATCGCCTCACACCGCCACTCTTCCAGAGCCATGCGATTGTTGCGAATATGAGTCCAGACGGGCTCTACGACAAAACAATCATCGAAGGAATCGCCAGTGGCTGCATGGTACTGGTTGCCAACACGGCAATGCGCGACATTCTCCCCCCAGTCTCACTCTTCAAGAAGGGTGATGCGCAAGACATGGCAAACAAGCTCGAACAAATCCTCTCCCTCTCCACCGAAGCACGCAAGCGTCACACAACACAAACACGCGCAACAATAGAGGCAACCGAAAGTCTCGATTGCCTCCTGCGCAAATTGCTCGACGCTATGTCGCCAAAGAAAAAATAATTACTTGTGGTTCGCTGCGTCTAACGTTGCTTGCCAGCACGCAACGAATTTCTCGACGTAGGGAGCGAATGTTTGATGGCGTGCCATGGCCTTGGGCCGCACGCCTTTTTGTAATCGTGTGGTAACACGACGCAACCCTTCCGCAAGCGACGCAACCGTCGACTGTTCAACGACGACACCATCAGCATCCGCCGCAACAACATCTCGCGCCACACCAACATCCGTACTTACAATGGTCATGCCGGCAGCATGCGCCTCTACAAGCGTCCGTCCATACCCCTCGAACGCCGAAGCGTTCAAGAAGATATCTGCGGATTTGTAGTGTGTGAATACGCCGTCAACCCATGGCGCAAAAACCGCCGGTGCTCCCGTGTTGCGCACAAATGACTGCAATCGCTCCTTCTCAGCTCCTTCTCCAACAATCAGGAGCAACGCGCGCGGATACTCTGTAGCAAATCGCGCCACAGCAGCGATTGCCAAAGGAATTTGCTTCTCACTCGTAATACGCGACGCCATGAGAATAATAGGAAATCGATCTGGATAGTCTGCATGCACATCTACCACGCCGGGATGCTTCGCAATCGCCTCTGTATCCACAAAAATCGGCAATACTGTGATACGAGATTCCAGATGTGGCGCTACCGCAATCAGCGACTGCTTGATCCGATCCGAGACAACACGAATCGTGTCTGCACGCGCAATGAGCACGCGCCCCATCCACGCACGCATTCGCTGCAATGCCGAAGTTCGAAACGCAGGATTCAAAAAATCAGTATGTACTTGTATTTGCCATGGAATACGAACAGAGCGTCGAATCATCGCACCCACTAATCCTGTCTCAAATGGATCCTGCGTAGTAAGAATCCACGACGCGCCTGCGCCCTCACGCAACACCTGCATACCGCGGGTGTACGCAGCACGAAAAAAAGCGAATCGCTGTGGCGTTCGCGTCGGGTACACAAAAAGGCGCGGCGAGTGCTCGACGCACGCAGGTCCATTGTCGCGTGATTTGGTGTACACAATGACGTGGAGCGCCTCTACCTGCTGCGCATATGCTGCCATACGCTTCGCTGCGGGCGACTCCGGACGCAAAATCTCTGCGTCAGTACTAATGCTCAACACGCGCATAGATCCAATTTCACGAGTTGATTACTGGTCTCACGATACGGTATGATACCCCCATCGTCAATGCTATGCATATTACACTCGCAGCAGGGATCTTCTATCCGGATGTCGGCGGTCCAGCAATTCATGTGCGCAAAATCGCAGAGGCTGCTGTGGCCAATGGCTGGTCGGTCACGGTTGTTGCCTACGGTGACACCACTGAACCTGACACATTTCCATTCGAGGTGCGCCGCGCCTCACGCCGATGGCCCAAGCCACTGCACTGGTTGGCGTATTTTTGCGTACTCATTCGCACGGCTTGGAGCTCTGATTTGATCTACGCATTTGACCCCTCTGCCGCGGGACTCCCAGCACGCATCGCAGCCGCATTACTCTCCAAGAAGTTCATCATCCGCATCGGCGGAGATCCTATCTGGGAACGCACGGTAGAAAAGGGCAAGCGGTTCATCTCTATCACCGACTACTACCAACAGAATCTCCATCTCCAGGACAAACCGTTCACATTCAAGCTCATCCGATTCGTGTTGCGTGGTGCGCAGCGTGTCATCACGTACACACCCATGCTCGCTGCAATCTACGAGCGCTACTTCAGCGTTGCTAGTGACTCTATTACCATCATCAAGAATCCAGTGTCGCGCCGCGAGACTGCCGACACAACACTTGCTGCTGATGGCCCGCACATTCTCTTCGCCGGACGATTCGTGCGCTACAAGAATCTCGAACAAGTGATCTCTGTATTTGCAACACTACGAGAACAATTCGGCCGTGGCACACTCACACTCATCGGTGCAGGACCAGACGAATCACGACTTCGCGAGCGCATCGCGCAGACGCACACAAGTGATACAGTCTCAATTCTCCCATCGCTCCCACAGGCCGCGCTCTTCGACCGTATTCGCTCGTCCTCGGTGAGCATCGGCCCTGCGCTCACTGAATTCAATCCCAATTTCATCCTCGAGTCACTGTCTCTGGGCAAGCCTGTCACACTCACGAAGAATCACGGGCTCTCGGTGCAAATCCCTGATCAGTACTTGTTCGACACCATGGACCCTGCTGATATGCAGCGCGCATTTGCGCAATTCTTCGAGCCAGAATCGTACGCAGCTGCCGTTGCAATGGTGAATCAGCTCCCACTCGATATCCCCTGGGAATCCGTCACCGACGCGCACATCGCGCTCATCACATCTCTATGCGCAAACCGAACATAGCTATTGTAGGCGTTGGCCGCTGGGGCAAGAAGTTGCTCGCAACATTTGCAGAACATGGCAACGTTGTAGCCGCGTGTCACCAAGGATCACCTGCAACGCAAGAATGGCTGCAACACGAATTCCCTGCGCTACGCACAACAACGAACATCCAGGATATTTTGCATGACAACTCGATCCAAGTCGTGGTCATTGCTACCCCCATTGCAACTCACTTCGAACTCACCAAGTCCGCACTCCTGGCAGGCAAAGACGTGTTCGTAGAGAAGCCACTCACCAACACAGCACGCGAAGCAAGAACACTCGCCGCACTCGCAACAAGATCGCAGCGCATCGTCAACGTCGGACATGTCTTTTGCTATCACGAAGCATTCACGAAGCTCCAGTCATTCGTGAAGAACGACCCAGTCACCCACGCGCAATTCACCTGGAACAAGTGGGGCACATTCAACGAATCTATCTATTGGAATCTCACATGCCATGACGTGGCGCTCGCACAGCTGCTCATGGGCACGCCACGCACCGCGACACTCCTGAGCTCGCTTGGCGCACTCACCAAGGAAGATAGTATTGTCGCACGCCTCACATTCCCCGGAGGTCGCGAAGCAATCATCAGTACCAACCGCATCACCCTCCCACGCGAGACCGCCGGAGGAGCAAAACAAAAAATCCTCACCATCCGAACCAAGAGTGGCAAACTCCTGATTTGGGACGATGAGAGTCTCTACACGTGGAACGAAGCAACACAATCCACTACAACACTCTTCACTGCAAAGACTACGGCACTCGAGACAGAGGTCCGCACATTCTTGCGCTGTGTTCAGACCCGCAAACAACCGCTCACAGATGCAACATTTGGCGCTGCTGTTGTCGCAACCATCGAACGCCTCACGCGATAAGTCGCACGACTTGGTCAGCCGCGTCCACGCAATTGCCAATCTTGCCCGAAAATATAACAATCGTCCGTTCGTCCAATGACTCGACCATCGTAGGTCGTGCATCTGTTGCCTCGAGATGTGGCAACACAGTACGAACAGTGAACATCGACCCGACGTGCTGCGCCTCAGCAATCTCAGGAATGAACTGCACAGCAGATTCACGAAATGCCGCGTAGTTAGTCACGGGTGGATCAGTGATAATTCCTTGATTCAAGAGTGGCTGCAACGCCGAGGGCACCACTGCGCTTAGTCCGGTATTCGTGTGATGAATTGCGTGCACAACATTGCCCATGAGTGCCAGATCACTACGCCCATATCGATCCACACACATGAATGGTCCGTCCATGATAACTACAGACGATGACCGCAAGGACTCAGGCAATCGCACCACTGGCTTCTCACACACTTCGAATTGATACTGTCGCCCTACACCATCTGGAACCAGACCATTGATCGACGCATACGTTGCGACGACTACTTTTTCGTACGACTCCAATTGTGCAGCAGTTACCTCGACACCCAAGTGCACTTGTACTCCGTGTGCCGCGAGTCGCTCCATGCACAGCGCGCGCAGCACGACAGGATCCAGACACCCTTCCTTCACACGCACAGAGAGCTCCACGCTCTCACGCGCAACGAACGTCGGATACTCTTCGGCGTACTCCAGCCCGTGTGTATCACAAAAATCCAAGAATTGAGATGCGCTCACCAGACTCCCCTGTGCCGCGATGCAGTAGTAATGTGCAGCGCCATCGATAACCGCCGGCGCATACGTCGCACGAAATGATTGCTCTGCACGCAAACAAGACAACACTGTCTCGCTACTGCGCGGATAATGATACCCGCGATGCAATCGCATCTGATTGATGCCCGACGCAGCCTGAAGAATATCGCGCTCTTTCTCGAAGAGTTCAACCTGGTGTCCAGCCTCAGCTAATTTGTATGCAGCGGTTACACCAAATATTCCGCCGCCAACTACTGCTATACGCATGGGGCAATGGTACACCACCCCCAACAACTTGACAAAAGACCATTTTTGTGTTATTATTTATTGTTTTCTGCAATCCCTGCGGAAAAGATCACCGTGGGCAAAGTCCCACAGGAGCGAAGGTACATGTCAAAGCAGACTGTCGTTGTTCTTTCCACGAGCGACATTCAGAGCGATCTCACCCCACAACACCCCTCCGAGCCCGCGTCCGTATTCCGGCCGACGGAGGAGCAGGCGAGCCGCGGCGTGAAGGAGAGCAACATGTACTCCCGCGGGGCGCTGGAGTACGCCCTCCAGGAGGGATACACGGTCTACGTCGTGACCACCCGGACGAAGGCTCAGCTCGGTTCCCACGACCAGTGGTGGATCCAGCTCGTGGGCGAGGACCACGTGTTCACGACCCCGCCCGAGATCAATCTCGAGACCCTGTCACGGGCCGAGTTGGAGGTGCGTGAGAGGAAGTCCCTCATCAAGCTCTCCAACGAGCGAAACGAGAGACACTTCGCCCCCTGGCGCGAGCTGTTCAAGCACTGCGGCGTCGAGTTCCCCGCGGGCGAGTACGAATTGTGGACCCAGCTCACCGGCGATCTGGGGCGGTACGGGATGCAGTGGGGCATCGACGTCCCGCGTGCGCTCGAGGAGTAGCTCGAGAAAGCCAAACGAAAAACAACTCACCCCGATCACCAACTTCTGCTTCACGCGGGAGATGGTGGTCGGGGTGGTGTTTTTTTCAACAACCTGCCAGTCAGAAAGGACATATCCCCTCAAGACATAACAATCTATCCACAAGTGAGTATGGTATGATATTGACATATCGCCCTAGAGGTGATAAAAACTGAAAACCCCGATTGCTCGGGGTTCCAGTACCATCGCTAAATGGCGGGATCAGTGGCGGTAACCACTGGTTCTTCTTTTTTATCGAGGATTTTGTCCTCAACAAAGAAGCAGAACACACGCTTGCCTCGCTGGGATGCGTAAAGCCGCTTCCCGTTGCGCAAGGTGATCCACGGACGACAAATCTTTGTCATACGTGTCTCGTTATCTGGTACTTAGCATTGACCAGCTGGTGCAGAGAACTGATTTGCTAAGCAGATAATAAAAACCACCAAGAGCGTCTACCCTGCCTACGTCTGCTTTCACAGTCCGTCAGCAGTGGTTCTAGCACCTGACGAAACTTTCGTTTCGGCAAGGTAGCACTCTTGATGGTCAATCCGTGTGCATTGGATTGAATGACGCTCTCTCTGGCTAGAAACAGAGAATTGAATTCACACTGATCTGTATTGATTGTACACCATGTCGACTCTGGGTTGCAAGATGTTTGTCAACACCCAAACACAAGTGTGAGTCACCTTTGCTACCGATTCATCAAGATACGTTGTTCCACCATGACTTTTACACAGAACTCTAAATTCGCACCGTTGAATGCTTGAGAGCATCTTATTGTCGCAGCATCGAGTACGCTTAAATCGTATTTTTTTACCGCAATGTATGCAGAAAAGCAGGCAGAAAGGACTGCAAAAAGGAGTGCGGTGGTTGCCAAAACTTTCCAGTACATAGGGACACAATTGAGAATAAAAATTTTACGGTATTTTTTTTATTAAAGCTGTACCCAATTCTTTCAAAATTTCTAGCACAGCAAAAGCTGATGCACCAAGAACAATCCAGATTATCTTTTCTTTTAGCAAACACCAAACAACGGCCTTAATTTGCGTTTGTACGTCTGTAGATCTCCGTACCGATTCTCCAACCTTCTTATCAAAATTAACACCTTCATTTGCGTCCTCGATTCTTTTTAGCTCACCGGGCGCATCAAAATCTCCTTTCGCCATACTATTTTGGCTGTTCCTTTTTAAGCGAATCAGAAGGCAAATATTTGCTACCATTTATTTCGATAGGTAAGCCATTTGCTTGTGATATAATAGCAAGCAAGAAACTCAGTGCTTCTTTTTCACTTTTGAGGTTGTAATCAGTCGCTATTTTTCTTAATGCAACAAGATGCCCATTGTCAATGTGGGCGTCCATCTCATCATCTTTAGGAAACGTTAGTTCTATGGCCATAAAATTGTCCTTACTTCATCGTTACTATACCATGCCTCTATATGGCCAACAACAATACTAAAACCTCATTTCTTTCCACCCTCCGTCGCGTTATCTCACCAAAGCACCGAGCAAAGTCTCAAAGCGCAGTCTGTCGCTGTGTCGGTTGTTATAATGGAAAACAAACCCGTCCAAATACGTCTGCAAATACTTCTTCGAAATAGTCTTGTGCGTTCCTGTAAGGCTACGCTTGAAATGAGACCAAAAGCTCTCCACATTGTTTACATACACATCACCACGAACGTACTCGCCTCGTGAGTGATTGACGGAGAAGCGATCGTACTCCTTACCTGTGCGTCCATAACTATTACTCTTGTCCGTGAACAAACGAGTTTCTTCCTTTTCTATATCGTCCCGCAAAAATTAACCGATAGATGAAGCAGTGGTATCTGGCTCGTCTGCGCTCGCAAATCCCCCTCACGTTCTAGAGCGGCAATTACAATGGTTTTGGATGTAACCTTGTGTGCTCTATCTGAACGTCCGCCAATAAAAGCCTCATCCATTTCCACGTTGCCTTCGATCGTAGTCTCGTCCGAGCAATCAACAAAGCAAAAGTCCACCCTCTCGGGTGGACACATGTGCGGACCGGACGGGACTCGAACCCGCGACCTCCGCCGTGACAGGGCGGCATTCTAACCAGCTGAACTACCGGTCCGACGAGCGAGTAGAATGCAGGCCGAAGGCCAAGCATTCCTGAGCGAGAAGGATCGGTCTGGCGAAGCCAGACAGGTCCCACTGCGTCACACATCGCTAACGAGGCCTACTATAACGCAAAGCCCCTTCCCTGTCCAGAGCAAAAACCTTTTATTTATAGTTGCAAAATGTGGATAAAAAAAGAACCCCCAAAGTGTCTTCGTGTCAGTTTTGACACGATATACACTTCGGGGGTTAATCGACCACCGCTACTTCGGGTGAGTGCCCGGCGTTGTCACGCCGGATCACTCACTCGTTGCAGGGCTTCAGGCCGGGGGGAGGTCTTCGGTGCAAATGGGAGCGGCTCCCTCTTCGGCCGCCTCCATGCACGTCATGTTCTCCCCGCAGACCGAACCGGCGAGGCTCGTCCACTTGCACCCGTCGACCGAGTGGCAGTAGTCGAGCGTGCAGGTGTTGTCGTCGGCGCAGGCGGCGTCGTCCTTGGACGTCACCTTGCACGCACCGTCCCAGCACTGCTGCGTCGTGCAGCCGTGCTCGTCGGTCATGCAGCCGGTCCCGTCCGCGAGCGGCGTGTTCGTGACGCCCGTCACCGGATCGCACGAGTCCGTCGTGCAGGTGTTGCCGTCGTCGACGACCGGCGGAGTGCCTTCGATGCACGCTCCGCTGGGCGACGAACAGGTCTCCATACCGTCGCAGACGTTGCCGTCCGCACAGTTCTTCGGCGTGCTCCACGAACAGGAGCCAGCCTCACACGCGTCGCCTTCCGTACACGCGTCGCCGTCGTCGCATGACATGCCGTCATTGACCGCCGCCGGGTTGTAGCACGTGTTGCTCGACAGACAGAAGTCCGCCGTGCAGGGGTTGCCGTCGTCGCACTCCTCGGGCACCTTGCACTCTTCGACGAAGCAGCCGAGCTCGACGGTGATCCAACAGGACCCCTCGCCGCAGCGCGCTGAACCTTCGTCCACGCAGATGCCTTGGACTTGACCACTCAGCATGGCCGCGTCCAGAGCCTCGGCGCACATCGCGTCGGCCTCTTCCGGCGTCTCACCCGCGCAATCGACGCCTTGCAGCGCGATCTCGTTGGTGGCCAGGTTGGTGCCGCTGTTGCACTCCCCGGAGGGGCACTCGTCGTTGGTCGCGGTCGGCGGGGAGCCGATCGCGCCGGTGGCCGAGGGATCGCTGCCGCAGGCGACGGCGAACAGGCACAGGAACGCCAACATGGCGCCGTTCTTCATCATCTTGCTCTTCATCGGGATACTCTCCTCAAGCGCGAACACCTCATTGCGTTCGCGGTAATCCACATTCCAGTCGTGCACTGGCCCCACTGCGGGACCAGACGCGCGCCATTGCCGGTTCGATGAGGAAATCCCCAAATCGATAGGCGCGCGCCACATATGCATGTGGTGGAACACATGTGTCGCGTGCCTATCAAATGATGTTGAGCAGAATTTGCAATGTTCAACACGGCGTCGCGACAATGTCGTGACGTCGAGTGAGCACCATATCAGATATCTCAAATCCTGTCAAGAGCTGTGAGAAGGCACAAAATAAGGCTTTTTTAGGCGGTTTTGCGAAATCCGGCAGTCTCCGGGACCAATTCCCGCACGCCAGCCATGGCTCCGCGGTACACGGTGTACTCCCCATAACGGTCATTGAGCCTATCTAACGCAGGAATAATAGACTCCACCCGCACTGGCTCGAACAAGCTCTCTTGTGTCCCCCGTGGTGCAAGACGTGAAACCCCAATACCAATGAGACGAAATGGAGACAACGGCCTGGTAGCGCCGAGCATCCTGGAGGCCAGAGTAAAAAGCGCGAATGAATCCTCTACCGCCGGAACACTATCTGCATGTGCCGCATCCCCGCTCCCATCCCAGTTGCGCCAAAAGACGAAGACTCGTCCTGCAATCTTGTTCTGCTGACGCAACCGTCGTCCTACGCGCTCGCACATCTTCATGAGCACAGGACGCAGTGCGCGCGCGTCACGGGTGCGAAATGGTAATGAGTATTGCGCGCTGATAGATTTCTGATCTGCGACGCGATCTGTGTCGAGCTCTTCGAACTCCACACCGCGCAACTTCGCCCACCATCCATATCCGGTGCGTCCAAAGAGGCGCACGAGTTGCACTGGATCTGCGGCATACAACTGATCCAGTGTGTTGATCCCCGATTCGCGCAACTTGCGCGCGCTCGCTCCACCGATCCCCCATGCACTTTGCACTTCCCGTCCTACATACCACGCAGGCAAATCATCCTTCGTGAGTACGGTGAGTCCATCAGGCTTCATGGAGTCTCCTGCGAGCTTGCTGAGGAATCGCGTGGGCGCAATACCAATACTGCAACGAATCCACTCACCCACCTCGTCATGCAATCGTTGCTTGAACTCCTTCGCAAGTCCAACTGCGTCCTGGAGATTTCGTGCAGCCCAATCAATATCGAGGAACGCCTCATCAATACTGTACTGTTCAATCGCTGGCGAGTACGTGCGACAAAGCGCAATGAACTTCTGGGAGTACTCACGATACTTCGCAGCATTACTTGCACGCGCGATGACGTGCGGACAGCGCTCGAGTGCTTCGGCATAGGTCATGCCTGTCTTGATACCATAGAGACGCTTTGCTTCGATTGAAGATGCGAGTACGCAACCACGTGGTGCAACATACGCAAGTACAACCACTGGTTTGCCGCGCAACGACGGATCCAATTGTTGTTCAACAGACGCAAAAAAAGAATTCATGTCGATGTGCATGATCATACGATGTGAGTTATCCACAAATTTTTCTTGATGGACCGCGCGCTCTCTTATATACTTTCGAATGTCACAATTCACTTGGGACAGAAAAATACCGGGGCGGCCATGTATCGCACGGTATTTTTCGTTCAAAAGAATTTCATGCAGTGCCGAATCGTCGAATTACTGCGCGAACAATCCCCTGAATGTTCACATGCCGCGCATAAATCGGCTTCATTGTGCGATTGGCTGGCTGCAATCTGATGCGCGTCTTCTCGCGATAGAACTTCTTGAGTGTTGCGTACGCATTGTCGAGCAGTGCAACAACAACATCCCCATTACTCGGCGATGGATTACGCTCTACTACAACATAATCTCCATCGAAGATCCCTTCCTCGATCATAGACTCTCCACGCACGCGCAATACATATGAGTTGAAGCTGTCGACAACAAATTGCGCAGGGACAGCGAATGTCTCATGCGTCTCGAGTGCCTCAATAGGTTGTCCTGCCGTAATGAACCCCGAGAGCGGCAACAAAATAGTCCGGCCAGTGCGTGCAGATTGGCGCGTGAGCTCAATACCGCGCGGCTGATTCGGGTTGCGACGAATATACCCCTTGGCCTCAAGTGTCGTCAGATGCTCATGGACCGTTGCGACAGACTTGAGTCCGAATTCCTTCGCAATCTCCGGCAGCGATGGCGCGTAACCAGTCTGCAAACTCGCGTTCACGATGTACTCGAGTATGGCTTTTTGCTTTGGGGTAAGCATACGGATTTGATTATATCCGTAGTATACCCGAAACAAAACCGAAAGACTAGTTCACGCACTGTGGATAACCAATTTAGAGCTTGATTTCACGCACTTCTGGTGCGCCTTGCACGAGAGAGAAGAGAATAACTGACGCACCTTTCTTGACCAATTTGTGTGTGCGCAGAAATCGTTGCATAGCCTGTGACTCATTCTTGCCTGGGAACACGCGCGGTACTACACCCCAATAGAGATTGAGCTGTCGAGCCTGTGCCGCATCGGTGACAGACACAATAATAGGAAGTTCGGGGCGGAATCTGCGGATCATCGGTGCAAGATGCGCAGCGCTCTTGTCTACCATGATGGCACTGATGGTGGTGACGCGCGCCAGGAGCGACGACACTGCGCCCAACTCTTCGTGATGTGGCAGTGGGTGTGTTGCATCAAATACGTAGTCATCAAATACGGAGTCCTCTGTTGCTGCAATAATGCGTCCCATGATCGAGACGGCTTCTACGGGGTACTTGCCGCTTGCAGACTCACCAGAGAGCATTGTGGCGTCTGTGTGATCAATCACAGCGTTGGCTACGTCGCTGATCTCTGCGCGTGTGGGACGAGGATTGGTTACCATGCTGCCGAGCATCTCTGTTGCGACGATAACTGCACGGTTTTGTTCGATTGCTTTCTTGATGATCGTCTTCTGGATGATTGGTACTTGAGCGCTGTCGATCTCGAGTGCGAGATCTCCTCGCGCAACCATTACTGCATCCACAGACTCGATAATCGCATCGAGATCTTCGACTGCTTCGTGCATTTCGATCTTCGCAACAAGCAGCGGCATGCGTGCGCCCTTGGGAAGACCGCGTTTCACCAGCGCTCGCAACTGATGCACATCTGCTGCACTGCGCACAAAGGAAAGTGAAACAATATCTACACCGTTCTTGAGACCAAATTGCAAATCCTTCTTGTCCTTTGGTGTAATGGTGTCGATCGAGAGACGCGCACTAGGAACATTGAGCCCTTTGTGACTCTTGAGAAGTCCGCCCACTCGTACGATAGCTGTGATCTCTTTGCCTTTGACATGCGTGACTTCTACTTCGAGCAGTCCGTCATCGAGCAACATGCGATCACCCTTCTTCACGTCTTTGTACAGTGAGAGGAGTTGTACAGGGATAGTGTTCTTGCGTGGCTTGGTGTCACACGAGAACACGGCAGTTGCACCACGCGTGAGTGTCACGCCGTCACCGAGCTCGCCCACACGAATCTTGGGGCCTGACAGGTCCTGCAGGAGCGCCACAGGTTCGCCTGTTTTCTTTGCTGCTGCGCGCACCGCACGCATGAGCTTGAGATGCTGCGCATACGTCCCGTGCGAGAAATTAAGGCGGCACACATTCATCCCCGCCTTTATCATCTTCACAAGCGTGGCAGTGGTGCTACTAGAGGGGCCGATCGTGCAAACAATTTTGGTGCGTTTCATAGAAAATGAGGTGATTGACAAGACGCTGAATATGTGCTATGGTGTGCTCCCAACGATCTGAGGAGGTTCTCATGCATCGTTCACGTCGTACTTCGCGATTTCCCCGTTCGAGCCGGCGGCGCAGCATCAGCTCACGCCTGCGAGATCTCAACCTCAAGGCTCTCGGACTCACCTAGGTGAGCAACACCGAGACAAAAGCGCTTTACTTACCCTTGGTTAACGACCTTGGTTGAGCGAAGCGCTTTTTCTGTTCCAAGAATGCCTGATGCACGCGAGCAGTTACAGGCACAAGTGCATGAACCACAAAAATAGAATCCTTGTACGCCTCTGGAACTGGTATCTCGCGCAACGGACCATCTGTCAATTCCGTAAATGCATCATACACTGCGAAAAGATCCTCAGCCTTTCCTGTCGCTGCCGCGTGACGCAATTGCTCTCCTATCACAGCTAACTCTTGTAAGAATGGTGTAGCTACTTTTTCTCCAACGAGAGGCAAAAACGCTGTGTACTTATTACAGACCTCTCGTATTGCCATCACTACTTGTTCTTGTAATTGCGCTAGCGTCTCAGCAATCAAGGGCAACACCATTTCCTTTTGCTCTGCCTGTGACATAGACTGCTTCGCACCAACCAAGTGAATCGCACGATCCACTTGGTCTGGTGATAATGCTACTGTCACTTTGGGTAAGAAGGTGAGACGTTGCACCTCATCCGTGTGTGGTGAACGATAATATGCGACCTCTGAGAGATACTTAGGCCCTCGAGGTCCACCTGCTTTGCCGCGAATAGAATCTGCTATGGCGCTAGATTTCCCGTCGAGTATAGATCTGGAAGTCGCGGTGGTAACATCCACCGCCAACTGGTAGTGCTGTACATCCTCCTCATCTCCCGACTGCCACTCCAGAACAAAATCAACACCGTTACCCACATCATCATGTCTCGTAGTTACAAAAACCACACACTCTTCCCCAAACCAACCTTCATCCTCAATACGCGTTGCCAAAAATGCTTCAGCAAACTGTGATCGCTTCAAAATAGATACATCCTCTGGTGTCTGTGGCACTCCACGAAATTTACTCTCCAATCTTTGCGTATATGCGAGGTGCTGTTCAATTTCCGCAGGGGTGTAGAGCCCTCTTGGCGCATGATGTGCGATCTCCTCAATAGTTGGCCGTTGCTTCTCGTAACGAGAAATCAACAATTCACATTTTTCTGGAAAGGTGGGTTTTGCGACTTCAGGTGTAGCCCTGCGTTCTACAGGACGTGGTCCCATTGGGATCTCTGCACGACGCTGCTGTTCAAATCGATTTTGCCTTTGGAACATACTTATTGTTCTTTGAACTCTTCTACAACAACCTTCACCTCCAGCGTCTTGCCTTCGCGCAAGAACGTGATGGAGATGGTGTCACCGGGCCAATACTTGGAGAGGACACGTGGGAGTGAATTGCGTGTGGTGAGCACATCATCGTTGATACGCGTGATGATATCGCCACTGCGCAGTCCAGCTCTTGCTGCAGGCGAACCAGGGATCACTGCAGCGTCGCTGCTGCGCGTACCTGTGTTGATGAGCGCGCCTTCGGCTACAGGGAGACTATTCATTTCCTGGAGCTCTTGTGTGATGGTGAGATAGCGAACACCTAGCCATGTGCGTACGATGCGGCCGTGCTTGCGCACGGATTCCATAGAACGCTTCGCAACGTTAATTGGAATCGCAAATCCTACGGACTGTCCTTGCTGACTGACCGCAGTATTCATGCCGATCACTTCGCCTCGCAAGTTAATCAGCGGTCCACCGGAGTTGCCAGGATTAATAGCCGCATCAGTCTGAATTGCTTCTTCGATAATTTCGCTGGATCCTGATGCGTCTCCAGCAACGACACGACGATTCACGCCAGAGATAATGCCGCGCGTCACACTGTTATCAAATTCCGAAAAAGCATTGCCCACCGCAAGCACAGTCTGACCAATCTGAATCGAATCAGAGTCCCCGATGGTCGCAGGCTGGAGATCTGGCGCGTCGATCTGAATGATCGCTACGTCATTGATTGCATCACGTCCCACCACACGCGCAGTGTAGCTCTTGCCTGTTGCCAGCAACACGCGATATTCCACATTCTCCGTATCCACCACATGTCTGTTGGTGAGGATCAGCCCATCAGCACTAATGATGAAGCCTGTACCACCGCCGATCTGCACCTTGCGTGGCGTTGACGTAGTGGCACTAGACGTTGCGCGACTGCGCAGAAGATCATCAATAAAAGGAATTGACCCCGTGGAACGCGAAAGGACGCGTGTCTCATCCTGGTATACACCAATACTCACCACTGATGCATTCACTGCGCGCACCACACTGATGGTCGCTGCTTCTTCGTCTTGCAACGCACGCAACCCATCAGCGACCTGTGCGGGATCAGGAGCAGCAAGCGATGTACGCGAATGATGATTGCGATCGAGCCATGCATCCATTGGCTGCCATGCAAGCACCACAATCGATGCGGCAACCGCGCCAACAATTGCAGACACAACAATAGTTCCAGCAGCGAGTGCAGGAGCTCGATGTTCGTGTTCAGACATAGAAATTTCAAAAGAGGTACTGGTCTAATTGTACCACACGGCCGTTCTTGACGGGTATGCCTTCGCGGGTGAGCCGCTTGACCTTGTCTTCGGTTCCGCGCGCAAATCCTCCGACACTCCCATTTGATTTCACCACACGATGACACGGGATTTCGCCGATGCATGGATTAGCACCAAGCGCTGTTCCTACAGCGCGCAGCGCACGTGGACGACCAATTACTGCAGCCAATCGCGCATACGTCGTCACCTTGCCTGCCGGCACCTTGCTACAGGCGATCAATACACTACGCGTAAATGGCGAGAGATCAGCGATTCGCTGGAGTGGGGTCATTGGGATTCACTTCATCTTGACCGAAATGAACACCAAATCGCTCAAGAATCGCACCAGGTCCTTCGGTGCGAATGGACGTGCTGATACTATTGAGCCGGTCATTGATAAAAGGAGGCAAGTAAATAAAACCTGCGAGAATCGTAGCAACAAGAATCACAATCTTGATCCAGGTCCAGATCGAACCGATGATCTGCATTTTTCGGATGTTGTGCGTGAGACGTGTGTTCTCTGCGAGCAACTCGTTATTCTTTTGCAGCAATTTCTTGAGCTCGTTGAACTGATCATCGGTCATAGACTTTTGCGTTTGGTGGATGGTCGCGCTGCGGGTTTGTTGCGCGCGATCTTGTTGAGTTCTCGTTGGAAGCTGTCTACATCCTGGAACTGTCGGTACACACTTGCGAACCGGATATACGCGATCGAGTCGAACTTCTGCAAATGTTTCATTACGAGTTCACCTAACTCAAGGCTGGTGATTTCTCGCTTTTTCTTCTTTTGGATATCTTGCTCGATACGATGCAGGAGGGATTTGAATGCATCTGCGGTGAATGGTCGCTTCTCAAGTGACTTGTGGAGCCCTCGTGCGAGCTTGTCGCGTGAATATGCCTCGCGCGTGCCATTATTCTTCACAACAATGACATCGAGGATTTCGGTTTCTTCACTGGTGGAGAAACGATACTCACACTTCTCACACTCACGACGTCGACGAATGCTCAACCCGTCTGGAGAGACACGTGAATCTACAACCTTTGTCTCTTTGCTGCGACAGACTGGACAGTGCATACCAGCGCGTCCTTAGGATCCACCCATTTTGCGGCGAATGAATGCTGGAATCTCGAGCTCTTCGTCCGCTGCTGGGAGCTCTGGAGTCTCCTCCATACCACGACGCACTGCTGGCTTGTTGGGCTGCGCAGGAACCGTCTTCTTATTACGATCCATGAGATCTGCTGAGCGATCAGGCATCTCTACCGCTGGCGTCACAGGACGTGCGGGCGGTGTGCTCGCGTATACCGGAGCTTGCTGTTGCGGCTGAGGTGGTGATTGGAAATAACTTGAGCGAGGTTGCTGCTGCTGGAAATATCCCTGACGTTCTGGCTGTGCTTCGACACGAGGTGCACGTCGTTCGCCAAATCCTGTTGCAACCACCGTGATCTTGATTTCGTCCTTCATGTTCTCGTCAACATTGGCACCAAAAATAATCTTTGCGTCTTCATCTGTATTCTCGGTGATCACACGAGCTGCCTCATTGACTTCTTGCATCGCAAGATCAAGTCCTCCAGTGATAGTGAAGAGTACGCCACGCGCGCCTTCGATCGATACTTCCAGAAGCGGGCTGGCAATAGCAGCCTTGGCAGCATCCACGGCGCGGTTCTCGCCTGTTGCGCGACCAATGCCCATGAGTGCGCTGCCCGCATCACGCATAATCGCCTTCACATCAGCAAAGTCGACGTTGATGAGTCCTGGCAATGTAATAATCTCCGAAATACCTTGTACACCCTGACGCAATACATCATCTACAATCTTAAACGCGTCCAGAAGCGAAGTCTTCTTGTCGATAATTTGCAAAATGCGATCATTAGGAATGCTAATGATCGTGTCTACATTCTTCTCGAGATCCGCGTAGCCTTGCTCTGCAATTGCGCGACGCTGTGCGCCTTCGAATGTGAAAGGCTTCGTTACTACAGCAACCGTGAGGATGCCAAGTTCGCGTGCGATCTTTGCTACTTCTGGTGCAGCACCTGTTCCGGTTCCGCCACCCAGTCCGCAGGTGATGAACACCATGTCCGTTCCCTTGATGAGATCGCGCACTTCCTGCTGCGATTCCTCGGCTGCGGCGCGTCCCATGTTGGGGTCCATTCCTGCACCGAGTCCTCGTGTGATGGACTTGCCGATGTGGAGCTTCGTTGGTGCAAGCGCATGGTGCAATGCCTGCACATCCGTATTGATTGCAACAAAATCTACTCCTCTAATCTTCGCGGCGACCATGCGGTTGACGGCTGAATTACCAGATCCACCAACACCGATCACTTTGATTTTCGCGAATGTTTCGAGGGCAGGTTTGACTTCGGGCATACAGGAACTTCAATGGTTGAGTACAGGAGAAGTGTACCGCAAAACCGCCTGGGAATACAAGGATATGCCCTACGGAATCAACGATTTGAACCACTTTCTGACTTGTTTACTTACTTTGTCTACGGTCTTGAATTTGGAAATGACGCTACCCATGGTGCCGCTGCCGCTACTCTTCACCGACATCCCCCACTGCACGAGTCCGATCGCTGTGGAGAACGCGAGATCGTTGACCTTGTCAGTTACCGAGCTGACTTCCAACGGATAGCCGAGTGTTGCTGGAAGGTAGAGTGATTCCTTCGCAGCCTCAACGATTCCCGGCAACTTCGAGCCGCCACCGGTGAGAATGATCCCGGCAGGCAAGAGTCTGCTGCGACCAACCTTCTTGAGCTCAGCATCAACCATTTCAAAAATTTCTTGGACACGTGCTTCGATAATCTCCGCAACATATTTGCGCGAGACTTCCTCAGCGTTCTCCGACCCGAGATCTGCGAGATTAATTACTTCCTTCTTGTGCACACCTTCGGATACGGCGGTTCCGTATTCGATCTTCACACGCTCTGCGACATCGATGGATGTGCGCAGCCCGAGTGCAATGTCATTGGTGATGTGCTCAGATCCAACAGGTAACACAGCTGAGTGGATCACATCTCCTTCTTCGTAGATCGCAACACTCGTCGTTGATCCGCCGAGATTCACAACCACTGCGCCGAGTTCTTTTTGTCTGCGCGTAATCACGGCTTCGCCTGTTGCGAGGATGCCGAGTACTAGATCATCGATATCCACGCCCGTGCGATACACCGAGCGAGTGAGATTCTTGATCTGCGACGAAACGCCTTGGATTATTTGTGCATCTACCTCGAGTCGAACACCTGTCATGCCCACAGGATCCTTGATCCCTGACTGACCATCGACCGTGAAGCTCTTAGGTAGCACGTGGAGAATTTCGTAGTTGATCGGTGTTGCAACGGTGCGAGCTGCTTCGATAGCGCGCTGCACATCTTCTTCGGCAATCTCACCATCGTTGCGAGAGACTGCAACCACACCTTTGCTATCCTGTGACAAAATATGGCTGCCAGAAATGGCAACCCACATATGTTCTACTGGTCCACCGATCATGCGTTCGGCGCGCTCGAGACATGCACTAATACAAGACACCGTGTCTTCGATGCTTGTGACAATGCCTTTGTGCACTCCTTCGGACTGGACTTCTGCTGCACCAATAATGTGCATGGTTTCATCACCTTCTGCGCGCACCATTGGCTGCCCAACAGCAATGCGGACGGCGGTCGAGCCGACATCAAGTCCACAGATGTATTCTTCACGCATCTTTGCACGCATGGGATTTCAAGATTTGCTGATAGTATACACTATTTTCTCCTGCAGCGCATACATTTTGTCTGCCTGCGACTTCTTGCCGTGGTCGTGGCCCAGAAGATGCAGCAGTCCATGTACGAGCATGCGCGTTGCTTCCTCACGAATTGTCACCTTGTGCGTACGCGCTTGCCGCACTATCTGCGGCACACACAGGACCAACTCGCCTAGCGCAACTTCGTCCTCACCACGACGCGGCCATTTCGCCCCGTGTGATTCATGTGCAGGAAATGAAAGCACGTCTGTGACCGTTGCTTCGCCTGAGTACTTGGCGTGCAATGTCTTCATGCGCTCATCTCCAGCAAGAACCACTGCAATGGTTCGATTCTCAGGAACGCGCAGTGCACGCGCGGCAGCACCAACAACTCGCGTGACAAGTGCACGCGAAATACCTCCTGTTCGAACATATGAAACCGTCTCGATAGTCATGGGGCTCAAGGTGTGGTGGACGTTGCGGTCGGCTCGATCGCCTCCTGTACTGGTGCAGACGGAGTACTCGTGGTGGTGGTTGTCGTGGTGGTTGCTGGGGTAGAAGTTGTCACCGGCTCTACGACCTCTTCAGGTCCTTCCATAAGCTCCTCAGTGAACGCAAAGCTCTCTGCCATCATACGCACACTGCGACGGAAGTTGACTGCATTACGAATCCCAGGATGATACTCCATGACATACACCCCTTTTGCATTCACAAAATAGAATCGCATGAACGACGCCTCGTACCAACCAGTAACCCCGCGACGATTCGCCCATGACGTGAGACCACTGTACTGGTATGACTGATTGTGCGCTGCAAACCACGAAACAAATAGCTCGTTCTCCTTCAGCGGGAATGACTGGATTGTCACGAACTCGCCGGTGAGAGATGTGAATGTGAGCTCATCACTAGTTCGTTCATCAACAGGAGCTGCCAACCAGTCACTTGGGTGAACAACGGTGTAGTTGTGCACGGGATTGGTGTACTGCTGAATATTGGGTGACTCCATGAGCATCGCAGGCGCTTCTACAAGTGGATCGAACAAATTCGTGAGCTCAACACCGTCGGTAAATGTATCCAAATCAGTGTCAGCAATGGCTGGGTCTGTTTTGTAGAGTTCTTCTTCGATGTCTGTGAGTCCATCACCGTCGAAGTCGATGGTGTCGCCCACTGGTGCGATTGCCAACAACATGTCGGGATCTACTGGTGGTGGCGTCACAATGTCTACGGTGCTCGTTGGTGTGGTAATGGAGTCCTGCGGGGTTGTATCTTCGGTATCTTGCAGCACCACAACTGGCGGCACATCAATAACCGGTGATGGATCTGGTGTGCGTGTGTACATCCACGTTGCAGTTCCTGCAACTGCGAGCACGAGTACACCGAGTCCACTCCACAACACGATTTTCATCTTTGATGCATGTGTCGGTGCGTGTGCAATCTGCGCGCTAGCTCCAGGACCTGGAGTGTCAAAAACCGACCCAGCTGTCGTCGCCTGTGCAGCAACTGGCGCAGTAGCAACGCGAGGCGTTGCACCCATCTGCGGATTCATCTGATCTGGAGTTGGCGCAGCATCAGCAGCGCTGATGGTTTTGCCATAGAACGCCTTGGGGATGGTATGGATGCGCAACGACTCATCCGGAATCTCGGATGAGGTTGCTGGGCCCGTTGGTGATTGCTTGGAACCAAACATGCGTGTCGTGTGTGACTATTGTGCAAACGGAGCAGTGCTCGTTGCAGCAGCAGGGAGCATTCCATTACCCTTAGGATTGTATCCGTTCTTCACTTCTGTACCGTCAGAGTACGTATCCCCGTCTGAATCTGGATTCGTTGGGCTCGTACCGTACTGAAGTACTTCTTGTGCATCTGTAAGTCCGTCATCATCTGAGTCCGCGTCGCGTGGATCTGATCCATCGCGTACTTCGTCTACATCTGAGAGACCATCATTGTCAATATCTGTCGCCGCAATTACCTCACTTGGTTCTTGCGAAGGAGTACTCGTGGCTACAGGACTTGTGAGTACTGGTGTTGTCGTGGTAGTAGGAGCAATCACATCATCATAAGGACTTACCTCCTCCTCAACCACCGCCTCTTCGGCAGGAACCACATCAGTTGCTGCAGCTGGAACTGCGGTGTCCATCGATGCGGTATACGCATTGTATGCCCACCACGAAAGTCCTCCGAGTGCTGCAACTCCGAGAATGGCAAACGTGATCAAGAACCATTTGTTCTGCGCATGCGGCGCCTGAAATTCGTATGCCCCAACATCATCCCCTGGTACACCCATATCCTTTTCAGATTTTTCACTGATAGGCTTGAGCTTGCCTGCCTGAATCGCAGTAGCACCGAACTCCGCACTCTCAAAAGTCGCTGGCGCATTCTCAGGCTGTGGCACAGTGCCAGGCTGCTGCGCATTAGGTGTTGTATCGAACATACGACGCGTTAAACGTGATGGCACTATTGTACCACATTTGATTACTTACATGCATTCTGATTGTACGTGCAGTTGGTATTACACGTGAGCTTCTTCGACGAACTGCTCACAAAATCCTTACAGGTCTTGCTACCCAAATCTGTTCCGTCACACTGCTCGGCGATCTGACGCTTGCCATCACCACATGATCCACCAGATTGTGTTTGGATCTTGCACTGCTTGGAGCAGAACTGACACGAACCTCCGTATTGCGCCGTACATCCATCACCATTGTTCGTACCACTATCACAACCTTCATCCCCCTGTCTCACGCCATCACCACACACTGGAGCGCTCGATGCGCCACCAGCAAGTGGCTTCGCTACGCACGTCTTGCTCCTCGCAGAGCATGACGCGGTACAGGTGTACGCAACGGTTCCAGGCAATCCTTGTGCAGTTGTACACGCTTCATCAGACATTTGTGTTCCATCACACTTCTCCGTTCCATTCTTCACACCATCTCCACAGTACGGTCCATAGGAGAGACAGTCCCAGTTACAAGACTTGGCCTGAGTCGGTGCATATGTTGTCTGTGCACCTAGGCATTTCAACTGTGTGCCGACAGGGAAATCTTTTGTCGCAGTGGACTTCGAGAAATATTTGAGCGTTTCACCCTGTGCCTTGCCATTGGCGCCGTACCGCAAGTACACCATCCCTGGATAAATAGTACTCGACATATGTGCCATCACCACTGGACACGAGTTGCTCGTTTCTGTCGTCGAGCACTGTACATTCGTGTATTCACAGCGTGTAACATCACACATTTCACCTTGCTCTTTTTGGAGAACACCATCACCACAACGACCTGCCGCACTCATCTTGGAGCGGCAATCACTCGCGCAGTGGTTGTATGATCCGTTGAGTGATCCATCGTCACACATTTCGTTGCCGTTCATCACACCATCACCACAGCTACCCAGTGGCTGACACGCAATCTTGTTACTCTTGAGTTCTGCTGCAGAATAGTACTGACAGGACTTCGGACAGCTGTAGATATACGCACCTGGGTATGTATTACCCTTTGCGTCAGACACCGTACACGTCTGCGCATTTGGATCTGTAATACCACCCACTGCTCCGATCATTTGTCCCGCTTCACACTGCTCAGTGAGATTGAGAATTCCATCTCCACAGATGCCGCCTGCTGCCATTGGAACACCCGTGCAATTGCCGTACACCTGGTACGCACTTGCAACAACGTTATTCCAACGCTGCGAAGAATCCTTGATGGTTTCGAAATCGACACCGAGCTTGAACCCTGCTGCATTCTTCGATGTTGTGTAGGAATACACATGCGAACCTGCAGTACACATGTACTTGGACGTCGCGCCATTCCAACAGGTTGCAGCGTCACCTTCACACCCAGCAGCGAACGCGTTGATTGGATCCTGAGGAAGCGAAGAATCGCCAATTTGCTTTCCAAACACCGTGTTCCACGAATCCCACGCACTCACCGCCATGGATGGAACATACGTTCCTTGGCCAAGGGTTGGTGCGGATCCATACTGCGCCTTGAATCCAGTGACGGCACCTTGAATTTCACGCAGATCAGACCAACGCACAGCGTCTCGGCTCAACTGCTCGTTGAATGCAAGACATTCTACTGCTGCAGGGACTGCAATCTTTTCCTTGTTGTTCACACAGTCGAGGCGTGAGGAGCACGAGATCTCGCGTGCAGGATTAGTACCGAATGTTGTCTGACCAACGGCACCATTTGCGCCCACCACAGCACACACACCCTGATTCCACTTCGCCTCGATATTAGTTGAGAACTTGAGGTTCTCGAGGAGCTGTGCGAACACTGCTTTTGTCTCTGGAGTTGCGTCCTGATTGTGCGAAATCGCCAAGATGTTGACGTACTTCGAATTGCGATTGCGCGGATGTATCGTCTCAGGCCATACGTAACTGCCAGTAGGATTGCTCACATTCACGAATGCAATGTAATACGTCGTACCATCTTGAATTGCTTCGTATCCTGCAAGCGTTGTTGCTGATGGCTTGCCACTGAATCCTTGCTTTGCGTACCAGTCCATTGGAGACAATCCTTCTACGTTGCTGTACACGCGCAACCCAATAGCGTCCCCTGCACTTGGATGGCGCAACAAGAGTGAGGACAAGAGTTCTGTTCCTGCTGTGACCTTTTCTGTTGGACGATAGAGCTGGAATGCTGGCAACACCTTCGGAGCTGGAGTATCTGTCGTTGGCAAATTGCCACGGCAGTACCACAGCGAGAAGTGCATGTCTCGATCTGCGTATGGGAACGAAACTGGATTATTGCCAATCTTCGTTGTTGCATCTGGCCATGGGACATCACAATTTGCATTCACCAGGGCACCAAATCCCTGCAACGAGCCGCCAGTTGTTGGCGCAGGACTAATCAAGTCTGTTGTTACTGTTGCAGTTGCGCGAATCGTGGTTTCACCACGCTTTGGTCCAGGAGCTGCTACTGCCTTCGTGTTGTTCTGGGAAGTGATCACAGCGCGATCAGCATGAGTCACCTTCCACGCCCACGACCATGCATACTTGCTTGTCGAAACAATTGGCGTGAAATCATTTCCCTGCTTCGCGTATGCAGTTGCAATCATATTTGCATTACTCGAAGGACCAGTGCTTGTGAACACGTGCGTTGCTGGTTCTACGTCAACAGCAGCAAGTGTGCACAATGTCTTGCCTGTAGTGAACTTCCATGTGTACGCCTCAGCGATACGCACACCCATCATGTTGCGAACAGCTTGTGTGATTTCGACAGTATACACTTGCTTCTCACCCAACAGCTCAGTTGGCGTGATGAAGAGCTTGGAGCGTACACCGACGCTGCCACTGCCAATGTTCTGCAAGTCTGCGAGCTCAGCGTTGAAATAATATCCGCAATTCACTGCTGCGTACGCAGGCGCTGCATCGAACCATCCACGTACTTCATTGACCATGGTAAACCACGCACGTCGGTACCATGGATCATCTGGATTGATGAGTGATTGTGCAATAACCGTTCCGCCATTCTTTGTACACGCGTCTGCTGTCGCACTCTGCACAAAGAGTCGAACGGTCGACGTGTTCACTGTCGCAGGATCAATTTGCTCGTTGAACTCAATCGTGATGAGCGCGTTGCGACATACTGCAGCCGAACCAGAAGCAGGTAATGCTGTCTCTGTGAGTACGCGTGGACGTGCGTAGCAGCAGGAATCAGCACCAACTCCAGCGCCTGCTGGGCACTGTGAATCAGCAGTGTAACCACACTGAATTGCGTAGGTTCCTTCGGCTACTGCATTTGTCTGTGCTACCGCAGCGGTAATTGCAGTTTCGCGACGATTATTCTTGCTGACAGCCCCACCAGAAAGTCCGCGGATGAACTGTGTTGCATCAATCTTACCATCCCCCGCTGTTGCATTGGCTCCTACGATCTCACAACTTGGTGATTCGCCGGTTTCTGCCGAGCCGTTGCCACAGACAGATGGTTGCGCATATGTGGTTGCTGCACCTTCGTGCAAACACTTGAGCGAGCATCCATCGCCGGAGAGCGCATTGCCATCATCACACGCTTCGCCTGTTTGTGGCTCGACTGTGCCATTGCCACAAAACGCTCCGCCTTGCTTGTTCTCCTCGGTGAGTCCGCCGCGCAACACACACGTATTGGTACATGCGGAACTTGTAGCGCCAGGACCATTTGCGTGCCAGAATTCTTCACAATATGCATCCTCACCAGGCTGAAGGTTGCCGTCACCACACACTGCCGCACCTGGAGTAGACCCCTTCAAGAGACAGGAGCTGGTGCAATACAAGCCACCATCACATTCCTCACCTGCGCCAATATCTCCGTTGCCACACACCGCAAGCCCCGCAGATGCTCCCATCCATGTACACGTTCCTTGGTTACATCCAGGCTGACCATCACACAACTCACCAGACTCTACCTTGTTGTTACCACACGTTCCTCCTTGCTGAATGCGCACCGAAGGTTCTACAAGACATCGGTTGCTGCAGCCATCACCGGAGAGTGCATTACTGTCATCACATGATTCGCCAGACTCCTTCACACTGTTACCACATACTGGTGTTCCTGCCGCAACGGTTCCGCGCGCAACACAGCGTGCAGTACATGCGCCGCCTGCGGTTGCGTCTGCAGTGTCAGCTGCTGTGCCGTTGAGGAATTGCGCAACAGAAGTATTAGCAATGTTCCACTGCCACGAGTAATCGCTTGCCTGAAGTGTCTGACCGCCAGCGCTGCACACATCAGCAGCACTCTTCGCAAACACTGCCACTTCACTGATGAGACCCGAGGCCTGCACTACTGTTTCCTTCGGACGAAGTTCTGCGTTTGCTACCGTACAAACACTACCATCTGGACGTGTCTTGAATGTCCATGAGTAATACGCAGCCATTCCTGCTGGATAGCGGCGCGATTCATTGAGTGATGTGAGAGCGATTGTCGATTTGGTATCGCTCGTAAATACACCCTTATCACCCACGCGAACAACTGCACGATAATACGTATTTGGAAGTAGTGTCTCATGTGCGAGTGCCATCAAATATGAGGTTCCTGTCTGCGTCGTAAGATCATCATACACACCAGATTGTGGCTCGAGTTGCAGTGGAATCTGTGCAGCAAACGCTTCTGCTGTGAGCGCACCAGCGGCGTCAGTTGGGAACAAGCAGGATTCATTTGTACACTTGAGCACTGCAACAGAAGGTGTCGCTGTTCCCAAGCCAAATGACGCTGTGTCCATTTCTTGACTGAATGTCGCGCTGATCTGCACGTTGGAACATGCGCTTGTGCAAGAAGGCTCATTGCTCAAAATTGTTGGAGGCAAGAGATTGATAGCAAGTGTGCTGTTGGCAACTTTGGTGCTCCCAGCAAGCGCGACTTGAATTTCTGCTGGTGCGCGACCAGTGGTTGGCAACTGTGCCCACATTTGCTGCGAAGGACCGCTGTTGGTGAGCGTGGTGTATGTTTTTTGTTCTGCAACTGCGTACACAGCAGCGTATGGCGCTTGTGCAGCCCAGTTCCACTGGTATGCGTTTGCGTTGAGCAGTACACAGGAATCAGACGAAACAGCTTCTGCCTCGTAAGGCACAGCCACACCTTTCTTGTCGCGCACTAATCCAAGTGCGTAGGTGGATTGCGTATCAGGAGCCACTTGCACCTTGTCTACTTCACACGCCTTGTCGTCGTCTCGTGTGCGGAAACTATAGCAATAGGACTCGCCTGGATTACATCCTGGGCGCTGTTCCATTTGCACTCCCGTTGCACCCTTGAGCGTCGAACGAACGCCAACACGATATGTTGTTGCTTTGTCGAAAAACTGATTGCCAACAAGTGCTACAGAGAGTCCATCGTGCTGATCGTCCTTGGTCTTGAATGTTGCTACTGTTGAGAGCGGCTCACTCGTTGTTGCACATGGATTTGCTCCAGTACCAGTACACTTGCGGATCTCAACGGGGTTGCCAGCAAATGACGACTGGTCCATGCGCTGTGAGAACACGATGTTCACGATCGCGTTAACACACACATTAGTACCACCCTGGCGCTTGTCCCATGGAGATGGGCTCTGAATGGTTCCGCCACACTGCTCGAGCACTGTTGGTGCTCCGTAGTTGACGGTGAAGAGTGATTTGTCTGCGAGCTTGCTTGTGTTCTCCGTTGCCGTGACCTCTGTTGGAACAACACTTACAGCACCAGTCTCCGAAACTGTCTTTGCGCTCTCACCTGTTACCTTCATATACCGCTTGCACTGTGCGCCAGATGGAACACCAGAAGGCACACCAACATCAGTATGTTGGCTCGCCCATGTCCAGCTCGAATCTGCACCACACGCGTTCACAAGAATACACTTGGAGTTCTTTGCAATACCCAGTGCTGACCACTCGAGTGGACCGAACTTCTTGGTCTTGGTTCCGTCCTCTGCGACTTCCCAGAATGGTACAGGTGACAATGCATATTTACTACTCTCCGAAATCATGTTTGGATCACCGACATTGAACTTCGCTGGTGAAACATCTACTGCACCGAGTGTACATGAGAGTCCAGTATCCGAAACCTTGAACGTATAGCAGTACGCACCAAAAGACGCTGCTGCAGTGCCACCACACTTCGCAGGGTTTGGCACCATAGACATTCCGTTCATCTGACCTGTGATCTTGTCTGTCAGCACTACCATGTAGGTTGTGCGTGGCGTGAGTGGTGACTTGGGCGCAAAGCTCAAGTAACTCTGAATGCTGTTCTTCGAACCATCGCTGTCAGCAAGATCGCTGTAATTGAATGTCGTTGGATCGATAGCAACTGGCGCATCCTCCACCTCAGCACATGCTGCGTCCTTACACGCGAACAACAAGACTGTCGAGTTGCGACCACGATCGTACGTGAGCGTCGCCTGGTCAAGTGGAATCGTGAACTTCACACCAAGAAGCGCATTCACGCACGCACCATCGCCACCTGGATGCTTGATCCATGGCGTTGGAGATGGGAGTTTGCCACCCACACACTCCTCAACAACTGCTGGTGGATAATTATTCGGATCGAAGTCTCCCTTGCCTGTGTAGAATGAGAATGTATAGCTGGCTTCTGGAACGTTGTATGACGTACACGAGAGTGCCTTGCCTGTGGATGCGTCGGTGCGCGGAATACATGCACCATTGCCACAGCACTGTTCGTTCCCACCACACACCCCTGGCTTTTGGTTACAGTTCTGGACCGTGAAAATCTGTGGGTTGCTCCTTGTACCAGCATCCGAGCGTACTACGACTTCGCCTGTTGTAGCAGAAGAAGGCACTGCTGCACCGACAGTACTCTGCGACCAACGAGATGCAACGCCATTATAGATACTGTCTTTCTGGAAGAGAACGGCTCCAGGAGTAGCACCAAATCCATCACCGTAGAGCGAAACCGCAAGACCTGTTGGTCCGTTATCTGGAACAAGTGCACACAAACCTGGCGTGAGTGGATCACGATTCACTGTGAATACAACGCGATTACTCTCATTGTTGCTCACGTCGTTGTCGCTATCTGAGCGCACAACGACTATATGATACTTACCATCCACAACCTGTGGCACCTTCACGACAACAGACGCGTCACTCCACGTACCAACCGTCGCACACTGTTTTGGAAAACTGAAATCACCGTAGGTCACTTCGTCTGTTGGCACGAGTTGGTCATTGAGACGAATGAACTTGATCAAATTCTGGAACTCACCGAAATTACTTCCCTTAATGGTGATGTACTGTCTCACCGCACCCTTGTCCAAACTCAACGAAATAATACTTGGTGCAGGCTTTGCTCCATCGCCACTCACGGTGAATGGAACCGCGTTACTCGCTACACCACCAACAACGAAATCCGTTGCATACGTACCCGGAGCAACGTTAGGAACCTGACCACTTGCGAATGTTGTCTGCTGCTGACGTGGTGCGAGCGTTCCTTCTACTCCACCGAATCGCAATTTCATTGTTGCCTGATCTGCAGGGAAATTCTTGCCATGGATCATCACGGTCGAACCTGCTTTGCCCGATGCTGGAGTGATCGAACAAATTCCTGGCGTAGGACCCGACTGTTCCTTGACCATGAACACGCCGTCAAACTTCGGTCCACGATCATCATTGGTCGCATCGGATGATGCTGAAGTCTCTACGAGAATTGGATACGCAGTTCCTGGAGTCAGCCCCTTCGGAACTTCGAGGACAATGGCGCGGTCAGTCCATGCAGAACTCCCGCCTGTACACTGTGCAAGCGGAGCAACAATTTTTGCTGCCGAACCATCGGGGTTCAAGAAACTCACTGTTCCAGAATTTCCAAAAAATTTGCCCTGTACTGTGACCCACTGTCCTTCTCCGCCATTTCCTGGGCTCACACCTGTGATCGTCGGGAGATTGAGACATTGTTTGTCGCCACCTGCAGCAGGAACTGCACACGTACCGCTTGCGCACTGCGTGTTGTCAGTACAGCCACCATCACACTGTCCACATGCACCGCCCTTAGGGCTGCAATCGCGACCAATTTCATCAGTGTTCGGTGTTTGCTGACCATCAAAGCAATATGATGGCACGATGCGAACGGTAACAGATGACGAAAGCGTGTTGTGATCATTTACATCGTAGACACGCACTGTAATGGTGTGACTGGAGTTGAGTGCGAGTGCACTTGCGTCCCACGCATTACTGCTCACGGTTACTGGCAATGACTGCATTGCAACTACGGCCTTGCTGTCGACAACCGTTCCATCCACCATGAATTCTACTAACGAAATACCGAGATCATCGCCCACCAGCGCCTGAATGTTGGTTGCAGGTGCCTGTGCTACAAGTGCGCCGCCTGTTGGTGAGGTGATGGTAACCGTTGGTGCTTGGGTATCAACCGCATTTCCGGTTTTGAAACGCGCGTTACACTCATTTCCTACGCCACAAAGAAGGGCCTTGCCACTGCTGCTTTGCACACCATCTTTGCCCCCAGCGATTTCAATTGTGTACTGCGTGTCACCGTCAAAGCAGAATGATCCACGTGCTTCAGCACACGGCGTTGTTGCCTTCACGGTTACTCTGGATCCCTGCGCATTCACCGTCACTGGAACGAGTGTCGTCTCACCATTCTTGCGAACCGTGATGCTCTTCTCGAGATTCGTATTTGCAACATTTTCTGAAAAAACAATATGCAAGGTGACGTTCTTGTTCGGCAGCGTCTCGCGAGGGCTGATAGAACGAACGACAAACGATTTGAGTCCACCCGAGCCACTCCCCGATCCGCCAGAGCCACCAGAACCCCCGATACCATCACTCGAACCAGATCCTGTCCCAGTTCCCGTAGCTTCTTGCAAATTCGAAAGCACAAATTGCGTAATCGCAAATGAGGACATGATAATAACCAGTCCGATACCTGCATTGATGAGCACCTTCTTCGCACTCGCTACCTGGTCCTCATTTCCCGCAGCCGTCATCCAGAGGAATCCGCCGTAGAGCACGAGACACACTGCAATAATACCGAGGAATCCGAGTACTACACGCACCACATTACCAATTGTAACGCGAATGTCGGTGTTACCTAACCCCGTAGACTCCTGGAAGTTGGTCAGCTCAGTGTCCACCTGCGCATACACTGCAGTTGGCTCGGTGAAAACGGCAGTTGCCGCGACCAATGTCGCGGCTATACCGAGGAATGCGAGTTGACGGAAAAATGATCGAAGCATAGAAGTCGGAGACTAGGATCCTGATGGAATACACGCACTCGCAGACGCATTACCGTTGCAGCACCACGGCTTGCTTGCGTCCGTATCCTTACACCCCATGGTGTCCACCGCTGGATACATACAATTGTATGCTGCATCCATGATGGTCGATGGAAGGTGTGGAGAATATTTGGCCTCTGGTGCAAATGCAGTTCCGTGGTAGAGGGTCACCGCACTTTGCGTGTCGTAGAACTTGCTCGCTGGATTGTCCTCACCCATAGCAGATTCGGTGAAATTCTTAGAGAATCCAACACCATTGCTCACAGGATCAGCGTACAACATCACATCACTAAATGTGCTGTAGAGCATCGGCTTACTGAACTGAATCTTGGGCTGTGCATCCACAGCTACCCCATCCTTGAGAATGCCTGGATCTGCAGAGAGAATGCGTGGAATAATAACGTCCTTCTCCCCAGAGGTGCGGAACAAGAAGTAGAAGTTGTCCGCAGTAGGTCCTTGCGCCTTGCCATCTGCATTTGCAGCGTTGAGTCCACCGCCATCGAGCGAATTCTTCGCCATATCCACAACACCCGTGAGTCCAAGCGTTGCAGGAGATGCGAGCAAATTAATCTTTGCTGCTGGATCCGTGCTCCCTGGAGACTTCAGCTCTGCAGCGCGCGCAAGTACTTGCATCTGTGCAGGTCCTGGAAGGCAATAAATCTCTTTGCCACACGTGTTCTTGCCACACGAATTGCTCGCGTCGTCTGCTTGGAATTCAATCGTGCGGTAATTGTTCGTGATTCGGAAGGTTCCAAGTGTTGGCTTGATCGTGTTTCCTCCTTGTACTTCACCAACAACGAGATTGTTGAACCCATCTGCAACCTTGCCCGAAGCCGCGATTGGGAAAATAGGCTCGTTGAAGTTGATCATCACTGCGATGTTGCGTGGAGTGTCTTTGGTGGTGCTCATGGCTGGGAAAGCACCAGTCACCTTTGGTGGCGTGTTATCCACAAGCGTCGAAACTGTGAAGTTCCAATCGTATGGATTCTTTGTATTGCCAAAAAGTGGTTTGCCCTTGCTGTTCATGATCGCGCCTGAGAGCTCTACACGATACTCGGTCTGCTCTGCACTCGAACCGAGCAACACCACTGGCTCGAACATGAACGTCTTCTGATCAGGAGTCATGGATACAAATGCTGCAACAGACTTCTCCTCGATCTTCTTGTCCTTGAGTGCGCCTGTGACTGGATAGATGCGAATGACGTCTGTTTTGAGATCATCATACTTCGGTGGCAATCCTGCACCAGCATCCTGCGGAGTGCCCAGTGCCGTTGTCTTGTCCTTCGCAAGCGTCATGATCGACGCAGGATCTACTGCGATCTTGAACGTAATAACAATAGGCGCGTTGCGTGGGACATTCTTCTCATTGCGTTCTGGATAGTGCGATTCGATCGTTGTTCCCAATGCTGCAGAGCTCCGGAATCCTCCACCTGCCCCCGCGGATCCCACACCGCCGCCTAGAAGATCAGTACCTGTCGCCTCTTGCAACTTCGTGAGCACAAATTGCGTAATAGCGAACGCGGACATGATGATGAGCAAACCAATACCTGCATTGATGAGTACTTTCTTTGCTTTGCCGATTTGATCCTCATTCCCTGCCGCCGTCATCCACAGGAATCCACCGTAGAGCACAAGCAAAATAGCGATGATACCTAGGAACCCGAGAATCACGCGCACAATATTCGCGATCGTCACGCGAATATCTGTATTCCCTAATCCTGTTGCCTCTTGAAATCCTGTGAGCTGTGTATCAATTTGTGCGAGCGTTGGATCTGGTAAAAAAAGAAACACGAGACCTACAACAAGGAGGCCCGTGGAAAGCACTGAACGAAGGCGATGCATAGAATTCATGCGAGGAGTTGCTCAAGGAGTGTGCGCACTCGCGCACCATCAGCTCGCCCTGCAGTACGAGCCATGACTGGCCCCATACATGTTGCGATCGATGGTGTTGCGGTTGCAGCGATCACCTCTGAGATTATACCACGAATCGCTTCATCAGACAGCTCCTCTGGAAGATACTTTTGCACAAGCGCAATCTCCGTTGTTGCTTGTGCTGCCAAATCAGCGCGGCCTGCGGCTGCATACTCACTCTGCGCATCCTTCAATTGCTTCACCTGTGTCTTGAGTGTCTTCATCGCTTCCTCGTCGGTGAGTTCTTTGCCTGCCGCACGCAATTCAATCTCGCGATTCTTGAGTGAGGTCTTCATCAGGCGAAGTGTCGAGAGTTCCTGTTCACTTTTTGCGCGCATCGCTGCAACAATATCGGTTTCGATCTGCAAGAGGAGTGCCATAGCAGTGGATAAAGATGATGGCACTAGTATACAACGAAAAACAACTTCTTGCGAAGTTGTTTTTCGTGAGCCAGAGCTCGTACGTACCTTAGCGGCGACGTCCTTTGTGCTCTTCTTCTTTCAATTGACCGGTCTTCATGAGCCAAGCGCGCTTTTGTGACTGTTCTACGCGTGTGACTGCTGATTTGTTACGTGCTGTTTTGTTCTTCTCGCGACCGAAGAACTGAATCTTCTTGGCCTGGAGGGAAATACCGCTCATCTTCACGACGGTACGGAACCGGCGCATGAACGCTTCAAAACTTTCACCTTTCTTGCGTTTTACTTCTACCATAGGGTTCACCTCACTTTCCAAGAAAATTATACTTTCTTTTTCATTTCGGAGACAATTTTGTGATAGTCTACGACTTCTTGGTTGCCCGACTCCATGTCACGAATGATTACGGTATTATCCATAACTTCGCGCTGACCAACCAGAAGTACAAATGGTACCCCTTTTTCGTTGGCGCTGTCAAGCTGGGTTTTCAACGATTCCTTCGAAAAAGCCTCTGTAAGCACAAATCCAGCCTGGCGGAGCTTCTCATAAAGCGCGATCGCGCGACGGCGACCCTGCTCCCCGAGCTGTGCCACAAAAATCTGTGGCTTGGGCTGAGCTGGCGGCACAACATTCTGCGCCTTCATCGCAAGCACCGCACGGTCAATACCAGGAGCCACACCACACGCTGCTGTTGGCTTGCCACCCAACTGCTCTACGAGCAAGTCATAGCGTCCACCACCGCACAGTGCAATCTGCGCCTTGGAATCGTCTGCATCATTTGCCACGAACTCAAAGACAGTGTGCGTGTAGTAATCGAGTCCGCGCACAATGAATGGATCGAGGAAATATGGGATCTCGAGCTCATCGAGGTACTCGAGTACTGCCATGAAGTGCGCCTTCGATGGCGCGCTCAACCAATCGAGAATCTGTGGCGCGTCAGCACGCAGCGCACGGCAACCTGCCTCCTTGCAGTCAAGCAATCGAAGCGGATTCTTCACGAGTCGCTTGAGACAGTTCTCGCACAATTCCTTTTTGCGCGTGCGATACCACTGTACGAGCTCCATTTTGTATCGTGTGCGGTCTTCTGGAGATCCAATACTGTTGATGCGAATTTCTGCGTTGATGCCAAGTTCCTTGAAGAACGTCCACGTCAAGAGAATCACCTGTGCATCCACGATTGGCGACGCATTACCAATGATCTCGAAGTCTGCTTGATAGAACTGGCGATATCGACCGGCCTGTGGACGATCGTGGCGGAACATCGGTCCCCACACCCACAACTTTTGCGGCTGTGGTTTTGCGAACATTCCGTTGGCAATGTATGCGCGGCACAACGATGCTGTTACTTCTGGGCGCAAGCAAATCTTGTCCCCGTCCGAATCCTGGAACGAGTACATTTCTTTTTCTACGATGTCAGATGCCTTGCCAACGGAGCGAACAAAAAGTTCTTCTGGCTCTACAATTGGCGTCTCAATGCGCGAGAATCCATACGCATCAGCAACACGCTGTGCAGTCTCATACGCATGTCGCCAATATGGTTCGTCCTCAGGCAAAATATCGCGCATGCCACGAATCACCTGCGGTGTTTTGATCTTCTTCTTCGTAGTCTCCTCTGGCGCCGCTACTGGAGCTGCCTTTGCTGCTGGTTTCTTGATCATGCGAGTCAATTAAAAGTTATAGAGAGGGTGGTCAATTCGACCGAATTTGTCAAGCGGCCATCCGCGAAGCCATACACGTCCAATAATATCTGCGCGTTTGACCGGACCAATAATACGAGAGTCCTGACTCACGGGACGATTGTCGCCCAGGACAAAATATTCATCTGACCCCATGGTCATAATGAGCTCGCCATTGGTCGAGATCGCCGGATCCAAGTATGCATGTTCATCAAGAATCACCCCATCAGGGTGTGCACCATCGTAGATTGTCACCTTGCCATGCTGAATACGAATGCGCTCGCCAGGAAGTGCGACAACACGCTTGAGGAAATACTCACGAATGTCCTCGTTATGACGCAAGACAACCACATCTCCACGCTGTGGCTCGTTGAATCGATACGTCACCTTGTCAATAATCAAATACTGTCGCGTCTCGTAATTAGGCTCCATGCTCGCGCCCTTCACGGTGAAAGGTCGGAAGAGGAAATACTGTACCAACCACACGACAATTGCGACTACACAGACAATCTTAATGAGCTCGGTAATCACAATTCTCGCAGCAGCGCCATTGGGGCTCTGCGGAGGCTCGTAAGGAGTGTATGGTTTCTGTTCATCCATAATGATGGCGACTACAATGCTGCAAGCCAGTATAGCATCCGAAAGCTCCTCTGTCCACCCGCCAAACACGCTATGAATCCCTCTCTCCGTAGAGCGCACGATCACGCATTGCAGCCGCAGAAGTGTCTGCTGCGAGGTGTAATGCAGGAGTTGCAGACGCAGCTTGCACTGGCTCAGCTGACGAGTCAGTCGCAACAGGAGGAGCAGTCGGAGCTGCGGTTCCTGCTGCGTCAAGTACTTCAAGTCGTGCAATAACATCCTGCGATTTTGTCACCTCAATAATCTCAGTTTTCTTCTTCTCAAATCCCATCTTCTCATACGTCACATAGAACGAACTTGGACCTACGAGGAATGCATATTTACCATCGGACGTTGTCACTTGTGTCTCGAGCAACTTGTTGTACTGCGCATCGAACAATCGCACAATCGCCTTTTGCAGCGGATGCTTCTTCTCTCCAGATTTTTGCACCACTCCCCACTCGGTTGCTGTGCGACGTTTCGCAAGTCGACGGAACAGGTACGTTGATCCAACGTGAAGCACGAGCGCACCGCCAACAATCCACGATGGCGAAATCACAAGCGACACGAGTGCTACGACCGCACCACCCAACGAAACAACATTGTGCAGCACACCCTTCACTCGCGCGCGATCAATCATATCTGGAGTACGGCGATCTTCCTCTGGATCAAGTGGAATTGATGGTGTGAGATACACAGGAACGCCAGCAACTTCGATGATTTCACCGTGATAGAGTGCTGCAAATGCTCCATCCTCACGACGTCCTTCAAGCGCTGGAACTGGGAATGCGAACTTGGGCTTGCGCACCTCAATGCGATATCGTCCTGGTGCAGCGAAGAAGGCAAAACGTCCTTGCACATCACTGACGCGCGTCTGCACGATGCGTCCAGAGTTGGCATCAACCAGACGTACGAGTGCCAAATCAACAGGCAACTTGGTACCTGCGTTATACACCACACCCCATCCTTCGCGTCGGCGACGGCGCAGCAAGAAGAATGGCTGCGTGAAGATGAAGTACAAGTACGCAGGCAGCGACCCGGTTGCTGCAACCGCGACGGCAGCGTTGGCAACAGCGACAACTGCAGCAGTTGGCGCAACTACTTGTTCGGTTGCAACTTCAACTGTCGGATTGTCCACGAACTCACTCACAATCGCAACGGTTTCGCGCGAGACAGTTGCTACACCTGCAAATGCAGTGCGAGCCACTTCTCTGGTTCTGCGTGCAATCTGCGCAGGTACTGACTCTTGAGCCTGCGTCTTTTGTGCTCGCAATTGCGCAACGGCTCGCGCTGCCGCTGCCAACTGATCCTCGAGACTACCACCTGCTGCACGAGACGCAGCTGCTGCCGCTGCTGCAGCTGCCTGCTCTTCGGGAGTCAATGGTTCGCCATTAGGACCAGTGAAATCATCAGAACCTGCAGTATCACCGCCAGCACTATCATCCCCACCCGCCGCATCAGGATCCTGACTATCAGGAATACCATCGTTATCAGCATCTCCATCTGCTGGACCATCAACAGGTTCGCCATCTCCATCATCCCCAGGTTGCGCCGGCGTATCATCTGGCTGCGCAGGTTCGTCCCCTGGCTTACTTGGATCATCTGTTGGTTTGTCATCAGCTGGCTTGTCTGGTTTTGCAGGCTCATCAACAGGCTGTTCAGGCTCGCTCTCTCCCGAAGCATACAAGACAGTAACCGTAGACTTCGCAGCAGCACCAATTCCACCCTTCCCCACTGCCCACAGATTTACCTTCTTCACTCCATAGCCACTGGTGAGCAACCAGCTAACATCCTTCGTCTTCGCAGGATAAAGAATTCCCTGATTTGCGCCCAATGTGTTGCTCAAATAATAGGTATCTGCGTTGGCTACCTCGACACGAATATTCACAGTACGAGACTTTGTTGTGGCACCACTTGTAACCTTGAACGAGACAATTCTTGGCGCTCCATCATCCATCGCATAAATACTGTCGCAAATCGGATCCGTGACTTGCCCCGCGGCATTGCGAAATCGCACACACACCGTTCGATCCTGACTCCCTGCAATCGGCGCTAGATTCCATGCATACGACGTGACATACGGCACCCACGCACTCTGCGCAAACGAGAATCCGTTCACAACCTGCATGTGCGTTGCACCCGTTGCCTTCACGGTGAGCACCACTTCCTTCTTGGATGTAGACATTGCACCTCCATCAATCGCGATAGACACAGCAACCAGGTTCTCTGGCTGAGGAAGTTCGTCACGAAGAATCGTGTAGACTGCTGCAGGATCCCCTGTGTTCCCTGCGTCGTCTATCACTCTTGCAACAAATTGGTATGATCCGACCGGTTGATCCTTGAATGTATACGACCAGAGACCACTCGTGCCAACAGGAATAGAGATCGGCGCGTCAGTTGCGCTATACCTCCACGCTGCAGTCGTAGGAAGAATCGCAGTCGAATCTGCAGGTGTGAATCCCTTGGTCAACAAGACTGTAGAAAGCGGTTCCGCCTGACCAGAGATTAGCAAGTCTTTGTTCTGTACCTTCAATGACAGCTGCGGTGGAGCTGGTGGCTGCGTGTCTACATACACGGAGAATGTGCGCTTGTAGATTTCTTCGCCAACTTGGTTGAACGCGCGGAATCCGATCGTATGCTGCCCATCATACGGAACCGTGATCGATCCATCCCACGGCATGGCGTCATACTTGCGATTATCCGGATTGTATATCGGGTTCTGGAATTCAAATCCATACGCAACCCAGAACGACTTCGCATTCAGAACCGACGCATAGATTGGCAACACTCGTGAATTAGACAACGTCTTTTCGTTGTTAATACTCACGTAGTCACCGCTTGTCCCATACCCACCAGGCACCAAGGTGAAGTTGTATTTCACCGTCTGTACAATCTCACCTGTCTTCTCATCACGTGCTTCGATCTTCAACCAGTAATTTCCTGGCAACCCAATATTCAACTGAGGCATCGACCATGTACTATTTGCAAACGTGACAGGCCCAATTGGAATCGCCTTCGGAGTCTTCACGAGCTCACGCCCCGCATTCAACCCAGTAGTCGGCAGATACGCCAACGTCAGGGTTGCTGGGAACCCTGCATATAATCCCTTACCAGTCACATCCAATCGGTGATACGACGGCTTGAATGGATCAGACAAGTTCATCGGAATCGTATCGCCATCCTTGATATTGATCAGGCGATAATCTGGCGGCAAGAGTTCATTGAGGAAGATCGTCGCCGTCTCTGTTGCTCCGACAAATCCTGTTGGCGTCTGCGCGCGCGCATAGACAGTCTTCAGCCCGCTCTCTGCAGACAATTCCCATGAGACTGTTCGATCTTGTGCAATGGGCATCCACACAGACTTGGACCAATCCCCTGTGTTTGACAGCGCAACCTCAGACGCCTTTGCATCGATCACACGAATTTTGACCAGACGCTTGGTTGTTGTTGCAGCTTCATCGTTGATAACAATCGCAGACGACAAATTCGTTGGTGGCACACTCCCGCCATTTGCAGCGCCACCCGCCGAAGCCGTTGTCACCGTTACTTCTGCGGTGTACGCAGATGCTTGGTTATCACCGTTGATCGCGCGCACTCGGAATGCATATGTTGTTGCCGGCGAGAGTCCAGTCACAGAATAACTTGTTACTGAAATCCCCGAGACAGTCGCTGCTGTTGTGACATTCTCAATTTGATACGAAGTCGAAGGACCATTGCCATTGGAACCCCAACTCAACACAGCACCCGTACTCCCATTTGCCGATGCAGTGAGCGACGTTGGAACAGCAGCCGATGTGTACACCGCAGATGACGTAGCATTTGCCGAATATCCCGCCACATTATACGCACGAACACGGAACGTATATTGCACATTCGCGGAGAGTCCCGTCACCGTTGCACTGGTCGTGTTGGCAGACGACGTTGCGAATGTTGTGAACGTCACACCATCGGTTGAAGAGTCGACAATATAGTTGTCCTCAATCGACGAATTATCTACCCATGTCAGTCCAATCTCTGTTGTAGCAACAGACGAAGTCACGAGCGTCGTTGGCTCGTTAGGTGCGTCGAGGAGTGTGAAGCTATTTGTCGCAGAATACGCACCCTCAGCACCTGCCGCATCATAATATTTAAGTCGCCAATAGTACGAGGTCTGTGTATTCTCGTCCACGTCATCATTGAGCGCGAGTGCTGTTGGCGCAGATCCAAATGATCCATACACCAAATCCTGACATCGCGCATCCTTCGCACACGTTGTAATCGTCGTTCCACCTGCCCCAGAATCCCACAATGTGCTCAAGAATGTTGAGACAGTGCTCACTTGAATTCGCGCCTTTGTTGCAGAATCGCTCGTGTCGCTATCAACGAAAATCGCCGAGAAATGTGGTGCCGTTGATGACACCAATGACGATACCGAACTCCCCTGCGCATTGGTCGCATTCACATACAACGTCGATGGTGCCGATGGTGCCCAAACAATCGAGCCAACACCACCACGATTGGGCGTCGCAACCGCGTTCACACCAGGCGAGGTTGTTACCGTTCCAGAAAATGCAGAATACCCAGCGCTGATCATAATACGACCACCACCACCTGTACCTCCATAACATGACCCATCGTTAGATCCTGCTGCACCTCCGTTAGCGCTGATCACACCACTTCCCGCAAGTCCGCCAACATTCAAGTACACACCACCACCTGATCCACCACCACTTGCACCCGCAGTTCCACCACATCCATGTGTTCCTGCGCCACCGTTTGCGCTAATGTAGCCTGTGCTTGCAATTGTCGTTGTCGCGCTCGTCGTCAAATACACAATACCACCACCATTACCACCAGTAATCTCAGAAATGAGACCACTCGCACCACCTGAGCCAGCGCTATAGTGCGGTGTTGTCGATGAACCATTTGAGGTTCCACCCGTAGCGCCAGTACCCCCTCCAGTTCCACCGGTTCCACCATACGCACCACCGCCACCATACCAATCCGATCCATACGTACCACCGCCTAACCCCACACCATTTGATGTTCCATTGCGTCCACCGATGTATCCTACGTTGTCTGCGCCCAATCGCCCTGTGATCGTAGACGACACAGCACTGATCGTCAGTGTTGAATACGTATTTGTAGATGACGCAAACGAGTGTGTCATCTCACCAGCGACGTAGAGCGATGTGAGTGACAGCGCTGTCGAAGTAGACGTGTTCTTCAGAACCATTTGACCGTTCACTCGCAAATCTGTCACACCACTAATACCCGTCGAAGATGCAATGAACGTATTGAACACAGGAACAGTGAACGAAGACGGCAACGCAAGCGTTCCTAGTACTTCGAGAGTCGACGTTGGAGTGGAATACCCCAACGTCGTAGACGTAATAGTCACGGCCGTTGTGGTTGTGATCGCAAGCGTCGTACTCGCAGTGAGATAGATATCATCGAACGTCAACGCACTGTCAGACGTGATGATTGCTCTTCGTGCTCTCGCATTCAAACTATTTCCATCCGAATACAACCTACCATTTGTTTCACTCGAAAGCTTCTCAAATCGCGTACCAGGTCCACCGTAATAGGCGGTCGCTGATCCACCATCGCCGCGTGTACCTCCGTAGTACGACATGGTACCCGAGAACGTTTTGGTGGTGTGCCCTGTGATTGCGATACGCCCGCCACCTCCACCACCACCCGCATGTGTATATCCTGCACCACCACCTGTTCCACCAATTGCCTGAATTGTTCCAGCCCCAGCGAATGTTCCACCTGCTGCAAAATCAATCCAAACCGAACCAGCAGAACCAGCGCCAGCTGAATAGAATGAGGAAAAATCTCTTCCCACCTCTCCATTGACTCGAACTAATCCATTAATAGTGGCAGTGCCACCGCCAGTAATAGTAAATTTGACTGCGCCACCACCACGTCCACCGCAGGCTCGGCTATCACCAGCATTCGAATTTGCACCCGAAGAACCCAAATCAACAGGTGCTTTTGCCGAGCCATACCCAGTTCCGCCTGCCAAATAATTAATACCACTGGTGTTACCATGACCCCCTTCTCCACCGTACCCACCACCAGAGGTTCCCAAGTCACTATTTGTACTACTTGCCATTCCACCACCTGGGCCACCAGCGCCCCCAGAAGACCCACAACTCGGATACCCTGTTGGACCGTACCCACGTGACGATGCATCTAGAATTCCACCACTCTGGATATCGAGTCCTGCTGCCGAAATATTGAGTGACGCGGTGTGCGTACTGCTGTTGAACTTGTGCGTCAAATATCCACCACTTTGCACTTCAATATTTCCAGTAAAACTCAGCGTCGAGCTACTACTTGCCTGCTCAAACACTCCACCTTGGCGCACGGTGAGACTTCCACCTGACGTGAGTGTTGCAATGCGCACCGTTGACGTCACTGATCCCGCGCCATCCCCGATGGTCAGTGAATTGAAGGATACCGCAGCAGTCGAGGACACCGTTGCACTCGTGCTAATCGTCACATCATCTGCACTTGTTGGTACACCATCTGGATTCCAATTCGCTGCTGTATTCCAGTCTGTTGTACTTCCACCCCCATCCCAACTAATCGCCGCACTATACGCATACCGCGACAACCAACCTGGAATCCACAGCGACAACGCGCTCGTCCACATGAGCAACGATACAATAAGAAAACTACGCCACACGATCAGAGATCGGGCAAAAATTCTGGAAATGCCGGAATACAAAGGTGAATTCACAGGCAAAAAACGTGCACGAATGTGCGCTATTAGTATACCACAAAAACTAACAGTCAGGCAGAGAAAAATGGTTCTATTTTCTACAAAAAAAGAAAAGCGCAATCCCCGTTCGAGGTGTGCGCCTTTCTGTTTTGCAGCAAACGATCAGACATTACGTCACAGTGAGTTACCCACCTGCGCAATGATTGGCGTTCGCCTAACGAACGAAACGAGGTATATATGCCCCCCACCTTGGTCACGCGGGAAAACACCACGTATCTCGTACTCTTGGAACCGGGTATCCCACTGCAGTCCTGGCGAGAACCCGAAGCTGCCCGTGTTTCGTATTATCCAGTCTTTGAACTCTGTTGCCGAGAGCATGTCACGCTGCATCATGATCTCTCGTCGTGGCTGGTCAACTCGTAGCAGAAGCGCAATAGCAGACGGCTCTTGTTGAAAAATCAGATCACACATCTGACCCCAAAACTGCTGCCGTCGACTGCCGCTGTCCTGCCCTGCTATAGGAACGACACCGAACATGGGGATCTGGAGTTTGTGACGAAGCATTGCAACAGGCCGAGTCACTAATCCAATATAGTCAATGAACCGGAGCCGGTCTTCCGTAATATATGGACAAAACCCCATGTCCTGATACGCCACCAACGCTCCCTTGGGGAGCGCCATGGCCAAATCCTGACACAATGCGCCCTGACTCGCCTTCATGTCTTCGTACCAGGTACGATACTCAGCACTAACGCGACGAGTCTCGTACAAACTAGCACAAACAACGCCGACGAACATCAGAGAGAATATAGGCACTATCCACGCTTTACTCACTCGAGTGAGTACGAGCCAAATTGCTACACCTGCAAGCGCAGCCATGATAGCCAAACCTGGCAAAAGCATCCGCCCATGAGCCATTTCATCCCCTCCAACCCAGACAAGGTAAGCGAAGAAAAACAGACCCAGAAGCCAATGAGCACCCAGTCGCAACCCGATCCTCGGACTCTGCACAGTGACAAGCATCACAGCAAAAAGCGAAAGTAGTGGAAACCAGATGAAAGCCTGTAAGTCGAAAACTTTGAACAGATCATCGAATCCCATACTCATCAGCCCACCACTAGATGACTTAATATAGTACGTATTCGGCAACAAATCACCGTAGTAGGACCATCGCCATGCATGGTACGACGTGAGTACCGCGATCGGGATCATTGCATACTTCAACAATGACCAAATCGCCACTACAAATCGCTGATGCCTGAATACGAAGCCGATTGTAGCCACCGCCGCCACAAGAACAAAGATGTGTCCCTCAGGGCGCGTAAGCGCCGCAAGAACCGACATTGCCAATGCGGCGTGATACTTGTGATCTCCTACGTAGACCAGAACCCAGACACACAGCGCTGTAAAAGCGATTGTCTCCATACCACTCGCGATGTAGTACCCAATACTCGTTGCACACAACAGCGCGAACGCGGCAAGCGCAGGAGCATGGGTAATGAGTCGAGTAGAATAGTTCTCACCCGCCTGCGGCAGGACACGTATATACTGCGCACCCAACCGCATAACACCCACACCGACGAACACTGCGGCGATGATCGACAGTATGCGATAAAACCAAACCATCACATCAGCGCCACCCTCGAACAGATGCGGAATAGTACCGACCATGACCCACGCGAAATTGGAGAAGCCTTCGACTCTCTCCTGTGCGAAGGTCAATCCTTCACCATGCACGAGACTCCGTGCGTAGTTAGCGGAGATGAACATGTCATCCTTGACGAATGAATAGAACGGCAAAAACGACATCAGCACGCCCACGATCAGGACACTGAACCAGAGCATCTTTTTTTGCATGATTCCTTACCTCTCGATTTAATTGTTAACGAACTTCTTCCAGTATAACACAAAATTTCCCTAGGAATACCATCCGGGAGACTTCGTATTATTGTGGGCGATCCAAGAATCGAACTTGGGACCTCGTCATTATCAGTGACGCGCTCTAACCAACTGAGCTAATCGCCCCATCGCGAGCTTCGCTCGCTCGGGTCTGTAAACAAAAAACCCACGCATTGCCTCTGCACATTCTACACCACGGTGTAGGAACGGGCAAAAGAAAACCGTAGGTCTTTTGTGGCACAATTCATGTGACAACTGTCAACGACAGAGAATCAGCGCTACGCATCGGCGCTTTTTTTGAACATACGTCACTCCCCCGTACCGTTTCTCGTGAGAGACGTGTACGAGATCATAGTCACGCATGCCGACCAGAGAACGTTGAGTTTCCCCAACGCAAACTCCATAGAAAGGAGGTGATCCACGAGCAGCTTCCGCTACCCGTGCCTTGTTACGACTTCACCCTGATCACTGACCCCGGCTTGGCCCCGCGAACGCGGTACGTCAGCCGTTGCCAACTTTCCTGGTGTGACGGGCGGTGAGTACAAGACCCGAGAACGTATTCAACGCGCCATGGCTGATACGCGTTTACTAGCGATTCCGGCTTCATGAAGTCGAATTGCAGACTTCAATCCGAATTGAGGTAGGTTTTTTGGGATTAGCTCCGTCTCGCGACTTGGCGACCCTCTGTACCTACCATTGTAGCATGTGTGTAGCCCTGGACGTAAGAGACATGCTGATTTGGCGTCATCCACACCTTCCTCCTTCTTACGAAGGCAGTCTCCTGTGAAATACAACACAGAACGTGGGTTGCGCTCGTTACCCCACTGAAGGGTACACCTCACGGCACGAGCTGACGACAACCATGCATCACCTCTATAGCTTCAAACCTAGAGGCCTACTTTCATAAGCATAGTAACTACAGTTCAAGCCCAGGTGAGGTTCCTCGTTCACCATCGAATTAAACCACATGCTCCACCGCTTGTGCGGGTCCCCGTCTATTCCTTTGAGTTTTAATCTTGCGACCGTACTCCCCAGGCGGATTACTTAACGCGTTTGCTTTTTTCAACGGCACTGCAAGGGTCGATACTTGCAATACCTAGTAATCATCGTTTAGGGCGTGGACTACTGGGGTATCTAATCCCATTCGCTACCCACGCTTTCGTCCCTGAGCGTCAGAACTGTTCTAGCAAGCTGCCTTCGCCTTTGGTGTTCTTACCGATATCAACGCTTATTACGACTACACCGGTAATTCCGCTTGCCTCTCCCAGCCTCAAGTACAGCAGTTTCACTCGCAGCCTCAGAGTTAAGCCCTGAGATTTGACAAATGACTTGCTATACCGCCTACGGACCCTTTACGCCCAATGAATCCGGACAACGATCGAGGTCTCTGTATTACCGCTGCTGCTGGCACAGAGTTTGCAACCTCTTATTCATAAGGTACCGTCAGAATTCTTCCCTTATAAAAGTAGTTTACAATCCGAAGACCGTCTTCCTACACGCGGCGTCGCTCCTTCAGACTTTCGTCCATTGAGGAATATTCGCGACTGCAGCCTCCCGTAGGAGTCTGGGCAGTGTCTCAGTCCCAGTGAGGGGGGTCGTGCTCTCACACCCCCTACTCGTCATAGCCTTGGTGAGCCATTACCTCACCAACTAGCTGATAAGCCATAGGCCCCTCGCACACCGAAATTCTTTACATGAGAAAGTCATGCGACCCCTCATGTCCATCGTGTATTAGCGTCTCTTTCGAAACGTTATCCACGAGTGTGCGGTAGGTTACCAATGTGTTACGCACCCGTTTGCCACTAGACGTTCCCTTGATGTAATCGCAGAAACATCTCGTTCGACTTGCATGCCTCAGCCACGCCGCCATCGTTCGTCCTGAGCTAGGATCAAACTCTCAAATTTGAGAGAATAGATTCTTTCTTGTTTTGATGGTATTTGATTCTCTGTCTGCGACAGGTGTCACAGAATTTGTCAACGGACTGGGGGAAGTGTACAAGGACAGCCCTACCCTGTCAAGAGCATGTTCAAACGTACTGTGTATAAGTGACCAAAACCCTGTCAACATTGGATTTTTGTCACGTACAGCGGGGCAAAATTAGCCACGTTCTCACTCCGAATACTTCACGGCTTTGAGCGCGCTGAGGCAGGACTTGGGGATATCGGTCGGTGTGCGCTCTGGCGTGTGCTGAACAACGAGCATTTCACTGTCAAGAACCAGCTTGACTGCAGTGCGATCGGATGATGCGCCTCGCTGGCTGGATTCCCAAGCAGATTTGCTCATCACATAGTAGCGCACCCAGCTCCCAACCCAGAGATCGGAGCCTGGGACGATGACGTCCAGGCGCATCTGCACCGGTGCCACCTCGTCTCCCACAGTCACGGCAAATACATCTCTGCATTCCTGTGTTGTTACGATTGCAAAGGGATAGGTCGGATCATGGAACAGCACCTCCCCATACACAGGCGCCACAGGAAAGGCAGGATCGCCTTGGACTTCTTCGATGGGAGCCACGACCTCGACTTGTGGCTGGGGTGCAGCAGTGTGCTCATCGCGTTGTTCCAATAATACGTAGGTGATACCCGATCCTGCAGCAAGAATGATGATGAACAGGAGCTCAGCGAGCAGTCTCTTTGACATAGTTATTTCTTGCGTGATTCAGATCGCCACTTGGCAATCGCTGCATGGTTGCCAGAGAGGAGAATCGCTGGCACTTCCCACGAACCGAACTTCTCTGGACGCGTGTATTGTGGATATTCAGCACCTTGGTCATCATCCCCTTTGCCAAATGTCTCCTGATCAAGCGATTCCTGGTTGCCCAGCACCCCAGGAACAAGACGACTCACAGCCTCGATCATGGTGAGCGCTGGGAGCTCGCCGCCAGCGAGGACGAAGTCTCCGATCGAAACCTCTTCGTCCACGCAGAATTCTGCGACGCGGTGGTCCACGCCTTCGTAGCGACCGCAAACAAAGACAATCCGATCGTACTTCTCTACCCACTCCTCTGCTACACGCTGAGTGAAAGTGCGACCGCGTGGAGACATGAGGACGGTGTGGGTGCGCTCATCGTGCGTGCCTTCTGCTGCATTGGCCTTGGGAGAGAGCGCATTGTGCGCAGCAAGCGCGCGATGCCACGGCTCCACACGCATAACCATGCCTGGGCCGCCGCCATAGGGCGAATCATCGACGGTCTGGTGCTTGTCGATGGCGTAGTCGCGGAGATTGATCGATTCGATCTTGATCGCGCCTGCTTCTTGGCCGCGGCCGAGAATGCTCTCGTCGGCGTAATTACGGATGAGATCTGGGAAAATGGTAATGACGGAGAATGTTTTCATACGTGTGTAGCATACGCTACTAGGTATATTTTGCAAAAAGTAGAAGCCCTCCAACGATGAATCATTGGAGGGCTTCTGTTAGTTAGAGGCAGTGGATGAAACACCGAACCTCATCGGACTGAAGATATCAACTCGTACAGTTCTTGCAGTTGATACCAATGCACTGAACGCCGTAGCCTTCGCAACGCTCCAGCTTCCATTTGGCGGATTCGTTCTCGAGTGAGATTGAATATGCGTCCAACCTCCTCGAGAGAAAGTGGTTCCTCGCCACCCAGCCCGTACCGCAACATGAGGATCTTGGATTGCTTCACAGAGAGAACACTGAAGACCGAACCCAGAAGATCGGAAACGACCTGTGGGAATGTACACTGAACCATGATCGACTCGGGGTCCTGTTTTAGACCCTCAAGACGTCCACCCAATGCATCCCAGCCGATCTCGACTCCTGCACTCAGTTGCGTCTTATCCCGGTACATCTCAGTCGTGAGGTGTTCAAGATCTTCCGCACACCATCCCCAGTCTGTCACTCCAGTGACATCCCCATAATTGTGGTTCTTGTAAACTTGGAATGCCCCCTCAGGAAAGAACCGCGCCATGAAAACGACGTAAGAAATCTTCTCTGCCATTATGCCGCAGTATCGCAGAAGTGTAGCGCCTGTCCCCACGAAGAGCTCATGTCGGAAGATGACCCACCGAAACTCTTGGTAGAACGGGATTTTGTCCTCGGTAATGTGAGGTGATGAGAGGAGAAGTGTCCGGAGCTGCTCCGTGTTCTTGGGGTCCAGGGTTGGTCTACCGTAGTACCCTTCGAACACAATCCTCCGCTGTACCGTTACCGACTCGACATTGCCGAACTCCCGATTCTTCGTAGGCTTTGGCCTTGCTTCGTCGCTCTTCCGCTGTTTTTGCGAACCTATGAGCTCTCCTTGCTCATAGGTCGGCATATTCCAGTCGAAGAGATCAAGCGGAAGGATAGGCGGCTCCCGCAGCCCCTTCGGAATGATCACGCACACCATCGCCTCCTCCGTACCCCACTTCGTGAGAGGTCGGAAGAACTTCTGAGTAGCGCGCACCCACGAACGTACCGGCGCCAGGTCAATGAGCAGTTTGCACCGTGGTGCATTCCACCCCTCGATCAGGACACCGACGTTGATGATCGTGTCAACAACCCCATCGTCGAACGATCTGAGAATTGTGTCCCGACCTCGGGTTTCGCCGATCACCACCGCCGGCTCAGGTGTTCCAGGAGGACGCCTGAGTTTGAAGTAGTGAGCGAGATCGCCCGCTTGCTGACGCGTAACACAGCATAACAAGGCACTCTTCTTTCGATTCTCATCCGAGTAGCGACATTGAAGTGCTGCTTCCAGGAATGGAACGTCAGACATGATCTTTCCAAGCTCATCCTCATCGTAGCCTTCTTCCCCGATTACTCGAACTGTGGAGGCGTTTCGATCCACCTCCGCAACCCAGAGTCGCATAGGTGCGACCATTTCGAGTTCGAGAGCTTCCGTAATCGTGATCTCATGGATGAGTCTCTTAAAGTATCGAGCCAACCGTCTTTCGTAGCTGTAATTCGGCGTTGCAGTGAAGGCTACTCGAATAGCGAGAATGTGGAAGCCTTGCTTGATCACCTTCTGTCGCGCCACAGTCATACTGGCATGCGCCTCATCGAAGCAGACCAGCGATGAGCAGGCGAGCTCTGGCGGAAGACAGCCATGCTCGGCAAAAAGATTCTGGAGACTCTGGTAGGTGATGACGTTGATGCCCCACCAAACCAAACTCTTCTCTGAGTCATAGTAGGCGCCGATAGGAACATTCGGAAGCTGCGCACGCAACTCTCGTACCGTTTGTACCACCAACGCCCGCCGAGGAACGACGACTGTAGTCATCATCCCCGAACCCATCGCGATCTGCCCCATGAGAACCGTCTTACCGGTTCGAGGTGGCAGGATGATGCGCGCAGTAGGTGTGTCTGCCTCGTACAACTCCGGATTAGTCGCGACCTCTCTGAGGTACTCAGCAAAGTCGAGGTAAACCCCTATCTGCCGCTCGTAGAGTACACGACTAGACCCAGGTACCCCCCCACCCTCGAGCATGCCGATCCGATGCGCGGCGCGCATCAACCGGTCAGTCATGGAGAGAGAGGATTGTTCGAATTCCAGGAAGTGTGTGACTTCACCTTTGTCTTCCAGGACTCCGTCCTCTTCGAGTGTTCTCGGCTTCATCGACGAATAAACCGGCGCTCCGAAGAGCTTTCGGATATTGGCGTCATTTCCCGAGTTATGACTCGTCGTGAAGGCGAGTCGAACGGCTCGGAAGTAGTCGATGGCATGTCGGTACTTGAGAACGTTCACTTCCTGCACATCATCAATGATGAGGAGAGCGAACGCATCGGGGTTGAATCCGAACATCGTGTGGAGCGACTCCATAGTGGTTAGAAGGATGTCGCAGGAATACACTTCCGGCGCTTCACCCTTCCCCACGAAGACGCTGACACCCAGATCACCCACGGACTCGAGCAGTTCCTCGCGGAGTTGATCTAGTGGCGCTTCAGACTCAAAGAGCAAACACACTCGACCTCGTGCAGCTTCGATCCAAAGCCTCAATACGAGACCGTAGACGTAAGTCCTGTCGAGATCGCTGTTGAGGCACAGAGCCTTTTCACGACCCTCAGCGAAATGAGTCAGAACTGCCTCAGCACACGCCTCCTCCATATCGAATACCATCATTGCATTCTGCTGCATCATCATGATCTTTATCTCCAAGGTTTGATCGGAATGAAAAGAGCGGTGCTGGAGAAATCCGAGCACAGTCTTGAAGATAACAAGGCATACTACTAAGGATTTACCAAGTTGTCAATATAGCAAAAGCCCCAACCACGCGTCGCGCAGTTAGGGCCTCATTGTCTCTGTTGTCACACACGTCACCACACCATTTGCTTGCGCAGTTGCCTGATCCTGATGGCGAACGCCACAAACCCAATGGACAGGATCTGGTGCGCCACGAGCCATGGTGAATGCTGCTCGTACATGAGCCATGCGCAACTCACATGCATGAACACAAGCCACCAGTATCCACTGATTCGCTGGTGCGCGAGTTGGTAGGTCCCCGCAAGGAACCCAACCACCAATCCGATTTCCAGCCACTGCGTGAACTGTTCCATCACACCAAGATCACGAAAGCTCAGCGCGATTCCCAAGACAATACAGATGTTGGCGATATGATCGATGAGTCGCGGTGTTGCAACGCGAGTCCCAATCTGCCGCGCAGCGCGCAGCCCGATCACCATCGATGGCAGAGCGCTGAGCTCAAGGAGCGCAGCAATCCAGTTGCGCCATGAAGCGAATACCACCACCCATGGCAACAAACCAGCAATGTACGTCCACCAACCCAGCACCAGAGCGCGCGACGCTTCTTGTTGTCGTCGCCGCAACACGAGCCATTCATATCGCGCGAAGAACATCTTGTTGAGCAGATAGAGTACCCCTCCGATGATCTGCAAAACAAGCGAGACGGTTTCGTTGAGATCCATGACCACCTCCACAAAATAGAAACCCCCCGACACGCGTTGCGCATCGAGGGGTACAGAGCCACTGCGCTGTCTTGCGGCGAACGATCAGAAGTCTCTGACCAAATCCGCCCGCACAACCCGCATGACGATGTTGCTGTCGTGATTGCGCAGTGGGATGAGGTCATAGCTGACCATCGTCCCCGAGGCGCAGTCACGTGCAAAAGGCTCCTGCGACAGTTCGTGTGCCAGTCTGGCAGCACGATCTGTCGATTCGTTGTCACGCGCGATCTGCTGCGTGATCACACTCTCGACCTGTTGATCCATGGACACCCCCAATTGTCGACGTTCGCCCAACTTCTCACGCACAATACGCGAGTCGATGGACGCTGCATCCTACCGTTTGTACCGCCACTTGTCAACTACTCTCCAATGAACAAACCCTCTGCCTGTGAAGACAAAGGGTTTGCGGTTCGCGAGCAGCGTTCGCTGCTCGGGGTGCTACTTGAGGCCGTTCCCCGCCGGCTGCGGAAGGATCGCAGACATCACCGTGTGCTGCGCCTGCACCTGTGGCTGCGACGACGGACGTGGCATGGCTAGGCGTTGAAGCCGACTCAGCGGCGCCGTCTCGGGGCACCACACTCCGGGAGGAAGATTCGACGTGCGATACGTCGAACGGACTATCTGATTCGAAGACACGGTTTTGGTTGATCCTTGCCAGTGTTGATCACCTACCATCACAGACCTTCTGTGAGAAGTGACTCAGGCAGTCTATGCTGGTTGCGCATTTTTGTCAACCGCGCTGTAGACAAATAATATTCCAAGAATCGCAATACCCACAGGATGATTCAAAAAAGGCGAAACGAGATGTACAACCACAAGTGCAATCACACTACACACAACCCACGGCTGTGCACCGCGAAATATGAACACGAGGAATCCAACGAAAACCAACACACCGACCATCCCGACTTCCATCCACATATCCAACCACCCGAGTTCGAGTGCTGCAGTCGTAAACTGTCCTTGCTCACGCAAGTCCGTACTCTCGTACGTGATCGCCGTGCCAAATCCAGACCCAAGAATTGGAGCTGACTTGATCTGCGTCCACATTGGTCCTGCTTGCGCCACACGATTTTGCACACCAGGCTCACCTGTAGTGAAGATTTCTTTTTGAATCGAAGGTGTGCCGCTGTGCAACCACGCAAGCGTCGTGCCCACTCCCATGATAAGCAGCGTGCTCGCGATGACCAGACCAACGACAATCATTTTTGTCTTCACAACGACACCGAACTGTTTGCGCACGTACCACAATGCCATGCAACCAAGACCAGCAATCGCACCCAACCAAAAACTTCTAAATAATGTAAGCACCACAGTGCTCACAACAATCAGTAGAGCAACGACCGTCCATTTCTGCACTGCGCGCTCACGCACCTGCACTATCAACTGCGCCACCAAATACACCAGGACTGGCAGAAGTATGAGCTGCGGCCACTCGTAGATGCGCCACATCCCGTAGGATGCTGGAGCGATTTGCCCGCCACTGGTCTGTCTCACAAAATGATACAAATATGTTGCAACGGCACTCCCCGCTCCTGCAGTGAGCACAAAAATCAACCACGCTTTGGCACACAAGAACACGACACCCGCGCGTACAAGCGACGACACTTGTGAGAACCACTGCGCACGATGCGCGCGAGTAGCAAGATCGAACACAGGCAATACTGCCGCGAAGTACAGCCAGTTATTTCCGTCAGCAAGCACACGAGCTATGGGCAGATGCTCAATCCACGCACCATTCACCAATCCCCACATGATTACAGCAAGCATGGCAAGTATTGCGCGCACAGTGCGCTCTCGCATCAGCGCTGCAACACGTCGCTTGCGCACCACATCAATGATCCACGCCAGCATCACCACACCGAAGAGTCCCATGCGCAACGAAATCACCGCACCACCTGCATGTAATTCCAGGAGATGCCCATTACCACTCGTGAAGATCTCAGCAATCAGTGCAAGCACTCCATACTCCAACCGACGCAATGCAAGCACAAAGACAGCAACAACAAGCAGACCACACAAGACAGTCTCCACCTGCGCCGTACGGAAGACGACGAGACTCACGAGCGTGATCGCACTCAACCCAAGCAACCAATTTCGAAATGTATTGTCCATAACAACAAATGCGCTCGCGGCAAGTATACCGTGAGCGCATTTATATTCGCAACAGAACTAGATAGTGAAATCGTCGATTGCTGAGGTGTCTACTTCTTCAGGCAATGCGCTAGGCGTCATCTGCTGATCCTGATCGTCAGATTGCTGACGAGGACCACGCGAGCCTTCTGGTTCGTAGATGCGAACGTTCACGCGCGCATTGTTCTTCGCACCAACGGTGCGGACAAGGCGGCGGATCGCTTCCGCAGTCTGACCTGAGCGACCGATAACGTACCCCATGTCCGAAGGGTTCACGTACAGAGTGAGCAACACACCGCGTTCATCGACTTTGCGTTCTACACGAACGTCTGCCGGATTGTTCACGAGTGCTTTGACCAGGTCCTCGAGGAACTTCTGATCTTCCATAGTGCTTGTTCTACTATTTCGAGAGTGCTTGCCGCGGCTGGCGACCCTTTCAGACCGTGCTGTCTGACACAGCTGCTGGCAGGCTGTTGCGAGTATACCATAGAGGTTTTTTTGCTCGCAACAGACGCACAAACACAAACGCTTCGCACAGACGAACGCCCCAAACCCTTTGGGAGCTTCGTTCGCAAGTCCTCCCCGTAAACTGAGGTCCGGGCTTACTCACGAACTCCCAAAGGGTTTGGGGCTCTCGGTTATACGACGCGTGTACGTGTGCATCGGTTGCGCGTAAAAAAGATGAACCGCTCAGGAAGACGTGTGTCTTCTGAGCGGTTCGGGGATCACGCGGGGTGGGCGCATGGGAGGGATGCGGGGCGCGTGATTTTGGAGTCGTGGGTTGTCAGGGAATGAGCGTGGGGCTGTCGGCGGTACGTCGGCCGACGAGGACTGGTGTGAAGTTGTCGAACAACTCGTTCTCTGTCAGCACCATCGAGATGCCGTAGAGACGACCGGCGTACGGCTTGATCTCGACACAGGGTGCGTGCTGACGACCATGCACATCAGTGACAGGAGTTGAAGCGCTTGTCCAGGCGCAGTACTCGACGCGTGTGATGCCGAACTCCTCCTTTGTGAGATCGAGTTGCACACGTTTGATAGGCGCTGCGTACTCAGACTCCGAGATGAGCAGCGTGCAGTACTTCTGCGCCTTGGTTACCGCAGTGAAGACCGCCTTCCTTTTCTCCTTCTCATCTGACCACTGAATGGTCACCCTACCGTAGACCGGAATAGGCAATTCGATCGCATCGTGGACGAGCGCGTCCGACGTTGCGACACACAGCAATGCCTGAAACTCGTGTGACCTTGGTTGGGCGACCTTCTTTGCCAGCTCCTCGGCCGGTGTCAAAGGGTACTCATCACGGCAGCCCGCGCTAATCGCGAGGATGACGAACGTGATGAGAAGAGCGAAGACGAACGCACCAAATCGGTAGTGCGTCTTCATGCTTTTATCGAGTGCCATGAAAAGATCCTCATGCGCGCTAGTAACCGAGCGCGAACGGTGTAGGACTTCGGCTTGTGGCCGTGTCTTCAGCAAGTGCTCGAATTTCGAGCGTTTGCTGCAAATACGGAGACGCATCACCATAGCATAGAATTTCGATTTTGTCAAGACAAAACGAAACCACCCAGCGTGTGAGGCCAGGTGGTGCGTTGTGTTGGTCGGATGTCACTCTAGAATAATACCTCCACGAACTCATCCGGAACGAACATGCAGATGAGGATGACAACCCCCATTATGACAATGAAGCCGATGATCTGACCGATGTTCCCCATGAAGGCTTGCCAACGTGTCGGCGGCATCTTGATCGTCGCAGATGCTGGTGCAGGTCGAGCAGTCATGTAGGCTGGTCGCGCTGACTCACCTTCAGCGAGATCGCGTTGCATCGACTCGATGATTTCGAACTCCTTGAGGGTGATTCCGAATCGTTTTTCCAAGACCTGTTCGATGCGATCTTTCATATCGGCAACGACATCAGCATTCTCCGCGAGTTCAAGCGGCGAATCTCTCGAGAAAAACGAACGTATGAATCCTCCGCCTTGCTCCTTCGACGCCTTCACGAATGCGTTGTTGACCAATCCCGGTAGAATTCCTTGCTCAAACGGTTGATCATTGCAATCATCAACCAGCCTTTGCAACTTGGATTCATCGAGATCGTACACTAATTTCACCTTGAGGAAGACAGGTTGCGGCGTCAGCGACTCTGCAAAATCCCCTAGTGGCGTATTCCTTGTCCAGCGATTTTGTTTGAGCGTGTGACCGAGTGTGGCGAGCTTGCCTTGCTCGATACGAACCACGAACGAACTCGAGATCTCGCCCATCGGCACGACGTAGTCTGCGTCGTAGGAGTACCCAGCAAGTGGATGTTCACCAGGCGGCAAGATACGCGCCCTGTTGCCTTCGCCACCGTAGAGCACGATGCGCTCGTTGGGACCGACCTGACAGCTCGTTGTCTCGACTTGCTCCCACGTCATGTAGAGCGCGATGCCGAGAATCACCGCAACGAAGAGACACACGGAGACCTTCACTACCTGTATCTGTTTTCTTGAAGCACTGCTCACGGATCCCCTCCATTGGTGGTTTTGTTGTTCTCACCTGTGCGTCTTACGGTTCAGCACTGACGCCCAGGCTTTCTCCGTTTTCGAGCCGCTCCTCGACCTCCTCACGCAGTGCGGAGCGGCTGAAGGCGTCGATCCCGAGCGATGTGCGCCAGGCCCGGATAGTGTTCCTCGAGACACCACAGCATCCAGCGATTTCGCTGTCACTGATCTGGCCGAGAAATGGCTCAGCCACCGTTCGCCATTCCGGCCTCTCGTTGTAGGGATACTTCCCAAACCCTGCCCGTTCGTACGCATTGCGCAGCGTTCCGTAGTGCACGACTGCAGAACGGTGGAGCGATGCGTTCTCCTCCAGCAGCAGCGCCGGTTCCATGACGCCTGTGTTACGTAGCGCCTCGAGCACCTGCGATGGGCAGTAGAAGGAGACCTCGATCTGACTCATCGCATTCCGGAAGCTGTGTATGAGTTTTGCCACGAACCGATGCCGGCAGTGGGTACTCGGACAGGTAGTCTGGATATCTGTCGGACTGTCAGAGAATCCTGCGGCGATTTCTGCTGTGGTCAGCCGACGATTACATCCTGGGCACTCACCACGTGGTGAGTACACCTCGCCAGTGAGTGCTTCGACGAGCTCGAGCCGCTTGTCGAAGACTGCTTGTCTGATGGCGAGCTTCTGCGCCTGTGTCAGTGCGACATGTTGCTCCATCTTCTGCGACGGTACCTGCGATTGACTCATGCTAAACACGGTGCACCTCTTTCTTGCCACAGTCATCATGACTGCTTGGCAAGAGCTCAGAGTATGTGGTTTTTCCTCGTGTGTCAAGATAAAACGAAACCACCCAGCGTGTGAAGCCAGGTGGGTGCGGGAGAGATGGGTTGATGTCTCTCCAACATCGTTACGCGACTCGCGGAAAGTCGTACCAGACGCGGCTCCCCCGAGACCCGACATCCTCATACCCGAATCCCACTGCGCCGATTGCGAGCCCGCCAATTGCCGTGCCATGGACAAGCCCGCCAGGTGTCCAGCTTTCGAGTGGTCGATCTGGGTATACACCGCAGATCTCGCGTGCGAGGCGTCCGGGAGTAAAACTACTGAAACGAACGACGGTACTATCCGTTCGGCCCTCTACTGCGAATTCGACGGATTTGTAGCCGGCCGCAACTCGCGACCCTGCGAGGTGAATCAGGAAGAGCGCAAGATCCGTGACTCCTCTGTGAACACCACCAGCGTTGCCGGGTGTGTCCTCCTCCCACAACCCATAGAGCGGGGTAACGGAAGTGAACAGCTCACTGGACACCACATCGCGAAGTATTGTTTGACACTTGCGATGGGCATAGTAGCCGTTCGTGATTTGCATCGCCATCTCCACGCTACTCGCCACAGGCACACGGACGGTCGGAGGATCAATCGGTCGATGCTTCTCGATGACTGTATACCCCGTACGCATCTCCAACATGATGAGAACCTGCTGAAGCGCAGCAGACCCCGGAACTGATGAATCTGGCAGGTCGCGCACCAGTTCTCGCAGGAAGTGAACCTGAGATGCGCCGACCTGGCTAAGTGCACCCGCACGAACTGGGTACAGGTCGAAGGGCGGCGGTGTGGCGGCGGTGTGGCGGCCATGGGCTGTAGCACGCGCGTTGCACCGCTCGTGAAGTTAGGATCGTAATCCCGGCTCAATTGATACCGCCGTCCGTTCACCTCACGTACGAGATGTTCCGCCTCCTCGCTCTTGATCGCCCCAGCGCTCACTGCACTACTGATCATCCAGAGCATGTGTCCGGCGTTGTCTGTCTCGCCCACAACCCTGCCGCTTGAATCGAAGAGCACATAGAAGTGCGGTTGTCCGAGGCTACTGTACCTTGCATCCGTGAAGGTACGAATGGAAGCAGTAGAATGATTCAAAGAGCACCTCTCACAAAGTACACAGGTCTTGATCTACACACTGTGTGCAAACCACACGAGACTCTACATATGGCATCACGATCTGTCAACAGAAGCAAGCAAAACAAAAGACACTCCGCGGTGAAGCGAAGTGTCTTTTGTTTTGAAAATATCTTTATGCTGCTGGTGCGTTCGCTGCCTTCTTTGCGATGGCAGTTGCGCGGCGCTTCGTGATGGTGATCGAGCGGACCTTCTTGCCGGTGATGAGTCCCTTGTCGATGAACATGTTGCGAAGCGTGTCGGTTGGCTGTGCGCCTACTCCGAGCCAGTACTTCACGCGTTCCTCCTTGAGGGTGATTGCGCTCTCCTTCATGAGCGGGCTGAAATGGCCGATGATTTCGTTGGTCGTGCCCCATGGATCGCGGCCCTGTTCCACAACAATAATCCGGTATTCCGGCTGCTTTTTCTTTCCAATGCGTGCGAGCTTGATTTTGACCATAGAAAATAGGCTTCTTCAGTTCGGGGGTATTCTATATTGGATCCAGAAAAGCGTCAAGAGGCTATACCCAGGTTATTTTGCAGCGCGTGCCATAGCATCCTCGAGCCGCACCGACAGAACACGCGACACGCCGTCCTCGCCCATGGTCACTCCGTAGAGAAGCTGTGCTTGTTCCATGGTGGCGCGGTTGTGGGTGATGGCGACGAATTGGGTCTGGGTGGCGAGCTCGGCGATAATCGCACCGAATCTCACCGAGTTGCTTTCGTCGAGAGCGGCGTCTACCTCGTCGAGTACCACAAACGGCGACGGGTTGGTGGAGAGAATGGCGCAGATGAGTGCGACGCTCGTGAGTGCTTTCTCGCCGCCGGAGAGTACGGCAATGTCGGTGACACGCTTGCCTGGAGGTGAAGCGACAATGTCGATGCCGACGAGCGTCTCGGCGGTTGGATCTACTGCAGAAGCGTCTGTAGGCTCGCCCGATTCCTCAGATGCATTTGCTTGCTGCTCCTTCGGCGTCTGACGAATTTCAACAATCTCAGCACGGCCGCCGTTGAAGAGTGTCGCGAAGAATCTGCCGAACTCGCGGTTGATTTGTGCAAAAGCGACGGTACGACGCTTGGTGGTGATTGCGTCGAGCTCTACAATCCCCTTCTCGAGCTGCGCGATCGCGAGATCGAGGTCGCGAACTTGTGCGTCGAGGAATTCGTGACGCTCGCGTGTTGTCTCGTACTCCTTCATGACTTCCGGGTCAATCGAGCCGATGAGCTCGAGCTGACGGCGCAGGCGATACACATCCTGCTGCAATGCCTGCACGTCGACTGCGCGCGCAATCTCTGGTGGAATGGCTTCGATCTCTGCGCGATACTGGGGCACTTCGCGTGCAATCTCTTCGAGCAAGGTGTCTCGACGCGTCTCGATGCGCGCGAGATCTACTGCAATTGCACTGGCGCGCTGCTCAGTAGTGTGGAGCTGTTTTTGCTTGTCCTGTAATTCGCGCTGGAGTGCGAAGAATGCACTCTTCTTCTCCTGCTCTTCGCGACTGACCGATGCGATGCGCTCCTGGAGATGGATTGCTTTTTCTTCGATGAGTACAAGTGTCTTCTCCAGTTCGGCAATTTCTGCCTGCGCCTTGGTGTCCACAAACGCTGCGGGCTGCTGCTGTGGCGCTGGTTGCTGGAGACGTTCAATAAGTGAAGCTACTTTGCCAAGGACACCTTTCACAAATCGCTCGAGAATGGAGAGATCGCGTTCGTTCTGCGCATGCGCCACTTCGTCGCGGATGGCTTCGAGCTCGGTGATGATTTTGGTGAGCGGCAATGGCGCCCATTTCTGTTGGCTCGTGGCGCGGACCGTTGCAACCTCGATCGCATTCTTGAGACGAATAATTTCTTCGCGCAATTTGGTGCGCTCGCGGTGCACTGCGTCGTACTCCTGTTGGAGTTGCGAGTAAATGTCGTTCTTGGTCTCATGCACTTCCATAGTGCGCAACTGCGCAAACGCAGCATCGTACGCAGTCTGCAATGCCTTTTGCTCAATCGCAATGTGATCACGCTCTACAGACATGCGCGTGAGCTGCTCCTGGATGCGAACCCACTGACCGCCGTAATATTGGATGTACGCTGTGTGGAGCTCGCTCTCCACTTCGTCACGCTTCTCGAGACGCTTCACTTGGCGTGTGAGACTCTGGAGACGCGGCTCGATTTCGGAGAGCAGCATGCGGGACTCGTGGAGATTCTCGCGGGTGGCGTTGAGTTTGAGTACAGTCTGGTGACGTTTGATCTGGAATTCTTTGATACCAGCCGCTTCGTCGAAGAATGATTTGCGCTCTGCTGATGTCGCCATGAGCATGTGATCGATCATGCCTTGGCCAACGACGGTGTAGGACTTCTCCGCGAAGTGTGCGCGGGCGAGCAGGAGTTGGATGTCGACGAGACGCACGCGCGATCCATTGAGGAGATACTCGCCTTCGCCATCACGATACACACGACGAGTGATCGCGATCTCGGAATAATCCATTGGATGATCATCGTCAGACTCCGCAGGTTTGATCGTGCCGTCTTCGTTGTTGAGTGTGAGCGTTACTTCCGCATACCCCATGCGCGACTTCTTGTCTGAACCACCGAAGATGACGTCTTCGGACTTTTTGCCACGAATAATTTTGAGTGACTGTTCGCCCAACACCCAACGGATTGCGTCTGCAATATTACTTTTGCCCGAACCATTTGGGCCAACAATGGCAGTCACACCCTGTCGCCCGCCGGTGGGTGGGATGAACTGGATGCGTGTTTTTGCAGCAAAAGACTTGAACCCTTGGACTTCGATGCTGGACAGATACATATAGAGGTCATTGTACTATGAGGAAGTTGCACAGTACAATGGTTACATATGACAACTACCCACCGATTCACTGGCAAAGGGCTCTTTTATACTGCGGCATTTATTTGCATTATTTCTGTCGTGTTGTCCCCTGTTGGACTTGTGTTCCTCTGGATGGCCATCCACGCGCGCATCGAACTGACTGATGACGCATTCATCTACCGCATGTTGACCACGAAGGTGATTCCATACGCATCGATCCAATCCATCACACAAGCTCGGCCGCACACTGCACACGCGCACATGGACACACTCAACACCACCAAAGCACTCGTGACAGTAGTTCCACTTATCATCGAATACACTCGCGACGGCAAATCCAAACGCACCAAGCTGTCGCTCAACTTCTTCGAACGACCATACGACATCCTCACCACGCTCGAAACCCGCAGCGGTCGAGCAGTCGTAAAACAATAAAAAGAACGTCGCAAAGATTGACGAAGTGAATAAACGTAACATACCAAAAGGCTCTAGCGCTCGTGAGCAAACCGAACCTCAGTTAACGGGGTGGATTTGCGAGGGAACGCTAGAGCCTTTTGCTATGCTGTTTTAGTACGGTATGCCAACCCTTGCAACGAACCACCAACTCGTGTATAGTCATTTCTCCCTATGGAGACAATCAGCACCACAATCCATCAGCATCTGTCAGAAAAAGCGCACCATGTGTTGCTGATTTCGCATCCCCGACCAGATGGCGACACACTCTCCGCAGCATGTGCATTCATGCAGTATTTGCGATTGATCGGGAAGAAGTACACTGCGTTTTGCACCACCGCGATTCCCGCTGATCTCTTGTTCCTTCCTGGGAGCCGTGAGTTCACATCTGATGTGGGGATCTTTTCGCGCACGGCGTTCGACACGATTTGTTTCTTCGATACCGGCGACTTGCGTCATGCAGGTGTGGAGGAGCTCATGCAGTCGCTACCCTACCGCCCAACGATTGTGAACATCGACCACCATCACACCAACACACTCTTCGGTACGCACAATCTCGTGCTCACTGATGCGGCGTCGACCACGGAGACGCTCTACCATTTTTTCCAGGAGAACCACATCGCGATTACCTCAGACATGGCGACAGCGATTCTCACAGGGCTTGTGACAGACACAGGTAATTTCTCCAACCAAGCAACGACGCCAACGTCGGTGCGTATTGCGGCAGATCTCATGGCCGCTGGTGCAGACTTCGGCACAATTCTCTCCAATACATCGCGCAACAAATCCATGCGCGCGCTGCAACTCTGGGGTCTCATGCTCTCGCGTCTCACCTATGTTGCAGCCCACAACGTGACCTACACATTCGTACGTCGCGAAGAACGCGACGCCATGGGCGCAACAGATGACGACATCGACGGACTCGCCAACTTCCTCAATTCGCTCGGCGAAGGACGCGCTGTCATTGTCCTACGCGAAGTCGATGGCGGTGGTGTCAAAGGCAGCATGCGCACGACCAAGCACGACATGGACGTCTCAGCTATCGCCGCATACTTCGGCGGTGGCGGACACAAAAAGGCTGCAGGATTCACGCTCAAGAACGCGCAACTCACTGACGCCGCGACTGCGTGGAAGTTGTTGGAGCCAGCATTCCTTGCTACGATGCAAAAACAGTAACAAACCGTAATCAGCAGTATGACCAACCAATACCTAGTACCAACTGTCATTGAAAAGACGCAATTTGGCGAGCGAGCGTACGACATCTATTCTCGCCTGCTCAAGGATCGCATTATCTTCCTTGGTTCAGCGATTGACGATGGCGTTGCCAATGCTGTCATCGCACAGCTCCTCTTCCTCGACTCTCAGGACAAGACACAAGACATCAAGCTGTACATCAACTCCCCCGGCGGATCTGTCACTGCGGGCATGGCAATCTACGACACGATGAAGCTCATCAAGGCTGATGTGTCCACGATCTGTATCGGTATGGCGGCAAGCATGGCAGCAACACTGCTCGCATCTGGCCAGAAGGGCAAGCGCTATGTTCTCCCCAACGCCGAGGTCATGATCCATCAGGTAATGGGCGGCACCGAAGGCCAAGCAACGGATATCCAAATCCACGCTGAGCGCATCATCCGCATGAAGAATAGTCTCAACCAAATTCTCTCTGATCTCACCGGCCAAACACTCGAGCGCGTGAGCGCAGACACCGAGCGCGATCACTTCATGACAGCAAAAGAAGCGGTGGCGTACGGGATCGTGGATTCCATTATTGAGTAATTTCGCTCAGTAACTCGCACGTGTTCCAATAGTACAACAAAGATACCTATTCATCTTTCTGAGAAGTACGTCGTCGCTCGCCCTCCGGGACTCGCGCGCCTCTATCTCGGAATGTCGGACAACGAGCCACGCCTACAGCGTGTCTACCCAACCAACATTCCTCCGATGGCTTCTCAGAAAGATGAATAGGTATCTTTGTTGTACTTCCGCGCACGCGCAAGCTATCGAGTGGTTTTACGCAGTAATGGCATACCATATCCCCACACCACCCCCTCAAAAGCAGGGGTGCTAGGGTTGAGGGGGCCAACGGAGGCCAGCCGGCAGGCAGTATCCGCCTTCAGGCGATACTCATTGTCCGGCTGGCCGAGTTAGAGACCCGATTTCCCGGTGAGGGAAATTGAGGTTGTACCCCGACGCCCTAACACCCCTGCTTATGAGTGGGGCCGTCGAGATATGGAAAACCTTTCAATCCAGCGCTTGACAGCTCATAGGACACGTGGTAGTCTCCTTCCTTGAACCCCCACCACGGGTTGATCTTTTGCAAATTCCTTTCGTTCTCTGCGTCCACGACAAGCATGGAGGTGTATTTTTGGGTTATGCTGGCTCCGGCTGGTGTGCATCAATAATGTACCTTCTTGGGCGCAGAGACTGGGAGGGATTTTTTTGTTTTCCAGCGATTACTGGACAGGAGTTGGGGCTGGCGCGACGGGGGTAGAGGTCGAGACTGGAGTCAATGCAGAGTATGGCTGAGAGACCGTGCCACTTGCCTGTGCTGCCTTGAGCTCATCTGGAGTCACACCGACGAAGCAGATACGTGGAAGCGGACGATATGTCGAAGGGAACGCACGCTGATCAACTTTGCCGTCAGGACGCTCGATGAAGTAATCGAATGTTGTCTGTGCGCCGCGATACGAAATCTGACAGTGTGTTTTGCCTGGCGCAAGATCGGTTGTCTTCACACTGCGCGTCTCACCTGGATTAATCCACTTCAACACGGTTGGCGGTGTGTAGTATGCCTTGCGTCCATCACTTGTGCCCCACAAATAATATTTGAGCGTCACGTTGGGAACATCAACTTCGGTGGTGAGCAGTAGCGAGTGCCCCGTGTCATTGATGAACTTCAAATCACGCGATGGATCGAAGATCGTTGCGTCGGTTCCTGGATTGCCGTTAGTAAGATCGTTGTAATAACTCACCACGAGAGAATGGTTGTAGCGCTCCGAAATATTGAGCCCTGAATTCATGGCTGCACGAAATGCAGTAGAACCAATCTGGCACAATCCACCACCGACGTCTTTTTCAATTTTGTCACCCTTGATCACGTATTCTGGGACGTATCCATTTGCAAGGGTAATCGGACGAAGTGCAGCAACAAGGGAGAATTCCTCGCCTGGACCGATCAACAATCCGTGGAGCTTGTCACTGGCATTCTGAATATTCTTGATGCGATCAGGAGAGCTGTGTACGAACTTCGACACACCAACACCGAGCAAATCCTGAATACCAAGTTGGTTGGTATCTGCGGTGCGAATGGTTGGCTGTTGCTGCACCACTACTAATGTAATTGTTGTCGTTGCCTGAACATTTCCCGCTGCAATATCACGCATGCGCTCATTGAGCACCAAATACATCGAATCACGATCGATCGTTCGACCGACCACTGCTGGCTGGAACTGCGTCACGCGCTTGGTTGTCTCATCAATAGCGAATCGTGCGTCCTTCGGTTCCATTTCAATTCCCGTGGCGATCTGACCAATACGATCCTCGAATGCACTTCGAGAAATACCGAGCGTCACTTCACCTGCCGGGCGCTTCTGGACTTCCAGCCATCCGCGATTATCTGCTTCGGTGATGGGCCACGATTGCATCTTGCTCGTTGTTGAGGAAGACTCGCCTGAGAACGTGAGTGTTGCTACAGCACCACGTGCGACGTCTGCTGCGCGCGCAACCATTTGTGTTGCATCTGCCATTGTAATGACAGGCGACTTCTCGACACGTGGAATATCAATCTGTCGGAACTGCAACTGACTGACTTGGCGTGCAACCTCGGCGACAGCGTATTCATATGCGAACTCTTCGCCAGCTACTTCTGGAATCGCATACGCAGCACCATCGATTCCAAATGCCACCGTTGCATTACGCATAGGTGTTTCGTACGACTGTGCATTGGCATGCAGTACATCGAGCAATACTTCTGGATGCACCGTGGCGACTACAGGAACACGCACACCCTTGGTGCTGGAATTCCAGACGACTCGCAGTCTATTCCAGAATGATCCGCTGCGCCCGACCGCATACGCGCGAGCAACTGTGGCGTCAGCATCAATATCTGCAAAAGGCACACTCGTCTCCGTTGATGCACCAAACACCATTGGCAACGAGGTGAAAGAACGCACACTCCCCGCTCCATCACGCACTAAAAATGTAAATCCATTATTTGCGAGCGCCACGTCTTGCGCTCGAATCTGCGCTTCTACTTCTGCTCGAGTCAATCCACCTACTGCGTACACTCCAACAGAGACGCCAGGGTACATTCGACCTTCGTAATACAATTCATACAGCGCCGGTGCCGAAGCAACAAGACCGACCAACACTACAAATACGCCACCGAGAATAAAATACAACAACCGCCGAGGTGATCTCGGCGCGCGAGGTGTTTGTGTCTGCTGTTCTTCTCCTACGGTATTGGTGTGCTCCACAGGCTTGGATTATGCTTCGTCAATTATTTCGATTGGAATCTCGGCTGAGGCGCGCACGACCGGGATGCGGATTGTCAGAATCCCATTCTTGATCGTCGCCTTGGATTTGTCCTTGGACACCTCTACCGGCAAAATGATACTTCGCGAGAACGCGCCCCAAAAGCACTCTTGGTAGAAATACTCATGCGACTTAGCTTCGGTCTGCTGTTGGCGAGCTCCGCGTATCGTCACCATATCGTGGTCAATCGAAACCGACAAGGTCTCTGGATCTGCGCCAGCGATTGGCGCCACGATCACGAGTTCATTCCCCACCTTCGCCACATCTACTGCAAGCTCTCCTTCAGGTGCAACATGATGCCACGCGAATTCGCGCCGAGGTGCAGCGTTGACATTGATGGCCTTAGCGTTTGCGCGCAGAAATCGTGGCATACGTAATCGTCAAAAGGTACAAAAGTACGGCCAGATGCAGGTGTGTTGAGGATTCCATCCCCAAAAAACTCCCGTCGATGGCAACTACATACCCAAAGGTAAAAAGCACGGCAAGCCAAAATGGAATGAAGACGAACTGCATATGCGCATAGTATACCCCACGAGGCAGGCTCTTGCCAAGAATACGCAAGTGTGATGAGATCATCGACTATGCGCCGGAAACCACCACATTATTCCGACAAAATCTATGCAACCACCACGAGTACTGCCAGCGGGTCACCGCGTGGCTGTTTTTGATTTCGAGCACACATTGTTTGCCATGCGTCGATTCTTGCGTGAGCAGGTTTTTGAGGCGCTTGTGCCACTAGGAATGAGCGCGAAGCAATTTGCTACACACTATCGCGCACTCGCGAACACGTACCAAGAACGATTGATCCCGCGTGGACTCTGTCGTCGTCTTGCCAAGGAATGCGGCACATCGATTCTGCAAATCGAAGTCGCGATTGCGGAACGCCTCTTCAGTCCTGCAGCGCGCGACTACCTCTCACACCACATCAACCAACTCGTCGCACGCGCACGCATGTCACACGATCGGCTTCTCCTCATGTGTGACGGATCAGAACCGTACAAACAAAACTGGCTCCGTCATGTTGGTATCTACTCCTGGTTCAATCCCGAAGAAATCATTCTCGCGCGTAGCAAACGTGTTGCGCTCCAACACCATCTAGGCCCCGTGTCTCACGTCACCATGGTGTCTGGATATCAGCGAGACGCCCGAGACCTCGCAGCCGTGATCAACAAACGCGGTGCAGCAGTACTGCCCATCGTTACTAGACACGAGACACTAGACCGCGCAATCGAACTTTTGTAGATGCAAAAAATATGCACAGCCCTTGTTTGACACTGCAAAAACCCAGGCGTACAATTCCGTGGTCAATCCCCAACTTCTGCCAAGGAGGCACCTGTGGGAAGTAGCGCCAATGGTTTCCAACCCGTCGTTGCGATCACCGATGTTCGTCACTTCCACCGGAGGTCTCGACTCAATACGATCGTCGACGAGATTACGAAGATCCCGAGCACGCCAGTGTTCAAGCTGACGGCTCTCGAATCGCGTCTCGCGTCGATGCAGATCGACACGTACACACACCTCGCACTCCAACTGCACCACGCGATGACTCTCGGCAATGTCGGTGAGGCTATCGTCGTGGTGTACGAGGACTTCGCGACGGACGAGCAAGACGTCGTCGCTCGACTGCGATCTGCACAGCCCGGACTCGCCAACATGCGATTCCACATGTACCGTCACACCGAGGTACGTAAAGGACTCCAAGAAGGTCGGACTATCGTGGTTCGGTGCATGGATACGCGTGGTTCTGTGAACGGCTCACTGACTGTCGCAGAGCGCGTCCAACACCACCTCCAGTTGCCGGAGACTCCGTATGTCTTCGCACAAGCTGGCGGGTCGGGCATCGCAGACCCCTACGAACGCGAGATCTCACTGCGTCATCTGGGCCAGATGGTGCTAAAGGTCAGACCAGCAAAGATCGTGCTCACGGTTCACGAGCGCTGCGCTCGCATGTTCGGCGCACAGAAGGACATCGTCCCCCTGTGCACACAACACGAACAGCTCAGCGCCAGCAGCCTCAGCTACCGCAAGGGAGTCGAAACCCTGTTGCGCAACATGGGGCACACCTGTGAGATCATCGAGCTGCTCCACGAGACCGACGCATCCCACATGCACAGACTCGTAGACATCCCGCGCGACACCACGTTCACGTCTCACGCACACGCTGCGTAGGCACAACCCAGAGACCACAGTCCGGATGAACGAGAACACTCGTTGCACCGGCTGTGGTCTTCTGCTTTTGACAACTCGCAACCTTGCTCCTACACTGAGCGCATATTCATTTCTTCCTGGCGTATGCCCAACAAGATCGCTCAGTTCGTTCTCGAGCGCAACAACGAGCAAAGCACCGCATTTAGCAGCCCCGACGCATCCCTTGCTCGACGCAAATACCGCAGTTTGCACCCGACCGAAATCGCAGCACTCAAGTGCATGGATGGCCGTCTCAACCTCGCAGTCATTACGCAGACTCCAGTAGGTATCATCCAACCGTTTCGCAATATCGGCGGCAAATTCGATATGGGATGGCCATACTTCGGTCGTCTGATGCTCGAGTGGGTTGATTACGCGGTGAGCAAAGGACGCAACGCGCTCCTCCTCATCACCTACCACTACTCCAAAGGCGACACACATCGCGGATGCAAAGGATTCGGATACGACACCGATGCTGCCCGCGTGTACACCGCGAATCTCAAGAAGCAAGCTGAAGCAGTATTTGGATTTGGCCATGCTGTTGTCTACCCAATTCAGGTAGGTATCGAGACTGACGACGACGGACTCATTGTGCACAGCCAAGACGGTCGCACCCTCGATATGTCCGAAGTTGGTGACATCACTGAGGACGAATTGCGTGCACGCATTATTCGATTGTTCCCAGACATGCAGATGCAGGTCGTGGATGATTTGCTCGCATTGCTTCTGGGCAACCACAACCACATCAAGGCAGTTCGTGCGATGCAGCGCCCTGTTGCAGACGTCGAGCACAAGGAGCAGATTCTCGCCATTGGTCGCGGATTCGACTGGCTCCACTTGCTCAACAAGGCATTCATCATCGGTCCGTACGACACGGATTTGGTCAAGCCAATTGCAACCGCATCCAAGTTGCTCCTCGACAATCTCAACGCAGGACGCATTCCAAAAGAAGAAGGTCTGCTCATCATGATTGGCACTGCATATCGCTACGAAGCAGGTCCAGAAAAACCATGGGCAATTGAAAAAGCAAAGACTCTTGCTCATTTCACCATGGCAGTAATTCAGGACCACGCACCCGAACTCCTCGATCATGCACAGGTTCTTGTGGGCGCAGTCAATCAGAACACTCGCGTGTTCAATCAGATCACCATTAGCAAATATTGACAGAGTCTCTACGATCCCTTATATTGGGGTCGTAAACGTCGCTATCGTCTAATGGTTAGGACGCTAGGTTTTCATCCTGGAAATCGGGGTTCAATTCCCCGTAGCGATACCAAGAAAGAGTACCCGTTCGAGGGTACAACGTCCCCAGCCCTCCCGGGCTGGGGCGTTTCGTTCTCGGCTTGGTAGAGACATTCCTCTTGCTCAGACGTGCAGTCGCTACCTTCGCCTCCGAAGGCCCCTCGAACGGGTACTCTTTCTTGGTGCGTATGTGGCGTTGCCAATTCCTCTGTCTGTGTTAGGATTCTTGGGTATGTATATCCTTGGTATTGAGACATCTTGTGATGACACTGCGGCTGCACTCGTGACTCAACGAGGGGGTCGATTTGTTGTGGAGCGGAGTTGTGTGTCTTCGCAGATTGATATTCACAAAATTTATGGTGGTGTCGTGCCAGAGATTGCAGGGCGCAAACATGCGGACTCGATTATCCCTGTAATCCGTGAGGCGCTGGGCAACACTCGACCTGATGCCATTGCAGTGACTGCAGGTCCAGGTCTTGTTACTTCGTTGGTTGTAGGCGTCGAAGCTGCGCGCGCATTGTCCTATGCATGGGGTGGTGTACCGATCGTCCGCACCAACCACATCGAAGGTCACATCTATTCCACGCTGCTGGGAGAAACCGCACCGACAGAGATCGCCTTCCCTGCTATGGCGCTGATTGTCTCTGGAGGACACACGGAGCTCATTCTCATGCGCGGACATGGCGACTACACGCTCATCGGGCGCACGCGAGACGACGCTGTTGGCGAGTGCTTCGACAAGGCAGCGAAAGTCATGGGGCTGGAATATCCAGGTGGACCGAAGATCAGCAAGCTCGCGCTCGAAGGCAAGCGCGACGCGATCGCATTCCCCCGCCCAATGAAGACGAGTGATGATTTTGATTTTTCTTTCGCTGGACTGAAGACTTCTGTGCTGTATTATTTGCGAGACAATCCCACAGCAAATCATGCAGACGTCTGTGCGAGTTTCGAGCAAGCGGTGACTGACGTACTTGTTGCAAAGACCGTACGTGCAGCGCAGGAGTATAACACCGCATCAGTGATTCTCTCCGGCGGAGTGAGCGCCAACCGCTACTTGCGCGAAGGATTACGCGCAGCGTTGGTGCGTGAGCTTCCCGAGTGCGCTGTGCTTATCCCAGAGCTTCAATACACCACAGACAACGCCGCAATGATTGCGGCTGCCGGATGGTTCCATGCACAAAACAAAGACTACACACAGTGGAGTGCGATTACAGCTGATCCTGCGTGGGAATTGGTGAACTAGTGGTAAGCAGCGCACGCACGGCTACTTGCGTAGCTTCATCCCACATAATCCGATACCCAGTAATCACCTTTTGCCCACCGACCTCGAGTACGACTTGGTGATCGCCTAGATTATTTGCAAAAAATGTTTTGAGTGCTGATTTCATCTCAGGAGTTGCCTCCGCTGGGATGGTAATGACTGCTTGAGGAAGTGGTGCAGGTGGCTCTGGTGCGCGATATGGCTCAGGCTCTGCAGGCGCGGGCAGTGGGGCGTCAGACGTGGACTTCTTCGCAGTGCGAGTATAGGTTGGTTTCACTTCTACACCACCTGTCAGTTGTGCAACGACACCATCCATGGTTTCTTCGGTGAGTTCGTACGCTTTTTCTACCATGAGTTTGTTGTCCCCGGCTTCCTTGCCTTTGCGACCCATGACAGCGACAATCTTGCCGACGACCCAGAGGCCTTCAGTTCCTTCATACGCCTTTGGGAATACAAGGAGCTCCATGGATCCATGCACGTCTTCGACAGTTACAAATGCCATCACCTTTCCTTTTTGAGTGATTTTCTTTTTCATGAGACGAACAATGCCGGCGATGGTCACCCACGCACCAGGCTCCTTCGCCTCCACATCCGGAATGGAGACGAGCATGCGTCCGATGCGCTTCTCGTACACCGTGAGTGGATGACCTGAGATATACAATCCGAGCAATTCCTTCTCCCATCCGAGACGTTCGTTGTCCGAAGCCGCAGGAGCCTCCGCAAGTGCCACCTTGGTCGCGAGCTCCATACCGCTGCCGAAGAACAACGACTCCTGATTTGTCGTTGCACGCACCGCAGACTCTTTGCAAAACGTAATGATACTCTCAATGTTGCTGAGCAATAATCCGCGTTCATACCCAAAACAATCAAGCGCACCCACCTTGATGAGCGACTCGAGTGATTTGCGATTCATGTCGCGATCATGCACGCGGTCAAGCAAATTCTCGAGTGACGTGAACGGTCCATTCTCTCGGCGCTCACGAATAACTACCTGACAAATATGCTCACCCACGTTCTTCACCGCAGAGAGTCCGAATCGAATTTGCATCGGCGTGCCATCTGATCCAGTCGATACCACGGTGAACTTCTCAAACGACTCGTTAATGTGCGGAGCAGATACTTCGATATCCATGCGACGACACTCTGCAACAATCGACGCGATCTTGTCGTTGTCACCTGTCTCAGCTGTGAGCACCGCTGCCATGTAACACACAGGATAGTGCGCCTTGAGATACGCTGTCTGATACGCAACAACGGCGTAGCTGGCAGCATGCGCCTTGTTGAACCCATAGGCCGCAAACGGCTCGATGAGTTTCCAAATTTCTTCTGTTTTTTCTTTCGTGAGGCCACCGTACTCCACACAGCCTTTCACGAACTTCTCCTTCTGCTGTGCCATCTCCTCGGGAATTTTCTTACCCATGGCCTTACGCAATTTGTCGGCGTCGAGCCACGAGTAGTGCGCGAGTGTGATAGCCGTGAGCATTACGTCGTCCTGGTACACCATGATACCGAAGGACTTGTCCATGACAGCTTCAAGTCGTGGATCCATGTACATGACTGGCTTGCGACCATGCTTGCGCTCGATGTACTCGGGAATGGACTCCATCGGACCAGGGCGAAAGAGCGCCACCATAGCCATGATGTCGAAGATCGTAGACGGGCGCAGATCCTTGAGATAGCGCGTCATGCCTGAACCCGAGAGCTGGAACACACCCATCGTCTCACCACGCGCGAGCATCTCATACGTCAGCTTGTCGTCGAAAGGCAACTTCATGATGTCGATCTTCTCTCCATGAATTTGATCGATGAGCTGCACCGCATTTCCAAGAATGGAGAGATTGCGAATACCAAGGAAGTCCATCTTGAGCAATCCCGCGGCTTCGACAGATTTCATTTCGTACTGCGTCGTGATCTTGTCTCCACCAACTTCACGCTGGATTGGAGTGAAGTCTGTGAGCGTGGTTGCAGCGATGACCACACCCGCCGCGTGAATCGATGTATGACGCACATTACCTTCGATCTTTTGCGCGATCGTGAGGAGACGCTGTACATCTTCGTTGGCATCGAAGAGTTTCTTGAGATCTGGCGCCTCCTTGAGCGCGCGCTCAATCGTCATCGGGAATCCTTGCGCACCAATTGGAATGAGCTTCGCCACCTGGTCACAAAAGTTGTACGAGAGTCCGAGCGCTCGACCTGCATCACGCGCTGCAGCGCGCGCAGCCATGGTTCCAAACGTGAGAATTTGTGCCACTTTGTCCGCGCCATACTTGCGTGTCACGTATGCGTGCACTTCATCACGTCGATCGTCGGCAAAGTCCGTATCAATATCCGGCGCACTCGGACGCTCTGGGTTCAAGAAACGTTCAAACGGCAATTTGAAATACAACGGATCTACCGTCGTGATATTGAGTGCGTAAGACACGAGCGATCCAGCAGCCGAACCACGAGTGGTTTCGACAATGCCATTATCACGCGCCCACTGCACATAATCCGCTACAGCAAGGAAATACGCTGCGTACCCCTTCGTCTTGATGATATCAAGCTCGTACCGCGCACGCGCACGCACATCATCAGTGAGCTCCATGAGTGCAGGCAACCGCGCCCACGTCTGATCCTCGAGCTCCTGATCTGCAGTCTTGCCCTCAGGAATCGGAATTGGCGGGAAGAACCATTGACCCAATGGAATCTCTACGTTGCACGCATCCACAATTCGCTGCGTGTTGTCGATCGCCTCAGGTACATGCCCAAACCGACTGCGCATGTCAGCTTCATCATTGAGCGAGCGATCCACATGCAACATCTTCGCACGCGACGGATCACTCACCTGCCGACCCATGCGAATACACGTCACAATATCTTGCGCCTCACTATCTTCGGGATTGAGATAGTGCACATCACGTGTTGCGACAACCGGGACGTTCATGCGACGACCAAGTTCCACAAGTGTGTTGTTCATGCTCACCTGCCCGTCGATCTCTGGATGATCTTGCAACTCGAGATAGAGATTGCCTTCACCAAAGATCTCGACATATTCACGTACTTCACGCTCCCAAATTGTCTGATCATCTGTAGAGCGGATCACCTGCGGGATAACACCATCCATGCAGCCAGTGAGCGCAATGAGATCGTGCGCATGCTCGCGCAGAATCGCTTTGTCGATGCGCGGCTTGCCATTGAGGAGTCCGTCAATCTGTCCGACGGAAATCAATTTCATGAGCGACTTATAACCTTCGTAATTTTTTGCCAAAAGCACAATATGATGGACCTTCACGTCAGTCCCCGCAGTCTCGCGCGTTGCGATGCCGTGCGGAGCCACGTAGAGTTCTGCCCCAATGATCGGCTTGATCCCGTCAGCGAGACACTTTTCATAAAAACTAATCGCTCCGTACAACGCATTGTAGTCCGTGAGCGCAATCGCCGAAAAACCCCGCTTTTTTGCGGTTTTGATGAGCTGTCCAATCTTCGGCAAACCGTCGAGCAGCGAGTAGTGTGAGTGGACGTGCAGGTGCGTGAACGCCATAGCAACACCACCTTACCATCCGTTGACGAAAGTACACAATATGGTAGTGTTGGTGCGGCCAATCACGGCCATGAGGTGTTCAATGTCTTATGAATTGTACCGTGCAGTAGCACCGCGCATCGACAACCTGGAGCAACGATTGCGAGTCGCGCAACTCCTGCTCACCGACGAGGAGCTCGCACAAGTGACCAGCGCGATCATCAACGAAGTCATCGAGGATGCAGTGGAGTGGTCTCTACCACAAGACCTCTTCACACCCGACATTCGCGAACGATTCGTGCGATCTCTGATCAGGCGCAAACAGATGAGCCTGGCTGCCGCAGCGATCGACGAGGTACCGGAGACGCTGCAACGTACGCTCGCCCAAGAGATCTTCAACGGCTTTCTCGAAAAGGGTCTGAAGCCGCCCGAGAAGATCCTTACTCTCCTGGGCAAGAAGTCACTCACTGTAGATGAGCTCGCAGCGTGTGCGATGCACAGCCTCTGCGACAAGCGCAGTAGCCCTGACCAAAGTCTCATCGAGGAACTCCCCGACGCTCGTCGTCATGCGGTCTTCCTCGCAATCCTCGAGAAGTTCGAAGACAACCCCAGAGCGTTCCGTCCTGAGTCTGTGCTTCTGGCCCTGCAAGGCATCCCCGAGCAGAAGGTCCACGATGTTCACGTCGCAGCGCTACTACTGGAGCACAGCGGCGCGACAGACGTCCTCCCGGAGGTGTTCACTCCGTTCGTCTCCGAGGGGAAGTCCGAATACGAGGAACTGATCCGAGACTGCATGATCCGACAAATCAGTGAGATGGACGAACGTCGGCCCACCCCTGACGAAGCTCGAGCGTGGCTCGGTCGCGACTTCACTGATGTTGAGCTCTATACCTACACGTTCGGCGCTCTCAGAAATGCCCTACATTGGCGCGATCCTGACGACATCAGCGCGTCTCTACGTGTGACACAAGACGACCTGATGAGTGCCTTCAAATACCGTACCGAGGACGCCCGTGCTGAGTACATCATCGAGATTGTGGGTCGCGTGATCGAAGGACGCCAGAGTCCGAGTTTCGAGAACATCAGCATGAGCTTGATCCCTGCACAGCATCGCGCTCGTGCCCTCGTATGCTGGTTCTCAACTACGAATCGTTCTGGTAAACGCTCGATCAACCAGTTCAGAGACTTGTGTCTCAGCGCGCTGTAGCGCATAGCGGGTACACCGCAGCACACAGCAGAACAAGAACCCCGGCGCATGTCACATGCCCGAGGTTCTTCATTTCTATTTTCTTTTTTTGCGCGGCGGGTCGTTGTCAGCGTCTTCTTCATCCTCATCTCCCCCCTTATCACCCAGTCCCAAATATTGATTGATGTACTTCGACATGAAGTGCATTCCACCGCTCACGAAATCTAACTTCTCCTGAATGTAGTCGAGTGCCTTTACGATCGCGTGGACCTTGTCTCGGATTTCGGAGATGACCTCGTTGGCATTCTTCATGGTCATCGCGAAATAGTACAGCGCCCAGCACAAGAAGATAGTGAGCCACACCGAACAAAATGCGAGAACGATGTAGAGAATGTCTTTGCTGGTATCGAACATAGATTCTAGCGCAGTGAAGTAGTGTCATCCATGCCCGGGAGACGTGAATGGGTTGCGCTATAGAGCGCAGCCACATGATCATGCATTGCTTCCATCTGATCAATATGGAATTCCTCTGCAGCCCAATCTGCGTGAGCTCTCCCAGCCTCTTCCTGCTTCTGACGCTGATGTGCGGCTGCTTCGTCTACCCACGTCTTGCTTGCAGATTCTCGATGCTCCGAGGCGCGTCGTCCAGCAGTATTTCGAACGAAATCCGTTACACGCAATCGTGCGCGTTCTACGGCTTCTTCCTCGTGGCGCTTCGAGCGCGCGGTTCGATCTGCATGCTCAAGTGCACGAATCTTGCCCTCAACCTCAGCACCGCCGCCACGAATACTCTTCGACGTATCTGGTGCATCGGCCCGCGTCACCATGTCTTTGCCGCGTGGACCGCGTAGATGCATTTCAGGATTGGTTGGAGCAGCTCGTCGTGCCATACAGAACAAAAAATAAAGAAGCTATGGTAGCAGTATACCACAGCCTCTTCGCACGAGAAATATTTATGCACGAATCGCCGCATCACATTCACGCGCCAACGCCTCCGTAATACGCGCAAGTGCCGCGTCTACTTCTGCCGACGTCAGTGTACGCGTCACATCCATGAACTCGAGATGGAACGCGAGACTCTTGTGGTGCGTCTGCACATGTTCACCACGATACACGTCAAACCCTTCAACGTGCGTGAGCAGTGGATCTGCCTCGCGCATCACACGCGTCACATGTTCGTAATGCACATGTTCTGGTACCACCATTGCGAGATCACGCTTTACACTCGGGTAGAGTGACAATGGATGATACTTGGACTGCGCAGTGATATGTGGCACAAGCGCGGTAATATCAATCTCGAAGAACCCCACACGATCGCGCAATCCCAACCGATCCATATAGCGAGGATGGAGTTCACTCACTTCGCCAACCACCACATCCCCTACACGGATACTCACACTGCGACCAGGATGCATCCAGTTGGTGAGCTGCTCCGTGCCACGCAGCGTGACATCTACACCCAACGTCTGGAGAACGTGCACCGCGGCGTCACGTGCTGCAGTGAACGGTACGGAGTCGCCACGCATTGCAACAACGCCAGTAACAAAGACGTGCTGCTGTGGAAGATACTCCCCCGAATGTAATCGTGTCTGCTCACCTTGCAACTCTGCTCGGAAATTCTTGCCGATTTCAAACCGCATCACGCGCTCGCTCGAGCGCAACTCCTGACTCACTTGCACCAACATGTTCGGTAACAACGAACGACGCAAATGCGTCTGCTCACGAGACAACGGATTGGCCACAGCTACATGCGCACTTGGATCCAAATCCATTTTTTGCAATGTCTCAAGGCTTGTGAATGAATACGTCTGTGTCTCCGTGAATGCGCGACCTAGCGCCAATGCTTCGCGCACGCGCATCATCGCCTCGCGCTCGCCGTTGCGCGGCGCTGGAGCAATCGACATGCGTGGATACTGCTCCGGAATCTGATCATAGCCATACATGCGTGCGACTTCTTCGATCAAGTCCTCTTCGATCGAAATGTCCTTCGTCGCACGCCACGATGGAACCACTACAACAAATCCTGTCTTCTTGGTTTTTTTCAGCACGAATCCAAGGGATTGGAGAATGGATCCCACACGTGCCATAGGAATCTCCACTCCCATACGCTCACGCAAGAACCCCATATGGAGTTCGAGCGGTTTGGTGAGCATTGACTTCTTCCACGAACTACCCTCGTCAACAACAGGACTTGCAACCGTGGATCCTGGTACCAACTCGAGAATGAGCTGCACAACGCGTGCAATGGCCCGCGATGGCATGGTTGGATCCAACGTCTTCTCGAATCGCGCACTCGCGTCAGTACGCAGATCGAGCGCAGTCGCAGCCTTGCGCGTAACGAGCGGATCAAACCACGCAGCTTCAATAATAATCTGCGTCGTGTCCTCTACTACCATCGAATCCTTGCACCCCATGATACCAGCAAGTGCGAGAACATGGTTCTTGTCTGCGATCACACCAATACCTGCTGGCAACGTGCGCTCTACTCCATCGAGTGTGACACATTTCTCATCCACACGACTCTTGCGCACAATAATCCGACTATCCTGAATCGCACGTGCATCAAATGCGTGCATTGGCTGACCCATTTCGTACATCACGTAATTGGTGCAGTCGACAATGACGTTGATCGGACGCACACCAACAGATTCGAGGCGTCGCGCCATCCACTCCGGCGACGGACCAACCTTGATATTGTTCATGGCCACACCGACCCAACGACGGCACACGTCACTTGCTTCGATTTTTGCATGGAGCGCAATCTCCTTCTTGTTCACTTCTACTTCTGGTGTCTCTGGCACATGCATCTTGCGTCCAAGAATGGCTCCGAGCTCGCGCGCAACACCAATATGTCCCCAACAATCCGGACGATTCGTGATCGCTTTGTTATCTACTTCAATGAAGGTGTCATTCATGCCAAATGCTTCTGCAAGTGGCGTACCCGCAGGGACCTTCAACGACGAGAGGTCCATGATTTCCTTCTCCGCCTCCTGACCTGTCGCGCGCCCAATCTCACTTGCAGCACAAATCATTCCTTCGGATTTCACTCCGCGGATCTCCGTGTCAGTGAGCGTGATGAGCTCGCCCTCACCATGCCACTTCACGCGACTGCCCGAGAGTGCAAGCGCCACGCGCTGACCAACAGCGAGATTCGATCCACCGCAAACAATCTGGAGTGTGTTCTCACCAGCATCTACACTACAGACACGCAACTTATCCGCATTCGCATGAGGCTTGACCTCACGAATAATACCGACAACCATACGATCAAACATCTCACCCTGCCGCGTAATGCGCTCGATCTCAAAACTATGCAACGTCAGATCACGCTGGATTTGTTCCGGCGTTACCTCCTTGGGAATGTCGACGTATTCGCGCAACCACGCTAGAGAAATGTGCATATTAAAACTGCTTCAAAAATCGTTCCTCACCGCTCATGAGTAACCGGATATCTTCAATACCGTAGCGCATCATCACCAGACGAGTGAGTCCCATACCAAAGGCGATACCACTCCACTGTCGCGGATCAAGTCCTGCTTCTTTGAGAACGCGTGGGTGCACGAGTCCGCAACCGAGCAATTCAACCCACCCACTTCGCTTGCACACCGCGCAACCACGACCCATACACAACAAACAACTCATATCCATTTCAAATCCCGGTTCTACGAACGGGAAATACCCCGGGCGCAACCGCACTTCAATATCTTTGTGGAACAACCCGCGCAACAGAGATTTGATCACGCCGACGAGGTGGCCAATGGTGAGACCCTTATCAACAACGAGTGCTTCGAACTGATAGAACGTATGCTCGTGACTTGCATCAGTTGCTTCGTTGCGAAACACGCGTCCAGGATATGCCACGCGCAATGGCGCGCCATACTGCTGCAACAATCGAACCTGCATGTTAGACACATGCGAGCGCATGCACCAATCAGGATGCCCTTCAATATAGAAGGTATCCTGCGCATCACGCGCCGGATGCGTCTTCGGAATGTTGAGTGATTCGAATGTGTAGTAATCCGTATCCAACTCTGGTCCATCTACGACCATGAATCCCATACTTGCCGCAACTTCCTCGAGATCTCGCTGCACGAGCGTATTAGGATGCAAATGCCCAGCTTCGCGCGCAGGGAAAAATGGCTGCGTCGTATCAATGCGCTCGCTCTCCTTGATCGAATCCCACTGCGCATCTTGTAGCTCACGCTCTCGATGTTCGAGCGCGCGCTCAATCCCAGATTTCACTTCATTGAATGCAATACCTGCAGCCTTACGCTCTTCCGGCGACAAACTCGCGAGATCCTGCTGTGCTGCTGCGAGCTTGCCTTTGCGACCAAGATACGCGAGGCGCACTGCGGCGATCGCGTCGAGATTGGCAGCATTGGTGATGTCACGGTGGGCGTCTTTTTGTAATTGCTCGCTATCTTGTTGCATACTTTTGCCCTAAAAAAGTCGAATAATATCACGATACGTTACAAGGGCAATGATGGCAAGGAGGATCAGGAAGCCAATCGCATGCGCCAAATTCTCCGTATTTGCATGCACTTTGCGCCCGCGACGCAGCTTCTCAATGATGATGAAGAGAATTCGACCACCATCAAGCGCAGGAATTGGCAAAATATTGATGAATGCGAGGCTCACCGAGAGGAATCCCATCAGGTACAAAAGTGGCACAAATCCCGATCGCGCAATCTCACCAGTGAACACCGCAATTCCCACAGGTCCTGACACGCCGTCAGCTGCTCCTGGTACGCGCGCGATGAGTCCTGAGATCAAACTCCCGAATCCAAGCACCGTGTCACGCAACGACGTCCACGTATCACGAACACCAATCCATGGAGTGATGTACCACGGGTACGAAATTGTTCCCACGTCAACAATGACAACACCGATACCGCGAGTCGTTGGTGAAACAGTGTCCAACAGTTCGGGACGCAATGTCACTGTGCGCTGCACACCCTCGTGCTCCACAATGAGCTGCTGATCCTCACCACTGTGAAATGCGTTTTGCATGGCCGCGACAGTGAGCGACGATGTCGTGATACCATTCACACCACGAATGATATCTCCTGCAACAATACCAGCTCCTGCCGCAGGCAACCCGTCACGTACACCAAGAACTTGCACGCGCTGATTTTCTACCACAGCATACGATGACAAATCACTCGGCACCTCACGCTCCATCCCCACACCTGCCACAATCGCAAACAACACAATCGCAACAACCAAATTCATGATGACGCCCGCAGCAATGATGCCCAGACGCCACAATGCTGATTTGTGTTGGAAGCTGTGTGGATCAGCATGCGTATCCTCTCCACCTTCACCATGAATACGCACGAATCCGCCAAGCGGCAACAAATTGATGGTATAGAGCGTGTCTCCCCGCTTCCACCCCCACAACCGCGGAGGGAATCCAAATCCAAATTCATCAACTTTGCACCCCGCACGGCGCGCCATGAAGAAATGACCCCACTCATGTGCGAGCACAAGCACCGCAAGCACCGCAACAAAAATCAATATTGTAATCATATCGGTTGACACTAGTCATTCCCCATGATACGCTAGGCCATCGTCATTTGGGAAGTTCCCACATGACGACACACCACTCTTGCGCTGTTGGAGGACAGAGCATGTACGAGATTTCGGACTGGCTGTTGGCCATCGCAGCGTACGTCTTGCTCGCATACTTCACTATGAGGCCAATCGATCTTAGCGAAGCGTTTCGAGAAAAGCGGCAACAAAACAATGGCCCTGAGCTCAAGGACGTCAGACTGACGTGCGAACCCATCGTCAAACAATGCATTCCTGACTCGCATCTTCGACAACACATTCTGTATTCCTGCCTGGAAAGTCTCGTGACAGAATACGAGGTTCCGCCACCGACTGCGTTGCGCAAAGTCCAGGCATACGTGTCAGACTGCGCCCGCACCCCGTGTGTCGTTGGAATGGGTACGCAGTACAGTCTCACTGTATACATTAATACATGCGAAATCGATGCTGAAATCGGATTGATCACGGAGGACTCGGACCCACTCCACTACGACATCATCATCGTCAACCCCTAACGCACAAGCGCCCCGTCACCGGAGCGCTTCGCTGTTTTTATTTCTGTTTTTTCACGAGCTCTACGAACCAATCACCACGCTTGAACTCATTGATGCGCGGGAGCCAGGTGAGACCCGGAGAGAAGAGAACAACATCCCCGTCATGTGCAACAGATGCTGCGTGCGCAACTGCTTCGGGCAAATCAGCAACGTCGACACCCTTGGGAAGTCCATCGTTGGCATTCCCAGGAACACGAATAATCGTATGCGCCCGCGCACGCATCACACGCGCAAGTGCGGCGAGATCTGAACCCTTGGAATTACCACCTGTGATGAGATGTACGCGCGTATCAGGAAATGCAGCGAGCGCCGCCATCGTTGCTTCAGGCGACGTTGCAGTCGAGTCATTGTACCAACGCACACCACGACGCGAGCGAATGAGCTCGAGACGATAGGGCACACCTCGAAATGCGCGAATTGCAGCACGGATATTCTTGTCGCTCACTCCTGCAGCACGCGCTGCAATTGTCGCTGCCATGACATTGCCAATATTGTGCTGGCCGATCAATCGTGACGCGCTGATTTCGCGTTCGAACGCATGCTGATCACGTTTTGCAGAATACCGATACGTGTGTGCACTGCCCAGAGACTCTTGCGCTCGCACCGTAGCATCGTCAGCATTCACCACCTTCACATCTCCTTCGAGTTGATACCGAAAAATATTTCGCTTGTCATCAATATACGCCTCGAGCGAATCGTACTTGTTGAGATGATCTGGATAGAGTGTTGTCCAGACACTAATATGTGGCGAAGCCTTGAGATCCGCAAAATCGTGGAGCATAAAACTCGACAACTCGAGCACCACAGGCGCGTCCGCTCGCAACTTCGTAATGAATGTGAGTGGTGACACGCCAACATTACCGCCCATCATTGCTCCAGGGAATTCACGCGCAAGCATCGCATGAATGAGGTGCGTCGTTGTTGTCTTGCCACGCGTTCCTGTGACTCCAATCACCCGCTCCATCCCCACGAGTTTGAGAAAAAGCGTGACATCATTGTCAACAGGAATTCCTTTCTTGCGCGCCATCGCAATGAATGGACTTGATGCCGGCACATCCGGATTGCGCACGACCCAATCTGTGTCCGTGAAATCTCGCGCATCATGACCACCCAACCGCAACGTAATATTCTTGTATTTTGCCAATCGTTTGAGTGGTGCCGCGAGTGCGACAGCATCCTTCATGTCAGTAATGATGAGGCGCTTCACTCTTGGAGCAAGGAAGAGCGCGGCAGAGATACCACTCCCCTTTGCAAATCCTCCCAATCCCATCAGCGTGACAGTTTTGCCCGCAAAAATATTTTCTACGCGCATAGATATGGTGTGAGTGCCTGGCGTACTTCTGCGACGGTAGCTGCAACAGCCTCCTCAGTCTTTCCTTCCACGTTCAATCGCAACAATGGTTCTGTATTACTTCCACGCACATTGAACCACGTCTCTCCAATATCAAATGACACACCATCGAGTCGTCCCACTTCCGATCGCGGTGCAAAATGCGCAACCATTCCTTCGAGCGCCTCAGCTACGGACGTCACACGGAAATTCACTTCGCCCGAGTGCGTATACACGAGATACGGCGCGAAGAGCTCTGACGCTTTCTTGCCTGTGCGCGCCATCTCCGCGAGCACCATGAGCACAATCACCGCTGGCGACTCATACACACCGACCGGAAATCGAACGAAGAAATGCCCAGACGACTCGCCTGCAAAAATCGCATCATGCTCCAACATCGTCTGCTTGATGAATGAATGCCCAACTCGGACAATCAGCGGCACTCCGCCCATGCGACGCACAACATCCTCAGTAATACGCCCCGGACGAACATCATAAACAATCGTTGCACCCTTGTGTGTGCGCAACAGAATCTCTGCGATAAGTGATCGCAATGCAACTGGCGAAACCGTTTTGCCCGTTTCGTCGACCAAGAACACGCGATCAGCATCGCCATCAGTTGCGACGCCCAGCGCCGCGCCAACTTCTTTCACACGCGCATGGAGTTGCTGGAGATTTTCGTCCTGAAATGGATCTGGCTCGTGCGATGGGAATGATCCATCGAGCGTCCAGTTGATGCGATCGAGTTCACACTTGTCGAGCGTTGCGAAGAGCGCATCGAGATCAGGCGCGCCAACACAATTTGCAGTATCTGCTACCACCTTCACCGCAGCATATCGCTCATCCCCAACAAAATCATGTGCAGCAAGAACTGATTCGAGCGCAGCATCTCCCGCGTACATCGTTGCAACACCCACGGTCCCTGACGCATCAGGCAACTGACCACTCGCCACAAGATCTCGCAGCGTGTTGATACCAGTATCCGCGCTCACCGGACCTGCATGATCACGAACGAATTTGAGTCCAGAATATTCACGAGGATTGTGTGAGGCAGATACCTGAATACCACCATCGAACCCACGTCGCGCAACCACACTATAGAAGGTAGGCGTCGAGACAACACCGAGCTCTACCACATGCGCGCCTTGCTCCGTAAGTCCACGCACCACTGCCGCAGCAATCATCGGCGAGGACAATCGCATGTCTTGCCCAACAACAAGCGTGACATCAGCGCGACCCACTTCACGCTGCCGCATATCTGCGAACCACCGCGCCGTCGCATACGCAAGATCTTCGTTCAATTCCGTTGGATAAATCCCACGTACGTCGTACGCCTTATAAATATGAGAAGGAAAAGCCATACATTGACAAAACAGACTGTTAAACCGATACTACCTCTGAGCATACACGCTCGTATTCACTCACACAACTTCCACCCATATGGGTACCATCGCCTGGATAATTATCGCTATTGCAGTTGTCATCGTGCTCTGGGTTATTTCTGCATACAACGGACTCGTCACGATCAAGAACCGCGTCGAAGAAGCGTGGTCTGACATTGATGTACAGCTCAAGCGTCGCTACGACCTCATTCCTAACTTGATTGAGACCGTGAAGGGCTACGCATCGCACGAATCTGGCACGCTCGAAAAAGTAGTCGCAGCGCGTAACTCCGCAATGCAGGCACACAGCGCAAAGGGCGCAACCATGGCAGAGCAGGTACAAGCTGAGAACATGCTTTCGTCTACATTGAAGAGCATTTTCGCACTCGCCGAAGCATACCCAGACCTCAAGGCGAACACCAACTTCGCGAAGTTGCAAGACGAGCTCGCAGACACCGAGAACAAGATCCAAGCATCTCGCCGCTTCTACAATGGCAATGTTCGTGATCTCAACACCCGTATCGAAACCTTCCCAAGCAACCTCATTGCTGGCATGTTCAACTTCGCAAAGCGTGAATTCTTCGAAGTTGCAGATGCAGCACAGCGCGAGAACGTCGCCGTGAAATTCTAAGAGCGCATCTGGCGCTCGCGTAAACCCGCACGCCCATGTACTCACAAATCGAAAGCAACAAACGTCGCACCTGGATCCTCATTGCACTGGTAATAGGATTGATCGTCGCGCTTGGATACGGCACTGCTATTGTCAGTGGATACCAGCCGCAATTCACCATGACGATTGCCTTTGGAATCTCGCTCGTCCTTACTGCGATTAGTTATTTCGCAGGAGACACCGTCGCACTCTCCAGTGCTGGCGCAACGCAGATCGAAGCCAAAGACAATCCATACTACTACAAGATGGTAGAGAATCTCACCATCACTGCAGGCATGAAAACCATGCCGAAGTTGTATGTCATCGATGATCCAGCAATTAACGCATTCGCAACTGGACGTGATCCTGAGCACGCGTCAATTGCTGTGACCACAGGAGCACTCACCAATCTCGAGAACGAAGAACTCGAAGGTGTCCTCGCACACGAACTTGCGCACATCCAGAACTACGACATTCGCATCATGACGATTGTTATTGTGCTCGTAGGTTCTATTGCGCTCATTGCTGACATGTTCCGCTATTCGCACTTCGCGCGTGGTGGTGGGGACAGCGATAGCAAAGGCAATCAGATCGCAATGATCATTGCAGTTGTACTCATTATTCTCTCCCCGATCTTTGCGCAGCTCATTCAGTTGGCGATCTCACGCCGTCGCGAATATCTCGCCGATGCAACAGGATCAATGCTCACCCGCTACCCCGAAGGGCTCGCCAGCGCACTCGAAAAAATCCGAGACTTCAACCAGCCAATGCAGCACCGCAACCATGCGACAGCGCATCTCTACCTCGAGTCACCATTTCGCACACCAGAATCTCATTCTGTAGCCTCTTGGTTTGCTACACACCCACCTATCGACGACCGCATCAACATCTTGCGCACCATGGGAAAATAGGATACACTGCTTTTTCACCCATTGTGTATGCATTTGGTTGACCGCATGACAACACATCTGCGCACATCCTTGCGTCAGGCAATGGCTATAGCCACGCGTCAGGGATATGCACTCGTATACCCAGAACATCTACTCCTTGGGTTATTGAACACGCGCGGATCTATCGGATGCGAGCTCTTGCGCAAGTACGGCGCAGACAAGAAATCTGTCCTCGCTGGAGCCCTGCGCCACCGCAAACACAAACTCATCAAACAAGTCCCTGCATTCTCCAAAGACGCGCGCCATTGCATTGAGCGCGGATTTTTCATTGGATCCCAGCACCAGCATGTGCTCATCGGCACAGAGCATTTGCTTCTTGCGATGGTCGAGAACAACAACCCTGCCGTACTTGATGCAGTGAAGAAGTTGCGCGTAGATACCAAGGAAGTCTCATCCTATATCCACATGATCTTGCGCAGCACCAGCAAGTTCCAGGAGATCACCTCAGCACTCACAAGCAACACCAATGTCGTTGCCGCAGCAGAGCACACGCACATCGGTGACTCAGGACTCATTGTTCCCACCGACGCCTCTGCAGTACCCAAGAAAAAACGCTCGCTCCAGACCCTCGAACAATTTGCACGCGAACTCACCAGCGCAAAGGCGCTCGAATCACTCGACCCAGTGATCGCGCGCGACGCAGAGGTAGAACGCATGATTCAGATTTTGTGCCGCAAGACGAAGAACAACCCACTCCTCATCGGCGATCCAGGTGTAGGTAAGACTGCGATTGTAGAAGGACTCGCGCAGCGCATTGCCGCAGGACAGGTTCCGCCGATTCTTGAGCGCAAGCGAATTTTCTCATTGGACCTCTCACTCATGATTGCAGGCACTGTGTACCGCGGAGAATTCGAGTCCCGCATCAAGCAACTCATGGAAGAAGTGAAGGCACATCCAGAGGTCATTCTCTTCATCGACGAAATCCACACCATCGTCGGAGCAGGCGCAACATCAGGATCACTCGATGCAGCCAACATGATCAAACCAGCGCTTGCGCGTGGTGAACTCCGCTGCATCGGCGCAACCACATACCAAGAATACAAGAAATATATCGAAGCTGATCCGGCATTTGATCGACGATTCGGCAAAATTACGATTGACGAGCCTAATGCTGCAGCAACACTTGAGATTCTCCAAGGCCTCAAGGGCGCGTACGAACAGTTCCACAACGTACTGATCACCGACGAAGCGCTTGCCATGGCCGTAGAGGGTGCAGCACGTCACATCCCTGATGCATTCTTCCCAGACAAGGCCATCGATCTCATTGATGAAGCATCTGCAGCAGCTGCAACCAAGCACCCCAAGAATCCAGCGATTGCAAAGCTCGCAGAAATCGATCAAGCAATCGAGGTCATCGACGCCAAGAAGCGCGACGCCGTGATGCAAGAAGATTACGAGCAAGCATTGCTCCTCAAATCCCACGAACAGGAGCTCCTCGCGCACCGTGAAGCGCTCACAACACGATCACGCCAGCGTGGAACAGCGCGCACCATTGATAGTAGCGATATTTTGCGCGTACTCACCGTTCGCACAGGTTCTCCTGTGGCAATGGACGCAGTGCATCTGCCTACACGTGTTGGCAACATTCGCAGTGCACTCACGCAATCCATCATTGGCCAAGATGCTGCACGCACACGCATCGTGCAGGCACTCGAAAAAGGCATTCTCGGGCTCCAGACACGCAAGCGCCCGCTTGCGGTATTGTTGTTTGTCGGACCATCCGGAACGGGCAAGACACACACCGCAAAGGCAATTGCTCGCGCAGTCTATGGCGAAGAGAAACACCTCATTACCATCGACATGTCCGAGTACCGCGAGTCCTACTCTATTTCCAAATTACTCGGCTCACCTGCTGGCTACGTTGGCTACCGTGAGCAAACCTCGCTCACCGATCGCATCCGCCGCGCACCACACAGCGTCCTCCTCTTCGATGAAATCGACAAAGCGCATCCAGACGTACACAACCTCTTCCTCCAAATGGTGGACGAAGGTGCTATTACTGACGCAACAGGCCGACGCGTAGATCTCTCACGATCCATCATCGTCATGACAGCCGCTGCAGGACCAGAAATGGCAGCAGCACCTCTGGGATTTGGCACCGCAAAATCCGGCGTTGCAGCAACAACTGCTCCTGACACGCACTACCAGAATCGTCTCAAAGACTTGTTCCGCAGTGAATTCTTGTATCGTCTTGACGCGATCGTACCTTTTGTCGCACTTACTCGCGACGACTTGCGCGCGATTGCCAGCCGTGAGATCACCAAGTACATGGAACGCGTTGCGCACTTGGGATTTGCACTCACACTCGACGAAGATGTGCTTGATTGGATTGCAGACCGCGCCGCGAACTCGCCACAGATGGGCCGAACAGTGTATACTATCATCGAATCGGAAATTATTCCGATGCTTACATCGCGCATGCTGGAGGGCTCGGCGTCCAATGACCTGCGCGTCACGCGCACCGAGAACGCGTTGTCCCTCGCATAGCCCCTGCGCGAACGCTTTTTACGTTCGGTATGGACAAACGAAAACTGTTGGCCCTCATCGGCCTCATTGTGGTTACGATCGGACTTGCGATCGGAATCTACTTTGTTTTTTTCCGCAGCGCACCTGCACCAACACCCACTGACGTCACAACACCGGGTGGCGGTGGACAACTGCTCGGCGCAGATGGTGAGCGTATTCCAGGTACTGGTGTAACAACTACACCTGATGGCGGCCCACAAGGCATTGGCACAGAACCAGGTGGAGCATCCCCAATCGCCGATGGTGGAATCACTCGCGTACGCCAGCTCGTTCCATCAGGCACAGCCAATATCACTGTCGAAGGCAACTCCGGAACCGTCCAGTACTACGACACCGACACCGGACTTTTTCACAAAATTCTTGCAGACGGAACCAACGTTGTGCTCAATGACGAAGCTCCTTTTCCAAATGCCAAAGACGTGAACTGGAGCAACGCCACAGACAAAGCGATCATCGAATTCCCCGATGGCGCAAATGTGCTCTACAACTTCGAGACCAAGCAACAAGTCACACTCCCATCGCACTGGGCAGAATTTGAGTTCTCCCCGAATGATTCTCAGATCGCAGCAAAGAAATTGAGCATTGATCCAAGTAGCCGCTACCTCGTAATCGCGTCCCCAGATGGCACCTCAGCAAAAAACGTAGTTGCACTGGGACAGAACGCCAACAAAGTACAAGTTTCGTGGTCACCAAACGACCAAATGGTCGCCTTTTCGCAAACAGGCAGAGCGATTGGATTGGGTCGTGAGCAAGTGCTTGTCGTCGGCAAAAACAACGAGAACTTCAAAGCACTCACCGTAGAAGGACTCGGATTCAAGCCGAAGTGGTCGCCACAAGGTGACATTCTCCTCTACAGCAGCTTCCGCCAAGCAAACAATCTTGCGCCTGAGTTGTGGGTTGTACGCGGCACTGCAGATCGCCTGGGCGAAGATCGCCAACCACTCGGTCTCTCCACCTGGGTCGAGAAATGTACCTTTGCCAACAACACAACACTCTACTGCGCCGTTCCAGATCCTGATCGCCTCCCCTATGGCATTGGATTCCAGCTCGCACTTGCAACCAACACCGATGATTCGATTTACAAAGTTGATCTCGAGACAGGACGCACCACACTTGTGGGCAAACCTGAAGGATCATTCACGATTGATTCGCTCCGTGTAGCACCTGATGAATCAGCAGTGTACTTCACTGATCGCATCACTGGTTCGTTGCAGCAAATGCAACTGCAATAACGACGTATGTCAGACCACGGCAAAGCACTTGTCATCACTGCGCTACTCCTTGCCGCACTCACGGTGGTTGGTTGGGGTGCGTACTCGTTGTCACGTCCCAAGCCGGCTGATCTTCGTCCTCGCGCCAACTACCTGACGACCGCACCACCTGTGCTCCCCACTGATCCAACCATGGGACCAGCAACTGCAAAGGTAACAATCATTGCATTCATGGATCTTGGATGCGGGCCGTGCGCCCGTGCGATGACCATTCTCCAAGACGTACATCAGCGCATGCCAGAAGTTCGTATCGTGTGGAAGGACGTACCTGAGCATGGTGAGAGTATCCCAGGATTTATGACTGCACACATTGGCGCACGTTGCGCAGATCGCTCTGGCAAATTCTGGGACTACGCCGCAGAGTTCTTCTCCCGCCAGGATGAAGTTCATACGTTCAACCACGCCGCACTTGCAACACAACTCGGACTCCCACTCGACGCATTCAACAAATGTCTCACGTCCGAAGGTGCATCTGCCGCTATCCAAACCAATATCTTGCAAGCACGCGAGCGCGGCATATTCTCCACACCATACTTCTTCATCAATAATCGTCGTGTTGATGGTGTAGTACCAACAGCAACCATGCTCAAATACATTATTGACGAACGTCGCAAGTAAGTATGTTCAACCGTCTTGGAATCATTCTTGCCACTCTCGCACTTCTCCTGAGCGCCTCACCTGCGCCTGTATTTGCTATTACCGACGATGCGCTTACCGGCTCCACTGATGCAGCAAGTCCTACTGGATGCACGTGCACAGGTGCGCTGACCATCAGTTCAGGTGGCAAAGTCGCTGCAGGTCTTGCAGGATACGACCTCCCCAAAGTTTGTTCACAAGCTGCAGGAACCTACAAAGACGACACCTGCTCCAATCTCAAAGCCATCATCACAGCAGCAGACGCCGACGCCTGCACCAAGACAACAGTAGATGAGCTCATGGCAACCTATGGCATTCCACAGTTTGCCAAATCATACGTAACGGTTGTCGGGAGCTGTAGCTGGGGACCAGTGAGTGCGACTGTCGAAGCTCAAGCACCTGCTGTTACTGCTGTTGGCCAGCAAATGAGCGGCCAAAAAGAAGTAGAAGCCGAAAAAGAAAAACTCCCACCCAAAGCAATCAAACCAACACTTTCCATCGACATTCCAACAGTCTCCTTCACTGACCCCGAAGACTTGTCCTTGGTCGAAGATGCCAACGGTTCCAAATTTGTCATTCCGTATATTGGTCAGTATATCAACGGTGTATTTGAATACGCTGTCGGACTCCTGGCATTTATTGCCGTCATGACCATTGTTGTTGCTGGACTCATGTGGGCAACTGCAGGAGGTAATGCGTCTCGCATCAGTAGTGCAAAAGAAGCGATCGGCCGCGCATTCATTGGTCTAGGAATTCTGCTCGGATCGTACACTATTTTGTACATTATTGACCCCAACTTGACGCAGTTGGGCCCCATCAGTCTCAACGTGGTAGAGACCGAAGAATTCGAACTCAAGCAATTCGACAAATACGTCGCCGAGCCTAGTAACCCCGCGGACAAGGAACCAGGTGACGAATCTACCCAAGGCGGCGCCGTTGCTTCCCCTGCAACAAAGCTGCTTACTGGTGCTGCAACTGGCGAGACCCAACGAGGTCGCTGTCAGATTGTGAACCTCCAGAACTTCCCGAAGTTCGACATCAACGCATTTGGTGATGGCAGCAATGGCAAATGTTTGTTACAAGAATTTGCGCCAACAATCGGGCAGTCCACTGCATTTGAAGGTCAGTATCTCACCAACACCACATTCCTAGGACGCACCGTCAAAGTACACAAAAAAGCAGCAGCTTCACTTCAAAAAGTCGAAGCGGAGATCAAATCAATTCCATCACCTATTGTGAAAAAGTGGGTCGCAAGTTTCACCACACAAGGTGCGTACGTACAATACGCAGACAAAATGGAGAAGCTCTACGCACAGTGCGACAAGCCAGGTGCAAAAACGTGGGTAGTAACAAGCTCAAGTGGCGCTACAAAAGCACGCCTCTTCACCCGCATCCTCAAAAACTTGCACGGCAACCACAGCGACGTCTTGCGTGGTGACTTGCACAGCCTCGGACTAGCCATCGACATGTACGCACCGCAAAACCCTGACTATCGACCAATCATCACCAACATTCCACAACAAGTTGTGGATGCATTTCGCAGAAATGGCTGGTCATGGCTCGGTGCAACAGACCGACGTGACGCAATGCACTTCCAATATTTTGGTTCAACTTGTTTCTCAGGTCTTGGTACTGCATACCCAACCGGCACAGGCTGCTGCATCAATCAATGGCCAACCAAATCCAAGGCAACCGGCAAGTTCTCGGGCTGTATGGCAGCAGGTGGTGTAGCAACTTCCTACACTGAGTGTATGGGCGCGAATGGAAAGGCTGGTAATGGCTGGGTAGCTCAAAACCCATGATGCGCTCTTTCCTTGCAATAATCATCGGCCTTGCGATCTTTCTCCCTGCGTCCACACACGCAGCAGTCAAATGCACCGTAACTGAGGACTGCAATCCAGGCACGACCAACACAATGTGCGTGTACACGAAGTTCGACCCTGCTTCCAAGCAGTTCGACACCGCAAGTGGCATGTGTCTCTCAGGGTCCGCAGTCAGCAGCATGCCTGATTGCGATTTTGCTGGCATACAAATCTGCTCAACACAAAAAGCAAGCACCTGCGTTGGTATTATCTCCCAAGTAGGCAAGCAGCCAGCGAGTGGCGACACCGCATGTCTGCCTACAGAACTCATCATCGTTACCGACACCGCTGAAAAACTCCAACAAAACTCTGCTGCCGCCCAAGAAACAATCCTCGCAGCAACCATCAACTACGAACAGGAGAAAGAGGCAATCGAAGCAACGTATCAATCGGTCGTCACCAATCCCCAAGCAACAGAACAACAAAAAATTGACGCACTCGTCGCACGCGAACAAGCGCTCAAGAACGCTGCGATCGAACACAGTGTCGTTATTGGAGCCATTTCCAAAACACTCAAGGAATCGACTGACGCAGCACTGAGCGAAGGTGCACTCGCTGTAGCTGGCGCAACGCAGCCAACCTCAGACTTGCCACTTCCTGCAACACTCAACGTGCCTATCCCAGGCGTAGTGTTCAGCAACCCAGCAGATATTGCAGGACGTGACGACGCTGGTGGGCGACTGAGTATCCCCTATATCGGACAATACATTGCTGGTGTCTTCCAATACTCACTCTACGTACTCGCAGGGCTCGCAGTGTTTGTAATCATATTCGCTGGCGTGCGCTGGATCCTCGCGCGTGGAAATGCATCGGAAATCAAAGATGCGAAGGAAATGATCACCGGATCGTTCATCGGCCTCATGATCGCATTGCTTTCCTACAGCATGTTGCAAATTATTGATCCTCGGCTCACAACACTCTCCCCCATAGGCCTCGCGCAAATTGAAGCAACTGAATTCAAGTTCGAGCTCTCCGCACAAGTCTACCAACAAGTCACTGGCGGCAAACCACTCGATCTCTCCTCTGGTGGGAGAGCACAAAACGCTGCAACAGCAGCAACGGCAGCGCAAAACCTCGGCATACCACCTTGCCTTGCACAGGTTATCGTAAAACATGAATCAGGTGGCAACCCCGCAGTCATTGGACACGACGAGAACTACTGCGGCCCTAACTATGTTGGCTCACGCTTCGCCTTCCTTCGCACAGAAAAAACATACAAAGGCGTTGCATTCGAGAGCACTATCCCATCCCTCATTCCACCGTCCTCCGACAAGAGCCCGCAAGCCAAGGCTCTGCGCAAAAAAATCAGTTGTGAATCACACAAGAACGACGATGGCGGCAAGAATATCGATGCTACCACATTTGTTCCACCTGATTTTGGACTGGACTGGAGATTTACCCACGGCTTTGGGTTGGGACAGGTAACATTTGGAGATGGACACTACTGCAATGTGAACGGTCAACAAGTACGCGGTATCAAGATCAAAGGACTTAATAATCGCTGTGTCACGGTGCCAGAATTGATTTCCGTGGACACCGCAGTCGAAGCTATGGCTGGCCGCCTCCTCTCGTGGTATAAAAAGGCTGGTGGCGTACCAGGCACTCCGCAGAACCAAGTACCAGAATCAGTCATTCGCCTCACCTTCGCGCACTATGGCAAAGGTAACGACCCAGGAGATCTCTATCGAGACTCCGTGAATGGTCGCGTCAAACACTATCTCGAATGTGTCAAAGGAACAGGCTCAAGCGCTCCTGAGACCTCAACGGGCGAAAAACTTTCTGACGGATTGCCCGCTGCCGAAGAATAATCTCTCTCGGTATGAAAACTCCTTCTCGCGTATACACGTGTAGCAACTGCGACGCGCAATCTTCGAAATGGTCTGGCCGCTGTGAACAGTGCGGTAAGTGGGGCACAATCGATCCCGAAGGATCCATGCCCACAGCCGCAGCAAAAGCTGGCGCCAACATCAATGCTCCTGCGCGCACTCCGGTATCACTCGCATCTGTTGATCCCAATCGCGCCGCACCAGAGCGCATCCGTACGGCTATCGTTCCTGTTGACGCGGTGCTGGGCGGCGGATTCGTCCCCGGCTCTCTTGTGCTCCTTGGTGGTGACCCCGGCGTAGGCAAATCTACGCTCTCGCTCCACGTAGCGTCACACGTTCCACGCACACTCTACGTCTCAGGTGAAGAATCCATCGAGCAAGTGCGTCTGCGCGCTCTGCGCCTCGATAGCAACGACGTACTCGCCCTGCACGAAACCAACTGTGACACGATTCTCACAACACTCATCAAGGAAAAACCGGCACTCGCCATCATCGACTCCATCCAGACCATCACCACAGCATCTGCAGAAGGTGGCGCAGGATCAGTCGGCCAAATCCGCGCGTGCACAACACAACTCCTCCACGTTGCAAAACAGCACAACATTGCAGTACTCCTCATCGGACACGTAACAAAGGATGGTTCTGTGGCTGGCCCAAAGACACTCGAGCACCTTGTTGACGCCGTACTCTATCTCGAAGGCGACGATCAGCATTCCATGCGCATTCTGCGCGCCGTGAAGAACCGATTCGGCTCTACAGACGAGATCGGGATTTTCTCTATGGACGCAAATGGTCTCACGCCGACCAATGCGGCATCGAGCGCCTTCCTCTCCCCTGACCGCGTACATGTTCCAGGATCTATTGTGACTGTGCTCATGGATGGCAAACAACCTCTGCTCGTCGAAGTCCAAGCACTCACCACGCGCACTACATTTGGCTATCCACAACGCCGTGCAAGCGGGTTCGACCTCAATCGCCTCCAAGTACTCATCGCAGTACTCACGACGCGCGCGGGGCTCCCGCTAGGACAATATGATGTATTCGTGAATGTTGTTGGTGGAGTGAAGGTAACAGAGCCTGGCGCAGATCTAGCCATTGCTGCAGCCATCGTGAGCAGTATGCGCAATGTAGCGTGGTCTGCAGGCACTGTCGCCTTTGGCGAAGTGGGACTTGGTGGAGAGGTTCGTCCTGTTCGTGCGCTCGATCGTCGCGTACAAGAATCACTCATCCTCGGATTCTCCACCTGTATCACTCCCAAATTCCCTGGCGCAACTACGGCAACAGTCACCACGGTGCGTGATCTCGTTGGCGTACTTGATGCACGCACATCCTCCGAGGCACAAGAGGCATTCGAATAGCAATACAAAAAAGAAAGTCGAGTAGATTGCAGTTGCAATATACTCGACTAAGCGACGATCGGCCGCGTCCTTGCGACGCGTTGTTGGCGTTGATCACCGCCGAGCGATCACACCGACCGCGACCCGCGCGCTGACCGGCTGTACGACCGGCGCGCGCAACCGCACGATGAGGTGGCTCTTGACGATATGTGCGCGACAGAGCGTCGCGCCAGGTGGGAGTGTGCACAGGCACTCTGTGCATCCGGGCCACGCGCACCGGCCGTCCGGTCGACGTTCGAACGTCGTCGGGACCTGTACGCGATCGAGTCGAACGGGAGAACAACAACTGCAACCAGGCACCTCGTGATTTTTGTACATCAGACGCTCCTTCTCGCGATACGTTACTCGCGATTGCCTAGCACCATAGCACATTTCAGCGCATTTGTCAACACACTTACTCTAAGTGCGCTGCATGCACATTGCGTGTGCGTCCATACCACAACGTATCGAGCACCTTTGTGACCTCTCCACTCTCTCCAACAAGCGCTTGTGCAATAACAGAACCGCGCTCCAAGAGCGGCGTGTCGGCAACCGACGCAACAGTGAATGCGCTATCCCCTGATTGCATATCACCAAAGAGGTCGCCCGGACCGCGAGTATCGAGATCATACTGCGCCAGCACAAACCCATCAGTGCATCCTGCGAAGAAATCCAGCCGAGCACGCGCAGCCTGTGATGCATTCTCACTCGAAACAAAACAATACGACTGCGCCTCTCCACGACCCACGCGTCCGCGCAACTGATGCAGTTGGGCAAGGCCGAACCGATGCGCCTCCTCAATGACCATGCAACTCGCATTCGGAATATCTACTCCTACTTCGATGACGGTCGTTGTCACCAAGAGCATTGTTTCGCGTGCTGCAAAGGCGCGCATCACTTCTTGTTTTTCTTTTGCTTTGAGTTTGCCATGCAGTAATCCCATGGGGATATCTGTGAACACCTCGGCGCGCAGACGCTCCCACTCTTGGGTTACAGACTTCATCCCAGACGTATCTGCAGCATCAATAGCTGGACACAATACGAACACCTGCCGCCCAGCCGCAATCTCGCGACGCAGAAATGCATACATCTTCTGTCGTGTGGCACTATCTGCAACAACATGTGTCTTGATCGGTTTGCGCCCCGCAGGTTTGCTATGCATCGTGGAGATATCGAGATCGCCGTACAACATGAGCGCATACGTACGCGGAATTGGCGTTGCTGTGAGAGACAAGAAATGCGCGCTACCAGTACGACTTCCACGATCAAGGAGCGCCTGCCGCTGACGCACACCGAACCGATGCTGCTCATCAACAATAACGAGACCCAACCCTGGCACCGAGAGATCTTCTTCTATGAGCGCGTGCGTACCCACCACTAATTCATATTTCCCCTCTGCAATCTCCTGCTTGATGCGTTGTTTGTGCTTGGTGCTCCCTGTAAGCAACGCCATACGCACCGGCAATCCATCGAAAAGCCGTGTCAGCGTGCGTGCATGCTGCTCGGCAAGCACTTCCGTAGGCACCATCATGAGTGTTTGGTTGTGATTGAGCGCCGCGTGCCATGCGGCCGCAGCAGCAACCGCAGTCTTGCCCGATCCCACATCTCCCTGAATCAACCGACGCATAGGATGTGACTCTGCAGTGTCCTGAATAATTTTCCAAATCACTTTTTTCTGATCATCAGTGAGTGTGAATGGCAACTGCCCCACAAATCGCTGCATCTCATGTTCAAAAAAATGAAAATCAGGCGCTGTACTCTTCTTGCGTGTTGCCCGCGCACCAGCCGAGACCACAAGCATCGGCATGATTTCCTCCAATGCGATGCGACGACGCGCGCTCGTGATGTCTTCGTAGCTGGTCGGCGCATGCAATAGGTGCAATGCCTGCCCCAATGGCACTACATCTGCTTGAGTACGCAACGCCGGTGTGAGCCAATCATGTTGTTGCGTACAAAGAGGTAACACCTGCGCGATAAGTGATCGGATGTGACGCACGGTGAGCCCTGCAGTCGTAGAATAGACAGGAACAAGTCTCCCGGTGTGCGTACGCGGCGCATCAGGTGCTGCCACACGCTCATACTGTGCACCACTGAAGACCAACCCAATGCCATCGAGTTTCACTTCACCCGCAAGCGCGATCGTATCACCTTGCTTGATCGTCTTCCCGATGAATGGTTGATTGAACCACATCGCGCGCACCGTACCCGTACCATCATCAATAATCGCCTCGGTCACCATCTTGTGCGTGCGCCACGACCGACGATTCGTAATCATACTCACCACACCCTGCACAGTCGCTGTCACACCTTCGGTCAACTCCTGCACCGTGACACTCTTCTGAAAATCGTCGTACCGAAATGGCACGTGCCACAATAATTCCTCCACTGTAGTGAGGTTCAGGATTGCGAGACGCTTTGCCAACAGCTCTGTAACGCCGCGCAACGCCGTGATAGGGCTTCGGAGGTTCAATGGGGCTGCCATACCCGGGTATTCTACCGCAGACCGCAAGGTATTGACTATGGAACGGGCTATCGGTATACTCCCCCCGTAGCAAGAAAAAGCTCTCGTCGTTCAATGGATAGGACACTAGCTTGCGGAGCTAGTAATCTAAGTTCGATTCTTAGCGAGAGCACATTTTCCATAGATTGTACCCATATACCGTCGAACCCCTAGGGGTTTCGCGTGATCTTGTTATACTTGACGCTCGTACAAAAACACGATACGTTGCAAGCGCTATCTGGATAGTGTGTCCAGATATACTCTCGAACCTGAGCAAGGAGGGTAGCACCATGAGCACTCAGACGGTTCTCGATCCAGAGCGCGTGGACGCCATCTTCACAGAATGCCTCATACGTGCCGACGAGGATTCAAGCAGTTGCGTCACGATCGATGGCATAGATGTGAGGGTAGTGTTCCACCCCGAACGTCTCCAAGAACACAAGGATGAGATCGTGGCAATGCTCGATGAGCTCCCTGAGGAGTTCAAGCGGTCCGGTGGGTCGTTTCTCAATGCGTGCAACGACAGACACAACAACCAGTGGACGAGCCTCCACCGACAAATGGAGGCACTCTTCCTACTCGGCATCGGAATCAACAGGGTCCAATACCTGTTACCCAGAGAGGAGTGGCAGTTCCTGCTGGGTGGAATGCCGTTTCTCGTAATCAACTGACACACAGGAGATCTCCATGCCTTCGCAAGGCCACATTGATCGCGTTGCTCCTCCGGGGCAGTTCCGAGTCCTCGTCCGGGACATTTCGCCAACAACTCCACCACAGCGTGGTGCGAAGCCAGTCCCCAACACCGACGGCCCCAACTGGAGAGGTGGAGACTTCAAGACGTTCGATGGAGCAAGCCGCTACATCAACGTCAACGGGGCTGGCAAACCCCATCTCGTGATGGTCATCTACAACGACGCGGGCGAAGAAGTCCCGCGCGAACAACGCAGCTGACTGGTACCAACCAGAACGCAGAACCCCGCAATGACGACACGTCGTTGCGGGGTTTCCAATTACACTTATTTTTTCCTGCGCGCAACACTCACGAGTGCGAGGAGTATCACCACAAATGCGACCAGTCCCAGCAGCGGAATCGTCACAAACCCCATCATCTCCACACGCTCAGTGGTACAGCTCACCGCGCGAACACACAGTGCACGCGTATCAGGCAACAGGCCGAAATACAGCGCATTGTGATACAGCGAAATCAAGAATCCAACACCTGCCAGCGGCAACGCATACCACACCACTCCCCGATCTCGCCGCACCAATCCAACACCAAGAATGATGACCAACGGAAAGAGCGCGATGCGCTGATACCAACACAATATACAAGGCGGGAGTCCCATGCCATATTGCACGAATAGACTCCCAAGCATCGCAACAACACTCTGCACAAGCGCAATCCACACACCCACGCGTTGTGACATACCTAGATACCAATCCAGCGGCTGAACCGATCAGTAAACGGCACGTGATAATCTTCGTTCTCGTCTTCGGGAATAAATTCAGAAAGCACTTCACGCACATCATCTACCGCATCTAACGAGATGGGTACTGCAAATCGTGGACGCCATGCACCACGATAATCGAAGTAAATAAACGCCGGAGTCTTGTCATCCTCGCCACCAACTACCCAGAACCGACTCAACCGCGCATACGGAACCACGCGTTCGTCCAAAAACAAACCGCGAGCTGTAAGGCCAAATTGAATGGTCTTAGGCTCGCGGATTTCATGCATAACAATGATGGCTACGAGCAACACCGTCAAAACGGCGAGGACGTAGTTGTGCACATAGATTGAGTAACCGATTGCACCCAACGAAATGAGGGTGATGAGTACATACCACATGCGACCATGTGTGTACTTGTGATACTCAGGAATATCCCACTGCAAAATCGCAGCATCGCGGACATTCTCTTCTTCCGTTGGATCGAGCAATTCTTGGTCCTCCATATGGACCATAGTATACCAGAACTGCGCCCGAGTGTGCTACTACTTGATGCCGAGCTGTGCGCGGCGAGCATCACCTTCGTCGAGAATGATCTTGCGGATGCGCACGTTCTTCGGCGTAACTTCTACCCACTCGTCATCAGCAATGTATTCGAGTGCTGCTTCGAGATTCATTTCACGTGGCGTCTTGAAGTTGTCTGCAACGCCGTCACCCTTGGAGCGCATGTTGCTGAGCTGCTTCATCTTGCACACGTTAATGCGCAAATCGTCATTACGGGAATACTGACCAACGACCATTCCCTTATATACCGAAATGGTTGGGCCGTAGAACAATGTTCCACGATCTTGTGCACCAATGAGACCATGCAATGTAGTAACACCTGTTTCGTGTGCAACCAATGATCCCTGTTCGCGCTCATGCCACTTGCCTGGATCTGGCTGGTATCCATGGAACGCGGTATTGATGATGCCGAATCCTCGCGTGTCTGTAAGGAATTCTGTGCGGTATCCGAAGAGTCCACGAGTTGGAATAACGAACTCGAGGAACGTAATACCATTCTCCGTACGCATTTCACGCAATTCTCCGTAGCGGCTGCCGAGCTTCTGGATCACCGAGCCACCATAGGCTTCTGGAGTCTCCACAAATACTTGCTCGTATGGCGTCATGTTCACGCCGTCGATTGTCTTGTTGATCACGTGTGGACGTGATACTTGGAATTCATATCCTTCGCGACGCATGCGCTCGATGAGAATCGAGAGATGCAATTCACCACGACCAGAAACAATCCAGTTATTTCCTTCACCATCCACCACACGAAGCGCCATGTCATTCTCGAGCTCTCGGTAGAGACGCTCGCGAATCTGACGTGACGTTGTGAACTCACCTTCCTTACCAGCAAATGGCGAGTCATTCACCATGAACACCATTTTCACCGTTGGCTCTTCGATGGAGAGAAGTGGGAGTGCAACAGGCGTGTTCACGTCAGCAAGTGTTTCACCAATAGTAACCTCTGGAATACCAGCAATTGCAACAATGTCACCAGCTTGTGCCTCAGTCACGTCGACGCGCTGGAGTCCTTCGAAGGACATGAGCGACACAATGCGCTGCTTCTTCATCACACCTTCACGGTTGATGTGCATGACATCCTGGTTGAGCTTGAGTACACCGTTGATTACACGACCTGTTGCGATGCGGCCCTTGTACACGTCACCTGTTACCATCGTAATGTGCATCTGGAGTGGCTTGGTAATATCGCAACCAGGAGCTGGAATGTGCTTGAGAATTGCATCGAAGATCGGACTGATATCCGTCATCGTGTCGAGATTCTGCTCAAGTCCTGCCTTACCATTCTTCGCCGAGGCGAACACGACTGGGAAATCTGCGATCTCGTCATTTGCACCGAGCTCGAGGAAGAGTTCGAGTGTTTTGTCGAGTACGTAGTTGATGCGTGCGTCTGGTTTGTCGATCTTGTTGACAACAACCACAACGCGCAATCCCATCTTGAGCGCTTTCTTGAGCACGAAGCGTGTCTGTGGCATCGGACCTTCCTTCGCGTCCACGAGCAAGAGACAGCCGTCAGCCATCGTCAATACGCGCTCTACTTCACCACCGAAGTCTGCGTGACCTGGTGTGTCAATGATGTTGATCTTCGCACCATTCCACTGCACCGAAGCATTTTTGGAAAAAATCGTAATACCGCGTTCCTTTTCAAGATCATTGTTGTCCATGATGAGATCCTTGCCCTCGGTTTCCTTGGTGAGCTTGGTCTTGGACTGACGCAGCAATGCATCCACGAGCGTGGTTTTGCCGTGGTCTACGTGAGCGATGATTGCGACGTTGCGGATTTCTGCCATACGATTGATATATACAAAAGGCGCCATTAGCGCCTCACAGTGGCAGCACTATAGCAATTTTCTATAAAAGATACAAGAGGGCGATGGCCGACGCACCCATGAAGAGACAGATCACCCACCCAAGGACATTCGAAAACAGCGAATTTGTGTGAGATTTCATGATCTTGCGGTTGCTGGAGATGAGCAAAATCACCACGAGGAGGATCGGCGCCGCCATCCCGTTGAAAATCGCGGTATAGTAGAGCATTTTGAATGGTGGAATACCAACGAAATTCACAAGGAGTCCCACGAGCGTTGCAAGAACAATCACGCCGTAGAATCCTTCTGCTTGGCGCCAAGTGCGTGCAAGCCCCGTGTGCCAGCCAAACGTCTCAGACACAGCATAAGATGCAGAACCTGCAAGGACAGGAACCGCAAGAAGTCCTGTGCCGATAATACCAATGGCGAAGAGAAGCGTTGCAAGTTCACCAGCGATAGGCGCCAACGCTCTTGCGGCCTGATCTGCTGTCTCGATCTGCGTAATGCCATTGGCGTTGAGCGTCACCGCTGTTGCAACAATGATGAAGAACATCACAATGTTGGAGAAGAACATACCGATGACAGTGTCCCAACGCATCGATGTGATGTCATTCTCCGTAACACGTGGCGCGCGTTGCGCACCAGGCAACAACTTGTGCTGCGCAATCGCCTCTTCTACTTCTTCATCAGCCTGCCAGAAGAAGAGGTATGGTGAGATCGTTGTACCAAGCAGCGCCACGAGCATCATCACAAATTCCTTCGACCACGTAATATGTGGAACAAAGGTATGCGTGAGCACCACAGCCCAATCCACTTTCACAGCGAACACTACTGCGACGTACGCGAAGAGTGCTAGCGTAAGCCACTTCAATACTTTTGCGTATGTGCTATAGGTGAGGAAGATCACCAATCCCAACACGATCGCTGTGAGCAGTATCAAACACCAGACAAATGGCAACCCTGTCACCATCTCCGCAGCTGACGCCATCGCCCCCAAGTCTGCGCCGATATTGACCGTATTTGCGAGCACGAGCAAAAAAACACAACTATACAAAATCCACTTCGGATAATGAATACGCATCACTGCCGCAAGCCCCTTCCCAGTCACCATACCAATGCGACCACACATTTCCTGCACCACCGTCATGAATGGAAATGTGAAGAGCGCCACCCACAGTGTGGAGAATCCAAATTGTGCTCCTGCTTGCGAATAGGTACCGATACCTGATGGATCATCATCTGATGCACCTGTGATGAATCCTGGTCCGAGAATGCGAAGGAACTTTTTGAAGCGACTCATACGATTTTGTTGGGTGCTGCGTCAGGCAACAGCCCGTTTGATTGTAATGCTACCATGGAGCGATACAGTGTGCAGCTCTTCAGGAGTTCATCATGTGTTCCCTGCGCCTCAATGCGACCCTTATTCACCACAAAAATCCGATCTACTGCGCGAATTGTCGAGAGACGATGCGCAATGATCACCGCCGTCTTCCCTTCGATGAGCGAAGACACGCTCTGTTGAATCGCACGTTCTGTAATTGAGTCGAGCGCTGATGTTGCCTCGTCGAGAATGACAATGTTCGCGTTCTTGAGTACTGCACGCGCGATCATGACGCGTTGTTTCTCTCCGCCGGAGAGATGTACACCACGCTCACCTACTACCGTCTTGAGGCCTTTCTTTTGCGCTGCAACAAATTCCGTGAGCGAGGCACGATCAATCGCGGTATTCACTGCTGCGCTTGTCGCACGCAGATTCCCATACTTCACATTATACGCAAGCGACTCATGGAAGAGCATGTTCTCCTGCCAGACCATTGCAAGATGCGAGCGAAAATTATCATAGTTCCAATCAGACAATGACACACCATCGAGCGTCACCACACCTGACTTCGGATCGTAGAATCGAGCTAGGAGTTGCGCAATCGTAGACTTACCTGCGCCCGACGGACCAACCAGCGCAACATGCTCACCTGGTTGGATGGTGAACGTAACATTACGAAGTACTGGTTTGTTGTCGTAGGAGAACGTAACATTGCGCATTGCCAATGCACCATGCACTTGATTTTGCTCATGCGTACCACCACCTGAAGCAATCGTCTCAGGTGCTGCAGCAAGTTGCTTGAATTTATTCCAATCAATGATGTTCTTCTGTAGGTTCTGCAACTCAGTGACGAATGATCGCACAGGCGCAGTCAGGAAGCTCACGAACCCCATGAACATAAAGAACGTTCCCAGCGTGACTGAGCCATTGAGCATAAGTGGCACTCCAACCACTGCGAGAAGCAATCGCACAAACATGTCGATATCAAACATCTTTGCCATCGCCCAATAGACATTGGTTCGAATCTGCAACTCCATCGCATGATGCAACGTGGAACCAATCCGCTGTACCTCGTGCGATTCACGTGCAAACAACTTCACCGCAAATACGTTTTGCAACACGTCGCCAATCATACCAAACGATCGTGTCCACAACTTCCGCGCCTGATTCGCTTGTGCATCAGCTACACGATACGTGTACCACAAAATCGCCCCTTGTATCGGAAGCGCGATAAGGATCGTGAGCGCAAGTTGCCAACTGAACCACAACGACGCACTCAAAATCACCACAAACCCAAGCGCACCTGGTAACAAATCATTGTACAGCTGCGCGTTTTGCGACCACAGCGCCTCGTGTGACTGATAGAGAACTGAGCTCACCTCTCCACCTTTTTTCTGATTGAACAGCGAAATGTTTTTTCCGAAGAGTTTTTGCAACGACGCTACATATATTTTCGCGTACTCCCGATTCATGAACGTCCACGATCCGTAGAATTGCAACGCGATCAAAACAGATCCGAGTGCATTTGCTGCAACCCACCACCCAAGCGCTATCCACACCGGAGTAACCGGCGCTGCTATTGTGACACTCGCAATAATGCCATCAACAATGCGGCCCATGTAATATGGACCAAGAAATGCGACTGATACACCACCTACCAGCGCTACGAGGTAGAGCGCACTCATCGCAGGACTATTGCGTAGGCTTGGAAAGAACTTTTTGTACAACTCCCACATAGGGACTTACGAATCTTTTTTCTGAAATTTCAGCGCTGCCGAATTAATACAAAATCGCTCGCCAGTCTCTGTTGGTCCATCCTTGAAGACGTGACCGAGGTGCCCGCCACAGTGCGGACAGAGTACTTCCACGCGTTCCATGCCGTGCGACGCATCGGATTGTAACCGCACTGCATCTAGCGCTACCGAACGATCAAAAGCTGGCCACCCACATCCGGAATTGAACTTCGCATCTGATGCAAAGACTGCTGCACCACACCCCGCGCACTGATACTCTCCCGGCTCGAAGAGCTCATCATACTCACCAGTGAACGGCGCCTCAGTTCCCTTCTCGCGCAAAATACGAAACTGCTCTGGCGTGAGTGATGCGCGCCATTCTTGTTCTGATTTTTCACGCATAGTGCCACTAGTATATCATGCAGAACAAAAAAAGATGACCCGCCGGCGTTGAAGCGCGCGGCGGGCCAGTTGAACACACGATGGTGTCGTCTCCTACAGAAGCCGCAGCTCCCGCATGTTGCGCGGAAATTTCCAGGACTCGCACGTGAGCCCTGTCTCAATCCGCGACATCCACTTCCTCGTGATCTCATCGGTCGGTTCGACGACGAGATCCAGATGGTAGCACCGCCTCAGTGGTGGTGCTTGGACGCTTGTTCTCAGAACCCTCAGTCGCGGAGCAACGTCCTTGACGATACTCCACATGAATGGAAGATATCCACCACTCTTCAATGGATAGGGCAGATACACCCCCTTCCACGTCTCCACCTCCTTTTGCGAAATGATCCGGTCTGGCTCGAAGATGAGCTTGAGACCGGAGAGTTGCTTGTCGAACGTGACCACAATCACGCCCCATTGGTTTGGGCTCGTCACACGAATCCCCGCCTCGTTGCCGCGCACATCTCGTGCAGCAATTACGGTCGGCATCGCCTCTTCTCCTCCCTGCGTTCACACCCGGAGCGCAAGTGTGGTATACTATCGCCAATCAAACATTTTGTCAAGTATTACTTGCGTAATCATTTCTCTATGTCGAAACGTTCTTTTTCAGAAAGTGACCCATCGATGCGTGGCGCACATGGAGTAACTGGCGAACACGCAATCTCCGATACTCGACACAAAAGCATCGAGGAGCAGTTATCTCCTGCAGCACTCGCCGAACTTGCGCGTGATCAAGAGCGTTGGAACAAAGAAGATGCTGAGTTCATTGACGAACACGAAAAGTCACTCGAGACCAAACACCGAAACGCGCTCGCCGAAGCGCGCACAGAGGCGCTACAGGCTGAAAAAGAAGTCTCGACTGAACTCGAAACACTTCTCGAGAGCAGTGCGCTTCCACCATTGGCAAAGAGAATCCTGAGTTCTGACACACATCTACGCAGTCAATTTGCAGATTCTCTGATCGAAGCTGCAGCACAAAATGGAACTACTGTTGATCGACTGAACAAAAATGGATGGAACGAAGCATTCGAAAGCGTGATTGCACTACGACAACAAGAGTTAGAAGCACACGGACTTGCATTTGATACAGATGGTACACTTCTCCAAGGAGAAACATCCCGACGACTCAGCGAACACGATACATTGCTCGCCAAAGAGCTCATGTGGTTGCGTGAACTTCTTCACGAGGAACCAGGCACAGCGAACAAGCCAAACCGCTTGGAGCCAACCCGTCCTCTGCGCCCTACCGCACAGCCAAAAGCAACACCTCCTCGCGAAACCAACAAACCATTCTTCAACCGAGTAGCATCCAAATTCGGCAAATTCCTTGCAGGTGTTGGACTCTGGCTTGGCGGAACCAGTGGTGGAGATTTCGACCAATCGTCGAACCAGCGCGCGCAGGACGAACAGGAGCCGAATCGCGCCCTTCCAGCATACGCAGCAGAATCACCTTCACGAAATACTCGCGCAGAACTCCCTTCTGACTCTATCGAATTCTCCGAAGAAGAATCCATGGATGTCATGAATAGTGCACGTCCTGAGGTTCCTTCTGAGATGATCGAGTTCTCCGAAGAAGAATCTGAGGCAGTGATGAAGGCTGAGGTAGCTGCAGCAGTGCGCAAAGCAAAGGCACAGAACACCAACAAAGCAGGCGCAACACGTGCAAAAGCAAGCACAGTGAACACCAAGCGTGCAGCAGCACCAGAAGGCACAAAGGCAATGCCGAAGGCAGCACAAGACATGCTCGACGCATTCAAGTGGTACAGCGATGAAGTTACCAAGCCTAAGACGCGCGAATCCGTGAACAACGGTGGCGCAGCCAACGAACTCCTCAAGAGCGTACCCAAGGCTCCAGAGAAGCGTCAGTCTGTTGCGCGCTACAAAGTTGCTGCAACCAGACTTGCGCAAGAGTATGCCAAGGGATCTGTTGGAGACGACGATCTCACATCATTGCGCGGCACCGTTGAGAGCGACATGCAGCGAGGCAAAATCAATCCTGTTGATGGCAAGAAGTTGCTCCGCGATATCGACGACATGCGCGGTGTTCCCGAAGCTCAACAAGCAGCAAAGCCAGCGCCAGAATTCAAGAAGCCAGTCATGGCTCGCACACCAAGCAAGAGCCGAGGTCTCTCTGCCATCCAAGCACAGACCGCGGAAGGCAAGAAAGTTCTCTCTGATATTGACCGCCAGATTCAATCCGTTCGCGACGCAGTACATCGCGGCGAACTCACATTGAAGCAAGGCGCAGAGCAGGTTCGAATGCTCAAAGACCTCAAGTAGTCTCAACAAAAAACACCGCCTGCGAGGGCGGTGTTTTTTGTTTGTCGAATCTCGCACTACTTCTTTGCTACAAACTGCATCTTGAGGACCACATGCTCATCAACCCATGCAATGAATGAAAGCGACGGAATCGTGAGACCAAAATCTGCATACTTGATCTTCGTCTCCCCCGTCCCACTCACCGCAGTTTCGCTATCGCGCTTGATTGTTGTGTCGAACGTGACGGACTTCGTAACTCCACTTACCGTGAGATCCCCTGTCACCTGCACCTTTGCACTCTCGCCGATCGCGAGCTTCTGCGGCATTCCTGCGAGTGATGTTGGCTTGAACACGACGAATTCGTTTTCGTCCTTGTCAGAGCGTAGAATCACGCGCGAGAGTGTGCCATTGCGGCGCTCATTGTCGGTCTTGAGTGTGCGCGCGTTGATGCGGATCTCCCCGAGTGTGGACTGAGATGGATTCTCCGCGTTGTAGAGAAACTCACCAGAAATCTGGTCCGTTGCCCCGACTACATGCGTAGGCTTACCATTGAGAGTCTCGTCGATTTCGAATTGCGCCTTCGACTCTGTCGAGACAATGCGGTAGAGCTCCTGACCTAACTGCGCCTGTGCTGCAAGTGTCGCTGTGCTGGCCGCGCCTTGCTGCTGCACATCCACACTTGGCGCTGGAGCTGGTCGGGTGTAGTAGAGGAAGCCTCCTACTCCGAGCACTACTACCACACCGGCAATAATCGCTATTTGTCGCATATATAAGATAGTTAAAAGAATACTCACAGCATACCAATACTTGACAATACATGGCAAAATCGCTACCCTCGAATGTCATGAGCTCGATGGAGCAGCACCTACGCTTCTCCTGGATGGTTCTGACAACCGACGGAAAGGATTACCATGAAAATCGTGAAGGCAGGGCGTCAATCCCCCGAGTGGAGCCGTGAATTCGAGTGCGAAGGATGCGGAACAGTCGTCTCTGTCGAGAGGGCTGATCTGTACAAGCGGCGCACAACTACTAGTGAGGACAGCCGACGACCGCGCGACACAGTCGTCGCCGATTGCGTGTGCTGCAAGCGCCGCATCGTGGTCCAAGATCACGCGACCAACGACTGGGGCGATCTCCCTGAGCATGGGGTGCAGGAGAAGCCACAGGACGAATGACAACCTGGTAAGGAAACCAACCAACAGCGCAGACCTAACCCGAGTCTGCGCTGTTGTGTTTTTATTTACTCTCTACCATTTTCCCTTTCCACTTTCGAAGCATCATACGAGCTGACTGAGTTTGTGGCAGCTCCTGTATACATAACACGACTTGCGTCGCGCGCGGTACCGTAGAGAGATTGTGTTACTCGTGTATTAGCACGGAAGACGTCAGTGAGCGCAACGTCTGCGCGCAGTGCTGTGAACTCTGGAGCGATGAGTCTTGCTGCGTCTGTGCCGTATATCCCGAGATGCGTTGTTGATCCAAGGAGCGTCAATCGAGAGACATCTGCGAGGCGCAGCGACGTGGTCACCATTTCGAGCTCAACCACTGCGCGTGCTGCATCGGAGAGCGTGATCGAGATTTCCGAACCGACTACCTTGTCCACAGACACGTCCACTGAATGTGATGCAGCGATCGCAGTCACTTCAGGCATAGTAATCGTAATATCACTCGCGCGATGGTCGAAGCAGAACAAGCAGAATCCACGATCACTCTTGTCATGTGCAACCAGCAAGATTTCTCCCTGCACACTGAAGTCCAGCATCTCGTGTGCACGCTGTGTTCCTTGCACCTCAATCTTGTGTTCTGGTCCACGAACTACATGCACGTTATCTACACCGGACTGCAACGCCAACTGTGTAAATACTCCTGGTGGGACAACCGTCTCGGTCGTAACGCGATACTGCGGCATCTCTGAGATACGCTCATGTACCTGCGGCACGTATCGTACTGCAAGTGTTCCAGCTGTAATTGCAGCGATGATCCAAATACTCACGAGGATCAACCCGGTAGAGAGGCGCATTTTCCACTTGCGCGCGAAGAGCGATACACCGAACGTGATCGCGAATGTGAGCGGAATCGTAACAAGAAGTACTCCCAGCGCAATCGCGGTGTAGAGCAACCCGCTCGAGATCACTGACGCCACAGGGAAATCGAAGTATGGCGAATGTGCATTGAACGCAAGATTCGCTGCCACAAAAAGGAGGATCAGGATTCCAATGGTCGGAAAGACCATGAGAAACAAACTCCCGATCACAACAATCAACCGAGCGAACCCACGAATAATTGCACCAAAGAATGCGAACACGCGATCAATGAATCGTCGCAATCCAGACTGCGCACCCACAAATGCTGCACCATTCTTGCGCAAGTTCTCTGCACTTTCGTTCACCGTATCCTTGAACGAAGAGAGTGTCACTGGCCCGCCGCGCATTCGAACCTTGTCAGCGGGCGTCTGCGCTTTTGGGACAATCAGCGCCAAAATAATGTAGAGCGCGATCATCGCACCACCAGATACGAATGTTAGGAGGATGAAGATGACACGTACGATTAGTGGATCAATATCGAAGTACGCGGCGATTCCAGCAGCAACACCTGCAATCACTCCACGATCCATATCACGGAAGAGTCGACGCGGTGGCTGCGGCTCCATCTCTGGTTCTGCAGACTTTTCACGCGCGGATTCCTGTTCTCCTTGCGCAGAATCCGTGATCTCTTCGACAGTACCCATGATCTCAATGACATGGTTCACATGATCGATCGTAACAACGGTTGTGTGTGCGACTTCGAGACGCTCGAGGAGTTGCTCTGCAATACGCGCTTCGATGTCTTGCTTCACTTCGCGCCCTTCGGGCAACGCATCAAAGTAATGCGCGATGGCATCAAGATAGGATTGCAACTTTTGATACCCATCTTCCTCGAGAGTGAAGAGCGAGCTTGCAATGGTTACGTGGACTGCTTTTTTCATAGTGATTTCTTGAGCGTGGCGATGGATTTCACCAGAGATTCCCACGTCGTCGTGAGCTCGGTGAGCACCTTCTTGCCCTTAGGGGTCAATGTGTAATATTTGCGCGGTGGTCCGGCGTTCGACTCTGCCCAGGAGTAGTCGAGCAGCTGCTGTGTTTTGAGCCGGCTCAGGAGTGGATAGAGCGTGCCTTCAACGACGAGTAGATTCGCCACCTTGAGCTCACTCAAAATCTCCGAAGCATAGGCTTCTCCCCTCCCAATTGCGAGGAGAATACAAAACTCCAGCATCCCTTTACGCATCTGCGCATGTGCGGTTTGGATGGGGGTTTCTTGTTTCATGTGATGACTATAGCACATGGTACTATGTGGCGCAAGGTACTAGTTATACACAAACAATAGCACCATCCTTGAGGCAGTGCTGTCCCGCCCAAGCTCTATTTCTCCAAAGCAAGTTCTAGCAGTCGATCAACGAGATCGCCGTACGATACACCACTCGCTTCCCACAGCTTTGGAAACATACTAACTGACGTAAAGCCTGGAATAGTATTGATCTCATTCACTAGCAAATCGCCATTTGGTCGAAGAAAAAAATCAACACGACCTAGTCCTTCGCAACCAAGTACACGAAACGTTCGAAGTGCTAACTCCTGCACTTTTTGAGTCTGCTCTACAGATATCACCGCCGGGATCACCAATGTAGCCCCATGTTCATCAATATATTTTGCGTCGTATGAATAAAAGTCATGATTGATTACTACTTCACCTGGCACAGATGCTACAGGATCGCTATTACCAAGTACCGCGCATTCAATCTCTCGCCCCAGGATAGACTCTTCAATAAGAATCTTTTGATCGTACCTAAACGCCTCAATGAGGGCCACACCGTACTCTTCCTCGTTACTGACCTTACTCACCCCAACTGACGAGCCCATATTTGCAGGCTTCACAAAAAATGGAGCACCAAACATTTCGACCACTTCTTGATAGCTAGGAGTGTTATTTTTCCACACTGCAACAAACGTGCAAACAGGGATTCCTGCGTCTCGTAACAAACGCTTCATTACATCCTTGTCCATTCCTACCGCAGAACCAAGCACACCAGACCCCACAAATGATACACCTGCAATTTGTAGTAACCCTTGTATCGTACCATCCTCTCCAAATGGTCCATGGAGTATGGGAAAAACAACATCAACCACAGTATCTACAATGCGAGCACCTGCATACAGGAATTTTCCACAGCCTTGTGGCTCAAAAATGACTTGCTCCCCCCTCACACCCACGAACTCGCTTGGTAACACACCCCCGCTGCTTTCAAAAACCGTTGTGTATTCACTCAGGTACCACACACCTTCCTTATCAATGCCAATCAAGACGGGATCATATTTTTCAGCAGCGAGCGCCTCAACAACATTTTTCGCAGACCGCAAAGACACCTCATGTTCCGCCGACTTCCCTCCAAAAATGATAGCGACTCGAATTTTTTTGCCCATACGTAGATTCTATTCAAACTCCTGTACGTCGCTTGAATTCCCCACGAACATTGGCGGAAGAGGTGGGATTCGAACCCACGGTACCCTTTCGGGCACGACAGTTTTCAAGACTGTTGCCGTAAACCACTTGGCTACTCTTCCTATGGTGCTGCGCCCTTATCCTACGTCATTGTGCGGATCGAGGCAAGATCCCGCTTACACATTGACGAAGGTCGCCCCATCTGACTATTCTACATTGTCCGCAAACACTCTAGCGCACAGGAAAGCCCCTTGCAGATAACCTACATTGTGTACACCACTGGATTTGCTAAGAGTAACTCGTACTCCAACCAACCAACCGTCCCCAACGTGGGCACGTTCATCCGCCTCCGGCCCAGCGGCGTAACTGTTTCTAACCAAGTCCGAAGCGTACGAGTCAGTCCAGGTAGCGACCGCTGGGTCGAAGTCTTCATCCTGCTTTCGTCATCCGATGAGATGAAGTACTTCGATAATGACGTACTGTGGAGTAACTACCCCGTGGCAGATCTCCCATTGTGACACCCCAACCAACGCGCCCGCAGGCATCACCTGCGGGCGTCGCGTTTTTACTTCTTCTTCGCCACTGCAGTAATCGCCTCCACATCATCATGCAGTCGCCCAATGCGCTGATTGATTCTATCCACCAACAACCGCGTGAGGCCGAAGAACGCTTCTAGCTCTTCACGCTTGCCAATGACATGGTCCTGATAAATGAAGAGGTTGCGCCCAACGAATTCGAAGCTCAACTTGCACCCATGATCAATGAGGAACGCCATGATCTCAGGAGTGAGCACTTCGAGCATTTCAATTTCATGGAGCTCCTTCACATACACCACAAAATACTTGTGGAAGTCGCCTTCCAATTCCAGCACTCGCTGACCAAGTGCTAGACGATGGATCACAGACAACCCATCTCCACGCTCAGTGAGAGAGAACTGTGGCACCAACCCGGCGAATGTATACTGCAACACCGTCGCATTGTAGTGTGTCGCATGCTTCCCATCCCCAACCTTGTAATGATAATTAAAAAGTTCAAACGGATGACCGAGATAGCTCCCCCGCACCACATTAGTCGTATCATTTACGTATTTGTGTGCAAACAATTTCCCCATGCGATGCTTGGACTCTCCATCAGCCTCAAATTGGAATCCATTGCGAGACGCGAATTGCTGCATAAATGCACGCTGCATCTTGCGCCAAATCCGCATCCAATTGAGCCCCATCAACATGATCGAGATTGGGACAAAAACCATCCCTTGTTCGCCGCTCAATACTCCAATACTATCAATCCCTACAGCCACAATGACGCCAACAAGATACCAATATTTATGCCGCATCCATTCCTTCTTCGTCTCTTGCGCAACACTCTCAATGAGCGCCAATTCTTTTTCTGGCGTTGGACTAGTAGAGCTTGGCATAGCTGAAGAGAACGCTGAATGCGCGACACCAGATAAGCGCGTGTGAGTACTTCGTGACATCAGTGCCCGCAGGGATCTCGTAATTCACACTCCCCTTTGTTGCACGAATTGGTCCGAGGTCAACTCGATCCTTCGCATCAGTATCTGTAGCAAGATAGATACGCAAGTCTGGCCCATTCACCGTATCAAGATCCTCAAACCGCAAAAATGTTTTGTCTCCCACTTGTACAAATGACGCTGACCCTGCAACTTCGTGCTCTCCTGCCACAAGCGCGGCGCTGGCAAGTACTACTGGAGTGACCTCGGGAGTTGTTGTTGCTACGTCTTGAATAGGAGCAACGACCTGCACCTGTGGCAATGCTTCATGCATTTCAATATCGCGCCAGAGCGGCGACACGAGCCACCACGCAATTCCCAACGCGATCACAGTACCTCCAACAATCAGCGACTTTTGCATGGTATTCATATTATTTTTTGCCTAATCGTAGCGCGAGATCCTCGAGCGGCTTGATCGACACCTGCGACACTGGAATCGAACGCTCGTAATGATCAAATGGATTATCCATGTCCTCGATGAGTAACAACATATACATGAGCAAGAGACTCAAGACACCCACGAAGAGTAACGACTCGTAGAGCGGCTTGATCGCCAACAACAAGAAGCTCACGATGAGCAAGAATGTCACGATCTCCGCGATCGCATACCCCGCCTTCACAAATGACGTCTCACGAATCGTATGAATACGCACCACAATCTTGCGAACGGTGTTCTGCTCCTGCTTCATGCGCGTGATGAAATTCGCCTGTGTGAGCGGCTCGAACGCAGCGAAGTACGTATTGAGTCCAGTGATCTTATTCATGATCGACACACTGCGCTCTTCCTTGTGGAACCATTTCACCAGCGACGTGTTGAGCGCCGCAACATACTCCATCGCCTCACGAGCCACAGGCGCTTGCTTGGTGCGCCAGAGAATGGACGCTTCGTCATGCATCGCCTCGAGACTCGATGCGAGATCTCCAGGTAATTTCTCACTCTCCTTGAAATCCGAGATCGTTCCGGAAAGTAAAAATCCAATCAGGAACACGTTCGCTGTAATAATCGCCGTTACTAGCGGCCCAAGCGTGAGAATCTCCCATCCCATCGCATGACACAGCGCCTTGAGCCCCAACACAATCGCAACCATGGGCAACACTTTGTAAAAAATCGCGTACTTGTGCACGAGTGATTTCATAGACACTAAGATATGACACTACTATATCGTACAACGAAGTAATCACAAAGAGCTTCACGCCATTCACGACGAGCCAACCCTGCGCTATACTGCACCCATGCAAGACATCTCACTCCGCGCACCACTCTCGCCTTGGCACGTACTCCTAGCAGGTTCGCTCCTCCTGCTCATCCTCGAAGTCATTGGCATCTACTCTGCGGTCAAGCTTGGAGGACTCGCTGTTTTTTTCATCATGCTCTTCGGCGGCGCTATCGTGGCTGGCATCGCGAGTCGATGGCTTGCTGCGTGGGCAGGAGTTGTGTACGGTATCGCATTTCTTTTGAGTGTGATATTGGGATTTGGCAATGCGGCGCCACCGATTTGGCAGTCATTCGTTGGAGAGGAATCAATCACCAACGCACCTGTATCAGTCGAGCGCGCGCACGAACTCAGCGCATCAATCTTCCAATTCAGTGATGGAAGTGTGCTCAATGCACTGGTGGGATATCACACAACAAGTGGATACATCGCCACACGCACAGGTAGCCGAGGGTATTGGGCAAAGACGCAACGTGTAGTAGCCCCACTCGTGAGCGCATCCTGGCGTCCCGAAGATCCGATTACGGTCTGGGTCGTTTGCAGCGATACCTGGAACACAACAGACGAAGTCGTCGACACCTGGAAGTGCGAACAGGATTGGAAGAAGGAATGGCGCGCTGGTGTGCGCATCGCATCAGACACCATGACTGAGGTGAGCGAAGCGATAGCCGATGCAACGAGTACTCACGACCTCCGCTCCCACCCGCAGCCCCTCGTAGTGGAGTGGACCGAAGACGCGCAGAGTGCACAACGCGCTTCACAGGGATTTGGATCTATGTTGCTCATTCTCGCACATATCTCCTACATCGGCGCCGTGCTCTGGAATTGGCGCAAAATCCGCAGCGGAGCTCCGTCGCAAGATACTCCACCACTTACATAAGACAAACGCGACTCTGTTATGGGTCGCGTTCTGTTCATTGGCCTGATGGCGGATGCGTGATGCGTCATGATGCTGCGTTGTCTGCGTCGATGCGCTTGATCTGTTTGGCGAGCCAGACGGCGCGTGCCACAGCGTACACCCAGACCAACACAGCTGCCACATTCACAGCAATCTTCGAGTGGGCCATGCCCACAGGAACGAAGAACACTAGCACACAGAGCACAGCAACGATCCACATGCGCCTGAGCACAAGCAGCGGAATCCGACGCACCACCGGAGCCGACTGCGCAGTCAGCTCAACGAGCTCCGACTCATACTGAACACGATCATATTCTCGTTCGTCCATGGCAATCCTCCGGGATGATAGAGAAGACTTGGGATTGTACGCTTGGTACTTTGACCATAACAAAAAAGCACAGGAAACTCCAGTGCTTTTTTGCAAACAAAATTGATTCTTTGGGCGGAGAGGGAGGGATTCGAACCCTCGAGGGATTTGACTCCCTGCCACGTTAGCAGTGTGGTGCCTTCGGCCACTCGGCCACCTCTCCAGACGTATACGCGGGTAGTGTACGCAAAGTAGCGACAGCTGTCAACGCGATTATCCATGCGCAATTACGGCTGCAATGACGCGCTGTGCACCAGCAGCTCGCAGTGCAGCGGCACACGCCTGAAGTGTGGCGCCGGTGGTCGCCACATCATCAATGAGGAGTACGGTTCCGGAGAGCGCTACCGTCACTGCAAACGCTCCAGCGACATTCTGGAATCGCGCATCCCTGCCATCAAGTGTTGCTTGTGCACGTGTGCTGCGCGTGCGAACGATCAACCCAGAATGTACTTGCCAGTGTGGCTGCTCTACTGACTCCAACATACCACGCACAATGAGCGCAGACTGATTGAAGTCACGCGTAATCATGCGACGCTTGGACAATGGAACAGGAACGACCGCCAATGCGTCTGGCAACCCCGCACCTCGCAGCAACTCACCGAGTCGCCGACCCAACACTATCGCAACCTCTTCACGAAATCCGAATTTCACATCGTGCACCGCCTTGCGAACGAGTGGATTATGGTGTGACGCAATAGCGCCAAGTGCGTCCAGATCCCCAATACATGCATCACACTTCCCCATCTGCGCACGCGCTGCCATACACACAGGGCAATACCACGACACGCGCTCTGTTGCAGGAACACAACATGCGCGACAGATTGTCACGCCCTCTCGATTGCACCCAATACAGAATTGTGGAAAAACCGAATCAAGAAAGAATCTCCCGATCGCCCGCAGGCGACCGAAAGAGTGTTGATCCATTAGATGTCTCCTTCTGCGCCCCAGGTAACGCTATCTACAAGCCAGGCAGTACCAGACTTCACAACCACCACCGTAGCCTTTTGGTACACAACCTTCGGTTCTGCTGTTGCCGTTGTTCGCTGTTCCTTCTGTGTTGCAACAGTGTAGACTCGCTTGTCGCCAGTGCGCTGTGTCTTGTCCTCTACTGCTGAGAACGCACTTGTGCGCACCGATGCCTCAGTCTTGCCATTGCCCGCGATGACGCCGTCTGCCCACGAACGCAGCGATGGAGACATGAGTGGGAAGAGCTGGCGCAAATTATCGTAGTTGGACGTTGGTGAATAGCTAGCCATGCGCTCGGTGAATGAGCGCGCGAGATTCCCGATGCTCACGCTCTCCTCTTCTTCACTCGAGAGTTGCGCGGGCTTGGTCGCATCTGGCTGCTGTACCTGCGCGAGCAACGCGTCTTTGTTGACTTCTTCACCAACAATCTCCGCAGTCACACCTGATGTGAGCTCGCCTGGCGCTGGAATGACCGGACCTCCATCTATTGTAGTCGGCGCCTCACGGAACCACTTCCAGTACACACCCGTAGCAACAGCAGCAACCAGAACAACAAGTGCTGCGATGAGTAATGCTTTTTTCATAGAATATTCGGATTAGTTCGATGCCGCTTCTTGCTCACGCAACTTGCGCTTTTCTTCTTCGATCTGCATGAGCTGCTGCGGATTGGTAGTCACGATTTGGTCCTCAGTGTATGACGCTACAACCTTGATTGCCGCATGACGCTTGCCGGCGAAGAATATTCCCTCACCCACACCAGACTCAAGGAGCAAGAACTTCTCGCCTTCGGTGAGCATGAACGTCTTCTGCACATTATCCACGGAAGCAGGAGACTGCTTCAAGAGCATCTGCATGGACGAGTTCGTCACAATTGCCTGGCCATACGGCGAGTTGAGGAAGTCATTCACATCCTGCGTAATCGTCGTCACACCGAGATAGTACTTACGTGCACGCTTCGCCAGTGCAAAAATAAATTTCGCAGACTCTTCGTGTTGCATGAGCCACCACGCTTCATCAATAACAAGGATGCGCTTCTTCACACTACTGCGCACCACATTCCAGATGAAGTTCACAATGGTGTAGATCGCCATTGGACGCAATTCATCTTCCAAATCGCGCACACAGAAGACCACGAGATTGTTGTTGATGTCAACTGTGGTTAACGAGTTGAAAAGCCCTGCAAACGTTCCTTCTGTATACTTCTTGAGGCGCAAGAGCAAATTCTCCGTACCCTGCATACCCGAGAGCACGTCAGCAAGATCCTGCATGATTGGCGGCTCGATCGTGGTGAGATCTGTGTCTGGCGTAATGTCCTTCTTTGCGTAGGTTTCGAGCAGCGCGCGATCCATGAGAGAATCCTCCTCTGTACTGAAGGTTCCCAACATGATGCGCAACAACCCCTTCACCGTAATAACTGCGCTGCGAATGATGTCCTCGGTATCAACTTGCTGCCCTACAGGACGCGGCAGCTCAAATGGATTCACCTTGGATTTACTCGAGAGCGAAATGTTGATGAATGTTCCGCCCACAGCATCAGAGAGATGCTTGTACTCCATTTCAGGGTCAATGATGAGCACATCGACACCCAACATGAGGCTGCGAAGAATCTCGAGCTTCACCATGTACGACTTACCCGCACCAGAGGTTGCGAACACCACAGAGTTCGCGTTCTGCAACGAGAACCGATCGAAGAGAATGAGCGAGTTGTTGTGACGGTTGATGCCGTAGAGAATGCCATTCTCACTCGTGAGCTCCGACGAGATGAACGGAAATGACGCAGCAATCGGCGACGAGTTCATATTGAACGTCACCATGATTTCGTCATTAGCAAGTGGAACTGTGGAATTGAATCCTTGCTCCGCCTGGTAGAACACGCGCTTGGTATAAATAAGCTTGCTGCCGAGCATTGACTCAATATCTGCAGACGTCTTGTCGAGCTCCTCGCGCGTCTTGCTGTAGAGCGTGATGTAGAGCGCAAACTGGAAGAAACGCTCAATTCCCTGTGTGAGCGCATCACGAAGCTGCTCGATATCGCGCAGTGCGGTCTCACGAATCGGATCACGTGGCGCACCTTTCTCCGCGTCACTCACGATCTGCGCTTCCATGATTCCGGACTGGTTCTTGAGCTGCTTGAGGATCAACTCCGTCTTCACAGGATAGAAATACATCGCGATATCGAGCGTCGCAGTGAAGTTGATAATCGGTGCAAACCATCCAACCGAAATATATCGAGGATACGTCACCACAAAGAGCGTACGCACATACGTGTCTCCAATGCGCACAAATGACGGATCAATCTGCATCGCCGAAGGCGCGATGAGATCGCGAATATTGACCACGCCCGATCGGTACATCTTTTCCTCCTCGAGCTGCTGGAGGTCTGCGTTTACTTTCTTCGGCAACACAGGAGCACCAGCTCGGCGCTGTTGTCCATCATCACGTGTGACACCAGGTCCTTGTGTCTGTTTGCCGCCTGACCCAAATTGTACGGGACGAAATGCCATAGTCGTTATCGGTCAATGCGCAATTTGCCCATCTCAGTGAGTTGCGCGTTCATGAACGTATCTGGGTTGTACATGGTGTAGAAGAGCTCGATCATTCCTTGTGTGTCGAGACGTGCAACCTCGAGCCCCATGCTCGCAAGTCCGCCCTCGATCTGTCGTACGCGGCCATCAAGTGCTTCCTTGCGTTCGCGGAACCGCGCCTCCTTGAGCTGCAACGTCTTCGCTGGAGAGAACGCTTCCTTGATACGACTGAAGAATCCTTTGCTCGAATTGCTCAGTGGATCATATGGCACGACGACGTAGAATCGTTTGCTCATAATCTCACCAATATCCACGAGCTCACGAACGAAAGAACGGTAATCAGTGATCTGCATCTTGAGCAACTCATTCTCTTGCATCTTCTCTGCTGCATCGAGTCGCTCCATGTACTGATCAATGTTGAGCTTGCGTGATTGCACCACAATCTGGAGTGGGAAATCGATACCATTGAGAAACGAAACATACCCACTGATGAGAGCCGACTGCTCATCATCAGACTTGAGTGCGAAGTTGATACTCGAAACCAACAAAACACTGCGTAGCGTGCCATCCTTGAGGATCGCCACGCCGTCTTTGATCTCGGCAACTTGCATGTACTGTTGCGTACTTGGGAGTCCGGTTTTGCGTTGAGGGCTTGCCATACTTATTCTTCGTCAGGGCGATACATACCGCCGGTATTCACTACCAGAGACAATTCATGCAACCGCCCTTGTGACGGCGCAACCTTCACCAATCGCGGTGGCTCTGACTTCTTCTCTTCTACCTTCATCACTTCGATATTCCCCTGTTGCGACTTGTCCCAGATGCGCACGTTGGGTCGACGCATCTTGATCACGAAGTTGAGCAAGAAGAAATGAAACTTCTGTCCGCGGATCTTCACAAATGCCAGTACGATCATGAAGAACAAGAGTGGAATGCCGGTGAGCAGGAAGAGTGCGAAGTCGACGGTCTTGAACAAAATAAAGAGAATCATCAGTGCAAAGAGCAAGATGATGAACTGCCGCATGGTGATGGGCCCGATAATCTTCGCTTCTTCATCAATAAATTGTGGGACGACGAAGCGATTATCCATATCACCAATTCTCCATCATACGATGCATGTGCAGCAGTGCACTTACTTCCTTGACTTCGAGCACAGGCTGACGATCTCGCACGCGCTCCTGAATGAGCACGGAGAGCGGTTTGCGATTCTGCAGCGCGTCTACAATCATATCCTCGTAGAGTTGATACGGTTCATTGTAGCGCCACGCCTGAATCGCCTGGATCTTCTCGTCATATGCCTCTTCGCCAATGCGATCCATCGCACCGAGAATCTTTGTCACACGCTCCATCGAGTCCTGACTACTGCGACGAAAATCAACGAGCCGCATCGAAGCGATTTCTTGGATAGGACCTGTCGGCGCAATAATACGACGCACATCTTCGACACGAGGCTTCTCCGCAACAATAGGTCGTGGAGGTGGTGGCGTCGGTTGGGCGATTGGTGTTGGTTCTGGTGCACGAGGTGCAATGACAGCACGTGGCTGACTCTGTGGTTGCGCCTGAGGTGTCGCGACTGCGGGAGCCGCTGCCGCACGCTGTGCTTGTGAACGTTCACTCACCTTTTGTTCGAGAATGGTGATGATCTGCATCGCAGTGTCTGCATCCACTCCAGCGCCACCTTGCTCAGTACTGCGCATGAGGAACTCCATGGTTGCAGCAGTATCACGCACATCTCTGACTCGTGCATCGATGGCTGCACGCGCGGTCTGCGCATTGAGTGTTGGGAATTTCTCGAGTACTGCTGCTGCGATTTGGTCAACAAATGCTGCATCAGCAGAAGAGACTGGTGTTGTTGGCATCTCTCGCGCATGCGCTGCGACTTCCTTTGCCATTTGCTTGTCCTCAGACACACTCTGTCGACGTGCTTGCGCTGCAGCGGGTCGCTGTGTTGTCTGTGGCACAGCAGATTTCGCGGTGCTGCTCCCTGCCATGAGTTGCTTGATTTGCAAGAGCGTTGACTCAGCAACTGCTGCTGGCATACCAACACCAGAACCATCAACTGACCCCACGAGATCACTCAAATACAGAACCTCTTCGAAGTTACTGCGACCGCGATACACCATTTCCTCTGCAAGCTTCTCGAAATTTGCGACAGCGCGAGGATGCGTGATGGTTGCAGGTCGCAACGCCACAATCTCTTCAATTAATTCCTCGCGGGTGTACGCAGGCAATGTGAATGACTGACCAACCGAACTGTATTCCTTCGTTGCTGCAGTCTCATCCCACCGACGAACATACGATTCAACTGGTCCGAGATAATCACGCGCTGGCAAGAGAATACGCACAGCGAGTTCTGCTGCCATTGGATATGTGGCGTCCGGTGCTTTGCCCAATCCTTCGCCGAGGCGATGTGGCAATCGCTCGAGTGTGAGCGTGCCGTGGAATACGGCCCACAATGCATCAAGAACCGCGTCTTGTCGTGCGCGGTCCTCAATGCCGTAGGTTGCAAATACCTCTTGCGTGATTGTCGTAACAACATCGCTGTAGAGGTACTCCTGCAACACTTCGGGCAACTCGTCAATGGATCGAAACGTAATTGCCATAGGTGCGATTACGCGTTATTGGTAGTGTCCTCCGGAGGCTGTGACACTGGTGAGGAAGGAGCCTGAGCTGTCTCTGCTACATCATCTGGTTCGTCCAGCACCTCACGTGCGAGGCTGCGTGTCACTGGATCTGGACGACGACTATTGGTCTCAAGTGCGCTTGGTTCTTCCTTCTTGAGCGCACGAAGCGCAACCTTGGTCTGTTCTCGGCTGATCTCACTCGCGTCCTCGGCGGAGAGACCCTTGAATGATGGATTCTTCTTGAGTTCTCGCTCAATCTTCTGTTGCAACTGGCGTGCTGCAAGCGGATTCTTCACAATGTCGGCAACGATTTTGCGGACATCAGGGTTATTCTGAATCAGTTGACGAATAACCTTTGGTTTGCCATCTGCCATGTCACTCAACTGCTTGCCCAGCTCATCGATTTGGCGCTGACGATTCTCTGCGATCGATCCCTGAGCAGATTCAGAGGCCTCAAGTGATCGAAGACGATTCTCAACTTCACGTGAGAGCTCGGCATTCTGCGCTGCTTCGACAACGATGTTAGGGCCACCTGCATTTGCTTGCGCCTCAGTCTTTTCGCGTGCTGCCTGTGCTGCCTTGTCACCTGTTGCACCTGCATCACGGCGAAGCGTTGGAGCAGCGTTAGACGCCGAAGGAATTCCAGCAGGAGCGTTGGAAGACGTCTTTGCATCTTCCTTGCGCGATCGAGCACTAGCAGCGCGTGTAGCAGCCTTTTCATCTTGTGCTGCGCGATTCTTCGCATCACTTGCAGCCTTGGCTTCGGAGAGAGAGACACCTGCGCTTGCAAGCGGCTTGGGCTTGAACCCAACAGGGCGACGCGCTGTTGCTGGAGGAGGAACTGGTGTTGTGCCACCTTGTGGTGCGCTCATGTTCACATTGACAGTGGTGCTGGACTGGGAGTTCTGAGCAACGTTGACGTCTGGTGCTGCCTGATCACGCTTGCCGCTTGCTGCAAGACCGCTGCCACCAGAGCCTCCAGTAGGACCACCAGCGTATGGACTAGCTCCACCTGGAACCCCTGGTCCACGTGCAGCACCAACGCCAGGTGTTGCAGCTGGAGCGGAAGGAATTGGAGCGCCTGCAGTTCCCGGCGCAGGAGTCGCCGGAGGCCCACCCGCAGCTGGCGCGCCACCACCAACTCCAGGTCCACGTGCAGCACCAACACCAGGCGTAGTGGGTGGAGTATTACTAGTCGAAACAATATGACCAGCAATGAACTTACGATCTGCCACTGGAATATTTTTGTCACCTGGATCCAATCGAGCAGGCTCAGCACCAACTGGTTTTGGATTGTGTTCAGCGATTTTGAGTGCTTTGTCGAACTCTTCCATCGCACCCTTCAACGCAGCATCTCTGTTCTGACGGGTTCCAAGTGTATTCTCAACCACTTTACCATCTGAATTTGTATACTTGTCGATCTGAGTTGGGTCACGTTCAATCTCTGTCTTCTTCTTGTCCATGTACATCTCACGCAGCGCACGAACCTTTGCAGCATCTTCATACTGCTTGGACATGCCTTTACCTGGAAGTATTTTGGTAGCAAAACTCATTTCATTTCCATCTGCACGGATTACCGCGCCCTGACCACTCTTATCAGCGAGTTCGGTTTTCCCATACTCAAGCATTTCATCAGAGTTCTGGAATGCCAATTCCTTGAGAGCTGTCATTTCGTCAGCCTCAAGCCTGTTCATATTCTTGCGACCCTCACCAAAGTTTCGAATTCCAAACTTGTCAGCTTTATACGCCCTGTTGAACTTTTCGGACTCCTTGATGCGCTCATCCGAAGACTTGAAGAAGCGACCTATCACCGGCGCCTTTTTCGCATCTCCCTTGTTTCTCAAATACCAAGCACTTTCGTTAATTGGTTCAGAAATACCTTTCTTCGCAGCCCACTTGCCGAACGACTTCGCCTTTCCTTCTGCAAAGTCAAATGGCTTGCGCGCAAACCCAGTGAGTTTTTGTGCGAATGCTCCTGCACCACCACTCATACTACCGGCAAACTTGATACCACCAATGAGTACGGTGATCGCAACAACAAATGCCGTGAGATTGTTCCAGGATGAGATCGCCGTGCTTGCAATCTGATTATCACCGACGCCTTGTGCGAGAGCGGGTCCGAGTGTGCCATTCTCCAACTCAGAATATCCACTTGTCATGCCCAACGAGGACATGATTTGTGTAATGGACTGGGAGTTCTCAAGGAGCGCGTAACTCTGCGGATTTTGTTGCACAGTTGAGAGAGCCAGCCACACCACGAAGACAAGGAGTGGACCAACCGTGAGCTGTTTGACCAATTGCCCCATCCACTGTGAGAAATAGCTGCGCGTGGAAGGCAATACCCATGCAAGAAATGCAAGCGGCGAGAAGATGATCAACAACCAAAGCGCGACAATGCGGTAGACAATGACGGCGACGAGCGTCAACCCCACACCCAACGCAAACGTCGAGACCGCTAGGGTGAAGAGAAGCGCGACGAAGTTGCTCACCACATCAACACTCGCCACAGTCGCAACAGTACTCAGTACAGAACTATCTGTGGCAGCACCTGCAGAAGTAACTGCATTTGAAACCAACGACTTCACTTGCAGCCACTGGTCAATACGCAACAATCGAACGAAATTACCTGCAGCAGATTGATAGAACGCACTGGCAAACGTCACCATCACTACTTGTGACGCGTCAATCATCAGTCCAACAATCGTACGACTGAAGTTCACCAAGAATATCGCTAGCACAAACTTGGGCAGCAACTGTTGGTACTCGTACGAAGAAATGTTCAACACGGTCGCAAACGCAATGATCAACAAGATAACCACGAAGAACAGGTTGGCAATATCACGCAAGGTTGCCCAACCCGAATTTACAAATTCATTATTCAAGAAATCATTGTACCCTGTAAGGAGAATGAAGGTACGCAATGACCAAATCAACAACTCGTTCACAATCTTGCTAAAGACGTTCACGAGCATGTCAAAAATTACGTAGAAAATGTAGAGGCCGGCCAAATCAGCAGCTATACCACCAGCCAACGAACCAAGCGCCGCAATTCCTGCTGCAATAAGTGGGTTAGCTTTGCCTGCCTTTGCAGCAGCAGGGGCAGCAGGCGACCCTTGTGCAAGTTGTACCACAGAGCCCGTGCGAATCACTGTAGATTCAGTGCCCATTGTTCGCTGCGCACTGTGCACAGTCTGCGCAAGCGCACTCATCGGCTGACCCAACACCCCAATGAACAAAAAGACAGGCAAAATAATACCTGCAACAATTCTCTGAAAGCGTTTGGAAGAAAGGATCCGATGCATACCTGACAAGCACCGAAAGTATAGCACAAAATTATTTCTCGGACAAAATCACAAACCCGAGAAACTGTTGTTCCTCGGGTTGCGGTTCGCGCGCGATCCTCATCGCGCGACTTTTTGGTTGTTTTGCGACTACCTTACTTCTTGCCACCAGGACCTGCGCCTTGGTTCCAACTCATGGCAGCAAGCGAGCGAACGGAGTCCGCGAACTCCTCTGCCTGCCGGAGCAACTCTTCCCCAATCCTCTGCTGCGAAAGTCCACCGCTCATGCGCAGTCCGCGCGCTGACGTGACTATAAGTTGATGCGTCTCGTTAATCCGACGCACTACCTCATACCGCGTCATATCTGGGACTCCGACAAAGGGCTCCTCTCGACCTAGCTGATCTGCCACTGACTTCTCGAAGTGGAATTCGAGACCGACCACAGGTCCAGCACGAATCGCATCAGCTGCCAACAGGAACGCTGGGTCAGTCTGCAGTGCAAGCAGCACATGCGCAGTACCCTGTTTCGGAAAGCGCAGCACGTCCAGTGGGAGACTCTCGATCACACGCTTGAGATGCTGTGGAAGAATCGACCGTAGCTTGCTGTCTAGCTGTGTCTTCTCCCTCTTGAAGAGATCGACTGTGGCGCAGTACAGCTCGAAGAGTTGTGCCGCTGTTCGTTCTGGCTCGAACGTGACGGTCGCCACGATACCGAACTGCTTGCGCCCACCGACATACTCGACCGTAAACGATTCAAGTCTGACCGGAATCGCAGCGCGACCGACACAAAAGACGCGACGCACATGCCACGGCGAATACCAGTAACGACCTGCCGTGAGGTACACTGGGATATGAACACCGTGACGGTCGAACACCAGCCCGTGATGCCCCTCTGGGATGATCACGGTTCCGGCGATTCGCCACTGTCGCCACATGAGCAGACCACCCATCACTGCGATGGAGGCGGCCACGGGCCACATCTGCGGCAGGAAGATGAGAAGCAGCAGGGACGCGATCGCGATGATCACGTTCCCAGCGATAATCCCACGGATCTGGTCAGGGCCAGGTGTGAACACACCCATCATTGTTGTTGTCATCGTCTAGCTCCTGTATGCTGTGCCAACGGTTCGCGTCGGCGGTTGTTGGGGTGTAAGGAACGGTATAGGACCTGTAGTAGCTGCAATGACGCAGGTCTACATGAACGCCCGACTATAACACAAAACAGACCTTTTGTCAATAAATCTAGCAAAGAGTAGGTAAAATGAGCGCCATTTCGCTTGACAAATCCTGCAACTGCGCTATGGTATGGCAAGAACAGGAAACAGCTCTTTGTACACATCCCCAAGCGGGGCGCACTGAGAAGATGTGAAGAACTCACTCATCACACCTTCTCAACGAGCCTCGTTTGGTGAATCAAACGGTGTCTATCGTGGGCAATCCTGCTCACGAAGATTACCGGCCAATACGAGCGTCTCAGGGGAGTAGGAACATGACACGCAACCTCCTCGCGGCGCTCCTGGCCGCGATTTTCACCCTGGCGTGCAGCGCCGAGGGTGGCACCGAGCCGACGCCGACCGACAAGGTCGACGGCACCGACAACCCCGTGACCGAGTTCGCGAATCTCGCGATCGAGATCATGGGCCAACCCGCCGACGCGCCGGTGTCCCGACGCCTGAGCCCGCCGATCGACACTCCCAACGTCGTCCTGATCAAGGACAACGACGGGAGCAACATCGACTGGGATTGGGTCGACGGACTCGTCACTGCGAAGGTTCCGATCGGAACGTACACCTGCGAGGTTACGTTCGACGGCTTCCTTCCTGAGACGATCACCCTCCAGGTGACCCCGTCCGACATCGGCACCACCGTGAGCCAGCGCATCGTGCTGGTCACCAACGGTCCGACGAAGCCCGAGCCCGTCGAACTGGGCGAATACTCTGTGCAGTGGGCCAACTGGACACCGCCGGACGAAAGCAGCATCGGAATGTTCGATGACGGAGGTTCGGTCTACGTGACCTACACCCCCGCCTTCGAAGCCAAGCCGGCGCAGTACCAGTTCCATGGTGACATGCCCTCGATGACGTGCTACGTGACGGAAGGTCGCAAAGTCGACTGCCCCACGTGGACCGAGCAGGACGGCACACTCGGCAACAGTACTGGTGAATTCACCAACGATGACGCGGAAGCGACCATCAAGGTAGACTTCACCATTGATCCGGGTGAGGCGGATGAGTACCACAAGTACTTCATCTACCGGATCAAGCGCGAGTAAGAACAGGAACGCTGCGGTAGCTACAACCTAATACCGCAGAAGACCCAACACGACGTGTTGGGTCTTCTTCATTCTTTATCTCTTCAACACTACTTCACTTCTCTAACAATCACATAGCCATTGAACGGAGTTGTAGCGCGCCTCAAATCATTATCCGAAGGCATGTTTGTGCATTTTTTAGACCCATCTTCATAGCACCCCTTCCCCTCCCCCTCACAACTTCCATTGCACCAGCCCCAGTTGTCCATGATTTGGACGCGTGGTTGGAATGCGCAGAAGCGGTCGCCGACGCGGTAGCCCTTCTTGAGTGGCTCGAAGACGAGTGTGGAGTTGCCGCTGGTAACAGTTGGAAGATCTGTTTTTCCATCAGCATTTACGGTGTAAACTTCGCCACCGTCGGAGACACAGCTGTCGAATGTGTAGTAGTGGATGAACTGGTAGTACCCGACGGAGCATGCCTCTGGTGAGGATGCGAAATCCTTGCTGTCGCACACTGGACGACGGTTCTTGTACAATCCATCGAATGATTCGACGCTCGGCACACCAGACCACTGCGATCCCCATGCCACAGCAACTCGCTTGATCGGCATCTGGTTAGGCGAAACATTCGTGTAGAATCGAACCTGCACCGCTGTCGCCTCACTCGCACTGGCCACAAATCCAGCACGGAAATTATTCACTGCAATACTTCCATCTGGACGCTCGCTGCAACCATCTTGATTACAGATTGCAGCCTGGACTGCTGGTGCGCGAAGTGAGGCATCCTTCTTATTTTTTACGAATGCATACGACGAGTCGCTAATATCTCCGGCAGTAAGTTGATACGCACTTTTTGTCGGTATCCACTCATGCTGACCATATTGCTTCGCAAACAATCCATCCAATAGCGGATATGGTTGATCGAAGGCACCTTTAGGTGCGCGTGAATACTGAATATTCCCCACAGACTCTGCAGACAGATTTCCTTTGATGAAATCATCGGGACGACGTGGCGTACCAACACACACCCCTTTATCAACAAGCTGCTTACCACCTACCAACGTAAGGGTTTTTGATTTACTGCAGTCGGATTGGGAGTTGCAGTATTGTCCGTGCGCTTCACCACCAACACACACCGAAACACCACAACGACTTCTCGCAGCATCCCATGGCCACCCATCGAACTTTGACCCATTCCCGCAAGACAATGGGCTACCACCAGCAGGTGATCCACCGATGAGACCACTAGCGCCTGATGCAACCACATACAATGGCGTCGCTGTAGGATTAGTGATTGCTTCAGTGGAACCAAACGGTGCTGTTGGGCTATCTGCAAGATACGCGGGTGATGATCCAGACAACCCGACACTACTTGGACTTATTGTAAATGCTACCTTACGATTTGCCCACAAACGATCTGTCCAACCCTTATGCTGTTGATCCTCAACGACACGTTCTACAACTGTACAATATTCACGGAGATGGAGTGTCACAATCAACTCAAGATCTACACCACCACTATGTGCATCACAGATTGAATATCGAACACCCAGGAATTTACCATTCTCGTCGAACACAAGATCAAACAAGAGAGCGAGACGTTCTCCATTTGGACACCAGTTAGGTCCACTCTTCGTAATCTGACTCACGTTCGTAACTTGGTTTTGTAGCTTTTCACGCAAAACTGATTCATCAACCGTTCCACCAGTCATTGGAATAGTTCCGGCCCAATCCACATCGTTGTTATTGTTCCAATACAAACGAAGTCGTTTTGGATTCGCAAAATTCTTATCATTCACTAATCCCGTCGCGTATGGATACGTTACTCCAGACTTTGCATCATAGTAGAGCGTACCATCCGTAAAAATAGGAATACTCTTGATCAAGGCCTGACGATTTTGAGGAATATACCAAGCGCTTTCATTCGTATGCAAAATGGTAATTTCTGCACGTTGAATATCCTGAAGGAAGAGCTCTTTATCATTCCAAATATCACTCAAACCACTTTTAGGAACTACGGGGAGGTAATCACCAGGAACATGCTCATTCTCTTGAGTTGCCTTGTACGTCTCTGTTGCGTTGATAAACCCGTGAATCGAGTGTTCGATATATCCCAATCGCAAATATGTAGACATCTGATACCCTTGAGAATTCAACTTCGACAAATGCTCAGGTAGACGATACTCCGCAAGAACATTTTGATCCTTACTCAACGTGTCAATCTTCGTTTGATTTGCAGGAGTAGGATTGGTGAACATGGTATGTGCGCCCTTGCTTTCGGCGTTACCACGAGCCTGTACGCAGTACAATTGCCCCGCATTCTTCGGTGCCACATATCCCGCCTCTTGGTATTGGTTGTAGATGTCTGTTCCACCAGCCATAAGCGTTGCAGGATGCCAAGTCTGACATGCGTACTGGCTCTGCTGGCCGTTGATTGCCATGGAGAAGTCGGACTCGAGACAATAGCCTTCTACACCAAGGACATTCTGAACCTTGTTGAGTGGGAGACACAGCCCGTCGAGCTTGCCTGTCTGTTCTGCATCCATGGTATTGGTCGTCTGCACATTTGGTCGATCGTCTGAGCAATCCACCTTGCGCACACATGATTTGCCATCCTTGCTCTCACCATCTGTTGCAAATCCACCTTGGCAAACACCTGATGGCAACTCTGCGCGCAAATCATAGTACTTCGCCTGACCACGCACCGCAGTCTGACCGTAGTACGCCTTCTGGTATGAGCAGCCACCACACTGGTTGAGTGACACATTACGCGTACCAATCTGCTCGCCATCAGCGTTCACAATTGGTGAACCGTCGTTGACGTCGAATCGCTGACACGTATTGGCGTTCTGGAAATTCGCAAGTTTGCTCGATGGATCACCACTATTGGTGAAACGTTGCACGATACTACTTGGGAATGGGCTGTCTGATTCTGGATATGCGCGACAGGTGCGCGCAACCATGTTAGGTTGTGCCGTATCGCCTGATCCGACCGTACCACCAGATTTGCCGATAACACATCCGTAATTCTTGAGACACACACCTTGCACCTGCTGTGTACCTGTGTGCATCGGAAGTGCAAATGAGCATGAGGTGCCAGCAGCCTTACCAGCACAGACACCAGAAGAAAGTGTTGGGTGAATGTACCCAAGTGGAATATCCTTCACGCCACCATCTCCACCAGCATTCACAATTGGTTTGAGATCTGCTGCTTGGAATTGGTTATAAATCGAATAGCCGGAATAATCCCTACCCTTCCACGTGACATCGCGGCTGCTGTACAACGTCTTGTCGAGAATCTTGTCTGTGGTATCTGTAGTATCTACCCACTTCGCACACTCCCCTGCGGATTTACCATCAGGGCTCGTCTTCCACTGTGCGCAGGTTCCTACATCAATACAGACATCGTCCCACTTTCCTTTTTGTTCATTCCAAATCGTGAACGACGTCTTGCAGGCAAGCCACTCGCCACACACGCGATCTCGATTGACGCGCACGACCACGTTACTATCATTGAGCCCACATGCCTGCTGTGCCTTGAGCTGCAACGTCGTGAGCATTTGAATGAGCTCAGGTGCCTTGTTCCCACTCTTATACACACCGCACAACAACTGCGTACGAGTGAAGTCAGGTGTCAGATAGTCATAAATCCATGTCGATCCTGTGTAGTATCCGATCTGCTGTTCGCAAAATGCATCAACATCTGCCGTGAGCTTGTTGGTGCACAGCGCGCCGAATGTTGCCTCATGTGCCTTGTTGCTCACACCATCCCAACCACCTTCAGGAACAGAGAGTGTGACACTCACCTGCATCTCGCGCATCTTCGCAATACAGTAGAGACGTTCCTTGCCGCAATTCGGATCTTCCTTGAATGGTGTGCACGAAGCAGGAACTCCATTGCTGCTATTTCCTAATCCTGCTGAACCAAATTTGTTCTGTCCGAAGCTGCTCTTGTTGTTGTCCTTGTACGCCGAATCATTGATGGTATCGAGCAAGCACTGCTTGTCTGGAACTTGCTTACATGCATTACCCAAGACTGTTGCATCACACGTAACAGTCTTCCCATCGACGACAACCGTAATCGCTTCCGGAAGCTGCGCAGTCTGCTTCACTGGCACTGCAGAGGTTCCTTGCTTGTTAGCAGTTGCGCTGAGGGTGAGGCTGCTGCTCCACTGCTTGTTAGGATCTGAGGTCTTGTCGAAGAGAATACATCCGTCACGCAGATTCACCTGACCATTACACGAGGTGGTGTCGATTCCTTTGTTATCAAGGAAGTAGTACGGCTTGCCTGATGGGTAGCGATCGCTCGTATCTGTGTGATCTACAAATGCAGTACACGAATTTGCGCTTGCAGGACACACGCCTGCGTAGCCGCTGTACTTCGCATCACCATTCTTCCAAATTGCGTATGCGCCATCTGCCATGTGCGTAGGATCACATGGTTCTGGATTGCCGCTTGCCGAAACTGTCTTGAACCATCCGTCTACCTTGGAACCACTCTCATCGAGTACGCCAATCTGGTAGGTACACGTCTTGCTGCCTGGGTCCTTGAAGTACATCGTAGTACTACCACTGCTGTACGCATCACATCGGTTCTCGATAGATTTGCACATCTGTGACTGGTACACGTCAGGATTGTTCTTCACATATTTCGTGTCCACACCACCATTCTTGTTAGGCAATCCAACTTCGGTACACCCAACGTCAGCTGCCACACACGCAAATTGCGTATTATTGACGATGTACTGAATCTCATCAGCCTTCACCGCAACATCGTCCTCAGGGTGGGATACGCCATCCTTATCAATACCTGTGTTGAATACCTGTGCACTTGGTGACTGCGAATTGAACGTGTTGATAAATGCTCCACACCCAACCGATTCTACACGGCACACCTTGTTGAATCCTGTGAGGTAGGACAGTGCACCAGACTGGTCCTTGTACTCACGACATCCAAGTGCAGCGCCTGGCAATGCGTCTGTCTGGTTGGCATCACACACCTGTGGCGTCTTCCAGCTACCTCGAATAACGTACGTGACACCATCAGCTTCCTTCACGTAGATGTTATCAATGAATGTCGTGCCAGAGCTCTGAGCCTTCTGGACGATAATCGAATATGTATCACTGCCTTCAGTCACGAAGATCGGCCCAAAGGTGTATGGGCGCCATACTGCGTCTGCTGGAATTTGGGTCGTTGCAAGATCAGTATTCTCTGCGCCACTGAACTGCTTCACCTGAGCACCACCATCCGTGCTGTAGCTGAACGTGAGTGGGGTTGTAGACTTTGCCCAGAAGGAAATCGTGTACGACTTCCCAGCCTTCGTTGGGAACGATGGAGAAACGGTATTGGAATTAATCTTGAGCGAGCGGCCATCTTGCGCCATGGACTCAGTACTCAAATCCGCAGACTTCCACGATGTAATCGTTGATTCAAAACTGTCTTGGAAAACAATGCGTCCAGCTCCTGCTGTGCTGCCAGCATATCCACGGCAGCCAACTGCTGCTGCAGAACACTTGCCGCTTTCCTTCGGCAACGCGCGGTACACACAGGCACCACCTTCAACAATCGCACCACCTGTGCTCGTACAAACCGCCTGACTCACCACGTCATTGCGACGAAGTGTTGCACAGTCGTTGCTCGCAAAAACAACTTCGGTGATGAGGCGGTAGCTGCGCTTGCCTTTTGCATCAAGGAATTCTCGGCAATTAGGGTCAAATGTTGGATCAGTAGCGCGATTCTTGTACAACGCTTCGGTACACTTCGAGAGAAGTTCATCCATGTACGCAGTACCTGCGAGCTCACCACGGTATGCAGGAACCAACGCACCAGATTCTGCGTTCTTGATCTTGTATGCGCTGTTGTTCTCGAGCTTCAACTGGTACGACTGAACCTGATACCCAGTGGTGTCAGATCCTTCCCAGGTGAAGAATGTGTCGTTTGGTGCTTCGTTAGGCTTGATACAGCTGCGAAGTGATGTGAAGTACGATACACCTTCGCCACCTGAGGCTTGTCCATCAAGGTTGGTGAATCCTGTACACCCGGCTTGTGAAGCAGCACACTGTTGACCGGTGGAAGGAATGAAGTATGACACGAGTGAGGCAATTGCTGCTGGTTCGAGTTGCGTTGGCTGCTGTACGTATTGCGCGTAGCCAGAGCAGGACTTGTCACAGACATTGCCTGCGCCTGCAATTGCTGGAACTGATGGATCGCCGTTGGTTGGCGCGTAGAGGCTACACCCAACTTCGTCCTGGCGACATGACTTCGCATACTGCGCACATGCTGCTGGATCTGTTGCACTGTTGCCAGTACAGGTGAGACCAGTTGGCGCAACGCGCAAGTACACATCAGACAAGTTACTGTTTTGTAACCGCGTACATCCTACTGCCTTCTGAGAACAAGAGCCGACATCTTTGTTGAAATAGATCTGCTTTGTTGCAGTATTCCAGTTACCATTCACGTCTTTTGTCGTTGCGTACGCACGGCAACCAATATTCTTGTCGTTGCAATAGTTGTTGTTGAGCGTTGAGGTCAAATAGCTCACAGACCCACCTTCGCGCGGGCGCAAGGTGAGACAGGAGTCGTACTGTGCTTCACAGCGCGTTCCTTCGAATCTCCATGCATTTTGCTCGCGAGTACAATATCCCCATGCGCCCAGACACTTGCCATTCTCGTCAGTTGCAACACACGTTGGATCATCAACACAGGTCTCTTGACGAAGTGGAGCTTCGGAGGACTGGAGCACTGCGCTGTATACCTTTGCGCGGCACTGCATTGGTGGCGCCTTGAGAATCCAGTTCGGATCTACGAGATGGCACAATGGATGTGCACTGTCTGCAACACCGTTTGGATCTGTTGCGTAGTTACAGTCATCGAACTTGCGAACTGCTTCGCCTAATGTAATTGGGTTACCTTTGGATTCCTGCGCAGCGATTTCCCAACCAATTGGGATAATGCGCGCGCGGCGCAACTTCACGATATTGCTGTAGCAGTACGCTTCGCTCCAGCACGATTTTTGTGAGTTGCGAGAGTCGTCAGAAGAGAGCAAATACCAATCTTCGTGGAGCAGCCCCTTCTCGATTGCCTCACGAACCGTGATCGAGTCTCCAGAATCAGCCTGACGAACTGCATTTGCAAAATCAGAATCAATCACACAGTTGTTCTGCTGTGGATAACGATCAGGGCATGCCTGGAATTCAGAAAGAATGTTGTAATTGTTCACTTCTCGGACCTTCGGCGTATACACATCTGCGTAAATTGCCTTGAACGCAGAGGTTCGCGACGAACCCACTGAATACAAGGAATCTGCGGCAAATGTTTCGCCAACTCCTGCATCAGGAATAGCGCCTGATGTGAAGTACTTCTCCATGAGCTTCTGCGACAACGTGCTCAAGAATGTGCCAGCAATCGCCGCCACGATACTCTCACCACTTGCCACAAATGCGTTGAATGTTGCGTCCTGCGCGTCCTTTTGTGCCTTTGGGCCAGAGAGCTCTGCTGCTTCTTCTACATTATCCTTCGGTGTAAGTACATCCCCTGCAATTTGCGATTTGAGATCACGGTAGGTGTTGGACGCTGCACGCTCGAGCTCAGCTTTGCGCTGTGCAGCGATCTGACCGAATCCTGCTTCAAAAAACGCTGCGTTAGCAATCGACAAGTCGTTCTGATTGATGTCGAACACTGCGCGGAAATTACCAAAAAATTCAGTAGGTCCTTGCTCTTGCGCCCACTGCTCCCACGAATTGTATACTGCTTTGAAATCACAACGAGGTTCGAGTGCGCCAGCACCCCCTGGACCTCCATCACTGCCGTCCCCACCTGCTTCTTGTCCTCCGAGTTGTCCGAACAGTGTTGCTGGAATTGCATACAACAATTCAGGCGTATTTGGCGAACACAAGTTGAGACCGAACGTGCCTTTGGCGCCTTGACCACTTTGTATCGAAACGAGCTTGACTGGTGCAGCACCTGGAATCTTGCCCAATTTCACGATGACGTCTTGCTGAACTTCTGGTGTGTCTGCTTGAAAAGGTTGGAAATAGAGTTTGTGTTGCTTGGTGCCGTCTGCGACAACACCAACGCCATCCAGATTAATCGATTTGAGCGAGTCCTTGACCTGTTGTTCTGTTGGACGCTGTCCACCGAACGCCACTGTCATCATCGCACCCTTCGCACTGATGTTAATTCCTTCGCCAAATGACATGAGAATCTCGCCCAGTGCTCCCGACGCTGTGTCCTCGAGATATGCTCCCCAATCCTGCGTGAAAACAAGCGGTTGTTGTCCCCAGTCACCTGTCACAATAAATTCAGCAGACTTTGCAGCCAACTGTTGACCAAATCCCTGAACCAAGTTCACCAATCCGACTGTTCCTGCCTGGAGCAAAAAATCTTGGAGGTTAGTCCAGACACGATCCCAGATATTATCCTCAAGTGTCACACCTTCAAGCACCGGTGCAGAAACGACAAACTGTGCGTTTGCGTATTGTGTCGGTGTAAAGGCGACGGTGAGGACGGTGAGAAAACCGACGAGACCGAGGATTGTTTTTTGGAAGAATGAACGTTTGTGCATACGCGCGAGAATTTATCGTTCGTTTTTTGCTGCCGCTGCAGTGAGGAGTTGGAGTATCTCCTCGTCAGTGAGCTCATCCACCTGAGTCTGCGACATCCCCGATTGAACGAGAATAGCGCGCGCTTGGGCTATGATGGCAGCGGATTCGTTGGGTGAAGTACCAGAGGCACCAGCTTGTACTCCCGTTCCTGTGCTGGCTCCGGATTTCTTTTGGGACTCTGCGACAGTGTCATCGTACATTTTGCGCAATTCTGCGTCAGTTACAGCATCAACTTGGGCCTCTGGAATCCCAGAATCACGCAATGCCTGTCTGACTTCTTCTGCATTAAACGGCGGAATCGTTGCGCTCGTTGCAGCTCCTGGTGCAGTGCCTACTGGCGCCTTGCTCGCTGATTCAGTGCCATCAGTGCTCGGGCGATCCACGGATGTATTATTTCCTAACCCAAAGCATGTCTCACCTTCTGGACAATTGGGATTTGTCTCCTTTGCGATTTCTTCTCCGTCGAGAATGCCGTCTGAATCTGAATCTTGTAGATACGGGCTGGTGCGGTACGTCTTGATCTCGTCAGTATCTGTGAGTCCATCCTTGTCTGTGTCTTGCGCCATGATCGCGCCGGTCTGTGTTGCGAGATCTGCGAACACAGATGATGCAGCACTTGTGCGCCGCGATTCTCCCCCATCAACAATGCGTGTTTTCATCTGCAGTCCCGCAAGAAAAATAGCGGTAACGCCAAAAAACGCGAGTAACACCGCGCTGACTTTTTGGTATGTGGTCAACTGCGACACGAGCTCTCGAATTCGTCGCATGGCAAAGGATTAATGCTTCGCCAAGTATAGCACAAGTTGGTTCCACTGCGCGATATCCACAACCTCAGAACGCGCGTCATGTGCGATGGTTGCAGAGTCAAATGCTGGAATGAGGATATCTTTTGTTGCGACACCAGATTTTGCGAGTGTCGGAAGGAGTTGTTTGCGCTTCTGTGAGAACCCGATACGAGCCAGACGCAAAATAGCATCGAGTTGCACCGTGGGCTCAGGCGCAATCGTCAATCGAAGCACGGTTGATTCTACTTCAGGCTGCGGCCAGAAGGCGTGCGGCGGCGCGGTGAGCACAGGTTCGATCGCGCTCGTACGCATTTGAAGCGAAAGCGCGAGCAAATTCATATCAGGAACGCGTGCACGCATACGATCAGCGACTTCTTTTTGCATCATGAGGATTGCTCGCGTTGGTGCATGCGTGGGAGATTCCACAATGTGCGCCAGTAGCGGCGAAGTGATGCTGTACGGCATATTGCTCACGAACACATATGGCCCAGCAATCTCCGACAGGTCGAACTGCAACGCATCGGCGTTAACAATCCGCACGGTTGGCAGATGCCCATACGTCTCCTGGAGATACGTCGCGAGATGTCGATCCTTCTCCACAGCAATCACTCGCGCGCCTGTCGCAATGAGATACCGTGTGAGTGCGCCAAATCCGGGGCCAACTTCCAATACTGTGTCTGATGCGCTGAGGTTGGCTGCAGCAACAATACGCTCACAGACTGAGTCGTCTGTGAGGAAATTTTGTCCAAGTGCCTTTGTTGGTCGGACGTGAAATTGTTCTGCGAGCTGCTGGATTTCGCCTGTTTTCATACGTCGAGCGTGATAGCTCCCTGGCGAACGACTTCAATACGACCGTCTTCGTGAACGCGAATGATGGTGGATGGTGCAGTTGGTGGGAGCTCACCAATATCAATTACTTCATCAATCTGTGCAAACGCCTCGCCTAATTGTGCGCGAACTGCTGCAACTGACGCACACGCTGGCTCCCCTGCTCGATTGGCGCTCGTGGAGACCAGTGGCGCACCAAGGCGTACAGACAATTCATGTGCAATGATTGATGCGCTCACTCGAATTGCGACGGTTCCATCTGCGGCGATCGCAAGTGGAGCCAATCCCGCCTCAGCGCGCACCGGCGCAACAATCGCAAGTGCACCTGGCCAATAACGCATCGCAATTTCGCGTGCGGCTGAAGAGAGCACCACAGTGCGCTCCACCATTTCTACGTCAGCTGCAATAACTCCGACCGACTTCGACGCGTCACGCCCCTTGATGGCAAAAATTTTCTCCAGCGCTACCGCGTCGCGCGCATCGCAACCAAGGCCGTACACTGTTTCTGTTGGATGCAAAATTACTTCGTTCATACCTGTGTTGATTGTGCGCGCTTTCGCCATGCGAGATACTGCTCGACAAATGGCTTGATGTCGCCGTTGAGGACACCTTCGGTGTCTGCTGTCTCGTAGTCAGTACGATGGTCCTTCACGAGTTGATACGGCTGCAATACATAGGAACGTGCCTGATTTCCCCAGGCTGCGCTCTGGTGCGAGCCACGCAATTCTGCTTTTTCGGCGAGGAGGTTCTCTTCCATGAGTCGGTGGAGCTTGCCACGCAAAATCTTCATTGCTGTCTCACGATTTTGCTGTTGTGAACGCTCGTTCTGACAACTCACTGTAATCCCCGTTGGCAAATGGACAATGCGCACTGCAGAGTATGTTGTGTTCACCGACTGTCCGCCTTTGCCACCAGACATGAAGGTATCAATGCGCAAATCTTCGTCTTTGATTTCTACTTCTCCGAGCGCGTCGAGCTCTGGCATCACTTCCGCAAGTGCAAATGACGTGTGACGCATCTTCTCCGCATCAAAGGGCGAAATACGCACGAGACGATGCACACCGTGCTCGCCCTTGAGATAGCCATATGCATAGCGGCCAGTTACTTGGAACGTCACACTCTTCCAACCAGCTTCTTGTCCGCGCGACTCGTCAACAATAACGGCCTTCCAGCCCATCTGTTCGCAAAATCGTGTGTACATGCGCAACAACATTCCCACCCAGTCTTGCGCTTCTGTGCCACCAGCACCTGCGTGCAGCGCCACAATGGCATTGTTGGTGTCATGTTTGTCTGACAGCAACACAAGGAATTCCTGTGCATCGAACCGCGCGGTGAGATCAGTGAGTTGCGCCGCCACTTCTTCGCTCATTGACTCTACGTCATCTCCCATGAGCCCGGCCGCAAACTCGCGCAACTGCGTCGCTTCATGGAGCAACGCATCCCACAAATCTACTTCTTTTTTGAGCTCGGCATACTGCTGACTCACTTGCTGCGCTGTTGCTGGAGTGTTCCAGAATTCAGGCGCCTGCATCTGTGTATCCAGGATCGCAATCTGCGCCGCCTTCTCTGGCAACCGAACCATAGCCCGGGCATTTTCCATGCGGGCGATCAACACATCTAGATTTGCGAGAATTTCCTTCATATTCTAGGGCAGTATAGCGGGGTTAGGAGCCTTACGCAACGGCCCCGACTTATCCCCATTGACTTCGTATCAGATCCCATTGTACGTTGTTCAAACGGCTTTTTTGAGCCCAAAAGCCAATAAATGCTATACAATTACCACAAAACACTGGCCTCTAAGGGCCAGTGTTTTGTTATTGAACGTATTCGCTGAATGACTTAGTAGCCACCCATGCCCATGCCTCCGTGCATATCAGGAGCTGCTGCAGATTCCTTCTTTGGGAGCTCTGCAATAACTGCTTCTGTGGTAAGGAAAAGTCCGGCGATAGATGCGGCGTTCTGGAGCGCGGTGCGCGTCACCTTTGCAGGGTCAATCACACCAGCTGCCAACATATCCACTACAGCATCGTTCTCCGATGTGTGGAGTACGTTGTACCCGTGGTTCACATTCCCAGCAGCATGTGCTGCACGTACAACATGGATCATGACGTCTCCCATGTCGCCTGCGTTCTCCACAATCTGACGCATTGGCGCTGCGAGTGCGCGGCGGACAATTTGCATACCCACCTTTTCTGGGCCTTCCTGACCCATGCCATCAATTGCTTTTTCGAGTGCTACTGATGCACGCAAGAGCGCAACACCACCACCTGGTACAATACCTTCTTCAATTGCCGCCTTGGTTGCGTTGATCGCGTCTTCGATGCGCTGCTTCTTTTCTTTCATTTCAGTCTCTGTGGCAGCACCGATCTTGAGTACACCGACGCCTCCTGCGAGTTTTGCAATGCGCTCCTGGAGCTTGTCGCGGTCGAAATCACTCTCGGTCTTCTCGAGCAATGTGCGCAACTGTGCTACACGTTCCTTGACTGCTTCCTGCTTGCCCTTACCTTCTACGATCGTCGTGTGTTCCTTGGTAGCAATCACTTTGCGTGCAGAACCGAGATCTTCGAGTGTTGCAGTGTCGAGCTTGAGGCCTACTTCCTCGGAGATCACGCGCGCGCCAGTGAGCGTTGCGATGTCCTGGAGCATATCCTTGCGACGATCTCCAAATCCAGGCGCCTTCACTGCAAGCACGTGGAATGTGCCGCGCAACTTGTTGAGCACAAATGTTGTGAGTGCTTCGCCATCAACATCGTCTGCAACAATTACGATTTCCTTACGACCAGACTGTGCGAGCTTCTCGAGAAGTGGAAGCACATCCTGAATCGACGAAATCTTCTTGTCAGTCACGAGAATAGCTGGATCAGTGTACTCAGCTTCCATGCGACCAGTATCTGTCACCATGTAGTGTGAGATGTAGCCCTTGTCGAAGCGCATACCCTTCACCACATCCTTCGAGATGCCAAATGCCTGACCTTCTTCAACAGTGATAACGCCGTCATTACCAACTTCCTTCATCACCTCAGCAATGAGCTGACCGATTTCTGGATCGTTAGCAGAGATCGATGCAACATTCGCAATCTCAGAATCGTGCACTGGCTTGCTGATGTTGGTCTTGATTTCGTTCACCACAATCTCCACAGCACGATCAATACCGCGCTTGAGTGGAAGTGGGTTGAGACCTGCGGTTACCACTGCCGTACCTTCGCTCACAATTGCCTGAGCCAACACGGTTGCAGTGGTCGTACCATCACCTACAACATCATTTGTCTTGCTCGCAACTTCCTTCACCAGTTCTGCACCGATGTTCTCGAAGTTATCCTCGAGCTCAACTTCCTTTGCAACCGTTACACCGTCCTTGGTGATCTGTGGAGGACCATAGCTCTTCTGAATCACGACATTGCGGCCGCGGGGTCCGAGCGTCACCTTCACTGCATTTGCGAGCTTGTCCACGCCACGCTTGATTGCCTGACGCGCTTCTTCATTGAAAATAATTTGCTTTGCCATACACTTATTCGATTACAGCAATAATATCTGACTCAGAAATGACGAGGAGTTCGTCGCGCTCAATCTTCACTTCATCTGGTGCGTATTTCTTGAACACGACGCGCTGCCCAACTGACACTCCCATTGCTGCGCGCGTCCCATTCTCCAACATCTTGCCAGGACCAACAGCGACTACTTCACCCTGCTGCGGACGCTCCTTGCTCGATGTGTCTGGAATAATGATGCCCGATGCGCTTGCTTGTTCTTTTGCATCCACGGCGCGGACGATCACATGATCGTTAAGCGGTACCAATTTCATAGATTTTTCGTTAATTTTCTCTTTAGCACTCTGTCGACTCGAGTGCTAATCTTGCTTGTATCGTAGACAAGATCCAGATTGCTGTCAAGACGGTCATTCCTGCCGGAAGTGACCACAAATAATGATCAAAAAAAAGCCCAGGAATCAGCACAAGCAAGCCCAAGTGCCAGGGCAAAAAACGAACACAAAATCCAAAAATAATCACGCCAACAAATCCAAGTTCAACAAGAGCAAGAAGCGGCGTGAAGTGTGGTGGCTGCAAACTCCATCCCACACGCGCATCGTCGTTGGCGTGGAGTGATGCTGTTGCAAGTCCCAACCCAGTTCCTAATGCAGGAGCCTGTGCCACGAGACTAAGGCCGTCTTGGACACTCTCCACGCGTTCGTTGCGCGATTGCGATTCAAGCGGAGTGTGCGTCTGGAGTCGCGACGTGATCCCCGAGCCCAGCAGCAATACCACGATGACCACAGCAATTGCCGGAACCGCAAGTGTACGGATCCACACCTTCCATGCGCGCCACGAAACGGCAACCAGCAACAACACAATACCAGCGAGCCATGCGCTGCGAGAGAATGACAACACGAGCGCAACAGATGTGAGTGTGAGCGCTGCAACGACGAGCGCTCGATGTACACGCGCGCCTGGCGACAGCACACGCAACAACAACAGCGCAGCGTAGCAATACGCCACCATGAGTCCACCAAAAATATTCGGATGTGGCATGGGTCCGTACACGCGCAGCATCCGTGTGTCACGCACCATCACCACTGCGTCCCCTGCCACCTCAGGCGCATGTGCAGCAATACCCAGATACGTACTCGCAATGACTGATTGTGTAAACCACTGCACCAACCCCAGTCCTGCCCACAACACACCACCTGCAACAAACCACGACAGTACCCAACGCGATCCGAACAACGTGACTGACTGGAACAACAGCACTCCCAAAAGCAACGCACATACCGCATGCACTCCATGCACTAGCGCAACAATCGCGCCACCAGAAACCATGACGCTCCAGACAAAAATCCCTGCAATACCCACGATCGTTGCCACACGAGCCCGAAAGGACCGAGCGCGCCACCAAGGCAACCACAACACAAGCGCAAGTCCTGCCACAATACATTCCATGACCAACAACCGCGCACTACCGAATTCCCACACAGACCCGAGTACGCGAGGTTGCGAAATCAGCCAGTGCGTTTGCACAGGCAACAGCACGAGAACACCCGCGATCATCCACTGCATCATGCGCATCAACATAATGCTTTCTTCCACGCGTCACGATACGTGACGCGACCATCTTCCTCGTGGAATTTGAGCATGGAGTCAGTGAGAATCACACCTCGATCATCGCGCAGCGCCTTCTCGCGAATGAGTTGCGGCAAAATGCGCATCTGCAACCGTCGCATCCATTGATCCAAGTGACCACTCGACACCACGTTCAGCACACTGCGCGCACAACGCACTCCAACCGACGGCGGCCCCACAAGTACCGCAACATCTCGACGCACCGCCCATGTGTTGGCCGCAAAAAATCGCGTGAATTCACCATCTACTTCCCATACTGGCGAGAGCGTCGCGAGCCAGAACCGCAAGTACACATCATCCTCTATCGCAATCGTCTGCAAATCATACGCCTCAGGCGTCACAAAAAAAGACGGACACACTGGATCACGAGTTGCTTCGCCAGGACGCAATCGCAACACGCGCAAAAGTGCAACGACAACAAATCGAGCGAGCCATACGCGACGCGGCGTACACAGAATAAACAAATCAATATCACTCTCCTCCTTCACACTCCCCATCGCAAGCGAATTCGCGATTGCAACACCACGAATCCACGGGAATATGCGCAACACCCGCGCAATCCAAATCGCGCGACGCCACTTGCGACTCGCCTGTGCATACTGCGACTGTGAAGGGCCAGCAACAAAAGACAAAGACCTGCCAAGTGGCAGATCTTGTCCGAGTATATGAAGATAGTAGCGCAATTCTGCCTCACTCACTGTGCGACCTACGACCGAGAAAAATGCTTCGATGCCTCGGGCGTCGAGCTGCATACTACGCCACGGTCTTTGCTGCAGCATTTGCTGCGTCGTGCTTCTTGAACACGAGATGCTGCTGCAAAATCGTGAGTAATGTTGTCACCAACCAGTAGAGCGTAATCCCAGCCATGAGCTGCGAGCCGATGAAGATAGTGAGAAGCGGCATGATGTACATCATCTGCTTATTCATCGCTGCAGCCAACTCTTCATCCTTCGATCCTGTGGTGTGCACTGGTGGACGCTTGGTTGTAAGCATGCGCGCCTGGAAGAACTGGGCAAGACCCGCAAGTGCTGCGAGAATAATGCTCGGCGTCATGAGGTTCAAGAACCCAAACGCCATTGGATTGAGCGACCCAGGGTTATTCACTCCAGAGTACAAGAAATTGAAGTGCGTACCACTGAGTGCGTCAGAGAGTGCCCAGTAGAGACCCAAGAGAATTGGCAACTGGATCAAGAGCGGCAAGCACGAAGAGAACGGATTGATGTTGTTATCTTTGTACAACTTCATCGTTGCTGCAGCGAGTGCCTGCTTGTCGTCCTTGTGCACCACCTTGAGCTCAGAGATCTGCGGCTGCAAATCTGCCAACTTCTTTTGTGCATCAAGTGATTTGCCCGAAAGCGGCCAGAGAGCAAGTCGCACGAGAATGGTAACCAAAATAATCACCACACCCATGTCATGTCCCGGCGTCACATTACTCAACCACACGAAGAGGTTGAAAAGCGGCTGGAAAATGACGGTTTGGAAAAGGGCTTTCATAGATTACGCTGCTGCCTCTGCCGACGCTTCTTCGCTAACAGGTGCTTCGTCTACAGGTGCAATCTCCTCTGCTGCTTCTGACACAGGTTCTTCAGCTTCAGCCTCTGCTGCCGCTGGAGTACCGCCTTCTTGGTTGATGTTGATCTTCCATCCAGTGAGACGTGCAGCGAGACGAACATTCTGACCACCCTTACCGATTGCGAGAGAGAACTGGTCCTCTGCAACAGTAACGGTTGCGATCTTGCCTTCAGGAGTCTCGTCCATCTGTACACCGTGTACCTTGGCTGGAGAAAGTGCGTTGCGAATGTAGCCCTCGGTGTCTTCGCTCCACTGAATGATATCGATTTTCTCGCCACCCAACTCGTGGATGATGGTCTGGATACGCGTACCGCGCTGACCAATACATGCGCCTACTGGATCCACGCCGTCTTCAGTGCTCATCACTGCAACCTTGCTGCGTGCACCTGCTTCGCGAGCTACGCCCTTGATGACAACTGATCCTGCTGCGATTTCTGGAATTTCGAGACCGAAGATGGTGGTAACGAGTGCTTCGTGTGTTCGGGACACTACAATCTCGGGACCCTTGGGACCCATGCCTACTGACTCTACGAAGAACTTGTAGCGCGCGCCTGTCTCGTAGCGCTCACCGTAAATCTGTCCTGTTGGGAACATGATACCTGTACCGCGACCAAGGTCGACGAGCACATTGCGTCCTTCACGACGCTGCACAGTTCCGATAATGACCGTTCCCTGATGTTCTGCGAACTCGGAGAGAATCATGGAGCGCTCTGCTTCGCGCAACTTCTGCATGATCACCTGCTTTGCCGTCTGCGCTGCCATGCGACCGAAGGCTGCTGGAACCTCGAGCTCGGTGCGAATTTCTTCGCCGATCTGTGCGCCTGGCTTCACCGCCTGCGCCTCTGTGAACATGAGGTCAGTCTTTGGGTTGTAGCGAGGGCGGTTTGGATCTGGTTCTGGTGGCATTTCACCGCGCTCATATGCTGCTTCGCGCGCTTCGGCTTCCTCAGCTGCGATACGTGCGAGGACTTCGAGATCGAAGTCAGGGGTAACCAACTTCACGTCGAATACGCGCATCGCGCCCGTCTCCGGATCGAACTGCACAATAATATTTTGCTGTTTGTTGCCGAAGTCCTTGCGGAATGCTGCGGCGAGTGCGATCTCGAGTGTCTCGAGTACTGCCTCGTATGAGAGACCTTTCTCCTGCGCTACGAGCTTGATCGCGCTCATGATTTCGTTCTGGGCCATAGGTTGTGGGTACAAAAAAACCAGTTCTTTATTGAACTAGTATACCACAATGATATCAGAAATCGAGGTCAGTGTCAAATGCTCCCTTGTAGTGGCGAATGCGCGCGCTGGCACTCCCCACAGCACGAATGACCACAATCACATCGAACCGATAGTGCGCCCCAGGCTCGCGCTGAACATACGTGCGTGCGGCACTCAGAATTCGACGCTGCTTGCGCACATCCACAGATGCTTCAGCTGCACCGGTGTCACGCTCACGCGTCTTCACCTCAACGAAAATGATCGTACGAGATTCTCGTACGATCAAATCTATCTCACCGTAACGCGTACGGAAATTATTCTCGAGAATGGTGTAGCCACGCGCTTCGAGGAAGCTGCGCGCTGCAGCCTCACCCCATCGCCCTTTAGCGGAGGTAGGCATACTTCTGCGCATCACGATTGTGTCGTGCACGCAGCTCTGGAATCTTTTTGGTTTGGTAGATGTACACGCGATACGCCCAGAACAACAATCCAATCGCCCATACTCCCAAGAACATTCGCAACGAGAAGAGCGGCGTGCGCTCAAATCGGAGGAAGTAATAGAGATAGCCTAGAAGTGCCATCACCGTGAGCAATGACCCCCAACGAGCAAGGATCTTCGCTGTGAACTTCTCAATGCGCGCATCGTGCGCCAACTTCTTGAACGTAATGCCTGTGAGGAACATCAGTCCAAAAACAATCACAAGCGTGAGTGTTGCTGCGTACGAAATCACCGGTGGAACCGCAAACCAATACGACCAGGTAAACAGATGCAGAATCGACATAGTGCACCCGTTTTATCACATCCCAATCCCAAATGCAAGTTACTTTTGCTTGGTAAAAATCCACCCAGCGTGCCATTCCCCTGGTGTAAACGACAAAACAGGAATAAGTCCAGCTTCTTCTGCTGCTTCTACTAATCGAACTGGGTCAACAGACTTGATGCCGGCGCTGCGCAGTGGATGACGATCTTGGTGCCACTCAATCACAAGGAGATGTCCACCGCGCTTGAGAAGTCGTGCGGATTCTGCGAGCATCGCAGACTGACGACGTGCATGCGAGAGTGTATTCACAAGCAGCGCAAGATCAATCGTCTTCTCAGGAATCGGTGTAGAGCCGTAGCGCTCGATGTCTGCCCACACGCCGATCACATTCTTGAGATTGCGCTGATGCGCTGCTGCTTCGATAGACTTCACCATCGCGCGCTGCACATCAACAGCGTAGACCACGCCGAAGTGCCCAACACTCTGCGCGCTCGGAAATGTGAAGTGACCAGTAGAACCACATCCCATATCTGCGATACGCAATCCAGCCGCAACCCCGAGCCACGACAAAATCTGTGCAGGATTGAGCAGTGATTTGGTCGCTGTCTTGTGCATATTATCGATACCCAAACAACGAAGCTAGGAAATTGGTCGCGACGCCGCCACCGAGCCCAGTCATTTTCAACATGCCAATAATCGTAATCAATAATCCGATGAGTTGATACGCCAATCGTGTACCACCATAGAACTGCATCTTGCTCTCGGCCCAATCAATACGACCGAAGTTCGCAAGGAACCAATTCGCCTTCGCAGTAATAATCACGCCGATCACTGTAATGAGAAGTCCAATAAAAAATCCACCCATATAGCTGAGAGTATATCACAAACAAACACCGCGACTAAGTCGCGGTGTTTGTTTTGATCTGTGGACGTTGAGGGATTCGAACCCCCGACCCTCTCGGTGTAAACGAGATGCTCTAACCAACTGAGCTAAACGTCCGTAGTGGGCAATGCCCTGAGCACGCCCAAAATACCATGCACCTCCAAATCACGCAAGTCCTACATTTCTGGAGGGCTACTTCGAAAAGTCGCCATCATTTCATCGACTTCTCCTGGCTCATTATCTTGCAGCAGATGCATCAATTTCTCTTGTCCTTCGGGGCTCAGCCGGTCGAACACTTCAGTAAGCTGTTCTTCTTCCCATTCGGCCATTGCCTTCAACTGTTCAGGAGTGAGTTGTGCAAGAATTTCATGATCTGCAGCCTCCTGTGCCCCGTGTGATTCTCTGGTCTCCATACCCATATGTGTATGTATTACAAATATAGCAAAAGTATACCCCTCATTGACAAAACTGTGCAATCGAGGTACGATCTCTCCTTCTTGGGAATCCAACTACCACCCCACAGAAGCAACCACCAGGAGGTTCCCCATGTGCACACTACGCATCGTCGTTGCATCGCTTGTCGCGATGCTGTTCTCACTCTCGGCCAGCGCATCCGAGCCGACGTCCTCGCTCATCCGGATCTATACCGTCGGCGAGACGTTCGGCGCCGGCATCACCCAGGCCAACAAGCGTGAGAAACTGGCTGATGCGTGGACGCGCACTGGCTGGGACATCACACGCGGCGCAGCATTTGCGCACCAACAGGTCACCGGTGCCGCGCCTATCAAGGACAAGGAGTTGCGGACCATCGACGCATTGGCCAACATCACCATCGAATACGGTTCGCCGACAAACACCGGAAGGTGTTTGTACGACGGATCGCTCGACAGTGAGTACAGCTGCTTGCGCGCGCTGGTTCCCAAGTATCGAGACGTCGTGATCGGAACCGTGAGCTATGACAAGGACGCGCGAGCGTATCTCCTCGTCATGCGACGGCTGCGACACACGAAGCTCCTCGATGACGTGTGCGAACAAACCATCCCCGAAGGTGACACGGACGGGATCGGACTCGTAGTCGCTGCGGCCAGCGTTACCGACCTCTGCACCAAGCAGATGTTTCGCAACGTTGATCTCACGATCCGCAATCCAGGGCACGCGTCGATCCTCGTGGATGACAAGGTGACAACGCAAGAACAACTGCGCGTCACTGCTGGCAAACACGTGATCAAAGCAACGCGCGAAGGATTTGATCCTTGGTCTGACACGATCGAATGCAAGGCAGACGCGCCTTGCACCGTCGTGGTCGCACTCAAGCCCAAGGAAGTCGCAGTGGCGCCCAAGGTATCACTGGAACGGCGCCCACCTGACCAACCGAGTCGCGTGACACACGCAGATCTCGAGGTCAACGCACGCGTACCAGTCTCGATGAAGCACGTGCGCACAGGACTCATCAGCAGCGGCTGGGCAACCACCGCGGTTGGCGTAGGACTCACGATCGCAGGGATCATGTATGGCGTCAGTGCGACAGACGCCAGCGACGAGATCGACGCCGCATGTCCTGCTGGGCTCTGCTCGATTTCCGAATCAGATGTGCGCGCGCTGTACGACAGCGGTACATCTGACGAGGAGATCAGCAACACCCTGCTGGGCGTCGGTATCGGGTTCGTGACTGTCGGCCTCGCGCTGGCAATCACCGGACACGTGCTCGACGATCCACTCGAGACAAGCGGCGAAGCGATCATCACTCCGACATGGAACGGTCTACGGACCACCGTCGGACGCGATGGCATCTTCGTCGAGACAGGACTGACGTTCTGACAACCAACTGTTGCGCACGCACGCGCAACAAAAAAAGGCCGAGCGATTTCCCGTATGGGTAGTCGTCTCGGCCTTCTTTGTTGTTGAGCCAGATCAGATGCACCGTGTGTTACGGCGGACACCCAAACTGACTCGTCGCCTTGCGCATCGCGTTGCTGCTACCGGGCTTGGCTTTCTCAGCGGCCGCGATAGCTTGCTTTGCGAGGCTGCACGCCTTGTCCTTCTTGCTCGAGGCAAACGCCGCGCTCGCCTGTTGGAACAGTTGAGCAGGTGTTGCTTTGGGCTTGGATGGCTTGATTGTCACGACCTCGGGAGGAGGCTGTGGAATCGGAGCCACGTCGACCGCCACCACTGCTACTGGTGGCAGAACTTGCGTTGGGGCTACAGTCTCGATCTCGTATCTCTCGCTGCGTTGAGCCATCACCTCCTCGAATTCCCGGTAAGGAATCACAGGCGCGATGACCGCAGGTTGAGTAACAGGATCAGGAGTCGCGATGCGAATTGGTTCGGCTTGGGGCACTGTACGCTCCCCGTCCGAAATCACTTCGTCCTCTGGAGAGATGGTCTCGTGCTGTGTGAAGTACTTGTACAAGTATCCACAAGTTCCAGCCAGCAAGACCGCTCCCACCATCGCCAGCAACAGTCGCCAGCGTTGCGCCCACTGTGTGATCTTTTCTCGAACCCACGGCCCCCAGCGTTCCATGAACGTTGGAGGTTTGACATCGTCATCCGCCTCTTGCCCCAGCGAACCTGTGTCCGATGCAGCAATCCGATTTGCGACGACTTGTTCCGCGAGCGCTCGATCCAGATCCTGCACCTTCCCGACAAAGGCCACCGTCGCACTGCGAATGCGCCCTCCCACCGACGGTTGCTCACGCTGACGTCGGAGTCGATCTCTGATGCCATCGACCATCGGAAGAAGTTCGGCTGCAGTCAGTCTCTCATCTGGCGCCTTTGCCATCATGATCTGCACCAGATCAACCAGCGCAGAATCCAACGACGGATCGATGGTAGCGGCGTTAGGGACTGGCGAAGTACGATGCTGCACGAAGTGGTCCAATGCCACTGCCTGTGGACCTGCCTCTCGTGCCTCCTCCGAAGGAAGGTACGGCGTACGCCCCGTGAGCATCTCGAAGAGCACGGCTCCGAGCGAGTAGATGTCAGAGGACGTAGAAACCCGGAGTCCAGCCGTTGCTTCGGGCGCCATGTAGTCCGGCGTTCCCAAAATGGCAAACGCTGCAGTCTGGAAGACCTCCTTTCGCCCAGGTGGTACGATGCGAAGACGTCTTCCATCATCTGCACTCTCTCGAGTGTTCCCACTTGTGTCAGGCGATCGGATCTTTGCGATGCCGAAATCGAGCAACTTGACATGAAGTCCACCGTCAGCATCTTTGCCGATCATGATGTTGGGCGGCTTGATGTCGTAGTGCGTGATCCCTGCGCTATGCACTGCAGCGAGCGCTTGCAAGAGCTGGTGCGTAATATCAAGCGCATAGAGTTGATCGATCGCACCATTTTCCGACTTGTCGAGAACATCACCCAGTGTCACGCCTTGGAAGTACTCCATGACCATGTACTGTGTTCCGTTCCCCAACTCACCCAGATCGTAGATCGCGATGCTGTTGGGATGCCTGACTTTCGCCATCGCGCGACCTTCTTGCTTGAATCGCTCAGCGAACCCGTGTTCAGCGTTCTCTGGACCAAGCAAATCCTTGCGAATGAACTTGATCGCGACTATGCGATCCAGAACCAGATGGCGAGCGCGATGTACGACACTCATCCCACCACTACCCAACGTATCGATGATCTCGTATCGATCGTCGATGCAGTGACCAGGAACAACCTGGTTCAACGAATAGGTGTTCCCCATGGCACTTCCCCCCTGTGGCACTGGTGATTCGGGCTACGACTAAGGAGCGAATGCGCCTCAGTTCGTTTCCACGAACACTGTACAATATCTGAAAACAAGGCGCACGTCAAGCTAAAGCACTGTGCACAGATTCAGACAAAAATAAAAGATTCCTGGGGACCAACGTTGTACTCCAGGAATCTTTTATTTTTGTCTGTGCTGAGGAGAGGACTCGAACCTCCATTCCCTTGCGGGAGCTACCACCTCAAGGTAGTGCGTCTACCAATTTCGCCACCTCAGCATGAGGGATGCGGCCTAGGGCCGCGTGCGGCATGTGGACACTATGATGCCACACGTACGCGATTTTTGCCAGCGATGATTCGGATTGAATGCGCGGCACGCTCAATGGTGACGCGGGTCTCCTTGCTGCGCTGGCCATCCAGGAACAGCTCGAAGGGCGCCTTTCCATACATAGTCATACGGGAAAACGGCAACGACGTCAAGGGTGCATACTGTGGACGCCAGCGGGATTGCTTGCCTGCCGCAAGTGGACGAATGTGTACGTACAGATCCTCCTGGTTCATGAATTGTGCATGCGCCTCTTCGCACCAAGGAAGTGAGCGCAAATTACAGATAGCCACTTCCATGGACTCACCCATCGGACCAAGTGCATATTTGCCGTCTACCGAGATCCACACGCGTGTCATAGGGACGTGCGCAAGAGCGATCGCATATCGATCATTCACCTTGAGCACAGGCAACTCAATCACACGACGCGCTGCGATCGTGCGGCAGGATTCTTCGCCATAGGGCACATCGAGTTGTTCGCGAGTCGACACATCTCGACCAATCGGAATCCACCCGAACACCATCTCTACGTCCGCGCACTTAGTAAGTACACGTCCGAATGTATTTTCGTCACCAATAACAATCGCAGTCTTGGCACCACTGCGAAGTTCATCGAGGAGCATGCTGCGCGGATTACTAAACGCCGCGAGCTTGATCATCTTGCCCGAGAGCTCCAAGTCAGTGAGACGATTCTCGATCGTCTTCATGACACGTGCGTAGGGCCCTGTGCGCACAAAGGCGTCGTACAGATACACGTGCATACGCGCCTGAGAATTAAGAAATCACGTGCTGTGGCCTATGCCGCAGCTTCTGCGTCCACGTCCCCTGTCTGACGCGTACGAGCGCGCGAAGATTTGGTGGACGCTTTTGCATCGGTCACGTGTGACCCTGGCATCATACACTTGCCGTGCAAGATTGCGCCTGCTGCGATGATAAGTGTTGATGCTTCGACGTCCCCCACTACCACAGCAGTTGGGGTGAGCTCGAGCGTGTCAGATGCTTTGATATTGCCACGAATTTCGCCGGAGATTTTTGCATTCTGTGCAAAGACGTTGGCGAGGATGCGCGCACCACGCTCTACGCGCAAATTCTTCTCGGTACGAACATTACCCGCAACAGTTCCTTGCACCACCATGTTCCCCTTGCTGTTGAAATCACCTTCTACTTCTACTGACGGTCCAACAATAGTCTCTACTGTATCATCAGCTGCAGATACTCCGGTTGGTGCTGCGCTGGCTGCTGACGTCTCATCTTGGTCTTCGTATTCTGTATATCGTGATTTGAACATAAAAAGTGTGTGATCGTATCCTCATGATAGCGCTGGAACGTCCGCGCGTCTAGTTATAAGGCGTTTACTACTGGAATTCCCAACATCTGCAAACCTTGTGCCAACACCTCACCTGTGTGCGCATGCAAACTCGCGCGCCACTGCTGCACGGTTCCATCCTCTTCAATCACACGACACACCTCGTAACACGTGCTCATCTTCTGACAGAGTTCATAGAGATACCGTGCGAGCACTGATGGATCATTCTCTGCAGACGCCATCGCGAGTGCGTCTGCAAACCACAAGAGATGCAGCAAGAGTGCGCGCTCCGTAGGATGTGTGAGAGGTGTTGTTGCAATCTCACCTTTCGCATTATTCACGCGCGTAAGTAATGTGCGGATGCGTGCGTATGAATACTGGAGATAGAGTGCACTCATTCCAGTGAGCGACAACGCTGCAGCCATATCGAACACAATCTTCTGGTGACTGCTCACCGTCAGCATCGTGAATTTCATCGCGCCAAATGCAACTGCGCGCGCAGTCTGTGCCACCTGCTCTGCTGGCCACTCTGGATGACGCTCACGCAATTCAGTACTCGAGCGCTCAATGAGCGCATCGCGCATATCGCGATAGCGCACGATCGTCCCCTTGCGCGAACTCATCATTCCCTCAGGTGTTGTCACCAACTCATACCCAATGTGCCCAAATCCCTGCGTCGCACCATCGCGGCGCAGCAAGGCAAAAAGTTGCGCAAAGTGATGTGCCTGACGCATGTCTGTGAGCACAACACACTTCGTCGCCTCTGGGAAAACCGCGAACTTCGCATCCATGAGCGCAATATCCGTGGTTGCGTACAGTCCTGTTCCATCAGACTTGAGCAACAGCATGATATCGAGATTCTCTGGTGTGGTGAGATCGGCAATAATCGCACCTTGTGAATGCTGCGCAATTCCTTTGTCGAGCATTTCCATCACACGCTTCTTGCCGTTCATCTTCACATCAGACTCGAGGAACCAATGTTCGAACTCAATATCAGATTCTTTGTACACAGCGACAAATCCATCCAAGCTCCACTGACGCGTCTCCTTCCAGAGCGCTGCTTCGGGTGATGCTGCGTCTTCTTCGATGGCGAGCAAAATACGAGATACTTCCTGTCGTGGTGCCGTGTCTCCTGATTCTTCTGCATCTGCAAACGCCTTTGACGCTTCTACATATACATCAGCAAGTGCTTCCATGCGCTTCACGGGATCTGTTTCTGGAAGTTTGCCGTCGTATTTCTTCATGAGCCACCAGAGGCATTTCGCCACATGCGCGCCCATGTCATTGGTGAAGTTCACTGGATGTACTTCGTGTCCCTGGCTGCGCCAAATCGAGACGAGCGCCGCGCCAAGCGCGTGATTGCGCAAATGGCCAATGTGCACCTCCTTGTGCGTGTTGAGACCAGAATATTCAAAGATAATCTTCTCGCCAGTGTCAGCGCCCAGACATCCGAACCGTCCATTACTGCGATCGATCTCTGCGAAGAGCTCGCGCATGAGCGCATCGGTGTTGAGTGTGAAATTCACATATGGACCTGCGGCTTCGACACGCTCCACCAGACGCAACTGCGCAGTCGAGAGCTGTGCCGCAACGTCTTGTGCAACTTGTGCAGGACTTTGCTTGCGCTCCTTTGCAACTGCAAAAGCTCCCCACGCAAAATCACCCATCTCTGGCTTGGGTGGGCGCATGATTTCTGTAGGCGCAATTGCCATGTGCTCGGTTGCTGCAGCTATTGCGTCCGCAAGTGTTTCGCGCAAATGCAAGAAGAGTGCCATAGCGTTAGTCGTTGCGCGGCATGACGCGGGTGAAATGGCGTTTGCCCTTCTGGATGGTCACGCCGGTACCGATTTTCACAATCGTAGAAATGTCGCGAACTGTCTGTTGTTCCACTGTTACCCCACCTTCTTCGACAACGCGACGTGCTTCACTCTTGCTCTCGGTGAGTCCTGCGCGAACCAGCAAGTCAACGATGTTCATTTCCGGTTCACGAATTTCGATGACTGGCATGTCATCAGGTGTCTGCCGCTGCTGGATAACCTGTGAGAAGTACGCGCGACCATCCTCGGCCGCCTTGTCACCAAGGAACGTGCGCGTGACTTCGAAGGCGAGGCGCAATTTGTGATCACGAGGATTTGTGCCTGCAGCGCGCGCGTCGCGCATTGCTGCGATCTCCTCGAGCGACACACGTGTACACAATTCGTATCCGAGGTCGATCATGCCATCCTCCCAACGCATTACCTTGCCGAACATGTCCTCTGCCGAATCCTCGAGCGAGATCATGTTGCCTTCAGACTTGCCCATCTTCTTGCCGTCAGCTGCGACAAGCAATTTCGACGTGAGCACGAACTTCTCCTTGCCTTTCATTTCCTTCATGAGTGTGCGGCCAGCGAGCATGTTGAATGTCTGGTCATTGCCGCCAACTTCGCCGTCCACATCCATCGCGACAGTGTCATACCCCTGCATGAGCGGGTACAAGAATTCGTGGAGATAGATCGGCTTCCCTTCTTCGATGCGGCGCTCGAACATATCGCGCTCCATCATCTGCTGTACGGTGAAGTGCGCTGCGAGTTCGACAACATCTGCGAAGGACATCTTGCCGAGCCAGTCATTGTTGAATCGCATCTCCGCCGCGTTGTCGCCATCAAAACGCAAAATCGACACAACTTGGTCCTGGTAGCGTTTGCAATTCGCAATTGCTTCGTCGTGCGTGAGACGCTTGCGAGTTGCAGATTTGTCCGTCGGATCGCCGATCATGCCGGTGAAATCGCCGATGAGCATGATGATCTTGTGTCCGAGATCTTGGAACTGACGCAATTTGAGTAGCGTGATGCCGTGACCAATGTGCAGCGTCGGCGCCGTTGGATCGTAGCCACAATAGAGCGTGAGCTGCTTGCCCTCGCGCAGACGCGCCTCGAGATATTCGCGAGACGGATAGACGTTCTCTACGCCGCGCGTGAGAAGATTCGCAATAGCTGAGGGGTCGGTGGATACAGACATACGGGTTTCGATATACACCTACCTTAATAGAATAAAGGCCAAACGTCCAGAAAAAACGAACCGCCCGCACGCGCCTCAGTTGAGAAGCGGTGCGGGCGGTGTTCAGTTGGGGGCAGCTACAGGGAGCGCCCAGACGAAAAGGTAGAGCGGCGGCGGGTTGATCCAGTCGATCTCGACATTCGACGGTCCATTGAGCCAGAACTGGACCATGCGCAACTGGAAGCCCCAGACGCACACGGCCACTTCGTTGTCGTCTGCAACCTCCTGCGGCAATACGAGGAGCTGAGACGTGATACCCTCTGTCAGTTTGTCGAATGCATCCACGAACGCCTGGTGGCCTGGCAGCGTACCAGTTTGGACGAGCCCAACCAGCAGATCCCACTCAGGTAGAACTAGATCACGAGCACGAGCTGCTTGCGCGAGCTCGACCACCGTGTGATGCGTTTCGTCCGGCGTGATGATCGCTCGCAGGAACGCGAGCACACGACCGTTGCGCTGTGGCGCACCTTCGACACGGAGAAGTTCGTACTTGATCATTTTTGTCTTTCCTTTTGTGACTCGCGTTATGCAACGCGGTTGGAACAACGTACGAGAAACGAGTACCGCGCGACCTGCGGGCAATCGAATCCGTACGGCGAAACAGTTGCATGCACGATTCCTTCCAGACCCTCGTCGGTCGAAAGACCAGCAACAACTGTACTGAGCACAGGCATGAACCCCGAGGTTCGCATAGGTCCCAGTGCCCAGATGATTCCTGTGTTACTGAATTTCCGAAGCAGAAGCTCTCTAAGATCAAGCAGTACTGCAAGATCGACAGAGTACACTTCCAGCGCGGCCATCTCCTCCACGAGATGCCGCATGGCATGTTCGCCATACCACATCTCGTATTTGAGAATACCCATCGGTTGCGCCAACTGACTCTCGAATCTCTCGACAGTCGTTGGCCTCTGCTGATTGCGCATTTCCCCTCCACAGGAAGAGCATGAAAAACCAGCGCCAGCCTACCAAGGCTAGCGCTGCGCGTCAATGCAATTATCCAAGCTGTACGAGTTGCGCTGTGAGCGCATCGCGCCGCGTCGTGGCTTCGGCGAGCTTCTCTCGCTCTTTGTCTACAACGTCTGCTGCCGCACGAGCAACAAAGTCTGCGTTGTCTAATTTCTTGTGGAGGGTATCGATGTAGCGCGTAACATCAGCGAGATCTTTCTCGATGCGAGTGCGCTGTGCAGCGACGTCGATTTGGCCTTCAAGTGGAATGGAAACACTTCCCCAACCAAATGCAGTGGTCGCTGTGTTGTCAGCAACAGCAGTGACGCGTTCGATCGAGCTGACGCGGGCGAGTTTGCAGATGAGTTCTGTTTGCGCGGTAATGTGGGACCAGGTCGATTCTTCGGCCATGACGTGCGCGACAACCGCCGCGCTCGGACTCATCTGATAAGTCTGGCGCATTGCACGTACAGCGGTGACACACTCTTGCACGAGCGCGAACTCCCGCATTGCGGTGTCGTCCGACGGAATCTCACTCGCATCTGGCCAGCGACTGACCATCACGAATTCCGATGATGTAGTGTCGCGCATCATGTCGGCGATGACTTCGGTGACGAAGGGCATGAAGGGGTGCCACAAGCGGACCAACGTGCTGAGCAACTGACGCAAGAGCGCGGGATTGGGCGCAACCTTGCTTGCCTCGAGATACCAATCTGCAAGTTCACTCCACGTGAAGTCACGCAAACGTTCACCAGCGTAGGAGAATGCGTGGGTGTCGAGTGCCTTGGTAACTTCTTCAGTCACCGCGTGCATACGCGCAACAATCCAGCGGTCTGCAAGCGTCTTGCATTCCCACGACGCTGTCGCTTCTGCAACACCTTCAGTCGAGAGGATATAGCGGCCAATGTTCCAGAGCTTGTTGGTGAAGTTGCGGAAACTAGCGATTTTTTCTTCGGAAAGTTTCACATCATTTCCTGGCGTACTCCCGAGCAACAACGAGAGACGCGTGGCGTCGGTACCATACTTCTCGATCATGTCGAGCGGGTTGATGATGTTGTCGAGCGACTTGCTCATCTTGCGACCCTGCTCATCGCGCACGAGGCCATGCAAGTACACGGTCTTGAACGGCACTTCGCCGAGCGTGTACGTCGTCATGAGAATCATGCGCGCGACCCAGAAGAAAATAATGTCATAGCCGGTTTCGAGGACTGTGGTTGGGTGAAACGTCTCGAAATCTTTTGTTTTCTCAGGCCAGCCGAGCGCTGAGAACGTCCACAATCCAGCGCTGAACCAAGTATCAAGAGAATCCGGATCCTGTGTCCACCCCTCGCCTTCTGGTGCGTTCACACCGCAATAGACTTCGGTGCCGCGATACCACACGGGAATCTGATGTCCAAACCAAACCTGGCGGCTGATGCACCAGTCGCGCAGATTATCGATCCAGCTGAAGTAGGTCCGATTGAACTTATCGGGGAGGATTTCGATGGAGCCGTCACGGACTACTTCGCTCATCATTTCTTTGAGCGAGACTTCGCGGCCAGCGAAGCGGCCTTTGCCAGGGATCTTTTTGTTCACGTCCACGAACCATTGTGTCTTCGGGAGTGGTTCGACAACGTCAGTGAAACGGTCGGACGTACCGACGTTCTGCATGACGTCCTTCTCTTCGGTGAGGAGATTCTGCTCACGCAACCACGCAACAACTTTTTCGCGAGCTTCTGCGACGGTGAGTCCAACATACGCAGCACCAGCATTTGCAGTCATGCGACCGTCTTCGCCAATCACTTGGACAATACCAATGTCATTACCACGCGCTTTTTCGCGCATGTACATTTCGAAGTCGATTGGGCTGTGTGCAGTGGTCACGCCGAGTGCGCCAGTACCAAATGTTTCGTCGATGCCGTCGTCACCGATCACATGAATCGTGAGCGTGTGGCCAGGCTGACCGAAGTCTGCAACAGTGAATGTCTGTCCAATGTATTGCTTCCACTTCCCTTCCGGATGCACTGCAACCGCAGTGTCACCAAGCTTGGTCTCCGGACGCGTGGTCGCGATCGGGATTGGGAAATCGTGAGAGTATTTGAAGAAGTAGAGCTTACCTGGGCGCTCGACGTAGACGAGCTCGTCGTCGCTGCACGTGGATTGTCCTTTCACTGACCAGTTCACCACGCGATAGCCGCGATAGATGAGCCCGTCGTCGTACATCTGCTTGAAGACTGTGCGCACGGCGAGGTTGCGCTGGTCGTCGAGTGTGTACGCTTCGCGCGACCAGTCGAGCGACGAGCCCATTTTCTTCGATTGATTCACAATCGTGTCGTGCGAGTCCTTCGCGAATTTGTGCACGCGCGCGAGGAATGCATCGCGGCCAAGTTCTTCCTTCGGCTTCTTGAATCCTTCCTCCTTGATGAGGAGCCCTTCGACCTTCACCTCGGTCGCAACTGCCGCATGGTCTGTGCCCGGGAGCCAGAGCGTGCGCTTGCCGCGCATGCGCGCGTAACGAATCATCACGTCTTCGATCGCGAGCATCGCCGCGTGGCCCATGTGCAACGTTCCTGTGACATTCGGCGGCGGCAACACAATCGTGAACGGCTCCGCGTCCTCCGCTGTCACTCCCCGCTCCACGCACACATCTGGATTGAAAAACCCCGACGCCTCCCAGCGTCCATACATCTGGTCCTCGTAGTCTTTCGGTTCGTAGGCTTTTGGGATGGCGTTTTGCATATAGGGGCATTGTATAGAACCCTTTATGCATTGACAACAACGCCGCCTAAACGCTCGGTAAATGCTACTTGGCTTCTTTCTCCTTTTTCAACAATTTTTCCACGTGAGCGCGAAGACCATATGTGTCTGGAAGATTCACGACATATCCTGGATATTCCAGCACCCGTAAGACCAACTTTGCCAAATCAGCACCAGGTGTCTCTGTCCCATACACGGGAATCGAAGGAAACTGCTCCAAAAACTGCGCCAGTGGCCGTATAGAAGTTATGCGCTTAATCGCACGAAGATCAGGTTGTGGGTTTGCTTCTATCAGTTCCATCCGCGGATGTTCCACAACAACACCAACCGGCGGCGCATCTAAAAGCCAACGATCCCACCGATTACCCACGGTCACAGCAATAAGTTGCGCGTCACCAGTACTTGAATTAAATTTAACAATCTCGAATTCTCCACGGCGACCGGGAATACGAACTCTCTCACCAACAGTAAGTGATCGTTTCTTTATTCTACTTGCTCCATGCTCTTGCTCCTCGGAAGCAACACGTCTTCGAGCAGAACGTGCCTGCGTTGCTGTCTGATCGATAGCAGCAAGATCTGTGGCATCATTTCGTGTATCTCTTGGAGCGGGAGCCCGGCGTGACAACTCCTCTTTTGCTTTCTCTGCATTGTATGTCTCCACGACAATTCCAGTCCGATCATCAGGCTTTGCGCGCGCACCTTTCACCGCATCTGCCGCAGCAACCAACGCATGCATCATTTCCATTGGTCGGCCACGGTAGAGTTCAACAATCTTCGCTATTTTATTTTTAGTAAGTGGATCTGTGATTCCATCCGTGAGTACAAGAAATACATCATCCGGCTCACAATCGACTTCAAAAACATCAGGATTGATTTCACCGATGCCCAGTGATTGAGCAACGACATTACGAAATCTAAATTCACCCTCTCGTTCTTCAGGAATAACTGTTTTTCCCAATTCTTGCTGCCCCCTGAGTAACTCTTGGTCAACCGTTCCAGGACGAAGATTCGGATCATGTAACCGCCGATAATCAACAGGAGCTTTCCCCTTCTTTTGTTTGCGCAATCCACTGTGATCAAGTGTGAGATGCTCCAGCTGTCCGCGTCGATACCGATACACGCGCGAATCGCCAATATGCCCGAGATATGCTCGACGATTGCCATCACGCTCTGGCGCAAATGTAACGACACATGCGGTTGTACCCATGTGCAAAGACCCGCGTGCTACTTGACCGGTAGCTTCAAGACGCTGCTGTTCTCTTTGAACTGATTCATGTGCACGACGCAAAGCGTTGGCGACCATCTCAAAATACTGGTCATCATGTGTCATCTGCGCCTCCTGTGCAGCTATCGATTCAAGGACTACTTCCCCAGCAACACGCGATGCAATATCGCCATTTGGATGCCCTCCCATGCCATCAAAAACACCGATGATATTCGCCCCTCGTTCTGTACCCCACACGACTGAACTATCCTCGTTGCGGTTTGGATGCGTTTCACACGCCTGTGTCGCGCGACCGATATACAATGGCATCACATTATGCGCACGCTCACGACGTGCATGGGGGTCTGATTCAGGATGCCGAGGCATAGAAAGAAAAATGTGGTGCAAGTATACCATCGCCCCTTTTTACTTTACAGAGGATTGCCCCGTTGACACATCCGCGAAGGCCAGGTAAGCTACCCCTCTTCCGTGGGGAGACGGAATCGCACAAAGGAGCCACCAAGACCACCATGGCACTGAGCCTGATTGAACAACTTACACGTCTCCTCGCACCTGCAACGCGGCATTTGATTTTGTTGCCGGAATTCTCGGAGCACATTCGCTTGCGCAGTCGCGCTGATCTTGTTGCGTCTGCGGCGGCACTGTCGCGACTCATCGCGCTCCATCGTCCTCGAGCATGTGATATTGTTGCTGATGCGTACGTCGCACAATCAGCGCTTGCGTTCATTCCTGAGTCGACTTCGATTCTCACTACGATCCCCGAGCGCACGACACATACATTGCAATTCACCGTTGCACCTTCGACAGCACCAATCGATCCTTCGACGATCGCAACTGACGCGACGCAGCTCCAGTACGACACGATTTGGATTCTCGGCGCGCACGATCGCAAGTCACTCGGACGCGTTGCGACCACACACCAATATTTGCTCGACCACACACCAACTGTTGTGATCGATACCGCGTTTGCCAATGACCGCTCTGGCGCAATCAACCTTATTGATCCGACCGCAGCATCACTTTCCGAAATCATCGGCATCACGGCTCGCGAACTCGCGCCAGCATGGTACACACCGGAGAATGCGACACTCATGCTCGCCGGGATTCTCGGCCGCACGCATTCATTCCGCTCGCACACCATGAACGAGCGCACGTTCAAACTCGTTGCCAATCTCATCCACGATGGCGCGTCTCGCGAAGTCATTGTTGATCATCTTTTCCGCCAGCGCAGCATTGCGATGTTGCGTCTCTGGGGCGAAGTGCTTACGCGTATGCAGCATGATGCAGCGCGTGCGTTTGCGACTGTTGTGCTCACCAAAGATATTTTTGCAGCAACAGGGTGTACACCAGAATGGCTCGGCGAAATCACGGACGAAATTCTCGCAAGCTCTCCGGAGATCAATGCGTGTGTGGTGGTGTATACACATCCGGACCACGGCGACGAAACTCACGTGCTCGCGACCACCAACCGTCGTATCCATGCACGAGAAATCCTCGCCATCTTTGGCGCTGTCGGCAACGCCACCGCAGCATCTTGCCGCATCGCTGCGCCACTCTCCGAAGTGCACGACCGTATCCATACTGAGCTCATACGCAACCTTGTTGTTGCTGATGGGAAGTGGTAAATTCCCCACACACGGGCGCGTAGCTCAGGTGGTTAGAGCGGTCGTCTTATACACGACTGGTCCATGGTTCGAGTCCATGCGCGCCCACATATTGACAAATACGATCAAACATCGTAGTATCCCCCGTCTACCTCGCACGTACCCGACGGGTTCGCTGTGGTAGTCGAATACAATCCAAGGAGAGCCTCTTGCGACAATCGATCATTCCACTTTTTTTCATGATGTTGTGCCTCGGCGCGTGTGCGACGGTAATCAGCATGTATCCAGCCAACGACATTGATGGCGATGGCGTCCTCAATGCTGACGACCGATGCATGGAAACTCGCGGCCCACGGCAGACCCGAGGGTGCGAGGATGCCAACAAAAACAACATCGCTGATATCGACGAACCACCAGCAATGACCCGCGTCAGCTCACTCGTCGAGCTTCGCGAGCAACTCCGGAACAACAGCGACAATGTCCTGGTCATCCTGAGCTCGCGCTGGTGCGGCCCATGCATCTTCGTCAAGGAATTCTGGAAGGAACGCGGCAACACAGGTCTACCTGTACACGTCGTCCTATGGCACGACGAAACAGAAGAACACTGGACGTTCACCGAAGAATTCCAGCGCGCCTACACCATGCTCACGCGAAATACGGAAATGGAATTACCCTCCTGTGTTCTCGTGCCAAAGAGCATCAGATACCCCGGCGCTTCTGGGAAGACACCAACGCACGTCGCGTCTGGCATCGAAGAATGCACGACGCAAGTGCTCGGCAGAATCCAGCAACGCTGACAACCAACACCCCCTGCGCGACCACGCCGGGGGTGTTGTTCTTTTACTAGCAAGAAGACTTCTTTATTTTTTCATTTTTCCAACTGCACCATATAGCGCCACTGAGCAGTGCTCTTCCTGTAACCACGTCTGTGCAAAACGTGTAACATCACGAGCGGTCACCGACTGAAGAATCTCCAACCAAGCATCTGTTGTCATCGGCTCTATACCAAGGGACGTCGGCCATCCATACCACCACATCAATTCCTCTGGATCACTCCACGCGCGCTGCTGGGTGAGACGTATCATTTTTTTGCACGTGCGCAATAACACTGCGTCACATGTACCCAAACGCAGTAATGCAATTTCTCGAGAAATAGTCTTTCGACATTGTTCCACTAATGAAGTGTCGACTTCAAACAAAATCCGCAATACACCCGTATCAGAAAGATGTGTTGTCTCACCACGCACCCAATACGCATGCGACTTGTTGCTCCGTAGTTCCTGATTCAACCGCGATGACCAAAAGTTCGCTAGATAATCACGCACAACAGCAGCCACTGCATGTGATTTCCAATCTCCTTGCGGCGCAATTCGATACGCAACACAGACTGCGGTACTGTCCCCATCGCGTTCTCGTACAATTTCAGGAAGTACGGTGTTGAGTTCTGTTGTTGGGTTTGCTGGCGCGGGCTTGGCTCCTTTGACAAGCTTCTGCACCTGCTGAGCCAACCCCTCATCAGGAACAACACACACAATCATTGGTGATTGATATTGATCGCGCCAAAACGATGACAAATCACCTACTCGCACCTTTTGAAGTGAAGTTGGCGTGCCATACAGATTTCTTCCAAGTACGCTGTTGGGCCACACTGCCTGATTAGAGAGAACACGGACCATCTGCATTGCATCCTGTTGTGCCTCATTCATTTCTGCAACAACCACCTGTTTCTCTTTGCGCAGTGCTGCTGGGGTGACTGCAACAGTTTGTACAGCACGCAATAACTCACGCAGCATGATGCCTGCGTCATTTGGCGCGCCAATACCGAAGACATATGACGTTTCGTAATTCGTATACGCCCCACCGACAACGCCACGCGATTCTTGTTCCCGCAATGAGGCATCTGCACCATTCACATCATCTCCACGCAACAACACATGCTCAAAAAGATGTGCCACACCTTCCTTCCCTACCGCGTCAAATCGAGATCCAGCTCGAAACCAAATCGAAACCGATGCGAGTGAAACGCGTGGATCAACACACACTAACAAATTCCTTTTTGCATCAAAAATGATTTTTGCTGATGTCATAATTACAAAAATGAAACGGGGGCGCACCGTTACAGCACACCCCCGTAGCACCATCACCCGAACCTCGGGTTCTGGTTACTTGCCGCGCGTTCCGGTCGTCCCGCCGGTCGAGCCACCCTTGCCGCCACTCTGGCCGCCAGAGCCGCCGTTGCCGCCGCCGTGACCACCAGAGCCGCCGCCCTTGCCGTTGCAGATCATCGCACTCTCCTCGTGTTGAAGCGGACATCCTGCTGAGCACCTACTCAACATTCCGAACGCTGCCACACAACAGTAGACAATGGATCGATCTGCGCTGTCAACAACACTATCTGTGGACAATTAAACAATCAATTCCCAGGAGAATTTCGTACGTTTGATACCCCCAAGGTTGCAACTTTCCCCCCGCTCCCTCATACTACAATCACTCTAAAAAAAGAGGACGTCGGGAGGGTCGACGTCTGAGGAACACAGTTGAGCAGGCCGCAAGGGGCCCCCTCCTGTGCGTTACGCACTACAATTACGCATTGTACTAGCACTACACACCATGTCAAAAAAGATATTCACAGTTGAAGAAGGCGACGCTGGCACGCGCCTCGATCTCTACCTCGCAACCCGCATGGCTGAGTTGTCGCGCTCGAAAGTGCAGCAACTCATCGAGGCAGGAGCTGTAACCGTCAACAACACAGCAAAGACCAAGCATTACGCGCTTCGCCCACAGGACGAAGTCTCCATTGACGCTGACGCAACACCACCGGCACCAACAGAGCCTGCGAAGCGCCCAACCCGCGCACGTCGCACACACCGCACTGCAGCCAAGCCTCAGACAGAAGAGCCTGTGATCCTCGCCGAGACAGACGAGTACATCATCGTACAAAAGCCTTCTGGCATGCTTGTGCATCGCACCGAGCACTCCAAGAGCATCACGCTTTCGGATTGGGCTGTTGCGCGCTATCCCGAGATTGCGAAAGTGGGCGTCGCAGACCGCCCTGGTATTGTGCACCGCCTCGACCGCGACGTCTCCGGTGTGATGGTTGTGGCGCGCACACAAAAGATGTTTGACGCACTCAAGGCCCAGTTCAAAAACCGCGAAGTACACAAAGTGTATACAGCCCTCGTGCACAGCGCACCTGCTGCAGAAGATGGCGACATCAACTTCCCGATCGCACGCTCACAGACCCGCGCTGCCATGGCTGCACGCCCACTCAACCAAGCTGGACGCCCTGCGCACACCTATTACTGCGTGACCCGCCGTTTCCAGAAGAAAACCTTGCTCCACGTTGAACCGAAGACCGGTCGTACGCACCAAATCCGCGTCCACCTCTACGCCCTGGGCATGCCTATTGTTGCAGATCCAATCTACCAGCTCCCTTCGTACGAGCAGGACACCATGGACCGCACCCTCCCCCGCATTTTCCTCCACGCAACAGAACTCTCCTTCACAGATGCCACAGGCGCAACAGTGAAGTACACGAGCCCGTTGCCAGAGGTCCTCGAAGCAGCTTTGGCAAAACTTGTATGATTATCACCCTCTCCGGCCGCCCAGGATCTGGCAAAACCACTGTTGGAACGATGCTCGCAGAGCATTTCGGATACGAGACCTACGACATCGGCATCATGCGCCGCGAAATCGCCCGCCGCCGTGGCCTCACGCTGGCCGAATACAACAAGCTCGGCGAGACTGACCCATCCACAGATACAGATGTTGACAATTTCCAGTGCGAACTGGGCGAAACCAAGGATAATTTCATTATTCAGGGCCGACTGGGATTCCATTTCATCCCGCATTCTGTGAAGATTTTCCTTGATTGCAGCCGCGACGCATCAGTTGCGCGCATCTGGAAGGATCTCCAAGCCAATCCCGAGACTCGAAATGAAGGCAAATTCAAGACACCGGAGGAACTGCGCACCAATATCGAGGCCCGAGACGCCTCAGATGTAGCCCGCTACGCCAAATATTACAACGGTCTCAACCACCTCGAACCCGCCAACTATGACCTCTGGCTCGACACATCGACCATCACTCCAGAGGAGACGTTCCAGGCAATTTTGGCCTTTCTTGACAAAAAATCCTAACGGCCGTACACTAGGCCTCGTATCAGAAAACTCGTATGCCAAGCCCAGTACTCGCTGCAACTCCTAGCAAATACGACCACATCGTGACCGGTTCCAAGGTCCGTGTTTCGTTGCGCATTAAGGACGTGAATAAGAAAGGTGAAGAGAAGGAGCGTATCCAGGTCTTCGAAGGCCTCGTGATCGCCCGCAAGCACGGTTCTGAGCCAGGTGCGACCATTACGGTCCGCAAGGTATCCGAAGGTGTAGGCGTTGAGAAGATCCTCCCGATCCACTCGCCAGTTATCGCAGAAATCGAGTTGGTCGCTCAGTACAAAGTCCGCCGCGCAAAGATTGCTTACGTCCGCGATCCGAAATTTAAAAAGAAAATGAAAGAGATCAAGGCGCCAAGCGAAAAGAAAGCGGCTGCGACGAAATAAAAACGTGATCACAAAAACAAAACACCGGCGGCCGCCGGTGTTTTGTTTTGCGCAAGCACCTCGCTTACGCTGCTTTGGCGCGTGACTCCTTGTAACTCTTGAGATACAAGCCAGTCATACTCTTCTTGTTCTTCATGATGTCAGCTGGCGTACCTTCGGCAACAACTTCACCACCACGTTTGCCGCCTTCTGGTCCCATGTCGATGATCCAGTCTGCGCAGCGGATCACATCGGAGTTGTGCTCGATCACGAGGACAGAGTTGCCCTTGTCTACGAGCTGGCGCAACACGCCGAGCAATTGCTCAATGTCTGCGAAGTGGAGACCGGTTGTAGGCTCGTCAAGAATGTAGAGTGTCTTGCCTGTCGCGCGGCGAGAGAGTTCGGTTGCGAGCTTGATGCGCTGCGCTTCACCGCCTGAGAGCGTGGTTGCAGATTGGCCAAGAGACACGTAGCCGAGGCCCACATCGCGCAGGATCTGCATCTTGTCAGCGATGGCTGGAATGTCGCTGAAGAAGCGTGCAGACTCTTCCACAGTCATACCGAGCACGTCGGCAATGGTCTTACCTTTGTAGTGGATCTCGAGTGCTTCCTGGTTGTAGCGCTTGCCGCCACATTCTGCGCATTCTACGAATACGTCAGAGAGGAATTGCATTGGAATGCGAACCGAGCCGTCACCAGAACATGCTTCGCAGCGACCGCCGCCTTTCACATTGAATGAGAACTTGCCAGCATCATAGCCACGCAACTGCGCCTCTGGTACTTCAGTGAAGAGATCGCGAATGAGCGTGAACACGCCAGTATACGTCGCGGGGTTGCTGCGAGGTGTTCGGCCAATTGGTGTCTGGTCGATGGCAATAACCTTGTCTACGTTCTCAATGCCCTTAATGTCCTTGTACTCGCCTGGCATTGCCTTGCTGCCATGGTACTCAGCGGAGAGTGCCTTCGAAAGAATATCGATGACAAGCGATGATTTACCAGAGCCAGAAACACCCGTGACACACACGAGGCGGCCAAGCGGGATCTTCACATCAATGTTCTTGAGGTTGAATGCGCGCGCACCAAGAACCGTGATGTACTTGCCATTGCCTTCGCTTGGTTTCTTGGGTGCGGTGATGGAGAGCTTGCCAGTGAGATACTTGGCCGTGAGCGACTTCGCCGACTTCTTCACCATAGCGACAGTTCCAGCTGCCATGAGTTCGCCGCCATACACGCCAGCGCCTGGTCCGATGTCCATGAGATAATCTGCTTGTTCCATCATGGCTTCGTCGTGTTCTACGACAATCACGGAGTTGCCCAGGTCGCGAAGCGCCTTGAGCGTCTCAATGAGTTTCTCGTTGTCGCGAGGGTGCAAGCCGATAGATGGCTCGTCCAGGATATAAATAACGCCTGTGAGGCCTGTGGAGAGCTGTGTGGAGAGACGTACGCGCTGCGCCTCACCGCCTGAGAGCGTGGCCATAGAGCGATCGAGCGTAAGGTACTCGAGACCAACGCGATTGAGGTCAGCGATACGCAAGAGAATCTCGCGCGTTACTGGGCCAGAGATCTTGAGTTCGCGATCATCAAGTTCTGTGTCCCCGACCTTGCCTTTCTTCATGGTGTCGAAGAACACAGCGGATTCATCGATGCTCATCTCTACTACATCAGCAATATTCTTGCCACCGATGCGCACCGCGAGCGCTTCTTTGCGCAAACGCTTGCCAGCGCAAATCGGACACGTGCTTTCGCGCATGTACGCTTCGATCTCTTTGCGGATGTACTCGCTCGTTGTGTCTGCGTGGCGCAACGTGAGATTGGGCACAATACCTTCGTACTGCACTTTCTTGCCATCTACATCGTATTCCTGGCCGTCCGTTCCGAAGAACAAAATATCCAACACTTTTTTCGACAAATCCTTCACAGGTTTGTCCATGGAGAATCCATGCGCTGCCGCTACTGCTGCGAGCACCTTTTGGTACTGCGCTTGGTTGCCGGTGATGCGTGTCCATGGCTGGATCGCACCTTCGGCAAGTGTGAGCTTTTGGTTCGGGATCACGAGGTCCTTGTCTACGTCGAGCACAACACCAAGTCCAGTACACCGTGGGCACGCGCCATGAGGACTGTTGAACGAGAAGGTGCGCGCCTCAATCTCTGCCATTTCGCGATTACACTTCTTGCACACGAACTGTTCGGAGAATGACGTGTCTTCGTCCTCGTCTGTGTCGTACACGAGCACGTGGCCATTGCCCAATCGCAACGCCGCATCAACAAACGAAGCAATATTTGCCTTCTTCACATCCGAAACACGTCCTACAACTACATCGAGTGTATGTGGAACCTTGGACATGATCTCAATGGCATCCAATTCGCTCTTCTGCATGAGTACGCCATCGAATCGCAGATACTCGTAGCCAGAACCCTCGACATGCGAGAGTAATGTTTTCTTATCAATTGTGACATCAACAAGCACTGGCGCGAGCACGAGCAACTCGTGACCTGAGCGTCCCATTTTGCGGATCGCTTCTACCATGGAACCAGTGCTGTAGCGCGTGACTTCAATATTACAATCTGGGCAAAACTGGCGACCGATGCGTGCAAAAAGCAACCGCAAGTGGTCATACACTTCGGTTACCGTTCCTACAGTGGAACGCGGATTTCGCGCTGTGGATTTTTGGTCAATGGCAATGGTTGGAGAGAGGCCACGGATCTCGTCTACGTCTGGCTTGTCCTGGAGATCCATGAACTGGCGCGCATAGGCCGAGAGTGACTCTGCGTAGCGGCGCTGACCCTCTGCATAGATGGTATCAAACGCGAGCGATGACTTGCCCGAGCCTGAGAGACCCGTGATTACCACCAGGCTATTCTTGGGAATCTCTACCGAGATGTTCTTGAGATTATGGACACGAGCACCACGAATCGACAGCACATCTTTCTTCGGTTGAGCCATACGCCAAGTTCAATTATGAAACGGTGTACAGCGTACCACGAAGTCCAGACCCTGTCAACGAAAGTTATTTGATGTATTCAACGATGCTATGAGCCGACGAATCGAACGGTGCGTACAGCGTACGGAGGTAGCCGCCCTTTGCCGCATCCTTCTGGAGCCCGCCTACGAGAATCGCGCACTTACCAATGGTAGTTTGTGGTGTATCGAAATGGCAAACAGGGTTGAACACGTATTTATCAGCAAAATATGTTGTTCCACTCCCCATACCAAATGGCGTCTGGGCCGCGTATGATTTTGCCTTTGCCCATTCGGCGAACCCAGTGCTCGCAAGACCCGGTGCGCAGTCGAGCTCGAGCGCGTCTGTAGTCTTGTTGTCCTCGTACATCGGACGACGTGAGCAGAGACTGCCGATGGTCTTCTTTGGCGCTTCGACGATTTGCGGAGCTTGCGAACCTGTGCCGCCTGGAATCTTGAACAGAATCATCTTGTCGAGTGAAACTTTGAATCCTGCGATATCTTCTTCGTAGAGATTGCGAACCGCTCCACACTTGCCCACAGTTGGATTAGTGCTCGATGGATCTCGGTAACAAGCACGATGAAGCTCGCCTAGAGACGATGGATCTGCAACATTATCTTTGCCCAAATCACTTGGCGCTGTTTTGGACACTTCGCTACAATCTTTTTCTTCGTAATCCCATGTCTTTCCTTCTGCGAGTATGCACTTACTACCCCAACTTGCGCGCGTACAGAATCCCGCACGCTCTTCGCCTTCGCCAATGCGAGCAACTGAACAGCGCAACCCGAGACTTTCGTCACAGTTGTCGCCGTTGGACACTGAGTTGGTCAAACCATTGAACTCATGCGACATGGCACCAATGTATGAACAGATATCACCTTCCTTCTTACCACCATCCTTGATCTGACAGCGCAATTCCTTGAGTGCTCCTGTTGGTGTACACACCATTCCATTCTTACAGTTGGCGTCATTGGGCGTGCCTTTGCTCAATGAACAGTTCTTCACATCAGGTCCAGTGAACGCTACAGCATATGCATACCGCTGCATCTCCGCGATATTGCGCGAGAGCTCTGCCTGGGAGACACCATTTGCCAGCGTCAATCCAGCTGCGACTGCTGTCGCATAGCCACCTACTGCCTTGTTTAGTTTTGCAAGTCCACCGCCTGCAAGTGACCCAACTGCGAGAGTCAAATCTGCACCCCACGCGACATTGACTGTACTGTTGAGAATTCCTGCATTCTGTACCATTTCTTCTACTACAATGCGTTTGCCTTCATATTTGCACTTTGCGACATTCAACATTTCTGGCCAAGTTTCACAAACATCATCTGTGAGGTATGTACCACCCTTGCCCTGCTGCGCAGGGTCTTTGCACTCTGCAATCGCATTGCCACAGGCAGAATTCATACTACCGTCACCGCACTCAAAATAATTGCCAACCACTTTCAAATTGCGATCAGCAAACACCTGACCGCCTGTCGTATTTCGAACGAAATTGCATGAAAGTCCACTCCTACAAATATTCTTGTTCACGTAGGTATTCACACCGCCAACCAACGTGTGTCCAAGTGGATCGCAGACATCTCCCTTGTTACCATCACTGCAAATACCAATCTCGCGATCAACATAACACCCATCGGAATCCGGCAATCGTACACATGTGCCAGAGGCACATTCCGAGTTGGCACGACAATACTGCCCAGCAACGCGCCGATCCACATTTTTGTAGCAGCGTCCAACATCGGTCGACCCTGCGATCAAATCTTCTTCACTCTTGAAAGCATTTCCAACCTTGCCACCCAGCCACCCCGTTATTCCAAAGCTGTAGCTATTTGCGAGAGTGAATACAGACGTTGCTGCACCACCAACGTAGCTCTCCAAGAAAATAGAGCACATTCCTTGTGTTGCCTTATCCCCTGCAATAGAAGTGATCGACGTCAGATCCTCAGCGCTCCCCACCGTGCACGTTCCACCCACCTTACGACATGCATCCCCTGTTGGACCGTCCTGTCGGCAGAATTCACCATTTGCCCTGAATGGCAGGCACTTGGCCTGATCTACATTTTTTCCTACTTCCATTTTTGTTCCATCGCGTAGCACTACAAAGGTATTCGGGCCAGTTGCTTCTACTTGCAGACACACACCACGTTCGTTGCAGCACATGAATTCATCACCCTTGCCGTAAAATTCTATTGGCAGGATCGCGGCTATCGGCGGTAACTTGAATTCCAAGAGACTTGGCGAAATCGTCTGGAGCAATGTGAAACTTCCCAGCGCCACAAAGAGCGCTGCAAAAGCGCTGATCATGATTTCCTTCGCGTTTCCAACCGCAGAAGCATTCCCTGCCGCAGTTGCCCACTGGAATCCTGCGAAAATAATTGCGAGAACAGTCATGGTTGCAAGCAATCCAAGTCCGTAGTTGAACAAATTTGGAATGTAGGTCGCAAGCGACGCAACAGAGAGTCCTGCAATAGGAATAGCCAAAGATGTCTTTGCTTTGTCTGGATTCGTGTAGCAATATGGCCCAACAGTGATCGATGGATTCGGTGGAGACCACACATTATTTGCCTCGACTTCACACAACGCTTGTGTCCACACTGGACCATTTTTCGACGCTGCCTCGAGTTCTGCCTTTTGTTCTGGAGTGAGACCACTTGCAGGTGTTTGGCCAGCATTCTTGATCAAATTCGCTAGAGCCTGCGCTGTGGAAATCGTTTTGCCTGAGCACACGGGAACCTCTCCGCATGTCTTTTGTACAGAATCTGTCCGATAGAGCACCTTGTCATACGCCGTGCCCGCATCCTTGGTGTTCGCGGTTGTCACCGCAGCATCCTTGGTATACACAAACGTACTACAGCTCACATTTGCTGGACTACACTGACGCACTTCACCCGCTGCTACGGAATCGCTGTTATCCGTATCCTCATACACCACACAGCAATGCTGCGACAACTGACACGCCTTGATCTCTGTTGGATGCTGCGGCGAAGGCTGCAGCCCTTGGCCTGTAGGCGCAATAGGGCAAACTTTCTTTCCCTGTACTGCTTCTGGTTCCGAACACGTAACAACTGCTTCGTCCGAATATTTGTCTCCCACGTAATACACGCAGGCATCCATGGAATCCGCTACAACTTCCTTACCCGGAACGATGTTATTACCCGCTGCGATTGCTGCGGAGAAATCTGCAGGATTGGATGCTGGGCAAAATGCGCCATTTCTCGGACCAGAAAAGAACTCACCATTTCCGTAGTTGAATCCACCTGGACAAACATTGTTGGTCACTTCACTGCACGCATCATATGACGTCGATCCAGTCCCCTTGTACGCGCAAAATCCTCCCACTTCCCACTGCTTCTTGAAATCCAAAAATGGTTTGTTCTGGTCTGGCGGCGCGCTGCACTTGGTTGCTGCGGGCTGCGTGTCACACGCACCGATGGCGAGTGTTGCAGTGAGCGATACTGTCGGAAGTGAGATGTTGCAATAACTAGCTGCGAACTGCGCAGGATTCGCCTTCACCTTGCTGATTTCTGAATCTGGAATCTGACGCGCAAGACACCCCATGGTGTTCTTGGTGTAGTTGTTCTTCACAATGCAGCAGGCTGCAGTAGACGCCGAAGCACCGCGAGGCAAAAGCATCGCGGTGACAACTACAGCGAGAATGGCGAACCTGCGCACGACAGTCATCATACGTTCAACAAGTTCTCAAGAATTTGCTCCCATTGCTGCTGCGAAACAAATCCTTCCCAACGATGTCCATTAATGAAAAATGTCGGAGTACCAGTCACGCCTGCTTGCAGCGCAGCTTGCACGTCAGCTCGCACACGCGGCTGCATGCGGCCACTGGCAATACACTCCTGGAACTTGGGTACATCGAGTCGGACAAGTGCTGCGTAACTCACCAGATCATTCTTGCTCAGCGCGTCCTGATGCTCATAGAGCGCATCATGATATTCCCAGAATTTCCCTTGTTCGCGCGCACATTCTGATGCTTCGGCAGCATAGGCGGCGTTGGGATGGATCGTGGCAATCGGAAAATGGCGATAGACGAGACGCACACGATCGCCGTAGCGCTCCTTGATCCATCGCACGATCGGATAGCTGCGACCACAGTATGGACATTCAAAATCGCCGAATTCAACAATCGTTACTTTTGCATCAGCGGGTCCAAGTGCGGCGAAATCCCCTTCTGACACCTGACGTTGTGGACCAAATGTCTCTGCAGCTTTTTGTGTACTCTGTGGAGCCTTCGTTACAAGACCAGTAGACACTCCATCACGCTGCGCACGGACAATTTGCGCATACGAGCGCAAGAAGCTAACCACAAAAAAGAGAATGGCGATCAAAATAACAAGAGCCAACGCCACCCAATGCCACGGATGACGATGAATCCCGTGCTTCGCTACCCCTCCAGATTCCTCCATAGTATACAAAGAAAAGAGAACGAGCAGATTATACCATAGATGCGAATCTGGCGGCAGTTCTTGACGATTTTGCCTCTCATTGGTATAGTGAGCCCACTGAATTCCTGTATGACTTTCCAGATTTTAGAGTGGTTATTCGCTATTGGACTCATTGCGTGCATTCTTGTACAGCAAAAGGGCTCCGGCCTTGGAAGCGCTTTTGGTGGCTCCGGTGCGGTATACAGCACCAAGCGTGGTATTGAAAAAAGCATTTTCTACGCAACGATTGTGTTTGCGGTTCTCTTCTTCGGAACGACAACGCTCCACTTGCTCGTTGCTTAATGGTTGCACCGTATGCGCTTTTTGCGCTCGCGCGCTCGTACTGGCGCCATGGCTGTGCGCCTTGCACGCCTGAGACGTCATGATCGACAATTGGTTGCAAGTGCAGCCCGTACCCGCATACCCACGCGGGCTCAATTTCGCTACTTCTTTCGCTTCATGACGCGACGTGAATTCTGGATGTGGGCTGCTGGCTGTTCGATTCTGGTGATTGGATGCGTCCTCGCATTTCTTGGATATGCGCGTACGCATCGGATCATTGTCCCGGCAGTCGGCGGTGAATACACCGAGGGTGTTGTAGGATCGCCACGCTTTGTGAATCCGCTGTTTGCCACAACTGACGCGGATCGAGATCTGTCTCGTCTCATCTTTGCAGGACTGCTCGCTACCAATGCAGATGGAACACTCGAACCTGATCTTGCAGAGCAGTTCCATGTGACTACGAGCAGCGCAACTTATACCGTGACATTGCGTGAGCACTTGCGTTGGCATGATGGAGAACCCATCACAGCTGACGATGTTATCTTCACTGTTGAGCGCATACAGGACGGCACTGCAGGTTCTCCACAGCGCTCAGGGTGGCAAGGAGTCAGTGCGCGCAAATCCGACGACCGCACCGTTGTATTCACCGTCAATCGCAACTATCCAGCGTTTCCGTATTTGCTGACCACGGGTATTTTGCCACGACATGTGTGGAAAGACGTTGCGCCTCAGTCCATGCGCCTTGCAGATGCTAATTTGCATCCTATTGGTGCAGGTCCATTTATGTTCAATGCGCTGACCAAGAGCCGCACTGGTTCGATCCTTCGATATAGTCTCACGCGCAACACGCAGTATCATCGCAGCGCACCGTTCATCGAAACCCTTTCATTTGCATACTTCCCAGATATCGAGTCTACGCTCGTCGCATTCACCAATCAGCAGATTGATGGCATTCATTTCGTCCCTCGATCGCGCGTAGATGATGTGCAAAAGCGTAGTGTAGACGTGCACACGCTCCCCTTGCCGCAATACACTGCGTTGTTCTTCAACACAACACAGTTCACTGCGGCGCAATCGGTTGGTGTACGTCGTGCGCTTGCACTCGCTGTGAACAAGCAAGAGATCGTCAACCGCGTATTGCTCAACAAGGGCACCGCGCTCTCTGGCCCGATGCCTCCTGGAACCCCAGGATACCGATCTGGCACAGATCCACTCAGCTACAACGTTGAACAAGCGTCCAAAGAACTCACCACCGCTGGATGGAGTGAGATCAGTCGCACCGTGCTCACAGAGGACGACACCCTTGGCGCACCTGCGTCACAACAAGTCTTCCGAAAAAACAAAAAGGGTGATATTCTGACCGTGGCAATCACGACCGTAGATACACCAGAAGCAATCGAATCTGCCCAAGCAGTGCAGACCTATTGGCAGCGTATCGGTGTTATGGTGACGATCAAGCGTGTCGCACCAGATGCACTTCGTGATCAGATACTCAAAGATCGTTCGTACGATGTACTTCTTTTCGGACAGGTGCTTGGAGAGGATTTGGATCCATATCCATTCTGGCACTCGTCGCAAGCGAAGTACCCCGGACTCAACTTTGCGCAATACGTGAGCAGTGGCCGCGCTGATGTCGCTCTCGATCAGGCCCGCGCAACAGATGACCTCACTGTGAAAGCGCAACGATACCAGTCGTTCCAGGAGCAACTCGACAAAGATATTCCCGCGATCTTCCTGTACAATCCGTCATACGTCTACGTACAGCGCAAATCGGTGCACACGATGATTCCTACACGTCTCATCACACCTGCTGATCGATTTACCTCTGTGACTTCGTGGTATATCGAGACATCAGGCGCGTGGAAGTAACACAACAATCACAAGGAGCATCGCCGTGGTGGTGAAATTGGTAGACACGCAGCGTTCAGAGCGCTGTACCACCTGTGGTGTGCGGGTTCAAGTCCCGCCCACGGCACAAAGAGGTTCACATTTTATTTTTAACGATTCTCTTTTTTCCTATGCAAACATCAGAAGGAACTTCCCCACGCAGAATGGGACATCGAGGCAACGCCCCGATGCATGGACTGCGCGCTCGCCCGATGCGTAATTCGGTGCAAAAGCGTCTTGCAAGTGGCCCCGCGCCTTCAGCGCGTCCAATGCAAACCGAAGCGTCTGAGGTTCCACCTCAAATTATTGAAGCTCGCCGCACATTGCTCCCACAGCGCGGCAACGATCGCGGCCCTCGCCAACCAATGCACGATGGTGGTCGCCACCCTCGTGGCGCTGGCGGTGCACGTCCACAGGTCATGCGCGAACAGTCGTTTGGTTCTGGCGCAGACAAGGTTCGAGTAATTGTACTTGGCGGACTCGAGGAAGTCGGCCGCAACTGCACACTGATTGAATACAAGAACGACATTATCTTCGTTGACATGGGACTCCAATTCCCTGACGAAGACATGCCAGGTATCGACTACATCATCCCGAACGTTTCGTACGTGAAGGGCAAAGAAAAGAATGTTCGTGGTGTAATCATCACGCACGGTCACTACGACCACATCGGAGGTATCCCACATATTGTTCCAGAGATGGGCAATCCCCCTGTATACGGACTCCCCCTCACACTCGCGATTATCAAGAAGCGCCAAGAAGATTTCGGTGGTTACGAGCTCAACTTGCGCTCAGTGACACTTGAAGAGACGTTGCAGCTCGGACACTTCCGCATTGAATTCTTCCACGTCAACCACAATATTCCTGACTCAATGGGTGTGGTGATTCACACGGCGGCAGGAACCATTATTCACACCGGCGACTGGAAGTTCGATTTCCAGCCGGTGGATAACAAACCTGCCAACCTCGGACGACTCGCAGAAATCGGCAGCAAAGGTGTTCTCGCGCTTCTCTCAGACAGCACCAACGCAAACTGCGAAGGACACCAGATCTCAGAGCACACGATCGGCCAAGCACTCGAAGCAATCTTCGTGAAAGCACAAGGTCGCATCATTATCGGCACATTTGCTTCTTTGCTCTCGCGCGTACAGCAAGTCATCGAGATCGCGACCAAGCTCGGCAAGAAGCTCGCCATCGACGGCTACAGCATGAAGACCAACGTCGAAATCATGAAGATGCTCAAGTACATGGAGGTACCGAAGAGCGTCATGATCGGCATTGATGAAATCGACGATTATCCAAAGGAAAAAGTCATTATCATGTGCACCGGCGCGCAGGGTGAGAAGTCTGCAGTGCTCATGCGCATTGCAAGCAATGAACACCGATTCGCGAAGATCATTCCAGGCGACACGGTCGTGTTCTCATCCTCGGTCATTCCGGGTAACGAGCGCAGTGTACAGCGTCTCATGGATGTACTCTTCCGCCGTGGCGCCAATGTGATCAACTACACCATGATGGATGTCCACTCCGGTGGTCACGCAAAGACTGAGGACATCAAATTGATGCTTCAGCTCATTCGTCCGAAGTACTTCGTGCCTATCCACGGCAACCACTTCATGTTGCGCTACAATGCCAAGGCAGCACGCGCAATGAAATGGCCTGAAGAAAATATCTTTGTCGCAGACAACGGCCAGGTCATGGAATTCGATTCCACAGGCAAGGGCGTGTTGCTCAAGGACAAAGTAGACACAGAATACGTGTTCGTAGACGGACTGGGAGTTGGTGACGTTGGCGCAGTGGTTCTGCGCGATCGCCAAGCGCTTTCTGAAGACGGCATGGTCGTGATCATCGCCACCATGTCTCACTCAACAGGCAAGCTCACGCAGAATCCTGACATTATCTCTCGCGGATTCGTGCATCTCAAAGAACAAAAAGATCTCATCGAAGACGTCCGCAAGCGCGCACGCACACTCATCGAAAAGAGCGATGAAGCAGCGCGTTCTGACGCCAACATCATCAAGAACAAGTTGCGCGATGACTTGGGAGAGTATCTCTACACCAAGACCAAGCGCCGACCAATGATTTTGCCGGTGTTGATCGAAGTCTAAAACACCCCACAACAACACCTCCGCTTTTGCGGGGGTGTTGTGTTTTTGCGTCGTTGGTCCACCGGTGTGGTAGCTTCAGACACATTGTTCCCAACCCGCACTAGCAACCGAAAGCGGGTTGGGAACAATGTGTCTGAAGCTCTCGCAACAGCGCACCACACGGCGCAGATGCACAACACATCGCATACGCGGTGTCGAGGCGAGGCGTGTGCCAGGAGACTTCGTTCACCAGAGGCGCGACCATCGGGCGGTCACTGGCCCTGTGATGGAGAGAGGTCAGGAGAGTGCTCCCCCAAGTCGCTTTCGGTTGCTAGTGCGACTTGGGGGAGCACTCTCCTGACCTAACTTCACCCTAGGGTTAGCGCCTGTCTGATGCCCGCACTTTTGTTGAGCAAAATACCCATGGTATACTGCCCAAAACCCCTATGGCACAGAAACCCGTTGCAATCACTGGCATCCAACCTTCCGGCGACATTCACATTGGCAATTACTTGGGCGCGCTCAAGAACTGCGTGGCGCTGCAAGAATCTAGCAAATACGACTGCTTTTTCTTTGTGGCAGATTTGCACTCGCTGACGCAGGACTATGATCCGAAGAAGAAGTTTGCGGGTACGCTCGAGGCTGTGGCGTCGCTACTCGCCCTCGGACTGGATCCACAAAAATCTACACTCTTTATTCAGTCGATGGTTCCGGAGCACGTGGAGCTGGCGTGGTATTTCAATTGTGTGACACCGATGAGTGAGCTTGAGCGCATGACGCAGTACAAAGACAAGTCCGCGCGCCAAGTACAGAACATCAATGTCGGATTGTTCGACTACCCTGTGCTACAGGCAGCGGATATCGCTCTCTATGGCGCGTCGTTCGTGCCTGTTGGTCAGGATCAGGTGCAACACATCGAACTCACACGCGACATCGTGCGCTGGTTCAACCGTCGTTACTCGACGAAATTGCGCGAACCCAAGGCGCTGCTCACCGACATCCCGAAGGTCTTGAGTCTCGCAGAGCCAACGAAAAAAATGAGCAAATCATTGGGTATTCAGCATTACATCGCGCTCACTGACGAACCAGATATCATTCTCGACAAGCTCAAGCGTGCAGTAACCGAGACCACAGGCACCGTCCCACTCTCCTACTCTGCGAAGAAAGGCTGGACAGCGGACGAGGCAGCGATCGCGAAGATGGATGCAGCGCAACAGCGAGGCGTTCGTGGTGTGGAGAGCTTGTTGTCCATGCTCCACCACTTCGCGCCACCGGAGGTGAATACGCAATTTGCACACGGACCAATTCGTTACGGCGATCTCAAGAAAACTCTCGCGCATCACATCGGCGAATTCTTCGCAGACTACCGCGCGAAGCGCAAAGCACTTCTCAAGAAGCCAGCGCAGATTCTGGAACTCCTCGAACCATCAACTACCCGTGCACAGACTGTCGCCCGCGCAACGATGCAACAACTCCGCACCCGTATTGGCGTGCGATAACCTTGATCTATGGGAAGAGAATCATTCGAAGCCACTCAGGTCATCTCTGCGCAAGAAATGAGTGAAAAAATGGATGAACATGACGCAGAAGCGCGCGCAGAGCACGAACCCGCTGAAGATACTCCCGCTCCAGAATCTGCAGGACCATCCCCAGAGCAGCAGCGCAGCCAACGCATCGCGGAATTAAAAGCTGAAATTCGCAAATCCATGGACAAAACCATGGAACTGCAAATGAACTCCCCCGCTGGCATCCAGGAAAGCAAACGCCGGTCAGATTTGCGCGCTGAATTGCGGGCACTCGAAACCAGTACACAACCTGTCACAAAGGAGACACTCGCTGCAGACGCTGCCCTCGTGCAAGAAGGTGCAAAGATTATCGAGAGCCAAAAAGACGCAAAATTCCAAGAGCGCGCAAAAGAAATTTTCGACGTCGAACAGTCAAAGGCTGCTGACGCAGCTGCAAAAGAGGCAGTGGCAAGCTCGCAAGAACAAGTGCAATTGCGTTCCCGAGAAGCGCTTCTTGCTGATCAAAAAAAGGAGTCCAAATCACCTGAAGTTTCAGCCGGAGTTGCTGCTGTGGAAAAGAAGCAACGCATCGACGAACTCGAAGCAGAAATCGCAGCACTCAAGCGCGGAGAAAAACTCACTGAAGCACCTGCGACAGACACGCGCAATCGACCAGTACGCAGCAGCGAACCTGGCCCCAGCGACGCAAAGCTCGCAGAACTCGAAGCAAAAGCCAATCAACTCGCAACCGAAGCGCGCAAAGAAAACGGCACCGTAGACCTCGGCGAATTCAAGAAAGCCGCCGCAGAAGTACGCGAACGTCGCGCAGAAATCACACGTGAATCCGAAGCAAAAGCACAACAAGAAGCGGCACAAACAGACGACGAAAAGTCCGAGGCGCAATTGCGTGCAGACAAGCTCAAGCGCGACGTACAATTCCTCACCATTCGCCTTGGCGCGTTAGGCGCGTCGCCTACAATCAAGCGAGTTTTCGGACGCACCTTCACTGCTGCTGAAATGGGATTTGCAGATCCCAACGAACTCATCACCCCCGAAGGCGAAGCCAAGCTCAACGCCAGCGAAGTGTTCAAAGCATCAAACACTGTAATGAAAGAAATGATGACTTCCGAAATTGCAAAACTCCGTGCTGAATACGGTGCGATTGATACGACAAAAGACAACGTCGTTGCGATGCGTCGGCCAGCCGCAGAACAAGCCCCTGATCTCTCTTCTCGCAAAGCTGCCTAACCATTGACATTTGTGCCACCAAATGGTACTCTTGGTCCGCCATCGGCGATCGCTGTGCACCTCGCGTGCATAGAGGAACGTCCGAACACCCTTGGCCTTCGGGCCATGTCGTGGAAGTGGGTAACACCCATCCGCGGCGCAGCGATGCGTCGCGCGGGACAGTGCCACAGAGACAATACTAGCGCACGTTCGCGTGCGTGAAAGGTGAAAAGTGTCGTGAGGTTCTGAGGTTCCGGATATCCAAATCTCAGCAGCTACGCGACTCGCTGTGTCCTTCGGGTCACAACGTGGTAAACCCTTCCTGGTGCAAGAGCAGCGTTTGTCCGACCGCAAGGTTGCGACATCCGAAAAGTTCGTTCGCAAAGAGTCTGCCAGCAATGTCAGACCAAGATATATGATCGCCCCGTCTGCATCCGTGCAGATGCGACAGAATTCGGCGTATGATGGCTGCAACCGCTCCCCCTTCTTGGGTGGAGCGGTTTGCGTTTTGACCAGCAATACCTAACCGCGGTACACTGGGCCTATCTTGTATGCGACTCGATACCCTCCTTATTGCACTGCGCGTCCCGCTCGATTACCTACTCCTGCTTCTGGCCGGCGTCTGTGCATGGTACTTGCGATTCGCATCCCCCATTACTGGATTGCGACCCGTGCAGTTCTCTCTCACGCTCGGGAAGTTTCTCGAAATCGTGATCCCTACTGCTGCGTTGTGGATCCTGCTTTTTGCACTCAACGGTCTCTACTCATTTGAAGCAAACAAGAAATTCTCCGAAGAGCTCAAGCGAACGATCACTGCGTGCTTTGCAGGACTTGCGGTGCTTGCACTCATTATCTTCTTCAGTGGAGAGCGATTTGATTCACGATTCCTCGTGCTTGCAAGCGCATTCTTTGCTACGATCTTTGTCCTGGTCGGACGATTACTGTTGCGTCTGTTGCGAGTCGTGCTTCTGAGTGCAGGGATTGGCAGCCGTCGACTTCTGCTCATTGGCGCCTCCGAAGTGTCTGATGTCATCACTCGAGCACTCAAGGACTCCCCCAGCTACGGCTACACAGTGGTAAAGCGCGTAGACACACTCACCAACTCCAACGCGCTTGCTCTTGCTAACACCGTTGCAAAACAATTCATCACGGAAGTACTCTTCGTCAACACCACAGACCGCGCACATGCCACGCGCGTGTTGCAATTCTGCCAACTTCACCATCTCACACTCAAGTTCCTTCCTGATGTGTTCGGCATGCATCAACGCGCAACAGGAGTTGATACCATCGCCGGCATCCCAATCATCGAACTCAAGCGCACACGACTCGAGGGATGGGGTGGAATTCTCAAGCGCCTCATGGATATTATTGGCGCGGTGTTTTTCTTAGTGACCTTCTCGCCAATCATGCTCCTTGCAGCCATCGCAACGCTGATCGAAACTGGTTTCCCCATCATCTTCCGCAACGAACGCGTGGGCGAAAACGGCCGAACATTTGCCACGCTCAAATTCCGCTCCATGTACCAACACTACTCGATCGGAACGCAATTCAAGAACCAGCGAAAGGCACTCGCCTACGAACAAGAACTCATTGCAACAAAGAACAGCAAGACAGGACCGCTATACAAAATCCAGGATGATCCACGCATTACTCGCGTAGGTCGATTCCTACGTCGCTGGAGCATTGACGAACTTCCACAGTTCTTCAATGTCCTGAGCGGATCGATGAGCCTTGTTGGCCCGCGCCCGCACCAAATCCGCGAAGTTGCAGGCTACGCACCCGAGCATCGCGAAGTACACAATGTACGTCCAGGCATCACCGGACTCGCCCAAATCTCTGGGCGCAGCGACTTGTCGTTCGAAGATGAAATCCGACTCGACACATTCTACATTGAGAACTGGTCACTCCTTATGGACATCGCGATTCTTATCAAAACACCGTGGGCGGTATTGCGCCGACGTAAGGTTGAATAAGTATGCGCATTGCCCTAGTACACGACTATCTTTCGCAAGACGGCGGCGCAGAGCGAGTACTGCGAGTATTTCACGAACTCTGGCCTGATGCACCGATCTACACACTCTTCTTCGACCGCGACAAATTCGGCAATGAATTTGCGCGGGCAGATGTTCGTGAGAGCGTCATCGCATCATGGCCGCTCGCCCGCAAGAAGTATCAGTGGTACATGCCATTCATGCCGTGGGCAACGCAGTCATACGATCTGTCCGAGTTTGACGTGGTGATTTCGTCCACCAGCGCCTACGCAAAAGGAATCAAGGTTGGTCCCAACACCGTACATATTTGTTATTGCCACACTCCAACGCGCTATCTCTGGTCTGACACGGAATCATATCTCAAAGAGTTGTCCCAACCACAGCCGATCAAATGGCTTCTTTCTCCCGTAATCACGTTCCAACGTGTCTGGGATTTACGAGCAGCGCGAGAACGTGTGGACTATTTCATTGCGAACTCGCACACGGTTGCGCAGCGCATTAGCCGATGGTACGGACGCACGAGCACTGTGATTGAGCCACCGATTGATATGGTCCCAGTTGCAACCCCTGCATCACATGATTCTCGCCCGTATTTCCTCGCTGGTGGCAGACTGGTTGAATACAAACGTGTCGATCTTGTGATTGAAGTATTCAATCGCCTCGGCCTCCCGCTCAAGATCTTTGGCACAGGCCGAGCACTCGAGCAATTACGCAAAGCTACTACTTCCCCACTCATTGAATTTATCGGGCAAGTAAGTGAGGAGGAGAAATCTCGCCTCTACGCAAATGCAAAAGCATTCATCAACCCACAAGCAGAAGATTTCGGCATCACGATGACCGAGGCGCTCATGCAAGGGTGCCCTGTCATTGCCTATGGCAAAGATGGTGCAACGGAGATCGTGCAGCACGGCGTGAACGGCGTGCTATTCCAAGAACAAACATGGGAGAGTTTGCTCGATGCTGTACTCCACTTTGATCCAACAAACCTTGCATCTCCTGCTGATATTGCACGCTCTGCAGCGCCCTATTCCAAGGAACGATTCAAAGAGCGCATCCGCACCTTCGTGAACCAGGTAGTCACAGCTAACGAGGCAACGTATGCGGATCCTCATCGACGGACGACCACTGCTTGAGGCGCAGCCTACAGGCGTGTCGCGATATGCTCGTCACTTACTGGACGCGCTTTTTGCATTACCTGAGGCACGCGAACACGAATTCATTGTATACACCAACAGCGCCTCTGCTGCGATGACGGCGCGCGCGCCACAGTGGTCATATGCGCACGTACGCAGCCTGCACACTCGATACCCCAACAAACTGTTGCATGCAGGAATTGTGTTAACAGGTCGCCCAACGATTGATACACTCGTGCGCCGTGCCGGAGGCGGCACAGTAGACGCAGTGATCGCACTCAACCCTCATTTCTTGAGTGTCACTCCAGGTATTCCATTCTTCCTGACCATACACGATGTATCGATGCAGATCGCCCCAGACCTCTTCTCTCTCAGGGCGAGGCTCTGGCATCGCGCAGTCAATCTGCCACGACTCTTGCAACAAGCTACGCACGTGTTCAGTGTATCCGAGAGCACGCGCACAGATTTGCAAACCTATTTCGGCGTTGCGTCGCAGCACAGTACTACCATCTCACCTGCCGCGCCGCCACTTCCCACACACAACTGCGAGCCAACCTGTGTCTTTGCGCACACCAACGAACCGAGCATTCTCATGATTGGCACGCGTGAGAAGCGCAAGAATATTCTCGGCGCGCTCACTGCATTCGAATTGGTACTGCGCCAACTTCCTACGGCGCGCCTGATACTCCTAGGCACCGCTGGATACGGATGGGATGAAGCACAGCAATTCCTTGATAACCATCCAGAAGTCAGCTCGCGCGTACAAATCCTTGGTTTTGCTGATGAAGCAACCAAGTCTGCAGCCATCGCACACGCTACAATCTGTCTATACCCTTCCTGGTACGAAGGATTCGGCATTCCACTATTAGAAGCGTTTGCTGCAGGCGTGCCAGTGATAACGAGCTACGGTTCAGCACTCGCAGAAACAGCTGGTGACGCTGCACTCTTCGCGCTTCCTTGGCGCCCAGACATGCTCGCAGACACCATACACACACTCCTCACTGATTCCGCCCTACAAAACGAAATGCGCGCACGTGGGTTTGCCCGCGCACGCGCATTTGATTGGTCAGACTCTGCGAGACTTCTCCTTACTTCTGTCCTTCAGCAGACGGAGTCTCCAACGCAGTAAGTCGCTCTTGTTCGCGAGCACTATTCGCTGCATATGCCTCTTGAAGTCTCGCTCCAGCTTGTGCCACCTGTCCGTCCAACGTAGCTTGAATCGCGTCTCCTCCTATTCTCGCATAATCTGGTAGTGTTTTCATGCTCCAATTCTTGACGTGACCCTTCCCCACTGCTTCAACAGATCGCAACTTCGGTTCACCCGACATCACTTGACCCAAATTACCAAATACCGTCGGATCCGCATCAGGAAAGCGCTCTTTGAGATTTGCAAGCATGCGTTCTCCTATCTGGAGGACTTCCTGTGCATGTTCCATTCTTGCTGCTTCATCCGCAGCAACATGCTCTGCAGCAATCTCCGCCTTTTGTTCAACTTCAAGCGCTCGAAGTTCTGACTCTAAGTCAGCAAGATCCTCTTGCGCAACATCACGAAGCGCACCAGACAGATCTGCACGCTGCACCATTTCACGCACCTCAGCAGTCTTTGCTCGGAGTGCTGCAATTTGCTCATGCAACTGTGATTCGTGACTCTTCTGTTCAACAGCCTCTGGTGCTGTTGCTGCCTGATCAACCACTGCGCCCTCAACCTGTTCGCCTTGGCTCCCTTCTGGAGTATGTTTCATAGATGTGACATGATATATTTGTTCAAACTATAGCACAAACGCCCATATGCCCACTAGCAACAGCTCCACGCTTGCGAAAATCCAGCAACACATTGCCGCAGTCGAACAAAAGATTAAAAAACTCAAAACAACAGTGCGCGCTGCAAGTGATGCACAAAACATCGCTTCTCTGCGTGCCAAAATCAAACGGTAGACCTATGCGCATCGGCATCGACGCACGCATGGCCGGAATTCATGGAGGACATGGCCGGTATCTGCGTCACCTCATCACCAATCTTGCGACACTCACCCCACCACCTGACGCACCTGAGACGGTGTATACGCTTTTTGTTCTTGAAACCGACCGTGCGCTATTCACACATCTTCCCAGTAAGAAATTCACCCTTGTTACCGCTGACATTCCCTGGTACACCCTGCGCGAACAAACCGAATTCCCCAAAATCATCGAAGCTGCCGGTGTAGATCTCATGCATTTCCCACACTGGAATATCCCACTACGCTATCGTGGCCCCTTTGTCACCACGATCCACGATCTCACATTGCGCCGCTTCCCAGGTCGCGACACATCCACGCGCGGATACCTGCTCTATTGCTTCAAAAAAATCGGCTATCGACTCGCGCTTCGCCACGCAATCTATCGCAGTCAACACATTATTACACCCTCGAAATTCGTCGCTGAGGAAATCCGCCATTGGTATCCATCAGCAAAAACACCAATCACGGTGATCACCGAAGGCGCACCACACGTTGAACCAGCAACAACACAAAAGTCCACATCCCCCTACTTGCTCTACGTTGGCGTTGCCTATCCACACAAGAACTTGTTGCGTCTCGTTCGCGCATTCATGCGGTACAAAGACAGCAGACCTGAGGACAAAACCCGTCTCATCCTCGTAGGCGAAAGAAACCGTTTTTATCTACAATTAGAGGAGAAAATTGCTTCTCAATTCCCGCGTGCACTAGGCCACACCATCGAAATCCGCGGCGCAGTCTCAGATCGCCAACTGCGCGATCTCTACTGTGGAGCACGCGGCGTAGCCTATGTGTCGCTCTCCGAAGGATTCGGATTGCCACCTCTAGAAGCGCTCGCATACGGCGTGCCAGTTCTCGCAAGCAACACCTCCTGTCTCCCAGAAATTCTTGGAGACGCTGCAGTGTACACAGACCCAACATCAATCGATGCTATTGCTTCCGGAATTACCACACTGCTCACCGACGAAGAGACGCGCAAACGCACACTCGCTGCCGCACCAACAACACTCGCGAAGTATTCGTGGCAACGCATGGCACACGATACTGCCAATATGGTATACTGGGCTGGATAATTGTTTTCAAAAATGCCCAGGGAGAAGCTTGTCGCTCCCCAATCCAATCCGAACAGCTCGGCGTCTCATCGAGTACGCCGAATTCCTGTCGTCATTGTTGACCACGACGCTGCGCCACTTTCATCACACATCGTAGATCTCAAGCCACGCACCGCAAGCGTACTCCACGCCGTTGAACCAATCCGTTCGCAGATCAATCCTGCACCGCCATCCATCCTTCCCATTGCGCAACCAGGCGGATTTCGACCCAATCTCCAAGCGTTTCGTGAACGTGCACAAGCACTGACCGAACAATCCATTGATACTCCTTATCAAATTACGAAGAAGCCACTCCCTGAGCTCCTTCCTACACGTGACCGCGTCATCCCAGCGTCGACATTCACCCGCCAGAACTTCCTCACTGAGGAAAAACGCGTCGATTCGACCCAATCTTGGTACCGACGATTTACCAAGGACCTACGAGGATTCGGCAAAATCCGCAAGCCGCTTACGGTTGGATTCACCAGTCTTGCGCTGCTTTTCACCATGCCGATTTACGCGCTCACGACGTATCCAGAGCTCACTCAGGTTCGCGACACGATTACAATGCGCGGAGGTGAGGCAGTCTCAGCGCTTCGTGCTAGCAAGGACGCACTCGCAACAGGCAACACCGCACTGGGCGGATCACTTCTTGTATCAGCGCTCACTTCATTTGAGCAAGCACAAGCGTCACTTGCGTCAGTAGACACCATGAGCAAGACATTACTCAGCATGGTTCCGTATGTTGGAACGAAGGTGAGTAGTGGCGAGGCGCTCCTCACTGCAGGCGAAGATCTCACCCTTGTTGCTTCCCAACTCTTGTACGCACAGAATCAGGCACCAACCTCTTCACCTCTCACCACACGACTCAGCTACTGGAATGACGCACTCACGCGAGTGTACCCACGTATCGTGAGCGCAGACGAAGCGCTCAAATCTGTAGATCTCGAGGCAGTCCCAGCTGACATGCGTGACACAGTAACAACACTCACCGCAGCAGTGACTGCAACACGCAACGACGTGGCGCTTCTGCGCAAAAACATGCCCACAGTACTCGACGCACTGGGAGCACAGTCACTGCGCCGATACCTCATTGTACTCCAGAATTCCGCAGAACTTCGCGCAACGGGTGGATTTATTGGTTCCTACGCACTCGTTGACATTGACCAGGGCGAGATCAAACGTATGGAAATCGCCAAAGGCGGATCATACGATTTGCAAGGACAACTCTCAGTACACCAAGAGCCGCCACAACCACTTTCGCTCGTGAATAGCCGCTGGGAATTCCAAGATGCGAACTGGTATCCAGACTTCCCTTCTTCGGCACGCAACCTGATGTGGTTCTACGAACGCTCAGGTGGACCGACGGTTGACGGCGTCATCGCAATCAACGACCAGGTCATCAGCGATATTCTCACTGCAACAGGACCTGTGACGATGAGTGGTGGATTGCAAATCACCGCAACATCATTTCGTGATGCACTCCAGACGCATATTGCTCAGGCACGTGTAGCAGGCAGCAAAACACCGAAGTCAGTGCTCGCAGAGCTCGGACCGATTCTCCTCGATCGCCTCGCACACTCACCAATCGCAGCCAAGGCAACTGCAGCAGGTGCTGTGAGCGCTGGACTCACCCGTGGTGACATCCTGATCTACAGCGCCGACACCAATACACAGGACACGATCCAGACACTCGGATGGGATGGCGCGCTACGCACTACCACTGGCGACTATCTCCACGTGAACATCAGCAACATCGGCGGACAAAAGTCAGATGCAGATTTGACTGGCCGCATCGAGCACCAAGCATGGATTCAGCCAGACGGTTCGATCATCAACACCGTCAATTTCATCCGCACACATGATGGTACGACTAGTGACGCAAGCAGTATCAGCTACGTGCGTATGTATGTACCAAAAGGCAGCACATTGATCGAAGCATCCGGGTTCACATTCCCTGCAGAGAGCCAGTTCCACAAACCACTTTCTTACGCCAACAAGAACGAGCAACTCACCGCAACAGAGCAAGCTGAAGCATTTGATGCAGCATCAGGAACACGCGTTACAGAAGAGTTCGGCAAAACCGTATTTGGCAACTGGGTGGTAACCAAACCGCGTGAGACAAGTGTTGCGCGCATCACCTATCGCCTACCTTTCTCCGCATTCTCAGTCCAGAAGACACAAAACGTTCTTGTGCGCGCTGCACACGCTGCGACATTGTACGATCCTGCATTTCGCTACAGCGTGTTCCTCGAGCGCCAACCAGGATTGCGCAACTTCGTCGTGCGATCTCATGTCATTGTGCCACCAGCATGGCGCAGTATTTGGCATTCTGGCAATCCCGCATCCACTCGACAGCTCGAGAACGGCGTCATGACCGAATTCCAATTCGAGCAAGATACCTTCTTTGGAATGACGGCTGTCCAAAACTAACCTCCACGTGTATGCCTACCGAAGACCACCGATTCACCGCCAAGCCCCTACCGAAGACCAAAGCAACAGCTGCACAAAAAAAAGAACCTGTTATCGCACGTGCCACGCGAGCACAACAGGCTACGGCGCACGACGAGCGGTCTGAACAACTGCATTCGATTTATAAAGACGAAAATGGCAAAGTGCCCGACATGAAGCACTTCACACATGGAACGTCGCACACGTGGCGCCGATTCCTTGTTGGATCAATCATTTTCTTGCTTTTGGCGTGTGGTGCTGCGTGGGCGGGATTCTTCGTCTTCACGTCATTCCAGAGTGATTTCGCCGAACAATCAGTAGCCATCGAAATCCAAGCGCCGGAGAACGTCACCGCAGGCGACACCATCACCTACCGCATTCGAATCCGCAATGGGCAGCGACTCGAATTAGCACAAACCGAGCTCACACTCGCCTATCCAGAGGGGTTCACTGTCACCAACACTTCGCTCCTCCCCATTGATAGCGAAAAATCCAAATGGAAATTCGGTGTTATCGAAGGCAGCAAGACCGCCGAACTCGAGATCACTGGAATTCTCGTCGGCTCCACAGGATCGCAACAATCATTGCGCGCATTCTTCACCTATCGCCCAAGCAATTTCAATTCTGACTTCCAATCTATTGCGTCGAGCACCCAGACCATCAGCCAATCTCCTATTACTCTGACCAATGCATTCCCCAAGACCGCTTCACCTGGTTCGATCGTGTCCCTTCCTATCACGCTCAGCGCATCTACAGCAACGACAGGAACACTCCGTGTAGTGATTGCTGCTGGAGACCACTTCACATTCAATGAGGCGAAGAAGACCGAAGCTCGTGTTGACGGAGTACAGCGTATCGACAAGAACATCTGGCTCGTAACAACTCTCACTCCAGGCAAACCTATCACGCTCACCGGTGTTGGCTCATTCACTGGCGACTCAACAGACACAGAGAAGATCACCACCACAGTGTCCCTCGTAGATGGTGGCCAGGAATACGTGGTTGCGAGCAACCAACACGAGCTCCCCATTGCACACAGCTCCCTTGTGCTCTCACTCATCGCAAACGGCTCCAGCTCCGATGTGCTTGTCGCGCCTGAGGGCAATCTCACATTCTCCTTGTTCTCGAAGAACACGAGCGAGAAAGCGATCAAGAATCTCACCATTCGCGCTGTGCTCGACACGCCGTCATTCCAGAACAAATCTATCCTCGCCATCAACTCACTCAACGCTGGCAGCGAACCCAAGATCGCTGGCGAGCAAGTGAATCCAGACACCCGCCGCGTCACACTCACCTGGACCAGCAAAGAACGCGCACCACTTGGCAACCTCGAACCACAAAAGGAAGACACGATTCCCTTCTCGCTGAGCCTCCTCCCGAAATCGAGCCTGGATTATACGAAGCTCACACAGTTCACCATCACCGCAATCGCGGAAGGATCGTATGACAACGGGACACAAGTGTCGTTGCAGACACAACCTATCACGATCACTGTAGGGTCTGACACAACGATTGATGCAGACGCAGTTCCAGTGAACGCTGAGACGCTCGAACCTGTGAACGCGAGTGACACCTACCGCATCACCTGGACCGTCAAGAACGACACTCATGCGATCAAGGATATTGTCGTGAAGTCATCCCTCGTTGGTGAGGTAGAATGGCTCGGACAGGAACTCCAGAATGGTTCACTCACCTTCGACGCCAAGTCCAAGTCTGCACGCTGGACTATCCCAGCACTTTCCAGCGGCAACAAGATCGAACGCGCCGCATTCGTAGTACGTCTCAAATCACAAACAGCTGGCCAGCAACTCCTCATGACTGCAACTGCACTCGAGGCAACAGACACGGTTATCAACCGCTCGATCCAGCGCAGCTCTGCAGCGATTGAGCTGGGTGATTAATCCGCCGTTATTCGCCGCATCAACACGCTCCAAAAGTATGTAGTTGCCATGCTGCTACTCACCCTGCAGTGCAGCCTCTTTTTTGTACCTGCTCATGCTGCGTCGAGCATGCAACTACAACTCCACAGCATTCCAACACAGTACACCAAGTATCTCGACATTGTGTGGACAGGTAGTGGGTGGAAATCCTCAGTGCCTTCACGCTCGTACAATGAAGGTGGGAAGCACAGTACACATAATCTGCGCATGCAGATGACATTTGCGTTCGCCTACCAGAACCGTACCGACGACGCGAGCCGAGAAAAGGTTGCTACCGCACTGCGCGATGTCCTCATCACACGCCGAGCAAAGGAAGCGAACTGGATCCGACGCAACGACACACAAATCTCCACGCGATCCTTCCACGACGCCATCGGACTCTACCTAGGATTGCGCATTCTCGAAGCACATCCTGATGTGCTAACACCCGAAGAACACGCACTTGCACTTCGGAATATGAAGGAGATGTTCCCGTGGATATTACGTGCACCAGACACCGAGAACCGAGCACTTCTGGGTGCTGCGTACGGAACACTCATCTTGCGACACTCACTCCTCTCCTTCACCGAAGACGAACGTTCACAATACGAACAGCTTATCCGTTCCAAGGTCACCACCGCACTTCGCAGCGTCGACAAATCAGGCATCTACCGCGAAGGGACGCCTGCAACCTATTCACTTCACTATCATCTTGTGGCAACCGTGATGCTCGCGATTGTCGGGCAAGAGCTCAACGAGCCCAAGTACACCGCAACAGCACGCCGCATGGCACAGTATGTACACAATCGGTATCCGCTGGGTCAACTCACGTGGCGCGGCTCAGGTCGGCCCACTGGAATCGGACTCCAGACCGTTCTCTTGCGCGCAACAACCGAACGCTATTTGCGCACGACAACTTGGGAGCGCTACTGGCTCCAAGAATCAGCCAATCGTGGCTTCATTGACCGCACGCACCCCAATCGACTTGTCTGGCGAGACGACAAAGACAAGACGCTCAACGATGATTATTCGTTCATGAACATGGCAGCAATCGTGCCACTCCTGCGTCCATTACCTGCAACGACGAAGTGATCCTTCTACACTGCTACGAAGTAACAACCTTGTCTCCATCCACGTGTGGGAACTTCATGGCGAAGAACCGAACCTCATCGTCCGCGTACACTTCGTGCCGATCCCCCGGCTGCAACACAACCATAGCCCCTGCGGGCACAGAATGCATTTCATCATTGATCTTTAACCGCATTGCCGTAAGACAATAGAACAACTCAATAAATTTTGTGTGATGGTGCTCCTTACTAAACTGTCCAGCCGGAATCACAATGTCATGGAATCCAAAGACATCAACCTGTCGGTCAATTCCCACTTTTGTTAGTGCTACCTGGTATCCACCAGGGCCTGTATATCGCTGCACATCTACTGAGTCTGGGAGAATAATTTGCATAGTCACTGTTATTTACTTTTCATTCACAGTAACATGTGCCCAAAAAATGCACGAGGTCGACCGTTGTTACGATCGACCTGCGTTGGTTATGAATCGAAGTGAGTTCTGCCTCAGGCCTCATGCTTTTGGGTGAAGCCGCATTCACGAAGTTTGGCGATGGTTGTATCCGGGACAGTCCCAGGAACCACTACCGCTAACACGTGTGGAATAGCGGATAACTTGCCTTTCTTTCTGGCACTTTCACGCATGACATAGAGCCTATTCAGAACAGGAATGAACACAGAGTAACAGAACCAGTAGACCTCTTCATCTAAGGTATCAGACTCACGCTCACCCACTGAGAACTTGCACACATCTCTAACCTCCTGCGGACCTGCAGGCCGTTTCCCCTCCAGCTCGAGCAGTGAAATACGAAATCGGACAATGCACGCGAACCCAGACTCTCCCAAAAATACATTGCAGGAGTACTCGAGCGCGTGCGTGACTTCCTCGACAACGATCAGGACATCGCCTTGGTACATGGTGCCCTCCTATTTGAATCCACCGCGTATCTCACGCACACTACTCAAATTCTCGCCACTTGTCAACGATGCAACGGAGCACAGCCATTCATTCTTTCTGGGGGCTTTCGCAGGACGGCCGGTCAGCAGAAAACGCAAAAAGACGGACCGTTGTCCGGCCGACCGAGAACGAGACGGCCATTCCCGGTTAGGGAATGGAACGTTGTACCCCAGAAAGAATGAATGGCTGTGCCCTCGAGAGGAATCGAACCTCTATCACAGGTACCGGAAACCTGTGTCCTATCCATTGAACGACGAAGGCGATTTGCTATTTACCTCGCAGCAATGATCGCACTAATTTTGCAACGCGATACAAGGCGTAACGCCCGCGTGCAACAGGAATCTCAAACGTGCCTGGATACGATACAACATCGCCACCAAATCCCACCTTGAACCGCGTGATCCCATGATAGGGATGCGACGCATCAGCAGTTGCAGGCGCAATGCCCCAAAAATCATAGTGAGTGTACCCCGCACTTTTCGCATGTTGAATAGTAACCCACTGCGTGAGATACGACGCCATCACATCCTTATGCGCTGCAGACGACGCGCCATACAAATAGGTATACACACCATCATACCCAACACAGAAATGCGCGTTGAGTAACTCATCCCCGAGCCATGCCAACACCCACTCACCTGGCGCTTGTTCGTAGTGTGCACGCGGATGATTACGAATACCATGTCGCTTTGCTGTGTCTGCGTACAACTCCCACACCTTCGCAAATGTCTCAGCGTCAAGCGGCGCGCGTACTACTTCCACACGCACACCATGTCGCTGCGCAACGCCAATGTTGTAACGCGTTTTGGTTTTGAACTGGCTCAGGAGCGTGGCTTCGTCAGGTCGCAAATCCAATACCAACGATGTGGATGGCTGTGCGTCACTCACCCGAACAATCCGCGGCGCAGACAGCACCAATGCATCGAACGTCTCTGTATCAGCTGGTGACACACGCAGAAATATCGCCCCCGATGCACGTGCCTCACGTATCGTACGGGTGACATCTTCGCCACCACCGCGCACCAGCCCGCCGTACCAAAACGTACCAAAAACCCCAAGACTTCGCGCAACCCACTGCCACTCAGGTGGCTGACCATGAATCTGCTGACCTTCAGTTGCTAGGAAATGCAGCCACTGAGAAGATTGGAGGAAGGATCGAGACATAGACTATGATCGCGCCAGAGATTGCAACGCCGCGCGCAACCGAACTTCGAGCGACGCTTCGGGCAAGAGCACCATCGCGTGTCGCGCAGCATCACGCGCTTCCTCTGGCGAATACCCCATTTGTGCAAGCAACTCCACGAGATCTGCTGTGCCATCTGTATTACCACCTGCCATCGCTGTTGTCGCGCTCACTGCTGCAACTTTGCCCTTAAGCTCCACAACAATGCGCTCCGCAGTCTTCTTGCCCACGCCCGCAACCTTCGTGAGATACCCCAAGTCTCCTCGACTAATCGCACCGGTGAGCTCCTCAACAGATCCAAGTGACAAAATATGCAGCGCAGTCTTGGGACCAACACCACTAATAGTAATCAGTTGTTTGAAGAGACCTAATGAATCACGCGAAGTGAACCCGAAGAGCTCCTGCGAACTTTCTCGAATCGAGAAATACGTCGAGAGTGTGATCGACTCTCCCACGCGAGCGACTTCGATAACCGATGGATTCACAAGCACCTCATATCCGAGCCCTCCAGCAAGTATCACAAGCGCAGCTTCGCTCTTTTCTACCACTTCGCCTGTGATGCGCACGATCATACGTTGCGAAGAAATTCCACCATGAGGTGCACTCCGTGACCTGTTGCTCCTGCACGCAACCACGGCTTGGATTTCATATTCCATGCAGTCCCCGCAATATCCAGATGCGCCCATGGATAGTCCACGAACTCTGCAAGAAATGCAGCAGCTGCGCTCGAGCTACCATCTCGGCCACTAATATTCTTCACATCAGCAATCTCCGAGACAATCGCTTCGCTATACTCCTCGCCCAGCGGCATACGCCACACCTGATCTCCCGTATATGCTGCCGCTGCCTCGATGAGGTTCACTACTTTTGTATCCTGACTGAAGAGTCCTGCGCGCTCAGTACCAAGCGCTACAACACACGCACCCGTGAGTGTTGCGAGATCCACGCACATGCGTGGCTTGAGTGTTGTTGCATACGACAATGCATCAGCAAGAATAATGCGCCCCTCAGCATCCGTATTCAGTACTTCGATCGTCTTACCACTCATTGTGCGCAAAATATCTCCTGGTCGATACGCACTCCCACCTGGCAAGTTTTCTGTTGCAGGAATGAGACCAATAACACGCACGCGCAATTGTAATGCGGCAATAGCTGCGATCGTGCCGATCACCGTCGCACCGCCGAGCATATCGAACTTCATCTCATCCATTTTGTCCGCAGGTTTGATCGAAATTCCACCAGAGTCAAAGGTAATCCCCTTGCCCACGAGCACAATCGGCGCGCCAGCCTTTGGTGTATTGTTGTACTCCATGATGATGAACTTCGGCGGTTCTGCCGATCCTGCTGCCACACCGAGCACTCCGCCCATACCGAGCTCGAGCATCTGCTCGCGATCCATGACTTCACACTTCACAGTCTTGGGATACTCAGACGCTACATCCATCGCAGCTTCTGCCAACTTGGTTGGTGTCATGATCATTGGTGGCGTGTTGCCCAGGTCGCGCACGAGTGCAATCGCATTTGCAATGCTCGTTCCGGCAACCAGTCCCCGTTCAATCGCGGTGCGACGCACTGCTGGAACTTGCAACAACGTCACAGCCTCAACCGCAGGTACATGTCGCTCCTCGTTACTCTTGTATGCGTCATAACTATACGCCGCCCCCTTCACTGCACGCGCAATATGCTCACCCAACTCCAACGGCTTGCACTTCTTGAAGAACGCCTCGTGCATGAGAATACCGAATGTACTGAGCTTCTTGCTCTGCGCAGTGATTGTTGCAATACCTAACGCACGCTGTAGGCGAATGATGTTGAACGCTTTTCGCTCACCCAGCCCCACCAACAACACACGTGCTGCACCCATACCTGGATCGGTATACAGGAGCTGTGTTTTGCCAAATTTTGCATCAAAATCCTCACTCACGACAGGATAATCCTTGAGCGCCTTGTCCCCCGTAAAAACAGGAACAACAAGCAGTGGCAAAATCTCTGATGGTAGCGGCGCAGTACGAATGGTCCACTGCATAGATTTATTTCGTTACAGTAATATGCACAGCACCTTCATCGAAGATGAGCGTTGGTTCACCAGCAACTTCGGCCTGCACAGTGATCGTTGCCCGCGCCTGAGTACTCATGGTATTCATATGTGCTGCAATCGCATCGCGCAACCACGATGACTCACTCGCTACGGACACCACAGCGTGATCGGCAATCGTGAATCCGAGTTGCTTGCGCTGCTCATTAATAGCGCGAACCAACTCACGCGCAACACCTTCTTGGCGCAAGCTATCCGTGATTGTGATATCAAGCACAATGCGAATTCCAGCGGCTTCCTTGGTGATACCAGATTCATCCGTCGAAGCATCCACTACCTTCACATTCAATTCATCAGCAATGATTTCTGCAAATGCGGCATCTACCGCAACACCGGTGACATGGAGTGCTGCAAGCGGCTGACGAATCTTCATCTTCGCCTCTGCGCGCGCTGCAAGTCCCATTTCTACAATCTTGCGCGCGCTCTCCATCTGTTCAATAACACCAGCATCTACTGCTCCTGCTGTCGGCCAATCCTCATGATGCACCGACGCCTTCTCGCCACCGAGTGTCATGTACGCCTTCTCACTAATGAACGGCGCAAACGGTGCCATCAACTTCGCAACCGTCATTACAACATCGTGCAGTGTTGCTGCAGCTGCGCGCGCGTCGTCCGTAGGTTCCTTGAATCGATCACGCGAACGACGCACATACCACTGCGACAACTCGGTGATGAAATCTGCGATGCTATGCGTTGCCGTAACCAAATCGTACGCTTCGAGTGAGCGCGTTACCGTACCGGTGAGTTGGTGCAAGCGCGCCATAATCCAGCGGTCGAGCACATTTCCTGTGCCAGCCACGGTTCCACCTGCAAGCGCACCATCCTTGGTGTAGAGCTGCAAGAATTCTACAACGTTCCAGAAGATGAGCATGGTCTTCTTGTAGACTTCGTCCACTTCGCGCTCGGAGAATCGCAGCTCCTCCGCACGTACCACAGGAGATGCAGCGAGATACCAGCGAAGTGCATCCGCAGAATACTTCTCAACAATCTCCACAGGATCTGGATAGTTCTTCAGGCGCTTGGACATTTTCTTGCCATCCTCGGCAAGAATAATACCGTTAACAATGACGTTACGAAACGCAGGAACCATTCCACCTTCCACAGTGATCGATGGATTCTCTCCACGCGTGAGCGCTGTTGCAAGTACATGCAACGTGTAGAACCAACCACGCGTCTGATCCTGACCTTCGCCAATAAATTCTGCAGGAAATCCTGCCTCAAACTTCGCCTTATTCTCGAATGGATAATGCAACTGTCCGTACGGCATCGAACCAGACTCGAACCAGCAGTCGAGTACTTCTGGTATGCGACGGTATGTCTTTCCATCTTTTTCGATCACAATTGCGTCCACATGTTGCTTGTGCAAATCGTCCACAGGTTTTCCACATGCTTCCTCGAGCTCTGCGACCGACCCAAAGCACAGCACATCACCATCTTCAGACTTCCATATTGGCAATGGCGTTCCCCAGAATCGATTACGAGACACTGCCCAGTCGCGAGCACCCTCAAGCCACTTTCCGAATCGTCCGTCCTTGATGTGTCCTGGCACCCAGTGCGTCTTCTCATTGGTCGCAAGCAAATCATCCGTGAGGTGCGTCACCTTCACGAACCAACTACTCGTTGTGTAGTTGAGCAGTGGCGTATCACAACGCCAGCAATGCGGATAGCTATGCTCATACTTCGCCTTGGAAAAGAGCGCGTCATGATGCGCAAGCCATTTGATGATCTCGACATCAGTTGCTGTTGGATCATCTTTGGGTTTCACTTCACGCCCGGCGAAGTCTGTGACTTCGGGACGGAACACGCCGTCCATCCCCACGTGCTGCACCATCCCCACGTCTTCACGTTTGCCTACATTGTAGTCATCTTCACCAAATGCCGGTGCAATGTGCACCACGCCAGTACCACTCTCTGTGGTCACGAAATCTGCTGCAACGACGCGAAACGCGTTAGGCGTCGACGCATAGTATGAGAAGAGCGGTTCATACGTCAGACCAACAAGCGCAGAGCCAGGCAACTCACGCACCACTTCGTACTTCTTGTTGTCGATCATCTCATTGAGACGCTCCTTCGCAGCAATATACACTGTCTCATCACCTTCGATCTTCACCACGGCATACACAATCTCCGCACCCACCGCAAGCAACACATTTCCTGGAAATGTCCATGGTGTTGTGGTCCACGCAAGCACGCGCACATCACCTTCGACACCGAGCTTTTCGCTCGCATTGCGTACGCGGAATTTCGCCGTAGCACTGAGATCCTTCACATCCTTATATCCTTGTGCAACTTCAAAATTAGACAGCGGCGTCACACATCGTGGACAAATATGCATTGCCTTGTGTCCTTCGTAGATGAGCCCCTTCTTCCACAATTGCGCAAAGACCCACCACGTTGATTCCATGAACGTGGTATCCATGGTTTTGTACGCGCGATCCATGTCGACCCAACGTCCGAGTCTGCGAATCGTTTTTTTCCACTCTCCTGCGTACGTGAGCACGGTGTCGCGGCATGCGTCATTGAACGCTGCCACGCCGAACGCTTCGATATCCTTCTTGGTCGCAAGCTGACGATCCTTCTCTACAATGTTCTCAATCGGCAATCCGTGACAATCCCAACCCCACACGCGTTCCACATACCGTCCGCGCATGGTCTCAAACCGTGGGAAAATATCCTTGATTGTAGACGCCAACAAATGCCCATAATGAGGCAGCCCAGTCGCAAAAGGAGGGCCATCATAAAAAACATACGGCTTCCCAGCGCGTCGAAGCTCGAGCGACTTCTTGAACGCATCAGAATCATCCCAGTATTGAGCGATTTCCTTCTCCCATTGTGCAAACGGCGCGGTAGGCATAGTCAGTTCAGATATATCCAACTTTACCGCGAAATCCGTGATTTTGTCTAGTAAAAACAGTACTCCGGCTACCTTGTTGGTAACCGGAGTCCGTGTTGGTTGGTGATCAAATCGCGCCGAGCCCTTTAATCTGGAAAGACTCCTTCTTTGTGGCCAACGGCTTGATCTTCTTCGCTTTCGGCTTTGCCCCGCTACTACTGTGCGTCGGGGACGTCATGGTGTAGCTCACGCGAAAGGCGTGACTCCTGTGTACATCGAAATGGTGGGTCGCGATTGGCGTCCAATCACTCCCAGAGTTCCGCACCCTGGTCCACCACACCATTTTGGGCGGTTGCTCTTGCAAATCAGCGCGTTGTGCTGCTGCAATTTCATACACCCAATCTTCCATCATCGCCTTCTCAGAAGAGAGAACGAACGACTTCGAGCAAAAGAACATGTCGCCGCCCTCAGTCTTCTCACGAACAAGCGTCAGATCTCGAACCTGCTCACCAGTCCTACCGAAGTAGAGCGTAATACTCTTGCGACGCTTTCGCTCTACCTCTTCGAGACAGAAGGCGAATTCCACCTTTGCGCCGCGCTCGCGCTGTTTGGGCGTTCGAATATCTCCGATACGGTAGACCTGAACAGGTGCACTGCTGGGCTGATCCGGTGTCGCTGTCCCGGACGAAGCCTGCGGTGTGATGACGGATTCTCCTTGTCGCACTTCGGGAAAAGGGCCGTAGACCGCGACGACTTTCGTCATCCCTGTCCCAGGTACTTCCCCCAGGAGTCTCCACTCCGGTGTGCCAACTGGACGCGACCACCACTCCCAACTATATGGCAAAGCGGTGATCGCCAACGAGTCAGTCGGCGAAATTCCGTAGCGCCACACCTCCCTCATCTCGATGGATGATGCAAGGGTGAACGCACTGGAACAAAACCGACTCACGATTCCCTGACCCTCTCGTCGGAGCGAGAGTGGACGCGTTGTCGCGAGAGTTCTTTCGAACCAGAACTCGATGTCCGAGGTGCGTTGCGCGAGTCCTTGCCCGAGCAAACACACACTGAACTCGACCGCGAGTTGCTTGTCGACTTCGTCCGGGGTCCGTACATCCTGGATTTTCCAGTCCTTGAGGTTCTCGATTGGCGTCGTGACTGTTGCCTCGACTGGAGTCGTGGTCTGCTCGACCGATGTCTCAGGCTCGGGTGGATCATCCTTCCCGAAGAAGCCCATCCACACCGCAACAAATACCGCGGCGACCAGCTTACCCATGACGGACAGGAAATCCCAGTCGCAGAAGATTTCCCAGGCCAATCGCTCCAGGAACCCGCGTTCATCATCTGGAGGAGGATTCGGCGGTGGATTACTCCCACGTCGTCTTGCCATGCTTACTCTCCCTTTCGGTGGTTGTGCGCACAGATCGTGCACGAGCCTCGAACCATTCGTGCTGCCACCAGTAGACCAAATCTACCAAAAAAGTCAACCTGCAAAAGAACGCACCCCCGGACCGTGTTGATCCGAGGGTGTGTTGGCGTTGTGTTGTTGTGCGCGACGTCGCGAAGCCAGTCTACTGACCAGCCTCCGCCTGCGGGTACCGCCACGCACCCAATCGCGCACGCTCTTGCTCCAGAACTGCCGCGTGGCGCGCATTGCGTCCCAGACGTCGCCGCCAGTCGGCCTTGCTCATCTCCACGAGCCGCATCCGCTCGAGCAGTGGGTACGGCTCATGGAAGAACGTGTTCTCGGTCTCACCACCGGCGAACCGAATGCACACCGCGCTCCCTGGAGGCAATGCAATGGCCAGGTGCTGCCACCGATAGCCACCATCGTTGTACGTACCATGCCCGATCCGGCCAACGACTCGCGCCGTCTTGCCGCGAAGCGAGCCTGTATGGAACTTGAAGCAGCCATCGATCATTGGCTGCACGTTCGTACATCGGGTATCGACGAACAGCAGCACGTAGTCGACCTCCTTCTCATCCTTGTTGAGCAGGCTGGGATGTGCGAGCTTAACGAAATTCTTGTCCCCGAACACGGCGACCTCCCGAAGATCATCGCCCATCTCCCCGTAGAACGGTGGAGAATACTGCGAATCGACGATGAGATCGAACCGCCGCTCGCTGCGCTCGTCTGCACCGGGAATGCCCAGTGGAATGTGCGGCCATCCATCACCTCTGTCCACGAGATGAACTCCGTGTCGAATACCCAGATCCGTCGCGGTCCAGCAATGTGCCAACATAGACACCTCCTCTTGCATTTCTGCTGGTTTTGCGATTGAACACCTGCGACACGACGTCGCAAATGACGATGAAATATAGCAATTCTGGCCAGGAATGTCAACTCCACCCCAACCTGTGCTATACTATTTTCATCTTGAACACACCCCTATATGAAGATCTACATCGGCGCGGATCACGCGGGATTCGATCTCAAAGCCGACCTCATCAAACATCTCTCCGAGCAAACCGTTAATGGTATCGCTCCTTTTGAGATCGAAGACGTGGGTTCCGCTACCATGGTTGCTGACGACGACTTCCCAGATATTGCCGAAAAAGTAGTGAAGAAGGTCCGACGTGGCAAAACCAATTTCGGCATCCTCATCTGTGCCAACGGCATCGGCGTCTGCATTGCAGCCAACAAGTTCAAGGGAATCCGCGCAGGAATCGGATACAACACACTCGCAGCACGCACCATGCGCTCAGACGACAACACCAATATTCTCTGTCTTGCTGGCAAAGTGCTCTCCCACGAATACGCGCGCGCCATCACACGCATTTGGCTCGAGACTCCTTTCACAGAAGAAGGTCGTTTCAAGCGTCGTCTTGCAAAAATCGAAGCTATCGAAGCTTCGGGCGAATAATCCTACAACCAAAATCGCTATGCCGCGGGTCATTCCTTCCATTCTTGTAGACAGCCCAGCGGTTTTTCACGAGCGGCTCGCACTGTGCACTGGTCATACCGACGTTGTGCATATTGATGTGTGTGACGGATCGTTCGTTCCGCGTACATCATGGGCAGATCCTGCAATACTCGCATCATGGACAGAACCCAGACCACGTCTGGAATTACACCTCATGGTTGACCGACCTGATCTGGTTCTAGAATCCTGGTCCGGGGTGCGAGATGTTGCGCGCGTGATCGTGCACGCAGAGGCGACAACTTTTGATAGTGCTCGCATTGTCGCAGCATGCAAACAACTCAATGCAGAACTTTTTATCGGATGGCGATTACTCACCAATCCTGCACCTTACGCAGCTGTCATTGCGCCCATGTCCCCCGCTGGGCACCTCGTTATGGGTATCGAGAACATTGGATTTTCCGGACAGCGCATGCATTTGCCAGAGCTCGCCTCACTCATGACACAAGTGCGAACTGCATTCCCTCAATCACAACGATTCATCGTTGATGGTGGTGTGCACGAAACCAACACCGAGCACTTGGTGGCGCTCGGTGCCGATGAACTCGTGATGGCAAGTGAAATATTTAGTGCTGCTGATCCTGTTGGCACACTCGAACGTCTCAATCAAAACATGATGTCCTTGAGTAGCGGTGGCGGTGTTGATGGTTGAACAGGTGACGATGCTTTCTTCATGGCGCCTGGTGCGCCTGCTAGTCCTGTAGTTCCCGCGCTTTTTGCACTGACACCGTGACTTTTCATTGCTGCATCTGCCTGCGCAGCTACACCGTGAGCCACCTGACGTACCGGACCACCGGGCGTTTTTTGTTGTGAGGCTTGGCCAGATTGTTCTGCGGCGATTTCTGCTTTGTACGATTCGTAGTTCTCCTTGCGACGGTCATACGTAATATTGCGCTGCATACGCGCCGCCTTGCGTCGAACCTCTGCTTGTTCGTGCAGTGTCAGTGGCCGATCCGTGGGCAAATTCGCATTCTTGAGCACGCGATTGGCTGCCATATCCGAAATCGAGCTACCAAAACGAATTTGGTTGCGCAGGGCTGAGGGGTCGGGGCGAGATGGTAGAGGTCTTCCCATAGGTTTTTAGTATAACACATCTTTATGAGGTGTATTCATTGTTACGGGTACTGTGGTTCCCTCTGTGACGGGGTACAACCTCAATTTCTCTAACCGAGAAATTGGGTCTCTAACTCGGTCGACCGGACAACGCGGATCGCCTAACGGCGGATCTGGCTGGCCGGTCGGCCTCCGTTGGCCCCCTTTCACAGAGGGAACCACACTACCCGTAACCACGCGCACACTCATACAGACGTGTCATACCACAAACACTGTCAGACTTACTCAGAAGCTCTGGGGTGCGTGGATGTGCGCGACGCCAAAAACAAAGAGTGCTTGGTGCACGAGGGGGCTTTCGCAGGCTGATCGGCCAGCTGCATTTGCCGCAAGGCGTAATACATTGTCCGATCAGCCGAGAACGAGACGGCCATTCCCGGTTAGGGAATGGAACGTTGTACCCCGACGCACCAAGCACTCTTTATTTTTGGAGTTACGCGAATCTATGCACGCAAGAACTTCTCAGCCAACCCAATAGCCTCAGCATCCGACTCTACCCACACCACATCCCGCGTCCCTGGTCGACGCCACCACGTGAGTTGTCTTCGTGCGAACTGGCGAGTGCGTGCTTCCATGCGCTCAATCGCCGCTTCGAGCGAAATTTCTCCGCGAAGGTATGATTCCATTTCACAATACCCAATCGAGCTCATGGCAGAGAGGTGAAATCCGTACTTACTCATGAGACGCTTCGTCTCGTCCACCAATCCTGCTTCGAGCATGCTCATAATGCGTGCATGAATACGCACCGCAAGTTCTTCCCGATCACGCTGTACACCGAGCAGCAACACGCAGCACTTCGGCTCACCGCATTTCTTTTGTGACGCATTTGATGCGCCGGTTGTGCGCACGATTTCGATCGCACGAATAATATAGCGACGATTGAATGGATCCATAGTCTCAGATGCCTCAGGATCTTCAGCAGTGAGGATGTCCATGAGCGCTTCGGTTGTCAGGCTCTCGAGTTCATGACGCAGTGCGGCATTGGGTGGTACACGAGGAATATCAAGATTATCAATAATTGCCTGAACGTAGAGTCCTGTTCCACCTACTAGCATTGGTACTTTGCCACGTGCTGTTATGTCTTCAATCGCACGAAATGTAAGCGTCTGATAATGCGCAAGCGTAATCTCCTGATCCGGATCTGCGATGTCAATAAGGTGGTGGACAACTCCTTGCACGGCATATGCACCAGGCACACTTCCATCATTCAACTCCTTCGCTGTCCCAATATCCATTCCACGATACAACTGACGCGAATCCGCATTAATAATTTCACCCCCAATGGCTTTGGCAACAGCAAGTGACAAGTTGGTTTTTCCCGATGCGGTTGGGCCGACAATGGCTATCAGCTTTGGGAGTGTAGGTGCTTCCATATACAAAAGGGGTACAGAATGAACGGTACCCCTTTTGTATTTTTCTGTAAACTGGCTGCTTTACGCGGATCGTTCCTTGGATTCCCGCAGCACCTGTTCTGTGAATGCCTCACGTGTCAGGGCGACCTGCTCTGGCTGACCATGACGACGCACTTGCCATGGCTCGCCAGCAACTTCCTTATCTCCTACAACTACCATGTACGGAACTTTGCTCTTTTCTGCTGCGCGAATCTTCTTACCAACGGTCTCGTCCGAGAGATCAACTTCTGTACGAATACCAATCATGTTCAACGCTGTAGCAATCTCACTTGCTGCGTCACGATGTCCTTCTCCCACAGGCAACAACAGCACCTGCACAGGCGCAAGCCACACAGGGAATGCTCCAGCGTAATGCTCAATAACCACCGCCATGAACCGCTCGAGCGATCCAGAAATTGCGCGATGCACCATCACAGGGCGCTGCTTTGTCCCGTCAGCTGCCGCGTATTCTAGTTCAAACCGCTCAGGCTGGTTGAAGTCGAGCTGCACGGTTGCGAGCTGCCATTCACGACCAATGGCATCCTTTGCCATGAAATCGATCTTCGGACCATAGAACGCTGCTTCGCCAACACCAGTCTCATACGCCTTCCCCTTTTCCTCCAACATGGCGCGCAGCATTCCTACAGAACTCTCCCACAACGCATCAGACCCAAGATAGTTTTCCATTTTCTCTGGATCGTGTGTGGAGAGCCGAATGCGCAGTGACATGCCAAAAGTTTCGTAGAACTTGGTGACAATTTGATACACACTCTCCACCTCCTGCTGGATTTGATCCATGCGGCAAAAGATATGCGCATCGTCCTGAGTAATCGATCGCACGCGCGTGAGTCCTGCGAGTTGCCCAGTATTCTCATCACGATACACCGTTGTTACTTCTGAGTAGCGCAACGGCAAATCACGATACGATCGAGGTCGCGATGCATAGATCTGTGTATGGTGCGGGCAGTTCATCGGCTTCATGATGAACAAATCATCCGTCTTCTTGCTCTTCACGTGAAAAATATCGTCCTGGAATTTGTCCCAATGACCGCTGGTCTTGTAGAGATCCACTTTTGCCATGTGCGGAATGGTCACACGATCATAGCCGTACGGGCGCATGAGATCCCATACAAATTCTTCCAACAACTTGCGCATGATAGTTCCGCGCGGCGTGAAGAGCGGCAATCCAGATCCAACCAGTGGACTAAATGCAAAAAGATCCAGCTCTTGTCCCAACTTGCGATGATCGCGCTTTGCAGCTTCAACAAGCATCGCCTGATGCGCCACGAGTTCATCCTTTGTTGCAAAAGCCAATCCATACACACGCGTGAGCATGGTGTTGTTCTCATCCCCTCGCCAATACGCTCCAGCGACGCGATCAAGTGCAAAACATTTCGGATCAATTGCTCGCGCATTCTCCGTGTGTCCTCCACGACAAAGATCTACATACGTTCCAGAGGTGTACGTCGTGAGCATCTGCCCACCTGTCGAGAATTCCTCAATCAATTCCAACTTGTACGGATTTCCTGCAAAAATCACACGAGCCTCATCTGCTGTAACTTCGCGTCGCTCGAAGGTGCTCCATGTCTTCAATATCTCGCGCATCTTTGCCTCAATCGTAGGCAGTGCAGACTCTGGCAATGGCGTCGAGAACTCAAAATCATAATAAAACCCATCTTCAATCGCCGGACCAATTGCACGCTTCGTGTCCGGATACAACTCCAGCACTGCCGCAGCCAAAAGGTGCGCGAGTGAATGTCGCAAATGGCTCACCTGTTCATCTTGCATAACAAATCTAAGAAAAAACGGGAGATCCCGTATCGTCACGGTACCATCCCGTTTCTCGCACTGTCAACAAAATGTAGTTCTCGACCATCTCTTCTTTTGACAACGATTTCCACTACGCGTACTATATCCCCCAGAGGGAGACTTAACCAAAACACATGTACAAACCAAAAACAGAAAAAGAACGCATCGCACACCGCTTCAAAATTTCACTCGGTCACCTCAAAAAAATCGTAGCAATGGTTGAAGAAGGCGCGTACTGCGTTGACATTATTCACCAGTCCAAGGCCGTACAGAAGGCATTGCGCGAGACTGACCATGTTATTCTCGAGCACCACCTGAATACCTGTGCTGCACAGGCGATTCGTGAAGGCCGAGAGAAAAAGGCGATCGATGAAATCATGGGGATCATAAAAAAATCATAATATGCAAACCACACAAAACTTCCCAGTAAAAGGCATGCACTGCGCATCCTGTGCAAATATCATCACCCGCACACTCAAGAAACACGAGGGAGTAACGGCTGTGGATGTGAATTATGGCACCGAAACCGCCCGCATCACCTTTGACACAGAAAAAACAACACCGCACCAACTTTCCAAGGTTGTTGAGCCGCTCGGGTACTCATTCGCTACCAGCACAAATGAAGACCACTCCCTACATACCGGTGCGCAGCAGTCACGCAACGACAAATTGAAAGAAATTACTACCCTCCGGACAAGTGTTTTCACAATGATCCCCCTCGCTATCTTCAGTGCGTTACTCATGACCTGGGATATCGCTGCACAGCTAAATACCATACCAAAGCTTCCGCCTGTTTGGATGGAATTCTTCCACCACCTTCTCCCTCTTTTTGCCACGTACACTCTTTTCGTTGTAGGCACACCGTACCTCATGGGCGTATATCGCTTCTTCCGATATGGCAAAGCAAACATGGATACGCTTATTGGTATCGGTACACTAGCAGCCTTCATCTACAGTTTTGCTGTTACCGCCTTCGAGGACACTCTGCGTCCCTTTCTCAATGTGGAGAACAACTACTACGACGTTACAATCATCGTCATCGCATTCATTACACTTGGAAAGTATTTAGAAACAAAGGCAAAGCTCCGAACAGGTGACGCCATCGAAAAACTCCTCAACCTACAGGCAAAATCCGCATTCGTGCTCCGTGACGGAAAAGAACACACAGTCCCCATCGAAACCGTAGTCCACGGCGACCTAGTCGTTGTAAAGCCAGGATCCAAGATCCCTGTAGACGGCGTGATCACTGAAGGTTCGTCTTTTGTCGATGAATCCATGGTGACCGGCGAACCAATCCCCGAGGAAAAACAGCAAGGTGATGCGGTCATTGCTGGAACCATCAACACGACAGGATCCTTCGTCTTCCGCGCCACAAAAGTCGGCGCAGAAACTATGCTCGCTTCTATCATCACCATGGTGCAAAATGCGCAGGGCAGCAAGGCACCAATCCAAGCGCTCGCAGACAAGATTTCGTCAGTATTTGTTCCGGTTGTCATCGTAATAGCCTGTCTCTCATTCGCGCTATGGCTTGCGGTAGGTACATCGTATCTCGGCTTTTCACAGGCACTCTCCGGCGGTCTCGTTTCCTTCGTTGGTATTCTTGTGATTGCATGCCCTTGCGCATTAGGCCTTGCCACCCCTACCGCTGTTATCGTGGGCGTTGGCAAAGGCGCTGCAGAAGGCATCCTCGTCAAAGACGCAGCATCACTGGAAAAGCTACACCACGTAACAACCGTGGTTGTCGACAAGACAGGAACCCTCACCAAAGGAAAGCCAGAATTAATTTCCATTCAATCATTTTCCGATGCAACGGAGGAAGAAATTCTCTCCATCCTTGCCTCTCTCGAAGGCACATCGGAGCATCCAATCGCACACGCAATCACGGCGTATGCCGTGGAGCAGAAATGGGCCACACATACCGTAGAAAAGTTTGAAGCCCTCAAAGGCAAAGGAGTAACAGGCACCATCAAAGGCATCTCATTCTGGGCAGGCAACAGTACACTCATGAATGACTTGAAAATCAAATTCGATCAATCCTACATTGATACCGCCACCAGACAAGGCAAAACTCCCGTGATGCTCGCGACAGCAACGGCGTTACTCGGTGTAGTATTTGTAGCCGATGCAATCAAGCCCGAAGCAAAGGATGCAGTGCAAGCGTTGCAAAACCTAGGGATCACTGTGGTGATGCTCACTGGTGATACAGAGAACACCGCGCGTTTTGTTGGCGCGCAGGTGGGTATAGCCGACATTGTTGCTGGTGTCTTGCCAGAAATGAAAATGGACAAGATTAAGGCACTACAAAAGGCTGGAGAAATTGTGGCCATGGCTGGAGACGGTATTAATGATGCTCCAGCGCTCGCACAAGCTGATGTAGGCATCGCAATGGCTACAGGCACCGACGTTGCTCTCGAATCCGCAGGCATTGTGCTACTCCACGGCGATATCTCGAAGATCAGCAAAGCAATTCGCCTCTCCCGATTGACGATGCGTGGTATCAAGCAGAATCTTTTCTGGGCATTCGTGTACAATGGTATCGGCATACCTGTGGCAAGCGGTCTGTTCTTCCCTATATTCGGATGGCTGCTCAGCCCTGTATTTGCAGGTGCTGCTATGGCGTTGAGCTCGGTTTCCGTTCTCCTCAATTCACTGCGTCTCAAAAGCACAAAACTCTAAGTATGGAGAATACCAACTTGTTCGTTATTTTCTTAACAGGACTCATTACAGGAGGACTTACCTGTCTTGCGGTACAAGGCGGGCTCCTTGCGAGTACAATTTCCCAACGTGAACAAGAGCGACTCCAGGAAGGAATCAAGCATGGCAATGCTATGCCTATCTTGTACTTTCTCCTTGCCAAACTCATTGCCTACACGATTCTCGGATTTTTGCTTGGCTGGTTCGGTTCACTGTTCACCCTCTCCGTACAAGCACAGTCAATCATGCTCTTCGTTGTCGCCATCTTTATGATCGGCACAGCACTCAACCTGCTCAATGTCCATCCATTCTTCCGTCACTTTGCACTACAACCGCCGAAATTTCTTACCCGACTCGTACGTAACCAATCGAAGAGCAAGGACGTCTTCGCACCAGCCCTCCTTGGCGCGTTCACCGTCTTCATTCCTTGTGGCACAACACAGGCAATGATGGCGCTTGCGATCGCTACAGGGAACCCACTCACCGGTGCAGCAATCCTGTTCGCATTTGTCGCAGGCACTGCCCCACTCTTCTTTATCCTTGGGTACTTTGCCACAAAGCTCGGCGATGCGTACCAGAAACGTTTTTTCAAGGTTGCGGGTGTTGCGATTCTCCTCCTCGCACTTTACGGTCTCAAAGGAGCATTTGTTCTCAGTGGCGTTGACCTTTCTGGCCCAACGAAGAACCTGAGTACAACATCAGACATACCCCAATCTGAGGTTACCATTACTATCCAACCATCTGGGTACAGCCCCAGAAACTTTTCCGTCAAAGCAGGATCAGTAGTGATCGTTCGACTCAACAATACCAATGCGTATTCTTGCGCTCAAGCATTCACAATACCAAAGCTGGGTATCCAGAGAACGGTCGCACCAGGACAATCTAGCACTGTTACATTCGTCGCTCCGACGAAGCCCGGCAAACTCACCTTTGCCTGCAGCATGGGGATGTACACCGGAACAATAACCATCATCTAGTATGACACAAAAAATAGTGCTCAACGTTGTCGGCATGCACTGCTCAAGTTGTGCAATGAGTATTGATGGAGAACTTGAAGACACAGGACGCGTGATCTCTGCATCGACCAACTACGCAGCACAAAAAACGATCGTTACCTTTGATCCAGACCTCATCACCCCCGCAGAAATTATCGAAAGGATCCGCACGGTCGGGTACGAAGCAACACTGATTGAATAGTATCTATTTTTTCGAGGTCTCTGGCACTACATGGAGCTGCACTTCCACCGTGCCGCCCACCGATGGAACCTTGGAAATCCAATATGGGAAGAATGTAACATCGGTTCGGACATTTTCAACCCCTTGGAACTCTTTCACCAACGCATCAATATCCTCGCGGGTCTTCCCAGCGAACTGTTCTGGTGCCAATGCTCCCGCGTCAGCACGCAGCATTTTTACCAGCGGCACGAGCAAAGACAACTGCGCTTCACCACGAATCGTGTCATATGATTCTACGCGTACCGTCATCTGTGCTGCATCGAAATCAACCTTGGCATACGGCTCGACTGGTTGCGTAGCAATGCGAGCACGCACTAGATCTGCAAGTTGCGACCCATTATATCGAACTACAACTGCCTTTGCGCGCGCTGTAATCGCGAACGGCCCCACTGTCTTTCCCGGCTCTGCTTTACGCTCTACCTGCAACCCATCGAGTGTCACACTTGAAATATTATACGCTGCATTTGCCTCCGTGTTCTGCACATCTCCTTGTGCCTGCGACACGAGGGCCGCACGAATATCCGCTTCTGCTTTTTGTACGTCAGATTGGCTCACCACGCCTCGCTCATCAATACCACCCTTGAGTTCCGCGTCTGCAATCGCATAAATCTTCTTCTGCACCGGCTCCCACAAACCAGGAATAGTGAAATTCGTCCCTGCAGCAATTGCTTGCCCAGGACCAGCAACGTCTGCGTACACCTCAACATCCTTCAACTCGCCACCAGCAGGCACTACAACGCTCTTGGTGAGACGGTAGAGCTTGCCATCTGCTGCAAGTAGACGTGTTGTCTTGACCAGTGGCTGACTGCGCGCACTTTCATTCTTAATGCGTACTATTCCGGTGATTGGAATCTCCAACTTCTCACTTCCACTTGGCGTATACGTCTTCGTGAGTGTCACCGTCTTCACCTCCACACTTCCTGCAACGGTTCGCCCGTCCTGTCCACGATTCTTCCCCAGCTGTACCACATCAGTGAACGAAATCTTTGCTGGTGTGTACGTAATATCCACCGTTGCTTTGCGCACTGATGTGAAGAATATCCCACCAAGCAACAACAACGTCACCACAAAGAACCCCAGCGCAATGTTGCGATAGAGCGCAATGTGATTTTGCATAGGACGTGTGGTGCGCTCTTCGCGTCGCGCACGATCCTCGGTCATGCTCTGTAATACAATCGTGTGACGTTCTGGGCGAGGCGCCTCAGCACGCGCACTACTCGTAGTACGCTTTGGAATCTTCACGCGTTTGGCGCTACTTGGTGCGAAGATATCCTCTACCTCATCCATTTTTTTTCGTGGTGCCATATACAAATTCCCTCCAAAAATGATCAAAAAAGTTTCGTCACGCAGCGACTCGCAACACTTCGTCAATGGTAGTAACACCTTGACTTGCTTTGATAATGCCGTCAGTTATCATCGGCACCATTCCCTCTTCGACCGCGACACGCAAGACATGATGCTCCGGCACATCTGCCGTTCCCATAATGTCCTTGATCGCATCACTCATTACCAGTACCTCAAATATACCAATTCTCCCCTTGAATCCCAAGTTGCCACACGCGTCGCATCCCTTTGGACCCATCCATGTAGCCTTCGACAAATCCACCGTTACTCCGCTTTTGGGCGAAATAGCAGCGACCAATTCCTGTGCTTGCGCCAACTGCGCCGCATCAGGAACCGCAGGCACTTTGCACTTCTCACACAATTTGCGAGCAAGGCGTTGACCCATGATTACCGAGAGCGCAGGCGCAAGCAGGAATGGCTTGACCCCCATGGACAAGAAGCGCGGAATCGCGCCTGGGGCAGAATTGGTATGTATCGTAGAGAGCATCAAGTGACCAGTAAGTGCAGCCTGAATCGCAACTTCAGCAGTCTCCAAATCACGAATTTCACCCACCATCACAATATCTGGATCCTGACGCAAGATTGATCGCAACCCCTTTGCAAACGTGTAATCATGCGATGCGTCAATCTGACTTTGCGCAATGCCTTCGAGCTTGTACTCCACAGGATCCTCCAGTGTGATGATCTTCACATCCGACGTATTGAGCTGACGCAACATCGTGTACAACGTCGTTGTTTTACCAGAACCAGTAGGACCAGTCGTGATGATCATGCCATTAGGCTTGTTCATCGCTGCGGTGAGGTCAGCAAGCGCCTTGCCTGCAAATCCCATACTCTCCACTGTAATTTTGTCTGTCATCGGACGCAGCAATCGCATTACAACAGACTCACCAAATACCGTTGGAATCGTCGAAACACGCACATCAACTTCCACTCCATCAATACGAATGGTAAATCGTCCATCTTGTGGCTTGTCGGTCACGTTGATTTTGAGACCAGAGATCAATTTGATACGCGAAATAATCTGCTTCCATCGCGAAGCATCCACCGTTGCCACATCCTGCAGCACACCGTCCAATCGCAATCGAATCGCAATCCCCTCTTTTTCCGCCTCAACGTGCACGTCAGAAGCGCGATTATTCACCGCACTTGCGAGCACAAGCGCAACAACGTCCGTTGTATTGACTGTCTGCACCTTTGCGCGCAGCGCATCAAAAGACTGTACTTCTTCGCGAAACTTCGCAAGTGTCGCTTCATCAATGCTTACATCACGTGTAACTTCCTTGATCTTTGGAATTGCTTTGTACAGAGCAAACGCCTTTTCCAACGATGTTGTCGAGAGTGCATACATCCCACCCTTCACATGGAATTTGGTTTCGAGCTCTTGCTGCAAATCCACTACACGAGTGTCCGTCGGATCAAGTGCCGCCAGCCGGAATGAATCAGTGTCACGATAGAATGCAACCACTTTTAATTCCCGTGCCTGTTCCTCTGGAATCATTCCCAACGCCTCAGGCACAATCGGAAATCGGCGCAAATCAATATAAGACACCCCGGTGTTAGCAGCAGTAGTCGCTGCCAATACTTCCGAGTTGTCATGCTGGAGCTGCTGCATTTTCTTCGAGAACTTGTCAGCCGCACCAGCTTCTTGAATATGGAGAATGGGATGCGAAGTATCAGGCATGGAACGCAAGTTGGAACACACGGCGCAAGAATCCGACCGCCGTTTTGTTGTTCTTGAAATGCGTATAGAGAATGGTCCACGAGCTAATTGCAAACGTCGTGAACACCGCGCCTACCCAGCTCACAAACGCGAACCACATGAACACATGCACCAGGAATCCTGTCGCCACCAACCCCGGTGCGTTGAGCATACTCGCCACCATTGAGAGACCAGCGAATGACCCGAATACAAAGTAGAAAGAATAAATCGTGAGCACACCAACCACTGCCTGTACAAGCAACAAGAGCGCACCCAACTCAAAGGAAATGAGCCAATGCTTGCGCAATGTCGCCCATCCATCAGCAACTGCGCGGCCCAAATGCTCCTCTTCGAGAATGATATACATCGACGCGTAATTCACCGTGAACGACACGGCCAACGCGAGGATGATCGCCACAACAAATTCCGTTATAAAGAGCGCAGTATGCCAACCTGTCGCATCCTCACGCAACAAATGACCAAGTGGAATACGCAACAACCACACCGTCCCGAACACCCACGCTTTCTTGAAAATGTTGAGGAACAGCACAGGCCAGAAGTGTCGAATACCGTGATGCCACGACTCGCTCAACGTCTCCAACTCCCGCTCATGATGCTTGCGTGCAGCATGGATAAGAGCAGCAGAGCTTGCGACAGCTGCTACAACAATGATGATCGCAATGAGAATACGGATCACGAGCAACATCCCCACTCCGCCCAGTCCCAACATCTGCGAACCAAAGATTGTAGGAATCACTACAGAACCAACGGGGCCTGAGCTGAACGCTGACATTGACTGCCCATTGAGTTCATTTGCGACAAACCCAATGATTTCAAATACTCCCGTGTGTCCGATGAACAATGCAAAAAATCCCAAGAGCCACAGCATGGGATGGTGCCACGTGAACCGCCATGCATCTCGCAGTACCACTGCATACATTGGCTTGGGCTTCGTTGTCTTGGAAATGGGCATACCTCGTTTGATGAGGAAAAAAGTGTGGTACAAGTATACCACACTTTTTTCACTCGCTCTATTTGTGTTGAAGCACTAGGACATTATGCCTTCATGATCGCCTCGAATTCCTCCTGCTCAACGCTCTCATTCTTGAGCAGTTCTGCAACAAGTGCATCCATCTTCGAGCGATGCTTCGTGAGAATTTCTTCTGCACGCTTGCGGCACTCTGCAATGATTTTCTGTACCTCTGCATCAATCTGCTCTGCAACTTTTTCGGAGTAATCACGCTGCTCATGGATTTCCTTGCCCAAGAAAATGAGGTCCTCGCGCGCACCATACGTGCGCTGACCCAACGTGTCACTCATGCCGTAATCCATGACAAGCGAACGCGCAAGCTGTGTAGCGGTGCGCAAATCACTGCTCGGACCAGTCGAAACATTATCTCCGCCATACAACATAGTCTCTGCAACAAATCCGCCCAGTGCTACTGCAATATCTGCAATGAACTCTGATTTGGTGTGATAGTTCTTATCCTCTGAAGGCATTTTCAATGTGTATCCACCAGCATGCCCTCGAGAAATAATCGAGATTTTGCGCACAGGATCAGCATGCTCGCTGAAGAATCCAACAATAGCGTGCCCAGCCTCATGATACGCCGTCATCTTGCGATCCTTCTCTGACATCACACGACTCTTGCGCTCAGGTCCCAAGAGCACCTTCTCGATGCTGTTGAGAATCGAGCGACTAGCAATACGCTTCTCGCCATTGCGCACGGTGAGAATCGCTGCTTCGTTGAGCAAGTTCGCAAGATCAGCACCTGTGAATCCTGGAGTACGCTGCGCAATCTGGCGCAGATCCACATCTTCAGCAAGTGGCTTGTTCGCTGCATGAATCTTGAGAATCGCCTCACGATCATTAATATCAGGTGGCGTCACTGTCACGCGACGATCGAATCGTCCTGGACGCAAGAGCGCCGGATCAAGTACATCAGCACGGTTCGTTGCTGCAATGACAATCACACCGGCATTTGGCGCAAAGCCATCCATCTCAACAAGAATTTGGTTGAGTGTCTGTTCACGTTCGTCGTGCGAACCACCAAGCCCTGCACCTCGTCGGCGACCCACTGCGTCAATTTCGTCGATGAAGATAATTGCTGGCGCAACCTTGAGCGCGCGGCGGAAGAGATCACGTACACGTGATGCACCCACACCCACGAACATCTCAACGAATTCTGATCCAGACATGTGCAAGAATGGCACACCAGCCTCACCTGCAACTGCTTTTGCAAGCAACGTCTTACCTGTTCCAGGTGATCCCATGAGCAAGACGCCCTTTGGAATCTTCGCACCCATTTCGCTAAATCGCGCAGGACTCTTGAGGAAGTCAACGACCTCTTCGAGTTCATTCTTCGCTTCCTTCATTCCCGCAACATCATTGAACGTCACCTTGCTCTTCTCATCCTCTTCCTGCTCACGCGCATTCGACTGTCCGAATGTCATCGCGCGAGAATTCGCGCCTGACACCTGGCGAGCCATGAAGTACATGAGCACAATGAAGAGCAAAATCGGCAATGCAAATGGCAACACCGATCCCATCCAATAACGGAATCCAGATTCGGTCTTTACTTCTGTCTTAAACTGCTGCAACTCCTCTGGCTTCACGCCATAATTCGTGAGCAAATCAGACAATTTTTCGCCTGGCTCCTTGTGCAACACTTGTGGCACCGGCGTTTGATTGTCATCAGGCGTGCTATCACGGCGCGTTACCGTAATAGTGCCTCCTTCAACGAGCACTCGCTCAACTTCATTTTTTTTGATTTCACTCACCAACGTCTCGATCGTGATGTTCTCTGGCTCCGTCTTCCCAAATGGCAAGAACTGGAAGATACCAGCGAGCAACAGGAGCGCGCCAATCGTAAGTGCAATGTTTTTGACAAGCGTGGACATACGGTTCTCCTCTAGACGACTACACCCCGACTGATGCCGGGGTGTAGGATGAATGATTTACGCTTCTTTTTTCTCTTCTGCAACAGGCGTGTTCCCCTTCACACCTGGGATGCGCAGGCCGAGGCGGTGCTCCTTCGGTTCGATCGTAACGATCTCGAAATCGAGCGTGTCACCAGGCTGTGCAAATGCATTGATATCAATTGGAGTGTCAGACAATTCGCTCACGTGTGCAAGGCCGTGGATATCCTTGTCGAGCTCTACAAAGAGTCCGAATGGATTCACCTTGAGTACCTTACCCTTCACGAGTGTTCCTACGGTGTACTTGGATGCAACACTAGCCCAAGGATCTTCCATCAACTGCTTCATCGAGAGGAAAATCTTGCTGCCGTCGATCTGAATCACCTTCGCACTCACCTTGTCGCCAACCTTCACCACATCACGTGGGTGATCGATGCGCTGCCAAGCAAGTTCGCTGATGTGTACAAGACCTTCGAGCTCGCCGAAGCGCACGAATGCGCCAAAGCTTGTGAGCGCGCTCACTTCGCCTTCAACGATATCATTCACCTTGTACGAGTCAATGATGCTCTTCTGTTCGTCTTCCCACACTGCCTTCTCAGAGAAGATAATCTTGCTCTCCTTTTCGTTCACGTCGAGCACCTTCGTGCGGAATGTGCTACCTACGTATTCCTTGAGGCGATCAAAAATCTTCTGCTTGTCGCCACCTGGAACGCGAGGATAGTGCTCAGGCGAGAGCTGAGACACAGGGATAAATCCGCGCAATGCGCCGAGCTGTGCCATGAGTCCACCCTTGTTCGCATCGTAAATCTTTACGTCTACGATTTCGCCAGACTTCGAAAGTCCAAGCATCGCATCCCATGCCTTGCGGTGCCCTGCGACGCGGAACGAGAGTTCCATTTCGCCATTTTCGTTTTCTGCTTCAAGTACCGTTGCTTCGATCGTATCGCCGATCTTGAGACCTGCGTACTCTGTAGCTTCGTTGAACATTTCTGCTCCACGAATCACACCTGTTACGAGCCCATTGATGTCCAATCGTACCTCACCCTTGCTCACGGAGAGCACGGTACCGGTAATTGTGTCACCAACCGACGGTAATGCACTAAAATAATTCTCAAGTAACTTACCAAATTCACTGTCCTTTTTCTCTTCCCATTTTGCTGTTGACATATGCACAAACGGTTAGCCCGGAGGACTCCGAGTGGCGTTCTCACGCCTTGAATAATAAGTACACACAGCATAGGTGATTGTGGGCGAGTTGTCAACTTCCTTATATATAGCTGCTCTCGGGCGGGGATATAGGCTCCACGGGGCACAACGTTCCTTTTCCTAACCGGAAAAGGCCGTCTCGAACTCAGTCGATCGGACAATGCGCATGCCTCGCGGCGGTTACCACTACCGATCGACCTCCGTTAGTCCCCTTAGGAGCCTATACCCCCGCCCGAGAGCAGCGCTATACACAGTCGACATCTCAGCTCCATCGTCACAGTCAACGCCTCACTAAAAAGTGAGAAGGGTGTGTGTCTTCGGGGCTAACGGAGGCATGCCAGCAGGCAGTATCCGCCACGAGGCATTAGACACTGTCTGGCATGCCGAGTTCGAGACCCATTTTCCCGGTTAGGGAAATTGAGGTTGTACCCGAAGACACACACCCTTCTCACTTTTTAGTGAGGCGTTTCCATTGACGCTGCAAGCCAACCTTCGGTACACTACACGTCGTATCACAACCCCTATGTTTGTCAGCTGGCTCGGTGCTTCTACTATCAAAATCGAATATAAGCGTGGTGAAGATAATGCCACTGTGCTTATCGATCCATATCAATCCAAGGAAATCGCAATCTCTCGCGCGCACAATGCCGAGGTTGTGCTCCTCACGCGCGGCTCCGAAGAAGTGGTCAATGGCGCGAAGGATCCATACACTATTGAATACCCTGGCGAATACGAGACACATGATGTTGCCGTAGTTGGTTTTGCAACACCAAGCACCGCTGCCTCTGTGGTGTATCGTTTTTCTGTCGAGGACCTCACGTGCGCGCACTTGGGTGCGATCGACCAAAAGCTCGATGACGCGACTGCAGCAGAACTCGATGGTGTCGATGTGCTCTTCGTACCAGTAGGTGGCAATGGATCGCTCAGCGCTGACAAGGCAGCAGAGCTCGTCACACAAATCGAACCGCGTGTCCTCATCCCGATTTGTCACGAAGACTCCTCTGCGTTCCTCAAGCAACTCGGCATCACAGATCACCAGACCGAAGAACGCGCGAAGTTGCGCAAGAAGGACCTCCCTGAGGCAACCATGACCACGATCATTCTCACCCGCTCCTAATATGGCACACCAAAGCGACCGTCAACTCATGATCTATCTCCTCCTCGGAGCACTTGTGGTCATCGCGATCGCAACGTATGCCATGATCGGAATCAAAACACACGAGCGAGCTCAACCACTCGACAGCGCAGATCTTGCTCCACTTGATGCGCTCCTTGTAACACCAACGACCACACCTGTCACTGCGACCTCAACACCAACAGTGACATCTACTACGACACCAACTACCCGGTAATATATGGCAGGAACACCCGAACCACGACAAGATCTCATTGGAACCGTCAACGCGCGGTCCATTGTTGCAGAAGTTGAGCAATCATACCTCGACTACGCGATGAGTGTAATCGTTGCTCGCGCACTTCCAGATGTGCGTGATGGACTCAAACCAGTACACCGCCGTATTCTCTACGCCATGTGGCAAATCGGCCTGCGCCCAAGTGCCAAGTTCCGCAAATGCGCGACTGTAGTGGGTGAAGTGCTCGGTAAATACCACCCGCACGGCGACTCTGCAGTATACGACTCACTGGTGCGTCTTGCGCAGGATTTCTCCATGCGCAATCCACTCGTGCACGGCCAAGGTAACTTCGGTTCCATGGACGGAGACTCTGCAGCTGCCATGCGTTATACCGAGGCGAAGCTGACCCACATTTCCGAAGAACTTCTCCTCGATCTCGAGAAGGACACAGTAGAATTCGTGCCTAACTACGACGGTTCGCACAAGGAACCACGTGTACTCCCAGCACGACTCCCGAATTTGCTCATCAATGGATCCGTTGGTATCGCCGTTGGTATGGCGACCAACATTCCACCGCACAACCTCACTGAGGTTTGTCAGGCGGTAGAACATTTGCTCGACAACCCAACTGCGACCGTTCCTGATCTCATGGAGTTCATCAAGGGACCAGACTTCCCTACTGGCGGTATTATTTACAATGTCAAAGACATCGAGGCTGCGTACACCACAGGACGCGGCGGTATCGTTGTCCGCGCCAAGGCAGAGATTGTCGAAGACAGCAAGGGCGCATTCTCCATCATCATCAACGAGATTCCGTATCTGGTGAACAAGGCAACCATGATCGAGAAGATCGCGGACCTCGTGAAGGAAAAAATCGTCGAAGGAATCAAGGATCTGCGCGACGAGTCGAACAAAGAAGGTGTTCGCGTCGTCATCGACCTCAAGAAAGACGCATATCCAAAGAAAGTACTCAACCAGCTCTACAAGCTCACACAAATGCAGACCGCATTCCACGTGAACTTGCTCGCGCTTGTTGATGGACTGCAGCCACGCGTACTCAACCTCAAGATGGTGCTCGAAGAATACGTGAAGCATCGTGAAGAAGTCGTCCGCCGCCGCACACAATACGACCTTGATCGCGCGCTCGAACGTGCGCACATTCTCGAGGGTCTCATGATTGCACTTTCCAATATCGACGCGGTGATCAAAGTCATCAAGGCGTCCAAGGACCGCGAAGACGCACGCACGAATTTGATGGGCAAGTTCACACTCTCCGAGATCCAGGCCAACGCGATTCTCGACATGCGTCTGCAGAACCTCGCCAACCTCGAGCGTCTCAAAATCGAAAACGAACTCACTGAGAAGCGCAAATTCATCAAGGAATGCGAAGCCATTCTCGGCTCTGTGAAGAAAATGCGCTCAATCATCAAGGACGAAGTTGTCTCCATGCGTGAACAGTTCGGAGACGCGCGCCGCACCCAAATCATCAAGCACGGCATCAAGGAGTTCTCGACTGAGGATCTCATCCCCAACTCCCCTGCCATCCTCATGATCACGCAGGACAACTACATCAAGCGCATCGCGCCAGACACGTTCAAGCTCCAGCACCGTGGTGGCAAGGGTGTAATCGGTGTAACAACAAAGGAAGAAGATTCTGTGGAGAGCATGATCACGACGTCCACGCACGCTGATCTCCTCTTCTTCACCTCCCGCGGTCGCGTATTCCAGACCAAGGCATACGACATTCCAGAGTCTTCACGCACCGCACGTGGCCAAGCACTGGTGAACTTCCTACAGCTCGCGCCAAACGAAAAGGTTTCTGCAGTACTTGCGCTCAACGCTGGTATCTCAGACTCTGAGATCGTAGATGAGGACGTGGTAGTCGGCGCAGACAAGAAGTACATCATCATGGTGACGCGCAAAGGTACCATGAAGAAGGTCGACCTCTCTGCGTTTGCCAATGTTCGTCGATCCGGCATTATCGCCATTAGTCTGCACGACGATGACGAGCTCACCTGGGTCCGCGCAACTACAGGCACAGACGAAGTGACTATCGTGACAGCACAAGGCATGTCCATTCGCTTCGAGGAAAAAGGCATCCGCGCCATGGGCCGCACCGCAGCAGGCGTTCGGGGTATGCGCCTCCACGAGAACGATTTCATCGTAGGCATGGACGTCACCCCAAGCAAACTCAAAGAAGGTGAATACCAACTATTCGTAGTAACTAAGAACGGATTTGGCAAACGAACCGACGTCACTGAGTATCGTCTCCAATCCCGCGGCGGCTCAGGCACCAAGACCGCGAACGTGAAGGACAAGACCGGCGACATTGTGAGCGCACGCGTTGTTCGCTCCACTGCAACCAAGGATGTCATTCTCATCTCTGAGAAGGGGCAGGTTATCCGCGTGACGCTTGCAACAGTGTCAGTACTTGGTCGCGCAACACAGGGTGTGCGTCTCATGAGATTCAAGGAAGCGGGAGATGTGGTTGCGAGTGTAACGATTGTGTAGACTTGCGCAGTAAAGCGAGAGAGCAGGCACCCCACTGGATTTCGGGGTACACAGTAGCTCACCCTGACCGGGTGAGCTCTGTTCGTTCTCGGCTCGGCAGAGATGCATCGCGCTCTTCTCACGCCCAACCGGCTGCCTTCGCCTCCGAAAGCCCCCTCAACCCAGTGTGCCGCCCACCCTCTCGCCTCCCCGCGCACGCCGTCACACAGCCAGATTCGCAACCACAACTCACATACCACGCAGATGATTTCACATATTTCCCTGGACTGTGTGCGAGCACCAACTGCTATGCTTGGGGTCCGGCTGACGGCGGTGGGGGGCCATCGCAGACATGCCGGCCAGCCGTATCCGCCGTGAGGGGTGGTGTGTTGTCCGGCGTGTCGAGATAGAGACGCGGTACCCCGGTTAGGGGGACCGACGTTGTACCCGAACCGTCGTCAGGTGGGCCACAAGCATAGCAGTTGGTTTTTGCACAAAATACAGTAAATATGCATACTTGCTAAATAAAGCGTTTTCTGCTATACTTAGCCTATTCGAAATGAAATTCTGTTATGCCAACGCCTACACAGCGACACAACCATGCCCGAATCGGACGCGCTAATGCGCATCAGCACTTGGATAAGAAGTCTCTGATCGCGTGCAGCCAGTGCAAGAAGCCAGTCATGCCTCACCAGGTGTGCGCTTTCTGCGGAACCTACAAGGGTCGCCAGATGAAAGCAGCTGCGAAGCGCTCGAAATAATTCGCCCTCACTCGCCGCGTGGCGAGCTTCCGCTCATTTTGTATGGCCTCCCGTCATCTCGGTCGCGCAGTTGCAATGCAAAGTCTTTATCAATGGGATTTCAATGGCAAACCAAGTGCCATCGTCCCTGCCATTGTCGAAATGACGTGGAAAGAATTTGCTGGCACGGCCGAGAATGACGGTTTTTCGTTGAAGACAGTAGAAGGAACGCTCGATCACATTGCAGAGATCGATGCACTCATCTCCAAATACGCGCCGCAGTGGCCGATCGATCAGATCATGGCTGTTGACCGCGCGATTTTGCGTATTGGGGTGTACGAACTCAAGTTCGATCACGCCATTCCTGCAAAAGTTGCAATCAACGAAGCCATCGAAATCGCGAAGACCTACGGCGGCCCGTCGTCTGGCCGTTTTGTCAACGGTGTCCTTGGTGCGATGTACAAAGACATGCCACAAGAAGTAGACGCGCCGAAGGCAAAGGAAGAAGCACCAGCAGCACCAACCACTGCATCAGCAGAATAAGGAATAGACCGTATGGAATTTGCCAGCAATGTACAGGAATTTGCGAAAGGAATCGGCGTCACATTCAAGGATTTCACGATCTTGCAGCAGGCATTTGTCCACCGATCGTACCTCAATGAGCACAAAGAGTTCCCACTTGAGCACAACGAGCGACTTGAATTTCTTGGTGACGCAGTACTTGAGTTGATTGTTACACAATATTTGTTCACACACTTCGGCAACCCCGAGGGTGAGCTCACCAACTGGCGCGCAGCACTCGTGAACGCAAAAAAGTTGGCAGAGATTGCTAAGAGCATCAACATCGAGCCCTATCTCCTGCTCTCCCATGGCGAAGCGAAGGATGCAGGTACGAAGGCACGCGATTACATCCTTGCAAATGCAATGGAATCCGTGATCGGCGCAATCTATCTCGATCAAGGGTACGATGTTGTCAAAGATTTTGTACTGAAGTACATTGTTTCACATCTGGACACCATCATTGAGAACGGCCTCTTCATCGATGCGAAGTCTCGATTCCAGGAGTCTGCACAAGAAATGGTTGGAGTAACACCGAGCTACCGTGTGCTCGAAGAAGATGGCCCAGATCATGACAAACATTTCAAAGTAGGAGTGTTCCTCGACCGCGAGCTCATTGCTTCGGGCGAAGGCACCAGCAAACAAGAAGCGCAGACCGACGCTGCAGAGCACGCCCTCAAGGTAAAAGGCTGGAAGGGTGGACGTGTCAAAATCATTCGTCGCGATCCTTCAGTGCTCTTCGACGCAGCCAACTAGGCTGCACATCGCCCGCGTCGTTCAACGGATAGGACATTAGTCTTCGGAACTAAGAATGGGGGTTCGATTCCCTCCGCGGGCACAGCATCAATTCTCTTTTTAGGGTACAACGTCGGCCCCCCCCTCACCGGGGTACCACGTCTCGTTCTCGGCTCGCCGGACACAGGTCCGATTTTTTTGCGTTTACGACCTACCGGCTCGCCTGCGAAGGTCCCTAAAAAAGAGAATTGATGCTGGTGAGATTGACGTGCGGTGTGGGGCGTGGTACATAAGGTCTGGCTTGCCTCTGACGAGGCGTGGAGAAGTTCAGTGAATACAACACAACTGTGCGACATCATCGGATCGACTACGGTGGCATTCGAAACCACCATCCCAGAATCCGAGAGAGACGAAAAGGCGAACGAGCATTTCACGAGACTCCGAGAGCCACTGGGCCTCTCGGCTCCGACTGAAATCTCGTGGGCGTACTGCTACTTCCGACAGGTGGCGGTGGATAGTCATCGAGCATACGCGATGCGCGATGAGGTCATCGATCTCCTGGAGGGCTGGCCAACAACAGTGGGCGAGCGAGCGATCCGCCCACTCAACGACCTCCCGACACTCCAGGACATGACTGAGGTGCTCGGGAATCAGGCTGACGCGTACGGACTCCTAGCGCTCGGGCAGACGCTCCGATTCTGGGAAATCAACACCCCCGAGACGTACGGATACACCGCAGGGACTCCGAGCGCCGACACCGCGGCGAGTAAGGGAGGGTATGTGCGCACAAACGGATACACACCAACCAACAGCCAGGTGGGGTAAAACATGCAGACGAAAAAAAGTCTGGAGTCAAAAACCCGTGCAATCCCAAAGCTCAATGCAATCGTCATCCTCCAGATGAACCGCGAGGTTGCTGATGGAAGTGACGCTGTCGTTGACGCGAAGGGATTCGACGATCTGGTAAGCAAGTACACTGCGGACAACAAGAACTGGGTCGTGCTGTACGAAGTGAACCAAAACATTCGACTCAGCCGGACGCTCGACCCGTGCATCGCACCGCTACAAAGCAGAGGAAGCATGGTGATGACGCAAACCATCGCCCGCTTCTCGAGCGATGAAGCACAAATCTCGACAGCCATACAACAGATCCAACGTGCTGCACTGTCTGCACACGTTCTCATCTGCACGCGCTGCGTAATTCGCGAACGACTCGTCGCTGTCATCCTCGAGCAGCTCTACGGCATGAAGACACCACCACGCTTCGCCGCGACGCAGGCGCACACTAACGGTGGGAGTGCCGACGTACTCACACCGGCGACTCTCGAGATCTACGAGCGAGCTACCGCTGGCAAACGCAGCAGCTCAGATCCCGACCCGAGCCAACGTGTCGTGGTACGACTCATCGGGACATGACACACCGCCGGATTTCTTACAAGGAATCCGGCGGTACTTTTTTTATTTGAGGAGTGAGCGCTCGAGGACACGCACTGCTTTGATGCGATGCAGCTTGCGATTGCGGTAGTGTGTGGTGAGAAATGCGCGAACGATTTCGAGATTGATCTCACACGGTGTCGATGCAGCAATGCACAACACATTTGCATTGTTGATGCGCTTCGCATTCTTCGCTTGCTCTGGATCGAAGCATGTCACTGCATAAATTCCTTTGTGCTTGTTCGCACAAATTGCCGTTCCCGCGCCAGTACCGCAAAGAATGATGCCAATAGATTTGGTACGCTGCACGAGACGACTCACCGCGCTACTCACCTTGATGTAATCATCCAGTGACGCGTCACGCGAGACTACATCTACACACTCCCACTTGGTGTTCATGAGCTCGGTGAGCGCTGCAACCTGTTCTCTACCATTGTGATCCGAACCAAAAATAATACGCATAGTTTTGCGCCACTACTCTACCCTACTACACGATCACAACACAAGCTGGTGCGCTATTGGGAGAGAGCACACCGCCATTGACAATGAAGATACGCGTGTGGGAAAGTGCACGTAATCACCACCTCAGGAGTGCGAGATGAAAAAACTTGGTTGCATTGTTATCGTGCACAGCTTGTTCATGAAGCCGACAGGTGTTCAGGTGAGCACACAACACATCACCGACATCCTGTCGTGTTATGCAGGTCCGCTCGAATGGCGCATCGAGAATCCGTATACGCTATCACCCGGACCATCACAGCAACAGGCTGTGCAACTACAAGCGATGCTCGAACCACTGTGCAAACCGTTACGGGTTGTACAGAGCTCCAGCAGACTCCTACGCGAAGAGCATCGCACGAGTGGCGGGCTCACAACATACGCAGACATCGCGTATCAAAAAGTAAGCGAACGAAATCTCATGATCGTCACTGCGCACGTGAACTGGCACTACGTCGTTGACGCAGTACTGAGCGCTCTGCTCCAGAAAACATACGCCTCTGGAGTCCAACTCATCCCAAAAGTTGCTGGATCCGCGGTAGTGATCGCCGACTTCACGATCGAACGATTTGTGCAGCGCGGGACACAACCCAACCCTCCCCGGCCCTACGATCATCTGGTGGACTTCCTCCAATGATCTCTCGCGACAACCCCCTGTTTGCAAGGCTCAAGGACACTCCCTCGAGCCTCTTGCTTTTTTTTGGGCCCTCTACTACACTACACGCGGGCGCATAGCTCAGCCGGTAGAGCAGTTGCCTCTTAAGCAAACGGTCCCGGGTTCAAGTCCCGGTGCGCCCACCGATTTGGAATGTTCTGTTGCGAAAATGTAGCGCTCATGTGCCGAGACGATTTGCACTTGCGCTTCGCGCAAGCAGCTAATCGTCCTCCGTTCGCGAATGCTCGAGCGGAGCTCGGCATTCGCTCTCTACGGACGATTAGCTCAGTTGGTTAGAGCGGCTGCATGACATGCAGTAGGTCGGAGGTTCAACTCCTCCATCGTCCACATCACAAAAGTAAAATGCAGTGCACACGTTGCACTGCATTTTACTTTTTGAAAAATATTTTTTGCACACACAAAATATTTTTCAAACTGTTCGTGTCGTCACTCGCAAAAAAATTCGTGCAAACTTTTTTTCTTCGCGTAACAACTGTGCATAACTTTCTGTTTTTTTCTTTCCATGAAAAACTATTTTCTGTATACTACTTGCAGGTCGACCGAAAGAGAAAAATTTTCATCCATGCTTGGAAAAAAAATTTTCTCACATTTCTAAAACTTTGCGATTGATCTTTCAATCACACAACGATAAGGAGGTGACACACCATGCCAGCAAAAAAGAAAGTTGCTAAGCGCAAGCCAGCTGCTAAGAAACCAGCAGCTCGCAAGCCAGCTGCTAAGAAAGCTGTTAAGAAAGCAGCTCCTAAGAAGAAGGCTGCTAAGAAGCCAGCGAAGAGAAAAGCTACTCGTAAGAAATAGTTTTGACTCTTGCATCGTTCTTTCGAAAGAAAACAACCCCGGGACTTCCCAGGGTTGTTTTCTTTTTGCTAGATGAGCGCTTGCTGCGGTTTTGTTTTTTCTTGTGCATCCTGGAACACTGCGATCGTTCCAAAGACACCGTCGTAGCCAGGTGAAATAAACACATTCCCTGCACGCATGCGTTCAATGCCCCGAGCAATCTCTGTGGTACTGTGTGCAGCTATCTGTTCTAGGGGTGTACGCAAGAGCACTGCAAATTCAGTTCCAACGTTCTGTGTAATCTGATCGTACATTGCGCCCACGCGCTTGCTCCCCACACCGACACCTAATACATTCGAAATAATTTCGCGAAGCGGCACGATACTGCGATGCGGAATACGTCGTTGCGGATGTGACGATTCTGGTCGGTCTGCGAGCGCATCAATTCGATTGAGCACACCGACAGTGAGCAGACGTCCGCACTTCGGACACAGTCCACGCAACTTCTTGGTCTCCTCAGGCGTGCAGCGAAATGCACAGACGGCGTGACCATCCATGTGATACTTCCCTTCTTCAGGAAAGAACTCAATCGTATGCTTGAACGTCTCTGGATTATTCTCGCGCAATGTCTGCATGATTGCATCGTACGTAATCGCGTCACGCGACGCGAAGTCGAGCACTGTTGCTTCACGTCCGAGTTTGTCTGGTGAATGCGCGTCCGAACACGAGATGAGCGCAATGGAATCAAGCGCGGAGAGACGCGCATTCATTGCAGGATCGCTGGAGAGCCCTGTCTCAATAGCAAAGATGTGCGGCGTGAGATCCTCAAAGCATTCAGAAAGCATGTCATACCCCGACTTGGAGCCAAAAACTGCAAACCACGGAGTCCACGCATGCGCGGGGATCATCACACAACGTGAATCAGCTTCCAGAATCAGCGTAAGGAGATCTTTTGCTGACAGACCAATGATGGGTCGACCATCAGCGCGCAAATTACACCCTCTCTTTTCAAGCGCAGCGATAATCTTGTGTACTGCAGCAAGCGACGGTGCAAAAACGAGCACATGCACACGACGCACCTTGCCTGCATGAGAATAGATACAAGAAATTTCTGTCCCAAGAATGAATCGTGTTGGTGCAACGCTGTCACGAACTGCAAAAATACCATCACCCACCTCGACAAGCTCTTCGGTAAGTGACTGAAACCACGCGGGATGTGTAAAGTCTCCTGTTGTTACAACATCGATGCCACGAATGGCACATGCTGCAGCGATTGTGGGTAATGTGAGATTCTTGCTACACGCCCGTGAATAGCGCGAATGAATATGCAGGTCGAGAATAGTCTCCATATAGCAACAATGGTACACGGGGTTGCTACCCTTGCCAATCGAACACGGTGTGATAGAGTAAATCCATATGATTGCAGAACAAAAATTGACATCAATTCTCGAACAATTCTCGATTACTGGAGTAACAGCCATAGCACCCATTGCTTCCGGTATCATTAATAATACATACAGAGTGACGACTCCTGACGGACAGTTCATTCTCCAGCGACTTGGCGCGATCTTCACCGCAGCAACCGCAGTTGACAGCATGCGCGTTGCAGAGCATCTGGTGAGTCAGCAACTCCCCACCCCTATCTACCAGATGACGCCCGCAGGAGTGCCATACGTTATTGATGAGGAGTCTAGAGTTTGGCGTGTCATGTCGGCAATTGAAGGCGAAACATTTGATACCATGCCAGACGCGTCGTACGCGCGTGAGGCTGGACGCGTGCTCGCAACATTTCACCAAGCAATGAAGGACTTCGATCCAGCTGGTCTCAATAGTCCACTGCGACTCCATCAGACCGCGAACATTCTTGCCGCATACCGAGAGCGATTGCCAGCAATCCTCGCTTTTGCCGAGTCTGATGCAGAGCGTGCGTGTTACGAATCAATCCCTGCACTTCTAGAGTCGTACATGATTGATCCATCGCTCGATGTTACGGTAGTGCATGGCGATCCCAAGATTTCTAATGTGATGTTCAAAGACGGCAAGGCGATTTGCATGATCGATCTCGACACGTGCATGCGTCACAGCTCGCTCGTTGATATTGGAGACGCACTACGCTCATGGTGTATGCGCTCTGCAGAAGACGCAATGGATGCGACATTCTCTCTCGACGTTTTTCGTGAAGCGATCCGTGGATACGTCTCCGTTCGTCCACTCCCCCACACACTCCAAGAAGCAATCGCGAAGAGCGGTGTCATGATTACACTCGAGCTCGCTGCACGATTTGCAAATGACATTGTTGATGACAGCTACTTCGGTTGGAACAACGCGAAATTCGCTTCACGCCGCAACCACAACCGCGTACGCGTGCAAACACTCGTTGCGTATGCACACGACACTATTACTCATCTCACAGAGATGCAAAACATTCTGTCCGATGAAAGTCTGGTGCAACAGTAGGATCTGATTTCCAAGCCAAATAATCGTATTCGCCGGCGTCTCCACGTCGGCGAATTTGGTAGCAATTCCAACGCAAATCTGCCCACTGCGACGGCAACCATGCACTCGGGAATGAACACTCCACAGACCACGAACTACCCACAAGTTGCGCGGTGTACACCAATTGTGTGCGATCGATTTCTCGGACGACTCGCTCGCGATACAATGAGAACCAATACGCAAGCCAATGCCCACGCGGTCCCAACTCAATTTCTATATACGTTCCATCTGGCGCAACAGCAAATAGCTCAAGCACATCATACTCCCAGAGCCCATCTGTAAATCCAACAGGTGCATGTGGCGCGCAGATACCATACGGCAATGCTGCAGTTGCACGCACCATCACACGCTCTCCCTCTTGAGCAACCGAAAATTCTACCTGCTCTTCACGCGGCAACGCAGTCCCATCCCAGTGGTGTGTAATAGTAATCATACGAAGTAAAAAAAGAAACGCGGCGATCATGTACACAGTGAAGTGTAGCACGACCGCCGCGCTCAGGTTCGAGATGCATGTTACGCGCACCGTCGAACGATGTTGAGCACTACCGAAAGTGGTCCGAGATCGACGTGACCGCGAAGGCCATGTCGCACGATGCGCGGCAGCTCGTCGCGAACGAACTTGCGCGCCTCATCGAGTGACCACCTCCCCTCAACAGCAGTGTCGACACGTCGAAACGCTGTGAGGAATGTGCGGCGTGCTCGTGGCATGTGATATGGACACGAGAGCACAACAGGCACTCGATCGTCCAAATCATGCTGATGAAGGAGCTCGCGCGTCTTCACCGCATTGTCGTAGGTGTGCTGAGACTCCTGCTCGAGAAGAACTCGCACGCCAGCGGGAAGCCCCAGAGTGCGCGCCAATGCGAGCATCTCTTCGGCCTCACCGTTATACCCCGAGAACACGACGACGTCGGTCTCAGGATGTCGAGCGAGGTAGCGTACTGCAGCAGCAGCACGAGACCTACGCTCATGGGGCTCACGAGAGCCAAGAACCACGAGAACAGGTTTCACTGCTACCTCCACAATACGTACAACCATTGCACGTATTCCTACACTATCATTTCCCAACAATAGTGTCAATTAATTTCCTACAGTTTGTCCACACCATCAGAAAGTGCAAGCAAAACTGGCAATTTTTGAGTACAAAAATGTTCTACACGTCTTTCAGAACCTGCTCGAGTAGACGCAACTCCTCAATCGTATTCACTGCCAAAGAATGCAACGGCTCGATGGAAATTGTCCCAATGCGCTCCCCCTGGTCTACAGCCATACCAATGAGGTCGGTCAAGTAATACTCCCCCGCGCTGTTCCCGGTATTGGAAAGCAAATCCAAATGCTCCCACAACCACTTGGCCTCAAAGCAATAGTGACCCGGATTCACCTCAGGAATATCACGCTGTTCTAGTGTCGCGTCCTTGTATTCAACAACAGATTGGAGCTCACCCTGCGCGTTGCGCACAATGTGGCTGTAGTATCGCAGACGTTCACACCACCCCTCGAAGTTCTCAACTGTAGTGGTGGTCATTGTCAGCGTATTACCCGTAGCAACGTGCTGTGCAACAAGTCTGTCTACCACGTCATATGGGAGATGCGGCTGATCACCATACAACACCACAACATGTTCTACTTGTCCTTCTAGAACGCTACGCGTACACCGTACCGCATGACCTGTTCCCAATTGCTCAGACTGCACCACATAGGTGTAGTACGATCCCAACGCTTCACGCACAAGATCGCCTTTGTACCCAATAACAATAACAGGAGGACGTTTGACGGTGCTGTCCTCAATGCTGTGCAGGAGATGCGAGATAAGTGGCTGACCGTAGAGCGGTGTGAGTACCTTTGGCAATCCACCGTTGTCTTCTTGGATACGTGAACCCTTACCTGCTGCAAGAATCACCACCGCAACGTTGTCCTTATCCACGGAAGAAGGAGTGTGCATACTGTCTCACGTCATCAAGAGTAGAAAAATACGGATGGCCAACACGAACATACTGCTCTTCCGGCCATCGATCGCTATTCATGCGCATTGCCTGTGCAAGGCGTGGCATCGCATGAGAAACACGCCAGTTCTCTTCGGGGTTATCATTAATGAAAAGCATGTGCGGATGTTCCATATCACCGATCATATCGCGCAGTACATCCTCCTTGGAGTGCCTGCTCGCCTGCACGGAATCGAAATGATCCGCAAGTCCTGTTGCAGCCAACTTGCGACGCTGCCACACAGGATCGCCATGACTCAAAAGCACCAGTGTATACCCAGCATCCCGCATTTCGTGCAAGAAAAGATGCGCATCTGGATAGATGTAATCCCCCATACGCGCATGATGCTCTTCCAGCCACGCATTGAGTTCATCTTCGTGATAGCGCGGTGTAATATCAGCAAGCTTTCCTGCGTGACGACGTGCAGTATATCCTTCGCGGCGTGCAGGATGGGACCAGGAATCTTCCCACGTCGAGAGCATCGCCTTCGCAGAAATTCCGTAGCGCTCTGCCACCGCATATAACTCGCGCAAGAACCCCTCGCTGTCCCAGAGTGTTCCATCAAAATCAACAATTAACGTAGGGTTGGTGAACATACGCTTTTATGGAGTCAATCGATCCCAAAGGGATTCGAAAATAAATCGCTGTGTCTGGTACATGCCAGCATTATCGATAATCATTCCCACTACTTCCCCCGCTGCATCATGTGTCAGATATGCAACACGTCCTGCGTAAAGAAATGTGTACGTATCAAATGCGCGCTCACTGCCTTTGAGCACACGACGCTCATCCAATCCATGAAGCCCTGTAGAGTCGTCGAGCCCGATAACTCGTACACGAACTTCTGCACGCATGCGCGCCTCATTGAACTTCGGCATCGCTGCATACATTTGTGATCGAACATCTGGTGCAGAGTACGCGTAGTACGTTCTCTCTGGCGTTGCAGCAGAACGCTCGAGCACATCGCGCAAAATAGTAGCAACCGCCTCCTTGCCCTCGAAGAGAAGTGCGACAGGCTTGGCGCCGCCATGCGCATGAAGTGATCGCAACTGCGGAAGTGCGTCACGTAGCTCATCTTTGGCCTGCGCCAATTCGTCCATGCGCGCAGCATGTGCACGCAAGAGTGTCTCTGGATCCTCAGCTACAAAGTATTGCTTTGCAGTCTTGTTGTACATGCCAACAACGCCGAGCTCGCGCAATGACTTGAGAATATCGTACGTAGTACCACGATTGATTCCAGCAGCAAGAGCAAGCTTGCGCACCGGAGACGGTCCGAGCTTGAGAAGCGCTAGGTACAAGTGTACCTGCTTCTCAGACCATCCAAGATGCGAGAGCGTTTGCTCGATCATACAAGCGTGGTGAAGACGCTATGTGCTGCACCAAGGATTCCAGCATCATTGCCAAGTTTTGCACGAGTAATGGTGCACGCCTTGTAGAGCGCAGGATAACACGTTGCACGTGCCGTATCGCAAAGCGAAGGAAGAATAAATTCCAGCGCATCGCTCATATTGCCACCCAACAACACGACACGCGGATTGAAAATATTGATATAATTGCCGATCGCAACACCAAGCACCACACCAATGTCACGCCAAATCTGCAACGCGCCGTCATCGCCCATTTTTGCACGATCGTACACCTGACGAGAGTCTGTGATCGTCGCATCAAGTGTCTCTTGCGCCATACGCACCACTGCTGGTGCAGATGCGAGCGCTTCGAGACACCCAGATACTCCAGCGCCACACGCTGGTCCATCCATACGCAATCGCATGTGTCCCAACTCTGCACCCAATCCATCCGCTCCCTGGATCAACACAGAATTACTAATAACTCCTCCACCAATTCCTGTACCGAGCGTCAGCATGAGCACATCTGTGACTCCATGTGCTGCACCAATCCACGCCTCGCCAAGCACTGCAGCATTGGCATCATTGTGCACCACAACAGGCAACTCACATCGCTGCGAAATATATTCCCGAATAGGAAAATTATCCGGAAGCGAAACATTAGGAAATGTCGCTGCCACACCATCGCGATGATTGATGGGAGCTGGAACACCAAGACCCACACCAATAGACTCTGGCGCCTTGGCGCGCAGGTCAACAATTAATTGTACGAGATTCGCTAGTACTGTATCCGCTCCTTTTGCACTCTCGGTAGGACGTTGCTCGCGCTCGAGAATGGTCCCGTCTTCGCGAACAATAGCACCCTTGAGAAACGTTCCTCCGAAGTCAATGGCGATGGCAGTACGCATAGTGTGCTCAGTGTAGCACACACAATATGCTTGGCAAGGACCAAAAATCTCAGAAATTTTGGAAATGAAAAACGCCGGAGAAGTGTTCTGAGGTGTTGATTCCTCAGGCTTCTCCGGCGTCTCGTTTGCCGATCGTTGCCGCCTGTTCTAGGCGGCGCGATGGAGCTCCAGTGGTGGCAGCGGGGCTGCCGTGTGTGGCCCCCACGACTCGGCGTAGAACGCGAAGTCGTTGGGGCAGTAAAACACGCGCAGCATGCGACACATGCCGCTACCGCGCCAGACGCTGATCTCCACCATTCGCTGGTTGAGATTGAACCGCTCGAGTTCGACCTCGAGCTGCTCGGGTCGACTCGCCCATGCCAGTGCCCTGCGCAAGGTCATGTGTGACATGACCGAGAACTTGGCAGCAAGGATGGGCGGCAGCTCTGGAAGGTCCTCAGCCTGAATCTCTTCATGCTGAGGTTGCGTGAACCACGGGCCGAGGTACGTCAGAATCTGATAGTACCATCGCATCTTACTTTGCTCCTGCAGCGAAGTGGCTGCTGCCGTTGACATGTTTGCCGTAGACGCCGAGCTTGATCACACGATCATACTCAGCAAGCATCTCAGGAACCGCACGTTCCGCAACCGTCTCGTGAGAGACGAAGTAAGGAACGCGACTGTTCTTGACCGCCTCGATGTACTGTGCCGTCGCACCTGCGTGCGTTGCGACGAACCCTATTGCTGTTCCCGTATCTCGACGATCCCCTGATGTGAGTTCGTCGAGCGCCTTGATGTCAGCCGCGGAATCGCCGAACCAGGCACTGCGAGCAATGTCGATCGGCTGACCGACACCTTCCGCATGTGCCAGAAGTGCCTTGATCCCACGGCCTTTGTCTGCAGCGAACGGGGAAACGATGTCGATGATGTGCTCGTGCCCACCTTCGCCAACCTCCCACGGTGTACTGAGTCTCCGAAACTTGTTGACGGCTTCCTGCATGCCCTCGATCAACTTCGCCCTACGATAAGGCGCAACTTGATACGAGATCATAACAGACATGCCGACGCTACGCAGCCGAAGCTCAGGGAAGTTCTTCGCGAGCATGTGCATCAGGTGGACTCGGTCAACCTGATTGCTCAACCCCTGATCCTCAATGGGGATTTCGCACCACTCCTTGCCGGGCCCGTCCCGGACAATGAGAGACACGTTACCCTCACCAACATGCACGTTGCCGAGCATGTCTTCGGCTGCTTCGTGACTGATACCGTTGCAGATACCAGCCACAAATGGCGCACCGTTGAGTGTCACGAGATGGAGCCGAATCGGTGGTTGTGCGCGTGCGAACAGCTCGTACGCGCGGACCACAGGCTCCCATCCGTGCCGATCTTGCCCGCTTGCATGCGCCGTGACAAGCGAACCATCGATATCTGACAATACTGCCGGACTAGGTCCGGCGCTTACACCGTTCCTTCTCACTTGTTCCACTCTCCCAGCGCATCGTATGCGCTTTTTGGTTTTTCGATGAACTGCCTCTGGTTGAAGCAGCGACGTAATGCGTGGTGAACACGTCACGTCGCTGCACCACTAAGGCGCTGCCCCCAATCTCTGACCAACCCAAGCATAGATGGCTGGAGGGAGATTGGGAGTAGCGTCTCAGCGAATCGACCATTCCTTGAGCGCTCGTGCGTATTCTGTCGACGATCCAACATCAAACCACTGACCAGAGAAATGATATCCAGCAACTTCCTGACGATTCGTCATTGGTGCAACGATTTCATCCTCAAATGATTTGGTGGTCGGCGTGATGCGCGAAAGCACACTTGGATCTACTACGTACACACCACTGTTGATAAGGTGACTATTCCCTGTTCCAGCATCGTGATGCTGCTCAAGATCAGTGATATGTGCACCTTGCATCTTCACCACACCCCACGGTGTTGTATCTGTAACTGTTGTCACTGCCATCGTGAGCAACGACTGTTGCTGATCATGGAAATCAATCAACGACAACCAATCAACCGACGCAAGCACGTCGCCGTACAAGAGAAGGAATGGATTGTCCCCAACAACATTGCGTGCTGCAGCAAGCGCCTGCGCAGTACCTGACTCTTCGAGATCCTGCACATAGGTAATGCGTGCACCAAATCGCGATCCATCACCAAATGCCTGTTCGACTTTGTTGCCGAGGTGTCCCACCACAATGGTAATATCGCGAAGCCCCGCAGCAACGAGGGACGTAATTGAATACTCAACCAGCGGACGATCATGTACTGGCAACATCGCCTTCGGAATCTCGTACGTCAGCGGACGCATGTTGGCACCCTTGCCGCCGGCGAGAATAATAACCTTTGTGACACGCGAAAGAATATGCTGACTGAGAATTGTCTCAATCGCGTGGGATCGGTTGCGTACTGATTTCCCATCCACCATCGAATCAACCTTTTTCAGGATTGATGGGGAAAGTGTGATGGTCAAACGGTCTTTGTACTCCTTTTCATTTTTCATACTTTGTATGATATGAGATTATCATACTATTGTCAAGAACACAAAAGCCGCTAAAATTAGCGGCTTTTGTGTTCTTGCTTTCTAACGAATCGTCGCACTTTTCATCTTGTCTAGAGCTTTTGAGATTGCATCTGTTGCATTACCCCCCATCAATCCAGGTCTTGCCTCAGCTCCGCTAAGGAGCTCATGAAGCTCCCTCCAAAGCTTGCGCATTGGCTCGATGGTGTCCTTATTTGTTTTTTCTTCCCTTTCTTGCAACGACTTAATCTTCTGTTCAAGGGCGATCTTTTGCGCTTCGTGTTGCTCAGCGAGTTGTTCTACCTTTCTTTGCAAATCTGAAACCAGTTTTTTTGCTTCTGCCTCCCGTTGTGAATACACCTCTCTACTTGATTCCACAACACGAGATGAGCGCTGTGCTGTACCTAGTTGTTCCATGAGTGCTCCAATCTTGCGCTGGAGCTGATCCAATTGTTCAGATTCAATGACAGCTCGTTCACGTGGCGCGCCTGCTGATGCATCCTTTTCCGCCAGTGCGCGAAGAGCTGCAATTTGAATTCGCTCAATCTCTCGCACACCCTGCTCAGCAGTAAAGATCGACGTTCGATCGAACCCACCAGCAGATTCCTGCACCATATGTTCCGTTGTCCAAGCTGAGGCTCGCTTGGTAAACTCCTGGAACCGCCGAGCATGGAGATCGCGCTGCTTGCTATCCCCATAGGGCAACCCAGAAGCAGCCCGATGCGGGAACATATCTTGATAGAGAGTCCTGCGCTGCTGTTGCCAGGGCACCTCCGCCTTATTCCGATCAGCAACAACCGCAAGGTCTGTATAAAAATCTGGATCAAGTTTCTGAATTTCCGAAATAAGTTGCGGAACAGACAAACGGTCAATCGATTGGAAGAATCCATTCGGGACCGTGCCCCCTTCCCTAAACTGCAAATACCCATCAGCATCTGATGCTTCGACTGGGGCCTTAAGCAACAGCAAGTAGTCACGCAAAACTCTCACCGGACTCACTCTCAATGCAGTGGACGAGTCTGATTGCTCAACCAACCACGGATTGACCACCATGCCATCTTCGAGCAATTCGAGCGTGCGCTTGCGCGACAACTCCCGCAACAACATTCGTTGTGCCACGATATGTACACCAGGCATCTTCGCGATCAGAGGAACATAATCTTCCGCACGATTTGCTTCAGTCAAATACACGGTCAACGCCTCATGGAATTGTGGCGAGGAATGGTCTGCATCCTTACGTTTGATTCGAGTGACAACGATTTCCTTCTGATACTCCAACACAGCGCGCCTTTCCTCCTCCGGAAATGCCTCCAATTCTGCAAGGATACGCTCTGCAGTTCGCTCAGCAATAAAGAAGCGCATCTGGAGATACCGCTCCACCTTCTCTACTTTTGCAGACAACTCTTCTCGCTTTGTACGATAATTCTGAACGGAAGGGAAGGACATCTCTGGGATATAGGGTCCATCCAATTGAGTATTGCTCTCATCCACGCCCACGGGAGCCTTTGCAAGAGCAGTATCAATGGCATCTATATCACGTTTCCACTCTGGCAATTGAGCATACTGACGTGAAACACGGAACGATGCGTCCTCCATATGACTTGAACGGTCGAACATACGGATGTCCCCAATCTTTGGAAGCAGTCGACGACGATACACTTCTTGTGCCACTTCCAATGTATCCTCTTTTGCGTCAAAAACACCACCAAGTTCTGGGTACTCATCAAGCAAACGTTCTGCCTGTTCACTCTTCAAAAATGCAGCATCAGCAATATCTTGTAGCCGAGCAGCCTCAGTATGGTAGGCGTCTACTCCAACACGCTTAAATCCATTAACTACCTGTTCACTCAAACGAACAACTTCTGGATGACTATAAAATCGCGTATGTAATTCACGAATCTTTGCATTTCGCTGGACCTTATCTACTCCTGCAGCAGCAAATGCTTGCTGTCTACTCTCCATTTGCTCATGCAACTGCTCAAGCGCTGCAAGCGCGGTTTGTGCATCCTGCGGGAGTGTTGCGAGATCCACCCACCCCTGTTCAATCAAAACACGTGCAGTACCCAATGCAGTTTGTGGTGCAGTGTCGAGCATCTTTAGCGCCTCTCCTACCTGGCGAGCACGCTGTGACCGTGCATCAGCGTCCTGCCCAGCATCCTCCTCAACCGACTCTACAGCCGCTGCACTCGCACGCACTTCTCTATCAAAATCACCAAAAATATCAGCGGCCAAATCCTGTACTCCACCTGCTTCTGTACGAGCAGGAGTACTGACCTTCTCATGCGCCTCAGCTGACGCAACGCGTCGGCGTCGCTCGCTTGCGCCCTCGATCGTAGCAGCAGTTGATTTTCGCATATACAAAAAAAGTGTGGTATGCCCGAGAGTATACCACACTTTCCTTTTGAACTCACTTTGAAGAAAAAACATCCACTGTCCAGGCGCCGTCCTACTCTTGCGCAAAAGCGCTACCATCGGGGCTGGGAAGCTTGACTGCTGTGTTCGGAATGGGAACAGGTATTACCTTCCCGCAACAGGCACCTAGAAAGTGGATGCTTTTTGTATTGAAGAAATCGCACGCGTCTTAAACGCGAAGTACACTGAATGCTTTAGTAGATTCGTAATCGACTATTTAGTACACCTCGGCTATATATATTGCTATATCTACACCTAGTGCCTATCAACCGGATCGTCTTTCCGGTGTCTTAACGAAACGTAATCTTGAGGACGGCTTCGTGCTTAGATGCCTTCAGCGCTTATCCGTTCCGAATGTAGCTACCCAGCAGTGCCCTTGGTAGAACAACTGGTACACCAGAGATTCGTCCTTCCCGGTCCTCTCGTACTAAGGAAGGGCCCTCTCACGTTTCAACGCCCACAGCGGATAGGAGACCGAACTGTCTCACGACGTTCTGAACCCAGCTCACGTACCGCTTTAATTGGCGAACAGCCAAACCCTTGGGACCTTCTCCAGCCCCAGGATGCGATGAGCCGACATCGTACTCTATTTTCCATATTTACATATGGCGCAGACTATATCTTCATCTTGCACTCGATGGTAGGCAACCTTTGCCATAATCTGAGTTTTGACTTTTGCAAGAGTCGGCGTGTTAGCGGGCGTTTTCTTTCATACGTCCTCGCTCTCCCCTTTCGGGTCAGTCGTTACGGGGTTAATCATGCTTTTACATGACAACTTCCCACGGTATCGCCGCGTAACCAGTACACAATGAAGTGTATCCATCTAGGTCACGTACGGGTTCACCGTTATAAGCCGATTTTTTGTTGGTAGAAGATCACTCTTCTAGCACCCCGATGTGTTAAGGTGCCAAACCAGGTCGTCGATGTGGACTCTTGGACCTGATCAGCCTGTTATCCCCGGAGTAGCTTTTATCCGTTGAGCTTCCGCCGTCCTATATCGTACGGTCGGATCACTA